>VFQN01000011.1_pt1 | contig 471663 bp, 463 predicted proteins | sample 3512371 | NCBI WGS metagenome assembly VFQN01 (sample SAMN10412370, study PRJNA504923) | tailings metagenome | isolation source: Replicate 2 from Balatoc abandoned mine | place: Philippines: Itogon, Benguet | collected 2017-08-28 | reverse complement strand
GCTCCCTAAACCAATTCTGGGCGCGGGCTTTGCGGGCTTCGATGTCGGTCATGATATCCGCGAGGCTGGAAACGCGCCGAGCTGGCGCAGGGCTTCCGCCGCCGCGATTCCGGCGGCGACGGCGACGTTAAGGGACCGTGCCCCTTCCGCGACCGGGATCACCACCCGCGAATCGGCGGCGTCGTGGACGGTGTCGGGCACGCCCGCACTCTCCCGGCCGAACAATAATGTATCGCCCGGCACGAAGCGGAAATCGGGCAAGGGCGTGGCGCCTTTGGTGGTCAGCAGGACCAGCCGGGGCGGGCGGGACGTTTCGATATAACGGTCCCAACTGGTGTGGCGGGCGAGGCCGACCCGGTCGAGATAATCCATGCCCGCGCGGCGCAATTTGGGTTCCGACCAGACGAAACCGCAGGGTTCGACGATATCCACGCCCAGGTCGAAACAGGCCGCCAGGCGCAGAATCGTCCCCACATTGGGGGCGATATCGGGCTCGTACAGGGCAAGGCGGATCGGGGCCGGCATGGCGGGACCCTACAAGGGGGCGCGGCCGGGGGCAAAGTGCCGTCTTCGCTGGGGGATTTTGGGGAAATCGCCCCTCTAAACTTTGCATCCGGCCGGACGATGTTCTATACCCGCACCGCCGGTGACCGGGGGGCGGGGGCTGGCGATTCGTCGTGACCCGATCCCCCGTTTTCGGCAATTCCGCGGGCCTGCGGCAACTCGTCGCAGGTCTCGCCCGTGCGCTGGCCCGCTCTACCCCTTAATCAGTGGGGTCTTGGTTGTGGGGCCGCGTATCGGCGTGGCAAATTCGGGCGCGTTTCGCCCGGTGCCGTGCTGGCGGGGCGACAAGGTTTAAATTCGCGAAGGGCGGTTTCCCTTCGCGGAATGGGATCACGAGAGGGACGAGGCATGGCTCAGCCGGGTTCGACCACCATTACCGAAGGGGAAGGCCGCAAGCACCCCGACGGCACGACGCGCCGGGACTTTCTGTATCTGTCCGCCGGCGCCTTCGCCGGGACGGGCGCGGTCCTCACGGGGTGGGCCTTCATCCACTCGATGAATCCGGCCGCCGACGTGCTGGCGCTGGCCTCGACCGAGGTCAACCTCGCGCCCATCGCCGTCGGTCAGGCGATCACCGTCACCTGGCGCGGCAAGCCCGTGTTCGTGCGCCATCGCACGGCCGAGGAAATCGCCAAGGCCAAGGAAGACGACAAGGCCGCTTTGCCCGACCCGCAGCCCGACGCGCGCCGCGTGCAGAAGCCCGAATGGCTCGTCCTCGTCGGCGTTTGCACTCATTTGGGTTGCGTGCCGCTCGGCCAGAAGCCGTCTGACGCCAAGGGCGATTTCGGCGGTTGGTTCTGCCCCTGCCACGGCTCGCATTACGACACGTCGGGCCGCATCCGCCGCGGGCCGGCCCCGGCCAATCTCGCCGTGCCGAGCTACGCGTTCACCAACGACACCACCATCCGGATCGGCTGAGGCGCATCATGGCCAAGTACGATTACGTTCCTTCGCCCTTCATGGCGAATTCGATCGTGAAGTGGGTGGACCATCGTCTGCCGATCTTCACGCTGATCGACGAGCAACTCGTCAAGTATCCCGCCCCGCGCAACCTGAACTACCTTTGGAACTTCGGGTCGCTCGCCGGGATCATGCTGGTGGTGATGATCCTCTCCGGCATCTTCCTCGCCATGAACTACAACCCGTCGACGGCGGGCGCATTCGACTCGGTCGAACGCATCATGCGCGACGTGAACTATGGCTGGCTGATCCGCTACATTCACATGAACGGCGCCTCGATGTTCTTCATCGTGGTGTATATCCACATCCTGCGCGGTCTCTATTACGGCTCGTACAAGTATCCGCGCGAGATCTTGTGGTGGCTCGGCATCGTCATCTTCCTGCTGATGATGGCGACGGCGTTCATGGGCTATGTGCTGCCCTGGGGCCAGATGTCGTTCTGGGGCGCCACGGTCATTACGAACCTGTTCTCGGCCTTCCCGATCGTGGGCGAGCATATCGTGCTGTGGCTGTGGGGCGGCTTCTCGGTCGACAACCCCACCCTTAACCGCTTCTTCGCGCTGCACTACCTGATGCCGTTCGTGATCGCGGGCGTGGTGCTGCTCCATCTTTGGGCGCTGCATGTCCACGGCTCGAACAACCCGCTCGGGATCGACGCCAAGGGGCCGCAGGACAAGATCCCGTTCCACCCGTACTACACGGTGAAGGACGCGTTCGGTTTGGCGGTGTTCTTCATCATCTTCGCCTATTTCGTGTTCTTCAGCCCCTACACGCTGGGCCATCCGGACAACTGGATCGAAGCCAACCCGCTCGTCACGCCCCCGCATATCGTGCCGGAATGGTACTTCCTGCCGTTCTACGCGGTGCTGCGCGCGGTGCCGGACAAGCTGGGCGGCGTGCTGCTGATGTTCGGTTCGATCGCGATCCTGTTCCTGCTGCCCTGGCTCGACACCAGCCGCGTGCGCTCGGCGCGTTTCCGCCCGGCCTATCGCGTGTTCTTCTGGCTGTTCGTGATCTGCTGCTTGGCGCTCGGCTGGGCCGGGGCGATGCCGGCGGAAGGCGTGCCGCTGCTCGTGGGGCAAGTCGCGACGGTCTGGTACTTCCTGCACTTCCTGGTGTTCTTGCCGCTGCTCGGTTGGTTCGAGCGGCCGCTGCCACTGCCGGCCTCGATCGCCGAGCCGGTATTGGGCGGGGGCAAGGCGGGTATGGTTGCGGCGACCAAGCCGATGGAGAAGGCGTAATGCGCACGGCGAAACTTCTGATCGCTTCGGTTCTGGCGTTCGGTTTGGGGCTGGGGGCCGCGTCGGCCGCCGAAGCGCCCAAGCCGCCCGCCCAGAAATGGGCGCATACCGGCTTCTTCGGCACCTTCGATCGCGCGGAATTGCAGCGCGGTTTCCAGGTCTACAAGGAAGTCTGCGCGGCCTGCCACGCGATGCACCAGATCCGTTACCGCAATCTGGCCGGGATCGGCCTGTCGGAAGCCGAGATCGCGGCCATCGCGAAGGAATACGAGGTCACCGACGGCCCCAACGACGAAGGCGAGATGTTCCAGCGTCCGGCGCGTGCGTCGGATCGCTTCAAGTCGCCCTTCCCGAACCAGCAGGCGGCGCGCGCGGCCAATGGCGGCGCCTATCCGCCGGATCTGTCGCTGATTGCGAAGAACCGCGTGGGCGGCGAGAACTACGTCTACGCGCTGCTGACCGGCTACAAGGAAACGCCGCCGGCTGGCGTCACGCTGATGGACGGCATGTATTACAACGATTGGTTCGCCGGCCATCAGATCGGCATGGCGCCGCCGCTGTCGGACGACCGCGTGACCTATGCCGACGGCACCAAGGCGACGCTGGCGCAGCAGGCGCGCGACGTGTCGGTGTTCCTCGCGTGGGCCGCCAGCCCGCATCTCGAGGCGCGCAACTCGCTGGGCGTGAAGGTGATGATCTTCCTCATCATCCTCGCGGGCTTGCTCTACGCCACGAAGCGCAAAGTGTGGCGCGACATCAAGCACTGAGCTTTCCGGCCTTCGGGCTCGAACGCGAAAGGCCGGCGGAGCGATCCGCCGGCCTTTTTCGTTGGGTCGCTATGAAGTCAGTTCGACGCCAATCGCTCCACGGCCGCGGCGAGTTCGGCAGGGCCGGCTTGCTTGGCGAGGATTTCGTCCGCACCGGCAAGGCGCATGGCACTGCCGCCCGCGCGGTAGGAGTCGAAATTTCCCGACATGCCTAAGATCGCGATGCTGCGGCTGCGCTTGCGGATCGAGGCGACGGCCTGAATGCCGTTTTCGCGCGGCATCACCAGATCGACGATCGCGACGGCGGGCAGCGTGCCGTTGTCGATTTCCGCGAGGGCGGCGTCGAGCGTTTCGGCCGCGACCACCGCGAAGCCGCGCTTTTCCAGCACGGCGGCAGCGATTTCGCGCCAGGTGCGGTCGTCGTCGAGAATCAGGATCGTTTTCGGCGTGGGCGTATCGTTCATCGCGGTATGTTTACGCCAATCGCGCCGCGTCCGGAACCATGCGCATGTAAAATTCGCAGCCGGTTGAACGACCGGCGGAATCGGCTATACCAAGCCCCGAAATCGCGTTTCCGCCAGATCGAACCGGGAGCTTTGCCCATGTCCGCCGCCGTATCGCACAGCGCCACGCCGCCCAAGCTCGGGGTCATCGGTGGATCGGGCGTTTACGACATTCCCGGCCTCGCCAATGTGCGCTGGAAGAAGGTCGAAACGCCGTGGGGCGATCCGTCGGATGAGTTGATGTTCGGCGAACTCGACGGGCAGGAAATCGTGTTCCTGCCGCGCCATGGCCGCGGCCACAAATTGTCGCCGACCGATCTCAATTTCCGCGCCAATATCGATGCGCTGAAACGCGTGGGCGTGACCGAGATCGTTTCCGTCTCCGCCGTCGGCTCGCTGAAGGCGGAATTGCCGCCGGGCCATTTCGTCATCATCGATCAATTCATCGACCGGACCTTCGCGCGCGAGAAAACCTTCTTCGGCACCGGCCTTGTCGCGCATGTGTCGATGGCGCATCCGGTGTGCGGGCGCCTGGGCGACCATCTCGAGGAATCCTGCAAGGCGCTGAAGCTGCCTTACACGCGCGGCGGCACCTATATGGTCATGGAAGGCCCGCAATTTTCCAGCAAGGCCGAGAGCGAGCTTTACCGCTCCTGGGGCTGCTCGGTCATCGGCATGACCAACATGCCGGAAGCCAAACTCGCCCGCGAGGCCGAGCTTTGCTACGCGACCGTCGCGATGGTCACCGATTACGATTGCTGGCACCCCGATCACGATCACGTCACGGTCGACGCCGTCATCAAAGTGTTGCTGGCCAACGCCGACAATGCGCGCGCTTTGGTGAAGGCGGTCGCGCCCAAGCTGACATCGCGCACCCATGTTTGCGAGAAGGGCTGCCATACGGCGCTGGAAGCGGCGCTGATCACGGCGCCCCAGGCGCGCGATCCGAAAATGGCCGCGAAGCTCGACTGCGTCGCCGGCCGCGTTTTGAAGAAGGCTTGAATTTCGATATGAAGAATCTCTACTCCGATGCCGATGCCAAGGCCGCGATCGCGCATTACATGGCGAAATACGCCGCCAAAGGCTGCAACGAGGATCTGGCGATCCGCACCTACACCACGCGCCTGCTCGGCGGCGTGGGCCAGCTGGTGCTGCATGGCGGCGGCAACACCTCGGTCAAGACGCGCATGAAGGACCAGTTCGGCGACGACGTCGACATGCTGTGCGTCAAAGGCTCGGGCTGGGATATGGGCCAGATCGAGCCGCCGGGCCTGCCGGCCGTGCGCCTCGATCCGCTGCGCCGCTTGGCCACGTTGAACAAGCTGACCGACGAGGACATGGTCAATTTCCAGCGCGTGAACATGCTGGATTCGTCGGGCCCGAACCCATCTGTCGAGACGATTTTCCACGCGTTCCTGGCGCCCAAATTCATCGATCACACGCATGCCAACGCCGTGCTGTCGGTCTCCGATCACGCCAACGGCATGGACATCCTGCGCGAGGTCTATGGCGACAAGGCGCCGGTCGTCGAATACGTGATGCCGGGTTTCGCGCTCGCCAAAATGGCGGGCGAGGCGGCGGCGAAAGCCAAGGGCGCTTGGGGCCTGGTGCTGCACAAGCACGGCATTTTCTCGTGGGGCGACACCGCGAAGGAAGCCTATGACCGCATGATCGCGCTGGTGACGATGGCGGAAGACCGCATCGCCAAGGCCGGCCGTCGCGCGTTCCCCGGCGTGTCGTTGCCCGCGAAGCTCGCCTCGGCGGCGGACGTCGCACCCATCCTGCGCGGCGCCATCGCCGCGGGCGAGAAGCGCTTCGTGATGGAATTGCGCAACACGCCCGACGTGATGAACTTCGTCAACGGCACGGAACTGTCGCGCTATTCGCAAGCGGGCGTCATCACGCCCGACCATGTGATCCGCACCAAGAACCGCCCGATGATCGTGCCCGCCCCGAAGGCGGACGATCTGGCGGGTTTCGCCGCCGCGGTGAAGCAGGCGCGCGCGCAATACGATGCGGACTACACCGCTTATTTCGAGCGCCATAACGCGCGCGTGGGCGGCATCAAGAAAATCCTCGATACCGCGCCGCGTGTGGTGCTGGTGCCGGGTCTCGGCGCCTTTTGTGCGGGCATCACCGCCAAGGACAGCGCCATCGCCGGGGATCTGATCGAGGCCGCGTCCGCGACCATCGCCGACGCGGAAGGGATCGGCCCGTTCGAAAGCGTGACCGAGGGTGATCTGTTCGACGTCGAATACTGGTCGCTGGAACAGGCCAAGCTCGGCAAATCGGCCGAGAAGCGCTTGCAGCGCCATGTGGCGCTGGTCACCGGCGGCGGTTCGGGTATTGGTGCCGCGAGCGTCGCGGCCTTCGCGGCCGAAGGCTGCGAAGTCGTCGTGTTGGATCGCGACGCCGAGGCGGCCAAGGTGGTCGCCAAGAAATTCGGCGGTTTGGGCCTGGCCTGCGACGTGACCAAGGAAAGCGATGTGCGCGCGGCGTTCGATGCGGCCTGCGTGCGCTTCGGCGGCGTCGATATCGTCGTGTCCAACGCCGGCGCGGCGTGGGGCGGCAAGATCGGCGAGGTCGACGACAAGACGATGCGCGAATCCTTCGAACTGAATTTCTTCGCGCACCAGACCGTCGCCAAGAACGCCGTGCGCGTGATGAAGGCGCAAGGCCTGGGCGGCTGCCTGTTGTTCAACGTGTCGAAACAAGCGGTCAATCCGGGCCCGGATTTCGGGCCCTACGGCTTGCCCAAGGCGGCGACGATGTTCCTGCTGCGCCAATACGCGGTCGATTACGGTTCGATCGGCATTCGCGCCAACGGCATCAACGCCGATCGCATCCGCACCGGCCTGCTGACCGACGCGATGATCGCGACGCGCTCGAAGGCGCGCGGCCTGACGGAGAAGGACTATATGGGCGGCAATCTGCTCGGCCGCGAAGTGACCGCGCAGGACGTGGCGCAAGGCTTCGTTGCCTTGGCGCTGGCGCGCGCGACGACCGGTGCCGTGCTGACCGTCGATGGCGGCAATATCGCCGCCGCTTTGCGATGAAGCCGCTTGCCGGGATCGACCATGCGCTCGTCGGCGTGGCCGATCTCGAAGCCGCGCTCGAATTGTGGACGCGGCTGGGTTTCACGCTGTCCCCGCGCGGCCGCCACAAAGGCTGGGGAACCGGCAATTACTGCGCGATGTTCGAACGCGATTACGTCGAACTTCTCGGTATCGTCGATCCCGCCGGGTTCGATAACGGCTTGAGGGCGATGCTGGCGGCGCAAGGGCCGGGTCTGCTTGGCTTCGCGGCGGCAACGGGCGATGTCGACGCGGCTTGCGCATTCCTCGTCAAAGGCGGCATTCCGCATGAACGCAAGGCGCTGTCGCGCTTGCTGGAATTGCCGACCGGCGACGTGGAGCCCGCGTTCGACCTCGCCATGCCGCAAAAGCCGTATCCGGCGGGGATCAAGCCCTTCGTCTGCGCGCATCTCACGCGCGATTTGGTATGGCGGCCGGAATGGACGCGCCATGCGAATACGGCGACGGGCATCGCGTCGCTGACTTTCGTCGCCGACGATCCCATCGCGTTGCGCGATCCGTTCGAGGCGATTTTGGGTTTGGGCGCCGTGACCGCGACGGACGATACGCTCGCCGTGCGCTGGGGCACGGGCGCGCCGCTGATGATCGTGAAGCCCGACGATTTTTCATTCCTGCACCCGGCCGTCGCGTCGGACGAGCCCGTGCGGATGGGCTTCGCCGGCATGACGATCGCGGTGGCCGATGTCGCCGCCGCGCGCGCGGCGTTGAAGGCGGGCGGTTTCGATTACGAAAAAGATCTTGCCGGGGCCGTGCATGTGGCCCCGGACGAAGCCGGCGGTCTGGCGCTCAGTTTCGAAGCCGCGTAATCAGCCCGCGTAGCGGCGCAGGAATTCCTTGGTGCGCTCGCGCGCCTTGTCGGCTGACGGCTTGTCGTAGGCGCCGCGCGCTTCGCAGCTGAAACCATGCCCGGCGGGATAGACGAACAGATCGGCGTCGGGCAGTGCCCGGCCGATCTTTTCCACGTCCGACATCGGGATCGAATGGTCGGTCTCGCCGAAATGGAACAGGACCGGGCAGCGCGCGGTCTCGTTCAAATGCTGGACGACCCCGCCGCCGTAATAGGAAATGCACGCGTCCAGGCCGGTGACGCGGGTGGCGGCGAGCCACGCCAGCGTGCCGCCCCAGCAATAGCCGATCACCGCGATCTTGGTGCAGCCGGCCCGTTGCAGGGCCAGCGCGCAGGCCGCGACATCGGTCACCGCCTTGTCGTTGGGGACCTTGGCGCGGATATCGCGGCCCTTGGCGATGTCGTCCTCGCCATAGCCGAGCTCGATTCCGGGCGTCACCCGGTCGAACAGCGCCGGGGCGATCGCCAAATACCCGTCATACCCGTAGGAATCCGTGGTTTTCCGGATGTGCTCGTTGAGCCCGAAAATCTCCTGGAGGATCACCAGGCCAGCCTTGGGCTTGCCGGGCGGGTCGGAACGCCACGCCTGGAACCTATGCCCGTCCGCCGCCTGAAGCTCGATCGGATGACCCATCCGTTTCCCCGTTGTTCTTGCGCGGGATTCCGCGCCGGATTCACCGTCCAAGACTATGGCGGTCCGGCCCCGAGTCGGGCAAGGGCGGGGAGGTTTTTCGCCGCCGGAATCGGGCTTTACGGCATTTCGGGCGGCGTATTTGCCGTTTTACAGCGCGGTGCTGGGGTTGGATCGGCGGCTCGGCGCCGCTTGCCGGGGTATTTGCCGGGGCTCGACGCCCTGCGCCCGCAACTCCGTCTCGAAAGCGGCCCAAATTTTCTCGACGCCGCGCCGTAAGGCCTCGGGGGGCATGAATTCGTTGTAGTAGTAGCCGCGGATCGGCGCGATCGAGGCCATCCGTCCGGTGAACGCGATCTGCGCGCGTGTCTCGTCGCCGGTCACGCTGGCGGCGAATTGCAGAAAATATTGGGACGGCGAGAGCGTCACGACCATCCCCGCGACCGGGCCGACTTCGCGCGAGACGACTTCCTTCACGCGCGGCAACTCGATCTCCGAGACGGCCCGCCATTCGGCGTCGCTGAGCGGGCGCGGCGCGACCGCGCGGCCGATCAGCGCGCCGCTTTGCCTGTCGCGTTGACGGACCTGAAGCGAGAGTTTGACGAAGGCGGCATTCAATGCCGTGAACGCGACGTCGCTGTCGACGGCGTAATTGCGGCGCGCTTCGTTCTCGAAAATGACGTGATTCTCGGACGCCCATTCCGAGTCGATCGCCATTATGGCGCGATTGTTTTCTTCGATGCTGATGCCGCATCCGGCGAGCGCCATCGCCGCGGCGGCAATTAAGGCGAGTTTAAAACGTCGCATGACCGTTTCCTTCGGCGCCGTACAGCGCAGCGCGCAGGCTTACCTTGCGCGCGTTCGATATTCGTCGCCTACGACTATGGCTTGCGGACGCGCGAATTGGCAAGGACGGTCGGGTTCAGGTCCGGCGCTGACGGGGAAGCCGGGCGGAGGCCGCCACTTCTTCCACGATGGGCTTCATCTGAGGAAAATAATGAATCTCCGCGGCATGGAAGAGGATCAGATAGAGGCGCTTCTCCTCCTCAAAGGCGTAGCCCAGCGCGTGACGATCGGTCTCCATCGCCGATTGGCCGGCGCCGAACTTGAATTCGAAGCGGAACCCTTCGCGTCCGGCGATCGTCGCGGGCGCGATCGAGATCGGGACGAAGTCGCTCGCCTGCATCGATCGCGCGAGACCGGTTTGCACGAGTTCGACGATGTCGGCCGCGGTCATGCCGCTGCGAAAACGCGGCGCCTCCGCGCCGCTGCCGATGACCGGACTGCCTTCGGCGACGCCCGGCACGATACACAGCATATCGAGCAGCGGGCCGTTGCTGGTCCAGGATTCGGCGCATATCCGGCCCGCACCTTCGACCTGCCGGTTCCAGGCGCGGTCGAGCGTGACGGCAAGCTTTTGCTGCACGTCGTAATCGCCAGGGCCGATCGATGCGTAGTGCTGACAAGCCGTCAGCGACAATGCGACGGCGATGGCGCAAAGCAGAATACGGATACGGGGCATCTTCATCCTTGTAGATTGCGGCGCACGATCTCGCGATCGGGCGCATCGGGAGCAAGCCGCAGATACTCGCGAAAGGCTTCGCGCGCTTCGCCTTCCCGGCCGAGTTTACGCTGAACCAGAGCCAACGACCGCCAAGCAACGGCGGGTGCACGCGAATCGGCGACGGCGGCGGCCAACGATTCGACGGCTTTCGTATCGTCGCCGTCGCCCGCCCGCTGGCGCAAAGCCTCACCTTTGGCGTAGAGCGGCAAACCGTCCTTGGAATCGGCGGCCAGCCAGCGGTCGGCGATCAGCATCGTCACGGCGTGCGAGCCGGTGCGGATTTGGTCCTCGAACATGACCTCGCGCAGCGCGCCGATGCCCTCGCGGTATTCATCGGCCCGCGTAACGCCCGTCGGCAATTCGCCGGCCCGTCGCCGCAACGTTTCGGCGCGTTCGGATTGATCGGGGTGGCTCGCGCGCAGCACGTCGCGATACTTCGATATGCCGGTCGCCTGGTCTTCCGCGATCAGGTTCTCCCAATTGCGCGCCGCTTCGATCGGCGAAAGGCCGTGCTGGGACAAAAGACGCATGCCGATCTCGTCGGATTCGCGTTCCTGGTCGCGGCCATAGGCGAAGAAGCTTGCCGTCAGGATGATATCGGTCGCGCTGTTCAACTGCGGCGCGCCCAGGCCCGCGAAGATGAACGCGAAAATCTGCGCCATATCCGCCGCATTGCGCGCGTCCTGCATTCTTTGGCGGCTATGCGCGCGCAAATAGTGGCCGATCTCGTGCCCGAGCACGGCGGCCATCTGGGCTTCGTTCGTGCAACGCAGCAGCAGGCCGGAATAGATCTGCATCATGCCGTTGGGGGCCTGGCTGGCATTGAAGAACGGCACGCGGACCAAATACGCGCGGATATCGCCAGCGTAGTCACCGGCCAAATCCCGCACGATACGGCGGACATAGGCGTTCGCCTTCGGCTCGCGGATCAGGAAGCGCGATGTGCGCAGCCGGGCTTCCATCTGATCCATCGTCGCGCGCAAACCGTCGTCGGCATCGGCGGAAACGCCGGTCCGCACGCCCGGCGTATTGCGCGCGGCAAGGTCGCTGTGGGCACCCATTCCGCCGGTTTGCGGTTGTGCGCCGTCAGGCGCTGTCGGGGTACAGGCGAGCAATCCGCCGGCGCAAAACGCGCAGCCGCCGGTCAGGAAACCGCGGCGCGCGAGATTCATTGGGGCAGGCCGGTCAGCAGCGCGGCGACGGTCTCCTTCGCCGGTTCGGCCGTGCGAAGATCGCCGGCGCCGCGTACCAAACGATTGTACCAGACGAAGTCGCCGGACTTCAGATCGACCAACGAAGCGAAGCCGATCTGCGCTCCGCCCTGAATCGCCACGCCGAAGACCGCGGCCGCGATAACCTGGGCGGCGACGCGCCCCGGGCCGGAATAGGAATCGCGGACATGGACGAAAAGCACGTAGTCGGCGCTCGTCTTGTCGGCCAGACGCCCGATCGAAGGCCCCAGCGTCCACTCGAACTTCCCCTGCTTCGTCGGCAGTTTGCTCGGACCCTCGTATTGGTGGATCAAGATCGAACGGCCGACGGCCGCATGCAGGCGGAGAATCTTGGCCAGATCGTCGTCGTCGACGTCGCCGTTATGAAAGGCGATGTTGGCGTTCTTGTCGGCGAAGCTCGCGTGGAGCGCCTGATTCATGTTTTCGCGCGCGGCAACGGTCCAATCCTGCCGGATCGTCGGCGCGCCGCCGAACGACAACTCCGACAACTCGGCGTCGACGGGCAACACGAGAATGACCGGCGGTTTATCGGCGGCGCGAACCAGGTTCTCGGTCAGCCGATGGTGATTTTGAACGCAACCGGCAAGCAGCGCGGCAAGGCCCAGAACGAATCCCAGCCGTAGAGCGGACACCACCATGGCGAAAGCACCCCGAACATCGAATTATCATTCGTTGCTCGAAGGATGCTAAATGAAAATTGTGCGGTCAAGCTGTGACGGAAATCACACGTTGAAGCGGAACAGGAACACGTCGCCGTCCTGGACGAGGTAGTCGCGCCCTTCGGTGCGCGCCTTGCCCGCTTCTTTGGCGCCTTGCTCGCCGCCGAGCTTCACGTAGTCGTCATAGGCGATGGTTTCCGCCGCGATGAAGCCGCGCTCGAAATCGGTGTGGATGGCGCCGGCGGCTTCGGGCGCCTTCGCCCCTTTGCGCACGGTCCAGGCGCGCGCTTCCTTCGGGCCAACGGTGAAGAAGGTCTGCAAGCCCAGCAACCCGTAGCCCGCGCGGATCACGCGCGCCAAGCCGGTTTCTTCGAGGCCCAGCGAGGCGAGGAATTCCTTGCGCTCCTCGTCGGTCGGCAATTGCGAAATCTCGGCTTCGATCGCCGCTGAAATCACGACCGAGCTGGCGCCTTGCTTGGCCGCCATCTCGGCGACCTTGGCGCTGAGCGAATTGCCCTTGTCGGCCGATTCTTCCTCGACATTGCACACGTAAAGCACGGGCTTCGAGGTGATGAGCTGAAGCTGGCGATAGGTCTCGGCGAGTTCGGCCGAGGGCTTCACGGTGCGCGCGGGCTTGCCGTCGCGCAGCGCCGCCAGCACGGGCTCGACCACTTCGAGCGCCGCCTTGGCTTCCTTGTCGCCGGTCTTGGCCTTCTTCTGCAAATTCGGCAGGCGCTTTTCGAGGCTGTCCATATCGGCGAGCATCAATTCGGTCTCGACCGTCTCCGCGTCGCGGATCGGATCGATCGAGCCTTCCACATGCGTGATGTCCCCGCCTTCGAAGCAGCGCAGCACATGCGCGATGGCGTCGACCTCGCGGATATGGCCCAGGAACTGGTTGCCTAAGCCTTCGCCCTTCGAGGCGCCGCGCACGAGGCCCGCGATATCGACGAACTCAAGCTGCGTGGGCAGGATCTTCTGCGACTTGCCGAGCTCCGCGAGTTTGTCGAGGCGCGGATCGGGCACGGGCACGCGGCCCACATTCGGCTCGATCGTGCAGAAGGGATAGTTGGCGGCGGCGGCCGCGGCGGTCGCCGTCAGCGCGTTGAACAGCGTCGACTTGCCGACGTTGGGAAGACCCACGATGCCGCAACGGAAACCCATCTCGTCCTCTATTTCGTTTTCGGCGGCTCGAGGGCGCGCACGATCTTGTTCATGAAGCCGGCCTCGTCGCCTTTCAGCAGCGTGGCCAAATTGTCGGCGATCGCGTCGACCATGTCGTGCACCCAGGCCATGTCGCCCTTGCCGAAATCGTGGAGCACGTAATCGGCGACGAGATTCTTGTCGCCGGGATGGCCGATGCCCAAGCGCACCCGGACGTAATCCTTGGTGCCGAGATGGGCGTCGATCGACTTCAATCCGTTATGCCCGCCATGCCCGCCGCCGATTTTGGTGCGCAGTTTGGCGGGCGGCAAATCGAGCTCGTCATGGATCACCACGATGTCGCTCGGCGGAATCTTCAGGAACCGCGCGGCCTCGCCCACGGATTGGCCGGACAGGTTCATGTAGGTCAGCGGCTTCAGCGCAACGACTTTGTCGCCGCCGATCAGACCTTCGCAGGTCTCGCCCTGGAAGCGGCGCTTCCACGGCCCGAAACTGAAGGCGGACGCGACCGCGTCCAGCGCCATGAAGCCGATATTGTGCCGGTTTCGTGCGTATTCGGGGCCCGGGTTGCCGAGCCCGACCAGGAGCTTCATGGCCCGGACCCCGATACGTGCGCGAACCGCGCCGCCTTACTTCTTGGCGGCGGGCTTGGCGGCGGCGGCGGCCGGTGCGGCAGCCTTCGCATCGCCGGCCTTGGCGGCCGGTGCGGCGGCACCCGCGGCCGGGGCGGCGGCGGCACCTTCCGCCGCGGCGGCGGTCGGGGCGGCTTCCGCTTCCTTCTGCACCGACGGGGCGCGCAGCGCCAAGACGGTGAAGTTGCGCGCGATCGTCGGCTTCACGCCTTCGGGCAGCTTGATCGCGTTGATGTGCACCGAATCGCCGATGTCGAGGCTGCCGAGATCGATGACGATCTTCGACGGGATCTTCTCGGGATGCGACCACAATTCGATCGTATGGCGCACGAGGTTGACGACGCCGCCGCGCTTCAGGCCCGGCGACTTTTCCGCGTTCTCGACCTTGACCGGCACTTCGACGCGCACGCGGCTGGCCGAGCCCACACGCTGGAAGTCGACATGTTCCGGACGGTCGTTGACCGGATGGAACTGGATATCGCGCGGCAGCACGCGATGGGTTTTGCCCGCGACTTCGACTTCGTAAAGACGGGTGAAGAACCCGGTCTTCGACGCTTCGCGCATGACGTCGCGCGGGTCGAGCGAAATCAGGGTCGGGGTCGTCTTTTCGCCGTAGATCACGGCGGGCACGCGGCCCGCGCGACGCACAGCTCGGGCGGCCCCTTTTCCAGCCCCTTCACGCGGCTCGGCCGCGAGCTTGTTGATGGTAGCCATCGTTTTCTCTTCCTTCTCTCTCGGTTGCCGGCGCCGGACCTCCAGGGTTGTCCCAAGCGCCGGGATGTCCGGTCCTCAGTCGAAAAGACTGGAGACCGAACGCTCTTCGTTGATGCGCCGCATGGCTTCCGCCAGCAGCGGCGCGATCGGAATCTGACGGATATTCTTGGTCGCCTTGACCGCGTCGGTCGCGACGATCGAATCGGTGATGACGAGTTCCTTGAGCGGCGAAGCGGCGACGCGCTGAACCGCACCGCCCGACAACACGCCGTGGACCACATAGGCCCACACTTCGGTCGCACCTTCTTCCATCAACGCGACGGCCGCGTTGCACAGCGTGCCGGCCGAATCGACGATGTCGTCGATCAGGATGCAGGTGCGGCCCTTCACGTCGCCGATGATGTTCATCACTTCCGACACGCCGGCACGCTCGCGGCGCTTGTCGATGATGGCGAGATCGGCTTCAAGCCGCTTGGCGACGGCGCGCGCGCGCACCACACCGCCGACGTCCGGCGAGACCATCACGAGGTCCTTGCCGTGGAAGCGCTCGCGGATGTCCTTGGTGAAGGTCGGCGCCGAGAACAGATTGTCGAGCGGGATATCGAAGAAGCCCTGGATCTGACCCGCATGCAGGTCGAGCGTCACGACGCGATTGGCGCCGGCTTCGGTGATCAGGTTCGCGACCAGCTTGGCCGAGATCGGGGTGCGCGGGCCGGACTTACGGTCCTGGCGGGCATAGCCGTAATAGGGCAGCACCGCGGTGATGCGGCGCGCCGAACCGCGCCGCAGCGCGTCGATCGCGACCAGCAATTCCATCAGATTGTCGTTGGCGGGGTACGAGGTCGATTGCAGGACGAACACGTCCTCGCCGCGCACGTTTTCCAGAATTTCGACGAACACCTCCTGGTCGGCGAAGCGGCGCACATTGGCGTGCGTCAGCTGCAGATCCAGGCTTTTGGCCACCTGCTCGGCGAGCGGGCGATTGGAATTCCCGGCGAGGAGTTTCATGACGACCGGACCGAGCCCTTTAAGGCGTTGAAAACACGTCGAAAAAACGACACGCCCGCGACCCGAGGAGACTCCCTCGGTACGCGGGCGGCGGGAAAATAACAGCGAGGGGGCGGCCTGTCCACCGCCGGTTTAACACCGGTGTAACGGGGGTTTTTGCCGAATTTCTAGGCCAATTCCCGGCCTCGGCGCTTTGCGGCGGCGACCGCCTTTTCCAGGAGGTCCGGCAGGCCGCCCGGCCCCATGAGAACGTCCAGCGCCGCCTGGGTCGTGCCGCCGGGCGAGGTGACGTTCTTGCGCAATTGCGCCGCGCTTTCCGTCGACTGGCGCAGCAATTCACCCGCGCCCGACACGGTGGCGCGCGCAAGCCGCGTGGCGAGGTCTTCGGAGAGGCCGGCTTTGACGCCCGCCGCCGCCATCGCCTCGGCCAGCAGAAACACATAGGCCGGGCCCGAGCCCGACACGGCCGTCACCGCATCGATCAACGTTTCGTCGTCGACCCAGCCGACTTCGCCGACGGCACCCATCAGCTTGGTCGCGAGGTCGCGCTGCGCTTGGCTGGCGCGCGCATTGGCGACGCAAACCGAAATGCCGCGCCCGATCGCGGCGGGCGTGTTGGGCATCGTGCGGATGACCGCGACATCGCCCAGATGCTTTTCAAGAAACTCGATCCGCCGGCCGGCGGCGATCGACAGCACCAGCGCCTTCGCGGCCATCGCGCGATAGGGCGGCAGCACCGTTTCCATCACTTGCGGCTTGGTCGCGACGATGATCGCGTCGGGCACGAAACCCGCCGGGATTTCGTCGATGCGCTTCACGCACGTAATGTCTTTCTTGCCGCGAAACGACGCATCGCCGTCGCCCGGTTCCACCGTCACGAAAGGCCCCAACGCGGGATCGGCGCGCCAGCCTTCGAGCATGGCGCCGCCCATCTTGCCGCAGCCGATCAACAGAATGCTGGTGCGCATCGCTTCACTCCCGTTCCGTGCGGAACGGGTGTGGCCGAGGCAGACGCGAAAATCAATCGTCGAACTTAGGCTTCGCCCATCGGGTCGAGGCACGCGGCGGCGACCGCTTCGGCCGGATCCTTGCCGCCCCACACGACGTATTGGAACGCCGGGTAGAAACGCTCGCATTCCGACAGCGCCACATCGACCAGATCTTCAATCTGTTCGACCGTGGCGCCGCGCGCCCCACGCAAGGGCACGGCGTGGCGGAAGGTCGGCAAGCCTTCGTCGCCCGACAGGTCGAAATGGCCGAGCCACAGGCGCTCGTTGGCGAGAGCCAGCAGCTCCGCGACCACGCCGCGGCGATGTTTGGGCAGTTTGAGGTCGAGCGCGCAGGAGAAATGCAACGCGCTCATATCCTCGTTCCAGGCGAAGTAGATGCGGTAGTCGCACCAGCGCCCGGGAACCTGGGCCACCAACTCTTCCTCGGCCGAACGATCGAACGGCCATTCGTTGGCGGTGACGATTTCTTCGATGATATCCAGGGGGTTAGCTGCGTATTCGGAAGTCTGTACCGAGACGTCGACCATGCCCTGTAGACTCCCAATCGGGATTTACCCTTTCGGCGTCCGTCAGGCGCAAGTCCGCGATGGAGGGGGCTTGCGACTCGACGTTCAACCACTAGGGTTAGGGTGCCAAACGAGAGTCAAGGGATCAAGCACTTTGCCCGGACGACCCACAAGATTTTGAATTCTTGCACAGGGTCCGGCGACTCGAACGCAAAATCTAGCAAGTCGCGGGGGGCTCACGCCGACGGCGTACCGCTCTTCAACCGATTGATTTCGGATTCCAATTCGGCCAAACGCGCCGCCAAGCGCTCGTTTTCGATGCGCGCGTTCGACGCCATTTCCTTCACGGCCTCGAATTCCTCGCGCGCCACGAGATTTTGCGTTTGCAGCCAGCGCTCGAGAACCAGGCGCATCTGGCCTTCCACTTCCTGGCGCATCGCCGTGAAGGCGGAAAGCGCGCCGGTGGCCGCGCGCGACAGATCGTCGAGGATTTTGTTGTCGGTCTGCATGATCGGAATATGGCGAGGGCCCCGCGCCGTTGCAACGCCCATCGTGTCGCGCCTATAAGCGGCCCATGATCGTGGTCACCGGCGGCGCCGGCTTCATCGGTTCGAATCTTCTCGCTGGCTTGGAAGCGCAAGGGGCGCGCGAGCTTGTCTGCGTCGACTGGTTCGGCACCGGCGACAAATGGAAGAACGTGGCCAAGCGCGTGCTGGCCGATGTGGTGCGCCCCGACGATCTCGCCGATTTCCTCGCCGCGCGCAAAGGCAAGATCGAGACGATCTTCCATATGGGCGCCAATTCGGCGACCACCGAAACCGACGTGGACTCGATCATAAGAACCAATATCCGCGCCACTCTCGATTTGTGGGATTGGTGTTCGGCGAACGGGGCGGCGTTCATCTACGCGTCCTCGGCCGCGACCTATGGCGACGGCACAAACGGGTTTGACGACGATCCGTCGCCCGCCGCCCTCGCGAAGCTGCAGCCGCTCAATCCCTATGGCTGGTCGAAGCATATGGTCGACCGGCGCGTGGCCGATCTGCTGCGCGACAAGAATGCCGCACGCCCGCGCCAGCACGTGGGTTTGAAGTTCTTCAACGTCTACGGCCCCAATGAAGGCCATAAAGGCGGCATGCGCTCGGTCGTGCATCAAGTGCAGCCGGTCGCCGCGAAGGGCGAAGCGTTCCCGCTGTTCCGCTCGCACCGCGAAGGCATTCCCGATGGCGGGCAGCAGCGCGACTTCATTTGGGTCGGCGACGTGGTCGACGTGATGTTGTGGCTGCGCGACCATCCGAAGGTCTCGGGCCTGTTCAATCTAGGTACGGGCCACGCGCGCAGCTTCCTCGACCTCGCGACCGCCGTTTACGCAGCCCTGGGCAAGAACGCGCAGATCGCGTGGCGCGACACGCCCGAAGCGATCCGCGACAAGTATCAGTATTTCACCGAAGCGAAGATGGAGCGGCTGCGCGCCGCCGGTTACACGCGGCAATTCACGTCGCTGGAAGACGGCGTGCGAAAATACGTGCTCGATCATCTCGTCAAAGAAGATCCGTACGTCTGATGGCGCTCGCCTTTCCCGATATCGATCCCGTCGCCATCGCCATCGGTCCGATCGCGATCCGCTGGTACGCGCTTGCCTATATCGCCGGCATTCTCGGCGGCTGGCGTTATGCGGGCTATCTCAACGCCGGGCCCTGGGCGCTGGTGACGAAGGAGAAGCTCGACGATTTCGTCGTCTGGGTCACGTTCGGCGTGATCGCCGGCGGACGCCTGGGCTATGTGCTGTTCTACAAGCCCGGCTACTACATCACCGCGCCGCTGGAAGCGCTGTATCTGTGGAAGGGCGGGATGAGCTTCCATGGCGGCGCGTTGGGCGTGATCGTCGCGATCGTGCTGTTCGCGCGGAAAGAGAAAATCTCGCTCTTCCGCCTCGGCGATCTGGTCACGCAAGCCGTGCCCATCGGGTTGTTCTTCGGCCGTCTCGCCAATTTCGTGAACGGGGAGTTGTTCGGACGACCCGGCGACGTCGCCTGGGCGATGGTCTTCCCGCATGGCGGGCCGGAACCGCGCCACCCCAGCCAGCTTTATCAAGCCTCGCTGGAAGGTTTGGCGTTGTTCGCCGTGCTGTTCGTCGTGGGCCGCACGCAATACGCGCGCGCGCGCGACGGGTTCGTGGCGGGCGCTTTCCTCGCGGGCTATGGCGTGGCGCGCATCATCGGCGAGTTCTTCCGCGAGCCGGACGCGCATCTGGGCTATCTGCTCGGCCCCATCACGATGGGCATGGTGCTGTCGCTGCCGATGCTGGCGGCCGGGGCGTGGCTGATGTCGCGCCCGCCCAAGCCCGCGTGAGCGGCTTCCGCGACATCCTTTCCAAGCGCTGTCCGATGACGGTGCATGATTGGATGCATGCCTGCCTCGCCGATCCCGATCACGGCTATTACCGCAAGGGCGTGCGCGTGGGGGCGGCCGGCGATTTCACGACCGCGCCCGAAATCTCGCAGATCTTCGGCGAGATGCTGGGCCTCGTGCTCGCCCAAGCTTGGATCGATCAAGGTTCGCCCGCGAACGCGATCCTCGCGGAATTGGGGCCGGGGCGCGGCACGCTGATGCACGACGCCGCGCGCGCTTTCGCCAAGGCGACAAAGGCGCGTTTGCCGATCCATCTGGTCGAGATCAACGAGAGCTTCCGTGCGGCACAGGCGGCCAAGCTCGCCGACTATGCGCCGATCTGGCACGACGAAATCGCGTCGCTGCCGGACGTGCCGGTGCTGCTGCTCGCCAACGAATTCTTCGACGCGCTGCCGGTGCGCCAATTCCGGCGTGTCGGCCCCAAATGGGTCGAGCGCATCGTGACGCCGGATTTTCAATTCGCCGATGGCGCGGAAGTTCCGCCGCCCGTCGCGCATGACGTGCCCGATGGTTCGATCGTCGAAACTTGCCCGGCGGGCGAAAGCGTCGCGCGCGCGATCGGGTCGCGTATCGCCCAGCATGGCGGGGCGGCGCTGATCGTCGATTACGGATCGCCGGTGTCCGGCTGGGGCGATACGCTGCAAGCCGTGCGCGATCACAAAAAGGTCGATGTGTTCGACCGTCCGGGCGAGACGGATCTGACCGCCCATGTCGATTTCGCGGCCCTCGCGCGTGCGGCGGAACAAGGTGGTTGTGCGGCCCATGGCGCATTGGGGCAGGGCGATTTCCTGCGCCGGGCCGGGGCGCATGCGCGCGCGGCCGCGTTGAGTGCGGTCAACCCCGCCGCGCGGACGACGATCGAAATGGCGCTGCGGCGCTTGATCGAGCCCACGGAAATGGGCACGCTCTTCCGCGTTCTGCTGCTGCTGCCGAAGGGTTCGGCGCCGCCGATACCGATGGACGGACACTGAAAATGGCCCCGATCACGATCGGCGCGTTCAACGACATCGAAGGCGTGCGCCACGCGTTTTTCACGCGCCAGGGCGGCGTCAGCGAAGGGCTCTATGCGTCGCTCAATTGCGGCCTCGGCTCGGGCGATTCCCCCGATGCCGTGCGGGAAAACCGCAAACGCGCGATGGCGGCGATCGATCTGCCCGAAACGGCGCTGACGACGCTCTATCAAGTCCACGGCCGCAAGGTCGTCGAACTCGATGCACCCTTGCCGGAAGGCGCGCGCCCGCAAGCCGATGCGCTGGTGACCCGCACGCCGGGCGTGGCGCTGGGCGTGTTGTCGGCCGATTGCGTGCCGGTGCTGTTTTGCGATCGCCACGCCAAGGTGATCGGTGCCGCGCATTCGGGCTGGAAGGGCGCCATCGGCGGCGTGCTCGACGCGACCGTCGAGGCGATGACGAAGCTGGGTGCCGTGCCCTCGCGCATCGTCGCAGGCATTGGCCCGTGCATCGCGCAACGCTCCTACGAAGTCGGTCCCGAATTCCCCGCGCCTTTCTTGGCGGAAGACGAAGCCAATGCGCGCTTCTTCGCGCCGTCGCGCAAAGACGGGCATCACATGTTCGATCTGCGCGGCTATGTCGGCGAGCGATTGCGCCGCGTGGGCATCGGCGACATTCAGGCCATGCCGAACGATACGTGCGGCGAGGCGGATCGCTTCTTCTCCTACCGCCGCGCGTGTTTGCGCGGGGAGACGGATTACGGCCGCGGCCTGTCGGCGATCGCGCTCGAAAAATGAAACGCGTCCTCGCCTTGCTGCTGGGCTTCGCCGTTTTGCTCGCCGCGTGCGGGCCGATCCCGCGCCCGTTCCGGCAGGACGAGAAGGATATCGCCAGCAATCCGCTGCTGCGCCTTCCCGATCAAGGCGGGATCGTCGTGCCGCCGGCGGCGGGCTTGCCCGACGCGCAAGCGCGCGCCCTTGCCGACGCGGTGGCGGAGGCGTTGCGCGCCAACGACATTCCCGCCAATACGCGCCTGGGCAACCGGCACAGCCTGATCCTCGATCTGCTCGTCGCCGACAAGCCGGGGGCCAGCGTGGCCGTCGAAACGCATCTCGTCGATCCCGACGGCAAGACGCTGAGCGACGGCACGCTGACCGATGCGCGCCCGCGCGGCGGCGAAGCGCCCGCCGATTGGATGGGGATCGCCAAGCGGGTGGCGAGCGCCATCGTTCAGGCGATCAAGCCCGAAACGCTGGCCCAGCGCGAGTTGCTGCCGGTGCGCATCGCAACACCGGAAGGCGCGCCCGGCCAAGGCGGTTTGGCGCTGGCGCAGGCCTTGACCTTTCACCTCGAGCGCGCGGGCGTGAAAGTCACCGACGACAAGCGTGTCGCGGCGCTGGACGTGACGGGGCAGGTGACGCAAACGCCTGTCCCGCCCGTGCAAGGGCAAGAGACGCGGCGCCTTGCCGTCGTCTGGCGCGTGGCGAATGGGGCGGACGAACTCGGCCGCGTCGATATGGCCAACCCCTTGCCGCTGCGCATGATCGAACGCCAATGGGCCGAGATTTCGTTCCAGATCGCCGCCGCCTCGGCCGAAGCGATCCGCGAAATCGTCGAACGCAACCGCGTCGCGCCGAAATGATCATCGCGCGCCGGGTTTGACATCGCCGCCGGGGCGCCTACCTAATTGGCGTTCCCCCGGACGGAGACCGCCATGGCCGCCAAGCGCAAAAAGATCGACGCCGCTCAACCCGCGTCGCCCGAAGACGCGGCGCTGGATGCCGCGTTGCGGTTGGCCGAAACGCGCAAATGGTCGGAGATCGCGCTGCCCGAAATCGCCGAAGAAGCCGGGCTGTCGCTGGCCGACATGCTGCGCGCGGCCCCATCGAAGCCCGCCTTGATGGCGGCCTTCGCGCGGCGGATCGACAGCACGATGTTGGCCGTCAAAATCGACGCCGACGGCTCCGTCAAAGACAAACTCTTCGAAATCCTGATGCGGCGCTTCGACGCGCTCGCCCCCCACAAGGCGGCGGTGAAAAACATGCTCGCCGATTTGCCGCGCGCGCCGGTCGCCGCACTCTGCGCCTTGCCGTCATTTTTGCGGTCGATGCGCTGGGCGGCCGAGGCGGCGGGTATCCGCACCGCCGCGCCGTTGGCGCCGTTGAAGATCAACGCGCTAGCCGCCGCTTATCTCGCCGCCTTGCGCATCTGGCTGGACGATGACAGCGCAGATGCAGCAAAAACGATGGCCGCCCTCGATAAATCCCTCGGTCGTCTCGAGGCTTTAGCATCGAGTTTTCCGGCATTTCTGAAGCGCCGGATGGAGCCCGCCAAAAGCTGATTTGTCTTTTTGCGGCGCACAAATTCACTTGACTTACGTTATTCCGCCGGACAGAATTCGGCCATTGCAACGGCCTTTCCGCCGCTGCGACAGAAACGGGTTTGCCTCCTTTGCGCTCTGGGCCGCGTGCTCTGGACCGGGCCGGCCCGATCCGCAGCCTCGCGCTGCTTGGGATAAGGAGGGGGGGACAACATGAAGGGAACCAAAATGCCGTTCGGTGAATTCGATCTCGCCAAAATGTTCGACATGCCCAAGCAGATGGGCGACTTCAAGTTCGCGCCGTTCGATATGGAAGGCGTCGTCGCCGCCCAGCGCAAGAACATGGAAGCCTTGGCCCAGGCCAATCAGCTCGCCGTCGAAAGCTTCCAGGCCGTCGCGCGCCGCCAGTCGGAAATCTTCCGCTCGGTGCTCGAGGAAGCCTCGGTCGCCGCGCGCGAAGTGATGGCCGCCGGCTCGCCGGAAGAAAAGGCCGCCAAGCAGACCGATCTGATGAAGGATGCCTTCCAGCGCGCCATCGCCAACACCCGCGAGATGAGCGAACTGCTCGCCAAGTCGCAGTACGAAGCTTTGGATGTCGTCCAGAAGCGCGTGCTCGAAAGCATGGACGAGTTGAAGTCGCTGCTGGCGAAGAAGAAGTAAGCCCCTGGCGCGAAAGCGCCCGGCAGGCTAACGAATGAACCCCGGTCGCCGCGCGCGGCCGGGGTTTTTCGTTGGAGCGAAGCGATGGGCGATACGATCACATACGGCGATTTCGAGCGCGTCGATATCCGGGTGGGCACGATCGTCGAGGCGGCGCAGTTTCCCGAAGCGCGCAAGCCCGCGATCAAGCTGAAGATCGATTTCGGGCCCGAGCTCGGCGTCAAGAAATCCTCGGCGCAGATCACGGTGCATTACGCGCCCGACGCGCTGGTCGGCCGTCAGGTCGCGGCGGTGGTGAATTTCCCGCCGCGCCAGATCGGCCCGTTCATGAGCGAAGTGCTGACGCTCGGCTTCCCCGACGCGAACGGCGCCGTCGTGCTGATCGGCCCGACGCTGGCCGTGCCCAACGGCGGGAAGCTTTTTTAGCCGAACAGTTTCTTGAAGAATGCCGAGACGCGGTGACGCGTCGCGTTCTTGCGCAAGGCCGCGTCGTCGACCAGCCAGTTCATCTGCATCACGTGGCGCGGGCCTTCGTAGCTTTCGTGGCCGTGCCACGCGTCGCGCGTGCAGCGGAAGACCAGCATATTGCCGTCCACCGGCTCGATTTCACTGGTGTAGTTCTCCAGCGTTTCGGGCCCGCGCAGCAGGCGCAACTTGCCGCCCTTGTCCTGCCAGCCGCCGGTGCGCTTGTTCATATAAACCAGCACCGTCACGACCTTGTCCTTCGAATCCGTATGGATCTTGCCGTCGCGCGCGCGGCAGCGGTCGCGGAAGGTGATGATCGTCGGGTGCGGCTTCAGGTTCAGATCGAACTTCGCCTCGATCGCCGACCGGAACGCGTCGGATTCAAGGGCGGCAACGAAATCCTTCACTGCGGGTTTGAGCGGCCCGACTTCCGACAGCGGAAACGAGCCCGGCTTGCCGATATCCGGCCAATCCGCGTTGATCGCGTCGAGTGCCGGCGCATTCACGAAAGCGGGAACGAGCGCGTGGTCGAACGGCACGGGATTTTTCGGCGTGGCGTCGAGCTTGGCGAAGTCGAAGATTTGTTCGGGCGTCATGATCTTAAACTGGGATGCGAATGCGGGCGCGCAAGCCGCCCATCGGCGATTCTTCCAAACGGATATCGCCGCCATGGCCGCGCACGACGTCGCGCGCGATGGTGAGGCCGAGGCCCACGCCGCCCGTTTCGGCGTTGCGCGACGGGTCCAGGCGGAAGAAGGGCTTGAACACGTCCTCGCGCGATTCGGCGGGAATGCCGGGACCGTCGTCGTCGATGACGATCTCGATGTCGGTCTCGCGCCGTTCGGCGGTTACGCGCACCTGGGCGGCGTGGCGCGCGGCGTTGGCGATCATGTTGTTGAGGCTGCGCTTGAGCGCGTGCGGCCGGCCCGCGCAGGCGAGCGGGCCCGGGCTTTGATAGGCGACGGCGTTGCCCGCCCGGCGATGGCTTTCGACGATTTCCCGCAGCGTGGGTTCAAGGTCGATCGCCTCGATCTTCTCCTCGCCCTCGCCGCGCACGAAGGCGAGATAGGATTCGACCATGCGCGCCATGTCGTCGACGTCGGATTTCAAACCCGGCCCCGACGGATGGTCGCCCAGCATGGCGAGTTCCAGCTTCATGCGCGTCAGCGGCGTGCGCAGATCGTGGCTGATGCCCGCGAGCATTTCCGTGCGCTGCGCGATATGGCGGCGGATGCGCTCGCGCATCGTCATGAACGCGGCGGCGGCCTGGCGTACTTCGGCGGCGCCATGCGGGCGGAAATCGGCGTCCTCGCGGCCCTTGCCGAAAGCCTCGGCCGCTTCGGCCAGGCGCTTGATCGGGCGCACTTGGTTGCGCATGAAGATCGACGCGATCGCGATCAGGATCAGCGAGCTTCCGCTCATGAACAACAGGAAGACGTAGACATTGGTGGTGAACACGCGCTGGCGCGTCGTTTCCAGCACCAGCACGCCGCCGGGAAGCTGCACTTCGATATGGATGTCGGCGGGCTGGCCCCACGCGTCGAGCCAATAGGGCCGGCGCACGCGCTCGTCCAGCGCGCGCACCAGATAATCCTCGAGGATCGTTTCGGGTTCGGTCGGGCCCTTGCGCTCCAGAATGGCGCCGGGCTTCCAGGTATAGACCGATCCGGTGGCCAGATGCATCGTGTCGAACAGCCAGCGCCGGTCGGCATCGCCCGGATAGCGGCCCATCGCCTGCACGACGGTCGCCACTTCGCCCGCCACGGCGTTGGACAGGCGCCGCGACACGGTCTGCCATACGCGCTCGTAGAACACGAAACCGGCGACGATCTGCACCAGGATCAGCGGTGCCACGATGATGATCAGCGTGCGCGCGTAAAGCGTGCGCGGCAGATAGCGGCGGATGGCTTGGCTGAGCGGCCCCATTATTCGGCCCTCAACACATAGCCCGCACCGCGCACCGTTTGCAGATGGCGCGGGTTGCGCGGATCGTCCTCGATCTTCGGGCGCAGGCGCGTCACCGTGACGTCGACCGCGCGCGCGCCGCCGGTCAAGCGCGAGCGGCGCAGCAATTCCTCGCGCGCCACGGGCACGTTGGGCGACGCGGCGAGCACTTCGAGAAGCGAGATTTCGGCCGTGGTCAATCGCACCACTTCGTCCCCGCGCGTCAGTTCGTCGCGCGTCAGATCGAATTTGAATGGGCCGAAGGTGACGCTTTTGGGCGCGGGCGGGCCGGGCGGGGGGGCACGGCGCAGCACGTTGCGCACGCGCAGCAGCAGCTCCTCCGGCTCGAAAGGTTTCGGCAGATAATCGTCGGCGCCGATCGACAGACCGGCGATGCGGTCGGCCGATTCCGCGCGCGCGGTCAGCAACACGATCGGCGTTTGGCGTTTGGCGTCGCGCAGGCGTTTGGTGAAGCTCATTCCATCTTCGCCGGGCATCATCACGTCGAGCACGACCAAGTCGAATTCCACGGCGTCGAGCTGGGCTTGCGCTTCCTTCGCGTCGGCGGCCGTGGCCACGCGATAGCCGCGATCAGCCAGGAACCGCCGCAGCAATTCGCGGGTTCGCGTGTCGTCGTCGACGACGAGGAGATGGGCACCTTCGCTCATTTGCGAATCGAGGATACTACGCTTCCGGTGTCGCGGTCATGGCCGCTTGGGCGGCTTGGCGGTGTCGATATCCGCGACTTTGGCGCGGTCGCGCTCGTCGATCAGGTTCTGCATCACCCGCTTGAATCCGTCGACCGCCCCGGCCCCGGCCGCGCGATACGCGGCGGCGAAGCGCCGGCGCTGGCTTTCCGTCAAGCGGCGCTCCAAATCGGCGCCCTTTTCGGTCAATTCCAGGCGGCGCTGGCGGCGGTCGACCGGACCTTGCTTCTGCGCGATATAGCCTTCGCGCACCAATTCGCCCAGCACGCGCGACAGGCTTTGCTTGGTGATGCGCAAAATCGCCAGCAATTCGCCGACATTGATCCCCGGATAGCGTCCGACGAAATAGACGACGCGGTGATGCGCCCGGCCCAGCCCGATCTGCGCCAGCATCCGGTCCGGCTCGCCGGTGAAATCGCGATAGGCGTAGAACAGCAGCTCGATCCCAAGGCGAAGATCTTCGTCGCGCAGAAAGAGATGCTGCATTCCGGGGCGCAATTCAGGCATGACCACTCGGCATGAAGAAGATACGACAGTGATGTTGACATATATGACGCAAGAGTGTTTCTTAGCGCAAGCCTGAATATACGCTCCATTGCGTAGCATAAGGGCGGAACGCAACGAAGTTACCAATATCGGGAGTGACCCATGGCACTCGTGCCCTTCGACGATCGCGACGGCTGGATCTGGTACGACGGCAAAATGATTCCGTGGCGCGATGCCAAGTTCCACGTTCTGACCCACGCCATCCATTACGGGTCGGCCGTGTTCGAGGGCGAGCGCGCCTATGGCGGCAAGGTCTTCAAGCTGCGCGAGCACTCGCAGCGCTTGATCGATTCCGGCCGCATCCTGGGCTTCGAGATTCCCTACACGGTCGACGAGATCGACGCCGCGACCAACGAAGTCGTCGCCGCCAACGGCGCGCCGGATTGCTATGTCCGCCCGATCGCCTGGCGCGGGTCGGAAATGATGGGCGTCTCCGCCCAGCAATCGAAGATCCATCTCGCCATCGCGACTTGGGCCTGGGGCAATTACTTCGCCGACAAGGACAAGGGCATTCGCCTGACCTGGGCGAAGTATTCGCGCCCCGCCCCCAACACCGCGCCGACCAAGTCGAAGGCCGCCGGGCTTTACATGATCTGCACGATCTCGAAGCACGAAGCGGAAGGGGCCGGCTACGCCGACGCACTGATGCTCGATTGGCGCGGCCAAGTGGCCGAAGCCACGGGGGCGAACGTGTTCCTCGCCATCGACGGCGTGCTGCACACGCCCAAGCCCGATTGCTTCCTCGACGGCATCACGCGCCGCACGGTGATCGGCCTTGCCAAGAACCGCCAGATCCAGGTCGTCGAACGCGCGATTTGGCCGGACGAGCTTGCCCGCGCCCAGGAAGTGTTCCTGACGGGCACGGCGGCCGAAATCACGCCGGTGTCGGAAATCGGCGAATACAAATTCACGCCGGGTGCGATCACCAGCGCGTTGATGGACGATTTCGGCCGGGCGACGCGCGGCGAAATCGACGTTCCCATCTCGTAAAACGATGACGCCGGAAGCGCTGCGCGCGCGTTACGAAGCGCGCGTCGCGGCGCTGACGGCAGCCACGGCCCCGGCCGCGAAAGGCGGCCGGGTGCTCGATCCGCTGTGGCGGATTTTCGGCCTCGATTCCGGCACGCTGGCCGAGGCCGAGCGAAAGCGCGAAATCGCCAACAGCGCGCGGGCCTATCTCAAAGCCGAATTAGTCGCCGAAGGCATGACGCCGGCCGAGGCCGAGGTCCGCGTGGCGGAACTGCAGGGCGCCCCGCCAGCGTAACGATTTGTGATTCGCCGCTGTTTTGCGGATTTCGCCTTGAAGGCGAATTCCCCGGCGCCATATTCCGGTTGTCTTTCCCGATCGAGGTCTCCCTTCATGCGCCGTTTGTTCGCCGCCGTAATTTTCGCCGCTGCCGCCACGCCTGCCTTCGCGCAGGCGCCGGCCGAAACGCGCGGCGATTGGCGCGTCAATCTCGGGGCGATCGGCTTCGCCACGCCGTCTTACGAAGGATCGAACAGCTACAAAGCGCGCGCCTTGCCGCTGGTCGAGGTCGATTGGCGCGACACGGTGTTTTTGAGCGCGGAGCGCGGGCTGGGCGCCAATGTCGTCACTTTGCGCGATCCGGGCGGACGCGGCGCCTTCCGGGCGGGTCCGTTCGTCAATTATCGCTTCGCGCGCGACGAAGGCGACGATGACGATCTGCGCGGCATGGGCGACGTGAAGGGCGGCGTCGATCTCGGCGCTTTCGCCAGCTACGAATTCGGACCGCTGGCTTTGCGCGTCGCCGGGCGGCGCAACGTGTCGCATTCGGAACTCGGCGGCACGATCGATTTGGGCCTGCGCTATCGTCTGCCGCCGATCGGTCGCACCGTCGTCGGCTTTGGTCCCAGCGTGACCTGGGCCGACTCCGATTACATGCAAAGCTATTTCGGCGTGACGGCCGCGCAAGCGACGGCGTCGGGTATGCGCGCCTATTCGCCGTCGTCGGGCTTCAAGGATGTCGGCCTGTCCGCCAACGCGATGCATCCGCTCGGCGGCAATTGGGCGCTGACCGGCTTCGGCGGCTATAAGCGCCTGATCGGCGACGCGGCTGACTCGCCGCTGGTCAAGGATCGCGGGGCGGCGAACCAGTTCCGCGTCGGGCTTGGGATCAGCTACCGGCTGTTCTAAACGCCGCTCGCCCTTGTTCAGGCGTCGTGAGACGCCGGGGCGCGCTTGCGGAAATAGATGTCGAACAGGTCGAGGAACACGATCGTTCCCAGACCGAAAATCCCGTTGATCGTCACCCCGCGCCACATCGTGGCAAGGCCGAAGGCCGGCGACGGATTGCCTTTCAACGGCGCCACGACATACCAGCCGACGATGTTGCAGATGATCGCGCCGAATAGGAAGCCGTAGATCAAGCGCGGACGGCCCGGCTTGAACATGCCGCGGAACGCCGCGATCAGGCAGCCCCACAACCCGCCCCAGAATGCGAGTTGCACGATCGCCGGCAGGCCGAACGCGGGCACCGGGCGGGTGCTCCACGGGAAGTTCGGCGCGAAGCCCAGCAGATGCAGCACCAGGATCGTGCCCTGGTGGAAGGTCAGCACCGACAAATAGGCGGCGGCGAAACCGATCAGCAGCGTGCGCGGCGCGAACGAGACTCCGGCGGGCATTGAGGGACTCCTATCGGGATTTGTTCCAGCGCGCGGCGGCCGCGTCGTCGGAATCTTTGGCGGCGACCCATTGCGGGCCGTTGTCGGTATCTTCCAGCTTCCAGAACGGCGCGCTGGTCTTCAGCCAATCGATCAGGAAATGGCACGCCTCGAACGCCTGTTCGCGATGGGGCGACGCCGCGGCGCACAGCACGATCCGGTCGCCCGGCTCCAAGCGCCCGAAGCGATGCACGATCAGCGTGGCGGAAAGCTGCCAGCGCGCATTTGCCTCGGCCTCGACGCGCGCGAGCTCCTTCTCCGTCATGCCGGGATAATGCTCCAGCGTCATCGCGCCGATTTTGGAATCGCCCGCGATGTCGCGCACCAACCCGACGAAGCTGGTGACCGCGCCGATATCGTGGCGGCCGCGCGTCAGCGCGTCGAGCTCGGCGCCGATATCGAAATCCTCGCGTTGGACCCGCACGGCCATGTCAGCCCCCCGTCACCGGCGGGAAGATCGCGACCTCGTCGCCGTCGGCGATCGCGTGATCGGGTTTCACATAGGTCTGGTTGACCGCGACGCGCACGACGTTGCGGTTCTTCAGCGCTTCGGCATGGCCGGGCGAACGCTGGGCGAGGAAGTCGAGCAATCCGCCCACGTCGGTCACACCGTCGGGCAGGGCGATGGTTTCCTCGCCCGTGCCGACGCGCGTGCGCAACCATGCGAACCACAAGACCTTCATGCCAGCAGCTCCGAGAAGGGCAGGAACTCGACGCGCGTGCCGGGGGCGACGTCGGCGGTGTTTTCGGCGAGTTCGATCAACCCGTCGCTTTCGACCAGCGAGGTCAATATACCCGCGCCGTCGAGCGGGAAGGGACGCAAAATCGGCGAGCCATCGGCGGCGTATGTAACCGACGCGCGCACCCATTCGCGCCGCCCGGGCTTTTTCTTGATCGCCGTTTCGCATGCCAGTTTATAGCGCAGCGGGGCCGCGTCCGCCGCCCCGCCCAGGCGCGCAAGCACGGGAAGGGCGAAGCGCAGATAGGTCACGATCATCGCGACCGGATTGCCGGGCAAACCGACGAAGGCCTTGCCTTTGACGTTGCCCAGCGCCACCGGGCGGCCGGGACGGATGGCCAAGCGCCAGAAATCCAGCGCGCCATTGGCGGTCACGGCCGCGCGCACGTGATCCTCCTCGCCGGTCGACATGCCGCCCGAGGTGACGATCGCGTCGTGATCTGCGGCGGCGTTGGCCAGCGCATCGCGCAGAATTTCCGCCTTGTCGGGCAGAATGCCGAGATCGGAAACGGCGGCACCCGCCTGTTCCAGCAGCGCCATCAGCGCGAAGCGGTTGGAATCGTAGACCGCCCCCGGCGGCGTCGCCGTGCCAGGTTCGCGCAATTCGTCGCCGGTCGAAAACACGGCGATCTTCAACGGCGCGAAGACTTGCGCTTGCGTCAGGCCGACCGAGGCGATCAGGCCGATATCGGCGGCGCGCAAACGACGCCCGGCGCGCAGAATCGTTTTGCCGGCGTGGACGTCCTCGCCCGCTTGGCGGCGATTGGCGAAACGCTTCTGGCCCGGCGGGAAGATTGCCACGTCGCCCGCGATGCGCACGTCTTCCTGCATGAACACCGTGTCGGGGCCTTGCGGCATCGCGGCGCCGGTGAAGATGCGCGCGGCAATCCCGCGCGGAATTTCGCCGCTATGCGGATGCCCGGCGGCGATGCGCGGGCCGATCTTCAGCCGCGTTTCGCCGACGGGCGACAAATCGTCGAAATGGACCGCGTAACCATCGACGGCGGCGTTGTCGTGCGGCGGCACATTGCGCGGCGACACGATGTCCGCGGCCAGCACGCGGCCGCGCAATCGCCGCAACGGCAACGCCTCGATCGCCGCGATGGGATGAATTCGCGCCGACAGGATGCGCAGCGCTTCGTCGGCGCGCAACGTTTCGCCGCCCGTGGCGAAGCAATCATTGGCAAGACGGCCCATCAGCCGAGCCCCGTGCGGTACCGCACGAAAGCGGCGATCGCGGCGATATCGTTCAAATCGAGCAGCGGCACGGCGAGGCCCGCGAGCTTCGCATCCGATGCGACGGCGACGATATCGGGATCGTCGGGCGCCAGCAGCGTCTTGCCCAAAGCCGGACGATGGATTTCCAGCTTGTCGTGCTTGTGGCGTTTGAAGCCTTCGATCAGCAGCAGATCGACCGGCGCCAGGCGCGGCAGCAATTCCTCGATCGTCGGTTCGGCGGCGCCGCGAAGCTCATGCATGATCGCGTAGCGATTGGCCGACACGATCGCGACTTCGGTGGCGCCCGATTGGCGATGCACCCAGGAATCCTTGCCCGGCGTGTCGAGGTCGAATGCGTGATGCGCGTGTTTGAGCGTGGAGACGCGCAAACCCTGCGCGGTCAGCGCCGGGATCAGCTTCGACAGCAGCGTCGTTTTTCCCGCACCGCTCCAGCCCGCCAGGCCGAACACGCGCATTTGCGCCCTCACGCCGAACGGCGCCGGGCGACGTCCGGACCGGACTCGAGCTTCGTATCCTGTTGGGGCGCGGGCGTGTCGTCGGCGTGTTTCAGGCCGATGCGCAGATAGTCGTAGCCGGTATAGAGCGTGAGGGCTGCCGCGAGCCACAGCAGCACTTCGCCGATTGCCTGCGACGGAATGAACGCAGTCGCCTGCGCGTCCGACACGATCAGGAAACCCAGCGCCACCATCTGCGCGCCTGTCTTCCATTTGGCGAGGGCCGACACGGGCAAGCCCACGCGCAACTCGGCCAGGAATTCGCGCAAACCCGAGACGAGGACCTCGCGCAGCAGGATGATCAGCGCGGCGGCGACGGTGATATGGCTCATCCGGCCGAACGCGACCAGCAGTAGGATCACCGCCGCGACCAGCAGCTTATCGGCAATCGGGTCGAGCATCCGGCCGAGCTTCGATTGCTGCGCCCAAGCACGCGCCAGATAGCCGTCGAGCCAATCGGTCGCGGCCGCGACGCCGTAGATCGCGCAAGCGACATAGCGCCACTCGTCGCCATCGACCCAGAACAACGCGGCAATGACCGGAATCGCGGCGATCCGCGAGAAGGTCAGCCACATGGGCAGCGAATAATACATCGGTGCGGGTTCCGGAAATTCGACGGCCGGGAGTTTACCCGCCGCTATGGAAGTGGTCATAGATTTTTTTGGCGGCGTCAGGCCCCACACCCGGCACGGCGGCAAGATCGGCCAAACCGGCGCGTTTGACCGCCGCGGACGAGCCGAAATGCAGCAAAAGGGCTTTTTTGCGGCGCGGGCCGATACCCGGGATCTCGTCGAGGGCGGAGCGCTGGATCGCCCCCGCCCGGCGCGTGCGGTGGCCGCCGATGGCGAAACGATGCACTTCGTCACGCAAGCGTTGCAGATAGTAAAGAACGGGATCGCGCGGTTCGAGCTGGAAGGGCGCCCGGCCCGGCACGAAGAAGCGCTCGCGCCCGGCGTTGCGGTCAGGACCCTTGGCGACGCCGACCAGATTCAGATCGTCGATGCCGAGTTCGGTCAGCACGCCGATCGCGGCGTTCAGCTGGCCTTCGCCGCCGTCGATCAGCACGAGATCGGGCCAAGTGCCGCCCGAACGGTCCGGGTCCTCGCGCAAGGCACGGCCGAAGCGTCGTTCGAATACTTCGCGCATCATTGCGAAATCGTCGCCGCCGGCCGCGACGTCCGACTTGCCGTCGCCCTTGATGTTGAATTTCCGGTACTGATTTTTGATGAAGCCTTCGGGCCCGGCGACGACCATGCCGCCGATCGCATGGGCCCCTTGGATATGCGAGTTGTCGTAGACCTCGATCCGCTTGGGCGGGGCGTCCAGGCCGAAGACTTCGGCCACACCGGCCAGCAGTTTGGCTTGGGCGCCCGTCTCCGCCAGGCGCCGGGCCAAGGCTTCGCGCGCGTTGGCCAGTGCGTGTTCCACGGGTTTGCGCTTGGTCCCGCGCTCGGGCACCAGAATGCGCACGCGCCGCCCGGCCTTCTCGCTCAGCGCTTCTTCGATCAATTCGCGCTCGGGCGGCTCGTGGCTTAACGCCAGCAAAGGCGGGGGCGGCTTGTCGTCGTAGAACTGGCCCAGGAACGCCTGGACGATATCGGCCTCGTCCTGCGATTTGTCGTGGCGCGGGAAATAGGCGCGGTTGCCGTAATTGCGCCCGCCGCGGAAGAAGAACACCTGCAAGCAGGTCTGCCCGCCTTCCGACGCCAGCGCGATCACGTCGCAATCGCCCAGATCGTCGACATTGATATCCTGGCGCGCCTGCACGGCGGTCAGCGCGCGGATGCGGTCGCGATACATCGCGGCCGTTTCGAAATCCATCGCGTCGCTGGCGGCCTGCATGCGCGCGGCGAGCTTCTCTTGCGCGTCGCGGCTGCGGCCTTCCAGGAAGGCTTTCGCCTCCGCCATCAGCCCGGCGTAATCCTCTTTGCTGATGCGCCCGACGCACGGCGCGGAGCAGCGCTTGATCTGATAGAGCAAGCACGGCCGCGTGCGCGTGGTGAAGATCGAATCGTTGCAGCTGCGCAAAAGAAACGCGCGCTGCATCGCCGTCAGCGTTTGATTGACCGACCCGGCCGAGGCGAAGGGGCCGTAATAGCTGCCCCTGCGGTCGCGGCTGCCGCGATGCTTGGTCACTTGCGGAAAATCGTGATCCTCGATCAGCGCGATATAGGGGAACGACTTGTCGTCGCGCAGCAGCACGTTGAAGCGCGGCTTCAGGCGCTTGATGAGGTTGCTTTCCAGCAGCAGCGCCTCGACCTCCGTATGGGTCGAGACGATCTCCATCTTGCGCGTCTCCGCCACCATGCGCAGCAGACGGTGCGGCATGCGGTGGAATTGGAGATATTGCGAGACGCGGCGTTTGAGATTGCGCGCCTTGCCGACGTAAAGCGCGTCGCCCTTGGCGTCGAGCATGCGATAGACGCCCGGCGTGCCGGGCATCGTCGTCAACGCATCGCGCAGCACCGTCGCCCCTTGGGCGGCGGCGGCGGGCGGTTCGTCGAAGACGATGTCGTCGGCGTCGGTTTCGCGCATGGCGCTTGCGTTAGCCTTCTCAGCGACTTGGTTCAAGCTGTGGCCGATGGGCCGCAGTCCTGCCCGTTCCGAAAGCAGCCTAATCTTGGGGCTTTTCGCTATCCACGGAACCTGTGGATAAGTTTGTGGAGAATGGCGTCCCGAACCCGTCGAATCAGCGATTCTCAACGGCTCTCAACGGCTTGCCACGTTTTTAGGCAGTAATTTTTAAGTCTTTGAAATTCCTAGATACTGACTGAAAATTACGTCAATAAACGGTAACCTTTGATTCGGAATCGGCGGTTTTCCGCCGTTTTTGTGACAGCCGCCGCTCCGTGTGCACAACTGCAGGGGGGCGGTATTATCCACGTTTACGCTGGATTTCTACGCCCACCGCGGCCGCGTCGGGGACGATATCCAGTTTCTCGACCCGGACGCGAACATTGCGCGCATCTGCGGGTGCTAGGCAGATCGCCGCCACCCGTTCGGCCAGCGTTTCGACCAGATTGATATGCCCAGCATCGACGAAAGCCCGGATTTCGTCGATCAAGAAATCGTACCGCACGACCTCGCCGATTTTGTCGTCGGCGATCGGATGATCGACAACCGCGAGTTCGACATTGATCCGCACACGTTGGCGATTGCCGGTCTTCTCGCGGCGGAACACGCCGATATTCGCTTGCAGCACCAGATCGCGGATCAGCAGCAGGCGCGTGTTCATTCGTCGAGACCCGCCTTCTCCGAAACCGGGCTCCAATTCAAATGCTGGCCGCCGTCCAGCGCCAGCATTTGCCCGGTGAAGGACGGGCTCGCCAGGATGAAGCGCAACCCTGCCGCCATTTCGTCGAGCGTGGCGCCGCGCTTCAACGGCACCGAGGCGACTTGCGCGTCGAATTGCGCCTGGCTTTGGCGTGGCGACGGCAAGGTCGGGCCCGGACCGATCGCTGCGACGCGCACGCGCGGGGCCAGCGCCAGCGCCAAAGTTTGCGTCAGCGTCCACAGGCCCGCTTTCGACAGCGTGTAGCTGACGAAATGCGGCGTGAGGTTCCATACGCGCTGATCCAGCAGATTGATCGCCACGCCCTCGGACCCGTGCGGCAGGCGGCCGGCGAGTTCTTGGATCAGCACGAAGGGTGCACGCAAATTGGCTTCGAGATGCGCGTCCCAGCTGGCCCGCGTCGCATCGCCGATCTCGTCGCGCTCGAACAGCGAGGCGTTGTTGACCACGACGCCGAGCGGTCCCAGCGCGTCTTGCGCGGCGTTGGCGAGCGCCTGAACGTCGGATTCCTTGGCGAGGTCGGCTTGCAGCGCCACGCCGCCGATCTCGCGTGCCAACGCTTCGGCCTCCGCGCGGCTGGTCGAATAATGGACGGCGACCTTGAAGCCGTCTTGCGCCAGCGTGCGCGCGAAAACCGCACCCAGGCGCTTGGCGGCGCCGGTGACGAGAGCCGTTCGGGGGATGGCGGGGGAAATCATGCGCCGGGATTAGCCTGCGTTCGCAAGCCATGCAACAACCAAGCGCCGCCCGCCATCGCCGGCAGCGACAAAATCGCCAAGGCGGCGGCATAGCTGCCCGCGGCCAGTACGATCAGCGTAAAGGCGAAGGGCAGCAGGGCGACACCGCCGAAGGTGAACAAGCCGCCCGCACCGACGATCTCGCCCGCTTGGGCGGGCTCGACCAAGCCGGCCAGTTCGGCAAGATAGACGCCGTTCCACGCGACCGCCGTGCCGCCGAAACAGGCGGCCAGCGCGGCGAGGGCGGGCAGCGGCAAATGCGGCGCGCCATAGGCGGTGGCGATGCCGAACACGCCCATCGCCAAGCCCAGCAATCCCAAGATCAGCGTCGGGCGGCCGGTGCGGTCGGCGACGATGCCCCACAAAACGCGGCCCCCCACGCCCGCCCCTTGCGCGACCGCCAGAATCAACCCCGCGGCGACCACGTCGAGCTTCGCCTCCTCGATCAGGAACACGATCATCGTCGTCGACAACACGCCTTGCAGGCCCGAATAGGCCATCGACAGCATCACGAAATTGCGCAGCTTGGGTGTGGCGAAGATCGTTCGCATCGGACCGATCAACGCCGCGCGCAGCGACGCGGCGCGCGCGACTTGCGCGCCTTCGTCGAGCGCCCGGCGCAAGGGCGTCAGCGCCGCCGCCAGCACCAACACGGCGGCGCCCGAGGTCAAGGCCGCGGCTTGCCAGCCGATCATCAAGGCAAGCGTGGGCAGGATCGCGGCGGCGGCCATGTTGCCGCCGGGCACGCCGGTTTGTTTGATCGAGAAAATCAGATTGCGGAATCGGTTGGCGCCGACGCGCGACAACACGACCGACGAGGCGGGCGTCGTCGGGCCATAACCGATCCCGGCAAGAAATCCGCCCAGCGCGAAGCCCCACAACGTGCCGGTCGAAATCGCCAGCAGCGACAGGCCGGCGAACATCAGGCAGAGCTGGCTCGTCCCCATCGGCCCGAAACGTTGCAGCCACGCGCCCGACGTTGCGGTGACGATGGCGGCCGTCGCGTACATGAACGCGACATAGATGCCGATCAGCGCGGCGTTCAACGAAAGCTGCGCGCCCGCGAATGGGGCGAGCACCGGCCCGGCGATACCGGCGGCCGACACGGCGACTTGAATGGCGAAGGTGACCGCGACGGTCGCGACGATGCCGTTCACTTCCGCGCGCCACCCCGTTGCGGGCGGCGCGCGCGGCCTTTGCGCGAATTGACGGCCCCGGCGGTGGAGCGCGGCTTGGGCGCGCTCGGGCCCGCCTTGTAGGCGGCTTGCGCGCCTTCCGAGACGCCCGTGGGCAATTCCAGTTCGAAGGATTCCAGGCGCTTGATCTCGTCGCGCAGGCGCGCGGCCTCCTCGAATTCCAGATCGGCGGCGGCTTCGCGCATGCGCGCTTCCAGATCGCTGATATGGGCGCGCAGATTGTTGCCGACGAGATGCGCCACACCGTCGTCGCCGGTATCGACCGTCACGCGGTCGCGCTCGTAGACCGATGCGAGCACATCGCCGATCTTCTTGCGGATACTTTCGGGCGTGATGCCGTTGGCTTCGTTATAGGCGATCTGCTTCGTGCGGCGGCGCTCGGTTTCGGCCAACGCGGCCGTCAGCGAATCGGTCATCTTGTCGGCGTAGAGCAGCACGCGGCCGTCGACATTGCGCGCGGCGCGGCCAATTGTTTGAATCAAAGATGTCCGCGAGCGCAGATAGCCTTCCTTATCGGCGTCCAGAATGGCGACCAGCGCGCATTCGGGAATGTCGAGGCCTTCGCGCAGCAGGTTGATGCCGACCAGCACGTCGAAGGCGCCCAAGCGCAGATCGCGGATGATCTCGATGCGCTCCAGCGTTTCGACGTCCGAATGCAGATAACGCACGCGCACGCCGTTTTCGTGCAGATATTCGGTCAGATCCTCGGCCATGCGCTTGGTCAGCGTTGTGACGAGGGCGCGCATGCCTTTGCGCGCCACTTCGCGCAATTCGCCCAGCAGATCGTCGACCTGGCGCTCGGTCGGACGGATCTCGCAGGTTGGGTCGATGAGGCCGGTCGGGCGGATGACCTGTTCGACGAAGACGCCGCCGGTGCGCTCCAATTCCCAATTGCCCGGTGTCGCCGACACGAACAGCGATTGCGGGCGCATCGCATCCCATTCCTCGAATTTGAGGGGGCGATTGTCGATGCAGGACGGCAGCCGGAAGCCGAATTCCGACAGCGTCGATTTGCGCATGTAGTCGCCTTTGAACATGCCGCCGATCTGCGGCACCATCACATGGCTTTCGTCGACGAACAGCAGCGCGTTCTTGGGCAAATACTCAAACAACGTCGGCGGCGGCTCGCCGGGCTTGCGGCCCGTCAGGTAGCGCGAATAGTTTTCGATGCCGGCACACGAACCCGTCGCCGCCATCATTTCGATGTCGAAGGTCGTGCGCTGCTCGATGCGCTGGGCTTCCAGCAGCTTGCCCGCCTTGTTGAGCTCGGCGAGGCGGTCTTTGAGGTCGATCTTGATTTGACTGATCGCCTGATCGAGCGTCGGCTGCGGCGTCACATAGTGCGAATTGGCGTAGAGCTTTGCTTCTTTCAGCTCCGCCTTCTTCTCGCCGGTCAGCGGATCGAATTCCCAGATCGCTTCGATCTCGTCGCCGAACAGCGACACGCGCCAGGCGCGATCTTCGTAGTGTGCGGGGAAAATCTCCACGCCATCGCCGCGCGCGCGGAACGTGCCGCGCGCGAAGGCGGCTTCGTTGCGCTTGTAATGAAGCTTCACCAATTCGCGCAGCAGATCGTTGCGGTCCAGGCGCTGGCCCTGCTTGATCGTCAGCGTCATCGACGAATAGGTCTCGACCGAGCCGATGCCGTAGATGCACGACACCGATGCCACGACGATCGTATCGGGCCGTTCGAGCAAAGCGCGCGTCGCCGAATGGCGCATGCGGTCGATCTGCTCGTTGATCGAGCTTTCCTTCTCGATATACGTGTCGGTGCGCGGCACGTAGGCTTCGGGCTGGTAATAGTCGTAATAGCTGACGAAATACTCGACCGCGTTGTTGGGGAAGAAGCTTTTGAATTCCCCGTACAACTGCGCGGCCAGCGTCTTGTTCGGCGCCAGGATCAGCGCCGGGCGCTGCAGATTCTGGATGACATGCGCCATCGTGAAGGTTTTGCCCGACCCGGTGACGCCCAGCAGAACTTGATCACGATCGCCCTTCAGCAGGCCGTCGGTGATTTGGCCGATCGCTTGGGGCTGGTCGCCCGCCGGTTTGAAATCGGACACGACTTCCAGCCGCGTCCCCATCCCGCCCGTTTCGCCCGCAAGCGGCGGGGCGGGGTTGATCGTGTAGTCGGGCGGCGGGGCGGAGATTTTCTGGATCGGCATGGGCCCGGGGAATTTAAACCCCGGGCCGCACCGGTCAACGTGTCCTTTTCTACAAGCTGACCTGCGCGCCGATTTCCACCACGCGCCCCGCCGGAATACGGAAATAATCCGTGGCGCCGACGGCGTTGCGCGACAGGAACATGAAAATCTTGCGCTGCCAGCCGGGCAGGGACCCGCGCTCGGCGGCCGTCAGCGCGCGGCGCGACAGCACGAACGACGTGGTCATCACGTCGAAATCAAGGCCGTGACCCGAGAGTTCGGCCAGCGCCTTGGGCACGTCGGGCGCTTCCATGAAGCCGAAATTCAGCGTGACCGACGCGAAACGGTCGTCGAGGATTTTCACTTTCGCGCGGTCGGCGGCCGCGACGCGCGGAATCGACGCGGTCGCCACGGTCAAAATCACCACGCGCGCATGCAGCGATTTGAAGTGCTTCAGCGTGTGCAGCAAGGCGACCGGCGCGGCGTCGGGGTTGCCGGTCAGATAGACGGCCGTGCCGGGGGCGGTCAGCGGCGGGCGCTCGCGCATCGCGTTCATCAGCGTTTGCAGCGGCAGCGACGCTTCCTTGTCCTTGGCCGCCAGCACGGCCGTGCCGCGCATCCAGATGCGCATGATCGCGACCAGCGCCACGGCGACCAGCAGCGGTACGAAGCCACCTTCCAGAACTTTGGTCATATTGGCCCCCAGGAAAATCGCGTCGACCGCGAGGAAAGGCAGAAACACCGCGGCGGCGGCCCAGAGCGGCCAGCGCCACAGCCCGCGCGCCACGACGAAGGCGAGCAGCACCGTCACGATCATCGTGCCGGTCACCGCGATGCCGTAAGCGGCGGCGAGACCGGAGGACGAGCGGAAGGCAAGGACCAGCGCGATCACGCCGGCGAGCAACAGCCCGTTCACCAGCGGCATGTAGATCTGGCCTTCCAGCGATTCCGACGTGTGGCGCACATCCATGCGCGGCAGAAGTTTCAGCGGGATCGCCTGGCGCGTGAGCGAGTAGGCCCCGGTGATTACGGCTTGGCTGGCGATGATCGTCGCGGCGGTGGCGATCGCCACGACCGGGATCAGCGCCCATTCGGGATACATCAGGAAGAAGGGATTCGCGGCGGCTTGCGGGTCGCGCAGCACCAAGGCGCCCTGGCCGAAATAATTCAGCGCCAAGGCCGGGAACACGACGCTCGACCACGCGAAGCGGATCGGCCCGCGCCCGAAATGTCCCAGATCGGCGTAGAGTGCCTCCGCGCCCGTCACCGCCAGGAACGCGGCCCCCAGAATGGCGAAGGCGACGATCGGGCCTTCCTTGGCGAAGGCGATCGCGTGGCGCGGATCGATCGCCGCCAAAATCGCGGGCTCCGCCGCGATGGAAACGATGCCGCCCAGCGCCAGGGCCGCGAACCACACCAGCGTGATCGGGCCGAACCAGCCCGCGACGGCCGCCGTGCCGTGGCTTTGCGCCGCGAATAGCAGCACGATGATGGCGAGCGTGATCGGCACGACGTAAGGCTCGAAAGCCGGTGTCACCAGATTCAAGCCTTCGATCGCCGACAGCACGGAGATGGCGGGCGTAATCATCGCATCGCCGTAGAACAGCGCCGCACCGGTCGCCCCCAGGATCGCAAGCCCCGTCGCCGCGCGCGGGCCCGAGACGCGCTTGGCCAGCGCCAGCAGCGACAGCGTGCCGCCTTCGCCCGCATTGTCCGCGCGCAGCAGCAGCACGACGTATTTCAGCGTGACGATGAAACTCAGCGCCCAGAAGATGAGCGACACGGCGCCCAACGGCCCCGCCGCGTGGCCGCCGACGGCGAGCGTTTCGCGCAGCGCGTAAATCGGCGAGGTGCCGATATCGCCGTAGACGACGCCGATCGAGCCGAGCGACAGCGCAAGGAAACCGGTTTTCGGGGTGACGGAAGCGGACGCGGACATGGTTGAACCTGCCTTGAGGTGAAGTGGCGGGTTCACCCTCGCGCCGATGCGCATAAAGCCGCGATGGGGATGCAAGGGCATCCGCATAAGGAACGCGTAAAGACGATGGACTCCCGGCCCCCGACCGGGCGAAATCCCCCGATGACGCGCATTGCGGCACTTTCGGTCGTTTACGTGGCGCTCGCGGCCCTGGCGGCTTTCGCGGCGGGCGACGCGCTGCCGTCGGCCAGCGTGCCGATGCTGTTCCTGGTCGCGGTCATCGCGGCGGCGGCGCAACTGGGCCTACGCGCCGGAATCGGCACGGCGCTGCTGGGCTTCGTCGTCTGCAATTTCCTGTTCGTCGAGCCGCGCTACACGCTGCGGGTCGATCACGCGCACGACGCGCTGGCGCTAGGCGTTCTGCTGATCGCAGGTGCCGCGACCGGCTTGCTGGCGGGGCGCGCGCGCGAACAGGCGAACCGCGCCCAGTCGCGCGCGGCGATGCTGGCCGAACTCGCCGCCTTCGCCGAGGAGATCGGGCGCGCGCGCGATGCCGCCGGAATACGCGCGCGTGCGCTTGCGCATCTTTCGGCGGCGGGGGCCGATCCGGTGCTGCTGCTCGCGCGCGACGGCCGGCTGGAAGTGCAGAACGTCGCGGCATTGAACGCCGACGATCTCGCCGCCGCCGAGCGCGTTCATCGCCGGCACGTGACGCAAGAGGGGGCCGCGCGCGGCTGGGCGGGCAGCCGTTTCGATTTCGCGCCGATCCATGGCGGCGTGCTGGGGGCCCGCGCCGATTCCGCCGGCGGCGCTATGCTCGCCGCGATCGCCGCCCAGGCCGATGCGGCCATCGACCGGTTGGCGCTGGCGGGCGAAGCCGAGCGTGAGAAACTGCGCGCGGCGTTGCTCGCGTCGCTATCGCACGATCTGCGCACGCCGCTGGCGACGATAAGGGGGGCGGCCTCGACGTTGCGCGAATTGGGCGAGGCGTTGCCGCATGCCGCGCGTCTCGACCTTGCGGCCGCGATCGACGAGGAGGCCGCGCGCCTCGCGCGCCATGTCGACAATCTTTTGCAGATGACGCGATTGCGTGCGGGGCTCGATCTTCGTCCCGATTGGATCGACGCTAACGACGTGGCGCATGGCGCGGTCGCGCGCGCGCGCCGCGCGTTCCCGGATCGGACGATGGAATTGATCCCCGATCCGGCGCAGCCGCTGGTCAAAGCCGATGCGACACTGCTGGAGCAAGCCTTGTTCAACCTGATCGACAATGCGGCGAAGTTCTCGCGCGACGCCGTGCGCGTCGTCGTGCGCGGCGAGGGCGAAGGGCTCGTCTTCCGCGTCGACGATTCCGGGGCCGGCATCGCGCCCGGCGATTTGGCGCATGTGTTCGAGCCGTTTTTCCGCAGCCCCGGCACGGGTGCGGACGGCACGGGGCTCGGGCTTGCCATCGTCGCCGGAATCGCGCGCGCGCTGGGTGGCGATGCGTCCGCCGCCAGCCCGGGGATGGATGGTGCCGCAACGAGCGTGACGATCCGTTTGCCGCAAGCAAGAATGCCGACCGTATGAACGCGCAAGCGCATATCCTGGTCGTCGACGACGAAGCGCAGATCCAGCGCTTCCTGGGCCATGCGTTAAACGCGTCCGGCTATACGGTCGCGGCGGCGCTCGATGGAAAATCGGCGCTGAAGCTGTTCGCGGGTGGCGGCGTCGATCTCGCTATCGTCGATCTGGGCCTGCCGGGAATCGACGGGCTGACCGTGATCGGCCAAATCCGCCAGACATCGGATCTGCCGATCATCGTGCTGTCGGCGAACGACGCCGAGGACCGCAAGATCGAAGCGCTCGACATGGGCGCCGACGATTTCGTCGGCAAGCCGTTCGGTATCGGCGAATTGCTTGCGCGCGTGCGGGCGGGTTTGCGCAAGCGCCAAAGCAATGCGGCCGCGTCCGAACGCCTAGAGGCGGGCGGGATCACGCTCGATCTCGCCGCGCATAAGGCGACGCGCGACGGCGAGGCGCTGCGCCTGACGCCCAAGGAATTCGAGCTGCTTGCCTTGCTAATGGCGAATGCGGATCGCGTGATGACCCATCGCCAAATCCTGGAAAGGATTTGGGGCAAGGCGCATACCGAAGACGTCGCCTATTTGCGCGTTTTCGTCGGCCAGTTGCGCCAGAAAATCGAAGCGATCCCGGCCGAACCCAAGCGGATCGTGACCGAGCCGGGTATCGGCTATCGCTTCATCGCGGGGTGAATTCTGTCCAGTTTGTGGACCCGGCGTCACGCCTTGTTCCAAATCGGCGGCCGGGCCTTGTCCCCGGACAATTTCCGCCGTTTGGGCGTTGCCTCGGACGGCCCATGGGACTAGGTTTCGCCGGTCTTTTTCCAATCCAGGAGCCTCGAGTCCGATGTCGATCGTCGCCGACCGTCTGCAGCGCGTGAAGCCTTCGCCCACCATCGCCGTCACCATGAAGGCGGCGGAGCTGAAAGCGGCGGGCAAAGACGTGATCGGCCTGGGGGCGGGTGAGCCCGATTTCGACACGCCGGCGAATATCAAGGCCGCCGCGAAGGCCGCGATCGACAAGGGCGACACCAAGTACACGGCCGTCGACGGCACGCCGGCGCTGAAGAAGGCGATCTCCGCCAAGTTCAAGCGCGAGAACGATCTCGACTACGCGCCGAACCAGATCAGCGTGGGTACGGGCGGCAAGCAGGTGCTCTACAACGCGCTGATGGCGACGCTGAATCCGGGCGACGAGGTGATCATCCCCGCCCCGTATTGGGTTTCGTATCCCGATATGGTGATCCTCGCCGACGGCAAGCCGGTCGAAGTCGCGTGTTCGGAAAACCAGGGCTTCAAGCTGACGCCGGAGGCGTTGGCCGCCGCGATCACGCCGAAGACCAAGTGGCTGCTGCTCAACTCGCCGTCGAACCCGACCGGGGCTGCGTATACGCGCGAAGATTTGCGCGCGCTGGCCGACGTGCTGCTCAAGCATCCGCATGTCTGGATCATGACCGACGACATGTACGAGCATCTCGTCTACGACGATTTCAAATTCACGACGATCGCGCAGGTCGAGCCCAAGCTCTACGAGCGCACGCTGACCGTGAACGGCGTGTCGAAGTCGTATTGCATGACCGGCTGGCGCATCGGCTATGCCGGGGGCCCGGCGCCGCTGATCAAGGCGATGGCGGCGATCCAGTCGCAGTCGACGTCGAATCCCAGCTCGATCAGCCAGGCCGCCGCGGTCGAAGCGCTGAACGGCCCGCAGGATTTCATTCCGGCCAACAACAAGGTGTTCAAGGAACGCCGCGACTTGGTCGTGAAGATGCTGAACGAGGCGAAGGGCCTGCGTTGCCCGATGCCCGAAGGCGCCTTCTATGTTTTCCCTTCATGTGCCGGCACGATCGGCAAGCGCACGCCGCAGGGCAAGGTCATCGAAACCGACACCGATTTCGTGACCTATCTGCTGGAAAGCGTTGGCGTCGCGGTCGTGCAGGGCTCGGCCTTCGGCCTTGCCCCGTATTTCCGCATCTCCTACGCCACCGCGACGGAAACGTTGCGCGACGCCTGCACCCGCATCCAAAAAGCCTGCGCGGCGCTGACGTGAAGATCGTCTTCGTCGGGGCGGGCGGCGTCGGGGGGTATTTCGGCGCCAAGCTCGCGCAAGCGGGCGCGGAAGTCTCGCTCGTCGCACGCGGGGCCCATCTCGACGCGATCAAGCGCCAAGGCGGGTTGAAGATCGTGACCGCCGCGGGGGAATCGCTTGCCCCCGTGCGCGCATCCGACGATCCCGCCAAACTCGGCCCCGCCGATCTAATCGGTATTGCGACGAAGCTGTGGGACACCGAAAGCGTCATCGGCCAGATCACGCCGTTGATGACGCCCGCCACGCGCGTCGTGTCATTCCAGAACGGCATCGAAGCGCCCGATATGCTGCGCGAAGCTTTTGGCGCCGAGCGCGTGCTGGGCGGCATCGCGCAAATCTCGACGGTGATTTCGGAGCCCGGCACGATCAAGCAGACTGGCGCTTTCGCGCGGCTGACCATCGGCACGTTCGGCCCGACGCAAGATCCGGTCGCGGTGAAGTTCGCCGATATCGCCAAGTCGGCCGGCGTCGACGTGGCGCTCAGCCCCGACATCTCGCGCTCGATCTGGGAGAAATTCGTTTTCCTCGCGTCCTTCGCGGCGATCACGGCGGTCACGCGCCTGCCCAAGGGCGGCGTGTGGTCGCGCGAAGAAACGCGCGCGCTGTTCCGCGCTTTGGTCGCCGAGGCGGTCGAACTCGCCCGCGCCGAAGGCATCGATTTCGACGACACCCAGATCGACAAGGTGATCGCGAATGTCGAGGGCATGCCCGACGGTATGAAGGCGTCGATGCTGCACGATCTGGAAAAGGGCGGGCGGCTGGAATTGCCGTGGCTGTCCGGGGCCGTCGTGCGCCGCAGCCGCGCCAAGGGCATGGCGGCGCTGAGCCACGCTTTCGTCGTCGCGGCGCTGGCGCCTTACGCCGAAGGGCGCCCGTCGTTCCGATAGGATAGCGCCATGTTCCTGCGCGAGATCGACGCACTGCTCCGCAAACACGATCCGCGCTGGCGCACGGGCCTGCTGATCATTTTTCTGATCGCCTGCGTGCAGTCGATCGCGGTGGTCACCCGGCCGCTGCCCATCAACGCCCTCGTCACGCCGCCGCCGCCCGATTCCTGGTGGGGCCAAGTGGAAGCCTGGGCGCTGGGCGGTATCGATCGCGTCTGGTTCTATGTGGCGCTGGTCTTTGTCGCCGAAGCGGTGGTGCTGACCTTCTTCCTGTTGTCCGAATACCGGACCTCGCGCCTGTCCGAGCGGATCATCCGGTCGATCCGCGGTTCGATCGCGCTGAACCTGCTGCGCGGGCCCTATCAGAAACTGTCGAAGATGGGGGCCGGCGGCGTCCTCGCCGCCGCGTCGGGCGACGTGGAAGCCGTGCAGCGTTTGCTGCGCGAGGCGCTGGTGCATGCGGGCGTGGCTGTGTTGCAGCTCGGCCTGATGCTGACGATCATCTTCTTCGTCGAGAAGTGGCTGTTCTATATTCTGGCGGTCGAGATCGCGATTTTGGCCGGCGCCATCGCGCTCTACGCCAATTGGCGCAAGAAGAAATATCTGACCAAGATGGCGCTGGATCAGGGCTATCTCGGCTATCTCGCGTCGCTCTATTCCAAGAATCTCGATCTGCGCTTTACGGGGCTGGGTTCGGCCTATCTCGTGCGGCTGCTGACGACCGCGCGCAAACTGATGGGGATGAATCTGCTGCTGTGGCGCCGTCACGGCACCTATCACGGCATCATCGAATTCGTGATCGGCATGTCGGCGGCGATCTGCCTCGTGCTGCTGATCGTCACGTCGAAAGACGGTCCGCCGCCGATCGGCAAGTTCCTCGTTTTCGCCTATTACACGATGCTGATCTTCCCGAATTTGAGCCGCATCGGCGAAGCCTGGCCGATGATCAACGACGCGCGGCTCGCCTTGCAGCGCATTTCCGCCTCGACCGACGGGCTCGATCAGGTGACGGCGGAGAAGGGGGCTCGCGCGCCCGCGTCCTGGGGCGAGATCCGCTTCGAGGACGTGTCGCTGCTCTCCGATCGCGGCGAAGTTTTGCTGCAACCCTTCAGCTTCACAATCCGGCCCGGCGACAAGATCGGCCTGTTCGGCGATTCCGGCGCCGGCAAAACGACCGTGCTGTTCCTGCTGCTGGGCATGCATCGGCCAAGCTCGGGCCGCGTGACGATCGACGGGCGCGACGTGACGACGTTATCGCTGACCGACCGCAAGCGGCTGTTCTTCTTCGGCCGCGCCTCGACCGCTTTCGTGCAAGGCACCGTCGCCGACAATATCGCGATCCATCGCGTTCTCGATCGCGAAACGTGGGACCGCACGCTGGATCGGGTGAAGATGGACAAGCGCGTCGCCGCCGAGCCCGAAGGCGTGAACATGGCCATGGGCGACAAGGGCGAGCCGTTTTCGGGCGGCGAGCAGCAGCGCGTGGCCTTCGCGCGCGCGTTGCTGACCGATGCGCCCTGCCTGATCCTCGACGAAACGCTCGCCTCGCTCGACGAGGATACCGAGATGTTCATGCTCGGCCGCTTGCTCGACGAATACGCCGAAAAAACGGTGATCTGCGTTTCCCACCGCAAACACGTCGCCACGCTGTTCACGCGGATGATCCGCGTGCGGCGCGGCGGCATCGTCGAAATGATCGAAACGCCAAAAGAAACGGGAGTGACCCCATGACCGACGCCTTCGCCAACGCCCAAGCCTTGTGGACCGCGCGTCTTGCGGGCAAGCGCATTGCCGGCTGGCCGGGGGGTGCACCTGGCACGCCCGCCGACGTTTACGCGATCCACGACGCGGCCGCGCGCATCTCCGGCAAACCGATCACCGGCTGGAAGGTCGCGAATATCACGCCGCAGCAGCAGAAGGGCAGCGGCATCGGCCGCCCCGTTTGCGCGCCGCTGATGGCCGAATGGTCGCAACCTTCGCCGGGAAAGTTCCCGCGCGCCGCGTTCACCGACGCGTTCATGGTCGAATGCGAATTCGCGTTCGAGCTGGGCGTGGATATTCCGCCGCGCGCCACGCCCTATACGCGCGCCGAGATCGTCGCGCGCATCGCCAGCGTGCGCCCGGCGATCGAATTCATCGACAAGCGCGTCGTGCCGGCGGTGCCGGTCGAAGCCTTCTCGGATTTCATGGCGAGCGGCGGCTTCGTGTTCGGCAAGCCCGTGACGCCGGGCGGCGATCTGAATTTCGGCGCGTCGGAAATCGTGCTGACCATCGACGGCAAGGAAGCGGCGCGCGGGACCGGTGCCGCGATCAAGGGCGATCCGCTGCTCGCGGTCGTCGATCTCGCCAACGCGCCGCCGCCCTGGACGGTGCTGCGCGCGGGCCAGATCGTCACGACCGGTTCATGCACCGGCGTCGTAAAAATTCCAGGCCCTTGCACCGTGAAAGCCGATCACGGGCCCTTGGGGAGTGTTGAAGTCGTCTTCATTTGACGCCTATGCTGATCGCGCATAGCGGCGCTACCCCGATCGCCTTGGCGCGCCGGGCTCGACTCCTTATATGCTTGGGGTAATCGGAATTATTCCAAGGATATGTTTAAACGTCTGATGGAGATGGAAAAATGAAAGTCGATATCGGATTGAAGGACAATGCGCGCAAGGCCGCCGCCGCGGCGTTGGGCAAGGTTCTGGGCTCGACCTATGTCCTGTATCTGAAGACGCAGGGCTTCCACTGGAACGTGACTGGCCCGCAATTCATCCAGCTGCACGAGATGTTCGGCGCGCAATACGCCCAGCTCGCCGCCGCGATCGACGAATTGGCCGAACGTATCCGCGCTTTGGGCGAACCCGCCCCCGGCTCCTACGCCCAATTCAAGAAGCTGTCGGTGATCGACGAGCAGACCGAAATCCTGCCGCCGCAGAAAATGATCGCCGAACTCGTGGCCGATCACGAAGCGCTGACGCGCCTCGCCCGCGAAACGCAGGAAACGGTCGAAGATTTGGGCGACACCGAAACGGGCGACCTGATGGTCGGCCGTATGCAGGAACACGGCAAGACCGCGTGGATGCTGCGCGCGCACCTGTCCTAAGGCGCAGCGCTCACACCCACGCGATACGCAAAATATTGGTCGCCCCCGGCGTGCCGAACGGCACGCCGGCGGTGATCGCGATGGTCTCGCCGGGATCGGCGAAACCTTCGGCCTTCGCCACGGCGACGGCTTTTTCGACCATGTGGTCGAATACCGAAAACTCCTCCGACTCCACGCAATGCGTGCCCCAGCACAGCACCATGCGCCGGGCGGTGCGCGTGTTTTGGGTCAGGCACAGGATCGGCGCTTCCGGCCGCTCGCGCGCGGCGCGCAAGGTGGTCGAGCCCGAGGTCGTGAAGGTGACGATCGCCGCCGCCTTGATCGTCGCGGCGACTTGCGCCGCCGCCGCCGTGATCGCGTCCGACGCGGTCGCTTCCGGCTTGGCGTGGTCGGCGTCCATGATCGGGCGATAGGACGGATCGCGTTCGACGCGCGCGATGATGCGGCCCATCATCTCCACCGCTTCCAACGGATAGTCGCCCGACGCGGTTTCCGCCGAGAGCATCACGGCATCGGCACCGTCGTACACGGCGGTGGCGACGTCCGACGCTTCCGCGCGCGTGGGCGTGGGCGAATGGATCATCGAATCCAGCATCTGCGTGGCCACGATCACCGGGCGGCCGAAGCGCCGGCAGCTGCGCACGATGCGCTTTTGCAGCGTCGGCACGTCCTCGGGCGGCATTTCCACGCCCAAATCGCCGCGCGCGACCATCACCGCATCGGTCAACTCGACGATCTCGTCCAATCGGTCGATGGCCGACGGCTTTTCGAGCTTCGCGCAAACGCCGGCACGGCCTTGGATCAGCTTCTTGGCTTCGGCGATGTCGTCGGGGCGCTGCACGAAGGACAGCGCCACCCAGTCCACGCCCAGTTCCAGCGCGAAGGCGAGGTCGCGGCGATCCTTGTCGGTCAACGCCGAGATCGGCAGCACCGTGCCCGGCACGTTCACGCCCTTGCGGTCGGAAATCGTGCCCGCGACGATCACTTCGCACAACGCGTGCTCCAGCGATGTTTCGAGCGCGCGCAAGCGCACGCGCCCGTCATCGACCAGCAGATCCTGGCCGGGCGACAGCGCCGCGAAAATCTCGGGATGCGGCAGCGTCACGCGATCCGCGTTGCCGTCACCTTTGGCCAGTTCGAAGCGGAATTTCTGGCCCTTCTGCAGTTTGACCGGCCCGTCCTTGAACGTGCCGACGCGCAGCTTGGGCCCTTGCAGATCGGCCAGAATCGCGACCGGCCGTCCGGTGCGCTTCTCGACGTCGCGCAGCGCATCGTATCGCTTGCGATGATCCTCGGGCGCGCCGTGGCTGAAATTCAGCCGGAACACGTCTGCGCCCGCGCGGAACAGGGCTTCAATCGTCGCGGGGTCCGACGTGGCCGGGCCCAGCGTGGCGACGATCTTGGTGGCACACATGCGTCGCAAAGCCGTTATCCTTCCCATCCGGTTCTTATCTCTCGATCAGTATAGCGCGAAAATCGTTGACGTTCGTATGCGTCGGACCGGTCACGACCAGATCGCCGATCTTTCCGAAATACGTATAGGCGTCGTTGTTGGCCAGATACGCGGCCGCGTCGGGCCCGCGCGCCAGCGTATCGGGCGTGACCACGGCGCCGGCATTGTCCTCGGTGCCGTCGATCCCGTCGGTATCGCCTGCGATCGCCCAAACGCCCCGCATGCCGTCGAGCGCGACGGCGAGACCCAGCGCGAATTCCGCGTCGCGCCCGCCGCGGCCTTTGCCGCGCACGGTCACGGTGGTTTCGCCGCCGGACAGGATGACGCAAGGCGCCGGCACGGGGCCCTTGCCCGCACGGATCGCGCGGACGAGATCGGACTGATCGCGCGCCACGTCGCGGCTTTCGCCTTCGAGGTCCGGCCCCAGCGAATGCACCGCGTAGCCGAATTTCTTCGCCAACGCTGCCGCGGCGTCCAGTGACTGGATCGGGGCCGCGATCAGCTTGTAGTCGGCATTGGGCAAATGCTTGGGCGTTTCCGATGCCGGATCGGCCAAGCGCGCGGCGATTTCCGCCGGCGGGTCGATTTTGTATTTGGCCAGCACGGCGCGCGCTTGGGCGAGCGTCGTCGGGTCCGCGACCGTGGGGCCGGAGCCGATGGTCGAGGGATCGTCGCCGGGCACGTCCGATATCGCCAGCGTCAGCACGCGCGCCGGGGCGGCGGCCTGGGCCAAGCGCCCGCCGGCGATCGAGGACAAATGCTTTCGCACCGTGTTCATCTCGACGATGTTGGCGCCCGATTTCAGCAAGGCTTGCGTGACGCTGCGCAGGGCTTCGAGCGTCACGGGCGGGGCGGGCAGGCTCAACACCGCCGAACCGCCGCCCGAAATCAGCGCCAGCACCAGATCGTCGGGGCCGAGACCTTTCACGAGGTCGAGCATTCGCGCGGCACCGTTCATCCCGGCCGCGTCGGGCACGGGGTGTGCGGCTTCGACGATCTCGATCTTCTTGCAGGGCGCGCCATGGCCGTAGCGCGTGACGACGAGGCCCGAGATGTCCGCGTCCCAATGATCTTCGACCGCCTTGGCCATGGCGGCGGAGGCTTTGCCGGCCCCGATCACGACCGCGCGGCCCTTGGGGCGCGGCGGCAGGAAGGCGGGAACCCGGAGCGAGGGCTGGGCGGCGTCGATCGCCGCTTTGAACAGGGCGCGAAGTTGTTCTTGTGGACTCATCTTGGCGCCACGTTAGCAGTTTTGGCGGCGAATTCGCAAAAGCGGCTATAGTCGTTTTCCGCCATGTCCCTCGATTCTTCGCCTTTGTTGGGCGTCGACGACGCCCCCGCCGCCCAAACCGTCAATCCGGACGGCAAAGCCGATCTGTTGCTGATCTGCGATCACGCGCGCCGCGACGTGCCCAAGGCGCTGGGCGATCTGGGCGTGCCGCGCGCCGAATGGGACCGGCATATCGCCTTCGATATCGGCGCCGAGGCCGTCGCGCGAATTCTTTCGGCGCGCTTCGATGCGCCTTTGGTCCATTCGGGCTATTCGCGCCTGGTCGTCGACTGCAACCGGCGGCCCGACGACCGGACTTGCATGCCGGAGATTTCGGACGGCACGCCGATCCCCGGCAATTTGGGCCTTCCTGACGACGCGCGCGCCAAGCGTTTGGCGGCGTTCCATGCGCCCTATCACGCGGCGGTCGCGGCGGCGATCCGGCGTTATCGCGATGCCGGCCGCGTGCCGGTCGTGCTGTCGGTCCATTCCTGCACGCCGGTGTTCAAGGGTTTCGAGCGGCCCTGGCATATCGGCGTGTTGTGGAAATCCGATCCGCGCTTGCCTGTACCGTTGATGAAGGCCTGCGCGGCGCAGCCGGGCGTTACGGTCGGCGACAACCAGCCTTACGATGCGCGCGACGGCCACGGCTATACGATGCGCACGCATTGCGAATTGGCGGGCATTCCGCATGCGCTGATCGAATTGCGCCAGGATTTGATCGACACGCCCGCTGGCGTGGCGAAATGGGCGGCGATCTTCGGCGACGCGCTGGCGCGGGCGCTGGCCGCGCCCGATCTCGACCGGATTCAGGTTTACGCATGACCGCGCCGGATTTCACCATCGGGATCGAGGAGGAGTATCTCCTGGTCGATCCCGTCACGCGCGATATCGCGCGCGATCCGCCCGCCGATCTGGTGGCGCAGACCGAAGCCGTCCTCGCCAAGCGCGGCATGCCGGGGCAGGTCAGCCCCGAATTCTTGCGCGCCCAGATCGAGGTGCAGACGCGCGTGTGCACCAGCGTGGCCGATGCGCGCGCCCAGCTTGTCACGCTGCGCAAGACGGTGGCGGAAGTGGCCGGCCGGCATGGGCTCGCCCCCATCGCCGCGTCGACCCATCCTTTCGCCGAATGGCGCGGCATCGGCGCTACCGACCGCGAACGCTATCGCGCGTTGGAGCGCGATCTGCAGGGCGTGGGCCGCCGCTTGGTGATTTGCGGGCTGCATGTTCATGTCGGCATCGCGGACGAGGAATTGCGCGTCGATCTGATGAATCAAGCGGGGTATTTCCTGCCGCATCTTCTGGCGCTGTCGACCTCGTCGCCGTTCTGGCGCGGCGAGGATTCGGGCCTCGCGTCCTATCGTGTCGCCATTTTCAACGAACTGCCGCGCACCGGCCTGCCCGATCATTTCGAAAGCTGGGGCGAATATCGCCGCCAAGTCGACCGGCTTGTCGCCGCCGGTTTGATCGACGATGCGTCGAAACTGTGGTGGGACATACGGCCTTCCGCGCGGTTCCCCACGCTGGAAATGCGCGTGACCGATATGTGCACGTCGCTCGATCACGCGATCTCGATCGCGGCGCTGTACCGGTCGCTGATCTCGATGCTGTGGCGCCTGAAGACAGCGAATCAGCGCTGGCGCATCTATCCGCATATGCTGGTGAAGGAAAACCGCTGGCGCGCGCAACGCTACGGCACCGACGAAGGCCTGGTCGATTTCGGCAAGGGCCAGATCGTGCCTATGGCCGATCTGGTCGAGGAATTGATTGCGCTGGTGCGCGCCGATGCCGAACGCCTGGGCTGCCTCGCGGAAGTCGAGAACGTGCGGAACATCTTGCGCGACGGCACCTCGGCGCATCGCCAGCGCCGCGCCTATGCCAAGGCCGTGGCCGCCGGGGCGGATAAGACCCAGGCTTTGGCGGCGGTCGTGGACGATTTGATCGCGGGCACGGTGGCGGGGCTGTGACCTCGACCCTATATTAAGGGGCAGGGAGAAAGATCATGGACGACAAAACCCGCACCGAACTCGAAGCCGCCGCGTTTCGCCGTCTCGTGTCGCATTTGCGCGAACGCACCGACGTGCAGAATATCGACCTGATGAATCTGGCTGGGTTCTGCCGCAACTGCCTGTCCAAATGGTATCTCGCCGCGGCGAAGGACAAGGGCGTCGAGCTGACCGATCCGCAGGCGCGCGAAATCGTCTACGGCATGCCTTACGACGAATGGAAGGCGAAGCATCAGAAGGAAGCGTCGAGCGACCAGAAGGCGAAATTCGCCGACGCGCAGAAGCACTAAGACGACGCGGTTTCCTTGGCACCCGCCTCGTCCAGCACGTTCTGCTTCACCGCGCGCTGAAGCTTTTCGAACGCGCGCACTTCGATCTGCCGCACGCGTTCGCGGCTGATGCCGAATTTCTGCGAGAGATCCTCGAGCGTCGCGGGCTCGTCCTTCAAACGCCGCTCGGTCAGGATATCGCGCTCGCGCGCGTTCAGCGTAACCAGCGCCTTGTCGAGCAAAGCTTGACGGCGCTTGCCTTCCTCATCCTCGGCGAGGCGGACTTCCTGATTGTCCTCCTCGTCGACCAGCCAATCCTGCCATTCGCCGTCCCCGTCGCCATCGTTGCGCACGGGCGCGTTCAGCGAATGGTCGGGGGCGGCCAGGCGCCGGTTCATCTGCACCACGTCCTGCTCGGGCACGCCGAGCTGGGTCGCGATCTTCTGGACCGCTTCGGGCGGCAGATCGCCTTCGTCGAGCTGGCGCATCTGCGCCTTCATCCGGCGCAGATTGAAGAACAGCTTCTTCTGCGCGGCCGTGGTGCCCATCTTCACCAGCGACCAGGAGTGCAGGATGTATTCCTGGATCGCGGCGCGGATCCACCACATCGCATAGGTCGACAGGCGGAAGCCGCGATCGGGATCGAAGCGCTTGACCGCCTGCATCATGCCGACATTGCCTTCGGACACGAGTTCCGACAGCGGCAAGCCATAGCCGCGATAGCCCATGGCAATTTTCGCGACCAAGCGCAGATGCGCGGTCACCAGCCGGTGCGCCGCATCGGCATCACCGGTTTCCCGCCAGCGCTTGGCGAGCATGAATTCCTCTTCCGGCTCCAGCAGCGGAAACTTGCGGATATCCTGCAGATATCGCGTCAGGTTCCCGTCCGGCGCGGGCAATCGCGACTTCACGTGTGCTGTGCTCCTGATGCGCGGGGTCGAGCGCCCCGCGCCGCGCTATTCTTGCACGCGCGAAGCCCCGCGCAATAGCGCGAGATACCGCAGAAAATCCGGCGCATATGGCCGCACGAACCGTAAGGTTTCTCCGCTTTCCGGATGGCGAAACCCCAGCGTGAACGCGTCCAACGCTTGCCGGCCAAAATCGGGTAAGCCCGCGACTTTGCGGGCATAAGTCGGGTCGCCGAGCAGCGGGCAGTTGATCGACGCGAGATGCACGCGGATTTGATGCGTGCGGCCGGTGGCCAGCCGGCATTCGATCAGCGCAGCCCTGCTTTTCGCCAAAATCTCGAGCGTGCGATAGCGGGTCAGCGCTTCCTTGCCGCCGCTTTTCACGACGGCCATTTTTTTGCGGTCGCGCGGATTGCGCCCGATATTGCCCTCGATCTCACCCGATGCGGGGCGCGGCACGCCCTTGACGATCGCGGCGTAGACGCGCTCGACCGAATGTTCGGCGAATTGCGCGGCGAGGTCGCGATGTGCCGCGTCGGTCTTCGCCGCGACCATCAGGCCGCTCGTGTCTTTGTCCAGGCGATGGACGATGCCGGGGCGTTCCACGCCGCCGATCCCCGACAGCGAGCCTTTGCAATGCGCCAGGAGCGCATTGACCAGCGTGCCGCCGGAATGGCCGGGGGCGGGGTGAACGACCAGGCCGGCTGGCTTGTCGATCACGATCAGATGCGCGTCCTCGTAGAGGATCGTCAGCGGAATTTCCTCGGCCGCTTGGCTGGAAGCGACCGGATCGGGGATTTCCAGCGTCACCGTTTCGCCCGCTTTGACCTTGCGGGAGGGGTCTTGTACGGTCGCGCCGTCGATGCGGGCGTGGCCCGCCTCGATCAACGCCTTCACGCGGCTGCGCGAGGCCCCGATGCCCGACGCATCGGCCAGCACGCGATCCAGCCGCGTTCCCGCCAATTCCGGTCCGATCTCGATTTCGCTGGATTCCGACATGCGCGCCTTGAAGACGATCGTGATTTTCCTCGGCGTGCTGTGCGTCGCCGCGTTCGCCTTTCTGATTTATGTGGTTATCGGCGGTGTGGGCAAGCCTTCATCGCCGGAGACGCCGCCATCGGCCGCGGCACCGCGCCCGCCGATTGCGGGGCTCGGCTGGGGCGATGTCGCGATTTCGGCTCCCGAAGGCTCGGTCATTGCGGGCGCCTTCGCGGCGGGCGATCAGGTCGTGGTGCATGTGAACCCGCCGGCGGCCGCCCCCTTCCTGGTCGTGATCGACCCGAAGGCCGGGCGCGTGACCGGCCGCATTCTGCTGGGGGCGCGCCCATGAACTTCGCCTCCGACAACACCGCCCCCGTCCATCCGCAGGTGATGGCGGCACTGGAAGCCGCCAATGCGGCACCCTCGATGCCCTACGGCAACGATGCGCTGTCGCGCGACGTGGAAGCGAAAATCGCCGCGATCTTCGAGCGGCCCGCGAAAGTGTTCCTCGTATCCACCGGCACGGCGGCCAACGCGTTGTCGCTTGCCGCGATGACGCCGGTGTGGGGCTCGATCTATTGCCACGCGGCGGCGCATATCGAGGAAGACGAATGCGGCGCGCCGGAATTCTACACGGGCGGCGCCAAGCTCGTCGGGCTCGATGGCGATCACGGTAAGATCGCCGCCGCCGATCTCGACGCGGCGTTGAACGCGGCGGGGGCGGGCGTGGTGCATCACGTGCAGCCCGCCGCCTTGTCGCTGACCAACGCGACGGAAGCCGGCACGATCTATTCGCCGTCCGAAATCGCGGCCTTGTCGGCCATCGCGCGCAAGCACGGGCTGAAGGTCCATCTCGACGGCGCGCGCTTCGCCAACGCGCTGGTCGCGAGCAATTGCACGCCCGCCGAAGCGACGTGGAAGGCGGGCGTCGATATCCTGTCCTTCGGCGGCACGAAGAACGGCTGCCTTGCGGTCGAAGCGATCGTGGTGTTCGACGACGCGCTGGCGGCCACGCTCGCCTTCCGGCGCAAGCGCGCGGGGCATTTGTTTTCCAAGCATCGCTATCTCGCCGCGCAGATGGCGGGCTATCTCGACGGCGGCTTGTGGCTCGACCTTGCGCGCCAGTCGAACGCGGTCGCGGCGAAGCTCGCGGGCGGGCTCGCCGCCTTGCCGGGCGCGAAGCTCGCCCATCCCGTGCAGGCCAACGAAGTTTTCGTCGATCTGCCCGAGGCGGCCATCGCCGCGATCGAGCAAGCAGGCTTCGCCGTCTATCGCTGGTTCGGGCCGGGCACGCGGCGTTTGCGCCTCGTCGCGTCGTGGAACAGCCGGGAAGCCGACGCCGAACGCCTGATCGCCACCGCCAAAGCCGCGATTTAAAGGGCAAATCGCGGGGTCCGGCGGCGGCTTGCGTCCCGCCCGCCGATGGGCTACATGCTCAGCCCTTCCGAAGGCCTGTCCCCATCGTCTAGAGGCCCAGGACGGCACCCTCTCACGGTGCAGACCGGGGTTCGAATCCCCGTGGGGACGCCAGGAATTTCAGATCTGAAATTTCCTTTTGTAAACATGAGTTTTCAGAGACGCCATGTGCTCTGACATGCTTCCCCATACGCCTGGATGAAAAAATACTTAGGAATTAAAGAGTAATATATTGCTTAGCCGAGTAGAAGTACGCGGTTCGAGTCCGAGGTTCGAAATGGGATTTTGGGATTTCGTTTCAAAGGCTGTCGATAGTTTGGCGTGGCCTGCATTGGCAGCCTACGTGCTGTATTTGGTTAAGAGGCACGGCCACGAGCTGGTGCGCTTCGTTGAAAAAATTCGCGTAAAGGACTTCGAAGTTACGCTTCGTCAAAACTTCGAGGGCGGCCGAGAGGCTGCAGAGACTGTGCGAAGCGAGACCATCGCAGATGTCCAAAAGGAAGTCTCTGCGCTTACGGCGATGAGCAAAGCAGCGCTCGATGCAGGCCGCCCCGATATCGCGATTCTTGATATCTGGAAGGGCCTGGAGCAAGAGCTTGTAAAGATCATTCAACACGAAGGAATGGCGCGCTGGGTCAGCCCGACCCGACTTATCCAGTGGGCCTATCAGAAAGAGCTGATATCGAGAGCCGACCGCGAGTTGTTTGATCGTCTTCGAGTGATCCGCAATGAGGTTGTTCACTCAAGCGACTTTCGAAAGATTTCGTCGGCAGAGGTCTATGAGTACGCTGAACTCACCAGCGTTCTAATAACGAGACTGCGTGAAATCGAAGAACCCTTGAAGAGCTTCCCTTTGCCGAGGTGAGTTGCAGCCGGGCATGGGGGCGGGATGGGCCGCGTCCAAGCGGCCCAATCCGATGCAGGTCCGGCTATTCAATATTTTGGCGCATACGATCTTCGCCGCCGGCCTATACGGGACGGCGTTGATCGTATCGCGCCTGACTTAGCTCCGGCAGCGAAGCGGCGTCAGCGCTTCTTTCCGCCGATCGGGTTGAGCTTGCGCCACGCCTGATATTCGTCGTTCGCGTCGGGATGCAGCGGGTAGTAGCGCTTCAGCGATTCGCCCTGCATCAGCTTCATGCGGGAGAATTCCTCCCACTCGGCGTGCTTCTTCGCCTCTTCGATCACCGCCTTGGCCATCGACACGGGCACGATCACCACGCCGTCGTCGTCGGCCACGACGATGTCGCCGGGGATCACGGTCACGCCGCCGCAGGCGACGGGCACGTTGACTTCCATCGGGAAGATCGTCGTCTGCACGTGATAATTCGGCGTCCAGCCGCGCAGCCACAAGGCGAGATCGAGCTTCTTCACGTTCGGCCAGTCGCGCATGCAGCCGTCGATGACGATGCCGGCCCCGCCGCGCCCCTTGAAATAGGTCGACATCATGTCGCCGAACACGCCCGAGCTCATATCGCCGCGCGCGTCCACGACCACCACATCGCCTTCCTGCACGTGATAGAGCACGTGGCGGTGCAGCTGCGTTTCGGGATCGGCGTATTCGCCCTCGCTGAACAGATCGGGCCGCTGCGGCATGAACTTCAAGGTCAGCGCCGGGCCGACGATCGACTTGCCGGCGTTCTGCGAAACCGGGCCCACCATATGCGGGTTCTTGTAGCCCATATGGCCGAGCGTGCCGGCGACGGTCGCCGCCCCGATATTCTTGAGCCCTTCGATCAGTTCCTTGGGCGGGCGGACGATGTCTGCACTGCGCGTCATTTTGACCTCGGATGTTTGAGCTACCAGTTCGTGACGGAGCCGTCGCGCCGCCGCAGATGCGGGGCTTCCCAGAAGCGCAGGCTTTGCGCGGCGATTGCCGCCTCGTTGACCTCGACGCCCAAGCCCGGCAGATCGCTGACCGGATAATCGGCGCGGTCGAGCCGCGGCTGCACGGGGAAATACTCCGCGCTGTCGAAGCCTTTGGCTTCGGGTACACGCGTTTCGAGCCAGGCGAAGTTGGGAATGGAAGCGGCCAAATGCACCGTCGCGGCCGTGCAGATGGGGCCGAGCGGGTTGTGCGGCATCAGATCGACGTAATGCGCTTCGCTCCAACCGGCGACCTTCATCGCCTCGGTCAAGCCGCCGACATTGCAAACGTCCAAGCGGTTGAACTGATGGATGCCGCGTTCGATATAGGGCAGGAACTGCCATTTGCTGGCGAATTCCTCGCCGATGGCGAAGGGCACATGGGTCAGCGTGCGCAGCGACTCATACGCCTCGGGCGTTTCGTCGCGGATCGGCTCTTCCAGGAAGTCGAGCGTATCGCGCCCGAGCTTGGCGCAGAAGCTTGCCGCCTCGGCGACCGACAGCCGGTGGTGATAGTCGATCCCGAGCACGAGGTCGCCGCCCAGCGTTTCGCGCGCCTTGTTGAGCATACGCGCCGTCGGGCCGATGGATTCGCGCGGCTCGAAAATGTCGCGGCTCTTCTGGCCCACGGGGAAGAAGCGGATCGCCTGCCAGCCTTGGGCGGCGAGCTGGCGCGCGCGTTCGATCGCGACGTCGCCTTCCGCCTCGTCGCCGGTCGAGGCGAAAGTCGGCACACGGTCGCGTTGCTTGCCGCCGAGCAACTCGTAGACCGGCACGCCCAGCACCTTGCCCTTGATGTCGTGCAGCGCGATGTCGATGGCGGAGATCGCCGCCTGCAGCACCCGCCCGCCTTCGAAATACTGGCTGCGATAGGTTTCTTGCCAGATCCGGCCGATCTGCATCGGGTTCTGGCCGATCAGGAATTCCCGGTAATGCTCGATGGCGCCGGCGACGGCCTTCTCGCGCCCGCTCAAACCGCTTTCGCCCCAGCCGAACACGCCCTGGTCGGTTTCGACCTTGACCAGCATCTGGTTCCGGATGCCCACCCAAACGGGATAGGGCTTGATCGCCGTGATCTTCAGCTTCGCGGTCATGCTCGTACTTTCAGCTTCAATCCGCTTGCAGCGCCATTTGCGTGGCGCCGTCGAACAAATGCATGCGGTCCTGATCGAACTCCAGCCAGATCGGCTGGTCGGCATCGACGGCGATATCCGGCGCCACGCTGATATTCACGATGGCGCCCGACAGCATCGCCTGCACATAGGTCACGTCGCCGGTCGGCTCGACCGTATAGGCCTTGGCCGGCACCGCGCCGGGGACCGCGACGGTGGAAAGCTTGATCGCCGAATGGCGCGCGCCGAGCACGACTTTGCCCGACGTCGCGCGCTGCACCTTGCGCGCGTTCTTGGGCGACAGCGCGACCGTCCAGCCTTCGGCGCCGGTCAGCACGGCGTTGCCGTCGCGCGTCGACGCTTCCAGCGGGATCAAGCTCATCGCCGGGCTGCCGATGAAGCTCGCCACGAACATGTTCACCGGGTTGGCGAAGACCTTGGCTGGCGCGTCGTATTGCTGCAGGAAGCCGCCGTTCATCACCGCCATCTTGTCGGCCATGGTGACGGCTTCGAGCTGGTCGTGCGTCACGTAGATGATCGTCGCCTTCAAATCCTGGTGGAAGCGCTTGATCTCTGAGCGCATCTGCACGCGCAGCTTGGCGTCGAGATTGGACAGCGGCTCGTCCATCAGGAACACGGCCGGGTCGCGCACCAGCGCGCGGCCCAGCGCCACGCGCTGCTGTTGCCCGCCCGACAATTCGCGCGGCTTGCGCTCCAGCAGATGCGTCATGTCGAGCATCTGCGCGGCCTGCTTGACCTTGCGGTCGATCTCCTCGCGTCCCAGTTTGCGCATTTGCAGCGGGAAGGCGAGGTTGGCGTAGACGGTTTTTTGCGGATACAGCGCGTAGTTCTGGAAGACCATCGCGATGTCGCGGTTCTTCGGATCGACGTCGTTGACCACGCGGCCGCCGATGACGATGTCGCCGGAGCTAAGCGACGTAAGTCCCGCGACGAGATTGAGCGTCGTCGTTTTGCCGCAGCCCGACGGGCCGACCAGCGCCACGAACTCGCCGTCGTTGATCGTCAGCGATACGTCGTTGACGGCGGTATAGGCGCCATACGTCTTGAAGAGATTCTTGAGGACAACATCGGCCATACGGCGAACCTTCTAGTGTTTGACGGCGCCTTCGGTGAGGGCGCGCACGAAGTAACGCTGGAGCATCAGGAAAAGGACGACGACCGGCACGCTCATCATGAAGCTTGCGGCCATCAGGCCGGGGAAGTCGGACGAGCTTTCGGAGAAGAAGCGCTGGATGCCGATCGGCAGCGTCAGGCGGTCGTTCCGGTTGATGAAGGTGTAGGCGAAAATGTATTCGTTCCACGCGCCGATGAAGGAGTAGATCGCCGTCGCGATGATGCCGGGGATCGACAGCGGCATGACGATCAGCAGGAACGCCTGGAAGCGCGACGCGCCGTCGATGCGCGCGGCCTGTTCGAGCTGGTAGGGGATGTTGTCGTAAAACCCCTTCAGCAGCCAGATCGCCAGCGGCAGGCCGAAGGTGAGGTAGGTCAAGATCAGCGAGCCGTGGGTGTTCATCAGCCCGAGCAGGCGCATCAGGATGAACAGCGGCACCAAGAACACGACCGCCGGAAACATGTTCCGCAGCAGCACCGAGAAGAACAGGAATTTGCGCCCCGGAAAGTCGAAGCGCGAGAAGGCGTAGGCGGCCGGAACGGCGACGATAACCGACAGGATCGTCGACATGGTCGACACGAAAAGGCTGTTCCAGAAGAAGCGCAGGAAATCCGCGCCCACGCTGTTGGTGGGGTCGAGCAGCTTCCTGTAGCTCGCCAGCGTGGGTTCCTTCGGCCACCATTGCGGCGGGAATTGCAGCGCCGCGAAGCCCGATTTGAAGGATGTCAGCAGCATCCAGACCATCGGCAGCAGCGTGAACAGCAGCATTATTGTCAGGAAAATGCGGCCGGCCCAGCGCCAGAGGTCGATCCCGGCGCGGGATTTTGGCATCACGGCGTCGGTCATGATCCGCCGCCTTCCTTCTCGGCGCCGCCAAGGCCGCGCACGTAGAAATAGCCGAGCGACATCACGATCAGGAACAGGATGACCGAGTAGGCGGCCGCAATACCCCAGCGCTGACGCCCGAAGGCGATCTCGTAGATATGCGTGATCCAGATATGCGAGGCGTTGGACGGGCCGCCGCCGGTCATGATCCAGGTCACGATGAAGGAATTGAAGTTCGCGACGGCCAGCAAAAGGATCGTGGCGATCGACACGCCGCGCAGATGCGGGAAGGTCACGTGCCAGAAACTGTGCCAAGCGCCCGCACCGTCGACCTTCGCCGCGCGCAGCAGCTGATCCGGCACCGTTTGCAGGCCCGCCGCCAGCATGATCATCGCGAAGGGGAATTCGCGCCAAACGTTGACGACGATCAGCGACGCCAGAACCGTGTTGACGTTGTCGATGAAGTTCGGCTGCCGGTCCATGATGCCGAGCTCGACCAGAATCGCGCCGATGACCCCGAAATTGGAGTGGTAGATCCACTTCCAGATATAAGAAGCGGCGACCGCGCTGATGACCCAGGGGATGATCAGAATGGCGCGCAGGATCGCCCGGCCGGGGAAGGCCTGATGCAGGCAAAGCGCGCAGCCCAATCCCAGGATATAGGCGCAGCCGGTGGAAACGATCGTCCAAATGAAGGTGTTCAGCGTTACCTGCCAGAACACTTCGCTTTCGAGGATGGTTTTGTAGTTGTCGAAGCCGACGAAAATCTTGTCGCGCAGCTGCAAGCTGGGCGGCGTGCTGTAGAACGACAAATCGATGGTGTAGTAGACCGGATACGCGATGACGATCAGCATCACCACGATCGCGGGCAGGACGTAGAGATAATCCGCGCGATGGATCCAGGTCCGCCGAAGGACGCCATCGCCGCGTGCCGCCGCACGTACCGGAACTTCGCTCGCTCGTATCGACATGTTTACCAGGCCAGTCTTTCGCCCAACCGGAAGACCGGCGGCTTGCGCCGCCGGTCCCGCGGGTGATGCCGGTTAGAGCTTGTTGCCGCGCATGACGTTTTGGATCTTTTTGGCGGCGTCTTCGGCAGCCTGATCGACCGTCATGGTGCCCGTCAGCGCGTTCTGCAGCATGTCGGGCACGATGATGTTCATGATCTCCGGCGTTTCCGGGATCGTCGGGAACGGGATGCCGTAGGGCAGCATCGACGTCGTGACGTCCAGGAACTTGATGTTCTCCAGACGCTCCTTCATCCACTTCGTCTTGAAGCCATTGAGGTTGCCGGGGTTCGAGCCGGCATAGGCCATCTTCAGCGACCATTCGGGGCTCGTCCAGAAGCAGACGAGCGCCTTCGCGGCCGGCTGATCGACCTTGCCGCCGTCGACGTATTCCGGCTTCAAGATGTGCATGTTCGACCCGCCGAACACGACGGCGCGCTTGCCGTCCGGACCCTTCGGGATCAGGCCGTAGCGCATATTGTCGATGACGTTCTGCGCCGTCTGGGCGTCGCTGCCGGTCGCCTTCTTACGCAGATCGTGCATCACGTCGTAATCGGACGGGTGCGAGATCATCATCGCGAGCTGGCCGGCCAGGAACAGTGGCTGGTTGTCGGCCTGCTGGTTGGTCAATGCCGAAACCGGCACCGACTTGTCGCGCACGAACATGTCGTAGGAGGCCTGCAAGGCGCGCTTGCTTGCCGCCGTGTTGATCTGGATCTGCGAGTAGTTGGGGTTCGAGGCAGCTTCGTCGAACACGCCGCCGCCATAGGCCCAAAGCTGCGGCATGAAGCGGTACGGCGTATTGCCGGCGTTCTTGCGCGCGACCAAGCCGTAGCCGGCCGCACCGGTCTTTTCCTTGATCTGCTTGGAATAGCGGACGACGTCGTCCCAGGTTTCCGGCGGCTTCTCGGGGTCGAGCCCGGCACGCTTGAACAGATCGGCATTCCAGATCAATGCCATCGTCTCGTTATTGGTCGGGATGCCGTAGGTCTTGCCCTTCCACATGTTCGACTTCATGGCGCCGGGCCAGAAATCCTGGGTCTTGAGACCGATATCCTCGGGCTTCAATTCCTGAAGATAGCCCTTCGAGGCGAACTCGACGCCGCCGAGGATTTGCAGGCGCACGACCATCGGGCCGGCGGAGCCAAGCAGCGCCGTGCGGAACTTATCGAGCAGGTCGTTGTAGGTCAGCGCCTGATCGACGAGTTGGATATTCGGATAGGTCTTCCGGAACTCGGCGAAGAAGTCGCGATAATATTGGCGCAGCAGATCGGGGTCGCCTTCGAACGCCCCCTGATACCAGAACGTGACCCGCCCGCGGTAATCGCGCGGCGTCACTTTGGCGCAATCGGCGGCCGTGTCGTAATCCTGGGTGCCGGCGATGGAGCGCACGTATTCGGGCGACCACTTGCTGAGGTCGATCGGCGCTTGCGCCGACGCGGGGCCCCACACGGCGAGTGCCGCCGCGATGGAAGCCATCGAAACGCCACGCCGGATGGCGCGGCCGAGGTGAACCTTCGACATTGTTTCGTTTCCTCCTGTTCCGCCACCGCCGACTGACGTTGGCGTTGTTTGTTATCGCTCGTGGCTGCGGAGCATATGTATGCGCGCTCCGTTTGCATCACGGTTGCAGAAGTCATATTGCGAGTCAATTTCGTAATACGGTATATCCAGAAAAATGATTTGCGCCCGTCTGATTTTGAGGGGTTTGAGGGGAAAAGCCATGCCATCGCACGGCACATCCATCGAGCGGCCTTGAAATCTTCGACGCATCCGCGACGGCCGTCCGGACAGGGGAGATGTTCCGCCGGCCGTTTTTGATCCTCGAACAAGAGAAAAAATAAAATGAAGATCACTAAAATCGAACCGTGGCTCATCAAGTCGGCCGCTTCCTATTGGGGCGAGTTCCTGTTCGTCGAAGTGAAAACCGACGAAGGCGTCTCCGGGTGGGGTGAAATCACCACGACCACGAAGATCGCAAATCGCGCGCTGACGGCGATGCTGCGGCGGATCAGCGACATGATGGTCGGCGAAGACCCCGCGCAGATCGAACGCCTTTGGCACAAGCTGTTCCGCAGCTTTACCTATATGGGAAGCCGGGGGGCGGCGGTCGAATGCGTCAGCGCGATCGACATCGCGCTGTGGGATATCCGCGGCAAGGTGCTCGGCAAGCCGATCTACGAGCTGCTGGGCGGGCCCGTGCGCGACGAGATCGCGCTCTATACCCATCCCGACCAGCGGAAATTCACCAGCAAGGAAAACGTCGTCGCCGAAATCCGCGACATCGTGAAATCCGGCCATACCGCGCTGAAGTTCGATCCGTTCCCGCAGCAGGGGCCGGTCGTCGACGGCCGCGCGCGCGAGCAGCGCGAAGGTTATCTCGACGGCAGCATGACGCGCCAGGATCAGCGCAAAGCCGCCGAATTGACGGCGCTGATCCGCGAGGCCGCCGGGCCCGACATCGAGCTTCTGATCGACGCGCATGGCCGCTTCGACGTGCCCACCGCGATCCGCCTGTGCAATTCGCTGGAGGAAGCGGGGCAAATCGATTGGTTCGAGGAGCCGTGCCCGCCCGAAAGCGTCGAGGCGCTGAAGCAAGTGCGCGAGAAGGTCAACGTGCCGATCTCGTGGGGCGAACGCGGTCACACGAAATGGGATTTCGTGCCGATCCTCGAAAATCGCCTGGCCGATTACATCATGCCCGACGTCACCTGGACCGGCGGGATCAGCGAGCTCAAGAAAATCTCGACGCTGTGCGAGGCGTTCTACATCCCCGTGTCGCCGCACGACGCGGCCGGCCCGATCAACGTGGTCGCCGGCGCGCAGGTGATGATGACGGTGCCGAATTTCTACAAGCTCGAGACGTCGGAGTGGAATCTGTCGAAATACGATCCCCTTATCGACAAGCCGCTCGACAATTCGAACGGCAGCCTCAAACTCAACAAAACGCCGGGACTCGGCATTGAAATGAACCGCGAGTATCTTGCGGCGAACGTCGTCGAATAAGCGGACGGGAAAAGGCGCCGAAAATGAAAATCGTCGATTTGAAATGCGCCGTGATCGGCGGAAGCCCGATCGTGCGGATCGTGACCGACCAGGGGATCAGCGGCTTCGGCCAGGTGGAGAAGTACAAACCCTATCTCAAGCCGTTCGTCCTGCAATTCCGCGAGCCGCTGCTCGGCGCCGATCCGACCGACGTCGAACGCACGATGCTGCGCATCCGCCAGCGCGGCGCCTTCAAACCCTACGGTGCCGCGGTCAGCGCGATCGAAATGGCGCTGTGGGATATCGCGGGGAAGGCGGCGGGCGTGCCCGTCTACAAGCTGTTGGGCGGCAAGGTCCGCGACCGGGTGCGGGTCTATAACGGCGCCTACCGCAAGCCGCTGGCGCGCCATCGGCCCGAAGACTTCGCCGACGAAATGAAGCGGATGATGGCGCTGCCCGAAGGCTTCACGATCGTGAAGCAGGGCATCTCGTTCCACAGCCCGATGAAGAACGAGCCGGGCTATTTCTACGGCGAGGTCGAGAAAAGCTCGCTGCATGGCTGGCTCGATCGCGGGCCGATGACCGAGCGCGGCATGGCCTACACGCTGGACTGCGTCGCGGCGATGAAGGAAGTGCTCGGCGACAAGGTCGGGCTCGCCCTCGATTGCGGCCCCGGCTGGATGCTGCCCGACGCGATCCGATTCGCGCGCGCCGTCGAGAAGCATAACCTCATGTGGCTCGAGGATATGCTGACCGGCGATTACGTGCCGTTCGTCAACGCCGACGTCTATCGCGACCTGACGCAGTCGACGTCGACGCCGATCCATACCGGCGAGCAGATCTATCTGCGCCAGAACTTCAAGGACCTGATCGAGCGCAAGGCCGTGCGCGTCGTCGGACCCGATCCGTGCGACGTGGGCGGCATCGCCGAGCTCAAATGGATCGCGGAATACGCCGATTTGCACGGCATCCTGATGGCGCCGCACGGTACCGGCAACGGCTTGCTCGGTCTGGCCGCCCTCGTGCAGGTCGGCGCGGCGTTGCCGCATAATTTCATCGCCTTCGAATGTCCGGTCGGCGACCCCGCCTGGTGGTACGACATCGTCGACGGCTTGCCCAACCCGATCATCCGCAACGGCATGATCGAGGTCTGGGACCGGCCGGGCATGGGCGTGGAGCTCGTGCCCGAGCGGGCGAAACGCTATCTCGCGGCGGAAGACTCCGCCTTCTTCGATTGAGCGCGGCCGGCACAAGAATTCGGAGGAAGCGGTGAAGATTACGGACATCAAATGCGCGGTGATCGCGAACAGCCCGGTTATCCGCATCACGACGGACGAAGGTATCACGGGCTGGAGCCAGATCGAGACGCCCAAGCCCTATATGCAGCCGATCGTGCTGCAGCTGAAATCCTGGCTGGTCGGCCAGGACCCGGTGAATGTCGAGCGGATCATGAAGCGCATCCGCGTGCGCGGCGGCTTCAAGCCGTTCGGGGCGGCCGTCAGCGCGATCGAGATCGCGCTCTGGGACATCGCCGGCAAGGCGGCCAATCTGCCGATCTATCGCCTGCTGGGCGGCAAGGTGCGCGATCAGGTGCGGACCTATCGCACGCTCTATCAGCACGAGGCGGGCGTCGGACACACGCCCGACGATTATCGCAAATGGGCGGAATACGGGATGTCGCTCGAAGGCGGCTTCACGATGTTCAAGCTGCCGACCTCGTTCCATTCCTCGATGGTCGCCGATTTCCCCGATTTCCATTACGGCGCCGTCCAGCGCGACGCGCCGTTTCCCTATCCGCATAAGGGATTGATGAGCGAGCAGGGCTTCGATCATCTGGTCGCGTGCGTGCGCGCGGCGAAGGAAACGCTGGGCAAGGGCTATGGTCTCGCGGTCGACGCCGGCCCCGGCTATCTCAAGCAGGACGCGCTGCGCTTCGCCAAAGCGGTCGAAGATCTGCATTTGCTGTGGATCGAGGACATGATCACCGGCGACTACGTTCCGTATGTGAATGCGGACGTCTATCGCGAGGTGACGCCGCACACGACGACGCCGATCCATACCGGCGAGCAGATTTATCTGCGCCAGAACTTCAAGACGCTGATCGACGGCCATGCGGTCGACGTGATCGGGCCGGACCCGTGCGACGTGGGCGGCATCGCCGAACTCAAATGGGTCGCCGAATACGCCGATCTCTACGGCATCTCGATCGCGCCGCACGGCACAGCGAACGGCATTTTCGGGCTGGCGTCACTGATTCAGGTCTGCGCGACGCTGCCGGATAATCTGATCGCGTTCGAGTATCCGGCGCGCTTCGAGCCGTTCTGGTACGACATCACCGAAGGTTTCGACGGCATGCCGGTGAAGAACGGGCTGATCGACGTCTACGATCGGCCCGGTCTCGGCGTGAACCTCATCCCGGCGAAGGCGAAGAAGTATCTCTCGGAAGGGGATTCCGACTTCTTCGATTGAGGGGCGCGCGGACGCGCCCCGCCCTTACCGCGTGCCGCCGAATACGGCGTCGGCGTGCGCGCCGCCTTTGCCCTGCGCGGGCATGCGCACCGCTTCCAGATCGTCTTCCAGCGCGATGCGCTCGTGGCGCTCGTGGTCGCTGCGGATGCGGTACTGGAACGTGACGCCCAGCGGCGGCAGCGCGCCGACGACGCGGTAGAGGTTCGTGTTTTGCGGATGGTGGCCGAAACCGCGCATCAGTTTCACGGCCTGGCCGATCTTGAAAACATGGATCACGGGGCGCTTGGGCAGGTTGGCGGGCTTGCGGGCGGCTGCGAAGCTCATGAGATTACCTTCTGTTGGCGTCAAAAAGACCGGCACCGCGCAGCGCATCGGGATTCGCGCGGTGCGTGTGGAAACGATTGGATTGTTGAGGCTTTCCGGCGTCCGACCTTTCGATGGCTACGGACTGCACCGGGAAATTTTTCGGGCAAGAACGAAATGCACCCTACCCGAAACGGGCCGGGATAGATACCCGCGAATGCCCCGTTCACGATTCGGATTGCCCGAAACGCGAATGTCGGGCATGTTGCGCCTCGTCAAGCAGGTTGGGCGTATTTCCTGATGGCCCCCCTGGTGCCCTCGAAGAATTCCCCGGAACCGAAATTGATGCTTGCTGCGATGGTCGCGGCGAGTCGTTTATCGTTGAGGAAAAATACATGGCGATCGGTACGGTCAAGTGGTTCAACGCCACCAAGGGCTACGGCTTCATTCAACCGGAAGACGGCAAGGCTGACGTGTTCCTGCACATTTCGGCGGTCGAACGCGCTGGCATGCAGAGCGTCGGCGAAGGCCAGAAGCTGAGCTACGAGCTCGAAACGGGCCGCAACGGCAAGACCTCGGCGGTCAACATCCGCGCGGTCTAAGGATCGAAAGGGGCGGCTTCGGCCGCCCCTTTTTGCTTTCGCCCCGCGGTTTCGCGCGGGGGTAGATATCCGGCGATCGGACTGCCGCCGTGCGGCAGCATGGACGTTATTGCGGTGCGGCCGCCTTGGCCCATTCGTCGCGCAGCCATCGCGCGCACGCGACGTTATTCTCGAAAATCGAATAGCCGTTTCCCGCGCCGTAATCGATACCGGGAATGAACTCGCATGAGATCATGGCGAGCGGGCTCGTATCGTCGGCCGCGTGATGCGCGAGCAGCTCACGCAGGACGCGTTTCCACGGTTCGAGTTTCGCTTCGTCCCAATCGGCGACATATTGGCCGGGTTCCGGCCGCATGAACGGATACTGGATGCCGCGGCCGTAACGGCCGTCGGGATGTTTGGCGCGCGTGTTGATCGGATTGGCGGGGATCGCCGCGCGCGCATGGGCATGTGCCACGTAATTCGCCGCGATCCATTGCGCGCACACATTCCCCGGCTTCGCCGGGTCGAGCACGACTTCGCCATTCTCGACATCCGCGCGCATGGCTTGCACGTCTTGTTCGGTGGGATTGTCGATCTTGAAGATGACGTGGCTGTGGTCGAGCGTCATGCGGAAGGGCAGGCCGCGCGCTTCGACCAGCGCCGCGACGCGCGCCACCCGGCCGTAATGCTCCGACCACATATTCACATGGACTTCGAAACACGGCGTCACGTCGTGGCGCATGCCGAATTCGTAGGCGCGAACGTAGAATTCGGCGACTTCCGCGTCGCTCAGCACATGGCCATCGGCGTGGTGCGTCATCAATTGAACGTTATGGACCAGGCTGCCGAGCAAACGCGCTTTGAGGATATTGCGTTCGTAAAGCGCCTCGTCGCGGCCGGCCGTGTAGAACCAGCCGCTGGCCAGCACGGGCAGATCGTATTGCTCGCTCGCCTTCAGCAGATCGCGAAATTCCTCGTCGGGCGGCGAGCGGTCGATATAGTCGAAGACCCCCGCCTCCTTGACCATCCGCACTTTGGCGGCGATGTCGGGAATGGCGAGGTCCGAATGCGTTGCGCCGCCGGCGGTGCAGCCGAATTTCAATCGAGGGATATGCGTCATAAGACGCGCATCCTTCCAGCATCGGCGTGTTTATCTCAAGTGTAGAGATAGCCGACCGGATTACCGTCGAGGCGCAGAGGCCGGAGCTGCGTGCGCGCGATGATCTTGCCGCCCAATTCGTCGATCGCGTCGCGCTGCGCCGGCGTCCATTTGCGCAAATTCTCCATGCCGTCCAGCAAACCCAGGCGCAGGATTTGGCTGTCTTCGCCAAGGCCGACGAGCGTGGCCGCATTGGCACCGGTGGTGACGACGTCGCCCGTGACCAACTCGATCGCTTTGCCATCGGAGTCTTTGAAACTCGCCGTGCCGCGAATGACGCGATACATCGCGACCGCGCCCTTGGCGAGGATCGCCGGATCGGCGACGCCGCCCGACGATTTGGGCAACAGCGAATGATCGTGCGGATCGGTCGCGACGATATGGCCGGTCACGAGATGGCCGCTCGGCCCTTCGATCCCCAGATCGCGGACATAGACCGGCACATCCGAGTTGATCGGCGTGCCGGCGGCAGGCAGGGGTTTGTAGAGCGCATCGAGCGATAGGGCATCCTGCACCCAGAAATCGGCCCCCTTCGGCCGATCGTGCAATGCGTGGCCGAACGCGGTGCGCGGCGTTTCGGCTTCGTTGACCGCGTCGCTGGGCACGATCGTCGGGTTGGGGAAACTGGTCGGATCGGTGATGAAGGCTTCCAGGAATTTGCCTGAGTAGCCCATCGTCATCGCGTCGGGCACCGCCGATTGCGGCGTGGCCAGGTTCGCTGCGGTGTCGAGCCCCGACCACGTATAGAACAACTGGCGATGCACGATGGCGCTTTGCAGCATCACGGCACCCGGCCCGACATAATGCAGCCGTCCGTCGTAGTCGAAGGTGAACATCCCCGACGTGACCAACACGAACTGGAATCCGCCCGGCGGCAAATGCATATGGAAATCGGTCGGGCCGGTATCGGGCCGATGGATCGGCAGATTGGTGGCGACCTCGTGCAGCAGGAACGTTTCGTTGTTCGCCTGGAACCCGTTCTCGGCACGGCTGTAAAGCGCTTGCGGCCGGTAGGTCGCGTTATAGGGCGCGTCGCGATGTCGATCGATGGCGACGAAGGCGCTGCGGTTCAAACGTAGCTTTTCGCCGGCGGGATGTTCGAGAGAGGCCAGTTTCGCAGCGTCGATAACCTGCATATTCATGGCGGTCTCCACGAGTGGGATACCGTTATTGTGCGGCGCACAACGGCGTGCCGCAACGTCAAAGAATGTGCATTTGCAAGGATATCGCCGCCCAAATTTTGGGAGATCGGCGTGTTCTGCGTCAGTCGGGGTTATTCGTTCGACAGGATCGTATTGCGCACCAGCGGGTAGATCTGCCCCGCCCAGCGCCGTCCGGCGAACACGCCGTAATGCCCCACGCCCGCCTGCATGTAGTGTTTCTTGCGATAGGGGCGCAACCCGTCGCACAGATCATGCGCGGCGACCGTTTGGCCCAAAGCGCAGATATCGTCGCGCTCGCCTTCGACGGTGAACAGCGCCGTGCGGCGGATCGCCTTGGTATCGACCTTGCGGCCGCGCCATTTGAGTACGCGGCGCGCGAGTTCGTATTGCTGGAACACGCGCTCGACCGTTTCCAAATAGAACTCGGCCGTCAGGTCGAGCACGGCGAAGTATTCGTCATAGAAATTCTTGATCGTGTTCGCCTGCTCGGTATCGCCGCGCGCGAGGGCCCGCAGCAGATCGGATTGCGCCTTCAAATGGCGCTCGGCATTCATGCTCATGAACGCCGTCAGCTGCAGGAAACCCGGATAAACGCGCCGCATGGCGCCCGCGAAACGCAGCGGCACGTAGCTGATTAAGTTGCGCTCGAACCAGCTCATCGGTTTGCTGGTGGCGAGGTGATTGACCTTGGTGGGATTGATCCGGCAATCGATGGGCCCGGCCATCAGCGTCATGCTGGCGGGCTGGGCGGGATTGTCGTCCTCCGCCATGATCGCGGCGGCGGCCAGCGTTTGCACGCAAGGCTGGCACACGGCCAGCACGTGCGAGCCGGGACCCATTTTCTCGAGGAATTTGATGATGTGCTCGACATATTCGTCGAAGCCGAAACGGCCGTTCCACACGCCCACGTCGCGCGCATTCGCCCAATCGGTGATGTGCACATCGTGATCGGGCAGCAGCACGCGCACCGTCTCGCGCAGCAGTGTGGCGAAATGCCCAGATAACGGGGCGACGACCAGCACTTTGGGCTGGACGGGCGCGCCTTCTTTGACGAAGCGCAGCAACGTGCCGAATGGCGTCGCCGTCACTTTCTCCTCGACGACCGGCACCATATCGTTGCCGAGCATCACCTCGTCGATGCCGAAAGCGGGGCGGCGATGGCTCAACGCCGCACGGCTCATCATCTCGCACAAGGCCCCGGCCGCCCGCCAGTTGTCGGCCGTCTCGGTCTCCCCGAAAGAGAAGCCGCGCCCCGCCGCCGCCGCGAAGGCCCGCGCCGGGAGAAAGGAATCGGCAGCCGATTGATAAAGCGAGTAGAGCATCACGGCGATCGGCTCGAATTTTGCTTTCAGAATGGTCATGGCAAAGGCGCCCATGACCAGTACCCTCACCATCAGTAGCAAGAACTATTCCTCGTGGTCGTTGCGCGGCTGGCTGCTGTGCAAGATGGCCGGGCTGGAGTTCACGGAGAAAGTCGCGTCGTGGGACGATCCGTCTACGCGCGCGGAATTGCTGCTTTTATCGCCGTCTTTCCTGGTGCCGTGCCTGGAACATGGGCCGGTCAAGGTGTGGGACACGCTGGCGATCGCCGAGTATCTGCACGAGGTGAAGCCGGATGCGGAGTTGTGGCCGGCCGACCAGGCCGCGCGCGCCCATTGCCGCGCGGTGTGCGGCGAAATGCATTCGGGTTTCGCGAATCTTCGCTCGGCGCTGCCGATGAACCTCAAAACCCGCCACGCGCAGTTCAAGGTTTGGGCGGGCGCGCAGGCGGATATCGAACGCGTCACCGCGATCTGGCGCGATTGCCTGCAGCGTTATGGCGGGCCCTATCTTTTCGGCAAGAAGCCGACGGTGGCGGACGCGATGTACGCGCCCGTGTGCACGCGCTTCGCCACTTATAACGTGACGCTCGACGCGGCCAGTGCCGCCTATCGCGACACGATGCTGAAATTCCCGCCGCTGGTCGAATGGACCGAGGCGGCGAAAGCCGAGCCCGAGGAAGTCGAAGAGCTCGACGTCGAGTTCTAACGCTTCTCGTTCAGCATCGGGAAGCCGCGCTGGTGCCACACGGGGTAGGCGGGCGTCACGTCGCTCGCCGCCTCAAGTGCCGCGCGATGCTCGGCCGACAGGCTCCAGCCCACGGCGCCGAGATTGTCCAGCAACTGCTTCTCGTCGCGCGCCCCGATGATCAGCGTCGAGATCGTCTTCTGCTGCAACAGCCAGTTCAGCGCGATTTGCGGGATCGTCTTGCCCGTATCCTTCGCGACGGCGTCGAGCGCGTCGACGATGCGGAACAGGCGCTCTTCCTCGTACCGCGGGCCCGTCTCGGGGATCTGCGCCGCGCGCGTGCCCGCCGGTGCGGGCTGGCCGCGCCGGATGCGGCCCGTAAGCTTGCCCCAGCCCAGCGGGCTCCACACGACGGCACCCACGCCCTGGTCCTGGCCCAGCGGCATCAATTCCCATTCGTAGTCGCGGTTGAGCAGCGAGTAATAGGCCTGATGCGCCACATAGCGCGGATAGCCGTAGCGGTCGGACACGGCCAGCGACTTCATCAGATGCCAGCCCGAAAAATTCGAGCAGCCGAGATAGCGGATCTTGCCCGCCTTCACGAAGCCGTCGAGCGTGGCCAAGGTTTCCTCGACCGGCGTGTTGTAGTCCTGGCCGTGCAGCTGGAACAGATCGATATGATCGACCTGCAGGCGCTTCAGCGCCTTGTCGACGGCTTCGGTGAGATACTGGCGCGACGAGCCGTAATCGTTGGGGCCGGGGCCAGTCGGGAAGGTCGCCTTGGTCGAGATCAGCACCTTGTCGCGCTTGCCCTTGATCGCCTGGCCGAGAATTTCCTCCGCCAGACCCGCCGAGTAGCCCGACGCGCTGTCGAACATGGTCAGGCCGTGATCGAGGCAGATATCGACGAGGCGCGATGCGCCCGACGCGTCGGTATTGCCCCAGGCTTTGAAGAAATCGCCGCTGCCGCCGAACGTGCCCGTACCGAAGCTGAGGGCCGGCACGCGAAGACCCGAATGACCGAGACGGCGATATTCCATGTGTCGATCCTCCCTGCGATTGCGGCGGTCACGATAACGAGGGCCAGGCGGCGCCCGCAATCACACGCGGCGCAACTCAGGAATGCGCGTGACCGATGTTGAAGTCGTTGCGGCCGGTGCGGTCCTGGCCTTTGAGCAGCCAAATAGGCCGGGTCGAGAAATCGACGCGGTAGCCGCTGGCGTCGCTGGGTTCGATGATGTCACGCCCGAACACGGATGCGCCCGGCATATAGCGGATGGCCACGCCCGCGCGCCGCTTCGGGCTGCGATTGGGGTTGGAGCCGTGGATCGCGTAGACGTCGTGCATCGACATCTGGCCGGCCTCGAGTTCGACGTCGACGGCACGCGACGGATCGAAGCCCGGATCGGCGACGCGCTGGTTGAGCACGACGTCGTCGCGGTCCTCGCGCATATGGGGCATCAGCGTGCGCGACGCGTGCGAGCGCGGGACGATACGCAGGCACCCGTTCTCGATCTTCGAATCGTCCAGCGCCACCCAGACCGTGCAGGTCGCCAGCGGCCGGATCGGCCAGTAATGCCCGTCCTGATGGAAGGGCACTTCCATGCCGTTGCCGCCGGGTTTGCAGAAGATCTGGCAGCCCCACAGGATCACGTCGGGACCGATCAACTGCGATACCGCGTCGACGATCGCGGGATCGCGCGCCATTTCCAGGAAATCGGCGCTGCCTTTGACGCCTTCGGCGTTCTTGCCTTCGATATGCGCGCTGACGAGACGCTCGGGCCGAATGCCCGGATTCTCGGCGATCAAACGGTCGAGCGTGGCGCGCAGACTTGCCAGCCGGGCGGGCGGCAGGCGCAAGCCAGGGATCACATAGCCTTCGCGGTGGTAATGCGAAATCTCGGCGTCGCTGAGCATCACGTCTTGACGGAGCCGGAGGTGAGATCGGCGGCCATGTAGCGGCGGAAGGTGTAGTAGATCGCCGCCGGCGGCAGCGCGTAGATCACGCCGGTGGTCATCAGCAATTCCCACGGCGAATCGTCGGCCGACAGGAAGGCGCCCAGCGCCACGGCCAGCGTCGTATCGACGTCGCGCGACAGCAGCAGGAAGGCGTAGAGATATTCGTTCCACGCCAGCAGCAGGGCGTAGGTGCCCACGGCCACCATCGACGGTGCCATCAATGGCACGAAGACGTGGCGGAACAATTGCGGCGCGGTGGCGCCGTCGACGATCGCGGCTTCGTCCAATTCCAGCGGCAATTTATCGGCCGCTTGCTTCAACACCCAGATCGCGTAGGGGGTGGCGATCGTCACCATCGCCAGGATCAGCGCCCATTGGGTGTTGATCAGGCGGTAGGTCGCCATCGCCTTGTACATCGGCAGCGCCAGGAACGCGGCGGGCACGAAATAGGTCAGCAGCGCCATGTTCATGATGATGCGCCCGCCGCGCACGCGCAGGCGGCTGATCGCGAAAGCCGCGGCCGTAGCGACGAACAGCGTGAGCAAGCCGACCGCCAGCGCGATGATCAGCGAGTTCCACATCTGGTGCCACAGATTGTTGAGGTAATAGTGCTTCTGGCCGAAGACGAGCTCGAAATTGCGCAGCGTCGGATCGTCGGGCCACAATTTTCCTTTGAACGCCGCTTCCTTGGGCGACAGCGCGAACAGCATCATGTGATAGAGCGGAATCGCCGTCCACAGGAAGACGGGAATGCCGATCAGCAGCAGGCGAGCTTCGCCGAAGACTTTGCGCATTTCCCGGCTCCTACTTCGACAAGCGGCGCATCATGTAGACCATCATCGGCAGCATCACCGGCAGCGCGCACATGATCGACGCCATGGCGAGATCGACGCGGTCGAGCCGGATATAACGGATGCCGAGTGTCGCCAGCACATGCGTCAGGTCGGCGGGGCCGCCGCCGGTCAGCAGATAGACGCTGTTGAAATCGCCCAACGTGAAGAACATCGAAAGGATCGTGCAGGTCACGTAAAGTTGGCGCATCGACGGCCAGGTGATGTGCGCGAATTTCTGCGCGTTGGAGGCGCCGTCGATCGACGCGGCCTCGTACAGCTCCTTGGCGATGGCGAGGCGCCCGGCGAGCAGGATCAGCGTCCAGAACGGCAGCGACTTCCAGATATGGACGACCATCGACAGGCTCATCGCCAGGATCGGATCGTTGAGCCAGTTGGGCCCGTCTTCGAAGGTCAGATTGAAATAAAGCTGGTTGATGACGCCCCATTCCGGATTCAGCATGAAGCGGAACGACAGGATCGTGGGGATCGACGGCACGGCCCAGGGCAGGATGAACAACAGCCCCAGAATGCGGATCCACCAGCGCGGAATGGCGAAGAAACCCGACAGCAGCAGCGCCACGAACATTTTCAGGTTCACGGCGACCAGCAGGAACACGACGGTGTTCACGGCGGCGCGCAGGAAGATCGGATCGTGGAAGATCTCGATATAGCTTTCGATATCGTGGCCGAGCCAGAATCCGTAACCGACCGGATAGAGCACGAATACCGCGAACACGGCGAGATAGGGCGTCACCAATAGCGTGCCCCACCATTGCCAGCCGCCGTCGTCCTTTTTGGGCGGCGCTGCGGGGGAAGCGATCGATGCGGTGTTGGCGGCGGTCGTCATGGCGATACCCGGTTTGCGAAAGACCCGGCTTACGAAAGAAAGGGCCGCCGCCATCCCGCGAAGGACGGCGGCGGCCTCCGGCGGGGTCAGCCGGCGACTTGCTTGATGCGCGCGATCATTTCGTCGACCGCGCGATCGACCGGCCACTTCTCGCTGGCGACGCGGTTCATCGCCTTGGCCCAGACGTTTTCGTTGTTGAGGATCGTGAACTTCCAGTTCTTGGTGAACTCGAAGGGCACGGTGCCCGCGGCGAACTGCGCCTGCACCGCTTGGCGATGCTTGTCCGCGCGCCAGAACGCGGCTTGCTGCGCGTTCTTGGTGACGGGGAACCAGCGGCCGAGCGCGCCTTCCACGTAAGGCGTCAGGTTCTCTTCCTGCAGCAGGAAGGCCACGAACTCCTTGGCGCGGTTCTTGTTGCGCGCTTCGGAGAACACGACGCCGGTCTTGACGGCGGCGCGGTAGACCATCGGCTGACCGTTGGGACGGTTCGGGAAGCCGGCGGTGGCGATGTTCTCCTCGTAGTTCTTCTTGGCTTCCGCGCGCTGTTCGGCGGTGAGCGAGGCGTTGTTCATGTCGTCGAGCCACTTGGCCGCGATCGAGATGGTCGCGTTATGCGTCATCACGTTCGTGCGGTTGTGGAAGGCGACGTTGTTGTCGGGATCCTTCCAGCTCGTCGCCGACGGCGGCACGCAGCCCTTGGCGTAGGGTGCCGTGTAGTCGGTCAGCGCGCTGATCAGGCCCTGGCGCACGTTGGGCTGATCGACCAGCAGCTTCCCGTCGTCGTCGACCAGCTTGACGCCGTAGGCGTCCATGAAGGTCAGGAACGAGTAGAAGGAGTCGGACGAGTCGACGCCCATCGGCTGGCCGATGGCGAAACCGCGCGTACCGGTGGCGCGGCGATAGCCGGGCTGCACCTTGTCGCACCAGAACGACCAGTACTCGGCCCAATTCTTCGGAATGTCGCTTTCCTTGAAGCCGGACTGGGTCAGCAGATCGCGCCAGTATTGGACGTGCATCGTCTGCTGTTTCAGCGGGAAGGCGTAATAGGCGCGCTTCTTCGCCACGTCGTTCCACAGCAAGGTCGTTTCGACCGTGTTGGGCGCGAAGGTGTTCAGCATCGGCGTGATGACGCTGCTGATATCCTCCAAGCGGCCTTCGAAGGCCCATTTGCTTGTGACTTGGAAATCGTAAACGTCCGCATAGGCCACGTCCGGCACCGTGCGCGCGTCGAGCGCCGCGACGGTCTTCGGAATCATGTCCTGAATGGCGTATTGCGAAAGCTCGACCTTAACGCCGGTCTTGCCTTCGAATTTGCGGATCGCTTCGAACAACGCGTCGTCTTCGGCCTTGTAGAAGCCCTTCACCCACCAGACTTCGAGTTTTTCCTGGGCCGTCGCCGGCATGGCGGCCGCGGCCAAAATACCCGCCGCAGCGGCGTATGCGAAAATACGCTTCATTCCATTTCCTCCCCTGTCGTCCGCGCGATGTCGCGGCCCGGATGCTTGTCCGAGACCGTCGATCAATGCGCGACCGCGACGTTATACATTCCGCCGCGTCGGCATGTCGATCCAAAGTTTTTGGAATTGCGATCGCCGCGACGGCGGTTAAGCTCGGCTCAAGAAAGCGAATGGGGAAGGAACGGACGAATGCGCGCGAGTGCACAAAATTCCGTCAATTTTTTCGCGGGGCTTCGGCGATGAGCTTGGCCGATCGCCTTCACGCCTGCTTCGCGTCGGTCGTGCACGATGTGATGAAGGACATGGGCCTGCCGATTCGCGTTCTGCCGCGCAGTATCCTGGGTTTGGAGCCTTGGATGAAATGCGCGGGCCCGGTCTTTACCGTGCGCGGCCGGCCCGATCCCACGCTCGACAAGCACACATCGCTCTACGAATGGGCGGGCGTTCTGTCGAAATCGCCGTCGGGCCATGTCGTGGTCGTTCAACCGCAGGATGACGTGCGCGCGCTGTTCGGCGGCTTGTCGGCCGAGGCGCTGAAGAAGAAGGGCGTGCGCGGGTATATCGTCGATGGCGGCTGCCGCGACATCCAGGCGATTTGCGACGAACGTTTTCCGGTCTTCGCGCGCTACGCCACGCCGATCGACATCGTATGCGCGTGGCGGGCCGAGGCGTTCGGCGAACCGATTTCGATCGGCTCGCATCAGGTGATGCCCGACGATTACATCCTCGCCGATCGCGACGGAATCATCTTGGTTCCGCGCGCGCAGTTGGAAGAAGTCATCGCCGCGTCGGAGAAAAAGATGTCGACCGAGGGCGAGATGGTGAAGGCGATTCGCGCGGGCGAAGATCCGCAAGCCGCCTATCTGCGCTATCGGGTGTTCTGACAAAAAAGGCCGGGTCCCTTGGCTGGACCCGGCCCCGTCTTCGCGGAATTCGCGGGCGGTTAGGCCAGCGTGTAGGCGGTCTTCACCGTGGTGAAGAATTCGCGCGCGTAGCTGCCCTGTTCGCGCGAGCCGTAGCTCGAGCCCTTCCGGCCGCCGAACGGCACGTGATAGTCCACACCCGCCGTCGGCAGATTGACCATCACCATGCCCGCTTCGCTGTTGCGCTTGAAATGCGTCGCGTGCTTTAGGCTGGTCGTGCAGATGCCGGCCGACAGACCGAACTCGGTATCGTTCGCCACCGCCAGCGCCTCGTCATAGGTCTTGACGCGGATGACGTTGGCGACCGGGCCGAACACTTCCTCGCGCGAAATGCGCATCGCGTTGGTCGTTTCGGTGAACAACGCCGGCTGCAGATAGAAGCCGGGCGTTTCGCGGTTGAGGAGCTCTCCACCCCAAGCCAGCTTCGCGCCTTCCTTTTTGGCGATGTCGATATAGTCGAGATCGGTCTTGAGCTGCGAAGCGTCGACGACCGGGCCGATATCGGTGCCCGCCTTCAGCGCGTCGTCGACCTTCAGCGCCTTCAGGCGTTCGACGACCGCCGCGACGAACTTGTCGTGGATGCCTTCCTGAACGATCAGGCGCGACGAGGCCGTGCAACGCTGGCCGGTCGAGAAGAAGGCGCCGTTGACCGCGCACTCGACCGCGATGGCCAGATCCGCGTCGTCGAGCACGACCAGCGGATTCTTGCCGCCCATTTCGAGCTGCACCTTCTTCATCGGGCGCGAGGCGATGGCCGCGGCCGCGACGTTGCGGCCCGTGCCGACCGAACCCGTGAAGGTGATCGCCGAGATGCCGGGATGTTCGAGGATGCGCTGACCCACGACCGAGCCGCGGCCCATGACGAGGTTCAGCACGCCGTTGGGAAGACCCGCGCGCTGAAGGATATCGACCAGCGCCCAGGCGCTGCCCGGCGTCAAGTCGGCGGGCTTGATGACCACGCAATTGCCGTAGGCCAGCGCCGGCGCCATCTTCCACGCCGGAATGGCGATGGGGAAGTTCCACGGCGTGATCATGCCGACGACGCCGACGGGCTCGCGCGTCATCTCCACGCCGATATTCGGGCGGATCGACGGCACGCTCTCGCCGCCGAAGCGCACGGTTTCGCCCGCGAAGAACGCCAGGATCTGCCCGGCGCGCGTCGCTTCGCCGATACCTTCGGCCTTGGTCTTGCCTTCTTCGCGCGACAGCAGCGTGCCCAGTTCTTCGCGGCGCGCCAGCACTTCGTCCGACGCCTTCTTCAGAATCTCGTAGCGGACCTGCGGGTTCGAGCGGCTCCACGCCGGGAACGCGGCCTTGGCGGCGTCGACCGCCGCGTCCACGTCGGCGGCGGCCCCTTGCGCATAGGTGCCGACGACTTCGTTGGTGTTGGACGGGTTGACGTCCTTGCCTTCGTTCGCGCCGGCCTTCCACTCGCCGCCGATCAGATTCTTGCCGATGAAAGTCATGTCGATATTCTCCTGATTAACCCTTGAACAATCCGCGCGCGGCGAGATTGCGATAGAGATGGCTGATGCCGAACGTCCAAGGCGGCGCCTCGTTGGTCAGCGTCATGCGGTTGATAAGCGAACCCAGTTTCGGCGTGGCGATCGTGGTCACGTCGCCGACCTTGTGGGTGAAGCCCTGGCCCGGCGATCCGCGATCCTGCGTGGGCGCGAACATCGTGCCCAGGAACAGGACCAAGCCGTCCGGATATTGGTGATTGGCGCTGATCGTTTGGCCCGCAATATCGGCGGGGTCGCGGCTGATCAGCTTGATCGACGAATTTCCTTCCATGCGGAAATTGTCCTGGCCCTGCACAACCAGCGACACGTCGCATTGGCGCACGTCGTCGAGCGTGTAATTGGCGTCGAACAAACGCAGGAACGGCCCGATCGAGCAACTCGCGTTATTGTCCTTAGCCTTGCCCAGCAGCAGCGCCGAGCGGCCTTCGACATCGCGCAGATTGACGTCGTTGCCGAGCGTGGCGCCGATGATCTTGCCGGAGGACGCGATCGCCAGCACGATTTCGGGCTCCGGGTTGTTCCAGCGCGACATCGGGTGCAGGCCGGCATAGGCGCCGATCCCGACCGCCGACATCGGCTGCGATTTGGTGAACACTTCCGCGTCCGGCCCGATACCGACTTCGAGATACTGGCTCCACGCGTTCTTAGCGACGAGCCAGTCCTTGAGCTTCGCGGCTTCTTCGGAGCCGGGCTTCAAGCGCGCCAAATCGCCGCCGACCAGCGCCAGCACCTCGGCGCGCGCGGCCGCCGCGAGTTCGGGCACGCCGCGCGTGCGTTCTTCGATGACGCGTTCCAGCATCGACGCGACGAAGGTGACGCCGGCCGCCTTGATCGACTGCACGTCGATGGGGGCGAGCAGCCAGGGCTTCTTGGGGTCGCGGAAGGCTTCGTCCGAATTCGCCAGCAGATCGGCGACGCTGCCGACCGATGTGCCCTTGGCGGCGCGCAAAGCGGCGGCCGGGTCGGGCGTTTCGCACAAATCGCGGACGGTCGGGTAGGTCGCGGTGATGTCGATCGCGTGGCCATCCCGGATGGCGACGACGCTGGGTCCGGCCACGGACGGCAGCCAAACGCGGCCGACCAGACTCGCGGTATCGGCGTCGGCCGGCAGCGCGGCGCTGAAATCCAATCGATTCATATGCTTCCCCCCAACTCGGCGCGGCGGATTTACGGCTCCGCCCTCGGCGCCGGGGGCACAAATTGGGTCCCTGAAGCCTGATATGTCAAGCACTCGGCACGCGATATGAATATCTCGTCTGCTATGCTCGGTTTTCCTTGGGAGGCGGGTTGATGGCGTTGACGCGACGGGCTTTTGGCATGGGTGTCCTGGGCGCTGTCGCAGCGCCGGCTCTGGCGCAATCGAACGACGTCGAATTGCTGCTGGTGCTGCTCAACGACGGTTCGGGTTCGATCGACCCGGAGGAGTACAAGCTCCAGCGCGAGGGTACCGCCGCCGCCATCGAGCATCCGCGCGTCGTGCAATCGATTATGGGCATGCGGCTGGGCGCGATCGCGGTCGCCTATGGCGAATGGGGATCGCCGGGTGCCCCGAAGCTGATTTTGCCGTGGACGCGCATCGCGTCGGCCGCCGACGCCGAGGATTTCGCCGACAGGCTGGTTGCCGCGCCCCGCGAATTCCAATCCTACAATGCGATCGGCGACGCGCTGACGATGGCGACCGATCTGATCCGCGTCGCCCCGTTCCGCGCGCAACGCGCCACGATCGATCTGGCGGGCGACGGGCCCGATATGCGCAGCCAAACGCCCGCGTCGGTCGCGCGCGACCGGGCGGTGGCGCTGGGCATCACGATCAACGCGCTGGCGATCCAGGCCGAAGGCTCGGGCCAGGCGATGCGCACCGGGCCGTTGCGCGATTTCTACGAAGCCAATGTGATCGGCGGGCCGGGTGCCTTTGTGGCAACGGCGAAGGATCGGCAGGATTTCGCCTACGCGATCTTCAACAAGCTGATCCGCGAGATATCCTAGGAAACGCTCACGGCCGTCATCATGCCCGTCGCCATATGATAAAGGTGATGGCAGTGCATGTACCAATCGCCCGGTTTGTCGAACTCGACGGCAACGGCGACGGACACATGCGGCGGCACGATCACCGTGTCGCGCATCGGCCCCGATAGGCGCTTGCCCGCGATTTCGACGACCTGGAAATGATGCCCGTGCAGATGCATGGGATGCATCATCGTCGTCGGATTCATGAAGCGGAATTCGATCCGCTCGCCGCGTTTGACCGGAATGGGTGCGGCTTCGCCGTGGATACGGTCGTTGATCGTCCAGCGGTAATTCGCGCCTTCGCCCAGCACCATCGGCAGCACGCGGTCCGCTTTGCGTTCCGTCAGCGGGTCGCGCGCGCGCAAGACCGCGTCGAGCGAAAGGTCGGTATGTGGCATCGTATCGGCGCCGTCATTGGCGAGTTTCGCGATCGAAGCGCCGGATGTCGCCAGCACGATGCCGGTGCGCATCTTCGCAGCCTCGACCTGGGCGAAGATCGGGAAGGCGCCGCCGCCCGCCGGGATTTCGACCAGCAGATCCAAACGCTGGCCCTGCGCGATCGGAAAGCGCGTCGCCGAATGCGGCAAGCACGGCGTGCCGTCGATGGCGATGCAGCGTGCCGCCAGCGCGCCGGTGTCGATGAAAAACGCCGTCGCCGTGCCGCCGTTGACGATACGCAAGCGCACACGCCCACCGCGTTCGACGCGCACGATTTCCGGATCGTCCAGCGTGCGCTCATTGGCGAGATAGGCGTCGTAAGCCACGTCGTTGGCGTGCACGGCCATTGGCATCGACATGGCAGCGCCACTGCCGTGGCCGGCATGGCCGCCGCCCATCATACCGCCCATCATGCCGCGCAGCCGGGCCATCATGCCCGGCGCATTGCCGCCCGCGGCGCCATGCGCTCCATGCGCGCCGTGACCGCCATGCGCGCCGCCGGTCCCGCCGGTCAGGCCCATCAGGATTTCGTCGGGCGATTTGAAGCTGAAATCGTGCAGCATCACGACCACGTCCTGCACGTCGCCCGCATCCTTCTCGCGCGCGATCATCGGAGCTGCAAGCAGCAATTGCTCGTGCAGCGTATGCGCGTGCATCCAGTGCGAGCCGGGTGTGAGTTCGAAATCGTGGCGGTCGACGCCGCCGGGCTGAAGCGCGCCGCCGTCGGGGCGCGCGCGATCCTGCGTCGCGTCCGCCTTGGTCTGGCCGTGCCAATGCAGGATCAAGCCGTCGTCGATGCGATTTTCGACCGCGACCGTGAAGCGCTCGCCTTCATTGGCGAAGATGCCCGGCTTGCCGTTCGCGTCGGTCAGGCTATAGACGCTGGCCGAACGGCCGCGCACCGCGATTTGCCGCTTGGCGGCGATCAGACGGCGCGGCGTCTGCGCGAAAGCCGGAAATAGCGGCGCGGCACTCGCCATCGCGGTGCCGATCAGGAAGTCGCGTCGTTTCATCTTGTCCTCCAGCGACAGGAGGTAGGGTTGCCCGTCGCTGGAAGGTCAAGAGGCCGGCGTTACGGCAGCTCCGCCGGGCCCGGCGATTTGCGCGTATAGCCTTCCGAGCAGAACGTGCCGCCCTGGAAACGTTCGGCGACCGGGCCGGTATCGGCCATGTCGACGTCCTTGGCGTAGATCTCGGAATTGTCCTGCGGCTTGTAGCCGATCGCGTCCCAATGCTTCGATTTCCACCACGCCTGGGTGTTGGCCGAAATGCCCCATACCGCACGGAAGCCGAGATTCTTGGCCTCCAGGCATGCGACGGTCAGGCGCAGCAGATCGGGATAGGACAGCCATAGCGGCAGATTGCGCTTGTTGATCGGCTTGGGCAGGCACGAACCGATGCGCAAATGCGCGCTTTCCACGCCGTGCTTGTCGAACATCATGCGGCCCAGCATTTCGCCGTAGCATTTCGACACGCCGTAATAGCCGTCGGGGCGATGGGGTGCGTCTTCGTCGATGCGCTTCGTGCGCTCGGTGAAGCCCACCGTGTGGTTGGAACTCGCGACCACAACGCGCGCACCTTCGGCCTTCGCGGCCTCGAAAATATGGTTGGTGCCGCGCAGATTGGCGTGCGCGATGTCGTCGAAGCCCTGCTCGGTCGGGATAGCGCCGAAATGCACGATCGCCTTCACGCCCTTGGCCAGCGTTTTGACTTTTTCGAAATCGGCGACATCGAGCAGGTCGAACGTGACGCCCTTGGGCAATTCGCCCTTGTAGGGCAGCTTGTCGCTCGCGCGGACTTTATAACCGCGCTCGGTCAGGCCGTGGGTCAGCACTTGGCCCAAGGCGCCGGCCGCACCGGTGATCAGAATGGGACGTTCGTCGGACATAATTCGGTATTCCTCCCCTAAGTGTCGGGGACCATACACCGGCGCGCGTTGAAAGGGCCATATTTGGCGTGTAGATTTTTGGCCAAGCCGAACCGGGGGAATCGCCATGAAACGCGCGCTCATCGTTGCCGCTTCGCTGCTCGTCTTGATCGGCTGCCAGCAAGACGGTCAGCGCCCGGTGGTCAGTCTCGATCAGGCGCGCCAAATTACGGCCGATTTCCAGGGTCAAGGTTTCCGCCCGCCGCCGCGCACGATTTCCGACATCGCCGCGATCCTCGATCAGCAGAAGCCCGATCCCGCGAAGGTCGCCGCCTTGACGGCACAGGCGGATGGGCAGCCGCCGGCCGGCATGAACGGTGTGGCGATGGCCGAATTCCTGCTGGCGCGCGGCATGGCCGCCGGCGAACTCGGCCGCAACGCGCAACGGCTCGCCGATTTGCGCGAGGCCGCGCGCGTGGCGATCGCGTCGGGCGCTTCGGCGCCGCGCATTAGCATGATCCTGCAGCAACAGAGTTTTGCGGAGATTTTCGGCGGTTCGCCGCGCGCGGCGCTCGAACTCGCGCGCCAGCGCGTCGCGGCGGCGCCGAACGCCGGTTCGCGCTTGGGCGCGCAGATGAACGTCGTCGCCTGGGCGCCGATGATCGGCGCGCTCGACGAAGCGCGTGCGACGCTGCCGCAGATGGAAGGGAACTTGGCCGAAATTCGCCAGAACCCGCGCACGCCGCAATTCGTCGTTCAGAACGCCGAAGCGCTGCTTGCGCGCGCGCGCGCGCGCTTCGCGATGGAGGAAGGCCGCTTCGCCGATGCCGAGCGGCAAACCCGCTTGGCGATGGACGTCAACCAGCGTCTGGTGGCGCAGGAATCCAGTATCGCCGCGCAAGGCAACGCCGCGCCCGGCGTCTTCTCCAATCTGCAGCAAAATCTCTTCGTCGATCTGGCGGTCGCGCTGATGCGTCAGGGGCGGCTGATGGAGGCGGAGGTCGAGATCCGCCGCGCGTTGCTGGCACGCCTCGAGCGCTACGGCCGCTATTCGTCCGAAACGCTGTCCACGCTCGCGGCCTTCGCCGACATTCTGCTGGAACAGGGGCGCGCCGCCGAAGCCGAGCGTTTGGGCCGTGTCGCGCTCGAAAGCTTCGACACGATGAAGATCGACCCGGCCTCGTCGGGGCCGGTGCGCGCGCTGCGCATCGTCGCGCGCGCGCAAAGCCAGCGCGAGGATTGGAGCGGCGCGGCGCAGACCTACGCCGAAATCCGCCGCCGCGCGGCCGATCAGCCCGATTTGAAGCGGGCGACGTTCGATACCAGTCCGAATTGGGCGATGGTCGCGTTGCGCAACGGCGATGCGGGCGAAGCGCGCCGCGTGTTGACGGAAGTGGCCGGCAATCGCACGGCCGTGCTGGGGCCGCGCCATTGGGATACGGGCATCGCGCGCGGCATGCTGGGGGCCGCGATTCTGGCGCAAGGCGACGCGAACGCAGCGCTCGCCGAATTCGACGCCGCCTTGCCGGTGCTGCTGCAATCCTCCCGCCAATCCGACGACGAGGAAACGGGGTCGGCCGCGCGCGACGCGCAGGTGAAGATGATTTTCGAAGCGGCGATGGGCGCGCTCGCGCGTTCGGGTCGCGCGGGGGCCGCCGAGGAATCGTTCCGCTTGGCCGACGCGGTGCGCGGGGCCGGCGTGCAGCGGGCGCTGGCGCAATCCTCGGCGCGCGCGGCGGCCGCCGATCCGGCTTTGGCCGATCTCGTGCGCCGCGAACAGGATACGCAAAAGCAGGTCGGCGCGCTGCAAGGCCTGCTGACCAATGTTCTGGCGGCGGCCGAGCGCGACGACAACGCGGTGCGCGCGTTGCGCACGCAGATCGACACGCTGCGCGCCGCGCGCGCGGCGTTGCGCCAGGAAATCGAGCGCCGCTTCCCGAGCTACGCGCAGCTGATCGATCCGCGCCCCGCGACGATCGAGGAGACACGCAAGTCGCTGCGCCCCGGCGAAGCGCTGATCGCGACCTATGTCGGCCGCCAGCAAAGCTTCGTCTGGGCGGTGCCCGCTTCGGGCGCGCCCGCTTTCGCCGCCGTGCCCAAGGGCCGCGCGCAGATGGCGCAAGCGGTCGCGAATTTGCGCAAAGCGCTCGATCCCAACGCCGCGACGCTGGGCGACATTCCCGCTTTCGATGTAGCGCTGGCGTCGTCGCTCTACGACGATCTGCTCAAGCCCGTCGAAGCAGGCTTTGCCGGTGCCAATTCGTTGCTGGTCGTGCCGCACGACGCGTTGGGCCAATTGCCCTTCGGTGTGCTGGTCACGCAAGCGACGACGCTCGCCCCCGAACGCGCGAACGACGCGCTGTTCGCAAACTATAAGCAAGTGCCGTTCCTGATCCGCAAGGCGGCGATCACGCAATTGCCGTCGGTCGCGTCGCTGGCGACGTTGCGCGGGCTGCCGGTGCCGCCCGCCAACCGCAAGGCGTTCGTCGGTTTCGGCGATCCGTGGTTCAATTCCGAACAGGCCGCCGAGGCGAAGACCGAGCAAGCGACCCAAACGGCGCAACTCACCACGCGAGGCATTCAAACGCGCGGGCTGAAGCTTGTGCGCCGCAACGCGCCCGCCACGCAAGGCGTGGACAGCGCCGAGCTTGGCTTGCTGCCGCGTCTGCCCGACACGGCCGACGAGGTGCGCGGCATCGCGATGGCGCTCAACGCCGACGCGGCCGACGTGATCCTGGGTGCCGCCGCCAACGAAAAGACGGTCAAGGCGATGGATCTGTCGGATCGCCGCGTGGTGATGTTCGCCACGCATGGGTTGATCCCCGGCGATCTCAACGGGCTGACGCAGCCCGCCTTGGCGCTGTCCGCGCCCAATGTCGCCGATGCCGACGGCGACGGGCTGCTGACGCTCGACGAAGTCCTCGCCTTGCGCCTCAACGCCGATTGGGTCGTGCTGTCGGCCTGCAACACCGCGACGGGCGATGGCGCGGGGGCGGAAGCCGTATCGGGGCTGGGCCGTGCCTTCTTCTACGCCGGCACGCGCGCTTTGCTGGTGTCGAATTGGCCGGTGGAAACGACATCGGCGCGGGCGCTGACGACCGATCTGTTCGCCCGGCAGGCGCGCGATGGCAATCTTGTCCGCGCCGAAGCCCTGCGCCAGGCGATGGCCGGTCTGATCGACGGGCCGGGGCTGGTCGATCCTTCGTCCAACGCCACCGTTTTCGCCTACGCGCATCCTATTTTTTGGGCGCCCTTCACCCTGGTGGGCGATGGCGGCGGGGCCGCGCGCCAGCAAGCTTTGCTCCGGTAAGGTGTGACGGCCGTCACAGACTTGTGCCGCCGACAGACTATGCTACCCTCAAGCGCATGAATTTCCCTTTCGGGCGCAGGCCATGAACCGTATCGCGGGCATCGTTTTGGCGGCGGCCTTGGGCGCCCTTCTGGCGCCGGCGCCGGCCTTCGCGTCCAAGAAAGTGGCACTCGTCGTCGGCAACGCGAATTATGCCGAGGCGCCGCTGCGCAACCCCGCCAACGACGCGCGGGAAATGGCGAAGTCGCTGCGCGCGCGCGGCTTCGACGTTGTGTTGAAAGAAAATGTGACGAAGGCCCAATTCAGCGATGCGGTCGCTGATTTCGGCGAGAAGCTGGCCGAAGGCGATACGGCGCTGTTCTTCTACGCCGGACACGGCCTGCAGGTGCAGGGCCGCAACTATCTCGTGCCCGTCGATGCGCGCATCACATCTGAGCAGCGCGTGCGTCTGGAAACGCTCGATGTCGAAGCCGTCCTCGACCAGATGGCGGCGGCCAAAGCGCGCGTGTCGATGGTGATCTTGGACGCCTGCCGCAACAACCCGTTCGAACGGCGCTTCCGCTCGACCGGCGGCGGTCTCGCCCAGATCAACGCGCCGGAGGGCACATTGATCGCCTATGCGACGGCACCCGGCCGCGTGGCGGCCGACGGCGACGGCGACAACGGGCTATATACTCGCGCATTGTTGCGCGCGCTGGGCGAGCCTGGATTGAAAGTCGAGGAAGTCTTCAAGCAGGTGCGCATTGATGTCGCGCGCGCATCGAACGGGGCGCAAGTGCCTTGGGAAGCATCGTCGCTGACGGGCGACTTTTTCTTCATGCCGCCGCAAGTCGGCGCGGTGGCGGCTTCCCAGATGGACCGAGAAACGTTGTTTTGGGATTCGGTGAAAACGTCGTCCAACGCCGCCGAGATGCGCGCCTATCTCGATGCCTATCCGACGGGCGCCTTCGCGTCGATCGCGCGCGAACGGATTGCGGCGCTTGCGGCGGCAAATGACAGCGCGCCGCGCGCGCAAGTCGCCGTCGTACCAAGAGTCGCCAGGTCCATTTCCACGATGCTGATGGCAAATGTCGAAGCGGGCGCCGTCGTTTTGACTTCCGGCACTTCGCATATCGCGATCGAGAACAACGCCGTCCGTCTGACGCTGACGAATCACCAAAGCAATTCATTCACGGGGGTTTTTCGTTGTGTCGGTCTCGGAAAGGTCGATGCGGATCTTCGTATTCCGCCGATCGCTTTCGATTGCGAAAGCTATTTCGGCCGCGAGACGCACAGCGTGACCGGCTATCTCCAGGAAGCGAACGGGCGGTTTACCGCTCACATGACATTCAATAGTATTCGCGGTCGAACGACTGAGGTTGTGTACAAATGATCGCGCGTGCCGTTTGCCTTGCCGTTCTCGTTTGCGCGGCCCCCGCCATCGCCCAGCAGGCGGCGCTGGTCGAGGATGCGAAGGGCAAGAATCTCGACGTCGATTTCATGGATTACGTCGATGCCGGGCGCGTCATCAAATTGGCGCCGGGCGACGAGCTCGTGCTCGGCTATTTGCGCTCGTGCTGGCGCGAGACGATCAAAGGCGGCACCGTGACGGTGGGGGCGGAGCAATCTTCCGTCGAAGGCGGCACCGTGCGCCGCGAAAAAGTCGAATGCGACGGCGGCAAGATGCGATTGACGCAGGCGCAATCGGGCCAAGCCGGCGTGATGGTCTTCCGCGCCCCGCCGCGTCCCGCTCAAGGCCCCGCAGCACCGCAAGCCACCCTCTACGGCTTGTCGCCAGTGCTGGACGTGAAGGGCGGCGGGACGGTCACGATCGAGCGCATCGATCAGCCGGGCGAAAAGCTGACCGTGCAGGTCGCCGCCCAGCAATTGCAGCGCGGCGCGTTCCACGATCTTGCCAAAGCGGACCAAAAGCTGGTTGCGGGCGGCGTCTATCGCGCTTCGGCTGGGCCGGGGCGCGAGATCGTGTTCAAAATCGATCCCGAGGCCAAGCCCGGCCAAGCACCGGTCATCTCGCGCCTCTTGCGTCTCTAGGAAATGAAGCGCCGCGATCTGGCCGTCGCCGCGCTGCTGGTCGCGGCCGCGTCGTGTTTCCCGCTGACGCCGTGGGGCGAACGCGTCGCCGGCCTGTCGCTCGACGCGGCGTTCGCGCTGCGCCATGCCGTTTTCGGGCCCGCGCGCGGCCCCGAAGCGTCGAACGTCGCGGTGATCGCGATCGACGAGGAAACGCACCGCACGCCGCCCTTCGCCGACCTGCCGCAAGCGATGTGGACGCCGGAATTGGCGCCGGTGCTGAACGCCGTGCTCGACGCCAACGCCAAGATCGTTGGCTTCGACGTGATTTTCCCGACCTCGGTCGAGCGGCTGGTGCCCGGATTCGAGCGCGACTTCCTGCGCGCGCTGCGCGCCGGTTCGCGCGAGGGCCGCGTGCTGCTCGGCAAGGTGCAGCATCAAACCCAGCCGATCCGGCCCTTTCCGGGGCAGAGTTTCGCGGTCGGCAATGCCGCGAATATCCGTGCGGTCAATCTGATCGCCGATGCCGACGACGCGATCCGTCGCGTACCCTTGTACTTGGAGGCGGAGGACGCGGGCGGCGGTACGCGCCGCGAAACGGGCTTCGCCTACGAGATCGCGTCGCGCCTTGCCGGAAAAACGCCGGACGTGGCTGCCACGCGCGACGGCGCGATGACGATCGATTTCACCGGCGGCGGGCGCGACGTGCCGATTTTTTCGCTCGCCGATTTGCGCGCCTGCGCGGCGAAGGGCGACGCCGATTTCTTCGCGCGGCATTTCAAGGACAAGGCCGTGCTGATCGGCGCGGTGCTGGATGTCGAGGATCGCAAGATCACGTCCAAGCGCTTTATGACCGGGCCCGAAGGGGCGGGTGCCGCGCCGCGCTGCGCCCTGCCGCCGCGCGAAGATCTGGTGAAAGCGGATTTCACGCGCGAGGCGATCCCCGGCGTGTTGATCCACGCCGCCGCGATCGAGAACTTCCTGCGCGGGCGCGGACTTGCCGATCTGTCGCCCGCACGACGCGCGCTCGCGTCCGTGCCGGGCGTGGCGCTGGCGGCCGTCGCGGCGCTGGCTTTCCCCGCATCGCTGGCGGGTCTCGCTTTATTGGGGATCGGCGCGATCTGGACGGCGCTGGCGACGGTCGCGCTGCAAGGCGGGTTCGTGCTGCCCTGGCTCGATGGGCTGGCGGCGGCATTCGCGGCGTCGGCGCTGCTCGCGGGCTATCGCTTCGCCGTCGCCGACAAGGACAAACGCTTCCTGCGCCGCAGCTTCGCGCTTTATCTCGCGCCGGCCGTGATCGACAAGCTGGTCGCGGGTGACAAGCCGCCGCAACTGGGCGGCGAGGAGCGCGAGGTGAGCGTGCTCTTCTCCGACGTCGCGGGATTCACCGCGCTGTCGGAAGGCCTGACGCCCGCCGAACTCGTCGCGACGATGAATGTCTATCTGTCGGCGATGACCGAGATCGTCGAAGCCAATGGCGGCTTCGTCGATAAATATATCGGCGATGCCATCGTCGCGGTGTTCGGGGCGCCGCTCGACGATCCGCACCATGCGCGCAATGCCGTGACGGCCGCCCTGCAATGCCAGGCGAAGCTCGCCGCGCTCAACGCCGATCCGGCCCAGCCCTTCAAGGGCAAACGCCTGGGGGCACGCATCGGCATCAATACCGGGATGGCCCTGGTCGGCAATATCGGTTCGACGCGGCGCTTCAATTACACCGTGATGGGCGACACGGTGAATCTGGCCTCGCGCCTGGAAGGGGCGAACAAGTATTTCGGTTCGGCGATCATGGTGTCGGACGCCACGCGCGCGGCTTGCGGCGAAGCGAATATCGCGTGGCGCGAGCTCGATCGCGTGCGGGTGAAGGGGCGTGCCGCCCCCGTCGCGATCCACGAGCCCTTGGCGGAAGCGCAAAGCGAATTCGCCGCACCTTACGCGCAGGCTTTGGCGCTGTATCGCGCGCGCGACTTCGCAGGCGCTAAAGCGATCTTGGCCGCAGGCGCCGCGCGCGATACAGCGGCCGCGTCGTTCCTGGCGCGGGTCGACGAAATCTTGGCGGACCCGCCGGCGGCGGATTGGGACGCGGTTACGACCCTCGACGGGAAGTGACGCGGGCTTTGAGTTCCGCGACGGCCGCGTCGGGCGTGGTGTAGAGCGGCGCGCGCGCGATCGATCCCGCGGCCCGCGCCATCGAAAACTGGCCGAGGACCAGCGCATCGATCGCGGGCAGACGCGACGCGGTTTGCGCGATCAGCGCGTCGTGCGCGGCACCGTCGCCCGTTTGCAGCGCGGCCAATGCGCCCGGCACGATCTGCGCGTGCAGATCGAGCGCGTCGCCCGCCATCGCGCGTAATTCTGCCGTCAGCGGTGCCAGCGATCCTTCGAACGTCACCAGCAAGCCGATCCGTTTGCCGTGGCGCAACGCCGCGCGGAAGGCGCTTTCGTTCGGTTTCAGCACCGGGATCGGCAGGTCGGCGGCGACAGCCTCGATCGCCGCCCCGAAAGCCGAGCAGGTGAAAAGGATGCCTTCCGCCCCTTGATCGTGCGCATAGCGGCCCAGGCGCACGAATCGCGCGATCATCGCGGCGTCGAGCGCGCCCGCGCGCGCCAGATCCGCCGACAGCGAATCATCGAGCAAGTTGGCAACCTGCGCTTCCGGCCAGCCGCGCGCCATCGCCGCGCGCGCGGGCTCGACCGAATCGCGCAAAGCGTGGATCAGGAATATCCGGCTCACGGACTTGCCACCGCCGCATCGATCGCGTCGCCCAGTGCGGCGACGCAAAAATCGATCTCGTCCGGCGTGGAGTTGTAGGGCGGGGCGAGCATCACGTGATCGCCGGATTTCCCGTCGATCGTGCCGCCCATCGCGTAGATCAGCAGGCCGCGCGCGAAGGCCTCGCGCTTGATCGCGGCGTTGAGCTTGGCGGCGGACGGGAAGGGCGCCTTGGTCGCGCGGTCCGCGACCAGTTCGACCGCCCAAAACAATCCGCGCCCGCGGATATCGCCGACATAAGCGTGATTGCCCAAGCGCTCGGTCAATCCCGCTTCGAGACGCGCGCCCATCGCCGTCACGTTGGCGAGCAGATTCTCGTCGCGGATCGTGTGCTGCACGGCCAGCGCCGCTGCGCAGGCCATCGGATGCCCGACATAAGTATGGCCATGCGCGAAGGCGCCCGAACCGTTTTCGATCGCATCGACGATCTCGGGCGAGACCAGAATGGCGCCGATCGGCTGCGCGCCGCCGCCCAGCCCTTTGGCGATCGCCACGATGTCGGGATTCACTTTCTCACGCTCGTAAGCAAACAAGGTGCCGCAACGGCCCATGCCGCTCATGACTTCGTCGAGGATCAGCAGAATGCCGTGGCGTTTGCAGATCGCGTCGATGGCGGAAAGATAGCCGGGCACGGGCGGCGTGCAGCCTTGCGTGGCGCCGCCGACCGTTTCCGCGACGAAGGCGAGGATCGTGTCGGCGCCCAGCGCCGCGATCTTCGCCTCGAACTCGGCGGCGAGGCGCTTGCCGTAGGCTTCCTCGCTTTCGCCCGGCGCTTTGTCACGATAGGCGTAGCACGGCGACACGAAATGCGCGTTGGCGGGCAGCAGCGGGCCGAACAATTCGCGCCGCGCCGCGTTGCCGCCCACGCCCAGCGCCCCCAGCGTGTTGCCGTGATAGGATTGCCGCCGCGCGACGAAGTTCACGCGTTTCGTTTGCCCGCGCTCGACCGCGACTTGGCGGGCGAGTTTGAGCGCCGCCTCCATCGCTTCCGATCCGCCCGAGACGAAATAGGCTTTGCCCATCTTCGTGGGCGCCGCGCCGATCAGGAACGCGGCGAGATCTTCCATCGGTGCGTTGGAGAAAAACGAGGTGTGCGCGTAGTCGAGCGTTTCGAGCTGCGCTTTCAGCGCCGCGACGACCGCAGGGTGATTATGGCCGAGGCAGGACACGGCCGCCCCGCCCGAGCCGTCGAAATAGCGGTTGCCGCTTTCGTCGAAGATATAGCCGCCTTGGGCCTTGGCGGCGCGCGGCGGGACGGATTTCGAGCGGTGCAGAATTTGCGACGCGTGGGGCATGCGGACAATCTAGCGCGGCCGCGTTAAAGTAAGGAATGGCCGATGAATGGCGGGGACGGCGATGAATTGGAAGTGGCGCGCGCGGCTGCGCGATTGGGGCACGCTCGCGGCGGCGGTGGCGAAGGTCTACGGGCCGATCGCTTTGCTGATCGCGGCAGGGTTCTACGTCGCATTCCGCTTCGTCGCCCCGCCGCCGCCCACCACATTGCGCTTCGCCGCCGGGGCGGAAGGCGGATCCTATGTCGCCTTCGCCGAGCGCTACGCCCAGATCCTGGCGCGCGACGGGGTGACCCTCGAGATTCAGCGCACGGCCGGCGCGCTCGAAAATCTGCGCAGGCTGTCGGGCGAACCACCCCGCGCGGATGCGGGGTTCGTGCAAGGCGGCGTCGGCTCGGAGGAAGGGTCGCCCGGCGTGGCCGTGCTCGCGACCGTGTTTCACGAGCCGGTCTGGCTGATCGTGCGCGCCGATCTGCGCGTGACCAAGCTTTCCGACATGCGCGGCCGGCGCATCGCGATCGGCGCCGAGGGCTCGGGCACGCAAATCCTTGCGCGGCAATTGCTGCGCGCCAACGGCTTCGATGCCGCAAGCGACGTGCAAACCGTGGCGATGGGCATGAGCGACGCGCTGGTGGCGCTGCGCGAACGGCGGATCGACGCGGCGTTTGCCGTATCGGCCCGCCCGCCCGAAGGCCTCGCCGATATGCTGGCGACGGGCCGCTTCCGGTTGATCGGCTTCCCGCGCCACGAAGCCTACAAGCACAATTTCCCGTTCCTCGCTTCGGTGGTGCTGCCGGGCGGGTCGCTCGATCTCGCGCGCGACGTGCCGAACGAGGATCTCGTGCTGCTGGCGCCGGTGGCGCAACTCGCTGTGCGCGAAGATATGCATCCCGCCTTGGTGCAATTGCTGTTCAAGGCGGCGAAGGAGGTGCATAGCCCGCGACAGTTGTTCGCGCCGCCGGGCATGTTCCCGTCGCTCGACCATCTCGATTTCCCCGAGCACGCGGATAGCGAGCGTTTGGTGCGGCGCGGGCCCGGCGTGCTCGTCGCCTATCTGCCGTTCTGGCTTGCCGTGCTGATTGAGCGCACGCTGGTCATGTTGATTCCGCTGATCACGCTGATGATCCCGCTGATGCGCTTGGCGCCGCCGATCTATCGCTGGCAAATCCGCGGCAAGATAAACCGCTGGTACAAGCGGCTGCGGACGATCGAGATCCGCCTGCTCAATGAGTCCGATAAATCGGCCATTGAGTCCTGTCGCGCCGAGTTGCTGTCCATCGAAAAGGCCGTCGAATCGTTGAAGTTGCCGCATTCCTACGACGACGCCTTGTATCAGTTGCGCATGCATGTGCGTTTCGTGCGCGAAAAGGTCGCCGGCGAAAAAGACGTATAACGCCGCGAAATCAATCGTTTGAGGCGTAACGGCGGAAATTTTCCGATAAAGCGCCCGGCATTAAGCTCCAGGTAAGCGTCTCGCCTTTAAATACGTAGTTGAAGCGTATGGCCGGGCCCGTTCGAGGCCCCCGCGACCACGGAGTCGAAAAATGGACGATCTGCTGCGGGACTTCTTGACCGAGACCAGTGAAAATCTCGGCATGCTGGACACCGAGCTCGTCAAGCTCGAGCAGAACCCGAACGATCCGGGGCTGGTGTCGAGCATTTTCCGCATGATGCACACGATCAAGGGTACGTGCGGCTTTTTGGGCCTGCCGCGCCTTGAAAAGGTCGCGCATGCCGGTGAGAACCTGCTCGACAAGATCCGCGACAAGGAATTGGTCGCCGACACGACGGCGGTCTCGCTGATTTTGGAATCGATCGACCGCATCAAAAGTCTTCTCTCCGTTCTCGAGCAGACCGAAGCCGAGCCCGAGGGCGAGGATAGCGATCTGATCCAACGCCTGAACGATTTCGCCGCCGGCAAGGGTGCTGGGGCGCCGGCCGCGCCCGCGCCCGCCGCGGCCGTGCCGTTGCAAGCCCTTGCCGCCACGCCGGCGGAACCGGAGCCCGACGAGCACGGTTTCGTGCCGGTGCCTGCGCATAAAACCGCCGCCGTGGCCGACGCCATTGCCAGCCAAAATGCGGCGCCGCCCGCGCCGCCCCCGGCCCCAGTTCCCGCGCCTGCTGCCGCGAAGCCGCCGGCCCCCGCCGCTGCGAAGCCGCCCGCAGTCAAGGCCGAAGCCCCCGCCGCCACCGGCGAATCGGCCGTCGCCGCCTCGTCGATCCGCGTCAATGTCGACGTGCTCGAAAACCTGATGACGATGGTTTCCGAGCTCGTGCTGACGCGCAACCAGCTGCTGCAGATTCTGCGTTCGCAGAAGGACAGCGAATTCGCCGCGCCCTTGCAGCGCCTCAACCATGTCACGTCGGAACTGCAGGAAGGCGTCATGAAGACGCGCATGCAGCCGATCGGCAACGCTTGGTCGAAGCTGCCGCGTTTGATCCGCGATCTCAGCCACGAACTCGGCAAGAAGATCGACCTGCTGATGCACGGTCAGGAGACCGAGCTTGACCGGCAGGTCCTGGAACTCATCAAAGACCCGCTGACCCACCTCGTGCGCAACTGCGCCGATCACGGGCTGGAGCCGCCGGACGAGCGCCGCGCGGCCGGCAAGCCCGAAACGGGCAAGGTGATCCTGAACGCCTTCCACGAAGGCGGCCACATCATCATCGAAATCAAGGACGACGGCCGCGGCCTCAACATCGACCGCATCAAGCAGAAGGCCGTGCAGAACGGCGTGGCGACCGAGGCGGAAGTCGCGGCCATGCCCGATCAGCAGGCCGCGCAGTTCATCTTCGCCGCCGGCTTCTCGACGGCCGCCCAGGTCACCTCGGTCTCGGGCCGCGGCGTGGGCATGGACGTCGTGCGCACGAACATCGAGAAGATCGGCGGTACGGTCGAGCTCAAATTCCAGCGCGGCAAGGGTACGGCCTTCGTCATCAAGATCCCGCTGACCCTCGCCATCGTGTCGGCGCTGATCGTCGAATGCTCGGGCGAGCGTTTCGCGATCCCGCAGATCAGCGTGCTCGAACTCGTGCGCGCGCACGGCAATTCCGAAACGACGGTCGAGCGTGTCAACGAGGCGCCGTTCCTGCGCTTGCGCAACCGCCTGCTGCCGCTGGTGTCGCTGCACGACACGCTGCGCCTGGGCGAAACGCGCGGCATGGAGGACGACAAGAGCTTCATCGTCGTGACTCAGGTGGGCAACTACACCTTCGGCATCATGGTCGACCGCGTGTTCGACACCGAGGAAATCGTGGTCAAGCCGGTGGCGCCGATCCTGCGCGACGTGCCGATGTTCTCGGGCAACACGATCCTGGGCGACGGTTCGGTGATCATGATCCTGGATCCCAACGGGATCGCGGCGGGCTCGGGCGCCTCGGCCGCGACGATGTCGGAGACCCAGACCGCACAGACGGCGAGCGAAGCCGCGCGCAGCGAAGGCGAACGCGTGGCGCTGCTGGTCTTCCGCGCGGGCGGTCAAGCGCCAAAGGCGGTGCCGCTGTCGCTGATCGCGCGTTTGGAGGAAACCGACGCCGCGCAGATCGAATACTCGGACGGCAAGCCCGTGCTTCAGTATCGCGGCAAGTTGATGCCGCTGGTGACGATCGACCCGAGCTACGGTATCCGTTCGGAAGGCCGTCAGCCGATCCTGGTCTTCGCCGACCGCAACCGCAACATGGGCCTGCTGGTCGACGAAATCGTCGATATCGTCGAGGAACGCCTGTCGATCGAGATGAACAACGCGCGTCCGGGCATGGTCGGTTCGGCGATCATTTCGGGCAAGGCGACGGACGTGATCGACACCGCGCATTATCTGGCGCAGGCCTTCGGCGACTGGTTCGGCAAGGCCGATCAGCCTTTCGGCGGGGCGGACACGGCCCGCCGTCTGCTGCTGGTCGACGACAGCCCGTTCTTCCGCAATCTGCTCCAGCCGATCCTCCAGGTCGCCGGCTATGACGTGACGACGGCCGATACGGCCGCCCAAGCGTTGACGCTGTGCGAAAGCGGCCGCGAGTTCGACGTCATCGTCTCGGACATCGAAATGCCCGGCATGTCCGGCTTCGATTTCGCCGAAACGCTGCGCCGTTCGGAGAAGTTCCGCGAGACGCCGATCCTGGCGTTGTCCTCGCACACGCACCCGGCCGATATCGACCGTGCGCGCCGCGTCGGCTTCACCGATTTCATCCCCAAGCTGGACCGCGAAGGCCTGCTCGCCTCGCTGTCGGAGCTGGGCGGCCGTTCGGCGGCCGAGTAAGCGAAGGGTAGAAAACCATGTCCAATCTTCCCGCCGTCGCGAACAAGCAGGGCGTCGCCGATCCCGCCGTCGCCGCGGCCGCGAGCGACTTCGTCACCATGACGGTCGCCGACCAGCTGTTCGGCATTCCCGTGCTGACCGTGCAGGATGTGCTCGGGCCCCAGCGCATCACGCGCGTTCCCCTTGCGCCGCCGGAAGTGGCGGGCGCGTTGAATTTGCGCGGCCGTATCGTGACCGCGATCGACGTCCGCCGCCGCTTGGGGCTGCCCAAGCGCGACGCCAATACGCCGGGCATGAACGTCGTCGTCGATTTCAAGGGCGAGCTTTACGCCCTGATGGTCGACAACGTCGGCGAGGTGCTCTCGCTCGCGGCGGATTCCTACGAACGCAATCCCGCCACGCTCGACCCGCGCTGGCGCGACGTGTCGGCGGGCATCTACCGCCTCAAAGGCAAGCTGCTGGTCGTGCTGGAAGTGGCGCGACTTCTGGACCTTAAGGTCAAGCGCGGCGCGGAAGCGGCTTGAGCAACGCCGGGCTCGGCGCCTATTCTTCCGGCACGGGGAGAACGGGAATGTCCAGCGGCGAGAGTTTCGAGACCAACGGCGGCATCGCGATCGTCGAGTTGCCGGGCGGCGACGCCGGCAAGGCGCGCCTGGTATGGGCCGACGCGCTGTTCCATGCCGAGTTTCCCGAGGCGCTTGGCGCCACGGGCGGCGGATTGGGCGACGACGAGATCGCCCGCGCCAAATTCGCCGCCGCATTGAATCCGCTCGCCCTAGGGGCCACGGCCGCCATCGCCTGCGAAGGCGATTGGCTGTTCGGGCGCGATGTCGTGGGCATTCTGCGCGCGGTGCGAACGGGTCCCACCACCTTCCTGCTGAGCATTCCGTTCGCCAACGATGCGGTGGCCGACGCGATCGAAGCGCAGGTCGCCGAAGCGCTCGACGGGCTGCCGATCGCGCTGTCGATCTGTGCTGCCGACGGCGAAACGCCGGGCGAGATTCTGTGGATGAACGAATCCTTCCGCCAATTGATGGCGGGTTCGGATTTCGATCTGACGGGCACGGCGCTCGGCACCCATTTCGCGTTGCCGGGCACGTTCGCCACACTGATGGCGGCGACGGGGCCCTTGGTGCCGTCCGCCCCGTTCCCGACGGCGCTCAAAACGCTCGAAGGTCTGGTGACGCCGGTGATGGTGTCGGCCAAGCGCGTTGCGTTCCGCCGCCGCTCGGCCGCGATGATCTGCCTCGCCCGCGCGATCTAGCGCGCGTTTTCAGATATTCATTTTCCGCGCGGCGGCTTCCAGCTCGTCGATCAACTGCATGCCGGGCACGATTTCGGAGCGCACGAATTCCAGGCGCTTGTTGGGCCCGCCGCCGGCGGTCGGGAAGCGTTCGCGCCACAGCTGCATTTTGACCGCAAGGCCGCACAACACGCCGCCCATCGAGCGGTGATTGGAGAACACCAGATCCTTCATTTGCGCGAAGGAATTGGCGTTGATGTCCTTCCAGAAATCGGCGCTTTTGCGATTGAAGGATTCGAAGCGGCCGGTCAGCGAGATGATCACGCCCGACAGCGAATCCTTCACCTTGTCGAGCATCTGCTTCGACAGGCGGTCGTGCTTGATCATCTGGTTTTCCTCGAGCGGCTTGATCCAATCGAGGAAGCCTTGGACCTGCGGCACGACCGTGTCGAGGCAGGATTTGAAATAGGCGAGCGAGAGATACGTGTCGCCGTAATCTTCGAGGAAGCGCGGAATCTCGGTCAACGGCACGTTCAGCTTCTGCGACATCGCGCGCAGATTCTTCAACGCCTCTTCCCGGTTCGGGTTGGCGATCAGGCGCAGAATGTCAGAAACGTCGTTCACCTCGATCTCGGTGCCGCCGTAGATCTGCTGGATCAGCGGGTGGGTGAACGCCTTCATATGCGACGTCAATTCGCGGCGCTTGCCTTCGGAAAGCTGAAGATCCTTCTTTTCGTCGACCGGGATCTTCAATTGGCGCATCGCCAAGCGCAGCGTGTACACGTCGAAGGACGGCACCGTCGCCAGGTTCTGCAGCACCGGCATGTCCTTGCGCAGCTGCTCGCCGTAGCTCTGGAAGACCGAATGCAGCGTCTCGAGCGGGACCTGCGCCGATTTGTGACTCTGGTCCTTGTAAAGCTCGATCACCGTATCGAGGCGGACATTCTTGATCAGCCGCAAGCGGCGCAGACCGGGCGTTTCCAGCGGAATCATGCGCAGCGGCAATACGTGGAGCGCGTCCTGACTCTCGGCGTCGAACTCCTCCTCGCCGCCGCCGGCGGCGCCCGGATCGGCCGGCGTCGAAGCGCCCGCGGCGGGCGCTTTGGGCGCTTCGGCGGCGCTGGGATGTGCGGGTTCAGACGGTGTCATATAAGAACGTTTAACGGTCCGGCGGCCAAGTTTCTACAGACACTTGACCGCACCTAGTAGCGCCTCGGAGCGGATGGCGCTGTTATCCGAACAATTTGTCGATATCGGCCTGGGACGAAGTGGCGCCGGCGGTTGCGGGCTCGGGCTCGGCGGCTTTCGCGGCCGGGGCGGGGGCTTTCGGGGCCGGCGCCGGGGCGGCGGCGGCCGGTGCGGCGACCGGTTCGGGGGCGGGTGCGGGCGCTGCGGCGGGCGCATCGGCCATGACGCCGTTCAGCAGCGCGTCGATTTCGTCCTGGGTCCGGCCTTGGCCGGGCATCGACGGGCCGTTCAGCAGGTGGCTGTCGGCACGGCCGTCGGCGGCCGGGGCGGCGGCGGGCTTGACGCTCGTGAGCGCGTCCGCGCCCCAGATTTCGACCATCGCGGCGACGCGCTGGTCGATATAGCGCAGCGTGTTGACGACCTTGGAAATGCGCTGGCCGGTGATGTCCTGGAACGAGCAGGCGGTGAAAATTTCGGTCGCCTGGTCGGTCAGGATCTGGCCTTGCTCGGCGAGTTCGGCGGGAAGCGTACCCGCGATTTCCATCACACGCTCGGCGGCGTTGAGGATGTCCGACGTCGCGCGCTCGGTCGCTTGGACGATTTGATCGAGCTCGCTGGTCGCCGTGACGATCCGGTTGGCCGAGGACTCGACCTTATGGTCCTTCTCGTGAAGCGCCGCGATTTCCTGCTTCGCGGTCTGGATATGGGCGGCCATGCTTTGCAGCTCGGCGCGCAGCACTTCCAGGCTGGTCGCTTCCTTCTGGATTTCGAATTGGCGCAAGGTCCATTCGCGCAGCGACGAGGCGATTCGCCGCGCCTCGTCGATCGCGACCAGACGCTGGCGCTGATCGCGCATGCGCAAAAAGGCGCGGCCGCGCGCGCTATTCTGCAGCGCGTCTTCGATCGCGAAGTAATCGTCTTCGGACAGGTCGTTCTTCGGCATGGCTGGTCGCCCGGCATGAGGTTCGGTGCGGCCCGGATTATAGCGAAATCCGGCCGTTCCGGATGCGCCGTCCGGGGATCGGAGGGCGGTTCCAGGCCCCCATTAAACGCATGCCCCGGTTAAGAGAATCTTCAGGCGCGTAAAGAATACTCAAGCGCTATTTCCGGACATCGGGCAGGCCGTCGCCGCCGCATTTTGCGACGCGATACGCCGGATGTATGCCGCTGCCCCCGCGCACTTGCGCGGAAGCCCGGAATGTCATCAAATCGTAACCATAAGTCGCGATATCGGGGATCCGCCCCGTATCCTTCAGGGAGAAAGATATGAACGCCCTTCGTTACGCCGCCTCTGCGGCCATTGTCGCCGCCATTCCGCTATTCGCCGGTGCCGCCCAAGCCCAAGGCTCGCTGACGCTTTATTGCTCGGTGCAGGAGGAATGGTGCCGCCCGATGGCCGCCAATTTCGAGCGCGAGACCGGCATCAAGGTCAACATGACCCGCAAATCGTCGGGCGAAACCTACGCGCAGATCAAAGCCGAAGCGCGCAATCCGCGCGGCGACGTGTGGTGGGGCGGCACGGGCGACCCGCATCTTCAGGCGGCCGAGGAAGGCCTTCTGGCCGAATATCGCTCGCCGGTCCTGAAGGACCTGCATGATTGGGCGGTGCGCCAGGCCGAGATTTCGAAGTACCGCACCGTCGGCATTTACTCGGGCGCGCTGGGCTATTCCTTCAACACCCGCACGTTGGCCCAGAAGAACCTGCCCGAGCCCAAGTGCTGGCGCGATCTCGCCCGACCGGAATACAAGGGCGAAGTCCAGGTCGCGGACCCGAATTCGTCGGGGACGTCCTACACGATGCTCGCGACGCTGGTGCAGCTGTTCGGCGAAGAGCCGGCCTTCGCGTTCATGAAGCGCATGCACACGAACGTGAACCAGTACACGCGTTCGGGTGCGGCGCCGGCGCGCGCCGCCGCGACCGGCGAATCGCTGATCGGCATCACCTTCCTGCACGACGCGGTGACGCAGGTCGTCGCGGGCGCCCCGGTGAAGATCGTGGCGCCGTGCGAGGGCACGGGCTTCGAGATCGGCTCGATGTCGATCATCAAGGGCACGCGCAACATGGCGAACGCCAAGAAGTTCTACGACTGGGCGCTGTCGCCCGCGGCCCAGGCGCTGGGTGCGGCGGCGAACTCGTTCCAGCTGCCGTCGAACAAGAATGCGGCGATTCCGCCGCAGGCGCCGCGCATGTCGGACATCCTGCTGATCGAGTACGACTTCGTGCGCTACGGCTCGGCCGCGGAACGCGAGCGTCTGCTGCAGCGTTGGACGCGCGAAATCCGCTCGGGCTCGTAAACCCGGCGGGCGCCGGGGGTGGGGCTTAAAGCCCCGCCGCCCGCGCCGTTTCGCTCAAATACCGGCGGCCCATCCGCGCATAAGTCAGCGGGTGGGCCTTCGCCGGGTCCTGCTCCGCCTCGACGACCAGCCAGCCCGCGTAACCCGCGCGCTTCAGCTCGGCGAAAATCGGCGGATAGTCGACCGACCCATCGCCCGGCACGGTGAACACGCCGTCCAGCACGCTGTCGAGGAACGAGCGCTTGTTGCGCTTGGCTTCCGCCAGCACGGCCGCGCGGATGTCCTTGCAATGGACATGCGCCACGCGGCTTGCGTATTTGCGCGCGAGCTTCAGCGGATCGCCGCCGGCATAGGTGAAATGGCCGGTGTCGAGCAGCAGCTCGACCTCCGGGCCCGCCTTGGCCATCAGCGCGTCGATCTCGCTTTCCGTCTCGATCACCGTGCCCATGTGGTGGTGATAGGCAAGGCGGATACCCTGCGCGCGCAGGCGCTTGCCGACCTCGGTCATGCGGCTTGCCAGCAAATCCATTTCCGTGTCGGTCAGGCGGCGGCGGCTGTCGAGCGACGCCGATTTGTCGCCGTGTACGCAGCCGGTGACTTCGGCATAGACCATGACCGGGCTGCCCATCGCTTTGAGCAGCGTCAGGTGATCGTCCATCGCCGCCATTTCGGCGTCGACGTCGCGTTCCAGCAGGCGCGAGGAATACCAGCCTGAGACGATCTTGAGCTTGTGCTTGGCCATGATGGGGGCGAGCTTCGCCGCCTGGCGCGGGAATTTGTTCCCCAGCTCGACGCCGTCATAGCCGGCTTCCTTCGCCTCGGTCAGGCAGGTTTCCAACGGCGTGTCGCCGCCCAGCGACGGCATGTCGTCGTTGGTCCAGGTCAGCGGGTTGATTCCGATCGGGCAGGGCATGGGACTTAGGCTCCCCGGCGCTGGGCGCGCCGCTTGTTGAGATAGGTTTGACGGTGACGGCGGGTGCGCGGCGCGTCGGGGACGGCCACGTCCCACCACGCGCCGCCTTCGCCGGTGCTGTGTTTGGCGTCGGTGTCGATGACGATCACCTGCGTCGTCTTGGCGCGCTTGGCGGCGCGCAAGGCGTCTTCCAGACCCGCAAGATCGTCGACCTTGGTGGCTTCGGCGCCCAGGGCCAGCGCATGGACCGCGAAATCGACCGGCGGATGATCGTCCGACAGGCGGTTGTTGAACGGCGCCCCGCCGGTGGCGGCTTGCAGGCGCGCGATACAGCCGAAACCGCGATTGTCGAGCACGACGATCGTGAGTTTGGCGCCCAGCGCCACCGACGTCGCGATTTCGGAGTTCATCATCAGATACGAGCCGTCGCCGACCAGCACATAGACCTCGCGCTCGGGGGCGGCGAGCTTTGCGCCCAGACCGCCCGCGATCTCGTAGCCCATGCACGAGAAGCCGTATTCGAGATGGTAGCTGGCCGAATCCTTGGCGCGCCACAGCTTGTGGAGTTCGCCCGGCAAACCGCCCGCCGCGCACAGCATCACATGCGGATGATCCATCGCCACGCGATTGACCACGCCCAGCACGGCGGCGTCGCTGGGAAGGCCCGGTTGCGGCGCGATCGCCTTGGCGGCGACGCGGTTCCAAGCGCGGGTTTCGCGCGCGGCTTTCGCCGTCCACGCATTGGGCGCCTTCCAGCGGCCGAGCTTGGCGTCGAGCGCCTTCACGCCTTCGCGCGCATCGGCGACGAAGGGCATCGCGCCGTGCTTGGCGGCGTCGAACGCGCCGACATTCAATTGAATGAGCTTCAGCTTCGGGTTCCGGAACACGGTGCGCGAGGCGGTCGGGAAATCGGCCAAGCGCGTGCCCACCGCCAGCACCACATCGGCTTCCGCCGCCAGCGCATTGGCCGCCCCCGTGCCCGTCACGCCCAGCGCCCCGGCATTGGCCGGATGGTCCCAGGCGAGCGCACCCTTGCCGGCCTGCGTGTCGGCCGTGGGGATGCCGTGCTTGACCGCGAAATCGCCCAGCACGCGCTCGGCGCCCGAGAATTTCACGCCGCCGCCGACCAGGATCATCGGCTTCTTGGCAGCCTTCAACGCGGCCGCCGTTTGGGCGAGTTCGTCGATATCCGGCTGCGGGCGGCGAATGCGATGAATCCGCTCGGCGAAGAATTCCGGCGGGCAGTCGAACGCCTCGGCCTGCACATCTTGCGGCAGGCAGATCACGGCCGGGCCGCAATCGGCCGGGTCGAGCAGCACGCGCAAGGCGGCGGGGGCGGAGACCAGAATTTGTTCGGGGCGCGTGATGCGATCCCAATACCGCGAGACGGGGCGGAACGCGTCGTTGGCCGACACGGCGGCGTCGCCGAAATTCTCGATCTGCTGCAGCACGGGGTCCGGGCGGCGGTCGGCGAACACGTCGCCGGGCAGCAGCAGCACCGGCAGGCGGTTCACATGCGCCACGGCGGCGGCCGTCACCATATTCGTGGCCCCCGGCCCGATCGACGTGGTGCAGGCCATCATCCGGCGGCGGGCATGGGTCTTGGCGTAGGCGACCGCCGCCAAGGCCATCGCCTGTTCGTTATGGGCGCGCAGCGTGGGCAAGGTATTGCGATGGGCGTGCAGGGCCGGCCCCAGCCCGGCGACGTTGCCGTGCCCGAAAATCGCGAACACCCCGCCGAAAAGCGGGACGGTCTTGCCCTTCGAGTCGACGATTTTTTGCGCGGCCAGGAAGCGCACAAGCGCCTCGGCCGTGGTAAGACGCACACCCATCCGGTTCATCCCCAACGATGATTGTTACTGACGATTGTTGTTGCGGTTTTGTGACATTGCGCGCTTATTTCCGGCCAAAGATCAAGAGGGAGAAACATGATCGAGTTCGCTCAGTTCGGTGCCGGTCGCATCGGCCGTATCCATGCCGCCGCCATCGCCGCTTCGGGCAAGGCGCGGTTGCGCTATGTCGTCGACGTCAACGCGAAGGCGGCCGCCGAGTTGGCCGCATCCTACGGCGCAAAGGCCGTCGACACCAAGACCGCGATGGCCGATCCGAAGGTCGGCGCGGTGCTGATCGCGTCGTCGACCGACACGCATGCAGACCTCACCATCGCCGCCGCCAAGGCCGGCAAGGCGATTTTCTGCGAAAAGCCGATCGACCTTTCGCTGGCGCGCGTCGATGCGTGCTTGAAGGTCGTCAAGGCCGCCAAAGTCCCGATGCTGGTGGGTTTCAACCGCCGCTTCGACCCGAGCTTCGCCTCGCTGCACGCGCGCTTGCGCGCCGGTGAAATCGGCGATGTCGAGCAAGTCATCGTGTCGAGCCGCGATCCCGGCTTGCCGCCCTTCGAATATCTGAAGGTCTCGGGCGGCCAGTTCCGCGACATGACGATCCATGATTTCGACATGGCGCGCTGGCTGCTGGGCGAAGAACCCAACGAAGTCTTCGCCTTCGGCTCGGCGCTGGTCGATCCGCGCGTCGCCAAGGCGGGCGATATCGACAGCGCGATGGTGCTGCTGCGCACGCGCAGCGGCAAAATGGCGCATATCAACAATTCGCGCCGCGCCAGCTACGGCTACGATCAGCGCATCGAAGTCCACGGCTCCAAGGGCCGTTTGATGGCGGGCAACCACACGCCGACGACGGTCGAGAAGGCCGATGCGTCGTCCGTGTCGACCGACAAGCCGCTGTATTTCTTCCTGGAGCGTTACGCCGCCGCCTATCGCGCCGAAATGGACGCGTTCCTGACGGCGCTGACGACCAAGAAGAAGATGCCGGTCGGGGCCGATGACGGCCGCAAGGCGCTGGTGCTGGCGGAAGCGGCGTTGAAGTCGTCCAAGACCGGCAAGCCGGTGAAGGTGAGCCTGTGAGGAGCCAGCGTCTGGACGGCAAGATCGTCGTCGTCACCGGTTCCACGCAAGGCCTGGGCGAGCGCATCGCGCGCGATGCCGCCGCCGTCGGGGCCGCTGGCATCGTCGTGACGGGGCGCAATGCCCAGCGCGGCGAAGCGGTCGCGGCCGATATTTCCAAAACCGCGCCCAGTCTTTTCGTCCAAGCGGAACTCGCCGACGAAAAACAGGTCCGCGCGGTGATGGAAAAGGCCGAAGCCAAATTCGGCCGGATCGACGGGCTGGTGAATTCGGGCGCGCTGACCGATCGCGGCACGATCGAAAACACGACGGTCGAACTCTGGGATCGTCTCTATGCCGTGAACGTGCGCGCGCCCTTCATCCTGACGCAGGAATTCGTGCGCCGGGCAAAAGCGCGCAAGGCCGGCGGCTCGATCGTCAACATCATCACGCGTTCGTCGCATGGCGGGCAGCCTTTCCTGACGGCGTATTCGTCGTCCAAGGGTGCCCTCGCCACGCTCACCAAGAACGTCGCCAACGCGGTGCGGTTCGACAAGATCCGCGTCAACGGCGTCAATATCGGCTGGATGGAAACGCCGGGCGAGCACGCCATCCAGGCGCGCGACGGCAATCCGCCCGATTGGCTGGAGAAGGCGTCGCCCAACCAGCCCTTCGGGCGCATCCTGTCGGTCGACGATGTGTCGACGCTCGCGCTTTATCTTCTGTCGGACGCCAGCGACATGATGACCGGCTCCGTGATCGACTTCGACCAGAACGTGATGGGAGGCTACGACTGATGACCGCGCATTCGAAAGCGCCCAAGGGCGGGTTTCCCGCCGGGCTTACATCGGTCGCCACGAAGGAAACCAATGACGGGTTCGGCATCGATTTCGCGGTGCTGAAGCTGAAAGCCGGCGAGACGTTCGAGGAAACGGCGGCCTGTGAAAGCGCTTATCTGCTGATGGCGGGCGAGGCGGAATTCCGCTTCGCCAACCGCGCCGAGACTGCGTCGCGCGCGTCGTTGTTCGATGTGGGCCCCACGTGCCTGCATGTCGGCAAGGGCGAGCGCGTGGCGCTCGTCGCCAAGACCGACGCGGAATTCACGCTGTATCGCTGCGCCAACGCGAAATCGCTGCAAGCGCGTTACTTCCGCCCGTCGGACGTGCCCGACGAATATCGCGGCAAGGGCCAGGTCGGCGATCAATGCCTGCGCAACGTGCGCACGATCTTCGACGCGGCGAATTCGCCGAAGGACGCCGAACTCGTGCTGGGCGAAGTTGTCACGCTGCCCGGCCGCTGGTCGTCCTACCCGCCGCATCATCATCCGCAGCCGGAGATCTATCACTATCGCTTCACCGAGAAGCAGGGCTACGGCCATGCCGAACTCGGCGAAACGGTGTTGAAGGTGCGCGACGGCGACACGGTGAAGATCGCCGACGGCCAGGACCACGCCCAAGCGGCGGCCCCCGGCTACGGCATGTACTACGCCTGGGTCATCCGGCATCTGCCGAACAATCCCTACGGCGTGCCGGAATTCACCGAGGAGCATCGCTGGACGATGGCGAAGGACGCCAAGTTCTGGCGGCCCGAATGGTCGCGATGAAGAACGTCCCGCCGGCGGGACGCCGCTTCGATTTGATCGCGATGGGCCGCGCGGCCGTGGATTTCTACGGCGCGCAAATCGGCGGACGGCTCGAGGATATGTCGAGCTTCGCCAAATATCTCGGCGGCTCGGCGGCGAACACCGCCTACGGCCTCGCGCGCCTCGGCCACAAACCGACGATGCTGGTGCGCGTGGGCGACGAGCATATGGGCCGCTTCGTGCGGGAAACGCTGGCCGAAGCGGGCGTGGATGTTTCCCATGTGCGCACCGACAAGGACCGGCTGACCGGGCTCGTGATCCTGGGCGTGAAGGATCGCGAGACGTTCCCGCTGATCTTCTATCGCGAGAACTGCGCCGACATGGCCGTGTCGGACGAGGATTTCGACGCCGACTATATCGCGTCGGCGCGCGTGTTCCTGACCAACGGCACGCATTTCTCGGCCCCGTCCACGGCCGAAGCGGTCAAAACCGCGATCGCCTATGCGCGCAAGGCCGGCACCAAAACCGTGTTCGACGTCGATTACCGGCCGGTGCTGTGGGGTCTCGCGGGCAAGGGGCGCGGCGAAGATCGCTTCGTGCGCTCCGACGCCGTCTCCGCGCATTTGAAGGCGCTGGTGCCGCTGTTCGACGTGATCGTCGGCACCGAGGAGGAAATCCATATCTGCGGCGGCGCGACCGACACGCTGGAAGCGTTGCGCGCGATCCGCGCGCTGAACCCGACGGCGACGCTGGTGCTGAAGCTCGGCCCCAAGGGCGCGATGATTTTCGAAGGCGCCATCCCGGCGAAACTGACGGACGGGGACTTCGCGGCCGGGGTGCCGGTCGAAACCTTCAACACGCTGGGGGCGGGCGACGCATTTATGGCCGGGCTGATGTCCGGCTGGCTCGACGGTTTGTCGTGGGTCGATGCCGCCAAGCGCGGCAATGCCTGCGGCGCTATCGTCGTGTCGCGCCATGGCTGCGCGCCCGCTTGCCCGACGCGCGCGGAGCTCGACGTTTATTTCGCCGAGAAGACGGGCGTGTTCCGCCTGCATTCGGACGCGGATTTCGAAACGCGCCATCGCAAGATGACGCGCCGCCGCCAATGGCCGGAAGTGATGGCACTCGCCTTCGACCATCGCATCCAGCTGGAGAAGATGGCCGACGACGCGAAAGCGCCGCGCGATCGCCTGTTCAAGCTCAAGGAATTGCTCGCCGACGCGGCCCTTGCCGTGGCGACGGAAACGCCCGGTGCGGGCGTGCTCTGCGACGACCGCTGGGGCGAATCCGCCTTGTGGCGCATGACGGGCAAAGGCCTCTGGATCGGCCGTCCGGTCGAGATGCCCGGCACGTTCCCGCTCGATCTGCAACACGGGCCCGATCCGGCTTTGGCGCTGAAATCGTGGCCCGAGGAACATATCGTCAAATGCCTGATCTTCTGGCATCCCGACGATCCGGCCGAGGAACGCGACGCGCAGGAAAAGACGCTGGCGCGCGTGGTGCGCGCGGCGCACGCCTATGGTCTGGATATGTTGATCGAGGTGATCGCCTCGCGCGGCCGGAAATCCTATCCCGAAGCCGTGCCGGCGGCGATGGAACGCTTCTACGATCTGGGCCTCGACCCCGATTGGTGGAAGCTGCCGCCGCCGCCGACCGACGCGGATTGGGACCGGGTCGAAGCGATCATCGACCGGCGCGATAAGTTGTGCCGGGGCATCGTGTTGTTGGGCCTTGATGCGCCGGAAGCGGAAGTCGCCGCCGGGTTCAAGACCGCGCGCGGGCGCAAATGGGCGAAGGGCTTCGCGGTGGGCCGCACGGCCTTCGCCAAATCCGCGCAAGCGTGGCTGGAGGGCAAGCTCGACGACGTGGGCCTGGTCCGCGACGTCGCAGGCGCCTATCGCCGCCTGATCGCGGCGTGGAAGAGTTAAATCTTCCCGGCGACGGCCGCGCGGAACACGACTTCCAGATCCTTGGCGGTGACGGGGCAGGGATTACCCCCGGCCGAGGGATCTTTCTCCGCCATCGCGCCGATTTCAGCGGCGCGCGCATCGTCCACGCCGATTTCCTTCAGCGTGTGCGGAATCTTGAGCGCCGCGCGGAAATCGAGTGTCCATTTCAGCACGGCGTCGAAGCCGCCGCCGGGCAGATCGAGCACGCGGGCGAGCAGGTTCATGCGCTCGGCGATCGCTGCCTTGTTGTGAACCATTACGTAAGGCAGCAGCACGGCGTTGGTCAGGCCGTGATGCGTGTCGTAGACGGCACCGATCGGATGGGCGAGCGCGTGCACGCCGCCCAGGCCCTTCTGGAACGCGGCCGCGCCCATCGACGCGGCGGCGAGCATTTGCCCGCGCGCTTCGATGTCCTTCCCGTCCTTGAAGGCGCGCGGCAGATATTCCTTCACCAGCCGCATGCCTTCGAGCGCGATGCCTTCGGCCATCGGGTGGAAGCCCGGCGCGCAATAGGCTTCGAAGCTGTGCACATAGGCGTCGATGCCGGTCGCGGCGGTCACATGCGGCGGCAAGCCGACCGTCAATTCGGGATCGGAAATCACGATCCCCGGCATCATCTTCGGATGGAAGATGATCTTCTTCACATGCGTGGCTTCGTCGGTGATGACCGAGGCGCGCCCCACCTCGGAGCCCGTGCCCGACGTGGTGGGCACGGCCACGACCGGCAGCATGCCGTCGGGATCGACGCGCTTGAACCAATCGCCGATATCCTCGAAATCCCAGAGCGGGCGCGTCTGCTTCCACATCAGCGCAATCGCCTTGGCGGCGTCCAGCGCCGAGCCGCCGCCGAAGGCGATGACGCCGTCATGCAAGCCGGCCTTCAGCGCCGCGAGTCCGTCGTCGACATTGCGGCCCGTCGGGTTGCCCTTCACCTTGGCGAACAGCGCGGCCCCGGAAATCGCCAACGCGTTCTTCACCATCGGCGCATTCGCCAAGCCTTCGTCGGTGACCAGCAGCGGCTTCTTGATGCCCAGGCGCGCCAGCGCCGCGGGAAGTTCGGCGATGCGGCCCGGCCCCGCCCAAACGGTGGTCGGATAGTTCCAATTGCCTTTGACGTTCATGATCGGGTTTTCGCTCGCGTCAGATGATTTCGAAATAACGGGCGTGCTGCCAGTCGGTGATCGCCTTGTTGTATTCGCGCTGCTCCCAATCGCGGGTCGCGGCGTAATGCTCGACGAATTCGTCGCCGAACAGATCGCGCGCGACCTTGCTGGCGGCCAGGCGTGAAGCCGCATCGCCCAGGCTGCGCGGCAGATTGTCCTTCGGGTTCGGCTCGACCGCGTAGGCGTTGCCCTCGACCGGCGGCGGCGGCTCGATTTTGTTCTCGATGCCCCACAGCCCCGAGCCGATCGCGGCGGCGAAGGCAATGTACGGGTTGATGTCGGCGGCGGCCACGCGATACTCGACGCGCTGCGATTTGGGGCTGCCCGGAATCACGCGCAGCGCCGTGGTGCGGTTCTCGACCCCCCACATCGACGCGGTCGGCGCCCAGAAACCGGGGATCAGGCGCGTGTAGCTGTTCACCGTGCACGCGACCATCGCCAGCAATTCGGGCATCAAACGCTGCTGCCCGCCGACGAACCAGCGCATCGTGTCGGACATCGAATGCGGCTTCTTGGCGTCGTGGAACACCGGATCGCCGTTCTTGTCCTTCAGCGACACGTGCAGATGGCCCGATTGGCCGGGCCAGTCATGCGACCATTTCGCCATGAACGTCACCATCTTGTTCTGACGTTCGGCGTAGATCTTGGTGAAGGTCTTGAACAACGCCGCCTTGTCGGCCGAGGCGAGTGCTTCGTCGACCGTGATCGCGGCTTCCAGCACGCCCGCACCCGTTTCGGTGTGCAGGCCTTCCAGCGCCACGTCCATCTTGCGCATCGTGTCGAGCAGGCCGTGATAGAACTCGGCGTGCACGGAGCTGCGCAAAACGGAGTAGCCGTAGAAGCCCGGCGTGATGGTGCGCAAATTCTTGTAGTGCTTCTCGCGCACCGAAAACGGCGTTTCGTCGAACACGAAGAATTCGAACTCCGCCGCCGACATGACCGAATAGCCCATGTCGGATGCGCGCTTCAGCACGCGGCGCAAGGCGCCGCGCGGGCACACGCCTTCGGCCTTCTGCGCGAATTCGCCCAGGAACAGCACGGTCGACGGTTCCAGCGGCAATTCGCGGCACGTATCGGGCACCAAGCGCACGGGCGCGTCGGGATAGGCCGTGTGCCAGCCCGTGTATTTGACGTTGTCGTAAAGCTGGTCGTTCGAATCCCAGCCCAGCACCACGTCGCAGAACCCGAAACCGGATTTGAGCGCCGAAAGGAACTTTTCGCGCGACATGTATTTGCCGCGCATGATGCCGTCGACGTCGAAAACGCCGACCTTCACGTTGTCGATCGCGCGTTCGGCGATCAGTTCCGCCGCGTCTTCGGCGGTTTTGACGGAGCGTGTTTGCATGGAACGGAAGACCCCCCGGCGCCTGGTTCGATCGGCGCGCTGAAACGGGAGAATGCCCGACCGGCCGCCGCCGGTCGAGGGGTGCCGTCACGAAACGGTAATGATTTCTACTCGGCCGCCAGCGGGCGGTATTGGCGGCGCAGCTGCAGGCGCGTCCAAACCTCGTCCACCGCCACGACCAGCGCGTCCATCAGGCCGTCGTCGTGGAACGGCGTGGCGGTGAAGCGCAGGCGTTCCGTTCCGCGGGGCACCGTCGGGTAGTTGATCGGCTGGACATAGATGCCGTGGCGGGTGAGCAATTCGTCCGACGCTTGTTTGCAGGCGCGCGCGTCGCCCACCATCAGCGGCACGATATGCGTGGCCGACGGCATGACCGGCAGATTGGCTTCGGCGAATTTCGCCTTGAGGCGCGCGGCACGTTCGGCGAGTTGCGCGCGTTCGACGGTCGAGGTTTTGAGATGCTCGATCGCGGCGCGCGCACCCGCAGCGATGACCGGCGGCATCGAGCTCGAGAAGATGAAGCCGGGCGCATGGCTGCGCACCGCGTCGCACAGCGCGACGGTGGAGGCGATATAGCCGCCGACCACGCCGAAACCCTTGGCGAGCGTGCCTTGGATCACGTCCAGGCGCTGCATCGCGTTTTCGCGCTCGGCCACGCCAGCCCCGCGCGCACCATAGAGGCCGACCGCGTGAACCTCGTCGAGATAGGTCATCGCGTCGTATTTCTCGGCGAGATCGCAGAAGCGATGGATCGGCGACACGTCGCCATCCATCGAATAGACACTTTCGAAGGCGATCAGCTTTGGGCGGGCGGGATCGATCGCCGCCAGCTGGCGTTCCAGATCGTCGGCGTCGTTGTGCTTGAAGATGCGCTTTTCCGCACCCGAATGCTTGATGCCCTCGATCATCGAGGCGTGGTTGAGCTCGTCCGACAGGATGACGAGACCGGGCAGCAGCTTGCCGAAGGACGACAGCGTCGCCTCGTTGGCGTTGTAGCCCGAGGTGAAGATGAGGGCGGCGGGCTTGGCGTGCAGATCGGCGAGCGCTTGTTCGAGCAGAATATGCTGGTGGTTGGTGCCGGAGATATTGCGCGTACCGCCCGCACCCGCACCGTTCGCTTCGACCGTCGCCTTCATCGCGGCGAGCACTTTGGGGTGCTGGCCCATGCCGAGATAGTCGTTCGAGCACCACACGATGACTTCGCGCATGCCTTCGGGCGAATGCCACGAAGCGCGCGGGAAGGCGCCGCAAATACGCTCCAGATCGGCGAAGACGCGATAGCGCCCTTCGGCCTTCAATCTGTCGATCGATTGGGCGAATGCCCCGTCATAGTCGCGCCGCATCTTGGTACTCGCTCCCGCCGGCCTTCCAGGGTTCACCCCGGAATGCGCCGGATATTCCCTTAAAATCCGTGCCGACCGCTTTGATTCACGTCAACAGGCCCTTCGCCTCGATCGCGGCCAAGCCGTCGTCCAGGCCGCGCTTCAGGCGCGCGAGCAATTCGTCGATCTCCGCCGCCGTGATGATCAAAGGCGGGCAAACCGCCACGCGATTGTCGAACAGCGGGCGCACGATCAAACCGGCGTTTTCGCACGCCTTGCCGACCAGAACGGCGGCGGGCTGGGCAGGCTCGAAGAAGGTTTTCGACGCCTTGTCCTTCATCAATTGCAGCGCGCCGATCAGGCCCATGCCTTGCGATTCGCCGACCAGTCTGTGGGATTCGAGCGCCTTGAGACCTTTCTGCAGCCGGGGCGCTAACTCGCGCACATGGCCGACGATGTCGCGTTCGGCATAGATCTTCAGCGTTTCGATCGCGACGGCGGCGGGTACCGGATGCGCCGTATAGGTGTAGCCGTGGCCGAACGTGCCGATCTTTTCCGACTGCTTGACCATGATCTCCCAAATCGGTTCGGAGATCATGACCGCCGAGATCGGCAGATAGGCCGACGACAACGCCTTCGCGCAGGTGATGATGTCGGGCTTCATGTCGAAGCTTTGCGTGCCCCACATATTGCCCGTGCGGCCGAAGCCGCAGATCACTTCGTCGGCGACCAGCAGAATGTCGTATTTCTTCAGCACCGCCTGGATCTTGGGGAAATAGCCTTTGGGCGGCACGATCACGCCGCCCGCCCCCATGATCGGCTCGGCGAACATCGCGGCGATCGTCTCGGGATCTTCGGCCAGGATCAGCTTTTCCAGATCCTCGGCCAAGCGCGTGGCGAAGGCTTCTTCGCTTTCGCCGGGCCGTGCGTGTTTGTAGTGATGCGGCGTCTGCGCATAGGCGACGGGGAAGATCGGCAAATCGAAATCGCGCTGATTGGCGGGCAGGCGCGTGAGCGAGGCCGAGGCGATGGTGACGCCGTGATAGGCCTTGTCGCGCGACAGGATCTTTTTCTTCTTGGGCTTGCCCAGCGCGTTCGACACGTACCAGACGAGCTTGATCGCCGTGTCGTTGGCTTCGGAGCCGGAGCCCGCGAACAACACTTTCGACATCGGGACCGGGCTGATCTCCTTCAGCATCTCGGCCAGCACGACGCCCGGTTCGTGCGATTTACCGGCGAAAATATGGTAATAGGGCAACTCGTGCATTTGCTTGGCGGCGGCGTCGGCCAAGCGCTTCTCGTCGAAGCCCAGCGACGCGCACCACAAACCCGCCATGCCTTCCAGATATTCCTTGCCGGTATCGTCGGCGACGAACACGCCGCGGCCCTTCGTCATCATCAGCGGGCCGTCCGTCTGGAAGGCGCGCAGATTGGTATAGGGGTGGACGAGGGCGGCGATATCGCGCGCGGCCAAGGAATTGCCGCGCGGGCGTTGGTCGTTCATGTGTTCAAGCTCCCGATGAGGGGGGAAACTCTAGCGCAAGACACCGGGCTTTGTCGCGCGTTCCGGGGACGTTCGCAGGGGCATAAGGTTAACGCCATGCGGCACGTCGCCGCGCGCCAAGATCGGTTTCATTTCCCTGACGGACGCGCTAACAAATGTGCATTCGGGCTGCGGTCCGGTTGTGGCACAAAAATCTGGCAAGGAAGTTGCCAGCCACGCCGGGCTCGCGATCCGGACGCTTCCGGGAGCCCCCGATCCCCGGACGCCGGCTGAACAGGACGGCGTCCCACAACTGAGGAGACCGAAATGGCCACCAAACTGGGCCGTATGGCCCGTCTCGCATTCGCTGCGGGCGCCGTTGCGCTATTGAGCGCGGCCGCCACCACCGCCGATGCGCGCACGTTCCGCATGTCCGTGTCGGGCGACGCGAACACGATGGACCCGCATTCGCAGAACGCCGGCAACGTCACGCTGCTGCTGCGCCAGATCTACGAGCCGCTGGTGTTCCGCGGCAAGAAACTGGAGATCGAGCCCGGCCTCGCCGCGTCGTGGCAACAGCTGGAGCCGACGCGCTGGCGCTTCACGCTGCGCCCGAACGTGAAGTTCTCGAACGGCAACGCGTTCAACGCCGACGACGTCGTCTATTCGATCCAGCGTTCGCTGCACGAATTTTCGCAATACGGCATCTTCACCGACACGATCGGCGAAGCGGTCAAGGTCAACGACCTGACCGTCGACATCATCACCAAGATTCCCGATCCCGTTCTGATCGACAAGCTGACCCAGGTCTACATGATGGATCTGGAATGGTCGCAGGCGAACAACGCCACGCGTCCGCAGAACGTGCGCGGCCGCGAGGAAGCGTTCACGGGCCGCAACGCGATGGGCACGGGTCCGTTCGTCGTGCGCAGCCGCGAGCCGGACGTGCGCACGGTGCTCGCCCAGAATCCGAATTGGTGGAACAACGCGGCGCGCGAATCCAACGTGACGGAAATCGTGTTCCAGCCGATCGCCTCGGCCGCGACGCGCACGGCCGCTTTGCGCTCGGGCGAGATCGACTTCATCCTCGACCCGCCGGTGCAGGACGTGCCGCAGCTGCAGGCGGCTCAGGGCCTGAAGGTCGTGATCGGCCCCGAAGTGCGCACGATTTTCATGTCGTTCGACACCAGCCGCGACGAATTGCTCTATTCGTCGGTGAAGGGGCGCAACCCCTTCAAGGACATCCGCGTGCGCACGGCCATGTATCAGGCCATCAATATCGACGCGATCCACACCCGCGTCATGCGCGGCCAGTCGGTCAACACCGGCTCGCTTTATCCCGACGCGGTCAACGGCTATTCGAAGGCCGAGGACAAGCGCTATCCCTTCGACCTTAACGCCGCGCGGCGCATGATGCGCGAAGCGGGCTATCCCGACGGGTTCGAAGTCACGCTCGACTGCCCGAACAACCGCTACATCAACGACGAAGCGATCTGCCAAGCGCTGGTCGCGATGTGGTCGCAGATCGGCATCAAGGTCAATCTGCTGGCCCAGCCGCTCGCGACCTACTTCCCCAAGATCCAGCGCGACGACACGTCGCTCTATCTACTGGGCTGGGGCGTCCCGACCTACGACGCGCTCTATTCCTTGCAGGCGCTGCTGCGCACCAAGGACGGTCAGCCGGGCAACGGCACGTGGAACCACGGCCGCTTCTCCGATCCCGATTTCGACGCGCTGATCGACAAGATCAAGCTCGAAACCAACGCGGATGCGCGCCGCGCGTTGATCGCACAGGTCAACAAGCTCTATCACGACCGCATTCCGCATATTCCGCTGCACCACCAGGTGATCCCCTGGGCAATGCGGTCGAACATCGACGTCGTGCATCGCGCGGATAATCAGCTCGAAGTGAAGTGGGTGAAGGTCAACTGAGCCTTCGCCGGAAGCCTCGGCGGCGACCTCGCCGCCGGGGAATTCCGGCCTATATGCAAGCATCATGATCGCATTCGTCATCCGCCGACTGCTCCAGGCCGTGCTCGTCATGCTGGCCGTCGGCTTCGTGGGTTTCTCGCTGTTCGCCTATGTCGGCGATCCCGTCTCCATCATGCTGGGGCAGGATTACACGCAGGAAGCCCGTCAGCGCCTGATCCAGGATCTCGGCCTCGATCAGCCCTTCTTCATCCAATACGCGCGATTCATCGCGGGTGCCGCGCAGGGCGAATTCGGCATCTCCTATCGCCTCGCGCGCCCGGTCGCGGAACTGCTGCTCGAGCGCCTGCCCGCGACGCTGGAGCTTTCGCTATGCGCCGCCGTGCTGGCCTTGGCCGCGGGCGTGCCGCTCGGCGTCTATTGCGGCCTCAACCGCGACGGCTGGCTCGCGCGCCTGCTGCTCAGCGTGTCGCTGATCGGCGTGTCGCTGCCGACCTTCCTGATCGGCATTCTGCTGATCCTGTTCTTCTCGGTAATCCTCGGCTGGCTGCCGTCCTTCGGGCGCGGCGACGTCGTGCAGCTCGGCGGCTGGTCCACGGGTTTCCTGACGCCCACGGGCTTGCGCGCGCTGATCCTGCCGTCGATCACGCTGGCCTTGTTCCAGCTCACCCTCATCATGCGCCTCGTGCGCTCGGAGATGCTGGAAGTGCTGCGCACCGACTACATCAAATTCGCGCGTGCGCGCGGGCTTCGCAATCGCGCGATCAATTTCGGCCACGCGCTAAAAAACACGCTCGTGCCCGTCATCACGATCACCGGTTTGCAGCTGGGCGGCATCATCGCCTTTGCGATCGTGACCGAGACGGTGTTCCAGTGGCCCGGCATGGGCTTCCTGTTCATCCAATCGGTCCAGGCCGCCGACGTGCCGGTGATGGCCGCCTATCTGATGCTGATCGCCTTCTTCTTCGTGCTGATCAATCTGGTCGTCGATCTGCTGTACTACCTCGTCGATCCGCGCCTGCGCATCGACAAGGGTGCCGCCGGCGGTCACGGCGGACATTGAGAATGGCCATGGATATCGTCCGCCGCGCGCTCGACTCCGATATTTTCTACAGCTTCCGCCGCTCGCCCGTCGTGGTGGTCGCGGCGCTCGTCACCGTCGTGTTCTTCGCGGGTGCGATTTTCGCGCCCTGGATCGCGCCGCAGAACCCGTTCGATCTGCGCCAGCTCAATCTGATGGACGCGTCGCTGCCCCCGGTATGGCTGCCCGACGGCATGCCCGAATATCCGCTGGGCACCGACACGCAAGGCCGCGACGTGCTCTCGACCATTCTGTTCGGGTCGCGCGTGTCGCTGCTCGTCGGCTTCCTGTCGGTCGTGTTCGCAATGGTGCTGGGCGTGGGCCTGGGGCTCGTCGCGGGTTACATGGGCGGCACGGTCGACGCGATCATCATGCGCATCGCCGACGTGCAGCTTTCGTTTCCCGCGATCCTGATCGCGCTGCTGATCGACGGGGTGGCGCGCATCGTCATTCCGCGCGAAATGCACCACGAAATCGCGCTTTACGTGCTGATCCTGGCGATCGGTTTCTCGGGCTGGGTGCAATACGCGCGCACGGTGCGCGGCTCGTGCCTGGTCGAAAAAAGCAAGGAATACGTCCAGGCCGCGCGGGTGATCGGCCGCCATCCCGCCGCGATCATGTTCCAGCACGTGCTGCCCAACGTGATGGGCCCGGTGCTGGTGATCGCGACCATCCATCTCGCCTTGGCGATCATCACCGAGGCGACGCTGTCGTTCCTAGGCGTGGGCGTGCCGCCGACCGAGCCGTCGCTGGGCACGCTGATCCGCATCGGGAACAATTTCCTGTTCTCGGGCGAATGGTGGATCACCGTGTTCCCGGGTGCGGCCCTCGTCATCATGGTGCTTGCCGTCAATCTGCTGGGCGATTGGCTGCGCGACGCCCTTAACCCGAAGCTGCGTTGACGCCATGACCCAGAATTTGCTCGAAGTCGAAAATCTGCGGGTCGAGTTTCCCACGCGCCGCGGCACGCTGGTCGCGGTCGACGACGTGTCGTTCTCGATCGCGCCCGGCGAAGTGTTGGGCGTGGTGGGCGAATCCGGGGCTGGCAAATCGCTGACGGGTGCGGCGATCATCGGCCTGTTGGAGCCGCCGGGTCGCGTGGCGGGCGGCGAGATCCGCCTGGGCGGCCAGCGCATCGACAATCTGCCTTACGAGAAGATGCGCCGCATCCGGGGCAAGGAGATCGGCGCGATCTTCCAGGACCCGCTGACCTCGCTCAACCCGCTCTACACGATCGGCCGGCAGCTCACCGAAACGATCCTCACGCATCTGGAGGTTTCGGAAGCCGAAGCGCGCGATCGCGCGATCAAGCTGCTGCAGGAAGTCGGCATTCCGGCGGCCGAGCGGCGCATCGATCATTATCCGCATCAGTTCTCCGGCGGCATGCGCCAGCGCGTGGTGATTGCGCTCGCCTTGTGCGCCAATCCGCGCCTGATCGTGGCGGACGAGCCGACGACGGCGCTGGACGTGTCGATCCAGGCGCAGATCATCACGCTGCTGAAGCGCCTGTGCCGCGATCACGGGGCGGCCGTCATGCTGGTCACGCACGATATGGGCGTGATCGCCGAAACGGCCGATCGCGTCGCGGTCATGTATGCGGGCCGCATCGCCGAGATCGGGCCGGTGCGCGACGTTATCAAGCGCGCCAAGCACCCCTATACCGAAGGGCTGATGGGCTCGATCCCGAAGCTTGGCGGCGACGAGGCCAAGCTCGCCCAGATCGACGGGTCGATGCCGCGTTTGACCGCGATCCCGAAGGGCTGTGCCTTCAATCCGCGCTGCCCCAAGGCGTTCGATCGCTGCCGCGCCGAACGCCCCGATCCGATCGCCGTGGGCGACACGAAAGTCGCCTGCTGGCTCTATGACGATGCGCACAAGGCGGCCGCCGAATGAACGCCGAATCGCCCAAGCCCCTGGTCGTCGCGAAAAACCTCGCGCGCCATTTCGACGTCTCCAAACCGCTGCTGAACCGATTGATCGAGCGTTCGGGCCGCCAGATCCTGCGCGCCGTCGACGGGCTCGATTTCGATATCGCGCGCGGCGAAACGCTCAGCTTCGTCGGCGAATCCGGCTGCGGCAAGTCGACGGTCGCGCGCCTCGTCGTCGGGCTCTATGGGCCCAGTGCGGGTTCGATCGAATTCGACGGTCAGAACATGGCGACGATCCCGTCGGCCGCCGAGGGGGCGCGTATCCGCAAGCGCTTCCAGATGATCTTCCAGGACCCCTACGCCAGCCTCAATCCGCGCTGGCGCGTGGGCAAGATCATCGCCGAGCCGATCACCGTGCACGGGCTGATGTCCGACCCCGCGCAGATCAAAACCCGCGTGGGCGAATTGCTGCGCCAGGTCGGCTTGTCGCCGGCCGACGCGGAAAAGTTTCCGCATGAATTTTCGGGCGGTCAGCGCCAGCGAATTTCCATCGCGCGCGCCTTGTCGTCGAACCCGGAATTCCTGGTCTGCGACGAACCCACGTCGGCGCTCGACGTTTCGGTGCAGGCGCAGATCCTGAATTTGATGAAGCAGCTCCAGCGCGATCTGGGGCTCACGTACCTCTTCATCAGCCACAATCTTGCGGTCGTCTATTACATCTCCGACCGCGTGGGCGTGATGTATCTCGGCCGCTTGGTCGAGATCGGCGACAAGAAGGCGATCTTCAACCGTCCGCAGCACCCCTATACGCGCATGCTGCTCGACGCGATCCCCGACCTCGACATGTCGGGCCGCCCGCGCACGCCGGTCGCGGGCGAGGTGCCCAACCCGATCAATCCGCCCACGGGCTGCGCCTTCCATCCGCGCTGCCCCTTCGCGAACGAGCGTTGCGCCGCCGAACGGCCGGTCTCGAAGCCGTCGCCGACCGGTACGATGGTCGCCTGCCACGGGATCGAGGAAGGCCGGATTCCCCCCATCGTGCGCGATTACACGCCACCGCCCGTCGTTTAGGCCCGCTATCCCCGTTATCCACAGGCTCAAGCCTCTGGCGCCGGGGGGCTCGGGTCCGCTACATCCTCGCGACTGACTTTCCGGATTCGGAGCGAAACACATGGCGGACGGCGGCGATCAGGGCGGCATTGCGGCGGCGAAACTGCGTTCTTTCGTCGAGCGCATCGAGCGGCTGGAAACCGAAAAGGCCGATCTCGCCGCCGATATCCGCGAGGTCTATGCCGAGGCCAAGGGCAACGGCTTCGACACCAAGATCATGCGTCAGGTGATCAAGCTGCGCAAAATGGAAGAGCCCGACCGCAAGGAGCAGGACGAGCTGCTCGACCTGTACCGCCGCGCGCTGGAAGTCTGATCTTCGCGCTTCAGCGCCAGATCGCCATTTCGATTCCGTAACGATCCTTCGGCGCCTGCACGGGCAGGCGCTCAGCCGTGCCTTTCGCGCGGCGCAAGGCGGTCAGGCACACGACCGCCGCGTCGATCACATCGTCCGGCGCCACCAGCTTGCGCGGGAACAATTCGAGCCACGCGGGCAATTCGCCGAAGCCTTCCTTCGCCAACAGGGCAAGGCGTTGCGCCCGGCCTTCCGCCGTCTTCTTCGCCGCGCGCAAGGGTTCGCCCGCCAAGCGGTCGAAGCAGAGTTCCGGGTGCGATTCAAAAATCGGCGCATCGGGCCGTGCGCGCAGCAGCGCATCGACCTCGCGCATTTTGGGGAACAGGTGCCAGGCCTGTTTCGACAGGCCGATCCCGGCGGCCTTGCGATTGCGCGCGTTGGCGGCGGGATAGTCCTTGGCCGCGAGCGCTGCGCGACACGGGGCGGAGAACACGCACGACGCGCGGCCCGCCGGGCCCAAAATCGCGCGCGCGGCCTTCTCGCAATCGCGCCCGCCTTTCAGCGCGTCGTCGGCGAAACCCATCGGCATATCGATCGCGATCCAGGCGGGACGCTCGGGCGCGTCCACGATCTCGGCGATCGTTTGGGCGAAGCGGGCGAAGCCGCGTCCCGTCTTCGCGTGACGGAACACGGCGACCCAGCCGCCTTTGCAGCCATCGACCCCGGCGACGAACAATCTATTCCGCCGCGACCAAGGCCGCCGCCGGATCGCGCAGACGCGCGAGCAGCATCGCTTTATGCGCTTCGGCCTTGGCGATATGCGCTTCTTTCACGGGGCCGTAGCCGCGAATCTCCTCCGGCAGCGAAGCGAGGCCGACGGCGGCTTCGTGCGTCGCGGGCGAGAGGCGTTCGAGCACTTCGGCGATCGCCGCTTCGTACTCGGCGATCAAGCGGCGCTCGGTCTTGCGCTCGTCTGTGCGGCCGAACGGGTCGAACGCCGTGCCGCGCAGGAATTTGAACTTCGCCAGCACGCTGAGCGCCGACAACATCCACGGCCCGAAGGTCTTTTTGCGCGGGCGGCCGGTCGTGGCGTCGATCTCGCTCAGCATCGGCGGGGCGAGATTGAGTTCGATCTTGTAGTCGCCCTCGAACTGCCGCGCCAAGGCCTTGCGGAAAGTGCCGTCGCTGTAGAGGCGTGCCACCTCGTACTCGTCCTTATAGGCGAGCAGCTTGGCGTAATAGCGTGCGACGGCCATGGCGAGGCCCGTACGGCCCGGCGTCTTGGCGGCTTCGGCGGCGGCGACGTCGCGCACCAGCTTTTCGTATTTGTGCGCGAGTGCGTCGTCCTGATAGGCAGCGAGATAAGGCAGGCGCGCGGCGATCACCTCATCCAGCGTGCGCGCGAGTTTGCGTTCCGGCGGCAGCGTGGGCTTGGCGGCGTCGCGCACCTTGTCGATCTCGACGGCGGCGAGGCGGCCCCAATTGAAGGCGCGCTTGTTCGCGTCGACCGCGACTTGATTGAGTTCGATCGCGCGCATCAGCGAGTCGAGGCCCAGCGGGATCGTGCCCTTCTGCCACGCATAGCCCAGCATGAACGGGTTGGTCGCGATCGAATCGCCCATCAACGCGGTCGCCAATTCGCTCGCTTCGACGAATTCGGCCGCCCCTTGGCCCAGCGCATGGGAAATCGCGGCTTTCATGCCGTCGGCGGGGAAGGCGAGATCGGGATTGCGGGTGAAATCGCCGGTCGGCGATTCATGCGTGTTGATCACGGCGCGGGTTTCGCCGACCCGAACTCGATCCAGCGTTTCGGCCCCGGCCGCGACGACCATGTCGCAGCCGAGCAGCAGCTTCGCTTCACCCGCCGCGATGCGCACGGCGTGCAGATCGTTCGGATCGTCGGCGATGCGGATATGCGACAGCACCGCACCGCCCTTTTGGGCAAGGCCTGCCATGTCGAGCACCGACACGCCTTTGCCTTCCAGATGCGCCGCCATGCCGATCAATGCGCCGATGGTGACGACCCCCGTGCCGCCCACGCCGGTCACGAGAATGCCGTAGGGCACCGCACTGCTCGGCAAGGCGGGCGCGGGCAGCGCCGCGAATGGATCGGCGCCCGATTCAAGCGCCTTGCTGCGCGGTTTGCGCACCTTGCCGCCCAGCACGTTGACGAAAGACGGGCAGAAGCCTTTGACGCAGGAGAAATCCTTGTTGCAGCTCGATTGGTCGATCGCGCGTTTGCGGCCGAACTCCGTTTCGACGGGTACCACCGACAGGCAGTTCGACTGCACCGAGCAATCGCCGCAGCCTTCGCAGACCGCGTCGTTGATGAAGATGCGCTTGTCCGGATCGGGATAGGTGCCGCGCTTGCGCCGGCGGCGCTTCTCGGCGGCGCAAGTCTGGTCGTGGATCAGCACGGTCACGCCGGCCGTGTCGCGCAATTCCTTCTGCACGGCGTCGAGCTCGTCGCGATGGCGGATTTCCACCCCGTCCGCGAAATCGGCGGGACGATATTTGTCGGGATCGTCGCTGGTCACGACGATGCGCTTCACGCCCTCGGCCGCGACCATCCGCGTGATCTGCGGCACGGTCAATTGCCCGTCATGCGGCTGGCCGCCGGTCATTGCGACCGCGTCGTTGAACAGCAGCTTGTAGGTGACGTTCACCTTGGCGGCGATGGCCGCGCGGATGGCGAGCGAGCCCGAATGGAAATACGTGCCGTCGCCCAAATTCTGGAACACGTGCTTCGTGTCGGTGAAGGGCGACTGGCCGATCCAGGGCGCACCCTCGCAGCCCATATTGGTGAAGGTGGTCGTCTCGCGATCCATCCACAGCGCCATGAAATGGCAGCCGATCCCGGCCATCGCGCGGCTGCCTTCGGGCACTTTCGTCGACGTGTTATGCGGGCAGCCGGAGCAGAAATAGGGAATGCGCTTGAACGCATGGCCTTCGGGCGTTTGTTCCTGGCGTTCGAGGAAGGCGACGCGCTCGCGCATACGGGGGGAGTCGTAGAAGGGTTTCAGGCGCTCGGCGATCACCTTGGCGACCATCGCGGGCGTCAATTCGCCGGCCGAGGGCAGGATCCATTTGCCCTTCTCGTCGAACTTGCCGACGACGCGCGGGCGCACATCGGCGCGCCAGTTGTAAAGCTGCTCTTTGAGCTGGTTTTCGATCAGCGCGCGCTTTTCTTCGACGACCAGAACCTCGTCGAGGCCCTCGGCGAAATGCCGCGCACCCTCGCGCTCCAGCGGCCAGGGCATCGCGACCTTGTAAAGCCGCAAGCCGATTTGCGCGGCGAGCGCGTCGTCGATCCCCAGATCGTCGAGCGCTTGGCGCACGTCGAGATAGCTCTTGCCCGTCGTCACGATGCCGAAACGGGGTTTGGGGCTGTCGATGACGATCTTGTCGAGCTTGTTGGCGCGCGCAAACGCCAGCGCGGCGTAGACTTTGTATTTCTGCAGGCGGTGTTCCTGATCGATCCAATGATCGGGCCAGCGGATATGCAAACCGCCCGGCGGCATTTCGAAATCCGTCGGCGTCACCATGTTCAGCCGGTGCGGGTCGATCAGCACGGAGGCGGACGAATCCGTCGTCTCGCCCGTGCATTTGAACGCGACCCAGCAGCCCGAATAACGGCTCATCGCCCAGCCATAGAGGCCGAGATCGAGGAATTCCTGCACGCCCGACGGGTTCAGCACGGGCATCATCGCGGAGACGAATTCGTGTTCGGACTGATGCGCCAGCGTCGAGGATTTCGCCGCGTGGTCGTCGCCCGCCAGCACCAGCACGCCGCCATTGGGCGACGTACCCGCCGCGTTGGCGTGTTTGAACACGTCACCGCAGCGATCCACGCCCGGGCCCTTGCCGTACCACATGCCGAACACGCCGTCGTATTTCGCGCCGTCATACATGTTGACCTGCTGCGTGCCCCACACGGCGGCGGCGGCCAATTCCTCGTTCACGCCGGGCGTGAAATGGATGTGGTGATCCTTCATGTGGCGGCGCGCCTGCCACATCGCCTGGTCGAGCCCGCCGAGCGGCGAGCCGCGATAGCCCGAGACGAAACCAGCGGTGTTGAGCCCGGCGGCCAAATCGCGGCGGCGCTGCATGAAGGCGAGGCGCACCAAGGCTTGCGTGCCGGTCAGATACACGCGCCCCGATTGGGCGACGTATTTGTCGTCGAGTGTGACGTCGAGCAGCGGGCGCGCGGGGAGAGCCATCGCCATTCCATCCCTGGATCGCGCGGGGTAGTTCCCCCGCGTCGGAGGAAAGCGTAGCGGGTCGCGCACGCCGCCTCAACGCCCGCCCGCATCGCCGCACCAGAAAGCAAGAAGCTTCCCGGTGCATATGCGAAGAGGTTCCGGTTGTTGCCGCCCCGCAAGGGGGCGGCGCAACCTTCTTACGCGGCCTTCGCTTGCCGCTTAGCGATCAACTCCGCGATTACGTTGGCGATCAGCAAATGGCCGATCTCCCCCGCTTCGGTGCGCCCCATCGACAGGATCGATTCGGGATGGAACTGCACCGCCGCGATCGGCAGGCGCTTGTGGCGCACCGCCATGACGAGCCCGGCTTGCGTGCGTGCGACGATGTCGAGCTCGCCGTGCGGGAACGAAGACGCGCGCGCATGCAGCGAGTGATAGGCGCCGACCGCGCAGGGGCTCGGCAAGCCCGCGAACAGCCCGGTGCCGTCATGCTCGATATCCCAGCGCTTGCCGTGGCGCGGCTCGGCCAGCACGTCGAGCGCGCCGCCGAAGGCTTCGACCGTGCCTTGCAGGCCCAGGCAGACGCCGAATTGCGCGAGGCCGCGTTCGGCCAGCGAACGCACGAGGGCCGGAACGCCGAATTGCGCGGGCGTGCCCGGCCCCGGCGAATGCACGACCAGATCGGGTTTCAGCGCCACGATCGCGTCGGGCGTCAAGCCGTGGCGATAGGTCGACACGTCCGCCCCGGTCTGGCGGAAATAATCCGCCAGGGTGTGGACGAAGCTGTCTTCGTTGTCGATCAGCACGATCCGATGGCCCTTGCCGGGTTGCGGCTTCGCGGCTTCGCCGGCATTCGCGGCCGGCGGGGCAAGCACGCGGAACAAGGCGCTCGCCTTGACGAAGGTTTCTTCGTTTTCCTCCATCCCGATCGAGTCCCACACCAGCGTGGCGCCGACGCGATAGCGCGCGACCTGCTTCTTTTTCTCGTCCTCGGTCAGATGGACGGTGCGGATCGTGATGCCGGTGTTGACGTCGCCGTTGAACTGCAAGGCGCCGACCGCACCGCCATACCAGCCGCGCGGGCTTGTTTCCATCGCTTCGACGATTTCGACCGCCCATTTCTTCGGCGCACCGGTCAGCGTCACGGCCCACATATGCGAGATGAACGCGTCCAGGCCCGTGACGTCGGGGCGCAAACGGCCTTCGACATGGTCGACCGTGTGGAACAGGCCCTGATAGGCCTCGATCTGACGCCGGCCGAGCAGTTTGACCGTGCCCGGCACGCAAATGCGCGATTTGTCGTTGCGGTCGACATCGGTGCACATCGTCAACTCGACTTCGTCCTTCTCCGAGTTGATCAGCGCTTTGAGCCGCTCGGCGTCCTCCATCGCATTGCGCCCGCGCCGTGCGGTGCCGGAGATCGGGCAGCTTTCCACCCGGTCGCCTTCGACGCGCACATACATTTCGGGGCTGGTGCCGACGAGGCGATCGGGCCCGAGCTGGAGATAGAATTCGAACGGGCTGGGATTGACCTTCTTCAGCTTCGCGAACAGCGAGGACGGGGAGGCTTGGTAAAGCGCTTCGAAGCGGCGCGACAGCACGACTTCGAAGATATCGCCCACGCGCATGCGCTCGCGCGCCACGTCGACCATCGCGGCGTATTGTTCGGCCGTCAGATCCGAGGTGATTTCGGGTTTCGCTTTCGGCTCGGCGTAGCGCCGGCGCGGGACGGGCGCCATGCAAACGCGCGACTTGCCCTCGGTCGACACGCGCGCTCGCGCGAAATCGTAATCGTAGCGGAAGGCGGTTTCCTTGCGCCGGTCGACGATCAGCATTCGGTCGGGAATGAACAGATGCAAATCGCGCGTTTCGGCCGGGCGCTTTTGCGAAAGCTTGATCGGCTCGAACTGGAACAGAAGATCATATCCAAACGCGCCGTAGAGCCCGATGAACCCGTCGGTGATGCCTTTGAACTCCGCGACCAGGCGGCGCAGCGGTGAGAACAGCGAGGGTTGCTGACTGCGCTTTTCTTCCGGGAACGGGCCGGCGGCGGCGATGGTCTCGATCCGGCGATAGCCGGGATCGCGCGCAACGATGCGCGCTTCGGCCATATCCTCGAAGATCGGATCGAGCAGATCGATCAGCACGATCCCGCGCTCGTTCAGCGCTTTGAGTTCGAGTTTATTGCCGCCGCCGACGATCTCGACCGGCGGGTCGGCGAAGCCGAACTCCCAGCGCGAATAGCGGCCAGGATAGTCGACGCCGGAGGAGAACAACCCGCCGCGCGTGCGGTCGAGTTTTTCGGCGAAGCCGTCGAGGGCGGTGTCGTAGGCCAGCGTGCGGCGCTGTCGGGTCAGCGTCAGGCCGGTGGGCGTGGTGAAGTCGTAGCGCATCGCGGGAGTTCCTTGAAATCGGGGCGGCCGGACGGAATCCCGCTAACGGGGAAGCGCAAAACGGCCAATACGGGCGGAAAAAGGGGAAAGGGTTGGCTGGCGCTCAGCGCCACCAACGGGACCAGCGGACGATACGGATCGCGCGCGGTTGCATGACCTTTCGGGAACTCCCCTTATGAAGGCCGCTACGCTAGCGGTCCTTCATGCGCCTGTCCAGCGCGGGTTTTTGCGGCGCCAATCGCGCGATGGCGAGGTCGATGAAAACGCGCAGCTTGGCGGGGATTTGCAGGCCCACGCCCGGCGCCGGATACAACACGTTGATCGGGGCGGGCGGCGGCGCATATTCGCCCAAGATCTCGACGAGCTTGCCCGCCGCCAGCGCGGCGCGGGCCTGGTATTCGGGCAAGCGCGCGATTCCGGCACCCGCAATCGCCGCCGAGAGGATCGCGGCGGGCGAGTCCGCGACGAAACGTCCGTTCACGACGCGCTCGCGCAATTTGCCGTTCCGGCGAAAACGCCACGCGGCCGTACGGCCGACACCGCGCCAGACAAGACATTCGTGGCCGTCGAGATCGTCGGGGACGCGCGGCTCGCCGGCCCGCGCGAGATAATCTGGCGACGCGACAGTGACGATGCGCGTTTCGCCCACGCGCCGCGCGATCAGCGTGCCGGGCGGGGGGGCGCCGATGCGCAAACTCGCGTCGAACCCGCCGGCGATCGGATCGACGGCGTGGTCGTCCAGCGTCAGATCGACCGACAAAGCGGGATGGGCCGCGATCAATGCGGCGGCGAGCGGTGCGACATGAATCGCGCCGAATTGCGTCGGTGCGGTCAGGCGCAGCGTGCCGGCGGGCCCCTCTTGTGCGCCTTTCAACGCCGCGCGCGCTTGTGTGAGCTCCGCCAAGGCGCGCTGCGCATGTGCCAGATAACGCTGCCCCGCCTCGGTCAGCGACAAGGCGCGCGTCGTGCGCTGTGCGAGTCGCGTGCCCAGCCGCGCTTCGAGCGCCGCCAACAAGCGGCTGGCGCGCGCGGGGCCCAGCCCCAATTCGCGCGCGGCCGGGGCCAGCGCGCCGCGCGCGGCGAGGGCGACGAAAAGCTCAAGTTCGGCGAGGCGGTCGGACATTCATGCCTAAATCGAGAGAATGAAGTGTGATCTTATCGATTTCGGACTATCGGCGAAACGCCCATCTTCTCGGGGACGGCCGCTTTCGGCCGCCGGGGATGGAGGGAAAGATGGGACGGCATTATGGCGAACTGGCTTTCACGGACTCGGTCCGGCGCTTCCAGGCGGAAGACGGGTCGGCCGCCTCCTATGCGCGCCAGCAGGCGAAGGGCGGTCGCGATACGGTGACGCCCGATCTGGCGGCGTTTCTGGCGCAGACGCACTCGTTCTATCTCGCCTCGGCTTCGGCCGATGGGCGGCCCTATATGCAGCATCGCGGCGGCCCGGCCGGATTCTTGAAGCCGATCGACGAGAAGCATCTCGGTTTCGCCGAGTTCTCGGGCAACCGGCAATTCATCTCGCAAGGCAATCTTGCGGAGAACGACCGCGTGCTGCTCTTCGTACCCGACTATGCCCATCGCCGCCGTGTGAAAATCTGGGGGCGTGCGCGGGTCGTCGCGGACGATCCGGCGCTGCTCGATCGGCTGACGGACCCCAACTATCCGGCCGCCCCGCAACGCGCGATCGTGATCGAGATCGAGGCGTGGGACACGAACTGCCCGCAGCATATCCCCCAATTGCTGCCGGCGGAGGACGTGGCCGAGCTGGTGACGGGCCTGCGCGCGCGCGTCGCCGATCTCGAAACGCGGTTGCGGAACGCGGGCGTCGATCCAGGCTAAGCTCGGCTTCGTGCGATTCCCTTGGGCCGATCGGACGGGCCGGACCGTCCCGTTGAAACTCGTTGTTTTCCTGGCGCTGTTCGTGCCGGGCTTGTGGGTCGCCTATGCGTTGGCGGCCGGCCAGCTCGGCGCGCAGCCCTTGAAGGCGGCGACGCGCGAGCTCGGCACGATGGGCTTGCGCCTTTTCATGCTGTCGCTGGCCGTGTCGCCGTTGCGCTCGCTGTGGCATTGGCCGACGGCCATGCTGATCCGTCGCATGCTGGGTGTGGGCGCCTTCGCCTATCTCGCCTTGCATTTCACGATGTATGTCGCGAGCCAAGGCTTCGTCCTTGCGATCGTCGCGTCGGAAATCGCGCTGCGTATCTATTTAACGATCGGCTTCGTCGCGTTGCTGGGCCTCACGGCCTTGGCCGCGACCTCGACCGACGGGATGATCAAGCGCCTGGGCGGCAAGAATTGGCGGCGCTTGCACAAGCTCGCCTATCCGCTGGGCGTGCTGGCGATCGTGCATTTCTTCCTGCAAGCGCGCCTCGACGCGATCGAGACCCAAATCACGGCGGGGCTTTTCGTCTGGGCGATGGCCTGGCGCGTCGCCAAAGCGTGGGGCCAAGCGGGCTGGGCGGTCACGCTGGCGCTCGGGATCGCGGCGGCGTTGCTGGTGCCGCTGGCCGAGGCGGGCTTCATCGCCGTCAAGCTCGGCGCGCCGTTCTGGATGGTGTTCGCGGCCAATTTCGACCCCGAATTGGCGCCGCGCCCGGCCCATGTGATTTTGGGCTTCGTGGGTGCGGTTTGCGCCGTTGCTTTCGCGCGCGCGAGGCCATAGAAAACGGGCCCATGACCGTTCTCGTGACCGGAGCCGCCGGGTTCATCGGCTTCCACCTGTCCAAAGCGCTGATGGCGCGCGGCGAAGACGTGGTGGGCTTCGACAATTTCGATCCCTATTACGACGTGCGCCTGAAAGAGGCGCGCGCGGCCGAGCTTGGGAAGAACAAGAACTTCCGCATGGTGCGCGGCGAATTGGCCGCCGACGGCGCCTTCGCCGGCGTGCTGGCCGACAAGTCGATCGACCGCGTCGTGCATTTGGCCGCGCAAGCGGGCGTGCGCTACTCGCTGTCGCATCCGGAGGTCTATATCCGGACCAACATCATCGGCCATTTCAACGTCATCGAGGCGTGCCGCCAGCGCGGCGACATCAAGCATCTCGTCTATGCCTCGTCCTCGTCGGTCTATGGCGGCAACGAGAAACTGCCATTCTCGGTCGACGATAAGATCGACAAGCCCGTCTCGCTCTACGCCGCCACCAAGGCCGCGAACGAGCTGGTCAGCCACGCCTATTCGCATCTGTTCGCCGTGCCGGCGACGGGTTTGCGCTTCTTCACCGTCTACGGCCCGTGGGGCCGGCCGGACATGTCGCTGTGGATCTTCACCAAGGCGATTTTGGAAGGCAAACCGCTGCCGCTGTTCAACGGCGGCGAGATGCGGCGCGATTTCACCTATGTCGACGATATCGTCGCGGGCGTGATCGCGGCGTTGGATCGCCCGCCGGTCGCGGGCGACAAGAAGGCCGCGCATCGCGTCTATAATCTCGGCAATCACCGTTCCGAACCGCTGATGCGCTTCGTCGAATTGATCGAGCGCGCGACCAACCACAAAGCGATCCTCGACAAGCAACCGATGCAGCCCGGCGACGTGCGCGAAAGCTTCGCGGATATCGAAGCCTCGCGCCGCGATTTGGGCTTCGAGCCGAAAACGACGATCGATGTGGGCGTGCCGCGCTTCGTCGATTGGTTCCGCGCCTATAACGGCATTTGAGGGCGATCATGGAAAAGCGCTTCGACCCCAAGGCTCTGGCCCCCGCGATCTACGACGCGCAAATCAAGCTCGGCATGGCGGTCAAGACTTGCGGTCTCGATCTCGCGCTGATCGAACTGGCGCAAGTCCGCGCTTCGCAGATCAATGGCTGCGCCTACTGCCTCATCCTGCACCTCGCCAACGCGCGCAAAGCCGGGGTGTCGCAGCGCAAGCTCGACCTGATCGCCGCTTGGCGCGATACGCCCGATTTCGACGCGCGCGAGCGCGCGGCGATCGCGTGGTCGGAAACGCTGACGCATATCTCGCATGGCGGCGTGCCGGACGAGGCCTATCGGGCCGTGCGCGAAGCGTTCAACGAGACGGAAATCGCGCAGCTCAGCTTCGCGATCGGCCTGATCAACGCCTGGAACCGCGTCATGGTCGCGGCCCAGGTTCCGCCCCCGTAAGACGCTAGATCTTCATCGCCGCGATGCGCTGAACGATCGCCGGTTTGGGCGCGTCGACATAACGATCCTCGAACGCGACGATCACGAATTGGTTCAGCGTGCGCGCGACCAATTCGTTGGGGTCCAGCAGGAAATCGGGGTTGTCGGGCTTGCCGTAGGCTTCGTTGCCGCGCGCGAAGGTCTCGTAGATCAGAATGCCGCCCGTACGGATCGCCGCGAACAGGTCCGGAAAAAGCGGCCGGTGGAGATAATTCGTCACCACCGCGGCGTCGAAGACTTGCCCTTGGAGCGGCCAGGGCGAACCGTCTTCCAGATCGGCCTGGATCGCCGTCACGCCGGGCAGGTGGGCGAGGGCGGAGACGTCCTTGTCGACCGCGACCACTTTGCGCCCGTGCCAGGCGAAATAGCGCGAATGCCGCCCGCCGCCGGCGGCAAGGTCGAGAACCGTGCCGCCTGGTGCCACGAGCCCGGCATGGGCCTCCACCCAGGGCGAAACCTGCTGCAAAGCGTGATGGGGGTTCATTTTCCCTCTCTTGCATTTCCGGCGTGCGGGCGCCAAATAACCATCATGATCGTGTTCGACTTGCAGTGCCGCAAGAAACACCGGTTTCAAAGCTGGTTCAAGGACGGCGCGTCGTTCGACCGCCAGGCCAAGCGCGGCCTGGTCGAATGCCCCGTTTGCGGCGACGTGAAAATCGAAAAGGCGCTGATGGCGCCGCGTCTGGCGGGGACCAAAAAGTCCCGCAAGCGTTTACCCGTGCCCGCCGAGGCGGTCGCGAGCGAAGCCGCCACGCAAGTTGCCGCCGGCCCTGATCCGGCGACCGCGAAGGCGGCGGAGTTGCACAAGGAGCTCGCCAAATTGCGCGAGCATGTCGAGAAGAACTTCGAAAATGTCGGCGGCGACTTCGCCGAGCAGGCGCGCGCGATGCATTACGGCGAGCGCGAACATAAAAACATCTACGGCGAAACGACCGACGAGCAAGCGCGCGAGCTTGTCGAAGAGGGCGTGCCGGTCGCGCGTATCCCCTGGGTCCGGCGCAACGCTTGAGGCGCTTCAGCGCTTCGCTTTGATCTCGATCGGTACGCCCGGCATATGCTTGGTCGTCTTGATCGTCAGCGCCGATTTGACGGTCGCGACGTTGGGGGCGGCCGTCAGCTGCGTGGTCAGAAATTTCTCGTAAGCGTCCCAATCGGCCGCGACGACTTTCAGCAGGAAGTCGGTCTCGCCGGTCAGCATGTGGCACTCGCGGACCATCGGCCAAGAGTCGATCAGTTCATGGAAGGCGCGCAGATCGGCCTCGGCTTGGCTTTTCAGCGACACCGAGGCGAATACCGTCACGCCATAGCCCAGCGCATGCGGGTCGATCTCCGCGTGGTAGCCGCGGATGATCTTGGCTTCCTCCAGCACGCGCACGCGGCGCAGGCAGGGCGGGGCCGAGATGCCCGCCCGCTTGGCGAGGTCGACATTGGTCATCCGCCCGTCCTCCTGGAGGTCGTGGAGGATCTGGTGGTCGACGTCGTCAAGCTTGTGGCCGCGCATAATTACTGTCCGGTAACCTGGGTGAATTGAAATAATGTTAGCAATCGCCGGGCCACGCGCCTAGCCCTGTGTAAAAAAATTGCGCGAAACCCAGGCGGGGGGTAGGGACCGCACGCCATGACGAACCGCCCGCGTACCGCCTGGATCATCAGCCCCGGCCAAGTCGGCATGAAGGCCCAATGCCGGGGCCTCGCCGAGGCGTTGGGGCTCGCCTACGAATTCAAGGATGTGAAGTTCCGCTGGCCCTATCGCTGGCTGCCGGAACGCCTGCTCGCCGGCAATCCCTTCGACATGCTGGAAGCCGACAGCCCGCGCGTCGATCCGCCCTGGCCGGATGTCGCGATCACGCTCGGCTCGCGCTGCGCGCCGATCGGTGTGGCGATGAAGCGCCGTTCGGGCGGCAAGGTCGTCGCCATCCATGTGCAGAAGCCGGCCGTGCCGCCCGAATGGCTCGATGCCGTGATCTCGCCTTGGCATGACGGTTTGAAGGGCGCCAACGTCATCGAAACGCAAGCGGCGCTGCATTATGTGACGGCGGAAAAACTCGCGGCGGGCGCCGAGGAATGGCGCGCGACGTTCGCACCGCTCAAGCGCCCGCTCGCCGGGATCATTCTCGGCGGCTCCAACGGGTTGCGGCGCTATCGCTTCTCCGACGAAGCCGTGGCGCGCATCGACGACAATATACGCAAGCTCGCCGCGTCGGGCGTGGGCTTGGCGCTGACCACGTCGCGTCGCACCGATGCGAATGCGCGCGCGAAACTCGTGCGCACGGTGCGCGAACTCGGCGGCTTCGCGTACGACACCGAAGAAGGCGGGGCGAACCCCTATCTCGGCATTCTGGCCCTGGCCGATGCGCTGGTCGTGACCGAGGATTCGGTGTCGATGACCAGCGAGGCGCTCTCGACCGGAAAACCGGTGCTGGTCGCCGATTTGGACGGCAAATCCGGGCGAATCGCCGCCTTCCAGGCGGAAATGCGCCGCCAAGGCCGGACCCGCGCCTTCGAAGGGCGACTGGATACTTGGACCTACGATCCGCCCCGGGATACCGAACGCGCGGCCCTTGAAATCAAACGCCGATTTGGCTGGGGATAAGGAATCAAAATTCTTTTGGACCCGCTAGGCGTGCGCAAACATGCCTGATAGGTTTGCGTTGTACGCATAGCGGAGTCCGATTCCATGCCCCAGACCCATCGCACCAAGGTTCTCATCATCGGGTCGGGGCCCGCCGGTTACACTGCCGCGATCTATGCGACCCGCGCCAATTTGTCGCCGATTCTGGTGCGCGGCATGCAGCCGGGCGGCCAGCTTTCGATCACCACCGATGTCGAGAATTTTCCCGGCTTCGAAAAGGCCATCCAAGGCCCGTGGCTGATGGAGCAGATGTACAAGCAGTGCGAGCATATCGGCACGCTGATCCTGGAAGATCTGATCGTCGACATCGATCTTTCGAAGCGCCCGTTCGTGGCGAAGGGCGATTCGGGCGATAGCTATATCGCCGACACGGTCGTGATCTGCACCGGCGCCCAAGCGCGCTGGCTTGGCATCGCGAGCGAGGACAAATTCCGCGGCGGCGGTGTTTCGGCTTGCGCCACTTGCGACGGTTTCTTCTTCCGCGGCAAGAAAGTCGCGGTCGTCGGCGGCGGCAACACCGCGGCTGAAGAAGCGCTCTACCTCACCAATCACGCCAGCAAGGTAACGCTGATCCATCGCCGCGACTCGTTGCGCGCGGAAAAGATGATGCAGGCGCGCCTGCTGAAAAATCCGAAGATCGAGATCATCTGGAACGCGGTGGTCGAGGAGATCGTGGGCGAGGATTCGCCGATCTCCGGCGGTGCCGCGACCGTGACCGGCTTGAAGCTGAAGGACACCGTGACGGGTGCGGCATCGTCGATCGCGGTCGACGGGCTGTTCGTGGCGATCGGCCATGTGCCGGCGACGTCGCTGTTCAAAGGCAAGCTCGCGATGGATGCCGAGGGCTATTTGCTGACCAAGCCCGATTCCACCGCGACCGACGTGCCCGGCGTGTTCGCCGCGGGCGACGTGAAAGACAAAATCTTCCGCCAGGCGGTGACCGCCGCGGGGATGGGGTGCATGGCGGCCTTGGAGGCCGAGAAATTCCTCGCCCACGAGGAAGGCGCCCATCTCGCGGCCGCGCAATAAGGCGGAAGGGCAGGGAGCGACGTTCCGATGGACTGGGACAAACTAAGGGTGTTTCACGCGGTTGCCGAGGCGGGGTCCTTCACCCATGCCGGCGACAAGCTGAACCTGTCGCAATCGGCGGTCAGCCGGCAGATTTCGGGTCTGGAAGACTCGGTGTCGGCGCCGCTGTTCCATCGCCATGCGCGCGGCCTCATCCTCACCGAGCAGGGCGAGCTGCTGTACAACGCCGTGCGCGAGGTTTTCGCCAAGCTCGCGATGGTCGAAACCCAGCTTGCCGAGACGAAGGAAAAGCCGACGGGCCTGTTGCGCGTCACCGCGACGGTGGCGTTCGGTTCGGTGTGGCTCGCGCCGCGTTTGGGCGAATTCCTCGACCAGTACAAGGACGTGCAGGTCGAGATGAAGCTCGACGATCGCGAACTCGATCTCGGCATGCGCGAGGCCGATTGCGCGATCCGCATGCATCCGCCCCGCCAAGGCGATCTCATCCAGCGCCATCTTCTGTCGGTGCATGTGCACGCTTACGCGAGCCAAGCCTATATCGACCGCCATGGCATGCCGAAGACGGCGACCGATCTCGATAAGCACAAGCTGATCGTCTATGGCGACGATCCCAATCCGCCTTTCCCGAACGTGAACTGGCTATTGGAGGCGGGCACGACCGGCGGGCGCAAGCGCAAGCCGACGTTGCGCGTGAACAACGTCTATGGCCTGCTGCGCGCGGTCGAAAGCGGCATCGGCATCGCCGGCTTCCCCGATTACATGGCCAACCAGTCGGAAAAGGCGGTCCGTATCCTGCCCGAGCTCGAAGGGCCGACCTACGAGGCGTATTTCGTTTATCCGGAGGAGCTTCGCAGTTCCAAGCGGATCGCCGTGTTTCGCGACTACCTGGTTCAAAAGGTTGCCGAATCGCAGTTCTGATCGGCTACCGCCTGGGCGGTATCGGGCTGTTCGTTGTGCGCTGCGGCGAAGCCCGACGCGATTTTGTACCCAAATATCGTCTAAAACGCATTTCTTAAGAATAGGTTAGATGGATATGCGGGGCGCGCAGCCCTTCCATGTCATTTTTGCCATTTTTTCGAGCAGTTTAGTCCCTATGTTTGTCTTGTCGGTTTTGCGGCGCACCTAGCGCCCTTGCCGAAGGGCCCTCTCTTCGGAGCGGGCGGGGTTCTCTGAACCCTACGTCTCCCAGACGTGAAGCCTCCCTGTTCAACTCGCCCGGTGCATTGCACCGGGCGTTTTTTTTTGTACCGCTTCCGCCGGTCGATTAAACAGGCGGCATGCGGATTAAGCGATGGGGGATCGCCGGGCGGGCGGCGCTGTACTGTGCCGCGATCGCCACGGTCTTCGGCATCGCGGCCACACTGGTCGCGTCGCTGCAGCCCGATACGCCCAACCCGATCGGCTTCGGTCGCGCCCGCACGGCCTTTTACCAAGCCGATCCGCGCCGCTTCGACATGGTGTTCCTCGGCGACAGCCGGACCTATTGCGGCATCCACGCCGACCTGATCGATCCGCTGGTCGGCCGTCGCTCGATCAATCTCTCGGCTTTCGCGCATTGGCTGCCCGCGCAATATGCGCAGTTGCGCGACATCGCCGACGATATCGCGCCGGGGACGGTGGTCGTGCTGTCGGTCGGGCATCAGAATTTCGATCCGTCGCCCATCCAGCGCAGCTATCCGATTTCGCTCGCCAATGCGGCGCGTCTCGTGGCGTTGGGCGTATCGCCGATGGAACTGGCCGACAACGTCGCCTGGGCGCATCGCCCGCAGCGTTTGACGGCCGAGCGCGGGGCGCTGCGCGATCGCGTTCTGGCGTTCGCGGGTTTGCGCGAAGCGCCCGCGCCGATCGCCGTGATTCCGGGCCAAGCGAATATCGCTGCCGTGCCCGACGCGCTCGCGGTGCAAGCCGCGACGCTGCTCGGCGAATGGCGCGGCAAGCCCGGTGTCGCCGACGCGCAAGTCACGATCGACGAAGGGCGCATCACCTCCGTCGCGATCATCCGAACGGGCGGTTCCTATTATCGCGTCGAAACCGACCCCGCCTATTTCCGCGCGCGGCAAACGCCCGCGAAGACCGATCCGGCGGATTTCGCCTGGACGCCCGATCCGGCGCGCTTGCGCATTTTCGAGGCGATGCTCGATTTGCTGCGCGAACGCGGTATTGCGACCATCGTCAACGAGATGGAGGAAGCGCCGCATCTTTATGGCGGCGATGCGATGCGCGCGAAATATCGCGACGCGATGGATCGCCATATTCGGCCGCGCGTTGCCGCACGCGGCTTCCCCTACACGCGCGTCGATTTCGACCGGTTCGGCGACGACAATTATTTCGACTACAACCACCTCAACAGCCGGGGCATCGAGCGCTTTACGCCGATGCTGGCCGAGCAACTGCGCGGGCTGCTTTAGGCCATGCTGTTCAGCTCGGTCCAATATCTGCTGTTCTTTCTGGGCGTTCTCGCCGCGACCTGGATGCTGGTCGGCGCGCCGCGTTTGCGGCTCTGGGCGCTGCTGCTCGCGAGCTATTATTTCTACGCCAGCGAAAACGGCTGGCTGACGCTGCTGATTTTGGGCAGCACGCAATTCGACTATTGGGCGGCGAAGGCGATCGCCGCCACAAGCGACATGCGGCGCAAGCGTCTTTGGCTTGCGGGCTCGATCGCGATCAATCTCGGCGTGCTCGGCTATTTCAAATATCTGGGTTTCCTCGCGCAGACCGCATCCCAGCTCGCGGGAATGATCGGCTGGGAACTCGGCTGGGTCGAAACCAAGGTGATGCTGCCGCTCGGCATTTCGTTCTACACCTTCGAAGCGATCAGCTACGTCGTCGACGTCTATCGCGGCGACATGAAGCCCGAGCGGCGCTGGCATCGCTTCGCGCTGTTCATCATGTTCTTCCCGCATCTGATCGCGGGCCCGATCGTGCGCGCGTCGCAGTTCCTGCATCAGCTCGACGAACGCCCGGCGCTGGACGTCGCGCGTTTCGAACGCGCGCTCACGCTCGTCTTTCTCGGGCTGTTCAAGAAAATCGTGATCGCGGACACGCTCGCCCCCATCGCCGACGCGGCCTTCGCCGATCCGGCGGGGCTCGATACGATATCGGCGTGGACGGGCGTCTACGCCTTCGCGCTGCAAATCTATTTCGATTTCAGCGGCTATACCGATATCGCGCTGGGCAGCGCGCTCCTGCTCGGCATCAGGCTGCCCGCGAATTTCGACCTTCCCTACGCCGCCGTCAGCATCACCGATTTCTGGCGCCGCTGGCATCTGACGCTGTCGACTTGGCTGCGCGACTACGTCTATTTCCCGCTGGGCGGCAGCCGCATGGCGACTCGCTGGGGCGTTTCGCGCAATCTGCTGCTGACCATGCTGATCGCCGGATTTTGGCACGGGGCGGGCTGGGGCTTTCTGCTGTGGGGCCTGCTGCACGGGCTGCTGCTGGCGGGCGAGCGTTTCCTGGGCGCGGATAAGGATGCGTCGCGCCAACGCGCGGCGCCCACACTCGGCTCGCTCCCGCGCCGGATCGCGGTGTTCCATCTGGTCGCGATTCTTTGGGTGTTCTTCCGCGCCGAGACTTTGGACACCGCATTCGCGATCTTGGCGCAGTGTTTCGGCTGGAATTTGGAGGACGGTTCGACGCGCATGTTCGCGGCGGTCGCGATTCTCGTCGCGGCGACGCTGGCGATCCAGCTTGCGGCCGCGTGGAAGCCCCTTGGCGAACGGATCGGCGAGGTTCCCGTTTTCGCGCGCGCGGCAATCTACGGCGTCGCGGCCTTCGTGATCGTGATGTTCAACAGCGACGCGCCGCCGGCCTTCATCTATTTCCGCTTCTGAGCGGCGCGACACGTCGTCGCAATTGCGCTGGATCAAGGCCGCCGGGGGGCGGGGACGGGCATGAAGCCCCGGTCAACCCCGCGAGGCTATCGTTCCTATGGCGTTTATCGATCTCGACGCGTTGCGCGCCGCGCCGCTGCGCCGCGAGCCCTTCGACCATTTCCTGGCCAGCGGCATCTTGCGCGAAGGGGCTGCGGAAGAGATCGAGCGCGATTTTCCCAAGCTGTCCGGGGCGGGGCTTTATCCGGCCGACGAGGCCGGCGGCGGTCCCGCCTTCCGCGCGCTGATCGATGAAATCCAAAGCCCGGAACTGCGCGCCGCCTATGCCGAGAAGTTCGGCGTCGGCCTCGACGGGCGGCCCTTGATGGTCACGGTGCGCGCAAGGGCGCGCGCCAGCGACGGCAAGATCCATGTCGACTCGACGGCGAAATTCGTCACGTCGCTGCTCTATCTCAACCGGCCTTGGGCGAATGCGGGCGGGCGCTTGCGCTTCCTGCGCGGGCCGGGCGACATCGACGACTACATCGCCGAAGTGCCGCCCGACGCCGGCACGCTCGTCGCCTTCCGCCGCACCGAAAATTCCTGGCACGGCCACCGGCCGTTCGAAGGCGAGCGGCGCTACGTGATGTTCAATTGGATGACCGGCCGTGCGATCGCCGCATGGGAGATCGCGCGCCATCGCGCTTCGGCCTTCGCCAAACGCCTTTTGTCCGGCGGCAAGGAGGCCGCGTAATCATGCAAGTCGCCGCTCTATCGCCGCTGATCCGAACGCCGAAGCCTTGAAGCTTCAGATCCCCAAGTGCGCGCGCAGATTTCCCCAAAAGATATCCGGCGCGAAATGGGTGTCGAGATGGGCCTTGCCCCGATCGGCGATCGCGCGGCGGCGATCTTCGTGCTTGCCGAAGAATTGCGCGAAGGCGACCAACTGGTGCGCGTTGGCGAAGGGCACGTAGTGCACGAACGGCACCAGGAATTTATCCGCATCGCTGCCCGATTCCTCGAACAGTAAAGCGCCCGACCAAATGGTCTCGAACACCCGGGCGGTTACGATGCGCAGATTGTTGCTTATGATACCGTTGGAAAAAACCATCCGGGATTGACCGAGCAACGCGCGATACTTCGGCATCGGTAGGGCAAGGTCTTTGCTCTTGTCGTGGATCTGGATATGGGCTGGGAGATGCCCCCCGACGATGGCGGCGAAGATCTCGCGGCCACGCGCGCCATAGCCGATGATCGTTAAGTTCTTGTCCCGCGCTTCGTGCGGCCGAGGCGTGAATTCCGACGGCTCGAACGGTACGACTGGCCAATAGAAGCTTTTCGCAGTGTGGCGGTTCGCTATGTGAAGGATGGTCCTGCGATTGAAATGAAGGATGCAATCGGCGTCGTTCCAGCTTTCGAAGGCGTCGAAACCGTCGTCCTTTTCGTAGAGATCGGACATCGCGACCACCCAGCGAAATCCGCGCGCGGCGCGGTCCGCGAGATCGGCCGGCCGCAACGTGGTTTCGTCGTGCGCGAAATTGCCGTCGGATATCACGAGGTCCGGCTTGAACTCGGCGATCTCGGCGTTCAAAAGCCGTAACCCTTCCGCGAGTTCGGCCCGCGTGCGTTTCTGGCCGACGCGATTCATCATCACCATCTCCGACCCGGCTGCCACGCGGAATTCGTGACCCAGCTTCATGGCCGACGCGCCGAAGTAGTCGATGTTGTCGTCGTGGCTGTTGTTCTGGGAATTGCTGACCGGATCGCTGTGCAGCAGAAGGATCTTCAAACGCCGCGCAGGCTCGCTCGGCGCCGGTCGCGGAAGCCATGGCAGATGGGGTGGGTTCGTCTCGAAAGCACGCGTGTGCGCGTCGAGCAAGCTTTCGATCACGGCTTCCGTGCGCGCATCCAGGTGCTCGGATGCCCGGCCGAGCAACGGGCAAGGTTTCAGGATTTCGGCGATGCGGGGATTGAAGTCGCCGCAGGCCTGGAGCCAGAGCATGAGCAGAGGATACGGGCCGCCGGTGTAGGCGTAGCCGGCGTTTTTTGCGCGGATCATCGCGCTGACTGCGGCGCCTTCGTCGCCAGCCCCGTCGAGCGCCACCGCCAACGCGCACCACGCTTGCCCCGCGTCCGGCGCGAGGAGCACCGCTTTGCGCGCCGCGTCCACCGCATCGGCAGGGCGTCCTGCGAGCGTGTGCAACTCGGCCTCCGTCAGCAGCGCGGCCAACGGCGCGCAAGGCGCCCCGGCCTCGCGCGCGAGCGCGACGCCGAGATCGATCGCGCCGTGCGCGCACGCGATCCTGATCAGATTCAGAACGCACTCCATGCTGGGAGCGGTCTCGTAGATACGGATCAGGGGCGCCGCTGCGTCGTGCGCCGCGGCGGGGAAACGTGACAGCCAATCCATCGCGAAATCGACGCTCCAAATGCGAACGGATGTCAGCTTAGCTTCTACGCCACAGCCGGGCCAAGGAATATGCGGTTTCCCGCCGTCAGGTCGCCGCCTTCAGCGCGTCGACCTGCGCAATCCGGATAGCGGCGCCCTGCCGGCCCACATCTATTTCCGCTTCTGACTGCGGCGGCGTGTCGCGGCCGCGATTGAGCTGAATCAAGGCAGGGGCGGGCGCGTCTCTATGATTCTCGCGCCTATGTCCGTCCTCGATATCTGCGCCGTCAAGATCACCGATGCTTTCGCCGCCAGCCTCGCCGCGGCGCGCATCCGCGAAACGCCCTATCGCCATTGGCTGCTGACCGACGCGCTGCCCGACGAAACGTTGAACGCGATCGCCGAACTGCCCGCGGCACCGGCCGAGATCGGCGACACGCAAGGGCGGCGCGAGACGCATAATTCCAGCCGCCGATTCTTCGCCCCCGGCGATTTGTGGGACGATACGTGCCAAGCAGTCGCGCGGACCTTCCAAGCGCCCGAAACGGTCGCGATGCTGGCCGAGACGACGGGTGCCCCCTTGGCGGGGGCGAGCTTGCGCATCGAATACTGCCAGGATCGCGACGGGTTCTGGCTGGAGCCGCACACCGATATCGGCGCCAAGCTTTTCACCATGCTGGTCTATCTCGGCGACGATCCGGCGATGGGCACGGATATCTACGATTCGGATAAGCGCCATTTGGGGGCGGCCCCGTTCGGCTTCGGGCGCGGGCTGATTTTCGTGCCCGGCAACGACACCTGGCACGGCTTCGAAAAACGGCGAATCGACGGCGTGCGCAAGTCGATCATCGTCAACTACGTGAAGCCGGAATGGCGCTCGCGCCACGAGCTGGCATTTGCCAACACCCCGGTTCTATTCCCGAATTAACCAGCTTTGCTGCATTGCACAAAAGTCATTTGACCCGCGCCTGGGGTAGGGGGATAGTGCCAATACCGGATGCGTGACCGCGTCGGGCGACCCGTCTTCGAACATGGGCGCCCCGGTCATCCCCCGCCGGTGGAGCGAAACGTCCGATTCCCATTGTTTGGCGAGGGAGCCGGGCGAAATGCGTTACTTCCGACGTTTACATTCCTTCGATGCCGAGGCGCTCGCGGCGCATCTGATCGCGCTGGATTCGCGCGATCGGCGGTCGCGGTTTTCCGCCCCGGTCTCCGACCCGGCGATCCGCGCTTATGTCGCGGGTATCGACTGGCGCCGGGCGGCGATCGTCGGCTGCTTCGACGGCGCCAATCTGATCGGTACGGCCGAACTGCATCTGCCAAGCCCCGGCGATGCGTCGCGCGAGGGCGAGTTCGCCGTCGCGGTGGCGCCGGGTCGGCGCGACGAAGGCTTGGGCAGCGAATTGCTGCGCCGGACGATCGTGCTGGCGCGCAACCGGATGCTGCGCCGCTTGCGGATGGTCTGTCTGCTCGACAACGGGCCGATGCGCCGCATCGCGCGCAAATTCGGCGGCGAGCTCGACATCACCGACGGCCAAGCCTGGGCCGATCTGCGTCTGCCGTTCCCCGATCCGCTCTCGCTCGCCAGCGAAGCCTACGAGGAAGGCATGGGCCTCGCCGCCGCGATGCAAACGCGGCACGGTCTCGCGCCCGCCTAAGCGCGCTTCAACGCGGCTTCGAGATTGTCGGCGAATTCGGCGACGCCGAAGCGCGGCCGTGCCCAGGCGGCACCCGCAGCCGCAAGGTTTTGCGCGAATGCCGCATCGTTCATCACGCGCGCGATTTGGCGCGCGAGAGCGGCGCCGTCACCGGGCGGATAGAGCAGGCCGGTCTTGCCGTCGTCGATCAATTCGCGTGTACCGCCGGCATCGCTGGCGATCACCGGCACGTTCGCGCGCAACGCTTCGACCGTGACCCGGCCGAAGGCTTCGTTGCGCGACGTGACCAGCACGGCATTCGCTTTCGCAAGGCGCGCGCCCAGATCGCGCACATGGCCGTGGAAATGCGTTTGTGCTTCCACGCCGCCGTCGCGCGCGGCAGCGCGCAGGCGAGCGGTGTAGCCTTCGGCACCTTCGCCGAAAAAATGCAGCTGCGGGCGCTTGTCGTCGCGCGCCAGGATCGTCAGCGCCGCGATCGCGTCGCCTTGGCCCTTTTGCGGGTTCAGCGAGCCGGGCAACGCGAGATGGAACACGCCGGCGGGTTCGAGATCGGGCACGTTCGCCGCCGGTGTCGGATCGATCCGGTAGTAGACGCGCACGATCTTTTCGCGCGGCAGGAAATGCGCGTATTTGGCCGCGACCGCATCCGAGTTGACGATGGCGCGCGCCGTCGTCCGGGTCATGATCTTCGCCGTGCGCGCGTCGCCCCAGGCGAATTCCAGCCCGTGATCCTCCCGTCCGAATTCGTGAATCCACCAGACATGCTTGAGGTCGGCGCGTTCGGCAGCGAGCGCGCCCACGCCCAGCGCCATCGTATTGGTGACGACGAGATCGGGTTTGGCCTCGCGCATCGCGGCGGCGAGCGGCGCCGTCGCCCGCCAAGTGCGCCAGCGCAAACGCCAGCGCTTGCGGCCTTTGGTGCTGGCCCACAGCGGCATCGTCATCACGCGGGCGCGCACGCCCAACGCTTCGAGCTTGTCGATCATCGTACCGTGATCGGGCATCCACACTTCGGCCGTGTGGCCGCGCGCGACCAGCGCTTCGATCCCCTCGACCATCGCCGAGGTCGCCCCGCCCAAATCGCCTTGGTGCGAGAGGAAGAGAAGCTTCACTAGAACCCGAACATATGGTCGAGGCTGAAACGCCCGTCCGGTTCGGCGAGCCCGTGATAGCCGAACAGGCGGCAGGTCCGATCGCGGATCAGTACGTAGCCGCCATTCGCGGCTTTCGCGATGTCGGCTTTGCCGAAGTGTTCGGACACGCGCCACAGCCGCGAGCCCGAGCATGGAATCGCCAGTGACGATTCCGCGATCTTCGTGCCGGTCGAATCGTGCAGTTCCAGCACGGTCTCCGATGTTTTGCGCCACGGCGTCGAGGCCGGGTAGATCAGATGGCAGAACGCGTCCTGCGCGTTCACGCCGAGACTGAGGAACAGCCGCGTCGTCAGCCCCGGCGGACGGCCGATATAGGATTGCGGCTCGTTCTTGAACACGAGGGCCGTGTTGAAGATATGGCTGCCGAAGCTCGTTTCGGCGGCGTGCGCGGCCCCGGCCTTGCGCGCGTAGCGGAAGATCGCGTGGATCCAGCCGTCGCCCGCCCCGCCGTCGCGGAAATCGTAGGACAGCTCGACATGGCCGTAACCGCCGGCGAGATCGGCGGTGAGGGGCACTTCGCGCGCATGGTCGCGCGCGAGATTGCCGAGGAATTCCTCGCGCGCCAATGCGCCATCCTTGTCGTAGAAGCGCGCGATCAGCGGCAGCGTGCTTTGCCCGCGCGCCATCGGCGTGGGCAGGGCCACACCGGTGAAATCGGCAAGCGGCAGGATCGGGGCGGGCAGGATGAAGCCCTTGCCGAAATCGGCACCCAGCTTCGCGATGTCCGCATCGGGCTTCAAATCGCTGCGCTCGACATTCGCGTGCGCCACGTGCCGCTTGCCCGCGATTTCGACTTCATAGCGCGGGCGCACGACGAACTTGCCCGCATCCATCTCGATCTGCTGCGGCCAGGACAGCGAGGGCAGCAATTCGCCCATGTCGATGGCGCGCATGCCGAAGCCGGGGATGGGTGCGGCCATCGGCACCCACGCATCGGTTCCCATGCGCGAAAACTTCACGCCGTCGGCCGGGACCGGGCAGGAATGCGCGTTTTGTACCCACACGCGCACGCGCTCACCGGGCCTCGGCGCGGGAATGCCGGCATAGTAATCGGCGGGCCACGGATTGGCGTCGTGGGTGCAGGTGATTTCGTCGGGTCCCCAGAAATCCAGCGCGTATTTCAAAACGTCGTGGCCGGTGACGTCGATCATGTGGATGAACAATTGGCCGGTGAAATCGCCCAGGCCGAAACGCTGGCGCACCTCGCGGCTATCGACCGTGAAAGCCGACACGCCCGGCGCCAGGGTTTCGTCCCATGTCGCCAATGCCTTGCCGTCGGCGTCGAACAGGCGGAACCAAGCGCGCACGTTTTTGGCGCCATAGCCCGCCCAGTAATTGGCGCTGACCATGCGCGTATGGCGCCGGGGTTCGTCGACGAACAGCACGAGATTCGTGACGAAGTTGAAGGTCGACAGATAGCGCTTCTTGTCGGTGATCAACGCGTCGGGAATGCGCATCGCGTCGAGCGTGGCGACCGCAACACCTTCGGGCAGCCACGGCTTGATCTGCGCGACGAGCGGCTCGGCATCGAACGCCGCCACGAAAATCGCTTTCGCCCCCGCAGCGGCGATGCGCGAGACGGGCTGAACTTTCAGCCCCGCGATATCGCGGCCGATATGCGCGTGGTTTTGGCCGTAGAGCCCGGCGATTTTAACCGCGGAAAAATCCTGCAGAGCGGAGATGGCGGCCCAAGCGCCGAACGGGTCGTAGATCGCGACGGGGCCGGCTTCGGCTAGTTGTGCCGCCAGTTTGCGGGCGGGTTCCACCGCCAACGGATGGCCGACCGCGCGGAACAGCGCGTCGCCACCCGTGCGGTTGTCGAAGGTCTCGATCGGAAGGGCGCGCCGCGCGGTTTCCGGGCGGGCGGGGGAAGAGTCCGGCATGGCCCGGATATACGCCCGCCGCGCCCGATTTCAAAGGGTTAAGCCCAGAGCCGCTCATCCTGGCGGTTGGTGTACAGGTCCGCCACGTAATCGCCGTAGCCGTTGAAAAGCTGGGTGGGCACGCGCTTGCCCGTGCCGATCAGTTCCTCGCTCGCCTGGCTCCAGCGCGGATGGGCGACGCGCGGGTTCACATTGGCCCAGAACCCGTATTCGCTGGCCTGAAGCTGTTCCCAGAACGTCTTCGGGCGCTGATCGGTGAAGTTGAAGCGCACGATCGATTTGACGCCCTTGAAGCCGTATTTCCACGGCGTGACCAAGCGCAACGGCGCGCCGTTCTGGCGCGGGATCGGCTTGCCATAGAGGCCGGTGGCGATGAAGGCGAGCTCGTTCGTCGCCTCGTCGATCGTCAGGCCTTCCGTATAGGGCCAGGGATACCAGCTCGCGCGCTGGCCCGACGCCACCGACGGATTCTGAAAGGTCTGCATCACGACATACTTGGCGCTGGATGTCGGCTTGCACCATTCGACGAATTGTTTCAGCGCGAAGCCGGACCATGGCACGGTCATCGCCCACGCCTCGACGCAGCGGAAGCGATAGACGCGTTCCTCCAGCGTCATCGCCTTCAGAATATCGTCGAAATCCACCGTGCGCGGCTGTTCGACCATGCCTTCGATGCGAACCTGCCAGGGGCGGATCGGCAATTTCTCGGCCGCGCGCCAGATGGTTTTCGAGGTGCCGAATTCGTAGAAATTGTTGTACGTCGTCGCGTCGTTCTCGGCCGTCAATTCGCGATCGACGCGATAGCGCATGTTGCGCATCGCCGGATACATTCCCGCCGACGGATCTTCCTGGGCGATGGCGTTGCGTCCGCCGAGGAGGCCGCCGGCGATCGCGCCCAGACCCGCACCCAGCGTGCGGCGGCGCGTCCACAAAGCTTCGGGGGTGGCGTCGCGTTCGGGAATTTCCCAGCCACGGGGACGACGGATCAACATGGGCTTCGTCTCCAAATGAAATCTGTCTCCGGCGTTTCGCTTTACGCAGGCCGGAAGTTACTAGATCGCGCCGTCGCGCGCTTTTTTGCGCAACTGTTCGACTTGGCCGCGCACATTGGCCATATGCGGGTTAAGGGCGAGGGCTTTTTCCAGAACCTCCAGCGCCTTGTCGGGCTGGTTCTGGCGCATTGCGATCATGCCCAAACCCGACAGCGCGCCGAAATGGCGTGGCTCGAGTTCCAGCGTCTTCTCGGCGTCCTTGCGCGACTCATCCAGCCGGTCGAGCAGGAACAGCACCGTCGCGCGGCGGTTCCAGCCTTCGGCGTAGTCGGGCTTCAGGCCGGTGATCGCGTCGTAGACCGCGAAGGCGCCGAACATATCGCCGCGATTTTGCGCGTCGAGGCCCAGGCGCATCAGCGAGTTGATGGCGCCGTCTTCCGGCTCCAGCCACACACGCCAAATCGCATTTTCGTAGATCTGTGCCTCGCGCGCGTCCGACGCGGCTTTCAGTTTTTCGAACAGCGGGTCGAGGCGGGCATCCTGCGCGGCCCCGGCCGGAGCGGCGGCAAAGACGACCAGCGCGGCGAGGGCCAAGGCCCTACCGAGGTCCAGCATCGCCGTCAAGCGCTCCGCGATACGCATGGATGAAATCATGCGCGCGTGCCGGGCGGCTGTAAACTTGCATTTTCGGGCCGCCGAAGGTCTAACAAGGGGATATGTCCGCCGACGTCCATTTCGCCCGGGATTACACCGGCGCGCGGGATAAATTCCTCGCCGTCGCCAAGCCCCATGCGACGCGCTATCGCGCCTTTCAGAACCCGTTGCGCGGGCCCCGGGGCGAGACGCTTTTCTGCGACGCGGTGTGGTCGGGCCCGATGGCGGCGGACCGCGTGCTGGTGACGATTTCGGCCACGCACGGCATCGAAGGTTTCTGCGGCTCGGGCGCGCAAACCGCGTGGTACGCGACCGGTGCATGGCGCGAAATTCCGCCGGATGTGGCCCAGCTTCATCTGCACGCGGTCAATCCGCATGGCTTCGCCTGGCTGCGCCGGGTGAACGAGGACAATGTCGACCTCAACCGCAATTTCGTCGATCATATCCGGCCCTATCCCGAGAACCCGGCCTACGAACGTCTCGCCCACGCGATCTGCCCGAACGAATGGACCGAGGCGTCGCGCAAGGCGAGTGCCGCGATCCTCGCCGAGTTCGCCAAGCGTCATGGCGATTTCGCGCTTCAGGGCGCCATCTCGTCGGGCCAATACACGCACCCCGATGGCGTGTTCTTCGGCGGCCATGGGCCGACATGGTCGCATCGCGTGATCCGCACCGTGTTCGCCGATTGGCTGCGTATGGCCAAGCGCATCGGCATCGTCGATTTCCATACCGGCTTGGGCCCGCGCGGCTATGGCGAGATCATCTGCGGATTGCCGCCCGCGCATCCGGGCAGCAAGCTTTCGCAAGCCTGGTACGGCGCGGATCTGACGTCGCCCGAAATGGGCACGTCGACATCGCCGCCATTGCACGGCACCAACGGCGAAGGCTTCGCGCGGTTCCTCGCGCACGCCGAATTCTCGCACGTGGCGCTCGAATACGGCACGCTGCCGGTACCCGACGTGCTCGACGCGATCCGTGCCGACAACTGGCTGCATCTGCATGGCGACATCGCGGGCGAAGACAGCCGGCGCATCAAAACGCAAATGCGCGACGCCTTCGCGCCCGCCGACGCCGCTTGGCGCGATGCGGTGTGGAATCGCGCCGACGAAGTTCTGCGCAAGACCGCTTTCGGTCTCGCGTCCGCCTGATTTTTCTTTGACGGAGTAAAACCCATGTCGCTTCGCGCCCAGCTCACCGACGCCCTCAAGGAATCGATGAAGGCCAAGGATCAGGTGCGCACCGACACCATCCGTATGGCGATCGCCGAAATGAAGAAGCGCGACATCGAGGCGCGCGCGCTGGGCAACGCCGACGGCATTCCCGATACCGAGTTGCAGGCGGCGATCCAGAAGCTGATCGCCTCGCGCCGCGATTCGATCGCCATGTACGAAAAGGGCGGGCGGCCCGAGCTGGTGGCGAAGGAGCAGGCGGAAATCGCCGTGCTCGAAACCTTCCTGCCCAAGCAGCTCGACGCCGCCGCCATCGAAGCGGCCGCCAAGGCGGAGATCGCCGCCGCCGGGGCCTCGTCGATCAAGGATATGGGCAAGGTGATGGGCGCGATGAAGGCGAAATTCACCGGCCAGATGGATCTGGGCCTTGCCTCGGCGACCGTCAAACGCCTGCTGGGCGGTTGATCACGGGCCCCGTCGGCCCTAGATTACGCCCCCTTCGAGCGCCGCTTAACGCCTTGTGAATCATGGGGATAAAAGCGGCGCCCGAACGACGAAGGGCGTTTGCGGCGATGGCGTTTCCCCCGGCTTTTCTCGAGGAGCTGCGCGCAAGGCTGACGCTGTCCAGCGTCGTCGGCCGGCGCACGCGGCTTGTGAAAGCCGGCCGCGAATACAAGGCGTGCTGCCCGTTCCATAACGAGAAGACGCCGTCCTTCTACGTCAATGACGACAAGCAATTCTTCCACTGCTTCGGTTGTGGCGCCCATGGCGACGTGATCGGCTTCACGATGCGCGCCGATCATCTGTCGTTTCCCGAAGCGATCGAGAAATTGGCGGGCGAGGCGGGGCTGGATGTGCCGCGCATGGGCCCGGCCGAGCGCGAGAAGGCCGAGCGCGCGAAGACGTTGGGCGACGCGGTCGAAGCGGCCTGCGTTTGGTATCAGGAAAAACTGCGTGCCCCCGAAGGCCGCGCGGCGCTGGCCTATCTGCACGGGCGCGGCCTGTCCGACGACACGATCGAGCGTTTCCGTTTGGGCTTCGCGCCCGAAGGCTGGCGCAATCTCGCCGCCGCGTTGAAGCTGCGCGGTTTCGACGAAGCGATGCTGCTGGAAGCGGGCTTGATCGCGAAGCCCGAAGATCGGCCCGAGCCGTTCGACTTTTTCCGTAATCGCGTGATGTTCCCGATCACCGACCGGCGCGGGCGCGTCATCGCCTTTGGCGGGCGCGTGATGGACGATTCGAAACCCAAATATCTCAACAGCCGCGACACGCCGCTGTTCCACAAGCGCGGCAATCTCTACGCGCTCGACAAGGCGCGCCTGGGCGTAGGCGAACGCAAGGCGCGCGCACTGGTCGCCGAGGGCTATATGGATGTAATCGCCCTCCATCAGGCGGGGTTCGAGGGCGCGGTCGCACCGCTCGGTACGGCGTTGACCGAGGAACAGATGGAAGCGCTCTGGCGCATCCATCCGGAACCCGTCGTGTGCCTGGACGGCGACGCGGCCGGCCAGCGCGCCGCGTTGAAAGCGGCCGAGACGGCGCTGCCCTTGCTCAAGCCCGGCCGCGCGCTGCGCTTTGCCGTGCTGCCGGCGGAAGACGACCCGGACTCGCTTATCAAGCGCGATGGGGCGGCGGCGTTCGAACGCTTGCTCGAACGCACCAAGGGCATCGACGACGTCGTTTGGGAAAGCGAACTCGCCAAAGGGCCGGTCGACACGCCCGACCGGCGTGCGACCCTCGACGCCGCCTTGCGCGCGCGGCTTGCGCGGATCGCCGACAAGACGGTGCAAAAAGCCTACGAGAACGAGTGGGTTTGGACGCGGCTTCGCCGTCTGGGTCGGCCGGAACCCGTGCGGCCCCGCTTGGCGTACTCCAATGCGCCCCGGCCGCCGGGCAAGGGCGGGCGGCGCGCGGTCGTCGCGCCGCGCGATTTCGGCCTGCGGACGGCCGGCAATCCGGACATTCTGGCAAGGCGCGCCCAGAAGCTGCTTTTGACCGCCGTGCTCAATCACCCGGAGCTGCTCTGGGAGAACGCGGAAGCCTTTGCCGAAATTGGGTTTTCCGACCCTGTCGCGGCGCACTTGCGCGCGGCATTGCTGGATTGCGCGCACGAAGCCGCCGCCGCCCAGTCTCCGCTTGACTCGCAGGGCGTGATCGCCCACTTATCCGCCATGGGTTTGGCCGAGGAAGCGGCATCGCTGACGAAGCCAAGCTCTTACGAACACGGGGCTTTTGCCGGTCCGGGCGCGTCGCAAGACGAAGCGCGGGCGGGCTTTCGCTCCGTCTTGTCGTTGCTGGCGCGCCCGCGGATCGAAGAAGAGCTTCGTGAAGCTGCGCGCGCGGTCGCCGACGCCCCGGAGCCGGAATTGCTGGCGCGGGTCGATGCGCTGACCGCGATTTTGCGCGATTTGAACGCGCAAGGCGGCAGCGACGAAGACGACGCGTTTGGTTCCGGCGGTGCCACCGGTCTCTAAGCGCGCGACGCGATGTTCATTCGGCGGAAAATGATCCGCCCCGAGGTCGAAGCCATATGACGTCCAAGGTTAAGCCCGTCCCCGCCGCCGTCCCCCCGCGCGACGAGGCCCCCGACGCGCCGCTCCTCGATGTCACCGCCGCCGCCGTCAAGAAGATGCTCGCGCGCGGGCGCGAGCGCGGCTACGTCACCTACGACGAAATCAACGCCGTTCTGCCGCCCGACCAGGTGTCGTCGGAGCAGATCGAAGACACGCTCGCGTTGCTCTCCGAGCAGGGCGTGAACGTCGTCGAAAGCGACGACGCCGACGACGATGCGGGCGAGACGCCCGCCGCCGAAGACGGCGCCGAAGCCGCCGAGGGCGGCGAGCCCGTCGCCGCCAACCAGAAGGCGCCCGTTCCCGCCAAGGTCGGCGGCGAGGAAAGCGACGAAGAAGAGGAAGAAGCGGCTCCGCGCGGCAATATCGACGCGGATTCGATCGGCCGCACCGACGATCCCGTGCGCATGTATCTGCGCGAAATGGGCTCGATCGAGCTGTTGAGCCGCGAAGGCGAAATCGCGATCGCCAAGCGCATCGAAGCCGGCCGCGAGAAGATGATTTCGGCGCTGTGCGAAAGCCCGCTCACGATGCGCGCGGTCGTGCATTGGCGCGACGCGCTGGTCGACGGCAAGATGCTGCTGCGCGACGTGATCGATCTCGACGCGACCAACGGCGGCGGCCCCGGCGGTTCGGGTGTCGCGATCGTGCCGGGCATGCCGGTCGCGGCTCCGGCCGACGACGCGGAACCCGCCGAAGGGGCGGAACCCGCCGAAGGTGCGGAACCCGCCGAGGGCGGCGAAAACGCCGAAGCGCAGAACGCCGACGCGGGCGAGGAAAACGTCTCGCTCTCCGCGCTCGAACAGCAATTGAAGCCCGCCGTTCTCGAGAAGCTCGAGACGCTCGCCGCCGTCTACAAGCGCCAGTTCCGCATGCAGGAAAAGCGCATGGAAGCGCTGCATGCGGGCAAGGCGTTCAGCCCGGTTTCCGAGAAGCACTACCAGAAGCTCAAATCCGAGCTCATCGGGATGATGGGCGAGGTGCATCTCAACAACATCCGCATCGAGCAGCTGATGAATCAGCTGTACGACCTCAACCGCAAGCTCGTGCAGGCCGAAGGCCGCCTGCTGCGCTACGCGGAGGAATGCGGCGTGAAGCGCGACGAATTCCTGTCGAAATATCACGGCAAGGAAGTCGATCCGCGCTGGTACGGGCGCGTGTCGCGCCTGACCGGCAAAGGTTGGAAGAAATTCACGACCAAGTACAAGAACGAGGTCCAGCAGCTGCGCAAGGACGTGTCGGAAATCTCCGAGCGTTCCGGCCTGCCGATCGCCGAGTTCAAGAAGACGGTCGCCCAGGTCCAGCAGGGCGAGCGCGAAGCCGCGCGCGCCAAGAAGGAAATGGTCGAGGCGAATTTGCGCCTCGTGATCTCGATCGCGAAGAAATACACGAATCGCGGCCTGCAATTCCTGGATCTTATCCAGGAAGGCAATATCGGCCTGATGAAGGCGGTCGATAAGTTCGAGTACCGCCGCGGCTACAAATTCTCGACCTACGCCACGTGGTGGATCCGGCAGGCGATCACGCGCTCGATCGCCGATCAGGCGCGCACGATCCGCATCCCCGTCCACATGATCGAGACGATCAACAAGCTGGTGCGCACCAGCCGCCAGATCCTGCACGAAATCGGCCGCGAGCCGACGCCGGAGGAATTGGCCGAGAAGCTCGGCATGCCGCTGGAAAAGGTCCGCAAGGTCCTGAAGATCGCGAAGGAGCCGATCTCCCTCGAAACGCCGATCGGCGACGAGGAAGATTCGCATCTGGGCGACTTCATCGAGGACAAGAACGCGGTCTTGCCGGTGGACGCGGCGATCCAAGCCAATCTGCGCGAAACCACGACGCGCGTGCTGGCCACGCTGACGCCGCGCGAAGAACGCGTACTGCGCATGCGCTTCGGCATCGGCATGAACACGGACCACACGCTCGAAGAAGTGGGCCAGCAGTTCAACGTGACCCGCGAGCGTATCCGCCAGATCGAAGCCAAGGCGCTGCGCAAGCTCAAGCACCCCAGCCGCTCGCGCAAGCTGCGCTCGTTCCTGGATACGTAAGCCGCCTCTCGGCAACCTTCGCGACGCTACCCGAAGGGCCGCTCTCGACTAGGTTGCGGTTTCCGCCGTGACGTCCCTATACTCCGGGTTAAATCCGGGGAACGGGGACGTTATGGGGCGGCTTCGGTTTTTGTTGATCGCGTTGTCGGCGCTTGCCCTGACGGCTTGCTCGATAACGATGACCAATACGGCGTCCAGCACCGTCACGAAGGACGCGCACAAAGTCGCGGAACTCGACGTCTTGTATTTCGCGCATGATCGGCTGCGCGTGAATATCCAGCGGTACAACTCGCTCTACTTCGCGAGCTATCGGCTTATGAACGGCAGCCTAACCATTGGCGCCGGAAAAATCGTGACAGCGTTCGGAAACGAGTTGGTCGGAACATTCGATGAAGCGGCTCGGACGAGTGGTGTCCTCCGCCGGCTTACGGTTTCGGACAAGGCCCCGGTAAATGCCAAGGCGATCGACGACGCGCTGCCGGATTTTCGTTTCGTGCATGATGATGCCCTGGTGATCGCGCCGGCCTTGGTGGACGTCGTTTGCGGAGACAATCGTTGCAGCTTCGCCGTTTCTTTCCGCGCGGTCCTGTACGATGCGAAGGCGAAAAAGGTGATGTGGCATGGCACCCAGCAACTTAGTGTTATTAGGACCCTAAAAATAAGCGAAGCTGAGATGTTCGAGTTCGACGCGGTCGAGGCAGTCGAATCCTATTGGAATGAGATTTTCGGCACGCTTCGGTCCGATCGGCTGCTCGAGAGGGATGTGAAGGTCAAACTTCGGACCGATGCCGCGCCATCCAAGGCGAATCCGTCTTGATTTCGTGCCGGTTGGCGGCGCGCGTCCCGCCTTGCTAGTGCTCGATCACCGGTTGGCGGCACGCGCCAAACCGGCTAAACCGGTGCGCCGGTTCCGGCGGGCCCGTAGTTCAGCGGTCAGAACGCGCCGCTCATAACGGTGTTGTCGCAGGTTCGAATCCTGCCGGGCCCACCGGAGCGGCATGCTTGCGCGCGGGGGCCAACCCGCGCCAAATAAGCCGAACGAAAATTCTGGGGGAATTCGCCATCATGTGGACGCCGTCCGAACGCTATCCCGATCCTGCCGTGCGCGTGCTCGATCCGCGCGGCGCCGGGCTCATCCCGATGAACGCCTCCGTCGAGCGGCTTTACACCGGCACGCGCTGGTCGGAAGGCCCGGTGTGGTTCGGCGACGGGCATTATCTGGTTTGGTCGGACATCCCCAATAACCGCATGCTGCGCTGGACCGAAGAGACGGGCGCGGTGTCGGAATTCCGCAAGCCGTCGAACTTCTCCAACGGCAACACGCGCGACCGGCAGGGCCGCCTGGTTTCCTGCGAACATTTCACCCGCCGCGTCACGCGCACCGAGTATGACGGCACGATCACCGTGCTGGCGGATAAGTTCGAGGGCAAGCGCCTGAACTCGCCCAACGACGTTGTCGTGAAGTCGGACGGCTCGGTGTGGTTCAGCGATCCGGCCTTCGGCATCCTGTCGGATTACGAAGGAGAACGGGCACCGAGCGAACTTCCGATGGCGTTCTACCGCCTCGATCCCGCGACCGGGAAACTGACGGTCGTCGCCGACGGCATGGACGGCCCGAACGGGCTGTGCTTCTCGCCCGACGAGAAGCATCTCTATCTGGTCGAGAGCGCGTCGCGCCCGCGCCGGACTTGGGTGTTCGACGTGGTCGGCGACAAGCTGACGAACAAGCGCCCCTTCGCCGATTGCGGCGAACTGGGCACGCCCGACGGCTGGCGCTGCGACGAGCGCGGCAATGTCTGGGCGGGCTGGGGCATGGGCGAGGGGCTGGACGGCGTGCGCGTCTTCGCGCCCGACGGCACGCCGATCCTGCATATCGATCTGCCGGAACGCTGCGCCAATCTGTGCTTCGGCGGCAAGTATCACACCCGCCTGTTCATGGCGGCGAGTCACTCGCTCTATTCGATCTATACGAGCGTGCGCGGCGTGACGACGGCCTGAGGCAGCACAAGCAGCGCCGTGAAGGCGAACATCCAGCAGCCGACGGCGATCAGCGCCGCGTAGAGCGCCAGCGTGCGGTAGGTGTCGCGCAGCACGCCGGCGATCACGCGCCGCGCGCGCTCGTCGGGCGCCTCGCCGCGCACGCGCAGCAGCATCCAGGTTTCCGTGCGTTTGATGTCCTGGCGATCGATCAGCGTGGCGCGCAATGTCAGCACCATCGCCAGCAGCGTGGTCAGAATGGCGCCGCTTTTGAACGCGAGATAGGGCCACGCGGTCAAAGCCGCCATCACCGTGGCGACCGCCAGCATAAAGAAGAGACAGGCGCGGCCGACCGAAGTCATCGCCGCCGCCCTGATATGTTCGAGGTCCCGCACGTCGTCTCTCGCGCAAGGCCGGGGGGTAAGGCACCCAGCCTATCACCCGTATCCATTCAGGGCCTAGGCCAGAGGTGGCAGAACCTCGGCCAGAGCGGGGATTGGACCGATGGCCGGTGCCGTCAGGCGGCGACGAGATAGACCAGCCGCAAGATTCCCGGAACGGTCAGCAGGAATGCGCTGCCGGCCCAGATCCACAGCGATGTGTTGGAATTACGCAAACGCGGCACGGCGCCTTCGGCCAATCCGGCCGGCACGCCCGACAGCAGCAGCGTGGTCGTCGCGGTCAGCATCGACGCCGCATAGAACAGCAGCGACGGGCTGCCCGGCAGCCAGGACGGGACCCAGATCGGGGCAAGCGCGATCGTCAGGTCAAGATAGGGCGAGAACATACCGTTGACGGCCGACAGGCCCAGGACCAGCGCGAAAATTTGATGGCGTTCCATGGCGGCTCAGCCCCCCGCCGCGACGGGCGGCACCAGGCCCCAGCGCCACATGACCAGAAACGCCACGACGCGGACATGGAACAGCCAGAACGCCGCGATCGGCGGCAGCATGAAGGGCCGCACGAAGCCGGGCGTGATGTAGCGCGTCGCGATCAGCGCCCATTCGGTCAGCGCCACGAAGGCGCGCCAGATGTAATTGGTCGGCTGCATCGACGGCACGAAGAAGGCGAGCAGGAACCGGCCGACGCACGACCAGATGACGATCGCCAAGCCGTAATTGACGATCCAGAAAACCGGATAATCGAGGAAGAAACCGACGTCGCTCATCGTGTCCCGTGAATGCCGCAGCTTGCGGCGCTTGTCCATTCAAACAAGCGCGGACAAAAGAAAAAGGCGGGGTCCGAAGACCCCGCCCCAGGAAGGTCCGCCCCGTCGCCGGGGCGGATTTCGTTTTACTCCTTGGCCGCCATGCCGGGGGCGAGTTTGACGTCGCCGGCCGGAACGCGGATGGAGTCGATGAAGTCCTGCATCTCGGGGCTCGCCTCGGCCGAGAACTTCTGCGCAAGCCACTGGGCGAAGAACGCCGCCGGGATGCCGAAGATGCCGACCGAGATGTTGTTGATGCCCCAGAGATACGCGACCTGGCGCCCGCGGATGTTCACGATCGTCACGATGTCGCCGAGCATCGACTTGAGGGCCGGCCCGTAGAACTCCGTGGTGATCAGGAAGAACATGCACACGCCGTAGCCGACCAGCATGCTCCACACGCCCGACGCGTCGCCGGCCCGCTTCCACCAGATGCCGAGCACGAGGGCTGCGAACAGCCCCGACGCGGCGATGGAGAAGGCCCACGACACCAGGAACAGGATGTCCGCACCCAGGGTGCCCGCGACGTAAGCCGCGATCACCGCCACGATGGCCAGAAGCACGCGGCTGATGATCAGACGGCGCTTGGTGTCGGCGTTGGGGTCGATCATCTTGTAGTAGATGTCGTGCGAGAGCGCGTTGGCGATCGCCAGCAGCAGACCGTCGGCGGTCGACAACGCGGCCGCCAGACCGCCCGCGGCCACCAAGCCCGCGATCACGTAGGGCAGACCCGCGATTTCGGGGGTCGCCAACACGATCGCGTCCGGATGGATGCGGAACTCGGAGAGCTGCAGGATGCCGTCGCCGTTGCCGGTGACGCCGCGGCAGATCGGGAAGATCTCCGCCGCGTTGGCCGCGTCGCAGGCGCCGACCAGGGCGAGCCCCGGCTTGCCCCACGAGGCGATCCATGTCGGCAGCGCCGAGATCGGCTGACCGATGATGTGCTCGTACACTTCCAGCTTGGCGAAAGCCGCATAGGCCGGCGCCGTGAAGTACAGCAGGAAGATGAAGAACAGCGACCAACCCACCGAGTCGCGGGCCTGACGGACCGACGGCGTGGTGAAGTAGCGCATCAGGATGTGCGGCAACGACGCGGTGCCGACCATCAAGCACAGGATCAGCGCGAAGAAGTTGATCGCGACCGTCATGTCGAAAGCGCCGCGTGCGTTGGAGAAGGCCGCGACATGGCCCTTTGCAACGCCCAGCGTCGTTTCCAGTGCGGCGATCTTCTCGAGCGCCTGACCGTACATCAGCTGCGGGATCGGCACGCCCGTGACCTGGGCCGACATGATGACGACCGGGATCAGGTACGCGATGATCAGGATGATGTACTGGGCGACCTGGGTCCAGGTCACCGCCTTCATGCCGCCGAGCATCGAGCACACGAGAATGCCGATGAGGCCCACGAAGCAGGCGATCTTGAAGTCCATGCCCAGGAAGCGCGAGGTGATGATGCCCACGCCCACGATCTGCGCGACGACGTAGACGAACGACGCGGTGATCAGAACGATCACGGCGAGCGTGCGTGCCGCGTTGCCGCCGTAGCGGGCCCCGCAGAAATCGGGAACCGTGAACTGCCCGAATTTGCGCAGGTACGGCGCCATCAGGATGGACACCAGCACGTAGCCGCCCGTCCAGCCGAGCACGAAGGCCAAGCCGTCGTAGCCGCCGAAATAGAGCGAACCCGCCATGCCGATGAACGAGGCGGCGGACATCCAGTCGGCACCCGTGGCCATGCCGTTATACAGCGCCGGAACCGAGCGGCCCGCGACGTAGTATTCCGACACTTCTGCCGTGCGCGACAGAATGCCGATCAGCGCGTAGACGCCGATCGTCATGAAGATGAACAGGTATCCGAGGATCTTGTCGGGCACCCCGAAGAATTCGAGGATGCCGAGGAAGATCACGAAACCCGCGAACGACCCGGTATAGATCGCGTAGATCTTGCCGAGGTTCTGGAGGAAGCTGCTGTTTGCGGCTGCGCCGGCCATTTTTATTCTCCTGCCTTATTCGTCCGACACGCCGAACTCTTCGTCGATCTTGTTCTGGGCCGAAGCGTTCCAGAAGCAAAGCACGACGAACGCGATCAGCGACCCCTGCGCGGCCATATAGAAGCCGAGCGGGAAGCCCAGAACGCGGATCTCGTTCAACGAGAGCGCGAAAAAGTGGACGACGAAGCTGAAAAAGAACCACAGGGCCAAAATCGTCCACATCAGTTTGGACGTCTTGCCCCAGTAGGCCTGCATTTCCTCTTGGGATAGTTTTTTGCTCATTCGACCTCTCCGTGGCGGACCGTTGGGCACACGCCGCCGGTCGCCGAATGTGTCAATGGATGGCACATCGCATTAGGTCCGGTTCAGCCGCCCCCATACCGATTGCGCGGCATGTGGATCGATCGTCCGAAATGGAAGACTGAGAGAGCGAGTCCAGACCTGTCGTTTGACGCACTACCGGCGCCATTGGGGACCCTGATAGCATGAGGCTCGGCAAACGCACAACCTGGATGGTAATTTCCGGGGGAAATATCTCATTACCGCAAACGGACGGACGCCCATGTTGACCGCTTTGATTAGACGATTCCGCCCTTTGCCGGTCGTCGACCCCTCGGAATTGCGACGCTTCGTCAGCGGCGAAGCGTCGTATCTGACGCAGCGCGCCGTCTACGAGTTCTCGCGCAATACCCTCGCTTGGTTCGGACAGCATTACTTTGCAAATCAAGGGTTTGTGACCGTCTATGCCAAATGCCGGTGGGAAGCCTTCGGCCTGCTCGGCATGGATATGACCGCACTCGCCTTGGGGCGGATGGTCGAGACCCCGGCCGGCCGCGCGAACCGCGAAATCCTGGCCGCTCGGATGGGCGAGGTCTACGCGGCTGCACTACGTGAATACCCCTCGCCGGAGCATCGCCCCGATGGCTGGGGCGATCTCTTGGCCGAGTGCAAAATGCGACTCGAGGCGATCGAAGGGCCGCTCGAACCCATCAAATTGGCCAAGCCGACCGCCAAGCGGGTATTCGAGTTGCTGCCGGTCTACAGCAAGAACAAGGCGGAGGATCACAAAGTGGTCCGCAACGCCTTCGATTTCGGATTGATCGCCTATTACGACCGCTTGCGCAAACGCGTTCCGGCGGAAGCGGCGGCGATGGCGTTGCTCGAGGGCGCGCCGGTCGATCGCGAATTGGAAATGCGCGCGGTGTGAAAAGAAAAGGGCCGCTTCGGGTGAACGAAGCGGCCCCCAGGTTAGCCGGGTGGAGGTCGAACTCAGCCCGACGATTCCTTCGTGAAGATGTCCTTGTCCTTGTTCTCGGGCACAAACAGCGTGCCGATGATCAAGGTCATGCCCGCGATGATGATCGGGTACCACAGGCCGTAATAGACATCGCCCGTCTGCGCGATCATCGCGAAGGACGTGGCCGGCAGCAGACCGCCGAACCAGCCATTGCCGATGTGATAGGGCAGCGACATGCCGGTATAGCGGATGCGGGTGGGGAACAATTCCACCAGTGCTGCCGCGATGGGCCCATAGACCATCGTGACCAGGATCACGAGATAGGTCAGCAGCAGCACCAGCACGAACGCCTTGCCCGACAGCGCGTCGAAGAAGCCGCTGAGCTTCACGATGTCGGGGTTGGCCACGCCCGGCATCGGGTAGCCGGCCTTGCCCAGCGCCCCGTTGACGGCCGCGGTGAACGCCGCCGGGACGGCGCGAACGGCGTCGCCCGACAGTTTCGTCGTGTCGTAGGATTCGATTTCGACGTCGCCGATCGCGATCTTCGCGGCCGAGCCCGCCGGGGCCGGTTCGTTTTTGTAGTTCACCGATCCGCGCGCGAGCAGCGCCTTGGCGTTGTCGCACGAGCTGGTGAATTTCGACGTGCCCGTCGGATTGAACTGGAACGAGCAATCCGCCGGATCCGCCTTGATCACGACGCTGACTTCCTGTTGCGCCTTGTGCAGCATCGGGTTCGCGTATTCGGTGATCGCCTTGAACACCGGGAAATACGTGACGATCGCCAAAGCGCAGCCGGCCAGGATGATCACCTTGCGGCCGATGCGGTCCGACAGCGCGCCGAACACGATGAAGCCGCCCGTCCCCAGGATCAGCGACCACGCGATCAGCACGTTGGCGGTCCACGCGTCGATGCGCAGGATGCTCTGCAGGAAGAACAGCGCGTAGAACTGGCCCGTGTACCAAACCACGGCCTGACCGGCGGTGAGGCCGAGCAGGGCAAGCAGCGCGAACTTGGCGTTCTTCCACTGGCCGAAAGCTTCGGACAGCGGCGCCTTCGAATGCGTGCCTTCTTCCTTCATCTTCTTGAAGGCCGGGCTTTCTTCCATCTGCAAGCGGATATAGACCGAGATCGCCAGCAGGAAGATCGAGATCAGGAACGGGATGCGCCAGCCCCATGCCGCGAAAGCCTGCTCGCCCATGTAGCTGCGGACGAGAAGAATGACCATTAGCGACAGCAGCAGGCCCAGCGTGGCGGTCGTTTGAATCCAGCTGGTGTAGAAGCCGCGGCGCCCGTGCGGCGCATGCTCGGCGACGTAAACCACGGCGCCGCCGTATTCGCCGCCCAGCGCCAGACCCTGCGCCATGCGCAGCGCGATCAGCGCGATGGGGGCGGCCCAACCGATCGTCTCGTAGCCGGGCAAGCAGCCGACCAGGAAGGTCGACGTGCCCATGATAAGGATGGTCATCAAGAAGGTGTATTTACGGCCGACCATGTCGCCCAAGCGGCCGAACACCAGCGCGCCGAAGGGGCGCACCAGGAAGCCCGCCGCGAAGGCCAGCAGCGCGAAGACGTTGCGCGTCGCTTCCGGGAAGGACGAAAAGAACTGCGCGCCGATGATCGCCGCCAGCGAACCGTAGAGATAGAAGTCGTACCACTCGAAAACGGTACCCGCGGACGACGCAAGAATGACTCGCTTCTCTTCCTGCGTCATCGGGCGAGAGCGGGCGCTCTCTGCCATCGTGTCAGCCATCGTCAAAAGCCCTCCCAAAAGCTTGTTTGATGCCGCTTTGATTTCCGATCGCGACGAACAACCGGGGTCTTGCCTTGCTTTGTGGCTGAACCCAAAATGCGCTGCGCCGTCACTATGTTACCTTCCGTGACACAGGTAATACGGCGGCGCTGTGTAAAACACAGAAAAATACGAATGAAACTCGTTTAATTCTGGAATGCGGAACAGCGGGCGATGACGACGCGTTACTCAATTGCCGTCGATCTCTTCCTTCGCCCGGCGCGCGACGCGCTGCGCGATGTGCCGATCCTGCCCGCGAGCGCACCGGTGCGCGCGGCGATCGGCGCGATGGCGGAAAGCGGATCGTCGATCGCTTTGGCGGTGGACGGTGCGGGGCGCTTGGTCGGCCTTCTGACCGAGCGCGACGCGGTGACGCGCATCGCCTTCAAAATGGACCCGGCCACGCCGCTCGCCACGGCGATGACGCCCAATCCCGAAACGGCACCGCCGGACGAGCCGCTTTATCGCGTGGTCGCGACACTGCGCCGGCGCGGTTTCCGCCATGTGCCCGTGGTCGATGCGCAGGGCGCGCCGCTGGGCGTGATCGGCCGGGCCGACGCGCTCGCCGCCGTGTCGGCGCGTCTCTTGGCCGAACTCGACGTGCTCGGCCGTTTGGGCCACGGGCTCGACGACCACATCGCCGCCAAGCGCGCGCAGGCCGCGTTCGCGCGCGCCTTGCTCGACGACGGTTTGCCCGCCCCCGACATCCAACGCGCGATCAGCGAGATCAACCGCGACATCCATCGCGATCTGCTCGACGCCGCGATCGCGCGCGCGGGCGCACCGCCGCCCGTGCCCTTCACGCTGCTGATCATGGGCTCGGGCGGGCGCGGCGAAAGCTTCCTGTCGCCCGATCAGGACAACGGCTTCCTGATCGACGACTATCCCGACGACGCGCATAACGCGATCGACGCGTGGTTCGTCGACGTCGCGACGCGTTTCACCGCGTCGCTCGACAAGGCGGGGTTCGAGCTATGCAAGGGCAACGTCATGGCGACCAATCCGCTATGGCGCAAAACGCGCACGCAATGGCGCGACCAGATCGCGCTATGGCTGCGCCGCCGTTCGCCCGTGGCGCTGCTCTATGCCGATATCTTTTTCGATTTCGCACCCGCCTGGGGCGATCCGGCCCCGGCGCTGGAATTGCGTGCGATGGTCGCCGAAACGCTGAAGCGCGACCGCGGCTTTCTGCATGCGCTGCTGTCGGGCGACCGGCGTTTGGACGTGGCGATCGGGCTGTTCGGCGGCCTTAAAACCACGGGGGCGGGCGAGCATGCGGGCGAGATCGATTTGAAGCTGCACGGCACGATGCCGCTGGTCGCCTCCGCGCGGTTCTGGGCGCTGGCGCAGGGCGTGGAAGCGACGGGCACGCGCGAGCGGCTGACCGCGTTGCGCGCGTTGGGCGTGGTGAAGGACGACGAGGCCAGCGAGCTGGCCGACGCCTTCGACGCGGTCACGTTCGTGCTGTTGCGCGGGCAGTTGACCGATATCGACAATGGCAAGGCGCCCGACAATTACGTGCGTCCCGACGAGCTGGACAAACGCGAACGCGCGCGGTTGATCGGCGCGTTGAAGGCGATCGACCGTTTCGCCGCGCGCACGCGCGCCGAATTCACCGGGCGATTGATTTAGCCGCGCGGCGCAGTTCCAGCGCCATGTTCGACGCTTCCACCAGCTCGTCGTAATCGTCGATGCCGCGCAGCGCGCACACTTCCAGCAGCCGCGCGAAGACGCGCGCGGTGGCGTGCGCGTCGTCCAGCGCCGAATGGCGCCGGCCGATCTCGATCCGCAGCAGCGCGGCAAGCCCGTCCAGGCTGTGATCGGCAAGGTCGGGGAACAGATGGCGCGCGATCAGCAGCGTGTCGAACGGGGGATGATCGAATTCGATTCCCGCCTCGCCGCCCGCGCGTTTCAGGAAGGCGAGGTCGAACGCCGCGTTATGCGCGACCAGCACGGATTCGCGGGCGAAGCCGGCGAACAGCTTCGCCGCCGCGCCCGCATCGGGCGCGCCTGCGACGGCCGCGTCGTCGATCCCATGGATCGCCGTATTGGCCTTCGGGATCGGACGGCCGGGATCGACCAGCGTGGCGAAACATTGCCCGTCCAAGCATTCGGGCCCGCGCGCCCGCACGGCGCCGATCGACACGATCCGGTCGTTCTTGGTGTCGAGGCCCGTCGTCTCCAGATCGAACACGACGAAAGTGAGGGCGGCGAGTTTGCGCTTGCCCGGCATGCCGCCCAGCGGCGTCAACCGGGCGAGCTCGGCGTCGAAGAACTCGGGGCGGGGCGCACGCGGGATCGGCGGCGGGGTGTTCGCGGTCAATCGGGCGATTTCCATCTCCCGCGCGGCGAGGGCGGCGCGCATGGGCCCGACGACCGTTCGCCCCAGCAGGACATTCGTTAGCGCCAAAGCCGTGCCGATACCGGCGAGGGCCGCGATCCCGATCCCGAGCATTCCCGCCCCGTCGGGCCCGCGTGACGCCGCCCAATAAAGCAGTGCGAACGCCACGAGCCCGCCGACAGCGGCGGCGACTATTCCGGCAAGAGGCGGGCGGTCGCGCGTTTTCATTTCGATCAGGATAGGCCCTGGCGGGATGCCGCACGAGATATTATATCACCGGCATGACCGACACCGACGCCAAAACCTGGACCCCGCTTCCGATCTCCGTACTCACCGGCTTTCTGGGCAGCGGCAAGACCACGCTGCTGACCAAGCTGCTGCGCCATCCTGGCATGGCCGATACGGCGGTAATCATCAACGAGTTCGGGGAAATCGGGCTCGACGATCTGCTGGTGCAGGGCGAGTTGCTGGAACATGTCGATCCCGGCCAACAGACCCAGTTCGTGAAAATGAACGCGGGCTGTCTGTGCTGCACGGTGCGCGGCGATCTGGAGGTCGCGTTGCGCGACCTGTATCTCAAGCGCGTGCGCAAGCAGATCCCCGATTTCAAGCGCGTCGTCATCGAAACGACCGGCTTGGCCGATCCTGCACCCATCCTGCACACGCTGATGGACGATCCCGTCCTCGCCGCTTACTACCGCCTCGACGGCGTGGTGACGACGGTCGACGCGGTCAACGCGATGGATCAGCTCGACAAGGAAAAGGAAAGCGTCAAGCAAGCCGCGGTCGCCGATCGTTTGTTGATCACCAAGGTCGATCTCGCCAAGCCGCGCGAGCTGATGCGATTGCGCGCGCGTCTGCACGACATCAATCCCGGCGCGCCGCTATTCGAGGTGAGCCACGGCGATATCGATCCGTCGCTGATCCTCGAAGCCGGACTCTACAATCCCGAAACCAAATCGGCCGATGTGCGCCGCTGGCTGAACGAAGAAGCCTATGCCCATGGCCACAGCCATGGCGACCATCACCACCATCACGCGCATGATCACGATCATCACCATGATCACGACCATGGGCACGATCATGACCACCACGGGCATGATCACGGTCACCACCATCACGACGACGTGAACCGCCACGACGACCGCATCCGCGCCTATTGCATCGTCATCGACAAGCCGATGGAATGGGATGTGGTCGCGGGCTGGCTGGGCTCGCTCGCCCAAAGCCGGGGCCCCGATCTGCTGCGGATGAAAGGTATCGTCAACGTCGCGGGCGAGGACACGCCCATCGCCGTGCACGGTGTCCAACATCTTTTCCACCCGCCGGCGCGCGTCCCCCGCTGGCCCGACGAAGACCGCCGGTCCAAATTCGTCTTCATCGTGCGGGAGATTCCCCGCAAGGAGATCGAGGACAGTTTGGCGCGCTTCCAGGACGAGGCCGAAAAGCGCGCCGTTCTGGCCGCCCGGACCTAGTTTTTCGCGCCGAAACCGGGCCTTCCGCCCGCCGCCGCCGCCGTGCTATTCCGGCGGCCCGAACTCGCATCCCTTTCCGAAGGACCCGCCCCTTATGGCCGCATATCAATACATCTATGTCATGAAGGGCATGTCGAAGATCTTCCCCGGCGGGAAGAAGATCATGGACGACATTTGGCTGTCCTTCCTGCCCGGCGCCAAGATCGGCGTGCTCGGCCTCAACGGTGCGGGTAAGTCGACGCTGCTGAAGATCATGGCCGGCCGCGACAAGGACGCGGGCGGCGAGCATTTCCTGGCCGAAGGGGCGACCTGCGGCTATCTCGAGCAGGAACCCCAGCTCGACCCCAAGAAGACCGTCGCCGAAAACGTCATGGAAGGCCTCGGGCCGCTCAAAGCCATGGTCGACCGGTTCGAGGAAGTCTCGAACAAGCTGGGCGAAGTCACCGACGACGACGAGATGAACGCGCTGCTCGCCGAACAGGCGGAGCTGCAGGAGAAGATCGACGCCGCCGACGCGTGGGACTTGAACCGCACGATCGAAATCGCGATGGACGCGCTGCGCTGTCCGCCGGGCGACGCGGCCGTGACGAATTTGTCGGGCGGCGAGCGCCGCCGCGTGGCGTTGTGCCGCTTGCTGCTGCAAAAACCCGATCTGCTGCTGCTCGACGAACCGACCAACCACCTCGACGCGGAATCGGTCGCGTGGCTCGAACGCTTCCTGCACGATTATCCGGGCTGCGTCGTCGCCGTGACCCACGATCGCTACTTCCTCGACAACGTCGCGGGCTGGATCTTGGAGCTCGATCGCGGCAAGGGCATTCCCTGGGAAGGCAACTATTCCTCGTGGCTGGAGCAGAAGCAGAAGCGCCTCGTGCTCGAAGCCAAGGAAGAAACGAACCGCCAGAAGACGCTGGAGCGCGAGCTCGAGTGGATCCGGCAAAGCCCGCGCGCGCGCCAAGCGAAGAACAAGGCGCGTATCGCCGCCTACGACGCGCTGGTCGCCGAGGAACGCGATCGCGCGCCCGAAAGCGTGCAGATCTCGATCGCGCCCGGCCCGCGTTTGGGCAACACGGTCATCAACGCCGAAGACCTCACCAAAAGCTTCGGCGACAAGCTGCTGATCGACAGATTGTCGTTCCGCCTGCCGGCGGGCGGCATCGTGGGCATCATCGGCCCCAACGGTGCCGGTAAGACGACGCTGTTCAAGATGATCAACGGCACCGAGAAACCCGATTCCGGCAAGCTGATCGTCGGCGAGACGGTGAAGCTCGGCTATGTCGATCAAAGCCGCGACACGCTCGACGCCAACAAGACCGTGTGGGAGGAAATCTCCGGCGGCGACGACGTTCTGGAGATCGGCGGGCGCAAAGTGCCCAGCCGCGCCTATGTCGCGTCGTTCAACTTCAAGGGCACGGACCAGCAGAAGAAGGTCGGCGTGCTGTCGGGCGGCGAGCGCAATCGCGTGCAGCTCGCCAAGATGCTGAAGGCGGGGTCCAACCTGCTGATGCTCGACGAGCCGACCAACGATCTCGACGTCGATACGCTGCGCGCGCTCGAAGAAGCGCTGCTCGGCTATTCGGGCTGCGTCATGGTGGTCAGCCACGATCGCTGGTTCCTGGATCGCATCGCGACCCATATCCTGGCCTTCGAAGGCGACAGCCAAGTCGTGTGGTTCGAAGGCAATTACCAGGATTACGAAGCCGATCGTAAGCGCCGTCTGGGTGCGGATGCCGACCAGCCGCATCGCATCAAGTTCAAGCCGCTGACGCGCAACTAAGCGCCAAGCCGCGCGCGCAAACGAAAACGGCGCCCGCAAGGGCGCCGTTTTTCGTTGCCGGATCGGCGGGCGATCAGCCGCGCGCGGCCGTCGTCTTCACCTTCTCGCGCAGCAGCTCGATCAGCGGGCCGACGCGGCCGCCATTACGCTGGACGGTGGCGTTGAAATCGTCGCGTTGCGTGATCGCCATGCTCACGCCCTCGATCACCACGTCGATGATCTTCCAATTTCCGCCGTCCGGCGCCAGGCGCCAATCGACGCGGATCGGCTCGCCTTGCGTGCGCACGAAATGCGTGCCGACGGCGGCTTCGCCGTCTTCGAGCGGGCGCGAACCGATCACGCGGATCGTTTCGCCGCCGTAATCGGCGAAGCGCGTCGCATAGGTCGCGACGATGAAATCTTCGAACGCCGAAAGATAGGCTTCACGATCGGCCGCGTTGGCGTTGCGCCAAGCGTTGCCCAACGCGAAGCGGCCGATCTTCGGCACGTCGAAGCTTTCGGTGAACAGCGTGCGGAAGCGCTTGGTGCGCTCGTTCGTGTCGATGTCGCGCGTGGTCAGGCCTTCGATGGCGCGCTGGGCCAGCTTCTCGATGAATTGCGCGGCGGCCGGCACCTGATTGCCGCCGGCCTGCGCCAGCGCCATGCCGGGCAGCGCGCAAAAAACTGCCGCGGCGGAGAGGAAATGCCGGCGGTCCATCTCGAGCTTCCGTCCGCGTCCGCGCGTTACTGGCGCGAGGCGTCGGCGCGCGAACGTGCCGGCGCATCGTCGGCGTCGGACATGCGCGGCAGGGGCATCGTTTCGCCGCCCGCATCGTTGCGGATCGCGGCGCGGCGGCGATCCGTGTAGACGCGCCGGATCGTCGCGTAATAGTCGGTCGAGTTGCGCTTCAGATCCTCGAGCGTCTGCCAGTTGCGCTGACGCGCATCGATGCCGGAAGCAGCACCGCGCGCATAAGGCACCCAGTCGAGCTTGTCGGAGCGGCTGGTCGCGAAATTCACCGGATCGAGGAACGAGTCGACCGCGAAGCCGAGCGTATCGCGCACGTTCGACGGGCCGAAGACCGGCAGCATGATGTAGGGGCCTTCGCCCGCACCCCAGACCGCGAAGGTCTGGCCCGCGTCTTCCTCGTGCGCGGGGAAGCCCATATGGGCGGCGGGATCGAACGTGCCGAAGAAGCCGAGCAGCGTGTTGATGAAGAAGCGCGCGAGCGACGTGCCGAAACGCTGGCCTTCGCCTTGCGCGGCGTCGTTCACGGCGACCCAGGGGGTCTTCAGATTGGCGAGGAAGTTGTGCGTGCCTTCGCGCGCGCGATCGGGCAGCACGCCGTACCAAGCGGCCAACGGCTTCAGGGCGATTTCGTCGAGGAAGATGTTGACCTCGAAGATGCCGCGATTGACGTATTCAAAGGGGTCGTTGATGTCCGTCGATTGCTGCGCTTGCTGGCGCGGTGCAAGCGTGTCCTCGGCCAGCGCCGCGGTCGACAACGTGCCGATGATGGCGGCCGACAACGCGACTTGCCGGGCGAAGCGGGGGAGCGTGCAGGACATTTCGACGACTCGTTCCTTCTGAACTCTACGCACTTGCTAAGGCGTTTCGCGCGCGGCCCGGAAACCAGATGCACGTTCGCCGCTGCCCGCTGCTTTATCGGCTTCGACCGAAGCCCGATTGGCAACGAACATCGCGTGAAGGAGCGGGCGCCCCGATTCCTTAACTCACCCAATTAGCTATCACATGGCCTTCTGGGAGGGTAGGCAACGGATGTGTCGAGTTATGAACGTCGTCGCGATGTTGCGGCTTGGTCACAGTTTCACATCGTATTTAACGGCTAGGGAATAAAATGTATCTTGAAAGATATAAAGATACCTTTATAAAGATATCGATATGGCACGGTCATTAGATACCGTTCTTGAAGGATTGCGCGCCGCCGCCGAGCCAACTCGGCTGCGGCTGATGGCGTTGTGCGCCGAAGGCGAACTGACCGTCAGCGAATTGGTCCAGATTCTGGGCCAAAGCCAGCCGCGCGTGTCACGGCACCTGAAACTTCTGTGTGATGCCGGGCTGCTGGACCGTTTGCCGGAGGGCGGCTGGGTTTTCTATCGACTGGCCGAGGGCGGCAAGGCCAACGGCCTCGTCCGCCAGATCGCCGACCTGATCCCCAAGGCCGACCCGCAGCTGTCCCGCGATCGCGACGGCTTGATCGCGGTGCGCGCCGCGCGCGCCGCGCGCGCGGCGGACTATTTCGCGGCGAATGCCGAACGCTGGGACGAAATCCGCTCGCTGCATGTCGACGACGCGGAAGTCGAAAAGCGGCTGCTGGCGCTGTTGCCGCCCGCGACGATCGCGGGCGAATTGCTGGATATCGGCACGGGAACCGGCCGCGTGCTGGAACTTTTCGGCCGTCACGGCGTGAAGGGCATCGGCATCGATTCCTCGGTCGACATGTTGCGCGTCGCGCGCGCCAATCTTGCCGAAGCGAATTTGCCGAATTCCTATGTTCGCCAAGGCGACATGTATCGCCTGCCGTGGGACGAACCGACCTTCGGCGCGATCGTCATCCATCAGGTTCTGCATTTCGCCGACGATCCCGCCGCCGTGCTGGCGGAAGCCGCGCGCGTGCTCGCCCCCGGCGGGCGCATCGTCGTGGTCGATTTCGCGCCGCATGCGCAGGACGAGCTGCGCGCCCGCCACGCCCATCGCCGCCTTGGCTTCGCCGATTCCGAAATGCGCGCTTGGCTTTCGGCCGCCGGTCTCGTTCCCGCCGATCCCGTCGCTTTGCCGGGCCATCCGCTCACCGTTTGTCTCTGGGCCGCCGACCGGCCCCTTTCCTGAGGAACCCCCATGTCGCCGCGTCTGTTCGGGTCCGCCCCCGCCCATCCGTTGAAAATCTCCTTCGAGTTCTTCCCGCCGAAGAACGAGGAGATGGAAAAGACGCTGTGGGCTTCGGTCGAACGCCTTGCCCCCTTGGCGCCGCGCTTCGTGTCGGTCACCTACGGGGCCGGCGGTACGACGCGCGAGCGCACGCACGCGACCGTCAAACGCCTGGTGCAGGAAACCAAGTTGAAGCCGGCGGCGCATCTCACTTGCGTCGCCGCGACGCGCGCGGAGATCGACGACGTCGTGCGCGGTTATTGGGACGCGGGCGTGCGGCATATTGTGGCTCTTCGAGGTGACCCGCCGGCGGGGGCCGCCAAATACGCGCCGCATCCCGGCGGCTATGCCTATGCCAACGATCTGATCGCGGGCATCAAGAAGATCGGCGATTTCGAAATCTCGGTCGGCGCGTATCCGGAGAAGCATCCGGACTCGCCGGACCCGGAGAAGGATATCGACTTCCTGAAGGCGAAGCTCGATGCGGGTGCGACGCGCGCCATCACGCAATACTTCTTCGATGTCGACGTCTATCTGCGCTATCGCGACAAGGTTGCCGCTCGCGGGATCACGGCGGAAATCGTGCCGGGCATTCTGCCGGTCACGAATTTCGCGCAGGTCGTGAAGTTTTCGAAAATGTGCGGCGCGTCGGTGCCGGATTGGCTCGCGCATCTGTTCGAGGGGCTGGACGGCGATCCCGATACGCGCCGCCTGGTCGCCGCGATGGTCGCGGCCGAACAATGCCGCCGCTTGCAGGAGCACGGCGTGGACGCGTTCCACTTCTACACGCTGAACCGCGCCGATCTCGCCTATTCGATCTGCCATATTCTGGGCCTGCGCCCGGCGGCTTGAGGATCAAACAATGACCCGCAGCGAAAAAGCCGCGTTGTTCCGCAAGCTCGCGTCGGAACGCATTCTGGTGAAGGACGGCCCCTACGGCTCGATGATCCAGTCCTACAAGCTCGACGAGGACGGATTCCGCGCGGGCCGCAGCTTCAACATGGATCAGAAGGGCAATAACGACCTTCTGAACCTGACGCGCCCCGACGTGGTGTCGGAAATCTGCCAAGCCTATGTCGATGCGGGTGCAGATCTGCTGGCGACGAACTCGTTCAACGCCAACCGCATCAGCCAGGCCGATTACGGCATCCAGACGATGGCGAAGGAAATCGCCGCCGCCGCCGCGCGCGTGATCCGCGGCGTGGTCGATGCGGCGATGGCCAAGAACCCGGCCAAGCCGTTGTTCGTCGTCGGCGCTTTGGGGCCGACGAACAAGACGCTGTCGATCAGCCCGGACGTCAACAATCCGGGCTATCGCGCCGTGTCGTTCGAGGAGATGCGCGATACGTATCGCGAGCAGATCGACGGTTTGCTCGACGGCGGCGCCGATTTCATCGCGGTCGAAACCGTGTTCGACTCGCTGAACGCCAAAGCGGCGCTGGTCGCTTGCGCGGAAGCGGGCGAAGCGCGCGGCGAGGAAATCCCGGTGATGTGCTCCTTCACCCTCACCGACATGGCCGGGCGCAATCTCTCCGGCCAGACGGTCGAAGCGTTCTGGAATTCGGTGCGCCATGCGCGGCCGCTGACGATGGGCATGAATTGCTCGTTCGGCGCGACCGAGCTTCACCCCTATGTCGGCGACATTCAATCGCGCGCCGATACGCTGATTTGCGTCTATCCCAATGCCGGCCTGCCCAACGACATGGGCGCCTATGACGAGCCGCCGGAAATGACCGGGCGCCTCGTCGGCGTTTGGGCGCGCAATGGCTGGATCAACGTCGTCGGCGGCTGCTGCGGCACGACGCCCGCGCATATTGCGGCGATCGCGCAATCGGTCGCGGGCGTGAACCCGCGCCAGATCCCGAAACTCGGCGCGCGATTGCGGCTCGCCGGCATGGAAGCGGCGAATTTCTGACATGACCGACGCAACGAACCCCCAGCAAGTCGCCACCTTCGTCAATGTCGGCGAACGCACCAACGTCACCGGCTCGGCGGCGTTCAAGAAGCTGATCCTGGCGGGCGACTACGCCAAGGCGGTGGACGTCGCGCGCCAGCAGGTCGAAGCGGGCGCGCAAATCATCGACGTCAACATGGACGAAGGCTTGCTCGACGCCGAAAAGGCGATGACGACCTTCCTGAAACTGATCGCGGCGGAGCCCGATATCAGCCGCGTGCCGGTGATGATCGACTCCTCCAAATGGTCGGTCATCGAGGCGGGGCTGAAATGCGTCGCCGGCAAGCCGATCGTCAATTCGATCTCGCTGAAGGAAGGCGAGGAAGCCTTCTTCCATCATGCCAAGCTCGTACGCCGCTACGGGGCCGCCGTCGTCGTCATGGCGTTCGACGAGAAGGGCCAGGCCGACACGCAAAAGCGCAAAGTCGAAATCTGCGAGCGCGCCTACAAATTGCTGACCGAGAAGGTCGGCTTCCCGGCCGAAGATATCATCTTCGATCCGAACATCTTCGCGGTCGCGACCGGCATCGAGGAACACGACAATTACGGCGTCGACTTCATCGAAGCGACGAAGGAAATCAAGCGCCGCTGCCCGCATGTCCATATCTCGGGCGGCGTGTCGAATCTGTCGTTCAGCTTCCGCGGCAACGAGCCAGTGCGCCGCGCGATGCATTCGGTGTTCCTCTATCACGCCATCAAGGCGGGGATGGATATGGGTATCGTCAACGCCGGCCAGCTCGACGTTTACGACGCGATCCCGGCGGAGCTGCGCGACGCGTGCGAGGACGTGATCCTCAACCGCCGCAAGGATTCGACCGAACGCCTGCTGGCCTTGGCGCCCAAATACAAAAAGACCGGCGACGTGCCGGACGCGGCCGAGCTTGAATGGCGCACCTGGCCCGTGATCAAGCGCATCGAGCATGCGCTGGTGAAGGGCATCGACCAATACGTGGTCGAGGATACGGAAGAAGCGCGCCTGCAAGCGGCCAAGCCGATCGAAGTGATCGAAGGCCCGCTGATGGACGGCATGAACGTCGTCGGCGATCTGTTCGGGGCTGGCAAGATGTTCCTGCCGCAGGTCGTCAAATCCGCGCGGGTGATGAAAAAGGCGGTCGCGCATCTCATCCCCTATATCGAGGCGGAAAAGACGGCCGAATCGCGCTCCAAGGGCAAGATCGTCATGGCGACGGTCAAGGGCGACGTTCACGACATCGGCAAGAACATCGTCGGCGTCGTGCTCCAGTGCAACAACTACGAAGTCGTCGATCTGGGCGTCATGGTGCCCGTGCAGGACATCCTGAAAGCCGCGAACGAGAACAAGGCCGATATCATCGGCCTCTCCGGCCTGATTACGCCGTCGCTCGACGAGATGGTGACGGTCGCCGAGGAGATGAAGCGCACGGGCTTGAAGATCCCGCTATTGATTGGCGGGGCGACCACGTCGAAGACGCATACGGCGCTGCGTATTGCCCCCCGCTATGACGGGCCGACCGTGCATGTGCTGGATGCGTCGCGCGCCGTGGGCGTGTGTTCGGCGCTGTTGTCGGACACGCAGGCCGACGGCTTCAACGCCGATGTGCGCGCGGAGTACGAGCGTATCCGCGTCGAGCGCGCGGGCGGGGCCAAGGACAATCTGGTGCCGCTGGCCGAAGCGCGCGCCAATGGCTTGAAGATCGATTGGGCGAAATACGACATGCCCAAGCCCAAATTCCTGGGCACGCGCGCGTTCGAGGATTATCCGCTGGCCGAACTGGTCGAGCGCATCGACTGGACGCCGTTCTTCCGCGCCTGGGAACTCGCGGGCACTTATCCCGCCATTCTCGACGACGCGACGGTGGGCGCCAGCGCGCGCAATCTGTTCGACGACGCCAAGCGCATGCTCGACCGCATCGTCAAAGAAAAGTGGCTGGTCGCGAAGGGCGTGATCGGCTTCTGGCCGTGCAAGCGCATCGGCGACGACGTGGCGATCTATGCCGACGAGGATCGCGTCGAGGAAATCTCGCGGCTCTATTTCCTGCGCCAGCAGATCGGCAAGCGCGCCGACCGGCCGAATATGTGCCTCGCGGATTTCGTGTCGCCCGATGCCGATTATATCGGCGGCTTCGCTGTGACGGCGGGCCACGACATCGAAGCGCATCTCGCGCGCTTCAAGGCGGCGCATGACGATTACTCGGATATTCTGCTGAAGGCGCTGGCCGACCGTTTGGCCGAAGCCTTCGCCGAGCGGATGCACGAGCGCGTGCGCAAGGAATTCTGGGGCTACGCCGCCGACGAAAAGCTCACGAACGAGGAAATCGTCGCGGAGAAATATCGCGGCATCCGCCCGGCGCCGGGCTATCCCGCGTGCCCCGATCACAGCCAGAAGCCGGAGCTGTTCCGCCTGCTCGATGCGCAACACAAGGCGCGCATGAAGCTGACGGAGAGTTTCGCGATGCTGCCGACGGCCTCGGTCTCCGGCTATTACTTCGCGCATCCGCAGGCGTCGTATTTCGGCGTGGCACGGATCGGCAAGGATCAGGTCGCCGAATTCGCGCATCGCCGCGGCGTCGACGTGGCGCAAGCCGAGAAATGGCTGCGCCCCAATCTCGGCTACGAGAGCTGATTACGCGAACAGCTTGAACGGGTCCTTCGCGGCGTTCTTGTCGAGCGGCGCGAACAGGTTCAGCACCATGCGCAGCGGATCGTTCTCGTCGGGCTTGGGCAAAGCGAGCGCCTTGCCGGCGTCGAAGAAATTCGCGAGCTGATCGGCCGATGCGCCCTGGCTCGCGATATAGCGTTCCGACACGACCGACAGCGACACGCGCGTGTAGTTGAGCGAGAAGCTTTTCCCGTCGGCCGAGGCGGAAAGCGACAGGCTTTCGATCTCCAGCGAGAAGCTGACGCGCTCGCCCGCCGCGAAACCCATCGGCACGCGCGGCGCGTCGAAAGCTTGCGCGCTCGCGTCGGCCGCCAGGCGCTTTTGCAGATCGTCCATCAGGCGGTTCAGCGTGTCGGCCGAAGCGCCCATGCCTTGCAGCGTGTCGATCGCGGTGGCGGCGGCTTGGCGCGCGGCGCGGAAAAGTTCGTTTCCGAAGGCCTTGGCGTCGTCGAAATCGGTGCGCAAACGGCCGGCCAGCGCATCGCCCTTGGCTTTGGCATCGGCCATGCCCCGCGCGAAATCCGCGGCTTGGCCGGTCAAGGCGGTGGCGTTGCCGTTCGCGCCGAAATAGGGCGAGGCGCGCAAGGCGGAATTGAGGCTCGAAAGCGTGTCGAACATGGCGGTTCTCCGCGAGAGTTCAGACGGTTAGGCCCGTTTCACGAGCCTTTAGCTAAAATTGTTTATATCATTTGAGGTCGACGTCGTCAACCCTTCGCCGCGCGGGTGTAAAGCTTCCAGGCGAGACTCGGCACGATATAGATCGGGAACTGCGCCGCCGCGATGAACAGCAGGATTTCGGGCGGCGTCGGCGGTGGCAAAATGGCGATCAGCAGCGCGTTGTTGCGGAAGCCCGTCGCCACCGCCATCGTTCCGGCGGTGCGAATGCCTTTGTGCCAGAAAATCAGCGCCGAGCCGATCTGCAATCCCAAATTCAGCGCGAAGGCGGCGATCACGTAAGCGGCGAGGCGCCATGGCTCGGCGAACGCGATGGCGGCGATGCCGTCCATCACCGCGACGGCGAACACGATCATCAGCAGCACGCCGATCCCTTCCAGGATCTTGGCGTTGGCTTGCAGCCGCGCTTCGCCCAGTACGCGCCGCACGACATAAGCGGCGATCGCCGTGCCCGCGATGATACCGACCGAGCGCAGCAGGAATTCGCCGGTCGTGACGTCCCCGAGATTCAAATCCGCCAATGCCGCGACGAGCGGAATCGTCAGCGCCGCGATCATCGTGCCGCCCAGCACGGTGACCAATGCGAGCCCCGCATCGAGCCCGACCACGGCCGCGAACATGGCCCCGAACAGCAAGGGCGGGGCGGCGGAGCTGACCGTCAGCGCATCGTGCAGATCGCGCGGCAGGCCGAGCGCTGCGCCGATCGCCAAGGTGATGAAAGGTACGGCCAGCAGCGCCCAGACCCAGGCGAAGCCGAGCATCGGCAAACGCCCGAACGCCGCGCCGATCGACGATGGCGACACGCGCAGCATCGAGGCGAGCAGGATCAGCACGACCGAGGGCGACAGGATCGGCTTCAGCGCGGCGGCAAGATCGGGCAGCAAAATGCCGATCGCGAGGCCCGAAGGCATCGCCCAGCGCGCGTGACGTGCGAGAAAATCGAGAAAGCCCAGAATGATGTTTTCCTTGCCCGGAACCGCCGGGGCCGCCAAAGCTACAGGTCCGGCCGCGAGGAGGCAAAGCGTTGAATTTCCCGACCCCGTTCGACCGCCATTCGGAACGCGTACGCCCGGAATGGATCGACTTCAACGGCCATATGAACGTCGCCTATTACGTCGTCGTGTTCGACAACGCGGTCGACGTATTGTTCGAAGCGTTGGGCTATGGCCGCGATTGGCGCGAAGCCGCCGGGCGCTCGCATTTCGCGGTCGAGGCGCATATCCGCTACCTGGGCGAAGTGAAGCTCGGCACGCTGGTGACAGTCGAATCGCGGATGCTGGGTGCGGACGCCAAGCGCCTCCATCATTTCCATATCATGCGCAATGCCGAGACCGGTGCCGTCGCCGCGACATTCGAGGTGCTGTCGCTCACGGTCGATATGACAACGCGCAAGGCGGGTTCGCTCGCGCCGGCGGATTTGCAACGCGCGCTCGACGCGGTCGCGGCGCATGCGACGCTGCCTTTGCCCGACGGGGTGGGCCGCGCCGTTGCGATGAAGCGTTAAGGTGCGCGTTTCAGATTGAGCTGATCGAGCCGGTCGACCGAGCGCAGAGTCTGGCGCTGGATGCGGCCTTCGCGCTGCACGTCGAATTCGACCTGCGTGCCCGCCGGGCCTTGCGCCCATAGCCCGCGATAGAATTCGACAAGCGTGGGCGTCGCCTTGCCTTTGATGCCCGCAATCGTGTCGCCGCGCGACATACCCGCGCGCTCCGCCGGGCCGCCGGGTGTGACGCGCGCGACGATCAAGCCTTGCGGCGTTTCCTCGAGTGTCATGCCGGTCCAGGGGCGGCGCGGCGACATCGCGCGGCCTTCGGCGATCATGTCGGCGAAAATGGGTTCGAGCACGTCGATCGGCACGAACACGTTGCCGGGCACGCGCGGGCCCTCGCCGCTGCCGCGCGCCCCGCTCGCGTCGTTGACGATGAGGGAGCCCACGCCGATCAACCGCCCGCGCGCGTCGAGCAACGCCGCCCCGCTCCACAACGGATGCGGCGGTACCGTAAAGATCGCGCTGTCGAGCATGTATTCCCAATTGCCCGCGAAGGGCCGGCGCGAGATGACGCGCGCCGGGGCCGCGTTATCCACGCCGCCGAAGGGCACGACCAGAACCGCGTCGCCCGCTTTCACGTCCTCGGCGTTGCGCGCCAGCGCGACGGGCTTGGCAGCGCGCGCGGCGACGCGCGAGCGCAACAGGCCCAAACCGGTGTCGTGGTCATAGGCGACGATCTCGGCCGCCGCGACCGAACCGTCGGGCAATTCCACGTCGGCGCGCTCGGCCTCGACCATTAAATAGCCGACGGTCAGCATCAAGCCGCTCGAATCGATCAGAATGGCCGAGCCTTCGCGCTCCCGCCCCAACCCGGTCGCGGTGCGTGCATCGGCGGGCACATAGGCTTTGAAGCGCATCACCGGCTCGACGATCGTTTCGAGCGATTGCGCATGGCCCGAAATCGGGGCGGCGAAGGCGAGGAGAGCGGCCAAGACGGCCGCGCGGACCGGGGGGAATGGCATACGAATGAGCATGGGCCTTTCCGGCCGCGCCGCCAAGTCCCCCCGTGCGGTTTCGTATGCTATGAGGGCGCAAATGGTCGAAATCGTTTCCGAGTCGTTGCCGCCCTATCTGCGCGGATTGAACCCGCCGCAGCTCGACGCCGTGCGTACGCTGGACGGCCCGCTGCTGGTGCTGGCCGGGGCGGGGACGGGCAAAACCCGCGTTCTGACCACGCGAATCGCCCATCTTCTGGTCCAGCGCAAGGCGTTCCCCGGCCAGGTTCTGGCCGTGACCTTCACCAACAAAGCCGCCGCCCAGATGCGCGAGCGCGTCGCCTCGATCATCGGCGAAACGGCCGAAGGCATGTGGCTCGGCACGTTCCATGCGCTCGCCGCACGCATCCTGCGCCGCCATGCCGAGCTTGCCGGCCTTAAAAGTAATTTCACGATCCTCGACCAGGACGACCAGATCCGGCTGATCAAGCAATTGCTCCAGGCCGAAGGGATCGACGACAAGCGCTGGCCCGCGCGCGTGGTGCATGGCGTGATCGAGCGCTGGAAGGATCGCGGGTTAACGCCCCAGCGCGTGACCGCCGAGTCCGCGTCGGAAGTCGCCAACGGGCGCGCGGTTGAGATCTACGCGATGTATCAGGAGCGGTTGAAAACGCTCAACGCCGTCGATTTCGGCGATCTGCTGCTGCATACGCTGACGATCTTCCAGAACGACGCGTCGGTGCTGGCCGAGTATCACCGCAAGTTCAAATACATCCTGGTCGACGAGTATCAAGACACGAACGTCGCGCAGTATTTGTGGCTGCGTATCCTGGCCCAAGGCCATCGCAATATCTGCTGCGTGGGCGACGACGACCAATCGATCTATGGCTGGCGCGGCGCGGAAGTCGGGAACATTCTGCGCTTCGAGCAGGATTTCCCCGGCGCCAAGGTCGTGCGGCTCGAACAGAACTATCGCTCGACCGAGCATATCCTGTCGGCTGCGTCGTCGCTGATCGCGCATAATCGCGGGCGCTTGGGCAAGACGTTGTGGACCGCCGACAAGGGCGGCGAGAAAGTCGTCGTGAAGCCCGTGTGGGACGGCGAGGAAGAAGCGCGTTTCGTGGGCGAGGAGATCGAGGCGCATCAACGCGCCAAAGTGCCGCTGTCGCAGATCGCCGTGCTGGTGCGCGCCGGTTTCCAGACGCGCGAATTCGAAGAACGCTTCGTCACGCTGGGTTTGCCGTATCGTGTCGTGGGCGGCCCGCGTTTCTACGAACGCCAGGAAATCCGCGATGCGATCGCCTATCTGCGCGTGACCGTGCAGCAGGACGACGATCTGGCGTTCGAGCGCATCGTCAACACGCCCAAGCGCGGGTTGGGCGACGCGGCGCTGCGCATCGTGCGCGGCCTTGCTTCGGCGCGGCGCATTTCGCTCTATGCCGCGTCGCAGGAAATCATCGGCACCGATGAATTGAAGCCCGCGCCGCGCCGTTCGTTGACGCGGCTGGTCGAGGATTTCGCGCGCTGGCGCGCGGGCCTTGAGACGATCGGGCATGCCGATCTCGTCCGCACCATTCTGGACGAAAGCGGCTACACCGCGATGTGGCAGATGGACAAAAGCCCGGAAGCGCCCGGCCGCCTCGAAAACTTGAAGGAACTCGTCGCGGCGATCGAGGAATTCGATACGCTGCCGGCTTTCCTCGAACACGTCTCGCTGGTGATGGAGAGTGTCGAGAAAGCCTCGGACGAAATGGCGAGCTTGATGACGCTGCACGCCGCCAAGGGGCTGGAGTTCGACGTCGTGTTCTTGCCGGGCTGGGAGGAAGGCTTGTTCCCCCATCCGCGCGCTTTGGACGAGAAGGGCGAGGAAGGCCTGGAAGAGGAGCGCCGCTTGGCGCATGTGGGCCTCACCCGCGCGCGCAAACACGCCTACGTCACCTTCGCCGCCAACCGGCGCATCTACAACACGTGGCAATCCTCGATCCCGTCGCGCTTTGTCGCGGAACTGCCCGCATCGGATGTCGACGTGAAGGCGGAGACGGGGCTATGGGGCTCCGGTCCCGATTTCGCGGAAGATCCCTTCGCCCGCAATCCGCGCAGCTTCGGCCGCACGCGCGCGCCGTTGCTCGAAGGCAAGGCAACGCGTTTGGGCGAACGCGCCGCGCCCGACTTCGTGCCGGGTATGCGCGTGTTCCACGAGAAATTCGGTTATGGTCGCGTGGTCGCGGCCGAGGCGGGCAAGCTCGAAATCGAGTTCGAGCATACCGGGCCCAAAAAGGTCATGGACAGTTTCGTTCGGAAGGCGTGAGGCGATGGCCACTCTCTGGCGTTTGGTGCTGATCGGCGACGCGGTCTCGCAAGAGGCCTATGTGCGCACGCTCGAGGAAGAAGCGGGCGCCGTCACGGCGTTCGAGACGAGCCCCCAAGGCCCCTGGCGCATCGAAGCCTATTTCGAGACGAAGCCCGATTTGGGCCGCTTGGCGCCGCCGATCATCGCGGCGGCGAAGGAATTGCGCCGCCCGGTGCCCACGCTGGAAGTCGACGAGCTTCCGGAGCGCGATTGGCTTGCGGAAAACCGCGCGTCGTTTCCGCCGTTGAAGATCGGGCGCTTCTTCGTCTATGGCAGCCATATCGCCGACAAGCCGCCGTCGGGCGCGTGGGCCGTGGCGCTGGACGCGTCGATCGCGTTCGGCTCGGGCGAGCACGCGACGACGAAGGGCTGTCTTGCGGCGATCGAGGCGATCGCCAAGCGCCGCCGCATCCGCAACGTGCTGGACCTTGGCACAGGCTCCGGCATTCTCGCCATTGGCGCTGCGCGCGCGGGCGCCAAGCGCGTGCTCGCCTCGGATATCGACGTCGCCTCGGCCGATCTCGCGCGGCTCAATATGCGCGACAACGGCGTGGCCCGGCGCGTGAAGGTGATCGCGGCGAACGGCTTCGCGAAATTGCCGCCCACGCGCCGGCGCTTCGATCTGTCGATCGCGAATATCCTGGCGCGGCCGTTGACGCAGCTCGCCACGCCCTTGTCGCGCAGCGTGAAGCCGGGCGGCAATCTCGTGCTGTCGGGCTTGCTGGCCGAACAGGAGACCTGGGTGCTGCGCGCCTATCTCGCGCGCGGACTCACGTTTGTGGGCCGTGCCAAGGCCGGGCCGGATACGGCCGGCTGGCGCACGCTGGTGCTGAAAAGGAAGCGCTAGCCTTCCGCGCGATAGGCGGCGAGGTCTTCGAAGAACTTCCCGAACGCGGCTTTGGGCTCGAGCCCGGTCGCCTGTTCGAAGCGCACGGTCTGTTCGAAACTCAGATTGCGCACGGGCGCGAACAGATTGTCGAACACGGTCAGGAAATCGGCCTTGGTGAACTGCGCCACGTCGTGGCCGTCGCCGAGATTGACGTATTTGTTCGGCGCCAGACTGATCGAGGTCTGCTTGTGCTGCATGATCTTGAACAGCCAGTCGCGGCGCGTTTCGAAGCGCTTGAAGGCCTGCGCGATCTTCACCAGCACCTGCCAGAAAATCGTCTCGGCGCGCGGGTCGCGATAGAAATCGTCCCAGGTGAAGCTTTCGCCCAGCTTCGCGCGCAGTTCCTCGACGATATCGGCGCACGAATCGTTCCATTCCTGCTCGGTCTCGCCGACCAGCGAATGGACGAAGAAAAAGAAGTTATGCAGCATGCCGCGATCGAGCTGCTGCGACTGGAAGAAATCCGACAACGGATGCACGACCAAGCGGCCGAAGGCGTTGACGCGGCGGTTCTGGTTCTGCGCCTCGACGATCGTGTTGACGATCTGGCCGAACACCGCGCGATAGAAATTATCCATCTCGCCCGACTGCTTCATCGCATCGGCGATCTTGGCGATGTCGTCGGCGGTCACGTTGCCGCCGTTGCGCATCGCGGCTTCGTCGGCCGTTGCGACGAACGCGTCGAGCATCGTGACCACGGCGTGGCGGATCTGAAGCGGGCCTTTGGCGAACATGACGGCGCAAAAATTAGCGCGTCTATCCGCGCAATGCTTGGTTAAAATGCGGCCGATGAAACGCAAAACCATCGCAATTCTTGCGGTCGGCGCCGCCGCCGCGGGCGGCACCGCACTCTGGGACCGCACGGATATGAGCCCGCGCGAATTTCCGCCGGGCGAATGCCATGCCGTGGATGGCGATACGATCGATTGCGGCGGACGCCGCGTTCGCATCGCCAACATCGACGCGCCCGAACTGCATGGGGCTTGCCCTGCCGAAATCCAGGCGGCCGAACGCGCCAAGCTCGCGGCGTTGATCGCGATGGAAACCGCGACCGTGCGCGTCGTGCCGGAAAAAGGCCGCGACAAATATGGCCGCACCCTGGCGCGCGTGGCGATCGACGGGCGCGATCTGGGCGATACGCTGGTGTCGCAGAATCTCGCCCGGCCTTACGCGGGCGGTGCGCGCAAGGGCTGGTGCCCCGGTTAAGGGGCGGGCTGGAAACTGTCGGCGCGCGCCAGGCGCCACGCATCGGCGAAACGCTTGTCGCGCGTGCCGCGCAGCAATTCGCCGCTTTCCAATTCCGGATAAAGCTCGGCGAAGCTGCCGACTTCGTGGTCGGCCAAACGGCGGAAGAAATGCGCGCGGCGGAACTGGCCGGGATGGTCGAGGCCGGCGGCGGCCACGAGCTCGGCCAGCGCATGCAAAGTCTGTTTGTGGAAATTGCGCACGCGCTCGGCCTTGTCGGGCACGTCCAACGCGCGCGCGCGCGTCGGGTCTTGCGTGGCCACACCCGTCGGACAGCGATCGGTGTGGCAACTTTGCGATTGGATGCAGCCCAGCGCGAACATGAAGCCGCGCGCGGCATTGCACCAATCCGCCCCCAGCGCCATCGCGCGCGCCACGTCGAAGGCCGAGGCGATTTTGCCCGAAGCGCCCACGCGGATATGTTCGCGCACGCCGATGCCGATCAGCGCGTTGTGCACGAAGTCGAGGCCTTCGCGCAACGGCGTGCCCAGATGGTCGAGGAATTCGAGCGGTGCCGCACCCGTGCCGCCCTCCTTGCCGTCGACGACGATGAAATCGGGCAGGATGCGGGTTTCCAGCATCGCCTTGCAGATCGCCAGGAACTCCCAGCGATGCCCGATGCACAGCTTGAACCCGGCGGGCTTGCCGCCCGACAGACGCCGCATCTCGCCGATGAATTTCATCATCTCGATCGGCGTGGCGAAGGCCGAGTGGCTGGCGGGCGAAATACAGTCGACGCCCATCGGAATTCCGCGCGTGATCGAAATTTCCTTGCTGACTTTCGCCGCCGGCAGCACGCCGCCATGGCCGGGTTTCGCACCCTGGCTCATTTTCAACTCGACCATTTTGATCTGCGGATTCTTGGCGGTTTCGGCGAATTTCTCGGGCGAGAACGTGCCGTCGGCATTGCGCGCCCCGAAATAGCCCGAGCCGAGTTCCCAAATGATGTCGCCGCCGTTCTCGCGGTGATAGGGGCTGAAGCCGCCTTCGCCGGTGTCGTGCGCGAAGCCGCCCATCTTGGCGCCCTTGTTCAGCGCCAGGATCGCGTTGGACGACAGCGAGCCGAAGCTCATCGCCGAGATGTTGAAGACCGACGCCGAATAGGCGTGCTCAGTGCCGGGTGCGCCCACGCGCACGCGGAAATCGCTGCCGCTCAGCGGGCGCGGTGCCACCGAATGGTGGAGCCATTCGTAGCCCTCGGCATAGACGTCGTATTGCGTGCCGAAGGGCCGCTTGTCGAGCACCGCTTTGGCGCGCTGATAGACGACCGCGCGCTTGTCGCGGCTGAACGGCATGCCGGTCTTTTCGTCTTCGAAGAAATACTGGCGCATCTCGGGCCGGATTTCCTCGAGCAGGAAGCGCAGATGCGCCGCGATCGGGTAGTTGCGCAGGATCGCATGGCGGCGCTGGGTCAAATCCCGCCAGCCGAGCAAGGCGATGCCGCCGGTGAGCGCCAGTGCCGCACCCTCGATCCAGCCGGGCGTTCCGCTCGCCGCGACGTAGATCGCGACGGCGGCGAACAGCAAATTGGCAAGGGTGAGGCAGATATAGCGGGGCGCGAAGGCCAGCGTTAGCGCGGACATGAAGCTCTCCCGGCAGAATTTCTTGCGGCGAATCATACAGATTTACGCCGGAAAGGGGAAAAGACGGTATTTTTGCGCTGCGGCGAAAGCTTCGCTTCAGCTTCGCGTGGCTAAATGCGAGCGGAGGTTGATATGCCCGCCCAGAAAGCTTCTTTAGGCCCGATTTTGCTGTTCGGCCCGTGCCCCGGCGCCGCCGAGGCGTTGGCGATTTTCGGCCATACCGCCTTGCGCGCGACGAGCGTCGCCGCTGCCCTGGCCAATGCGGGCGATCCCGATACGCGCTTCGCCCTGATCGATTCCGGCGTGCCGATCGCCGACGCCGTCAAATTCCTCGATGGGCTGGCGGAGATTCGTCCCCATGCGGCCGCCGTGCTGGCCTTGCCGCCGGGCGCCGATTCGTCCGACCGGCTTTACCTCGATCACGCGCGCGCCATCGGTGCCGCCTCGATTCTGATGCCGGGCTCCGATCCCGCCACGTTGCTGACGGCGCTCGCGCGCAAGGGCTATGGCGGCGCGCATCGCACGCGCCGCGCGATGATCGTCGACGACACGGTCACGGTGCGCGAGATCTTCCGGACCATGCTCGCGAAAGCGGGTTTCGAGGTCTTCGCGTTCGAGACGTTCGACGCCGCGCTGGAATCGCCCGAAGCGGTCGCCATCGACCTTGCCGTGCTCGATATCTTCATGCCCGGCATCAGCGGAATCGAAGCGATCCGCGTCGTGCGGCGCGGCTGGCGCGGCACGAAGATCCTCGCCGTCTCCGCTGGGCTCGAAGGCCGGATGGAAGCGTCGACGACGCTGCAGGCCGCCGACCGTCTCGGTGCCGACCGGATTCTGCCCAAGCCCGTCGATGGCGCCACGCTGATCTCTGCCGCCCAGGAACTGGTCGGCGTCTCGGTTTCGCGCGCCGCCTAAGCCAAGATCTTCGCGCGTTTGGGATCGACGGCAGCGCCGTCGATCCGAACGGCCGCGTGGCGTTTCGTGAAGGATTCGATTTCCCAATCGCGATGCTGCGCCTCGTCCGCCGGCACATAGCCGAACAGGATGCCCTTGCCGATCGTGTGGCCCCAGCCGCCGGACGACGCCGTGCCCAGCGTCTTGCCGCCGCGCAGGATTGTCTCGCCGCCGTAAAGCTGCACCGGTGAATCGACCGTCAACACGATCAGCTTGCGCTTCACGCCTTCGGCCTTGGCCTTCTCCAGCGCGGCGCGGCCGATGAAGTCGGATTTCTTGCCCAGCGCCACGCAGAAGCCTAAGCCCGCTTCGTAAGGCGTGTAGTCGGGCGTGATATCCGCCCCCCAATAGAGATAGCGCTTCTCGAGCCGCAGCGATTCGATCGCGCGATAGCCGGCGTTCGCCACACCGAATTCGGCGCCGGCCGCTTGCAGGAGTTCGTAAACATGGGCGGCGTACTCGACCGGCATGTGCAATTCCCAGCCAAGTTCGCCCAGATACGTGACGCGCAGCGCCAGCACGGGCGCGAAGCCGATGCGGATTTCCTGCGCGGTCATATAGGGGAAGGCCGCGTTCGACACGTCGCCGTCCGCGACCTTCGCCAGAATGTCGCGCGAACGCGGGCCGCCGAGATTGATCACGGCGCGCGCGGAGGTCACGTCGGTCAGCGTGACCGAGCCGTCGCGCGGCAGATTCTTTTCGATCCAAGCGCGGTCGCGCACGCCGAAGGCGCTGCCCGTGACCATGTAGAAGCGGTTCTCGTCGAGGCGCGCAAAAGTCAGGTCCGCCTCGATCCCGCCGCGTGAATTGCACAGCTGCGTGTAGATCAAGCTGCCGGCGGGCTTGTCGATTTCGTTCGCCGCCAAACGCTGTACGGCCGCGAAAGCGCCCGGCCCCGTAATCTCGAATTTCGAGAACGAGGATTGATCGATCATCACCGCGCGTTCGCGCGCAGCTTTGCACTCGGCGGCGATGGCGGCGAACCAATTCGGCCGCGATTCAAAGGACGGCTTGTCGACCGCTTCGGTCCCTTGCGGCGCGAACCAGTTGGCGCGTTCCCAGCCGAAGCGCGAGCCGAACACGGCGCCCTGCGCTTTCAGCTTGTCGTAAAGCGGGCTGCGCCGTCCGCCGCGCGCGGATTCGAGTTCCTCGACCGGGTAATGAATCTGGTAGTAGCGCCAATAGGCATCGACGCTGCGCTCGGCGAGGTACTTCGCCGACATGTGATGTTTGCCGAAGCGGCGCACGTCGAACGCCCACAGATCCATCGACGGTTCGCCCGCGACGATCCATTCGGCCATCGCCTTGCCCGCACCGCCCGACGCCGCGATGCCCGAGGTGAAGCCGCACGCGACATAGAAATTGTCGCGCTCGGGCGCCAAGCCCAAGATCGGCTCGCCGTCGGGGGAGATCGGAATCGGCCCGTTGATGACCGTGCGAATGCCGATCTCGTTCAGAATCGGCAAGCGTTCGGCCGCCGGCAGCACGAAGGCTTCCAGGCGTTCCTGGTTGGGCGGCAGCAATTCGCGCCCGAAATCGAAATTCATGCCGCCCGCCCCGAAGGTCGGCGTGCCTTGCTCCCAGCCGCCGATGGCCAGCGCCCCCGGCTCGGGCTTCAGATAGAAGATGTTGTCGGGGTCGCGTAGCGTCGGCAGGCCCTTGGGCATGTCGTCGCGCTTTTCGGTGATCAGGTATTGGTGCTCGACCGCACCGGCGGGCACCGATACGCCAGCGAATTTCGCCACGTCGCGCGCCCAAATGCCGGCGGCGTTGACCACGATTTCGCACGCAATCTCGCCCTTGTCGGTGCGCACGCTGGTGATGCGCCGGTCCTTCGTACCGAAGCCGGTGACGCGAATCCCTTCGATGAATTTCACGCCGCCCTTCTTGGCGCCGCGCGCATAGGCTTGCGTCAGGCTCGATGGGTCGACCGAGCCGTCATTCGGCACCCACACCGCGCCGACCACACCCTTGGGGTCGATCAGCGGGAATTTATCGACGGCTTCTTTGACCGACAGCGTATGCAGCTCGAAATCGAAGCTGCGCGCGGTCGTCGCCATGCGCTTCAATTCCGACCAGCGTTCTTCGGACGAGGCAAGGCGCAAGCTGCCGACCGGTTTCCACTCGACCGCTTGACCGGTTTCTTCCTCCAGCGTCGCGTAGAGGCGCGCCGAGTACTGCATCAGGCGCGTCAAATTGCGCTTGGAGCGCAACTGCCCGACGAGACCCGCCGCATGCCAAGTCGACCCGTGGGTCAACGCCGCTTTTTCGAGGACGACGACATCGCGCTCGCCGAGCTTGGCGAGGTGATAGGCGATCGAGCAGCCGATCGCACCGCCGCCGATGACGACGATGCGGGCCTGCGCCGGAATGTCAGCCACGCATTTCTCCCAGATACCAGTCGACGAAATGCGCCACGTTCCGTTCGCGCAAGGTGGAATAGGGGCCGGGCTCGTAAGCGGGCGAGGAAATGCCGGCCTGCTGGTTTTCGCAGATCACCCAATCTTGGGAATTCGTCGCGTCCCACATCTCCAGCAGGCGCGGCAATTCGTAGTCCTTGCCTTCGACGGCGTCCTTGTCGACCAGCCAATAGCCACGCACGAGCGTCTCGTTTGCGGAAATCGGCGTGAGGCGCGCGGCGCACGCATAGTCGCAATTCGTGTGCTGCCAGAAATTCGGGAACACCGTGCAGCGCAGCGTGCCGCTGTCCCATTCCTTCACGTCGCCCATCAGCCGCGAGACGGGCTTGCCGTCCAGCGATTGGGTGACGAAGCCTTCCTTCAGCGGCGTGCGATGGCAGCGCCAATTCTTGCCGGTCATGTTGGAGCTGGCGTCGCCGGTGTCGTAGCCCAGCTTGGCGAAACGCTCGTTGGCCTTGGCGACGATCGCTTCGATCGCCGGCAGCAAGGACGGGTCCATCACCGCGCGGTCGCGTTCGACGTCGTAGGCGGTGAGGTTATATTCCGCGTGATTGGTCGGGCAGTGATAGCACTCGCGGTTGTTCTCGAACACGACCTTCCAATTCGCCTTAACGCGATATTCGGCCTGATGCGCGATCTTCACGCGATGCAGCGCGTGCGGCTTCATCTTGCGGCCGATGGTTTCGATCGCCTCGGAAAAGTCCGGCGGATTTTCGGCGATCGAGAAGAACAGCAAGCCGCCCGCATCGGCGACCGCGACTTGCTTCAAGCCGAGTTCGGATTTCGGCACGCCGAATTCCTTGGCGGTGTCGAGCAGCAGCGCGCCGTCGAGCCCGTAGCTCCATTTGTGATAGGGGCAGGCGAGCACGGAACTATGGCCGTGGCCTTCCAGGCAAATGCGCGAGCCGCGATGGCGGCATACATTGTGGAAGCCGCGCACTTTCATGTCGCGCCCGCGCGCGAAAATGATTTCCGCCCCCGCGATCGTGTAGACGAACCAATCGCCGGGATTGGGAATCTCGAACCCGTAGCCCGCGAACAGCCAATGCTTGCGGTGGATCTTCGCCAAATCGGCGGCGAAGGCGTCGGGCGAGGTGTAGAGCGCTTGGGGCAGCGTGCGCCCCGGTTGATAGGCGGCAAGTGCCGCCATGACAGCAGGCGTCGGCACCTGCGGCGTCGTTCCGTCCATTCGTGTCAGCCCCCTATTATTGCAGATATGTTACCACGCGGCGTGGTTTCCACAATATCGCGTCGGGGTGACAGGCGTGTTTAGGCGGGGGCGGCCATCACCCGGAAGACGAAGGTTTGGCGCGGCACGAAGCCCAGGCGTTCGTAAAGCGCGCGGGCGCCGGGATTGTCGGCGTAAAGATGCAGGAACGGCCGCTCGCCGCGCGCGGCGATGCTGCCCATCAGCGACTTCAGCAGCGCCTTGGCGTAGCCGCGGCCCTGGAAATCAGGGTGGACGCAAACGGCGCTGATTTCGGTGAAGCCTTGGGGGCGCATCCGTTCGCCCGCCATCGCCGCGAGCCGCCCGTCGATGCGGATACCGATATAGCGGCCCAGTTCATGGGTTCTGGTCGCGAACGGGCCGGGCTTGGTCAGCGCGGTCAATTCCAGCATCGCGGGCACGTCGGCCACACCCAACGTTTCGGGCGCGAAACCGGGTTCGGGCGCGGCCGGCGCGGTCGCGATCATCTGCACGACCTTGGCATCGATCTTGATGTCGAGCCCCGCGACCGGGGCGGGTGCGCCGGCATCCGGGTAAAGCAGCGCGACCGGGCCCAGCCTGACGAAGTCGCGCAGCTCGTCATGCGCTGCTGGTGTCTCTTCGTGGAACGCGGCGAAGGGCGCGATCTCGGCGGGGTAGCGCGAAACGAAGCGCGCGTTCAGCGCCAGGCCGCGATGCGACGTTTTCAGCGCCGTCAGGATGGGCGTATCGAGGGCCGCCGTTTGCGCGGCCGAGAGACCGAAATCTGGCATGGCTTCGTCTCCCGCAAGGGCGGCGCTGGTGCCGGGTGAGGGGATCGAACCCCCGACCTTCGGTTTACAAAACCGCTGCACTACCGCTGTGCTAACCCGGCATCCCGCGTCGACGAGGGGCGTTGTGCCGTATCCGCCGGCCCCGTGTAAAGCCCCGAGCACCCGGCTTGTCTTTGGACGCCCCCATCGCCACTTATAGGGGCGCCCCCGGCGGCCGAAAGGAATAGTCACGTGGTTCAATTGTCCATTCTCGAACTTGGCCGCGTCCGGCAGGGGTCGGACCGGCGTGCGGCCCTGGACGATGCGCGCGCCTTGGCCCAGCACGCCGAGACCTGGGGCTATAAGCGCATCTGGGTCGCCGAGCATCACAACATGCCCTCGGTCAGTACGGCTGCGACGTCGGTGGTGATCGCCCATATCGCGGCGGGGACCAAAACGATCCGCGTGGGGGCGGGCGGGATCATGCTGCCCAACCACGCGCCCTATGTGATTGCCGAGCAATTCGGCACGCTGGAAACGCTGTTCCCCGGCCGGATCGATTTAGGCCTGGGTCGCGCGCCCGGCACCGATCAGATGACCTTGCGCGCGTTGCGGCGCGATCCCGAAAGTGCCGAGACTTTCCCGCAAGACGTGCTGGAGCTTCAGGCCTTCCTCGGCCCCGTCCAGCCGGGCCAGCGGATCGAGGCGGTGCCGGGGGCGGGCACGAACGTGCCGCTTTGGATTTTGGGATCGAGCCTTTACGGCGCGCAATTGGCGGCGGAGCTGGGGCTGCCCTTCGGCTTCGCCTCGCATTTCGCGCCCCAGATGCTGGATCGCGCGCTGGAAATCTATCGCGCGCGCTTCAAGCCGTCCGCGACGTTGGCGAAGCCCTATGCGCTGGTCGGCGTGAATATCTTCGCCGCCGACAGCGACGCGGAGGCACGCTATCTGGCGACGTCGAAGCAGATGTCGGTCGCCGACATGTTCCGGGGCGTGCGCCAGCCGACCAAGCCGCCGATCGACGATATCGAGACCTATTGGACGCCGCAGGAGAAAGCGCACGCCATGCAGATGCTGGGCGCGAGCATCATGGGCGGGCCGGAAACGGTGCGACAGGGGATCGACGCGTTCGTTGCGCGCACGCAAGCCGACGAATTGATGATCGTCTCTGACATGTACGATTTCGGCAAACGCTTGCGCTCGTTCGAGATCATCGCCGACGTGATGCAGAAAACGCGCGCGGCGGCGTAGTTCAACCGCGCAATCGCGTCCGGATTTCGGCGACCAGGCGTTCCCGCTCGGCGGGGGCGAGGCGGTGATAAAGCGCGCAAGTCGCTCTGCGTCCGTCGGGGCCAGAGAGCACGAGCTGCACGCGCTCGCCCCGGAATTCGTTGCGCGGGCCGCGGTCGGTGCGCGTCGTCTCGCGCGCGTCGGTGAAATCGGTCAGCGCGATCGTGCGGCCGGGCGTGCCGCAGCGAAGCGTGGCGCCGGCCAGCGAAACTTCGCGCGTGACGAAGCCGTAGAGCATGATGGCGGCGCCGCCCGCCATCAGCAGCCCGGCGATCCACACCGACGCGGCACCCCGCAGCAACGCGATGCCGCAAGCGATGGCGGCAAGCCCGAACGCGCCCGCCGCTAGCCTTGCGGCCAGCGATGTCGCGTAGAAGACGAGGGGGGCATCGCTCATGCTTGCCAGTCTGGCGGCCGCTTGCGCGCGCCGCAATACCGCCTTGCATGCGTTGCCGTGAGGGCTGCATTGGTTTAATTCAAACCTATGGAAGCCCTGGCGAAAACTTCCCTCCCGCGCGTCGATCTCGCGCGTTTCCCGACACCCATCGAGGAGGCACCCCGCCTTGCCGCCGCGATCGGGGCGGCGGCGCTGCGGGTCAAGCGCGAAGACCTTGCCGGGGCCGCGTTCGGCGGCAACAAGCTGCGCCAAATCGAATTGATCCTGGGCGACGCCAAAGCCAAGGGCGCCGACATGGTGATTTCCACCGCCGCCGCGCAATCGAATTTCTGCCGGGCGCTGTCGGGCTCGGCCGCCAAGATCGGCTTGGGCTGCGCGCTGTTGTTGCGCGGCAAACCCGGCAGCCCGCGCATCGGCAATCTGCTGCTCGATCACGTCTTCGGCGCGGAAGTGACGTTCACGGACCTGACCGATCCGTGGGACCCCGCGATCCGCGCCAAGCTCGACGAGATCGCGAATGCCGCGCGCGCCAAGGGCCGCAAGCCGCTGATCGTGCAATTGACCGGCGACACGGCGGGTTTGGGCGTGGCCGCCTGGGCGCAAGGGGCGGACGAAATTCTGGCGCAAGGCGGCGATAGCGCGACGCATATGGTCGTCGCTTGCGGCTCGTCCTTGACGTTGGCCGGGTTGGCGCTCGGCTTCAAACATCGCGGCAAGGGCCCGCGCCTTGTCGGCGTATCGGTGCAGCAACCGGCATCGCGCTTGCGGCCGTGGATCGTCGACGTCGCCGCGCGCGGGGCGGCGGTGCTGGGCATTTCCACCTGCCTTGCCGAAACCGATTTCGACATGATCGAGATGACCGGCCCCGGTTACGGCGTGCCGTCGCCCGACTCCATCGCCGCCGTTCGGCTTGCCGGCCGCATGCAGGGGTTGGTGCTCGATCCCGTCTATAGCGGCAAGGCGCTGGCGGGTTTGATCGCCGGTCTCGCCGACGGGCGTATTCCGAAAAGCGCCGACGTGCTGTTCCTGCATTCGGGCGGGGCCCCCGGCCTGTTCGTCCACGCTTCCGTCTTCGAAGGTGACGCATGAGCGGTCCCGCCGAACTCGATATCCCGCTCGATCGGCCCGGCCGGGTTTTCGGCGCCATGCGTTTGCCGTGGTCGCACGACGAATCCGCCTATGGGCAGATCGTCATTCCGGTGATCGTGATCAACGGCGCACTCGGCCCGACTTTGCTGGCGACGGCGGGCGTGCATGGCGACGAATACGAAGGCCAGGTGGCGCTGTCCGATCTCGCGCGCGATATCGAGCCGTCGTCGTTGCGCGGGCGTTTGATCATCGTGCCCGCCGCGAACGCGCCGGCCGCCGCGATCGGGCGGCGCACCTCGCCGGTCGATGGCGGCAATCTGGCGCGCGTGTTTCCGGGCAAGGGCGACGGCACGCCGACCGCGCAGATCGCCGAAGGCATTACGCGTTTGCTGCTGCCGCTGGCCGATTTTGTGATCGACATGCATTCGGGCGGGCGCACGCTGGAATACATGCCTTGTGCTTGGGCGCGACTGCCGGCGGACAAAGATCTGCGCGCGCGCACACTCGACGCGTTGATCGCGTTCGGCGCACCCGATGCGGGCGTGGTCGCGAAGCCGCAAGCCATCGGCACGTTCTTGGCCGCCGCGCAAAGTGCGGGCAAGGTCGCAATTTCCACCGAGCTTGGCGGGGCTGGCACACTCACGCCCTATTCGTTGAGTGTGGCGCGCGACGGCATCGCGCGGTTTCTGGCCTTCGCCGGTTTGATCGTGCCGAAACCCCTCGCGAAGCAAGTGCGCTTGCTGGCGGTGGAGCCGCGCCATTTCGTGCGTTCGCCCGGGCGGGGTTTGTTCGAGCCCGCGACGTCGCTGGGCCAAAGCGTGGCGGCGGGCGATATCGCGGGGCGCTTGCACGATATCGAGCGGCCGGACCGGGCCCCCGAAACGATCCGTTTCGAGGCGCCCGGCATCGTCATGTGCCGGCGCGTGCCGGCGCGGACCGAGGCGGGCGACGTCGTCGCCCATCTCGGCCAGCCCAGCACGCGCGAGGCGCTGCTTTAGCCCTGCAACAGGCGCTGCGTGCGCCGCGTCAGGTCGTCCATCGCCGCGCGCGGCGTCTTCATGCCCAGGATGGCGGCTTCCGCCTCCTCCTTGAACAGATCGGCCGCACGTTGCGCGTTGTCGAAGGCGGGCATCGGCACGCGCGCGACGCGCAGGACTTTGCGTTCCTCCTCGGCGAAGGGCAGCTTCTCCTTGATGCGCGCATCGTCGTAGGTCGAGTTGCGCACCGGGCCGTTGCCGTTCAGCGCGGCCTTCAGCGTCGACTCCTTCGACAGCATTTGGCGCATCAAACCCCAGGCCAGTTCCTTGTTCTTGGTGTTCTTGGGGATCGCCATGCCCCAGAACTCGACCTTCGCGGGTGCCACCTCGAACTTGCTGGCGAATTCGCGCGAGATCGGGATCGTCGTCGTCTTGAACTTGCCGGGGAACTGCGAGCGCGCGGGATCGTTGTAGATCGAGTTGCGGCCCATCGAGTTGATGACCATCGCCGCGCGTCCCGTCTGCATCCACACGTTCACGTCCTCGGTGCTGATCGAGGCGAAATTGCGCGGGAAGGCGCCGGCAACGAACAGATCGCGCAGCAGCGTGATCGCGTTGACCATCGGCGCTTCGTTGGCGACGACGCGCATATCCGGCGTGATGAACTCGCCGTCCCAGGCGCGCGCGATGTCGATGACGTTGGGGTAGGTGACGCCCGGCAGCACCAAGCCGACGACCGGCTGGTTGTTGCGCGTCCAGCTCGTGCGCTTGGCGAATTCGGCCAGGTCTTCGATCGTCTTGGGCGCGCCCGACAGGCCGCGCTCCTGGAAGAATTCCTCGTTGTAGTGCATGCCCGACGACGCATGGCGGAAGGGCAAGCCGTAGAGCTTGTCCTGCACCGTCAGGCCCTTGAGCATGCCCGGAAACACGTCGGCGCGATCTTCGATCGGCGCTTGGCGCATGAAATCGTCCAGCGGCTCGAACAGGCTCGCGATGCGTGGTGTCGCCTGCGTGTTCAGGATGAAACCGACATCGACCGCACCTTCGGCGAGCGAGGCTTCGCGGAACAGGCGTTCCTGCAACGGGCCCGTGTCGAATGTCACCCATTCGACGTCGACGCGGTTTTCCTTGGCCCAGGCTTCGATGATATCGCCGCCGGGGCCGGCGGTGACGGTCTTGTGGACGCGATGGCCGAACACGTTCAGGCGGCGCGTGGCTTGGGCATGGACGGCGGGGGCGGCGAGAACGGCAGCCGTCCCGGCGAGCAGCGTGCGGCGGGTGATACGCATGGCGGTCACTCCTTCAGGGTCAAGGTGAGAAGAATTTTCGCCGAAGCGCCTTTGGGCATATCGGCGACGACGCGCAGGAAATTGCCGAAATTCGTCAGGCGCGCATGCGCGATGGCGCCCTCCTTGGCGGGGAATTTGAGCTTGGTGCCTTCGTCGACCCAACGCATGCCGTCGGGCGAAATCTGCACGCGGGCTTTGGCCGTGCCGGGCTTGCCCTTCACCGCGCCTAAGCAGCGCAGCCACACGATGGCTTCGCCCGCCCAGCCGCATTCATAGGGCTCGCTCGCCGCTTTGCCCGACCACACTTCGTTGCGTGAAACGACGGCGGTGACGCATTGGCGCATCATGCGAATTCTCCCGAAAGGCAGACGGAGTCGAGATAGAACAAGGCGCGCTTGTCGGTATCCGCTTCGGCGAAGAAGCAGATATTCAGCATGCACCACAGATTCCGCATCGCCGGCATCACGATCGGGTCGACGCCCGACATGTCCCATTGCCGGTCGTTGCACTGAAGCGAGATCGCCCGCATCGTGCGCAGATCGAAATCGTAGCGCACATAGTGCCAATTCACCTTGGTCGGAATCTCGTTGTAGCAGAGCTTCTGCTCGCCGTTTTTGAGATCCTCCCAATCGGTGGGGGCGAGGTGGTAGTGCGTGACGGTCTTGCCTTCGGTGCCTAGCGGCAGCACCTCGGTCGTGCGCGACTTGGTCTGCCATTTTTGCAGATGTTCGCCGTCGAGCGCGTTGAGGAAGCGCACATGCGGCATGACGCGCGTCCCGCCCTTCTCGAAGCCGGTTTGCAGGTCGTAGAGGAAGCCGATCGAGCGCACGTCGGTTTCGGACAGGCGCAGCTCGTTCGCCTCGGGCTTGAAGGTGAAATAGAATTCGAGGCGGATCGGACCGGGCTCGCGGAAGGTGAGGCGCTTCAACGCCACGTTCTGCGCGCCGCGCTTGGGGCGCGTCTGGATCTTCAGCGCGTAATTGCCGTCGAACGCGCCATGCGTGCCGGAATCCCAATTCGCCAGGTTGGAAAGCTGGGGATGCGTGTGCTGGGCATAGCCCGCCAGCATCGAATCCAGCGTGTGCTCGTAATTGCCGACGAGCTGCGTGTAGCCGCAGAAACCGTCGTCGAAATCGTCGAACGAAATGATCCGGCTCATCGGCGAGAAGCGCGAGAGTTTGGGATTCGCCAGGCGCATCGCGGTCAGCGTGTCCATAACCTATCCTTTCGTGGCGCCGGCGGTGAGACCGGCGATGAGGTATTTTTGGGCGAGCAGGACGAAGATCAGCACCGGCACCAGCTGCACCGTGGTGGCGGCGAACAGCACGCCCCATTCGACGCCGTCGACCGCACCGGTCATCTCCGACAGCACCAGCGGGGCGGTTTTGGCGGCCGAGGTCGTGAAGATGAAGGCGAACAGGAACTCGTTCCACGCATAGACGAAGACGAACACGCCGACCGCGATCATGCCTTGCGCGGACAAGGGCAGGATCACGCGCCGGAACACGCCCCACACGCCGGCCCCGTCGACCATCGCGGCTTCGTCCAGCTCGCGCGGGATCTGGTCGACGAAGGCCTTCAGGATCATCGTGCCCATCGACACGAAGAACGTGGCGTAGAGGATGATCAGGATCAGATGCGTGTCGTTGAGGCGCAGCGCGTTGACCAGCGGGAACAGCGGCAGCGTCACCACGATCGGCGGGAACAAGCGCACGAAGATCATGAAGAAGGCCGAACCCGCCAGATACGGGTTGCGCTTGCGCGAATAGACATAACCCGCCATCGCGCTGACGATCACCGCGAGCGCCGTGGCGCCGAGTGTCACGATCAGCGAATTCCCCAGCGTGCGGAAGAAATCGGGCCAGCGCAGCCACAGCCCGGCGTAATTCGCGAGCGTGGGCGTAAACGCCCAGGTCGGCGGAAAGACGAAGATATCGCGCGCCGGTTTGAACGACGACAGCACGACCAGCGCGATCGGGAACGCCGACCAGAAGGCGATGGCGATCAGCGCCAGGCCGCGCAGGGCCTTGAGGTAAAGCGGCCTACGCATCGGTCAGGGTCCGCTTGTAGAGCGAGCGCAGATAGGGAATGGCGAGCAGGATCGAGCCCGCCACCATCAGCCACCCGGTCGCCGAGGCGATGCCGAACTCGTTGTAGCGGAACGCCTCTTGATAGAGATACACGGCCAGCACTTCGGTCGATCGCGCCGGGCCGCCGCCGGTGACGAGCCACACTTCCGAGAACATGCGGAACGCGAAGATGTAGCGGAACAGCACCGCGATCAGGATCGCGGGCATCAGCACCGGCACGGTGATATGGACGAATTGCTTCCAGGGCGATGCGCCGTCGATCCGCGCCGCCTCGTAAAGATCGGCTGGAATGGCGAGGCGCGCGGCGTAGAGGATCAGGAAGGTGAAGGGCAGATGCAGCCACACCGACAGCGCGCAGACGACCGCCAATCCGTGGGCGGGGACGACCGACCATTCGATGGTCGGCAGGCCCAGCGCGGTCAGCGTCTGGCTCACCATGCCGATCGACGGGTCGAGCATGAAGCGCCACATCACCACGGCCGCGACTTCGGAGATCGCGTAGGGGGCAAGGACGATGGAGATCATCGTCTTGCGGAAGGGAATGCCGGTCGCGAACAGCAGCGCCATCGCCATGCCCAGCGCCAATTCGACATAGACGACGATGTTGATGACGATCGCGGTGTTGACGAAAGCGCGCCAGAAATAAGGATCGCTCAGCACTTCGACATAGTTGCGAAGCCCGACGAATTTGGGCGCCACGCCGAAACTCGACTCGTTCAGCGACAGCCAGAACACGTATATCGACGGCAGGAAGATCGTCGCGATCAGCAATGCCTGCACCGGCACGATCATCGCCAGATGCATCGGATGCAGGCGGTTGGGATTGCCGGGGGCGCTCATAGACCCAAGCCCCCATCGACGGGAATCTCGGCGCCGTTGATATAGGCGCAGGCGTCGCCGCACAACGCGACCGCGATCCCCGCGCAATCCGCCGGCTGTCCCAAACGCCCCGCCGGAATGCGCGCGATGATATTCGCGCGGAAATCCGGATCGGCAAGCTTGGCGGCGTTGCGGTCGGTTTCGATGGCGCCGGGGCGCAGCGTGTTGAAGGTGACGCCGGTGCGCGCCGCATGGCGCGCCAGCGTTCGCATCATCGATGTCTGCGCGGCTTTGGTTGCGGTGTAGACGATGGCGTCGGCATTGGGGTGGATTTCCTGCACCGAACCGATGGCGATAACGCGGCCCCAGGATTGCGCTTCCATCGGCGGAACGGCCAGCGTCAGCAAGCGCAAACTCGCCGCCATATTCACGTCGAGCTGCATTTGCGTCGCGTCGGCCGTCAGGTTCGCATGGGTTTGGCGGATCTCGGCGGAGGCGCACAGGATCAAGATATCGATCCCGCCCATCTTTTGGCGCGAGGCGTCGAACAGCGCATCGGCTGCACCCGCTTGGCCCAGATCATTGGCGAGGAAGCCGGCGAAGCCGGGGCCCATCTCCGCGTCGACGTCGGGCGCGGGGGCGAGGCCGTGCAGAAAGATCTTCGCGCCCGCCGAGGCAAGGCCGCGCGCGATCGCCCGGCCGATCCCTTGGGTCGAGCCGGTGATCAGCGCGCGCTTGCCGCGCAGCGTTTGCGCGATGTCGCTCACAGCAACGCGCGCACGCGCCGGGCGGCATCGGCCATCGCGCGTTCGGCGGGCTTCATGCCCAGCACCGCGGCTTGGCTTTCCTCGACGAACACGTCATGGGCGCGGGCTTGGTTGTCGAAGGCCGGCAGATGGATGCGCGCGGTCTTCAACGCCACCGCCTCGGCCGCCGCATAAGGCAGCTTCGAGGCGAATTCGGCGTCGGCATAGGTCGAGACGCGCACCGGCCCATTGCCGTTGCGCGCCTGGGCAAGCGTGCCCGCCTTCGACGACAGCGACCGGATCAGATCCCACGCCGCGCGCTTGTTCTTGGAATTGCGCGGAATGGCGAAGGACCAATATTCGGTGGTCGAGGCGTAGGGCGTCTTGCCCGCGAGTGCCGCCGTCATCGGCATGACCGAGGCTTTGATCTTGCCCGGATAGCGCGACAGCGCGGGGTCGTTGTAGCTGACGAGACGCGCATAAGGGTTGATCGTCATCGCGGCCCGGCCTTGCTGCATCCAGGTCGTGATTTCCTCGTTGTTCACGGTGGCGAAATTGCGCGGGATGGCGCCGGCCTTGAACAACTCGGCCAAGGCCTCCAGCGGTTTGACCATCGAGGGCAGGTCGGCCGTCACCTTCATGTCGCCGGTCATGTAGTCGCCGTCGAAGGCGCGCGCGACCGACAGGAAGTTCGACGCGAAGACGGCGGTGAAGGCGAGGCCGTAGACTTGCGTGCCGTCGGGGCGCGTGAAGGTCAGTTTCTTGGCCGCGTCGACGAATTCCTCGAACGTGGCGGGAATTTTGACACCGCGTTCTTCGAACAGCGCCTCGTTGTAGACCAGCGCGTTGGTCGCGTGGCGCATCGGGATCGCGTGCAAGGCGCCGTCCAGGCGCATCGGCGCGACCAGCCCCGCCGAGATATCATCGAAATCCTCGATCGGCGCTTCGCGCTGGAACGCATCCAGCGGTTCGAACAGGCGCAGATTGCGTGGCACCGCGCGGCCGTTGAGTAGATAGGCGAGGTCGAACGCCGTTTCCGGCAGCGTCAATTCGCGCAGCAAACGCTCGTTGATCGCGTTGACGTCGCCCAGCGTCACCCAATTGATGTCGAAGCCCGAGGCTTGGCGCCACGCGGCGGTGGCGTCGCCGCCCGGCCCGGTCGTGGCGACCGTCTGGTGCACGCGATGGCCGAAGGCGGTCAGCGTTTTGGCTTGGGCGATGGCGGGCAGGGCGGCGCTGCCGATGATCGCGGCACTTCCGGCAAGGAAGGCGCGGCGGCGAAGGACTGGAGCGACGGCGTTCATATGCATCTCCTCCCGAGATATTTTTTGGGTCAGCTCGCGCGATACTTGGCGAGCATTTTGCGGTCGACTTCGACGCCGAGGCCCGGCGCGGTCGGTACGTCGAGCATGCCGTCCTTCAACATCGTGCGCTCGCCGACGATCGGATGTGTGAGCGCATCGCGTAAGGGGTTGTCGAACACCATGCATTCGTAGATGCGGAAGGCCGGCATGGCGCTGGCGAGATGCAGGCTGGCGGCGGCGCACACCGCCCCCGACCAGCCGACATGCGGCGCGTAGCCCACGTTATGCGCGAAGGCGAGCTCGGCGATGCGGCGTGTTTCCGTAATGCCGCCCGCCCGCGCGACGTCGGGCTGGATCAGATCGACGAGACGCTCGGCGACCAGATCGCGCGCCTGCCACACGGTGAAATCGCTTTCGCCCGCCGCCATCGGGCAATAGCCGAGCGAGCGCAGGCGGCGATAACCGGCGATATCCTCCGGCACGATCGGCTCTTCGAACCAGCGATAGCCGTTGTCGCGCAAGGCGGCCGCGACTTCGATCGCCTCGTCGACCGTATAGGCCCAGTTGGAATCGACGAACAACGCCGCACGGCCGTTGGCGACCTTCGCCAACTGCGCGATGCGCGCCTGGGCGCGCGCGACCGGCGCGCCGATCTTCACCTTGATCGTCTTGAAGCCGTGCGCGATGGCGGCCTCGGTTTCCTCCGCCGCCCCCTTGTCGTCGGTCCAGTTGATCGACGAGGCATAGGCTTCGATGCGCGGGCGCGACATGCCGCCCAGCAGGCGAAACACCGGCTCGCCCGCGCGCTTGCCCGCGATATCCCACAGCGCGATATCCACGCCCGCGATCGCTTCCAGCAGCATCCCGCCCGAACGGCCGGTCAAGATGCGGCGCATCTTGGCGTGCAGGGCGGCGATGTCGCGCGAATCCTGGCCGATCAAAAGCGGGGCCAGCAATTTCTCGACGATCGCGGCATAGGCGACCGAGCCGGTGCGGCCCAGGCACTCGCCCCAGCCGACGATGCCGTCGGCGGTTTCGACTTCGACGATGACGAGTTCGATTTCCGGAAAGGCGCGCTGGCCGGTCGTCTGCGTCTTGGGCAGCACGCATTTCAACGGATGCGCGACGACGCGCGCGATGGCGTTCGAAGCCAAGATGACGATCCCTCCCGATGGCGCCTGACGCAGGCGTAGTTTTCCAGATTATGGAGGGCGGTTTTCGGCTTGGCTACGTAGTTTTACGAACATGCCGGCGCTTGCGCGTAGTGCGCGGGCGCGGCCCTTCATGCATGCGCTGCTCGGCCAAACTGTCCTTCACGCGGCGCAGCTTCTCGTGCAGCGGCTCGCCCATGGCCAGGCCCACGCCCGTCGCCAGAATGTCGATGACCAGGTTATGCGCGATACGGCTGACCATCGGGGCGGTCAGCTCGGTGTTTTCCTGTGCGGCGACATGCACGACGACATGGGCGTGGCGGGCGAGCGGGCTGTCGCGCCGCGTGACGGCGATGACTTGCGCGCCGGCCTGTGCCGCGACCTCCGCCGTGCGCACGATGTCTTTGACAGCACCCGTATGTGAAAAACACAGCGCGACGGTGCCGGGGCCGGTGGCCGCCGCCGACATGGTTTGCAGATGCCCGTCGAGATAGGCGATGGCCGGAATGCCGTAGCGCATGAATTTCTGCTGCGCGTCGAAGGCCAAACCGTTGGCCGGGCCCACGCCGTAGCAATCCAGGCGCTTGGCTTTGGCGATGATGTCGATCGCGCGACGGATGGCACCGGCATCGAGCGTGGCGCGCAGCTCGTTGATCGCGAAGACGGTCGAATCCAGAACCTTGGTCGCGACCACGTCCAGCGCGTCGCCGGGTGCAATCTCGCGATGCAGATAGGGCAGGCCCCGCACCAGACTTTGCGCGACGCGCAGCTTAAACTCCGGATAGCCCCGCAAGCCGAGGGCGCGGACCACCCGCAGCACCGTGGGCTCGCTGACCTTGGCGGCGGCGGCCAGCGTCTTCATCGGCATACGGGTGATGTCGTCGGGATGGTCGAGCGTGCGGTCGGCCACGCGGCGTTCCGCCGGGGCCAAACGGTCGCGCAAACCCGCCAGCCGTTCCAGAATATTGTCCATCGCGAACGGGAGCTTACACGAATCGTATCGCTTAAAGATTGGACAGGAAGCTGCCCGGATGGTGTGCGGGCACCGCCGGGCGCGGGTTACCGGCCGCGCGCGACACGGCCCTTGCGGAAAGTTTCCGGGCCGGTCACAAATTTGCAACGGAGGCGCCATAACCTCCCCCGCGCGCTCCGGCTCTGCCGGAAACGCGAGGAGACCCATCAATAAACCGGCGAGGCGGACACATGAACGAGACCTTCCATCGCGGCTTCCGGCCGCTCGCGATCGCGGCGACGGCCATCACGGCGTTGCTCGCGGGCGCTTCGGCGGACGCGCAGACGCGCACGCGCATCACGGTCTATACCGCGATCGAAAACGAACAGCTCCAGCCGTTCAAAGAAGCATTCGAAAAGGCCCACCCGGACGTCGAGCTCGCCTGGGTGCGCGATTCGACCGGCACGATCACCGCGCGCTTCCTGGCCGAAAAGGACAATCCCCGCGCCGACGCGCTGTGGGGCTTGGCGGTTTCGTCGATCCTGAATTTCGAGAAGGCCGGCCTGCTGGCCGAGTACACCTCGCCTGCCGTCGCGGCGCTGAAGCCGGCGTTCAAGGACACGGCCGCGCCGATCACCTGGCACGGCATGGACGCCTACGCGGCAGCCGTCTGCTACAACACGGCGATCGCCCGGCAGCGCAATCTGCCGCCGATCACCAAGTGGGACGATCTGCTGAACCCGGCCTTCAAGGGCGCTTTGGTCATGCCGAACCCGGCTTCGTCGGGCACGGGCTATCTGACCGTGTCGTCCTGGATCGCCATCATGGGCGAAGCCAAGGCTTGGGAATACATGACCAAGCTGCATGAAAACGTCGCTGTCTATACGCATTCGGGCTCGGCCCCGTGCGTGCAGGCCGCGCGCGGCGAAGCGGTGGTCGGCATCTCGTTCGATATGCGCGCCGCCCAGGAAAAGACCAAGGGCGCCCCGCTCGACATCGCCGTTCCGACGGACGGTGTGGGCTGGGAAATGGAAGCCTCGGCCATCGTGAAGGGCACGCGCAACATGGCGGCCGCCCAGAAGCTGATGGATTTCTCGGCCAGCAAGGCCGCGAACGAGCTCTATTCGAAGTACTACAACATCGTCGCCCACCCCGACGTGAAGGGGGCCGCGCCGAACTATCCGGCCGAAACCGAAAGCCGCCTGATCAAGGCGGATTTCGCCGGGATCGCCGAAATGCGCGATCGCGTGCTGGCCGAATGGACCAAGCGCTTCGATAGCAAGTCCGCGCCGCGCTAAGCGCGCAAGCGGCATGATGCGCCGGGGTGGCGGAGGGAACTCCGCCACCCCGCTTCGTTGAAAAAAGTCCGGTACCCGATATGGCCCATCTGGCGGTCGACAAGCTCAGCAAGTCCTTCGGCGCGTTTCACGCGGTGCGCGAAGCAAGTTTCACGGTGGCGCAAGGCGAGTTCGTCTGCCTTCTCGGGCCTTCGGGCTGCGGCAAGACCACGCTGCTGCGCATGATCGCGGGGCTCGAAACCGCCAGCTCGGGGCGGATCGTCCAGAACGGCGTCGACATCACCAACTTCCCGCCGTCCAAGCGCGATTTCGGCATCGTCTTCCAAAGCTACGCGCTGTTCCCGAACCTGACCGTGTTCGACAACGTCGCTTACGGTCTGCGCTCCAAAGGCTCCTTGCGCGCCGATACCCGCGCGCGGGTCGAAGAATTGCTGACCCTCGTCGGGTTGCCCGGCGAGACGAAGAAATATCCCGCCCAGTTGTCCGGCGGCCAGCAGCAGCGCGTGGCGCTCGCCCGCGCGCTCGCCATCCAGCCGGGTTTGCTTCTGCTCGACGAGCCGCTGTCGGCGCTCGACGCGCGCGTGCGCCAGCATCTGCGCCACGAGATCCGCTCGCTGCAGCGCCGCCTGGGCGTCACCACGATCATGGTGACGCACGATCAAGAGGAAGGCCTGACCATGGCCGACCGGATCGCCGTGATGAATGCCGGCCGGATCGAGCAATTCGCAGCACCGCACGAGTTGTACGCGCGGCCCGCGACGCCGTTCGTGGCGGATTTCGTCGGCACGACGAATTTCATGCCCGCGACCTTCGTCGCCCCCGGCAAGGTCGACGCCGCCGGGCGCGAGCTTGCGGCAGATACGCCCAGCGGGCTTTCCGCCGGGGCCAAGCTGCGCATCTGCGTGCGCCCGGAAGATATTCTGGTGCGCAACGTCGCGGAGAGTGCCGCCAACCGCATCGAAGTGTCGGTCGACGAGCTGATCTTCATGGGGGCGTTCAGCCGCGCGAAACTGGGCGTGGCGGGCGGCGTGGCCTTGCAGGCCGATTTCTCCGCCAACCTGCTGCGCGACGTGGGCGTGCGCGAAGGCTCGCGCCTGACCGTCGCCTTGCCGCCCGATCGTTTGCGCGTTTTCGCGGACTGACATTCCTTTGCGCACCCGTCTCGACACCGACGCGCTGTTGCAACGCCTCGCCCTGCTGGGCGTGGTCGCGTATCTCGCCGTCTTTCTCGCGCTGCCATTGGGCACGCTGTTTGAAAAAAGCTTCCGCGACCAAAACGGCGCCTGGGTCGGCCTCGCCAATTGGGTGCGCTATCTCGAAACGCCGTCGCTGGTTGCGTCGCTGTGGAACACGATTTGGGTGTCGCTGCTAGCGACCGCCATCGTCGTGCCGCTCGCTTTCATCTACGCGTATGCGCTGACGCGCACGACGATGCGCTTGCGCGGGGTTTTCCGCGCGATCGGCCTGCTGCCGATCCTCGCCCCCTCGCTGCTCTCGGCGATTTCGCTGATCTATCTGTTCGGCAATCAGGGCTTCGCGCGCTGGGTGCTGATGGGCAACAGCGTCTACGGCCCCATCGGCATCGTGATCGCGCAGGTCTTCTACTGCTTTCCGCACGCGTTCCTGATTTTGGCGACCGCCTTGTCGATCGCCGACAAGCGCCATTACGAGGCGGCGGAAGTGCTCGGCGCCTCCAACGCGCGAATTTTCCTGACCGTGACGCTGCCCGGCGTGAAATACGGCATCGTCAGCGCCTTCTTCGTCGTGTTCACGATGGTCGCGACCGATTTCGGCATTCCCAAGGTGATCGGCGGCCGCTTCAACGTGCTGGCCACCGACATCTACAAACAGGTCGTCGGCCAGCAGAATTTCGAGATGGGTGCGGTCGTCGGCATGGTGCTGCTGCTGCCCGCATGCTTGGCCTTCGCCGCCGACCGGTGGGTCGCGCGCCGCCAAGTGGCGTTGTTGACCGCGCGCGCCGTCCCTTACGAGCCGCAAGCCAGCGCGATGCGCGATTGGCTGTTGTTCGCCTTCTGCACGGCGATCGCTTTCTGCATCTTGACGCTGCTGGGCATCGCGGCGTGGGCGAGCTTCATCCAGTACTGGCCCTGGAACCTGACGCTCACCTGGCGCCACTACGTCTTCTCCAACGCCGATGCATCGGGCTGGAGCGCCTATTTCAACACGCTGCAAATGGCGGCGTTGGTCGCGACCTTCGGCACCCTTGTCATCGCCTTCGGCGCATGGCTCGTTGAAAAAACCAAGGGGGCCGAATTGCTGCGCGGCATCGTGCAGTTCCTGGCGATGATCCCGCTGGCGGTCCCCGGCCTCGTGCTCGGCATCGCCTATATCTTCTTCTTCAACGCGCCCGGCAATCCGCTCGGCTTCCTCTACGGCACGATCGGTATTCTCGCGCTCAACACCATCACGCATTTCTATACGGTCGCCCATCTGACAGCGCTGCAGGCGCTGAAGCAGATGGACCCGGAATTCGAAAGCGTGTCGGCGTCGCTGAAGGTTTCGGTCTGGCGCACGGCGTGGAAGGTGACGTTGCCGGTCGTTTCGCCCGCGATGTTGGATGTGTGGTTCTACATGTTCGTCAATGCGATGACGACCGTGTCGGCCGTCGTGTTCCTCTACGGGCCGTTCTCGAAACTCGCGTCGGTCTCGATCATCAACATGGACGAAGCCGGCTTCACCGCCTCGGCCGCCGGCATGGGCATCGTGATCGTGCTGACCTCGGGCTTCGCGAAGATCCTGCATTCGCTGCTGGCCGCCTATCTGGCCAAGCGCACCCAGGCTTGGCGCGCGCGATGAGCGTGCTGCCCGCGAAGACGAAGGCCGTCCTGTTCGACAAGGACGGCACGCTGGTCGATTTCGACCGCACCTGGGCCGGCACGATGATGGCGGGCGCGCTGCATTTCGCCGACGGCGACCGCGCCAAAGCCGAGATGCTGTGCGAAGCGGTGGGCTGGGACAAGGCGCGCGGCACCTTCGCGCCCGACGCCTTCTTCGCCAACAACCCCAACGCCGCGATCGCCGAGCGCTGGGCCGCGTTGCTGGGCCGCAAAAGCTCGGCGCACGATGCGGGCCGCCTCGATGCCGTGTTCGCCAAGGCGATCCTAGCTTCCGTCTCGCCGCTGGGCGATTTGACGGGCGTGGTCGGCCGCTTGCGCGCGCGGGGATTGAAGCTGGGCGTCGCCACGAACGACTCGCGCGTTTCGACCGAGCAGCAATTGATGGCGCTGGGCGTGGGCGATTGCTTCCAATTCGTCTCGGGCTATGACGGCCCTTGCGCGCCCAAGCCGAACCCCGAAGCGGTGTTCGAATTCGCAAGGCTGGCGCGCTGCAAGCCGGACGAGATCGTCGTGGTCGGCGATTCCGACAATGACATGAATCTCGCCCGGGCGGGCGGCGCCTACGCCGTCGCCGTGGCGGCCGACGCCGAGCACCGCGCGCTGCTGGCACGCCGCGCCGACGCCACGATCGCCTCGATCGACGAACTCGAATGAATTATTCGGCGGCGTATTTCTTCTCGGCGTCCCAATAGGCGGGGAAGCCGACCGCTTCCTGCAATTCGGGGAAGGTGATCGCCGGCGGCAGCTTCGTATCGTCGCCCGCCTTCAACGCGCCGAACGTCGCGCGCATCGTCTGGATGATCGCGGCGAGGGCGATGACGGGATAAACCGCCAAGCGATAGCCGATCGCTTCCAATTCCTTGGGCGGCAGGACCGGCGTCTTGCCTTGATGCACCATATTGGCGAGGCACGGGCGCGGGATCGACGCGCAGAATTTCTTCATCTCGTCGATATTCTCGGGCGCTTCCAGGAAGATGATGTCTGCGCCTTCATCGACGAAATCCTTGCAGCGCGAAAGCGCGTCGTCGAAGCCGTTGACCGCGCGCGCATCGGTGCGCGCCAAGATCAAGATATCGCCCACGCCTGCGCTGCGCAGCGCGTCGCGCGTTTCGCACGCCGCGCGGATTTTCATTTTCGCTTCGTTGCGGCTGACGACTTGCTTGCCCTTGGTGTGCCCGCATTTCTTGGGGCTGACCTGATCCTCCAGCATGATCGCCGCGGCCCCAGCGCGCGCGTATTCCTCGACCGTGCGGCGCACGTTCAATGCGTTGCCCCAGCCCGTGTCGCCGTCGCCCAGCACCGGCACCGCGCCGGCGGTGGCCACGCACGCGCGCAACGTGTCGAGCATTTCGGACATCGAGATCAGCCCGGTGTCGGGCTGGCCCAAGCGGGCCGCCGACACCGCGAAGCCCGACATGAACATCACCTCGTGCCCGGCCTCACGCACCAGCTTGGCCGACAGCCCGTCGAACACGCCCGGCATCACCGCCAGGCGCTTTTCCGCCAAGCGCGCGCGCAAAACATCGGCCTTGTTGATCAGCGTCGTGGGCATGTTCCGTCTCCCGAAAAATCCTATTTCGGGAAGGAACTTAGCGCCCCGCCTTGGCGCAAGCCAGCCTTGCGGGCGCTTGACCCCGGGCGCGGGCTCGCCTACCTAAACGCTTATGGCACTGCGCGAAATCCTGGTCGCTCCCGACCCCAAGCTGAAGATCAAGGCCCGCCGCGTCGAGACCTTCGACGACGAGCTGCGCAAGCTGCTCGACGACATGGTCGAGACGATGTACGCGGCCAAAGGCATCGGCTTGGCCGCCCCCCAGATCGGCGTGCCCTTGCGCGCGATCGTCATGGATCTGGCGCGTGACGAGGAAGAAGCGAGCCCGCGCAAATTCCTCAATCCCGAGATCGTCTGGGAATCGGAAGAGGAAGTGCCTTGCGAGGAAGGCTGCTTGTCCGTGCCCGGCCAATACGCCGAGGTGACGCGCCCCGCGCAATGCCGCGTGCGCTATCAGGACGAGAACGGCGTGCGGCACGAGATCGATTGCGACGGCTTGCTGGCCGTGTGCATCCAGCACGAGATGGACCATCTCGAAGGCGTGTTGTTCGTCGACCATTTGTCGACGCTCAAGCGCAACATGATGCTGCGCAAAGTGGCCAAGGCGCGCCGCCAGCAGGCGTCCTAAGCGGTGGCGAAATTCCGCCTCGCCTTCATGGGCACGCCCGATTTCGCGGTCGGGGCGCTCGACGCATTGGCCAAAGCGGGCCACGAAATCGCCGCCGTCTATACCCAGCCGCCGCGCCCCGCCGGGCGTGGCCAGCGGGAGCAACGCTCGCCCGTGCACGAAAAGGCGGTGGCGCTCGGCCTTCCCGTGCGCCATCCCGCGTCGCTCAAATCGCCGGACGAGCAGGCGGCCTTCGCGGGCCTCGCCCTCGATCTCGCCGTGGTCGCGGCCTATGGCTTGATCCTGCCCAAGGCGATTTTGGAAGCGCCGCGCCTTGGCTGCCTCAATATCCATGCCTCGCTGCTGCCGCGCTGGCGGGGGGCGGCCCCCATCCAGCGCGCGATCGAAGCGGGCGATTCGGTAACGGGCATCACCATCATGCAGATGGACGCCGGTCTCGACACCGGCGCCATGCTGCTCAAGGCGCAAATCCCGATCGGGCCCGACACGACCGGCGGCACGCTGCACGACGAACTCGCGGCGATCGGCGCCAAGGCGATCGTCGATGCGTTGGATCGGCTCGACGATCTGCGCCCCGAGAATCAGCCCGAAGCGGGTGTCACCTACGCCAAGAAGCTCGACAAGGCAGAGGCGAAGCTCGATTGGTCTCTGACGGCCGACGAACTCGACCGGCGCATTCGCGCTTTCGATCCGTTCCCCGGCACGTGGTTCGAAGTGAAGGGCGAGCGCATCAAGGTGCTCGCCGCCAAGAAGGTGGCCGGCAAGGGAGCGCCCGGCACAATTCTGGCCTCGCCGCCGGTCGTCGCCTGCGGCGACGGTGCGCTGGCGCTGACGCGGCTTCAGCGCGCGGGCGGCAAGCCGATGGATGCGGCCGCCTTCGCCAATGGCTTCGATCTGCCGCCCGGCACGGTCCTGTAGCGATGCCGCGCTACAAATTGATCCTGGAATACGACGGCGGCGGCTTCGTCGGCTGGCAGCGCCAGCCCAACGGGCCGTCGGTGCAGGAAGCTTTGGAAACCGCGTTTCCGAAATTCTGTGGCCATGCGGTCGAGGTCGCCGCTGCCGGGCGCACCGATGCGGGCGTGCATGCGCTAGGGCAAGTGGCGCATGTCGATCTCGAGCGCGAGTGGGACCCGCTCAAAATCCGCGACGCGTTGAACTGGCATTTGCAGCCCGCCGGCGTCGCCGCCATCGACGTGGCCGAAGTACCGCCCGATTTCCACGCGCGGTTTTCGGCGGTAAAGCGCGCGTATCTCTATCGCATCTCGGATCGCCGCGCGCGGCCGGTGCTGGAGGCGGGGCGCGTGTGGCATGTGCCGCATCGTTTGGACGCGGAAGCGATGCATATCGCCGCGCAGGTGCTGGTCGGCCACCACGATTTCACGTCTTTCCGCGCGACCGAATGCCAGGCCAAAAGCCCGGAGAAGACGCTCGATCGCCTGGACGTGCGCCGCGCGGGCGACGAAATTGAGATCACGACCGAGGCGCGCTCGTTCCTCCACCACCAAGTCCGCAACATGGCGGGCACGTTGAAGATGGTAGGCGAGGGCAAATGGTCGGCGCAGGACGTCGCCGACGCGCTGGCTGCGCGCGACCGTTCGGCGGCGGGCCCGACGGCGCCCGCCGAAGGCCTCTACCTCGTGCGCGTGGGCTACTAGACGCGGCCGATCGCCGCGACCGGGCCGCCGCCATCGGGGCCTTGATGTTCCGCGCCGCCCGAGACGAACAACCGCGTATCGCCGACCGCCCCCGCCAGCACGCCGCCAACCAACGCGCGGGCATGGCGCGTGGCGTTGATATCGCTGTCGTCCCACATGATATGGCGCCGCCCGCGGATATTGCCGGTGCGCGGCGGTTCGGCCTTGGCCAATACGGCGACCAGGCGTTTGCGCGCGGCGTCGTCCAACTGCCCTTTGCCCTCGATCCCGAGATCGCCCAGCGCCGCCCAGAGGGCGGGCGCGTCGATACCGTCCTTCATCACCCGATGCGAAATCGCGAGGTCGCCCGACCATCTGTCGGAATTGCCCAGCACCATGATCTCGTTGCGCAGCAACTCGATCCCGGCCGAGGTACTGGCGACACCCGAATGCTGTGCCCAATCGCGGCACACGGCGTCGTCGGATGGCGGGGCGGCGATCTCGCCCAGCGCCAAGGCAACGCCCAGCGCCGAAGCGCCGCGTGAATAGCCCATCGATTCGTAGGTGTCGTGCGTCACGACATCCGCACCCGCGATGCGCTCGGCCGTCAACAGCGGGCATTTGATCTGGACGTAGTGCACGTCCTTCGCGTCTTCGATGCCCGCCTGTTTCATCGCGTCGCGCACGGCTTGTGCGGTCGCTTCGATCTGCGCGCGACGACCCAGTTCCGTCGCGGCGAAATCGCGGGTGAAGCCCGTGCCCATCGCGAGGCGTTTGGCGCCCGGCTTGGGCGGCGTGGCGTCATCCGCCGTGGCGAAGACCAGCATATGCGGATTGAGCCCGCCTTCGGTGCCGCCGGACATGACCAGCGCCACGCGTTTGCCGACCTGCTCGGGCGTTTCGTCCGTCGCCGCCGCGATGGCGAGTTTCATGCCGAGTGTGGCGTAGCCGCGCGTGAAATCGTTCACGCAACCATTGCCCTCGGTCTTGCCCAGGATCGCAACGATGCGCTTGGGATCGAGCGATCCGTTGGCGAAGGCGGCGGACAGCGCCGCGCAATCTTCGGGCCCGCGCATCGAAAAGTCCCGGACGATCGCGCGCATGGTGCTTCCTTTCAGGTATAGAGCCGTTCGACGATCCGCGATTGGGTCAGGCTCAACGCCAGATCCATCGCGACCAAAACCAACGCGGGCAGCGGCTCGACGCGCAACGCCACCCGCGCGATCCGGAAATGGATCGCGATCGCGATCGACACGACCGCGACGGACACGACGAAAAGCAAGCCCGGTGCCAGATCGAATTCGTAGAGCAACGCCGCCGGGAAATAGAGGCCCATCTGCAGCACGTTCGCCCAGTTATACGCGGCGATGTAGTCGTACCAGTCGCGCGTATGGCCCAAACGCTGGCTGTAGAGATGCGAGACGACCGGGAACAGCGTCCAACCGACGATATAGGCGAGCGGCTCGATCAGCAGCATTTGGGCGGGGTCGGGATCGATCCCCATCGATTCGAAACGCTGGCCGGTCAGATAGGCGTAAGGGGCCAAGACCAGCAGCGCCGGAATCACGAAGGACGCGACCAGCCCGGCATTGGTGGCGTGGCCGAGTTTCGCGACCCCGCCGCGATCGCCCCGCAGGATGTCGGCGACACCCGACAGCGGTGCGAGCAAGGCGGGCAGGGCCATCGCGTCAGGCCCAGCGCGATGCGGGGGCGGCGAAAAACGCGTCGAGCATGCGTTCGTAGATCGCGGCGAGCTTGCGGATATCGTCGACAGCGCAACGCTCGTCGGTCTTGTGCATCGTGCGCCCGACCAGGCCGAACTCGATCACCTTCCAATGGCGCGAGATGAAGCGCGCGTCGGAGGTGCCGCCGGTCGTCGACAAAGCGGGCTTGCGGTCGAGCACGGCCTGGATCGCATCCGACACGAGATCGGAAAGCGGGCCCGGCGGCGTGATGAAGGATTCGCCCGACACGCGATACGTGCGCTCGATCTTGCCGCCCAACGCCGCGATGCGGGCATCGATCCATTCGATCAGCGATTTCGACGAATGGATGTCGTTGAAGCGGATATTGATCCGCGCCTTGGCCTGTTGCGGGATCAGGTTCTCGGTCGGATTGCCGACATCGATCGTCGTCACTTGCAGCGACGACGGCTGGAAATGCGCGTTGCCGTCATCCAGCGGCTTGGCGGTCAAATCCGCCAGCAGATTGATCAGGCGGTGATTGGGATTGTCGGCGAGATGCGGATACGCGACATGGCCCTGCTGGCCTTGCGCGACGAGATTGATGTTCACCGAGCCGCGCCGGCCGATCTTCGCCATATCGCCCAAGGCCGTCTCGTTCGTCGGCTCGCCGACGACGCAGATATCGGCTTTCTCGCCCTTGGATTTCATCCAGTCGAGCATCTTGACCGTGCCGTTGATCGCCGGGCCTTCCTCGTCGCCGGTGATCAGGAACGAGATCGAGCCGGGGATTTTGCCGCCGCTCTTGGCGGCATAGGACGCGGCCGCGCATGCGAAAGCGGCGATGGCGCTTTTCATGTCCACCGCACCCCGGCCGTAGAGATAGCCGTCGATGATCTCCGCGCCGAACGGATCGACCGTCCAGCCCTTCAATTCGCCGGTCGGCACCACATCGGTGTGCCCGGCGAATTGGAAATGCGGGCCGCCGCTGCCGATGCGCGCATAGAGATTGTCGACATCCGGCGTGCCGGCATCGCTGAATTTCAGCCGATGGCAATCGTAGCCCAGCGGCTTCAGGAACGCTTCGAGCGTGCCGAGCGCGCCGTCGTCGGCGGGTGTCACCGACTGGCGGCGGATCAGCGCCCGCGCGAATTCGACGGGGTCGTGCGCCGCCATCGTCAATCGCGCAGCAGCTGGTTGATGGCGGTCTTGGCGCGCGTCTGCGCGTCCACGCGCTTCACGATCACCGCGCAATAGGTCGACGGGCCGGGCGTGCCGTCGGGCAACGGCTTGCCGGGCAGATTGCCGGGCACCACGACCGAATAGGCGGGCACGCGGCCGATGAAGACCTCGCCCGTCGCGCGGTCGACGATCTTGGTCGAGGCGCCGATGAACACGCCCATCGACAGCACCGCGCCTTCTTCGACGACCACGCCTTCGACGACCTCGGAGCGCGCGCCGATGAAGCAATTGTCTTCGATGATCACGGGGCCGGCCTGCAACGGCTCCAGCACGCCGCCGATGCCGACGCCGCCGGAAAGATGCACGTTCTTGCCGATCTGCGCGCAGGAGCCGACGGTCGCCCAGGTGTCGACCATCGTGCCGCTATCGACATAGGCGCCGATATTGACGAAGGACGGCATCAGCACGACGCCGGACGCGATGAAGGCCGCGCGGCGCACGGTGCAGTTCGGCACGGCGCGGAAACCGGCCTTGCGGAACTTGGCTTCGTCCCAGCCGTCGAATTTGCTGGGCACCTTGTCCCACCACACGCCGTTCGAGCCGGGGCCGTGGGCGATCAGCGTGTTGTCGTTCAGGCGGAACGACAGCAGCACCGCCTTTTTGAGCCATTGATTGACGACCCAATTACCGCCGGTCTTCTCGGCCACGCGGAACGTTCCCGAATCGAGGCCCGACAAGGCGGTTTCCACCGCGTCGCGCACAGCGCCCTTGGTCGTGAAACCAAGTGTATCGCGTTCGTCCCAGGCCTTGTCGATGGTCGCGGCGAGATCGGCGGTCATAGTGGATTTTCCGTCGTTTTGAGGGCTCAAAAGCGGGGCGGAAGATGCGGGGGCGGGGGCGCGCTGTCAATGTTTGCCGCAGCCCCGTTCCGCGCTAAGGTCGCGGCCTTCGAGGAGCGAATTTTTGAGCGCCAACGCCAAGGAATCCGGGAGAGTTGCGCCGACCACGGCCGAGGCGACCCCGGCGATGGCGTCGCCCTACGACCGCTTGGTCGCGCATTGGCCGGGCCCCGCGGCGCGGCTGGCGCAGAATGGCGCGGTGCTGGGGGCCAATGCCGCCGCCAAGGCGATGCTGGCCGAGTTCGCGGCGCGCACCGGCGATTTGTCGGCGCTGGCCGCGGAGATTTCCGGCGGCGGCGCTTCACGCCTGGACACCGTCGTCGTGCCCGGTGCGGCCGCCCCCGTGACGCTCGATGTCAGCTTGGTCCCGGCGGGCGACACGGTGTTGATCCTGGCGCGCGATGTCAGCCTTGCGGCCAATATGCGCAATGCGCTGGCGGACTCGCGCAAGCGCTACAAGGATATCGTCGAAATCTCCTCCGATTTCGCGTGGGAGACGGATGCCGACGGCGCCTTCGCCTTCGTCTCGCCGCAAGGCGCGCTGGGCTGGCGCGCGGACGATCTGCTGGGCCGCAAGCCCACGGTCTTCGCGCATGTCGAAGGCGATAACTCGGTCGCCGAACCGTTCCTGACCCAGGCGCCGATCGAACAAACCGAAATCTGGCTGCGCCGCGCCGACGGCTCGGACGCTTGCGTGCAGATTTCGGCGCTGCCTTTGTTCGCGCCCGACGGGCGCTGGAAGGGCGCGCGCGGTCTCGCCCGCGACGTGACCGAGGCGCGCGAGCGCGAAGCCGAACTCGCCGAAGCGCGCAACCGCGAACGTCTGATCGCGCATGTCGTGCGCGCGGTGCGCGACGAGGTCGAGGCCAAAGCGCTGCTGACCGCCGCCGCGACCGAAACCGCGCGCGCCTTGGGGGCGGGCTGCGCCATCTGGCGCGTCGTCGACGATATCGACGGCGTGCCGCAATTCGTGTCCGGCGCGCAATTCGGCGGCAAGTTTCCCGACGACATGGATATCGAGCGGCGTTTCGCGGCGAAATTGCGCCTCGACCGGCCGGAAGCCGAAGGGGCGGACGCGCTGGTCGAGTTGCGCTCGCAAGCCGGGCGTGCGCTGGTGGCGCCGACCGCGTTCCGCCGGCGAATCAACGGGCTGGTCGCGTTGTTCCGCGATCCTTTCGCCGACGATTGGACGGAGGGCGAGCGCGACGTGCTGGCGGAAATCGCCGCCCAGCTCGGCATCGCGCATGCCCAGCTCGACCATATCGAAGCGCTCGACCGCCAAGCCTCGACCGACGCGCTGACGGGCTTGCTCAACCGCCGGCGTTTCGTGTCGGAACTGGAAGCGCGCATCGCCGCGTGCAAACGCAGCGGCGAGCCGGGCGCCTTGATCTATGTCGACCTCGACAATTTCAAGGCGGTGAACGATATCCTCGGCCACCAAGCCGGCGACATGGCGTTGAAACAAGTCGCGCGCACCTTGCGCAAGGCGACGCGCATCAACGATCTGGTCGCGCGCCTGGGCGGTGACGAGTTCGCGCTGTGGCTCGACCAGACCGATCTCGACGGCGCGGTCGCCAAGGCCAAACATATTCTCGACATGCGCGGCGAATTGCTGGGCGTGTCGGCGAGCCTCGAAAAACCGCTCGGCTTCTCCGCCGGCGTGGCGCTGCACGATCCCGCGAAGCCCGAAACCGTGGACGAGCTTCTCGTGCGCGGCGACGGCGCGATGTACGAAGTCAAACGCAAAGGCAAGGGGACCTACGCGGTGGCGCTCGACGCCGCCCCGGCGGCGCCCCCGAAGAACTGATCGGCATATGGACAAATCCGAATACGAATCCGCGAAACGCATGCTGGCCGACCCGGACGTCTTCGTCCGGACGAACCTCGCCAAACGCACCGATTTGCGGCCCGAGCTTCTCTACTACCTGACCGACGACATCTCGCCGGAAGTGCGCCAAGCGCTCGCCGACAATTCGGCGCTGCCCTGGCAGGCGGATATGAAGCTTGCGGGCGACCGCAGCGAGGATGTGCGCGCAGGGCTCGCGGGCAAGGTCCAGCGCGTGCTGCCGGGGCTGAAGCCGGGCGAACAGGATGCCGCCCGCCAGCACATCATGCAAACGCTGGAGGTGCTGGCGAAGGACACGGCCGCGCGCGTGCGCGGCGTGGTCGCCGAAACGCTGAAGGACGTCGCCGACGCGCCGCCCGATCTGGTCAAGCAGCTGGCAAAGGACGCCGAACTCGCGGTCGCCGCCCCGGTTCTGCAGTTCTCGCCGCTGCTGACCGAAGAAGACCTGATCGAGATCGTCAAAGGTCGCTTCGCCGAGGGTGCGACCGCCATCGTCGCGCGGCGCGAAGGCGTCACCGAACGCCTGTCCGACGCGATCGTGGCGAGCGACGATACCGACGCCGTCGCCTCGTTGCTTGCCAATAACTCGGCGCAGATCCGCGAGGAAACGCTCGACCTCGTGCTGGAAAAAGCCCCGTCGCGCCCGTCCTGGCACGGGCCGTTGGTCGACCGGCCCAAGCTGCCGGGCCGGATGGCGCTGAAGATCGCGGCTTTCGTCGCCGAAGCCTTCGCGCAACGCTTGGCCGCGCGCCCCGATCTCCACCCCGCGACGCGCGAAGCGGTGACGGCCGAAGTGCGCAAGCGCATCGCCGAAGCGGCCGATAGCAGCGAGGAAGGCGGGGGTGGTCCGGCGGCCCGCAAACGCGCGGTCGCCGATCCCGATTGGGCCAAAGGTGGCGAAGGTGAAGCGCCGGGCGAAACCGTCGGCGACAAGGTGAAACGGCTGCGCCGGGAAAAGAAGCTCGACGACGCGGCGGTCGCCGCTGCCGCGCAAGGCGGCGAAAAGCTGTTCGTCAAACTGGCGCTGGCCGAACTCGCTGCGATCCGTGCCGACGCGGTCGACAAGATTTTGACCGCGCGCTCGGCCAAGGGCGTGATTGCCCTGTGCTGGAAGGCGAAGCTCAAGCTTGCCACCGCGGTCGCGATCCAGCAGCGCACGTTGTCGCTGCCGCCCAAAAGCGTGCTCAACCAGCCCAAATGGGACGGCTGGCCGCTGACGGAAGAAGAGCTGAAATGGCAGCTCGAATTCTTCGGGGCGTAATCGGCGCCGATCTCGGCGGCACCAAATTGCGGATCGTGCGTTTCGACGGCGACGCGCGCGAAGTGCGCGTCTTGCCGACGGGGCCGGGAATTCGCGCGGCCGATATCGAAGCGGCTTTGCCGGATACGGACATGCTCGGCCTTGCCGTGCCGGGACTGGTGGACGACGGCGCCGTCGTCGCCTGCAACGTTCTGCCCGGTATCGTTGGCTGGCGGCCGCGCGTGGGCACGCTGCTGAACGACGCGCAGGCGGCTTTGATCGCCGATATGGAGGATTTGCCCGAAGGCGCCACGGCCGCGATCGTGATGGCGGGGACCGCGATCGGTGCGGCGATCGCCATCGACGGGCGGCCTTACGGCGGCGCGCATGGCTTCGCGGGCGAGCTTGGCTACATGCCCATGGGCGGGGGAACGCTGGACGATAAAGCGGGCGGCGCGGCGATTTTGCGCGGCTGCGGCTGCGATGCGCAAACCCTCGCCGTACGGCTCGCGGCGGGCGATGCGCCGGCAATGGCGGCGGTGCGCGCCGCCGGTGCGGCGTTGGGGGCGGGGCTTGCGACGCTGGCGAATTTGATCGATCCCGCGCGGATCACGTTGGCGGGCGGCACTTGCGCTTGGCCCGGCTATGTCGATGCGGCGCGCGCGGCGTTTGCCGAAATCACGCTGGCCCCCATCGCGGCGCGCTGCGAATTGCGCCTATCGCCATGGGGCGCGGATATCGTCGCGCGCGGCGCCGCGATCAGCGCAGAAATTCGTACCAGACGATAAGCGCGACGATCGCTGCCGCGATGGCCCAGCCCAGCGCGCGCGCGTAGCGGCGGAACCAGCGCTCCAGCACCGAGCCCTGGTGCTTCAAAAGCCACGCCATCGCGTAGAACTGGATTCCGCGCGCGAACACCGACGCGACGAAGAAGGGCAGCAGCGGATATTGCGCAAGGCCCGCCCCGATCGTGACGATCTTGAACGGGATGGGTGTGAGGCCTTTCCCCGCAATCAGCCAAAAGCCCCATTCGGCGAACATTTCACGGAACGCGTCGAGGTGGTGGGCGTAGCCGTATTTCTCGACCAGCCACATCCCCACCGTCTCGAACAGCAGATCGCCGATCGCATAGCCGAGGAATGCGCCGACGACCGACGCGAAAGTGCATAGCGTCGCGAACCAGTAGGCGCGCGCGCGATCGGCCATGATCAGCGCCGCCAGGAACGGATGCGGCGGGATCGGGAAGAACGAGGAATCGGCGAAGGAAATCGCCGCCATCACCGCGGGCGCGTGGCGCGTGCGGGCGGCGGCGATCGTCCAATCGTAGAGGCGTTCGAGCAATTCGGCCGGCGTTCGCTTACGCGTCGCCGACGATCATCGTGCCGACACCCTTGTCGGTGAAGACCTCGAGCAGGATCGAATGGCGCACGCGGCCGTCCATGATGATGGCGCCCTTCACGCCGCGATCGACCGCCAGCAGGCAGGTCTCGACCTTCGGGATCATGCCGCCGGAGATCGTGCCGTCGGCGATCAGTGCACGCACCTTCGCGGCGGAAAGCCCCGTCAGCAGGTTCTTTTCCTTGTCGAGCACGCCCTTCACGTCGGTCAGCAGCAGCAGGCGTTCGGCCTTCATCGCACCCGCGATGGCGCCCGCCACCGTGTCGGCGTTGATATTGAACGTCTCGCCGTTTTCGCCCACGCCGATCGGCGCGACGACCGGAATGATGTCCGACTTCGCGAAATTATGAAGGAAATCGGCGTCGATCTTATAGGGATCGCCGACGAAACCGAGATCCAGCACGCGCTCGATATTCGAATCCGGGTCCTTCTTGGTGCGCGTCACTTTGCGCGCGACCATGAAGTTCGCGTCCTTGCCGGACAGGCCGACGGCCTTGCCGCCCGCGCGGTTGATCGTGGCGACGATTTCCTTGTTGATGGCGCCCGACAGCACCATCTCGACAATTTCCACCGTCGCCGCATCGGTGACGCGCAACCCATCGATGAATTCGCTTTTGACCTTCAAGCGCTCCAGCATCTTGGCGATCTGCGGGCCGCCGCCATGCACGACGATCGGGTTGACGCCGACCTGCTTCAGCAGCACCACGTCGCGCGCGAAATCGGCCGCGACCTTCTCGTCGCCCATCGCATGGCCGCCGTATTTGACGACGATCGTTTGCCCGGCATAGCGCTTCATATAGGGCAGCGCTTCGGACAGCATGCGCGCGGTCATATGCGGGTCGGCGGCGGTCGTTTCCATGGTCTATTCCGTGGTTTCTTAGGCGGGATTTTATAGCGTGTTCAGGCGGGCTTCGCGAGCGACGCCAATTCGCAGCGCAACTGCTCGATCCCGATATTCTTCTCCGACGATGTCGGGACGATGACGGGATGCGCCGCCGGGCGCTTGGCGATTTCGGCCGCGCATTCGGCGATGCGCTGCTTCAGGCCCGACGTGCCCAGCGCGTCGCATTTGGTTAGCACAAGCTGCCAATTGACCGCCGAGGCGTCGAGCAGCTTGAAGACCTCGCGGTCGCTTTCCTTGATGCCGTGGCGCGAATCGACCAGCACCAGCGCGCGGCGCAATGTGGGGCGGCCTTTGAGGTAGCGGCCGATCAGCTCGCTCCACAGGATTTTGGTGCCCTTGGATACGGCCGCGTAGCCGTAGCCCGGCATGTCGACCAGCGACAGCCGGTCCGACAGGCTGAAGAAATTGAGCTGCTGCGTGCGGCCGGGATGCTTGGACACGCGCGCGGTGTTGCCGCGATTCGTCAGCGCGTTGATCAGGCTCGATTTGCCGACATTGGACCGGCCCGCCAGCGCCACTTCGGGCAGCCTTGGCGGCAAGACGGCGTCGAGCGTCGCGGCCCCGGCGAGAAACTCGCAAGGGCCGACGAACAGCTTGCGCGCCGCCTCGATCGCCTCGGGGGTCAGGCTTTCGCCTTGCCCGGCGGGGCCAGCGGCGTCCCCTCCAGGCGTTTCATGATCAGCCATTGTTGCGCGATCGAAAGGGTGTTGTTGACGGCCCAGTAGATCACCAGACCCGCCGGGAACGAGGCCAGCATGACCGTGAAGATGAACGGCAGGGCCAGGAAGATCTTCGCCTGGATGGGGTCCACGGGCTGCGGGTTCAGCTTCTGCTGCAGGAACATCGTGATGCCCATGATGATGGGCCACACGCCGATATGCAGAACCTGCGGCACCGCGTAGGGCAGCAGGCCGAACAGATTGAACAGCGATGTCGGGTCCTGCGCCGACAGGTCGTGGATCCAGCCGTAGAAGGGCGCGTGACGCATTTCGATCGTCACGAACAGCACCTTGTACAGCGCGAAGAACACCGGGATCTGAATCAGGATCGGCAGGCAGCCCGACAGCGGATTGGCGCCCGCGCGTTTGTAGAGCTGCATCATCTCCTGGCTCATGCGCTGGCGATCCTCGCCGTACTTCTCCTTCAGCTTCTCCATCTCGGGCTGGAGCAGCTTCATCTTCGCCATCGAGCGGTACGACTTGTTGGCGAGCGGGAAGAACAGGATCTTGATCGCCACCGTGAACAGGATGATCGCGACGCCGAAATTGCCGATGAAGCGGTAGAGGATGTCGAGTGCCAGGAACATCGGCTTGGTCATGAAGTAGAACCAGCCGAAATCGATCGCACGGTCGAACAGCGGAATGGCGTGACGCTCGGCATAGGTGTCGAGCAGATGCACTTCCTTGGCGCCGGCGAACAGACGCGACGTCGATTCCGCCGTTTGGCCCGGCGCGACGGTGGCCGCCGGTCCGAGATAATCGACCTGATAGCGGTCGGCGCCGCCGGCCAGCGTGTGGGTGAAGCGCGCCTTCACGTCGGCCTTCTGATCGGGGATCAGCGAGACCAGCCAGTATTTGTCGACGATGCCCAGCCAGCCGCCGCGGCTGTCAAAGGCGATCGCTTTCTTGTCGCGCAGATCGGAGTAGCTCGGCTCCTGAAGCTTCTCGTTGAATACCCCGATCGGGCCTTCGTGCAGGATGTAATAGCCGCCCAGAATTGGCGTGCCGAAGCGGCTGGCGAGCGAGAACGGATGCAGCGTGACGGGGGCGGCACCCGTATTCGTCACGCGCTCGTCGATGCGGAACAGATAGGTGTCGTCGATCGAAATCTTGCGCTCGAAACGCAGGCCCTGGCCGTTGTCCCAGGACAGCGTCACGGGCGTGGCCGGCGTCAGCTTGTCGCGGTCGGCGGTCCAGCGCGTGTCGGCGCCCGGCAGTGCGGGCGTGCCGCCCGCGGCGACCCAGCCGAACTCGGCGAAATAGGTGTCGGCCGCGCCGCGCGGCGACAGCAGCACGACGGGCGGGGAATCCTTCTCGACCGTCTGGCGGTAATTGACGAGCTTCAGATCGTCGATGACGCCGCCTTGCAGCAGGATCGAGCCCGCCACGCCGGGGCCTTCGATCGTCACGCGCGGACCTTGCGCGATCACGCTGGCGCGATCGGGGTTCGGCGCGTTGGCGAGGCCGGCGATCACCGAACCGGGAACGGGGGCGGCACCCGGTGCCGCGGGCGCGTTCGAGCCTTGGACGGTCTCCGCGCTCGCCAGACGCTCGGCTTCCGCCGCGCGCTGCTTTTGGATGCGCGGCTGATTCCACAGCATCTCGAAGCCGAGCACGATGGCGATCGACACGATGATCGCGACCCAAAGGTTTTTATTGTCCAGCTGCATGGGTGGGGATGCGTCCTAGAAATTCGGCGGCGAAGATGAACGAGGCGGCACGGGATCGAACCCGAATCCGCCCCAAGGATGGCAACGGCAAATGCGGCGCGCGGCGAGATAGGAACCGCCGAGCGCGCCGTGCTCGGCCAGCGCTTGGCGCGCGTAGTCCGAGCAACTCGGCAAATACCGGCAATTTGCGCCCAAAATCGGGCGCAGCGTCCATTGATAGGCGACGACGAACGCGTCGAGAAGCCGCGCGATCATGGTCCCTTCCTCGGGCCCGCGGCCAATTTGACCAAGGCGCGCTCGAAATCCGCGACCAGACGGGGGAAGGGGACGTCGCCGGTTTCGGCGCGCGCGATGGCGACGTAGTCCCAACCGGGCTGGCCTTTGGCGGCGAGCGCCAAGCGCGCGGCTTCCTTCAAACGGCGGCGGGCGCGATTGCGCACGACCGCGCCGCCGATTTTGCGCGTAGCGGTGAAGCCCAAGCCGATCGCGGGATCGTTGTCGCCGCGCGGGCGGCCTTGCAGGACAAGGCCGTCGACAGCGTATTTACGACGCGCATCCGCGACCGCCAGAAATTGCGGGCGGGTCTTCAGGCGTCGAGCGGGAATGCTTGCCGGCGTTTGGGACATAGGATCGCGTACCCCACCGCCGGATCGGAAAACCGGCCGTAAGGCCGGGCGGCCCTTAGGCCGACAGGCGCTTGCGGCCCTTGCTGCGGCGACGCTGCAGGACCTTACGGCCGCCGACGGTGGCCATACGCGAACGGAACCCGTGCCGGCGCTTGCGGATGAGCTTGCTGGGCTGATAAGTGCGCTTCACGGGACGAACTCCAAAGGTAATCCGGTCGAAATCGAGGGGGCGTTATACGGGACGACCCGCCCCTCGTCAATCGACCGATTTTACCCCTGGAAATCTGGAAATTAACAACCGTTTCCAGGTGTTTAGGGGTAACTTACCCGTCCCGATCCGCGAATTAGCCGGGAATGACGCCCCTGTCCAGCCCGAACCCCACGCCACTCTGGCGCCGACTCTTGCCCCTGGCGGCGTTGCTGGGCGCGGGCGTGTTGGTCTTCACCCTGGGCCTCGACCGGTATTTGAGTTTCGACGCGCTGGCCGAAAACCGCGCCCGTCTTCTCGCGTGGACGGCCGACAATGGCGGGCTGGCCATCGCGCTCTACGTTCTCGTCTATATCGGCGTCGTCGCGCTGTCGCTGCCGGGCGGGGTGGTCGCCACGCTGACCGGCGGTTTTCTGTTCGGCACGCTGGTGGGCGGCATCGCCACCGTCTTCGCGGCGACCATCGGGGCGTGCCTGTTGTTTCTCATCGCGCGGACGGCGCTGGGCGAGCCCTTGCGCGCCAAGGCGGGCCCTGCTTTGCGCAAGCTCGAAGCCGGGTTTCGCGACAATGCGCTGTCCTATCTGCTCGTGCTGCGCCTCGTGCCGCTGTTCCCGTTCTTCTTGGTGAACCTCGCGCCGGCGTTTCTGGGCGTGTCGCTTCGCACCTACGCGATCGGCACGTTTTTCGGCATCATGCCGGGAACGTTCGTTTTCGCCTCGGTCGGGGCGGGAATGGGTGCCGTGCTCGATCAAGGCGGGCGGCCGGATTTGGGAATCATCTTCGCGCCCGAAGTGCTGTTGCCGCTGCTGGGCCTCGCCGCCTTGGCGCTGGTTCCGGTCGTCTACCGCAAATTCGGAAAGGGCCGCGCGTGAACGATTTCGATATCGGCGTGATCGGGGCGGGCTCGGGCGGCTTGTCGGTCGCGGCGGGGGCATCGCAACTCGGCCTCAAAGTCGCGCTGTTCGAGGCGCACGAGATGGGCGGCGATTGCCTGACTTTCGGCTGCGTGCCGTCGAAGGCGCTGATCGCCGCGGCCGAAGCGGCGCAGACCGTGCGCAAAGCCGATCGTTTCGGCGTCATCGTGCCCGGCGGCTTCACCGTCGACTACGCGAAGGTGAGGGCGCATGTGAAATCCGCCATCGCCGCGATCGCGCCGAACGATTCCCAGGCGCGGTTCGAAGGGCTGGGCGTCACGGTCGTCCGCGCGCATGCGGCGTTCGTGGGGCCGCGCGAGGTCGAAGCGGACGGCAAGCGTTACAAAGCGCGCAAATGGGTGATCGCGACCGGCAGCCGTGCCGCGCGCCCGCCGATTCCGGGCCTGGCCGATATCCCCTATCTCACCAACGAAACGATTTTCGATCTCGACGTCGCGCCCGCGCATCTCGTGGTCGTCGGCGGCGGGGCCATCGGCTGCGAGATCGCGCATGCCTATGCGCGGCTGGGCGCGCGCGTCACGCTGTTGGAGGCGGGGCCGGGCATTCTGGCGAAGGAAGATCCCGAAGCCGTGGGCTATGTGCGCGACGCGTTGATCCGCGACGGCGTTTACCTGCGCGAGAATGTCGGCGTCGTCGGCGCGGAAGCGCCCGGCACGCTGGTGCTCGCCGACGGGAACCGGATCGAGGCGAGCCATGTTCTGATCGCGGCCGGCCGTGTCCCCAATCTCGACGGGCTCGGCCTCGACGCCGCCGGCATCGCGCATACGCCGAAGGGGATCGCGGTCGATGCGCGGCTGCGCACGTCCAATCGCGACGTGCTGGCGATTGGCGACTGCACGGGCGGGCCGCAATTCACCCATGTCGCGGGCTGGCAGGCCGGAATCGCGATCAAGAATCTCTGCTTCCGGATTCCGGCGAAGGCCGATTTCCGCGCCATTCCGCGCGCCACCTATACCGATCCCGAATTGGCCCAGGTCGGCCTGACCGAAGCCGAAGCGAAGGCGGCGGGGATCGATTTCCGCCTCGCGCGCTGGTCGTTCCACGAGAACGACCGCGCGACGGCGCAAGGCGGGGCGCATGGCATGGCGAAGATCGTCGCCGACAAGAAGGGCCGCGTGATCGGCGCCACGATCGTTGGGCCCCATGCGGGCGAATTGATCCACGCCTGGACGATCGCGGTCGAGAAGCGCCTGTCGCTCGCGTCGATGGCGGGCACGGTCGTGCCCTATCCGGTCCTTGGCGAAGTCGGCAAGCGCGCGGCGGGATCGTCCTTCGCGCCGAAGCTATTCAGCCCCCGCACGCGCAAGCTGGTGCGCTTCCTGTTCCGCTTGCCGTTTTGATATGCGCCGGCGCGTTTTCATTGCCGGTGCCGCCGTTTTTCCGGGAGTCGCCATGGCCGCCCCCGCCGCCGAAGCCTGGGAACGCTGGCGCACGCACGATCCCGCCGCAACGCGCCGCGTCGATCATGGCGCGTGGACAGCGCTGCTCGCCCGTCATCACAGCATGGGAGCCGACGGAATTGCGCGCTTCGATTATGCAGTACTCGCGGCCGATACGGGCGATCGCACGGCACTCGCCGATTATCTCGCCGCGCTGGCGGCGACACCCGTTTCGGCGTTGGCGCGCGCCGAACAGATGGCGTTCTGGATCAACCTCTACAACGCGCTGACGGTCGATGTGGTCGTCCGCCATTGGCCGGTCGACAGCATTCGCGACATTCGCATTTCGCCCGGCTGGTTCGCCGTCGGCCCGTGGGGGCGCAAGTTGATCGCAGTCGAAGGCGAGGAGGTCTCGCTCGACGACATCGAGCACCGGATTTTGCGCCCGCTCTGGAACGATCCGCGCGTGCATTACGCGGTCAATTGCGCGTCGTTGGGTTGCCCCGATCTCGCGGCCGAAGCCTATACCGGCGCCGCGCTGGACGCGCAGCTCGAGCGCGCCGCCGTCGGCTTCGTCAATCACCCGCGCGGCGCGCGGATCGAAGCGGGCCGTTTGCGCGTCTCGTCGATCTACGAATGGTTCAAGGCCGATTTCGGCGGCGACGATGCCGGCGTGATCGCGCATCTGCGTCTTTATGCCGGGCCCGAACTGGCGCGCGCCCTCGCCGGCATGACCCGCATCGCGGGTCACGCCTACGATTGGACGATCAATCGAGCGCCAGGGTAAGCGCCTTCAAATAGGCGCTTTCGGGTAGATGCGGATGCAGCGGATGGTCGGCGGCGGCCCCCGCCACGCGCAGGATGCGCGCATTGCGCCCCGCTTCGGCAACGCCGCGCGCGACTTCCTCGGCGAAAGGCCCGGGCTCGATATTGTGCGAGCACGACGCGACGAACAGGATGCCGCCAGGGGCGACCAGCTTGGCGGCGGCGCGCGCGAGTTTGCGATAGCCCTTCAGCGCCATCGGCACATCCTTGCGCGACTTGGCGAAAGCGGGCGGATCGGCCGAGACGACGTCGTAGACCGTGCCCGCGCGCGCTTGCGCATCGAGGAAGTCGAACGCGTCGGCCTTGTCGAACGTGCATTGCGCGCTCACGCCATTCGCGTCGGCGGCCAGCTTGGCGAGATCGAGCGCCGTCTGCGACCGGTCGACGAGTTTCACGGCGGCGGCGCCGCGCTTGGCCGCTAGCACGCCGAAGCCGCCCGCGTAGCAATAGACGTCGAGCACGCGCTTGCCCGCACACAGATTGGCGAGGAAGGCGCGGTTGTCGCGCTGATCGAAGAACCAACCGGTCTTCTGGCCTTCGCGCGGATCGGCGAAGAAAACGGCGCCGCTTTCCTGAATCTGCAGCGGCGCGTCGAGCGGCGCCCCACGCACGGATTCGGCGGCGCCCAAGCCTTCGAGCTGGCGCGCGGCACTGTCGTCGCGCACGACGATGCGCGTGGGCGAAAGCTCTTTCTCCAAAGCGTCGAACAGCGTATCGCCCAATTTCTCGATACCGGCGGCGTTGCGCTGCACGACCAGCGTATCGCCGTAACGATCGACGATCAGGCCCGGCAGTCCGTCGGCCTCGGCGTGGATCAAACGATAATTCCCGCCCGGATAAAGCAGCTCGCGCAGATCGCGCGCGCGCGCGATGTGGCGCGCGATCCAGGCGGCGTCGATCGTCGCGGCCGCGTCGCGGTCCAGCAGGCGCGCGGCGATCAGCGTGTGCGGATTGAACATTGCCACGCCCAAGGCTTCGCCGTGCGAGGCTTCGAGCCGCACGAGGCTGCCGCGCGCCAGCGCCTTGGCGCTGTTGTCCATCTGGATCTCGTTGGAGAATGCCCAAGGATGGCCCATGCGCAAGCGCTTGTGGCGCTGCGGCTGCAGGCGCACGACGGGAAGGTCGGTCATATGAACTTTCGAGTGCGGATCAGACGTCGCGTTTGCGGGCGGGGAAGGAGCCCGATTGCGGCCAGATCATTTCCAAACCGATCGGCTGATCGGTCGGCAGTTTGCGCAAGATGGCCTTGAGGCCGATCGCGTCCGCGTAACGCTCGGCCTCCGAATCCGCGTGCGTGCGGATGCGCCGGCGCGTGGCCCCGGGCAGGCGGTCGAACGCCGTGCGCGCGAGTTCGAAGTTGAACGCGTTCTCGTCGTCGGCCGCCGTGCGCACCGCGCGCGCGACGTGATGGTCGGGCCCCAGCAATTCCGAAACCGATTTCGACAGGATGAAGATCGCGCGCACGCGGGCCTGGTCGCGGCCGCGCGGGTTCGCGGAGAAACGGGGTTCGGCCATCGGTCGTCGTCGCCTTCCTGCGGGACGGGTTTCCCCGTCAGTGGAGTTCGGCGCGGAGCTTCTGACGCAGCGTGTCGATCGGCACTTTGCGACCGTCGAGATTGACGCACCAGAACGTCCAGCCGTTGCAGGCGGGTGCGCCCATGACGGCCGCCCCCACCCGATGGATCGATCCGCGGTGGTCGCCGGTGGCGCTGGAAGCGATCAGCGTCCCGTCGGCCTTCACGCGGGCGGTCCAACGGCCGCTAATGTCGCTTAGGACTTCGCCCGACCGCAAGAGGCCGCGTTCGACCAGCCAGCCGAAGGGGATGCGGGGCTCCTCGCGCTTGGGCGTGGAGGCGAGGAAGTCCGGATCGTCCGGAATCACGTCCCGAATGCGCTTTTCCGCGGCTTGGACGTAGGTCCGGTCGCGTTCCAAGCCGATGAATTTCCGGCCCAAACGCTTGGCCACGGCCCCGGTCGTGCCGGTGCCGAAGAAGGGGTCCAAAATCGTGTCGCCGGGGCGCGAGGACGACAAAACCGCCCGATAGACCAGGGACTCGGGCTTTTGGGTCGGGTGGGCTTTCTTGCCGTCGGCACCCTTCAGGCGCTCCGATCCGCCGCAGATCGGCAGCAGCCAATCCGAGCGCATCTGGAGTTCCTCGTTCAGCGCCTTCATGGCTTCGTAGTTGAAGACGTATTTGGACTTCTCCGACTTCGCCGCCCAGATCAGCGTCTCGTGCGCGTTGGTGAAGCGCCGGCCGCGGAAATTCGGCATCGGATTGGTCTTGCGCCAAACGACGTCGTTCAGGATCCAGAAGCCCATATCCTGCAACGTGGCGCCCACGCGGAAGATGTTGTGATAGCTGCCGATGACCCAGATCGCGCCATCGGGTTTCAACGCGCGGCGCACGCCGGCAAGCCAGGCGCGGCTGAATTCGTCATAGGCGCGGAAATCGCCGATCTTGTCCCAATCGTCGTCGACGGCGTCGACCTTGGTGTTGTTGGGACGAACGAGTTCGCCCTTCAACATCAAGTTATAGGGCGGGTCGGCGAAGACCATATCGACCGAGGCTTCGGGCAGGGCCTTCAGCAGCTCGATGCAATCGCCGATGGCGATATGACCTTCGGGGAATTCGATGCGGGGCGTGTGTTTCGACATGGGGCGCATCCTGATTCGGCCCGAGTCGAACGGTCAACAGATAAACGAATCAAAGGCTTAAGCGACCCTGTGCCAAGGGCGCGAAACTCAATCGGTGGTGGGGCGTGGGCCCCATGGCCACAATAGATTCGATATGCGTCGCGGAACCGTAACCCTTGTTCGACGCCCAGCCGTAAGCGGGATAGCGGATCGCCAACAAGTTCATGATCCGATCTCGTACGACCTTGGCGCAGATCGATGCGGCGGCGATCGACAGGCTCTTGGCGTCGCCGCCGATCACGCATTCATGGGGCAGCGTCAGCGTTTTGGGCGCGCGATTGCCGTCGATCAGCGCGGCGTCGGGCCTTGTCTTGAGCCGTGCTAGCGCGCGCAGCATCGCCAAATGCGTCGCCGCCAGAATATTGATGCGGTCGATTTCGTGGACGCTGGCCGCCCCCAGCGCGAAATCCAGCGTGCCGATCAGGCGCTGGGCGCGGATCTCGGCGAAGGCTTTGTCGCGCGCGGCGGCACTCAGCTTTTTGGAATCGTCGATCAGGCCGGACAGGGCGCGCGGCAGCTTGTCGGTCCGGAAGATCAATGCGGCCGCAACCACGGGGCCGGCGAGGGGGCCGCGCCCGGCCTCGTCCACCCCGGCCACCAAGCCGCCGATCCGCCGCTCCCGGCTCAAATCCGGCATCTCATCTTCCTGTAAAACAAGGCGATTCAAGAATTCTTTCTAGCATTTTGACCGCCGCCCGCGCGCCCTATATAAGAAGCGCCATTCGGACAATCCGGGATGGTTCCGATGTTTCCCTGATCAAAGGGAAACAGCCTGATACGCGCGCGCGTTGCGGGCCGGAACGAGAAGAGAGATGGAGAGTGTGATGTCGCTGTTGATGCCCAAGGCCACCGCCGTGTGGCTGGTCGAGAACACCGCGCTGAGCTTCGAGCAGATCGCCGAGTTCTGCGGGATGCACGCGCTCGAAATCCAGGGCATCGCCGACGGCGAAGTCGCGGTGGGCATCGTCGGGCTCGACCCGATCGCCAACAACCAGCTGACGCGCGACGAGATCGAGCGCTGCGAGAAGGACCCCGAGGCGCGCCTCGTGATGCTCAAGATCGATCTGCCCACGCCGGTTCAGCGCACCAAAGGTGCGCGCTATACGCCGGTGTCCAAGCGCCAGGATCGCCCCGCGGCGATCGCGTGGCTGCTGCGCCATCATCCGGAACTCGCGGATGCGCAGGTCGGCCGTTTGGTCGGCACGACCAAGCCGACGATCCAAAAGATCCGCGACCGCACGCATTTCGACATGGCGAATATCAAGCCGACCAATCCGGTCGTGCTGGGCCTGTGCAGCCAAGACGCGCTCGACGAAGCGCTGGGCCGTGCCGCCCGCGCCGCCGATCGCGCGCGCAAGGAACAGGAACGCGCCGCGCGCCGCGCCGCCAAGGCGGCCGCCGCCCCGGCGGAAGCCGCCGCGAGCGAGGCCGAGCAGGACGCGTAAGCTTTCCGGCCAACGCCGAAATGAAAAACCCCGGATGGAAATCCGGGGTTTTTTGTTGGCTTAGGCTTTGACCGGCACCGTGTAATTGAGCGGCATGCGCCCGCCGTCGATATAGACGATCTGGCCGGTCATGTAGCTGGCACGCTTCGACGCGAGGAAGAGTGCCAAGTCCGCGACTTCTTCGGGTTCGCCCAAGCGGCCCATCGGCGTACGGCTCATGATCTTTTCCTTGGCCGCGGGCGACGACAGCACGGCGTTGCGCGCCAGCTCCGTCGCGATCGTGCCGGGGCCAATCGCGTTGACGCGAATGCCGTGATTGACCAGTTCCAGCGCCATCACGCGCGTCAACTGATTGATGCCGCCCTTCGAGACGTTGTAGGCGGCAAGCCCCGGAATCGCGAGCACGGCGTTGACCGAGCTCATATTCACGATGGCACCCTTGGTCTTCGATTTGACCATCAGCTTGGCGGCCGCTTGCGCGACCAGGAACGAACCTTTCAGGTTCACGCGAATCACGCGGTCGAAATCGTTTTCGGTCATATCGAGGAACGGCACCGACGGCGCGATCCCCGCGTTGTTGATCAGCACGTCCAAACGTTTGTGTTTGCGCGCGACCGCATCCACCAACGCGGCGGCCTGCATCGCGTCGCCCACGTCGCAGGCGACAAATTCGGCCTTCAGCTTGCGTGCGGCCTTGGAGCCCGCATCGGCATTCGCGTCGGCGATCCAAACCTTGGCGCCGTCTTTGGCGAAAGCGGCGGCGCAGGCATAACCGATGCCATTGGCGCCGCCGGTGACGAGGACGACCTTGTTCTTGAACTCGGACATGAATCTCACAACGTTCCTTGGGAAGACGCGTCCTTGGCGTAGCCGAGCGGCTTCAGCGAGTCCAGAATTTCGCCCAGGATCGCGGGATCGTCGATCGTCGCGGGCTGCTTGAACGCCTGGCTGTCGGCGATTTTCTGCATCGTGCCGCGCAGGATTTTGCCCGAGCGCGTCTTGGGCAGGCGCTTGACGATGACCGCCTGTTTGAACGCCGCGACCGGGCCGATCTTGTCGCGCACGAGGGCGACGATCTCGGTCACGATTTCGGCATCCGGCCGGTTGACGCCCGCCTTCAACACGACGAAGCCGAGCGGCACTTGGCCCTTCAACTCGTCGGCGACGCCGATCACGGCGCATTCGGCGACGTCCTTGTGGCCGGCCAGCACTTCCTCCATCTGGCCGGTCGACAAGCGATGGCCCGCGACGTTGATCACGTCGTCGACGCGCGTCATCACATAGACATAACCGTCTTCGTCGATATAGCCCGCGTCGCCGGTTTTGTAATAGCCGGGATACTCGGCGAGATAGGAATCGAAATAGCGCTTCTCCGCGTTCCACAAGGTGGGAAACGTGCCGGGCGGCAGCGGCAGCTTGCCCGCGAGCGCGCCGATTTCCCCGGCCTTCAACGGATGGCCGTCGGCACCGAGCACTTGGATATCCCAGCCCGGCGTGGGCTTGGTGGGCGAGCCCGGCTTGATCGGAAAGCGTTCGAGCCCCAGCGGATTGGCGCAGATCGCCCAGCCGGTCTCGGTTTGCCACCAATGATCGACCGTCGGGCGGTTCAGCTTCGCCATCGCCCATTCCAGCGTGGGCGGATCGCAGCGCTCGCCCGCCAAGAACAGGTATTTGAATTTCGACAGGTCGTATTTGCCGATCAAGGCGCCCTCGGGGTCTTCCTTGCGGATCGCGCGGAAGGCGGTCGGGGCGGTGAACAGCGTCTTCACGCCGTGCTGCTGGATGATGCGCCAATAGACGCCCGCGTCCGGCGTGCCCACGGGCTTGCCCTCGAACAGCAAGGTCGTGCAGCCCTGCAGCAGCGGGCCGTAGCAGATATAGGAATGGCCGACGACCCAGCCGACATCCGACGCCGCCCAGAACACCTCGCCCGGCGCGGTGTCGTAGATGGCGCTCATCGAGTATTTGAGCGCCACGGCGTGGCCGCCATTGTCGCGCACCACGCCCTTGGGCTGGCCGGTCGTGCCTGAGGTGTAGAGGATGTAAAGCGGATCGGTCGCCAGCACGGGCACGCAATCGGCGGGTTTCGCGGCATTCTCCGCTTCCATCCAATCCTGATCGCGGCCGGGGACCAGATCGCAGGCGAGCTGCGGGCGCTGGAAGATCAAACACGCGGCCGGCTTATGCCGCGCGATCGCGATGGCGCCGTCGAGCAGCGGCTTGTAGGGCAGCGTCTTCGTGCCCTCGATGCCGCAGGACGCGCTGACGATCACCTTGGGCGTGCAATCGTCGATGCGCACGGCCAATTCGTTCGCGGCGAACCCGCCGAACACGACCGAATGGATCGCGCCCAATCGCGCGCAGGCCAGCATCGCGATCAGCGCTTCGGGGATCATCGGCATATAGACGATGACCCGGTCGCCGCGCGCGACACCCTTGGCCTTGAGCGCGCCCGCGAAGGCGGCGACGCGCTTTTGCATCTCGGCGTAAGTGAAGCTGCGGATCGTGTTGGTAACGGGGGAGTCGTAGATCACCGCAATGCGCGCGCCGTGCCCGGCGGCGACATGCCGGTCGATCGCGTTCCAGCAGGTGTTCATCTCGCCGCCCGCGAACCAGCGATAGACCGGCGCTTGGGAGGCGTCGAGCACGCGATCCCATTTTTTGGTCCAGTCGATGCCTTGCGCGATCTCGGCCCAGAAGCCTTCCGGGTCTTTGCGCGAGCGGGCGTGAATCTCGGCGTAATTCGGCATGGCACTCCCTGTCTCTTTATTAACCGGAAATGTGCCCGCCTTGTCGCCGCATTGGAAGGGCCGCCATAAGGCTGCCCCTGCGGCACTTCGTCCGCCGATTTAGGACAGGGCCGCCCGCAACGCGTCCAATCGCACGGGCTTGGGCAGGATTTCGGTCCGGACACCCTTGATCTCCGCCAGGCGCGCGGCCGACGTCATGTAATTGGGGTCGTAGCCGCTGGTCAGCAGCACCCGGCCCGAATACCCGGCCGCCGCGACCGCTTGGACGACCTCGATCCCGTCCATGCCAGGCATGACGATGTCGAGAACCAGGATGTCCGGTCCGAACGCGCGCACCAGATCGGCGCAGGCCGTGGGATCGCCGGTTTCGCGCACCTCGAAGCCCATCGATTCGGCGGCGCGCCGGATATAGGCGCGGAACTCGGGTTCGTCGTCGCATACGACGAGCCTACGCACGTCACTCATCCGCGATCCTCGCGTGCTTCGATGGCGCCCGCGACCGCTTCGGCAAGCTGCGCTTTGGTGAACGGCTTTTGCAGGAAGGCGTGGCCGTCGGCGACGATCCTGTCGCGCGATTCGCCGCCCTCGGCATAGCCCGACATATAGACGACCGGAATCGCCGGATACAATTTGCGCGCCGCCGCCGCGATCGCGGTTCCGTTCATGGCGCCCGGCATCATGATGTCGGTCAGCAGCAAAGCCGGCGCCGGCCCTTGCTCAAGCCGCGCCATCGCTTGCGCGCCGTCGACCGCGATCTCCACGCCATAGCCGAGCGAAACCAGCTGCGCGCGGACCAGTTTGCAGATATCGGGATTGTCGTCGACGACCATAACGCTTTGGCCGGCGCCGCGCGCACGCACTTCGGACGGCGTCGCGCCCGTGCCAGCGCGATGATCGATCCGGTGACGGGGCAGATAGACCGTCACCGTCGTGCCATGGCCGGGCTCGCTGTAGATCGTCGCGTGGCCGCCCGATTGCTTGGCGAAGCCGTAGACCATGCTGAGGCCGAGCCCACTGCCCTTGCCCATGCCCTTGGTCGTGAAGAATGGCTCGAACGCGCGCGCGGCAATTTCCGGCGACATGCCGATGCCGGTATCGGTGACGGAGATCGCCTCGTAGACGCCCGGCGACACGTCGGCGCGCAGGCCGGCGTAATCCGCGTCGAGCTCGACCCGCCGCGTGGCGATCGTCAGCCGCCCGCCGCCGGGCATCGCGTCGCGCGCATTGACGGCGAGATTCAGCAGCGCGCTTTCGAGCTGGGCGGGGTCCGCGATGACGCCGCCGACGTCCGGCGACAGCCGCGTTTCGACCTCGATATTGGCGCCCAGCGTGCGCTTGAGCAGCGTCATGATGTTGTCGACAAGCGCATTCGGATCGACATTGCGCGGTTGCAGCGTTTGGCGGCGCGAGAACGCCAGCAATCGGCGCGTCAGTTCGGCGCCGCGATTGGCGGCGTGGATCGCGGTGTCGAGCATTTCCGCCGCGTCCTCGGTTTCGCCCGCGCGCAGCAGGTCGAGATTGCCGATGATCACGGCCAGGAGATTGTTGAAATCGTGCGCGATGCCGCCGGTCAGCTGTCCGACCGCCTCCATCTTCTGCGCCTGGGCGAGTTGATTCTGGGATTCGAGGAGCTTTGCTTCGTCGGCTTTGCGTTGTGTGATATCGCGCGCGGTCACGACGGCGCCGACGATCGCATCGTCGCGGTCGCGGATCGGCGCGATGTTGTAATTGCCGATCCAGGTCTTGCCGGTATCGACGCGGCGGACATGGTGCTCGATGTCCGACGCGGTTTCGCCGGCCAGTGCACGCCCGAGCGGGCGGCGATCGGGCGGCAGCGGCACGCCGTTGTCGTCGAGGACATCGACAAGCGTGACGAATTCCGACTGCCGGGGCGGGCATGCCAGCCGCTCGTCGATGCGATGGAATCGCAAGAACGCGTTGTTGAAATGGATGAATTGCCCTTGCGTATCGGCGATCAAAACGGCTTCGGACATCGCGGCGAGGGCCGCTTCCAGCTGGGCGCGGACATGCTCCGCGTCGATGCGCGCCGCGTCGGAATTGCGCATCTCGGCGCGCAACGCCTGCTCGGCGCTGTGCTGGCGGGTGTGATCGCGCGCGACCAGAACGGCGCCGGTGACGGCACCGGCCGCGTCGCGGATCGGCGCCGCGCTGATATTGGCGTACCAATCGGTACGCCCATCCGTGTGCCGGACTTCGAAGTCGAGATCGACGCAGGTTTCGCCGCGCAGCGCGCGCCGGATCGGCCAATCTTCGTGCCGCAGTTTTTCGCCGGCGGGCGTGTAAAGTTCGCGGCCGCCCGGCAGCATGTCGATGCGCGGCGGAAAAAGCTCGCTTCGGGCGAAGCCTTGCGACAGGGCGAAGGCTTTGTTGACGTGGACGAAATTGCCCTTAGCGTCGATGACGGCAACGGGATCGGTCATCGCACCCAGCGCCGCCGCCAAGGTCTGGCGCGCCGCGTCCGATCGCGCGGCTTCTTCGTGAAGCGCGTTTTCCGCGCGTTTGCGTTCGGTGATATCGGTGAAGCTCGCCAGGATGCAGTCTTCGAACGGCATCGCCGACAGCAGCATTTCGCGCCGCGTGCCGTCCTTGCCGATGATCGTGATTTCCTCGGGCTCGGCGAAGCCGTTTCGCCGCGCTTCTTCCATATGCGCAGCCATGCGCGCGGTGATTTGCGCGCGGTCGGCCTCCGGCGGGTAAGCCCGTCGCCGCCATTCGTCGAGCGTCGCGATCTCCCCGCTCGCATAACCGAAGATCCTCGTGAAGGTTCGGTTCATCGCGATCACGATGCCTTGCGTATCGACCAGCGCCATCGGCAGCGGCGAAAGATCGAAAAACTGCCGGAACCGCTCCTCGCTTTCGCGCAGCGACGCGATCGCAAGCCGTCGTTGGCGGACGAACCATACGGTGGCGGCGCTGGTCGAGCCCATCAGCAGGATCGCGGCCGCGAGCACGATCTGGAACACCCAGTCTTGGTCGGCGGCGAGTTCGTCGACCGCCCGAAGCTTGGCGGCGTCGATGCGCGCCAGGCGGTCGTCGAGGGCTTGATACGCCGCGCGCATCCCGAGCAGCACACGCGGATCGTCGCCTTCGGACAACGTGCGATTCAATGCGCCGATGAAATTCGCGAATTCGATGTCGAGCGCTTCGGCGTCGGCCGAATCGATCGCATCGATGGCGTCGAAATCGCGTTTCGCTTCCTGCAGCTGGGCAAGCGCCTGTTGGCGCCGTCCGATGTCGGGCGACAGCATGGATATGCGCAGATCCACCGTGCCGCGGATCAGGTTAAGGCGCGCCTCGCGCAAATCGCTGACGACGCCGGTCGCCGCACGCAAGGCGTTCTGGTCGGCCACATGCAGCGTCACGACCGCCGCGACGATCAAAAGCGACGATAGGATCGTGGCAGCGATCCAAGCGCCGACGGATTTCCAGGATGGAATGATGCGGGCGGGGCCAGAGAGCATGGCGCGGCCTGACGTAAGGCGAGAGGGACGGTGACTTTTCGTTAGTTGAATTATACAGCTGGCATTCGAATGAGGATTACGTCTTTTCGCGTGACGTAACGTCGCTGCCATCCCTGCTTACCGGCGGCACGCGCCGGAAGGTCCGCCTCGCTTCTTGAAAGTCGTTGCCAAGCCGCAGCCGGGAACAGAAGAATCCGCTTTCAAATCGGCTGAGGAGTCGGACATGGCGGCAAAGAGCAGGACTGGATCGCGCGGACGCAAGCTTGCCGCCAAAGCCCGTGTCCGCAAAACTTCCAAATGGGAAGCGGATCTCGGCCGCAATCCCGCAAACTACGAATCTCTTTCGCCAATTACGTTTCTGTCGCGCGCGGCGGCGACGTGGCCGAAGCGCTTGGCTGTCGCGCACGGCAAGATCCGCCGCACATGGGCCGAAACCCATGCGCGCTGTCGGCGCTTGGCGTCGGCCTTGTCGAAAGCCGGGATCAAACGCGGCGATACGGTCGCGTTGATGGCGCCGAATATTCCCGCCGCTTACGAGGCCGCGTTCGGCGTGCCGATGGCGGGTGCCGTGCTCAATGCGATGAACATCCGCCTCGACGCCGAAACGATCGCCTTCATGCTCGATCACGGCGAAACGAAACTAATCCTGACCGATACCGAATTCGCGCCGGTGATCGAAAAGGCGCTGGCCAAAACCAAGCGCAAGATCATCGTCGTCGATATCGACGATCCCGAAGGCCCCGGCGGCAAGCGCCTGGGCAAGATCGAATACGAAGCGTTCGTCGCCGCTGGCGACATCGATTTCAAGCCGCTGAAACCGCGCGACGAGTGGGACGCGCTGGCGCTCAACTACACTTCGGGTACCACCGGCAATCCCAAGGGCGTCGTCTATCACCATCGCGGCGCCTATCTGAACGCGGTCGGCAACGTGATGGTCTGGAACCTCGCGCATCATCCGATCTATCTGTGGACGCTGCCGATGTTCCACTGCAACGGTTGGTGTTTCCCGTGGACCATCGCGGCGATGGCCGGCACGAATGTGTGCCTGCGCCGCATCGACGCGCCGCATATCTTCGGCGCGATCAAGAACGAGGGTGTCACGCATATGTGCGGCGCGCCCATCGTGATGAACATGCTGATCAACGCGCCCGAGGAGATGCGCGGCGGCGCCACGCATACCGTTTCGATCATGACGGCCGCCGCCCCGCCGCCGCCGACCGTGATCGCGAAGATGGAGCGTATGGGGTTCCACATCACCCATGTCTACGGCCTGACCGAAGTCTACGGACCCGCCGTCGTCTGCGCCTGGCACGAGGAATGGGATGCGCTGCCGGCCGACGAGAAGGCGGTGATGAAATCCCGCCAGGGCGTGCGCTACCCGGTGCTGGAAGGCCTGATGGTCGCCGACGAAAAGACGCTGAAGCCCGTTCCGTCGGACGGCACGACGATGGGCGAGGTCTTCATGCGCGGCAATATCGTCATGAAGGGCTATCTCAAGAACCCGGATGCCACGGCCAAATCGTTCAAGGGCGGCTGGTTCCACACCGGCGATTTGGGCGTGATGCATCCCAACGGCTATATCGAGTTGAAGGACCGGTCGAAGGACATCATCATTTCCGGCGGCGAGAATATCTCGACGATCGAGGTCGAAGGGGCCCTTTACAAGCACCCCGACGTGCTGGAAGCGGCGGTGGTGGCGCGGCCCGACGAGAAATGGGGCGAAACGCCCTGCGCGTTCGTCACCTTGCGTGACGGTTCGAAGGCGACCGCCGATGAGTTGATCGCTTTCGCCAGAAAGCACCTTGCCGGCTATAAGGCGCCCCGGACGATCGTGTTCGGGCCGCTCCCCAAAACGAGCACGGGGAAAATTCAAAAGTTCGTGCTGCGCGAGAAGGCGAAGGCGCTATAGTTGGGCATGGCCGACCAACTTCGAAAATACACGACGAATTCTATGGTTTTCCGCGAAGGCGAGACGGGCGACTACGCCTGTCTCGTGCGCAGCGGACAGTTCGAGTTGTTCAAGGGGGCGGGCGAGGAGAAAGTCGTTCTCGCGACGACCGGGCCGGGCACGGTGTTCGGCGAACTCGCCTTGATCGACAAGGGCCATCGCATGGCGTCGGCGCGCTGCGTCGAGGCGGGCGAATTGATGCTGATCGATCGCGCGCGCTTCCTGACCAAGCTCGCGGCGCTGTCGCCCGGCCAGCGCGGCGTCTACAACGAATTGCTCGGCTTCGTGCGCGAAACGCCGGTCTACGTGCCGCCACGCTACGGCGATCCCGAACCGGCGATGACCGACAAGGCCAAGCGCGTGCAGACCGTGCTGCCGCAGATCGAAACGGCGAAGCTGCTCGAGACGGGCGACAATTTCCTCGACGTGCTGACCAAGATGCTCGTCCATTACGCCAAGCGGCGCCTGCCGCCGCCGGGCTGAGCGCATCCTGCAAAACGAAACGGCGCCCAGGGAACCTGAGCGCCGCCTGTGAAGGCCGCCGATTGAATCCTACGCGGAAACTGTGATCCGGCTCAGTGGGCGAGCCGGTTCAGTTCGTCCTTGATTCGAAGCTTCTCCTTCTTCATCTGGGCGATGGTCATGGCGCTGGGCAGCGGACGCGCTTCCTCGCGCGTCAGATCTTCGTCGAGCTTGGCGTGTTTGGCTTGCAGCGATCGAATGCGTTCGGATATCGGCATTGCCTCATACCTCCTGCATCTATGACGCGACCTTCACACTGCGAATCCTACGCCCGACTTTCGAATGCGACAAGCGCAAGCGCGTCCGAAAATTTGTCGCAGGGGCAACGGATTTTTTACCCGTTCCGCGAAGGCGTTGAACCGGCGGACATCTTGCGCATCTCGGAAAGAATCTTACGCGTTTGCCGCGTCGCAAAAGCGCTACCCAATAACATCGAAAGCGGCGCGATCGTGTCGCGAATGGGATCGGAATCCGGCGAACCCGGTTTCGATGCCGCGGCGAAGGATTCGAGGGCGGCTTTCTCGGCCGCGAGTTCGAGGCGCTTGATCGACTCGCGGATTTCTTCCCAGCCCGCCCGGCCTTTCATCGCGCGGCGTAAGTTCCGCAACGGCATGATCGCCTGTTCGCGCCAGCGCCGCGCGATCGGCCGCCATTTCGCGAGCGGCGCGGGGCCAAGCCCGCGCTGCCCATGCCACAACACCGCCAGAAGCAACGGTATATCGGCGCCGTAGCGGTCTTGCAGAGCGAGGCAGGCTTGGGCCACGCCCGGCCGCGTATAAAGGGTCAGGCAAAACGCCCATAAATCGGATTTTCTCGTTTTCCGTCCCGGCTTTGCTATATTTCGAGTCATATGGACGACCCGGTCTTCGAAGACATTCGCCGCCAGATCGCGGAGTTGCGCGTCGAGCACCGCGACTTGGACGACGTGATCGCCCGCGTGCTGGAACATCCGCCGGTCGACATGCTGCAGGTGCAGCGGCTGAAAAAGCGCAAATTGTCGCTGAAGGACCAGATCACGCGGCTGGAAAGCCGGCTGCTGCCCGACATCATCGCGTAGGGCTTTCGACGCGGGGCGCCGTCAAGGCGTGCGCGCCGCTTTCTTGCGCGCGTACATTTCCTTGTCGGCGCTTTCCAGCAATCGCGCGATGTCGTCGCCGCCGCGGAACGTGTAGACGCCCCATGCGACCGAGGCCTGGATCCGCGCACCGCGCCAATCGAGCGGTGTGTCCTGCACGACGCCCGCGAGTTGCTGCGCCTTCTCCTCGGCCTGCGGCTGATCGGTATAGACCAGGATCACGCCGAACTCGTCGCCGCCCAGACGGCCGACGATGTCGGTGTCGCGCACGCTTTGCATCAAGAGCCGCGCGATATGGGCGAGCAACGCGTCGCCCGCCGCGTGGCCGTGCGTGTCGTTGACGCCCTTCAAGCCGTTGGCGTCGAAATAGACCAGGCTGGAGGCTTGATCGTAGCGCTCGGCGAAGCTTTGCATCCGGCCAAGCTCGCGCACGAAAGCGCGGCGGTTGAAGACCGGCACCAGGCTGTCCTGGTCGGCCAGGCGTTCCAGATGTGCGGCGCGGGCACTGGCTTGCACCAATTCCTTGCGCAGCTTGTCGACCTCGCCCATCAGCTTGACGATCGCGTCGCGGACCTTGGGCGTGAATTCCGCCTCGGGGATGCCCATCACCAGGGCAATGTCCTTGGGATCGCGCGTGCGCGCCGCACCCGCGGGTGCGCCGGCGGCGTTCGTTTTGCCCGGTGCTTCCGTCCGCCGGATCGGGGTGGTGCTCGCGATGGCACCGGTTCGTGTCGGGTCCGTGATCTTCATGTCCCAGGGCCTGCTTAACACGAATCGGCCCGGCGGTGCAGGCGCTTGGCGCAAGGGGGGTGCGTCTCTATACTGCGCCGCTTTCCGGCGTATAGGAGCGAAGCGGTTATGGCCAGAAAGCCTGCGGTCGGCGTCATCATGGGCAGCCAATCGGATTGGGAGACGATGCGCCACGCGGTCGACGTGATGACCGCCTTGGGCGTGTCGCATGAGGTGCGGATCGTTTCCGCCCATCGCACGCCGGATCGTCTCGTCGCCTACGCCAAAACCGCCGCCGGGCGGGGCTTGCAATGCATCGTCGCCGGTGCCGGCGGGGCCGCCCATCTGCCGGGTATGGCCGCCGCGATGACCCGCCTGCCGGTGTTCGGCGTGCCGGTCGAATCGCGCACGCTGCAAGGCCTCGATTCGCTGCTGTCGATCGCCCAGATGCCCGCTGGCATTCCCGTGGGCACGCTTGCCATCGGCAAGGCCGGGGCGACCAATGCGGGATTGCTTGCCGCCGCCGTGATCGCGCTGCAGGAGCCCAAAGTCGCCAAGGCGCTCGACGCCTATCGCGCCGCCCAGACTGCCAAGGTCGGCAAAGCGCCGGTCGATGCGGCGCCCGCGCCCAAGAAGCCCACGCTCAAGAAAAAAGCGAAGAAGCGCAAATGAGCCGTCCTCTGCCGCCGGGTTCCACGCTCGGCATTCTGGGCAACGGCCAGCTCGGCCGGATGACGGCGCAGGCCGCATCGCGCTTGGGCTATCGCACCCATTGCTTCGGTCCGGAGAAGAACAGCCCGGCCGAGCAGGTCTGCACGGTCTCGACGATCGGCGATTATCGCGACGAGGCGGCGTTGGTGAAGTTCTTCGCCGCCTGCGACGCCGTGACCTACGAATTCGAGAATATCCCTGTCGAAGCGCTGGCGCGCGTCGCCAAGAAGGCCAAAGGCAAGCTGCGCCCGTCGGTCGAGATCCTGTCGATCTGCCAGGATCGCATCGCCGAGAAAAGCTTTTTGAATTCGATCGGCGTCGCCACGGCGCCGTGGCACGCGGTCGAATCCGCCGACGAATTGGTCGTGGCGCTGGCGGCTGTGGGTACGCCCTCGATCCTTAAAACCGCGCGCATGGGGTACGACGGCAAGGGCCAGCGCAAGGTGCTGAAGCCGGCGGACGCCGCCAAGGCCTTCGCCGATTTCGGCGGGGCGGAATGCGTGCTCGAAGGTTTCGTGAAATTCGAGCGCGAGATTTCCGTCGTCGTCGCGCGCGATCTGTCCGGCAAGGTCCGGACCTATGTGCCGGTCGAGAACGCGCACAAGCATCACATCCTGGATGTGACCATCGCGCCCGCGCGCATTCCCGCCGCGACGGCCAAGAAAGCCGTCGCGATCGCTGCCAAGATCGCGCGCAAGCTCGATCTCGTCGGCGTGCTGGCGGTGGAGATGTTCCTGTCGAAAGGCGGCGAGATCCGCGTCAACGAACTCGCCCCGCGCCCGCATAATTCCGGGCATTGGACGATCGACGCGTGCGTGACCTCGCAATTCGAACAGGCGGCGCGCGCCGCGCTGGGCTTGCCGCTGGGCGATCCCAAGCACCACTCGGACGCGAAGATGAAGAACCTGATCGGCGCCGAGGCCAATGCCTGGGCCAAAATCGCGTCCGACCCCCAGGCGAAGCTGCATCTTTACGGCAAGGCCGAAGCCCGTCCTGGCCGCAAAATGGGCCACGTCACCTGGATTTATCCGAAGAAGGGAAAGTGAGCGTTAGCTCGCCTTCTTGAATCGCGCGAAGATCGGCTTCAGCGGCGAGGCGGCGGCTTCGAGCTTCGTCTTGATCCCGCCGAAGGCCTTGGGCAGCGCCATCACATTGGCGATGCGCCGGTCGAGGAAGTTCCAGGTATCGGCCTGGAATTCGGATTTGTCCTCGAGCCAATAGAGCAACGTCGCCGAGTAGACGCCGCCTGCCAGTGCGCGCTTGGTGTAGTAGTTGAAATCCGTGGCGCGATCGCCGGCCGCGTACCAGATCGCGTCGACCGTCGCCCAGCCCGTGCGCAAGGACACCGGCACGTTCTGCGGCATGGCGAGCAAGGCGAGTGCGCGGCGCACCGCTTCGCGGTGCCCGGCGAGCGGTTCGAGGCGCAAGCGGATCGCGCGCGCGATCTTGTCGCGGATTTTGAGGCTGCGGAACGCGTCGCCCTCGGCCTCGATCGCGGCGAGCATCGCTTGGTCGGCCATCTTGGTCCAATGCGCGATCGCATCGACCGCACCGCCCGGAAACACGCGCAACGCCGTGGCGTCGGGATAGCCGGCTTCGCTCGCAGCCGTCGCCAGCACGGCGGCGGTCCAGCCGTCGAACGGCACATGCGGCAACGCGGCTTCAACGATGCGGTCGCGGGCTTCGTTGCGGTCGAAGGGCATTTTGGCCTCCTTCACGAAATCTGGCGTTTGCGCATTTCTTCGACGAAGCCGAGTTCGCCGAGATCGTCCATGCGCTGGGGATAGAGAATACCATCGAGATGGTCGCATTCGTGCTGCACGACGCGGGCGTGGAATCCCGCCGCCTCGCGCTCGAATCGTTTGCCGTCGAGGCCATAGCCCGCATAACGCAGGCGGCGATAGCGCGGCACGTTGCCGGTCATCCCCGGCACGGACAGGCAGCCCTCGAAACCCTTGTCCATCTCCGCGCCCAATGGCGTGAGTTCGGGGTTGATCAGCACGGTGAGGTCCACGGGCGCGTCGCCGGGAATGTCGGTGCAGCGTTCCTTGCGCACCAAGAACACGACGATGCGCAGTGGGATATGCACCTGGGGTGCGGCGAGGCCCGTGCCCGGCGCATCGATCATCGTTTCGACCATGTCTTCGACGATCGCGCGGATTTCGGGCGCCGTCGGGTCGGCAACGGGCTCGGCGGGGCGGGCGAGGACCGGATGCCCCATGCGCGCGATCTTCAAAATGGCCATGGCAGGGAAGATAGGCCCCCCGAAGCCCCCCGAAAAGCCCGCTAAATCGGGTATTTGCGCGCGCCGAAGGTTCGTGTTATATCCGCGCCCTCGAATGGAAAACCCGATTCCGGGGCGACCGTTCGTTCGGCTCAACCCTTTGATTTGATTAAGAAAGGAGCCAGGGGCTCCCCGTGCAAGTTATCGTCCGCGACAACAATGTCGATCAGGCCCTCCGCGCGCTCAAGAAGAAGATGCAGCGCGAAGGCATTTTCCGCGAGATGAAGCTGCGCCGTCACTTCGAGAAGCCCTCGGAGAAGAAGGCGCGCGAAAAGGCGGAGGCGGTGCGCCGTCTGCGCAAGCTGCAGCGTAAGCGCTTGGAGCGCGAAGGCTACTAAGCCTGACGCTGCCGGGTTCGAGCCGAACCTGACACGAGATCAAACCGCCGTGAGGGCTTTCCCTCGCGGCGGTTTTTCTTTGCGCTAAGCTGGCCCCAAAACGGGGGGAGTCGCGAAGCGCATGGACGAACAAATCGCCGATATCGTCGTGGTCGGGGGCGGCTCGGCGGGTTGCGTGGCCGCTTCGCGCCTCTCGGACGATCCCACGCTGTCGGTCGTGCTGCTCGAAGCGGGGCCGCGCGACAACGACCCGATGATCGCGATCCCCGCCGGTTACGCGCGCATCTTCGTCGACGGGCGCTACGAGCCGGGCTTCGCCACCAAGCCTGAGCCCCATCTCGACAACCGCGAGATCGGCTGGCCGCGCGGGCGCGTGCTGGGCGGCTCGGGCTCGGTCAACGGCCTCGTCTATCTGCGCGGGAGCCCGCACGATTACGACCGCTGGGCGCAGGCCGGTGCGCGCGGCTGGAGCTATGCCGACGTGGCGCCGATCTTCAAAGGCCTCGAAGCCTGGCAGGGCGAGCCTTCCGAGGCGCGGGGGGCGGATGGCCCGATCGAAGTGCGCGAGCCGCGCAAGCTGTCGGCCGCGTGCCAAGCCTTCATCGACAGCGCGGTCAAGGCGGGGTTGCCGCGGTTTCGCGACGTCAATGATGGCGGCCCCATCGAGGGCGTGGGCCCCGTGCAGATGAACATCGCGGGCCGATTTCGCGCCTCGCCCGCGCGCGCGTTCCTGAAGCCGCTGCGCCATCGCCCGAATTTGCGGATCGTCACGGGTGCGCGCGCCTTGCGCATCGTGTTCGAGGGCAAACGCGCCGTCGCGGTCGAAACGCCGCGCGGGATTTTTCGGGCGCGCAAGGAAATCGTGATTTCGGCGGGTGCGATCGAAACGCCGCAGATCTTGATGCTGTCGGGTGTGGGCGATGCGGCGCATCTGGCGCAGCACGGCATCACGTGCGTGGCGCATGCGCCGGATGTCGGGCGGAATTTGCAGGATCATCTGATCGGCAAATTCATTTTCCGCGTCAAACCCTGCGGCACGTTGAACGAATTGCTCGCCAGTCCCTTGGGCTGGCTCAAAATGGGCTGGGACTGGCTCGCGCATGCGTCGGGCCCGCTCACGGTCAGTGCGGGCGAGGCGACGGCGTTTCTGAAGACCTCGCCCGATCTGGAGGAGCCCGACGCGCAGTTGCTGTTCGTCAATTTCGCGACGTTCAAATTCGCCGACGGTTTGCTGCCGGTACCCTCGGTCATGGTCAATTACGGGCCGTGCCGTTCGGAAAGCCGGGGCAGTATCGAACTCGCCGGAACCGATCCCTATGCGCGGCCGGTGATCCGCGCGAATTACCTGTCCGACGCGCGGGACATGGATGTGATGGTCGGGGCCGCGCGCTTCTGCCGGCGGATATTCGAGCACGCACCCTTCCGCGATCTGCTCGAAGAAGAACTGCGCCCCGGCAAGCTCGGCGACGACGCGATCCGCGAAAGCATCGCGAAGACCGCGAGTACGGTCTATCACCCCTGCGGCACGGCGCGGATGGGATCGGACGAGCGCGCGGTGGTCGATCCGGAATTGCGCGTGCGCGGCGTGGAAGGTTTGCGCGTCGCCGATGCCAGCGTGTTCCCGCTGATCCCGTCGTCCAACATCCAGCCCGCCGCGTTGATGGTCGGCGCGCGGGTGGCGGAATTCATCAAGCGCGGCGCTTGAAAACAAAACCGCCGCCGGATCGCTCCGGCGGCGGTTGGATATCCAGCGAAAGTGAGCGGTTTAGTGCGAACCGCCGCCCGCCGCTTTGACGATGTCCTCGACCACCTTCTTGGCGTCGCCGAACAGCATCATCGTGTTGTCGCGGAAGAACAGTTCGTTCTCCACGCCCGCATAGCCGGAGGCCATCGAGCGCTTGATGAACAGCACCGTCTTCGCCTTCTCGACGTCCAGGATCGGCATGCCGAAGATCGGGCTTTTCGGATCGGTCTTGGCGGCCGGGTTTGTCACGTCGTTGGCGCCGATGACGAAGGCGACGTCGGCTTGCGCGAAGTCGCGGTTGATATCGTCGAGTTCGAACACCTCGTCATAGGGCACGTTGGCTTCGGCCAGCAGCACGTTCATGTGGCCGGGCATGCGGCCCGCGACCGGATGGATCGCGTAGCGGACGGACACGCCTTCCTTCTTCAGCGTGTCGGCCATTTCGCGAAGTGCATGCTGCGCTTGCGCGACCGCCATGCCGTAGCCGGGGACGATGATGACCGAGCTCGCGTTCTTCATGATGAACACGGCGTCGTCGGCCGAGCCCTGCTTGACCGGGCGCTGTTCCTTGGCAGCACCACCGCCGGCGGAAGCGCCCGCCGCATCGGTGCCGAAGCCGCCGAGGATCACGTTGAAGATCGAGCGGTTCATCCCCTTGCACATGACATAGGAGAGGATGGCGCCCGACGAACCGACCAGCGCGCCCGTGACGATCAACAGCGAGTTCTGCAGCGTGAAGCCGATGCCGCACGCCGCCCAGCCCGAATAGGAGTTGAGCATCGAGACGACGACGGGCATGTCGGCACCGCCGATCGGCAGGATCAGCAGGAAGCCCAGCGCCAGCGACAGCGCGACCAGCGTCCAGAACGCGATCGGGCTGCCGGTCATCGACAGCCACACGATATTGGCGACGATCAGGATGCCCAGCAGCGCGTTGAACTGGTGCTGCATCGGGAACTGGAGCGGCGCGCCCGAGACGAGACCCTGGAGCTTCGCGAAGGCGACGACCGAGCCCGTGAAGGTGATCGCACCGATCGCCGTGCCCAGCGCCATTTCGATCAGCGACGCGGCCTTGATTGCACCCGGCACGCCGATGCCGAAGCTTTGCGGCGAATAGAGCGTCGCGGCGGCCACGAACACGGCCGCGAGACCGACCAGCGAGTGGAACGCGGCTACGAGCTGGGGCAGGGCGGTCATCTGGATGCGCAGCGCCACGAACGTGCCGATGGCGCCGCCGATCAGGATGCCGGCGCCGATCACGGCATAGTTGCCCATGCCGGGTGCCGCGAGGGTCGTGGCGATGGCGATGGCCATGCCGACGATGCCCCAGATATTGCCGCCGCGCGCGGTCTCGGGACTGGCGAGGCCGCGCAAGCTCATGATGAAGCAGATCGACGCGGCGAGATAAAGAAGCGAGGAGAGTGTGGCGGTCATGGCTGGTTCCTTCCGCTCACTTCTGCTTCTTCTTGAACTTGCCCAGCATGCGCTGGGACACGACGAACCCGCCGAAGATGTTGACCGAGGCGAGCACGACCGCGAGGAAACCCATCGTCTGGCTGAACCCGACGGCCGAGGCGCCGGCGGCGAGCAAGGCGCCGACGATGATGACGGAGGAGATCGCGTTGGTCACCGCCATCAGGGGCGAGTGCAAGGCGGGGGTCACGCGCCAGACGACGTAGTAGCCGACGAAAGTGGCGAGGACGAGGACGGTCAGGCCCATCGTCAGCGCATCGACGCCCGCCGTTTGCGGGGCCGTCTGCGTGGCGGTGGTGAAGGCCAACTCCTTGGCGCGCAGGGCAAGCGCCGCGGCGTCGTTGGCGAGCTGGTTGGCGAGGGTCGCGGGATCGGACATGTTTCTGTCTCCCGTTGGATTACTGCGCGGCCGCCGGGGCGGGCGCGAAAGCGGCGTGAACGATTTGGCCGTCCTGCGTCAGCAGGCTGCCTTTGACGATCTCGTCCTCGCGGTCGAGTTTCAGCGTGCCGTCCTTTTGGACGATCAGCTTGAGGTACTCCGCGAGATTGCGCGCGTAGAGCGACGAGGCGTCGACGGCCAGGCGCGAGGGCACGTTGGCGTAGCCGACGATCTTCACGCCGTGTTTGACGACGATCTTCGCGACTTCCGAGCCTTCGCAATTGCCGCCGGTTTCGACCGCGAGGTCGACGACGATCGAGCCCGGCTTCATCGACGCGACCATCGCGTCGGTCACGAGGCGCGGGGCGGGACGGCCAGGGATCTGCGCGGTGCAGATCACGACGTCCATCTTCTTGATCGTTTCGGCGATCAGGGCCGCTTGCTTGGCTTTATACGCATCGGACATTTCCTTGGCGTAGCCGCCCGAAGTCTCGGCCTGGCGCGCTTCCTCGTCGTCGACGAAGACGAACGTGGCGCCCAAGCTTTCGACCTGTTCTTTGGCGGCCAAGCGCACATCGGTCGCGGAAACGACCGCGCCGAGGCGGCGTGCGGTCGCGATGGCCTGCAAGCCCGCCACACCCGCGCCCATGACCATGACCTTGGCCGGGGCGACCGTGCCGGCGGCCGTCATCATCATCGGGAAGGCGCGGCCGAACTGTTCGGCGGCATCGATTACGGCCTTGTAGCCGGCGAGGTTCGCCTGGCTCGACAGCACGTCCATCGACTGCGCGCGGGTGATGCGCGGCACCAATTCCATCGCGACGGCGACGATGCCGCGCTTGGCGTAATCGGCGACCTGCTCGCGATTGCGATAGGGGTCGAGCTGCGAGATCAGCACCGTGCCGGGTTTGACGGCGGCAAGCTCGTCCGTGCCTTCGGCGGCCGTCAGCGGACGCGCGACTTTCAGCACGATATCGGCTTGGCCCAGCAATGTGGCGTTGTCCGATACGATCTCGGCGCCCGCATCGATAAAGGCTTGATCGGTAATCGCGGCCGATTCCCCCGCGCCGGCCTCGACCAGGAAGGTCAGGCCCAACGGCTTCATGCGTTTGATCGCATCCGGCGTCGTGGCGACGCGGGCTTCGTAGGCGCGGCGTTCTTTCGGGATCGCGACTTTCATTTCCGGCTCCGGGGCATGTCGGGCTCCGTGGGCATTCCTGCCCCTTTATGTCGTGCTTATTTCCCCCAGGGAAAGGGGGGTACGGAAGAGGGGCGACAATGCCAACCGCCCCCCGCTTTGCCAAGTCCGGAATTCGCATGGCCGATCCGCAACTTAAGGCCGATACGGCCGCGATTCGCTGCGCTCGCCGCAACTCTTGCCGGATTGGACGTGGCATGCCAATCTTCGGGCGTAGCCAGAACGGCTGCGTCTAGGACCAGAGAATCATGTCCAATTCCGTGAACACCAATCTCGGTGCCGTCACCGCCCTTGCGTCGCTGCGCGCCACGCAAGCGAATATGGCCGTCCATTCGAAGCTCGTGCAGACCGGCTATCGCGTTGCCGATGCGATGGACAACGCATCGACCTTCTCGGTCGCGCAAGGGATTCGCGGCAATCTTCAGGCGTTTCGCGCGGTTCAATCGTCGCTCGCCAACGGGCTGGGCTTGGCCGACGTCACGCGCACGGCGCTGGAATTGATGACCGACGTGGTCAACCAGGTCCGCACCAAGGCGATTCAGCTCGCCGACGGCTCGGTCACCGGCACCGCGCGCACCACCTATTTCAACGATTTCGGCCAGGTCGCGGACCAGATCCAACGCTATATCGGCCAGGCGAATTTCAACGGCGTCAATCTGCTGTCGTCGGGCTCGGTGACGCGGACCTTCATCGCGGATACCGAACTCGGCCAATTGCAGCTGACCAGCCAATCCTCGGTGTGGACCGCGTGGACGACTTTCCAGGCCAACGTCAATGTCGGCGACGCGGCGCTCGCGACGGGGTCGCTGTCGGTCATCGATACGCTGGGCGCCGCCGTCACCTCGGCCCTGGCGACGATCGCGTCCCAGTCGCGGCAATTGCGCCTGCAATCGGCCTATGTCGGCGATTTGGTCGACGCGAATTCACAAGGGTTGGGCGCCCTGGTGGATGCCGATATCGGCAAGGCCGCGGCGGCCACCCAGGCGGCGGATGTCCGCCAACGCTTGGCGATAAATGCGTTTTCCATCGCCAATGTCGAGCCCCGGATGATCCTCGGATTGATAAATTAGTTCGCTTACGAACGATTAATAATTGGCGATTGACGCCGTCCCGCCCGGCTGGCTAAGACTCGTTCCCAAGCTGCGAGTTGAACAGGGACGCGCTGCTAAGTCTTGAACCGCCCGCGAAACGCCGAAGACGCGTTCCGGGCGGTTCTTCATTTCGGGGGTTCGGTGCCGCGCATGGCCGACGATCGCTTTCCGAGATTCGACACGCTGTCGCTGCATGGCGGCCAACAGCCCGACCCGGCGACGGGTGCCCGCGCCGTGCCGATCTATCAGACGACGTCCTACGTGTTCCGCGACGTCGACCACGCCGCATCGCTGTTCAACCTGGAACGCGCCGGCCATATCTACAGCCGCATCTCCAACCCGACCGTCGCGGTATTCGAGGAACGCATCGCGGCGCTGGAAGGCGGCGTCGCGGCGATCGCGACCGCGTCGGGCCAGGCGGCGCTGCATCTCGCCATCGCGACGCTGATGGGGGCGGGCGGACATATTGTCTCGTCCGCTTCGATCTATGGCGGCTCGCATAACCTGTTCACGCATACGCTGCCGCGCTTCGGGATCACGACCAGCTTCGTCGACGTGCGCGACGCGGCCGCGTTCGCGGCCGCGATCCGCCCCGAAACGCGCTTGGTGTTCGGCGAGGTCGTCGGCAATCCGGGCCTCGAAGTCATGGACGTGCCGGCGATCGCGGCGGTTGCGCATAAACACGGCCTGCCGCTGATGCTCGATGCGACCTTCTGCACGCCCTATCTGTTCCGCGGCTTCGACCATGGCGCCGATTTGGTCATGCACTCGGCGACCAAATGGATCGGCGGGCATGGTGTGGCCATCGGCGGCGTGCTGGTCGATTCCGGCAAATTCGATTGGGAAGCCTCGGGCAAGTTCCCGACGTTGACCGAGCCTTACGCCGGGTATCACGGCCTGGATTTCGCCGAAGAATTCGGCCCCGCCGCTTTCGCCATGCGCGCGCGCGCCGAAGGGTTGCGCGATTTCGGCGCCTCGATGTCGCCGACCAATGCGTTCCATCTTCTGCAAGGGCTCGAAACGCTGCCGTTGCGCATGGAACGCCATGTGGCCAATGCGCGCAAAGTCGCCGTGTTCCTGTCGGGGCACGACGCCGTCGCTTGGGTGAACTATCCCGAGCTCGACAGCCACCGCGACAAGGCGCTGGCGGCGAAGTTGCTACCCAAGGGCCCAGGCTCGATCATCTCGTTCGGCGTGAAAGGCGGGCGTGCGGCCGGACGGCGCTTCATCGAGGCGCTGAAGCTGTTCAGCCATCTCGCCAATGTCGGCGACGCGAAATCGTTGGTCATTCATCCCGCATCGACCACGCATCAGCAAATGGACGCGGACTCGCTCAAGAAGGCGGGAATCGGCGAGGAGATGGTGCGGCTTTCGGTGGGCCTCGAAGACGCCGCCGATATTCTCGACGATCTCGCCGCCGGTTTGCGCGCGGCCGCGAAGGGTTGACCTTGCGATGAAGCTCAACGTCGAAGGCCGCGAAATCTTCGCCGCGACGGGCGGTAAGGAATTCGATCCCGCCAAGCCCAGCGTCGCGTTTCTGCACGGGGCGGGCATGGACCACACCGTCTGGATGCTCCAGGCGCGCTGGTTCGCCCATCACGGCCGCAATGTCCTTGCCTTCGATCTGCCGGGCCACGGCCGTTCGCAAGGGCCGGGCCTTGCCTCGATCGAAGCGATGGCCGATTTCGTCGCGGCGGCGCTGAAATCCGCCGGCGCGCCGGACGCCGCCCTCGCCGGGCATTCGATGGGCGCGTTGGTGGCGCTGGAGCTTGCGTCGCGCGGAACGGCGCGCGCGCTGGCGCTGCTGGGGGCGGCCGAAGCGATGCCCGTTCATCCCAAACTTTTGGGGGCCGCGCGCAATGGCGATCACGCCGCGATCGATATGATCGCCGATTGGGGCTTCGGGCGTGGGGCGCAGCTCGGCGGTGCGCAAAGCCCCGGCACCTGGATGGTCGGCGGCGGCGTGCGGCTGCTCGAAACCGCGAAGGGCCCGGCGCTGGGCGACGATCTCGCCGCGTGCGACTCCTACAAAGCCGCGCCGCAAGCGGCGGCGAAAGTGAAATGCCCGGCGCTGATCGTGATCGGCACGGCCGATCGGATGACGCCGCCTTCGGGGGCGCGGGCGCTCGCCGCGAAAATTTCCGGCGCGCGTACGGTCGACATCGCCGGGGCGGGTCATATGATGATGGTCGAAAAGCCCGACGCCACGCTCGACGCGCTTGCCGGAATTCTATGAACCGCGAACCGCCCGGACGCCGATCCGACTATCGGCATTTCCTCGCCATTCCCACGCGCTGGATGGACAATGACCTCTACGGTCACGTCAATAACGTCGTCTACTACAGCTATTTCGACACGGTCATTAACCGGTTCCTGATCGAGCGTGGGGGGCTGGATATCCACGAAGCCGCGATCATCGGCGTGGCGGCGGAATCGGGCTGCCGTTTCCGCGAATCCTTCGCCTATCCGGAAACGATCGACGCGGGGCTCCGCGTCGGGCATTTGGGCAATTCCTCGGTCCGGTACGAAATCGGCCTGTTCCGGGAAGGCAAGGACGAAGCCGCCGCCGAAGGCCATTTCGTTCATGTTTTCGTCGAACGGGGCGTTCAAAAAGCCGTACCCATTCCGGCCGCAATCCGTGCGGCCCTGGAATCGATCCGGCGTTAACCTCCACGTAACGCGCCCGGTCCTATAGCATCGGGCGATGCATTGCATAGAACCCGCCGAAGCGCTGTCGGACGCCGCCCGCGCCTTGTTGTTCCAGGTCGCGCGCACTTATTGCGAAGGTGCGCGGATTACGGTCACGGAACTCGTCTTCGATCCGCGCGAGCAGAAGAAGCTCTTGAACGCCGGCACGAATTTTCAGGAATTCGTCCAGCGCGTCGCGATCCTGCAGGGCCGCACGCTGAAATCGCCGGTGACGGAGCGCGTGCGCGATCTGCTGGCGATCGTGGACGGCGCCTCGAAGCTGGTCGATGCCGCTGCCAAGAAAATCCCCGAAGGCTCGACGCCCGATGCCCACGCGCTCGACGCGGCGGGCGATCCCGTTTTCGCCGGCGCGTTATTGGCGCGCTGGCTGTCGGCGGCGCGCGAATGGCCGGCCAAGTCCGAAATCTGCGTGCGCTTGCTGGCGCAGACGCGCGATCCGGGCGCGCAAGCGCTGCTCGAGCGCACGCTGGCTGAGTTGCTGTCGATGGAGCCGGCGGCCGCCGCTCTCGGCGTCGGTTTCGACAACGCGCTCGCCACGGTGCGCATGTCGCTCGCCTTCGCGGGCGACCGGCCCGCGACGCAGGAAAGCGTGTCCGTCGTGCGCGCGATCGTCGGCGCAAAGGGCGACCGGTCGTCTCCGGCGCTCGAACAGGTCGCGCGCGATCGTTTGCGCGCGGCGTTGGCCTCGCCCGCCTCGCTCGCCAAACGCGATCCCAGCGCCGAGATGAAGATGGCGCGGGGCTTGCGCGTCAGCATCGCCAACCTGCCGGTTTTGGCCGGCGACGGCGAAATCGCCAACGAACTTTCGCGCCGTTTCTCGCGCATGGTGGCGCCCGAAAGCCTTGATCCGCTGCTGCAACGCGAATCCGGCGTCGCGCGCAAGCTGCTGCTGCTGCTGCAACTGCACGCCGAATTCGACGACGTGCATGCGCGGCGCAGCTTGGAAGGCGCCATCGGCAACTGGCTGCATTATCGCGATTTGAAGGACGAGTTTTTCGGTGTGGGCCTGGCGACCGACGAAAAAGCGTCGCTGCTCGCCGAAGCCGCCAAGGCGATGGCGGCCGCGTTGATCGATCCGAATTTGAAGCAGCGCTTCAAGGAAGTCGTCGCGGTCAACTTCCCCTCGGTGCAAGCGGGCGGCGAGCGGCGCATCTCGCCGCGCATGGTCGCGGGGCCGGAAGACAAGGTCCAGGTCATGGGCCAGCGCGCGCAGTTGCGCAATTGGAGCGAGACGGGGCTGTTGTTCGGCCCCGCCGCGAATCTGCGCCAGGATCAACGCCTCAACGGCACGATCATTCTGCGCAACGCCTTCCTCAATCTCGTCTTTGACGCCGAATTGCACATTGTGCGCGTGGGCGAAGGCGGATTGATCGGCGCGCGCTACAACTGTCTCGACCCCAACGCGCGCGCGCGCATCAAGGCGCATTTCGCAGGGCACTAAAAACGAAACCGCCCGCCGGAGGATATCCGGCGGGCGGGACTTCGCAACGTCGCGAAGGTTAGGCGGCTTTCGCTTCGATCGCGGCGGCGCCGGCGGTGGCGTTGGCGACCGGGATGCGCCGCGGCTTCATCGCCTCGGGCACTTCGCGCACGAGATCGACATAAAGCAGACCGTTCTCGAGCTTGGCGCCCGTCACGCGGATGAAATCCGCGAGATTGAAGCGGCGCTCGAACGCGCGCGCGGCGATGCCTCGATGCAGGAAATGGGCATTCTCGTCGCTCTCGGCCTTGCGGCCGGCGATGATCAGCACGTTTTCCTGCTGGGTGAGTTCGAGCTCGGACTCGGCGAAGCCCGCAACCGCCATGGCGATGCGGTAGGAGTCGTTGCCGGTCTTCTCGATGTTATAGGGCGGGTAGGCGGGCGTCTCGACGCCGCGCAGGCCTTCGTCGATCAGGCGCGACAGGCGGTCGAAGCCGATGGTCGAGCGGAAAAGGGGCGAAAAGTCGAACTGATTCATGATCCTATCCTCCATTGAGCGATCGGACGATCGTGGACCCGCCGATTTCGGCCGGGCCCGGGGTTAAATCCGCGGCCCCGAATGGGCGCCGCAGACGCAATGCCATTTAGGCGTCCGAAAATCAGGTTCAAGCCCCCCGAAAACGCGTTTGCGTTTTACCGCGCGGGCTCCGAGACTATTGGCATGACGACGCTGCCGCATGCGGTGCCGGGCCCCAGCCCGTTCCTTTGCCGCGCATATGACGAGACGATGGGGCTTCTGCTCTCGGCACGCCATTACTGCGCGGCCGTCCAGCCGCGCGAAACGGCGCCGAGCGACCCCAACGACCGTCTGCATTTGAATTGCGAGGCGATGCGTCTGACCACGCGGCTTGCGCAGGTCATGGCTTGGCTGCTGGCCCAGCGCGCGGTCGCCGAGGGCGAATTGTCGGCGGAGAAGGCGCGCACGCCCGATTATCGCTTGGGCGCACACGAGGTCTGCTTGGCCGACACGACCGCGCAGGTGAACGAATTGTCGCCGCGCCTGGGCGATCTGATGGCGCGAAGCTTGAACCTGTTCGAGCGCATCGCGCGGCTCGACTCCCAGTTCGACGCGCACGCCTAATCGGGCCCCAAAACGAAACGGGCGCCCGCCGGTGGCGGACGCCCGTGAATTCGTCGCAATGCGAAGAAGCTTACTTCTTCTTCTTGGCTTCGGCCTTGGGGGCCGCGGCGGCGGCCGGGGCCGCTTCCTTCTTCGGCTTGGCCGGCGGGGCGTCGCCCATCGGCTTGGCCTTGACGGCACCGATGCCGGCGAAGCGCTTGTTGAACTTCGCGACCTGACCGCCCTGGTCCATGATGCGCTGCTGGCCCGTCCAGGCCGGATGCGTCTTCGGATCGATGTCCAGACGCAGCGTCTCGCCGGCCTTGCCGTAGGTCGAACGCGTCTTGAACGTGGACCCGTCGGTCATGATCACGTTGATTTCGTGGTATTCGGGGTGCACGCCGGGCTTCATGGCCAGCTCCGTAATCCTGTCGAGTAAAAGGGCGCCGCAATCAAGGGCGCCCCTTCGCGAGGCGCGGTTTATAGAGGAAACGGCCGGGGGGCGCAAGAAGTCGCATGGAGGCTTCTCGACCTTGCGTCCGGCCCGTGCTAAACCCTCGGGCCGAAAAGCATTTTCCGGATATTTCCGATGGACGCCAACGACTTCGATACGGCCGCCGATACCTTGCTGGCCCGATTGCAGACCCGGATCGAGAGCGACCTTGCCGACGCCGACATCGACGCCGAATTGCGCGGCGGCATCCTGACGGTCGAATTCGACGACGGGCGGCAGTTCGTCATCAACAAACACGGGCCGACGAAACAGATCTGGGTGTCCTCGCCGCTGACCGGGGCGGCCCACTACGCCTGGGATGCGGGCGCCAAGGTTTGGCGCTCCACCCGGTCCGACGCCACGCTCGAAGCCGCTCTCGCCAAGGATCTGGCCGAGGTGAGCGGCATGAAGGTCGCTTTCTGATTATGGCGGATTCGAAGAACGACCGGGCCCCATCGCGCGATCTGCGCGTGCTGCGACGTTTGTTCGGCCTGCTCAAACCCTATCGCGGGCGGGTGGCGCTCGCGGGCATTTCGCTCACCCTCGCGGCGGGCGCGGTGCTCGGTCTCGGCACGGCGTTGCGCTGGCTTGTCGATGCGGGCTTCGCGGCGGGCAACGCCGATCTGCTCGATCACGCGCTGCTCGGGCTGTTCGCCTTCGTGCTGCTGCTGGCGGGGGCGACCTATGCGCGTTCCTATCTCGTCACGTGGCTGGGCGAGCGCGTCACCGCCGATATCCGCCGTCTGGTGTTCGAACGCGCGCTGACGCTGTCGCCCGCCTATTACGAAACCACGCGCACGGGCGAGGTCGTCTCGCGCCTGACCGCCGACACGGCGACGGTGCAAACGATCGTCGGCTCCTCCGCGTCGATGGCGTTGCGCAACGTGCTGCTGTTCGCGGGCGGTGTGGCGATGATGGCCATCGCCTCGCCCAAGCTCACGGCCGTGGCGCTGCTGGTCGTGCCGCTGGTCGTTGCACCGCTGATCGTGTTCGGCCGCAAAGTCCGTGCGCTGAGCCGCGAAAGCCAGGATCGCCTGGGCGATGTCGGCGCCGATATCGAGGAATCCCTCGCCGCGATCCGCACGGTGCAGGCGTTCAACCGCGAACGCGCCGATGGCGAGCGCTTTGGTGCCCGCGTCGAGGATGCGTTCGGCGCCAATGTGCGCCGCGCCAAGGCGCGCTCCGCGCTGATCGCGATGGTGATGCTGTTTGTGTTCGGCGCCGTCGGCTTCGTGCTGTGGATCGGCGGGCGCGACGCGATCGCGGGCGAGATCACGGCGGGCCAATTGTCGGCCTTCGTGTTCTACGCCGTCGTCGTCGCGGCGTCGGTTGGCGCCATCAGCGAATTCGCGGCCGATCTGCAACGCGCGGCCGGGGCGTGCGAACGCCTGTTCGAACTCGCCGATGCGGTGCCCGAAATCCGCGCGCCCGCTTCGCCCGTGGCGATGCCGAGCCCCGCGCAAGGCCGCGTCGAATTCCGCGACGTGACGTTCCGCTACCCGGCGGCACCCGACCGCACGGCGCTGGCAGATTTGTCGTTCAAGGTGGAGCCGGGCGAAACCGTTGCCATCGTCGGCCCTTCCGGTGCCGGCAAGACGACCGTGTTCCAATTGCTGCTGCGTTTCTACGACCCGCAATCGGGTGCGGTCATGATCGACGGCGTGAAGCTCGCCGACGCCGATCCCGCCGATTTGCGCGCGCGCATCGGCTTGGTGGCGCAGGAGCCGACGATCTTCGCCGCCGACGTGCTGGAGAATATCCGCTACGGCAACGGGGCCGCGTCCGACGAAGCGGTGATGAAGGCGGCGCGCGCGGCGCATGTTGATGAATTCGCCGAGCGTTTGCCCGACGGCTGGAAAACCTATCTTGGCGAGCGCGGCGTGCGGCTTTCCGGCGGGCAACGCCAGCGTATCGCCATTGCGCGCGCGTTGGTGCGCGACCCCGCCGTGTTGCTGCTCGACGAAGCGACCAGCGCGCTCGACGCCGAAAGCGAGCGCTACGTGCAGGCCGCGTTCGAATCGCTGGGCAAAGGCCGCACCGTGCTGGTGATCGCGCATCGCCTGGCGACCGTGGCGCGCGCCGACCGTTTGCTGGTGCTCGATCGCGGCCGTTTGGTCGCGGCCGGTTCTCATGCCAAACTGATCGCCGAAGGCGGGCTTTACGCGCGCCTTGCCGCCTTGCAGTTCAAGGCGCCCGACGCGCCCGATGTGGAGAATAAGCGCGCATGATCCGCAAGTTCATCGTTCTCGCCGCCTGTCTGGGCACGCTCGCCGCTTGCGGCGGCGGCGACCCGGTTTTGCGGGGCCCGAGCCCCGCGCAGCTGCGCGCGGTCGAACGTCTGTCGGATCAGGATTTCGCCGTTCCCGTTCCCGGTGGCCAAGCGCTGCTGATGCCAGTCTTCTCCGACAAAAAATTGATCGACCCGCATCCGGGGATCGAGCGCGTGGTGATCGGCGTACAGGACCCGGCGCGCAATGCGGGCCTCGAATTCGACCGGCTGACGCGCCTGTTCGCCGACCAGTCGTCGACGATGACGATCGTGCCGCAATTCTTGGCGGCACAAGACACCGATCGCCATCGCCTTGGTCCCGATTTCGCGCGTTGGACGCTCGACGGCTGGAAGGACGGCGGCAATTCGCGCCCGGCGGCTTTCGCCGATCAAGGGGCGCTCGCCTCGTCGTTCGAGGCGATCGACGCGTTGCTGCTGTTCCTTGCCGACCGGCAAAGCTTCCCCGATCTGAAGCAGGTGGTGCTGGTCGGTTTCGGCCAGACGGCGCGTTTCGTGCAGCTTTATGCCGCGACCGCGCAAGGGCTGGGTGCGCCCGAGCGCGCCGGAATCGCCGTGCGCTTCGTCGTGGCGGCTGCGGACACGTATGTCTATTTCGACGAGGAACGGCCCTCGCGCGACGACGCGTCCGGCTTCGCCGAATTCGACCGCAAGTCCTGCAACGCGTTCAACTACTGGCCCTACGGTTTCGTGCTTCCGGCCCCTTACGCGTCGGCCGCCGGCACGCTGCCGCGCGATCAGGCGCGGCTCTACACGCGGCGCGACGTCGTCTATCTGATCGGGGAACGCGATTCCGAAGCGGGCGAGCGCGGCTGCGAAGCGCGCGCCCAAGGCCGCGACCGGCCCGAGCGTCTCGCCAATTATCTGCGCTACCTCGCCAAGCTCAATGGCGGGCCGGTCGACACGCATCGCCGTTTCGCCGCCCCCGGTGTCGGCAACGATCCGGTGGCGCTTTATGCGAGCCCGTGCGGGCGCGCTGCGCTGTCGGGTGCCGATAAGTGCTAAGCGATCAGCGCGGTGCCGCCAGCACCAACGCCCAATAATCCTGCCCGTCGGCGCTGCGCATACGCGCAAGGCCGTGGCGCGTGACCTCGGCGTTCAAAAGATTGGCGCGATGGGGCGGGCTGTCGAGCCAGAGCGTCACCACGACGGCGCCGTCCGGCGTGCCCATCGCCAAGTTCTCGGCCGCCGCGCGATAGGGATAGAGGCCGAGCCGCGTTTGCAAGTCGCGGCCTTGCCCGTCGCGATGATCGAGCGTGCGGCGCGCGGCGTTGTCTTGCGCGATTTGTGCGGCGATCTGCGTCAGCAGCGCGTCGGGCACCGTCGCTTGCAGCCCCGCCGCGCGGCGCGCTTGCGCCATCGCCGTTTCGGCCGCGCGTTCGTCTGCCCGCGCGACGCCCAACGGCAGCACGACGATCAGCGCGGCGAGCAGCCCGCGCATCAGCGATTGGTGAAACGGATCTCGATGCGCCGGTTGCGCCGCCAGCCGACTTCGTCGTCGCGGTCGTCGATCGGCTGGAATTCGGCCATGCCCGCCGCTTGCAGGCGTTCCGACGGCACGCCGTTGGCCATCAGCAGGCGCACGACGGAAATCGCGCGCGCGGTCGAAAGTTCCCAATTCGACGGAAATTCGCGGGTCGAGATCGGGCGGCGATCGGTATGGCCGGTGATCTGCACGACCCAATCGACTTCCTTGGGAATCCGCGGGGCGATGTCCTTGATGACGTTGCCGAGCTGCATGAGCTGCCGGCCGCCTTCGCTTTCGATCGTCGCCGAGCCGGGGGCGAACAGGATTTCCGACTGGAACACGAAACGGTCGCCGACGACGCGCATGTCGGCGCGGTCGCCCAGCACGGCGCGCAAACGGCCGTAGAATTCGGAGCGGAAGCGCACCAATTCGTCGACGCGGCTGGCGAGCGCCAGATTGAGGCGCCGTCCAAGATCGACGATCTGCGCTTGCTGTTCGGACGTCTTGCGCTCCGAATCCGATAGCAGCGCCTCCAATCGGCGCAATTGCTCGCGCAATTCGGCGGTCTGGCGGTTGAGCAACGCGACCTGCGCCTGGGCTTCGCTCGACAGGCGCTTGTCCTCGCTCGATTGCGCCTCGGCCGTCGCGGCGCGCTTTTCCAGGGCTTCGCGCATCGCGGCCAGCGCTTCGAGCTCGCGCAATTGCATTTCAATCTTTTCGCGATCGGCCGCCATCGATTGGTTGGCGAGTTCGATCTGCTCGGCCTGGGCGCGGCTGAGATTGCGCAGATTGTCGCGCTCGCCCAACGACGCCGAGAGATCATTCTGCAGGCTTTGCAGACGCGAACGCAGATCGTCGGTCGCGCGTTTTTCCAGTGCGAGCGTTTCGGCCAATTGGGCGAGCTGGGCGGAGGCGCGGCTCAGCTGATCGTCGCGCCCGGCGATGATGTCTTTCAGATGGAACTGGAAGACCGCGAACACCATCATGACGAACACGATGGCGATGACCAGCGTCGCCAGCGCATCGACGAAGCCCGGCCAGACGTCGACCGTGCGGGTCGTGCGGCGGCCGGACCCGCGCATCAGTTGCGCGGCTCCTCGGCCAGCGCCGCGATCGTGCGCGCCAGCAAGCGGATCTCGTTGCGCAGATCCTGGGTCATCTGGGCGCGGCCGGTGGCGCCTTCCTCGATCAGGCGGTTCAGCGCGATATCCATGTTGCGGATATGGCCGCGCGTCGCGTCGTCCACGCCGCCGCCGCCCGAAGCGCGCGGCGCGTCGGCCAAGCGCGTGAGTACCGCGCGTAGCTCGACCTGGCCTTCGGCGAGTTTCAGCAGCAATTGCTGCTCCGCCTTCATTTGATCGGCGAGCTGGCCCAAACGTTCGGCGAGCACGGCGTTGCCTTGCGCGGCCGAAGCGCGGCCTTCTTCGCCGCGCGCCATCGTGCGCTGCAGCGCCTCGAGATTGTCGGCGGTGGTTTCGAGCAGCGCCTGGATATAGGCGGGCACGGTCGCGTCGCCACCGTCGCCCGCGCCGAGGGCGCCCGAGGACACGCGCGTTTGCGACGCGAGCATTTCCTCGAGCTCGTTATAGAAACGGTTCTGCGCTTGGCCCGCCTGCAGATCGCAAAAGCCGAGCACGATCGAACTGGCGAGACCGAACAGCGACGTGCCGAAGGCGGTACCCATGCCGCCCAGCGGCGCTTGCAGCCCGGCTTGCAGTTCCTTGAACAGCGAGCTCGTGTCGGTCGCTGCCGACAGCGTGCCGATCACGCCGCCGACCGCGTTGACGGTTTGCAGCAGGCCCCAGAACGTGCCGAGCAGACCCAGGAAGATCAGCAAGCCCACGAGATAGCGCGACAGATCGCGGCTTTCGTCGAGGCGCGAGGCGACCGAATCGAGCAACGAGCGCGCGGCGACCGGCGACAGGCTGAAGCGCCCGGTGCGCTCGCCCAGCATTTTGACCATGGGGGCCAGCAGGCGCGGCATGGCGCCCGACAAGGCCGGACGGCCGGCGCGGTAGCCGTCGATCCAATCGATCTCGCGGTTCAGGCCGAAGATCTGGCGCAGATTGAACAGAATGCCCAGCGCCAGCACGCCCATGATCAGGCCGTTGAGCGCCATATGGTGCGAGAAGGCTTCGACGATGCCGTCGAACAGCGCCCATACCACGCCGCCGACCGCGATCAGGAAGATCAGCGTGCGGATCAGGAACCGCGTGGGCCGCGACATTGTTCCGTCCATCCCCGCGTCCTCCTTCGGCTGCGACTTAAGGCTTAGCGGCGGACGAGCAGGATATCGACCCGGTCCGGCGGACCGTCGTTGGTGCGGCCCAAGGCGCGCACATCCATGCGCGTGGCCGCGATTCCCTGCTCGATCAATTGGCCGCGCACGGCGAGCGCGCGCGACAGCGACAGACGGCGCGCTTGGCCGCCCTGGTCGTCGCCGCCCGAGGCGAAAGCCTGAATTTGAAGGCGGGCGGCGCTGTCCGATTTCAGCGCGTCGAGCACCGCGCCGAGAGCGGCTTTACCTTGGTCGTTGAGTTCGGGCGAGCCGGCCGCGAACGGGATCGTCGCCAATGCGCCGCCGGTGGCGCGTGCCGCGGGAACGGCCGCGGTTTGCGCCGGGGCTGCGGCCGGGGCTTGTGCCGCCGTCACGGGGGGCGGTGCCGGTGCGGCGGCAGGTGCGGGCGCCGGCGCCGGTTGCGCAGGGGCCGGTGCCGCGGCAGCAGCGGGTGGTGGCGGCGGCGGGGGTGGCGGTGCGACCGCGGCCACAGGGGCCGGCGGCGTCACGGGAGTCGGGGCGGCGGCCGGCGCCGGTGCGGGGGCTGGTGCGGGCGCCACGGGTGCCGGCGCGGCGGAAGCCACGGCGCTGGGGGGCGGCGGGGGCGGCGTCAGCGGGGCCGACGCAACCGGCGACGGCGGAACCGGCGGCGGCACGAAAGCCGGCGGGGCGGGCGGCGGCGTGAAGTTGCCGGCCTGCTGGCCCAAACGCGTGCCGGTCGGCGTGCCCGATTGGCGCGCGACGGAGGCCGGCGGAACGGGCTGGCTGCTTGCCGCAGCGCGCGGTGCGGGCGGGGCGACTTGGGCGGGGGCGCTCTGCGCCGGTGTATTTTGCGTGAGGCCGCGCGGCGGGCGCAGCGTGACCGGACCGGCGGGGGCGGGGCCGCCCAGCTCGTCCAGCACCGTCCAATCGACTTCGACGCTGGGGCGCGCCTGGCGCAATTGCTGCTGCGCGAACACTTGCGTGCTGGCGAGCAGTGCGAAAGCCGAAACGGCGGTGAGGAGCGGACGCGTCATATCGAGTCCGACCTTAACCTTACGCCACCCGCCCAAGCAACCGCTTCAAGCGGATTTTCCCGAACCGCCCAGTTCGCGCAGGAATCCGCGCAACGGATCGAAAAGTTTGGCGTTTCCGGTCACGATATTGCCGGTTTTCATGGGGTCGGCGTCGCCGTCCATGTCGCCGATGAAGCCGCCGGCTTCGCGGACCATCAGAATACCTGCGGCGATATCCCACTTGTTCAGGCCGATTTCGAAGAACCCGTCGAAACGGCCCGCCGCGACATAGGCGAGGTCCAAGGCCGCGGCACCCGGCCGGCGCAAACCGGCGGTGCGCGCCATCGTGGCGCCCAGAAGTTTCAGATAGTGCTTGTGGTCTTCGTCCGTGCCGCGCCCGCGGAACGGAATGCCCGTGCCGATCAGGGCTTCGCCCAGATCCCGGCGGCCCGACACGCGCAAGCGCCGGTCGTTGAGATAGGCGCCCTTGCCCTTTTCGGCCCAGTAAAGCTCGTCGACCGCGGGGTTGTAGATCATGCCCGCGAGCAATTCGCCCTTGTGCTCCAGCGCCACCGAAATCGCGAAATGGGGAATCCCGTGCAGGAAATTCGTCGTCCCGTCGAGCGGGTCGATGATCCACACGTGATCGCGATCGGTGCCGCGCACGCTGCCCGATTCCTCCATGAGGAACGAATAGCCGGGGCGCGCCTTGTCGAGCTCGGCCTTCAGCAAACGCTCGGACGCGTGATCGGCGGTCGAGACGAAATCGCTCGGCCCCTTGACCGAGACCTGGAGATGTTCGACTTCGCCGAAATCGCGGACGAGCTGCTTGCCCGCCTTGCGCACCGCGCGCTCCATCACCGTATAGAGCGCGGACCTGTAGGCTTGGGGCACTGTGGTTTAGTCCTTGGCGCGCTCGACGTAGGCGCGCTCCTTGATGTTCACGACCACGCGCTCGCCGTTGGCGATGAAGGGCGGCACGCCGATCTTCACGCCGTTGTCCAGGATCGCGGGCTTGTAGGACGAAGCGGCCGTCTGGCCCTTCACCACCGCGTCGGCTTCGACGATCGTGCAGATCGTGGTGGTCGGCAGTTCGACGCCGACGGGCGAGCCATCGACGAATTCGACCGACACGTCCATGTTGTCGGTCAGGAAGTCCGCCTGCTCGCCGAACAGGTCGCCGCCGACGATCATCTGATCGTAGCTTTCCTTGTCCATCAGCGTGAACTGATCGCCGTCGCGGAACAGGAACTGCATCACCTTTTCTTCGACGCGCAGCAATTCGCAGGTTTCGTCCGACCGGAACTTCATGTTCGACTTGGTGCCGGTCTTGATGTCGCGAATTTCGATCTGGTTGAACGCGCCGCCCTTACCGGGCGAGACGATATTGTGCTTGATGACGCGCCAGATGCGGCCGTCCACTTCGATGACGTTGCCTTGGCGGATGGCGCTGCCGATGATCTTCATGAGCCGAAATCCCGAATCCCGAGAACGAAAGGGCGGCCCCGTCGGCCGCCCCGTAAAATCGCGCGGGAACCTAGCAGCCCGGGCCGCCCCTGGCAATCGAAGCTAAGCGGCGGATTTGACCGCGTTTTCGAACGCCGCGATGGCGGCTTCGGGCCCGTTTTTGTGATTCCACACCGCCCCGGCGACGGCGAGGAAATCGGCCCCGGCCGCGACCAGGGGCCCGCAATTCTCGGGCGTGATGCCGCCGATGGCCACACACGGCACGGTCACGAAGCTCGTCCAAGCTTCGATCAGTTCGACATCCGCGTGGGATTTGGGCGCGGTCTTGGTCGTCGAGGGGAAGAACGCGCCGAAGGCGACGTAATCCGCACCCGCTTCGGCCGCATCGAACGCCAAGTCTTTCGAGTCATGGCAGGTCACGCCGACGATGCGGTCGGCGCCGACCGTCGCACGCGCCTCGGCATAGGGCGTGTCCTCTTGGCCGACATGCACGCCGTCGCAATCGTATTTCGCGGCGAGGTCGGGCCGGTCGTTGAGGATGAACGCGACGTCGTATTTATGCGCGATCGGCATCAAGGCTTCGATCGCCGCAACGATCTTGGCGTCGTCGACATCCTTCAAGCGCAATTGCAGGCTGGCGACGATGCCGGATTTGGCGCCGGCGGCGAGCGTTTTGTCGAGGACGCGCGAAAACGCCGCCGGATCGAGATCCGGCGGCGTGATCAGATAGAGGCGCGATTTGAGCTTAGCGCGCGCCATGTCGCTCAGTCGTTGCTCTTATAGATCGCGATGATCTTTTCGAGGAGTGCCAACGCTTCCTCGCGCGGGCGCTGGAACGCGTTGCGCCCGACGATCGAGCCCGAGGCGCCGCCATCGCGCAAGCTCTTGATCTCGGTCAGCAGGGCCGCTTCGTCCTTCGCTTCGCCGCCCGAGAAAACCACGAGGCGGCGGCCGTCGAACGCCGTCTGCATGATATGCGCGATGCGCTTGTCGAGCGTCGAGCCGTCGATCTTGCGCGCTTCGTAGACCTTCTTGGCTTCTTCCTGCCACAGCACGGCCGAGGGCGGCTTGACCTTGATGATATGCGCGCCGGCGAGGGCCGCGAGATGGCAGGCATAGGCGCACACGTCGAACGCCGTTTCGCCGGCCTTGTCGAGCTTGCCGCCGCGCGGATAGCTCCACAGCACGACCGCGAGGCCGACCGACTTGGCTTCCGCGGTCAATTCGCGGATTTCCTCGATCATCTCGTACTGGTCTTCGGAGCCCGGATAGATCGTGAAGCCGATCGCCGAGCAGCCCAGGCGCAGCGCGTCCTTGACCGAACCATGGACCGCTTGGTCCTTGTTGGTCGACAGCGAGTTGGCCGAGTTGACCTTCAGAATGGTCGGGATGGCGCCCGCGAACGTGTCCGCCCCGGCTTCGATCATGCCCAGCGGTGCTGCGTAGGCGTTGCAGCCCGCGTCGATCGCCAGTTGGAAATGATAGTGCGGATCGTAGGCCGGCGGGTTGGGCGCGAAGGACCGCGCGGGGCCGTGCTCGAAACCCTGGTCGACCGGCAGGATCACCATCTTGCCGGTCCCGCCCAGCTTGCCGTGCATCAGGATGCGGGCGAGATTCGCCTTCGTGCCGGGATTGTCGCTTTCGTAGTTGGCGAGGATCTTTTTGACCTTCTGGGTGACTTTCACGGCTCGACGCTCCTGGATTCGCTGAAGGGGCGGAAAACGGGGTGCTTCTAGCCGCCCGACGCCCCCTTGTCGAGACCCCGCCGCCGGGTCCATAACATGCGGAAACCACGAAGGAATTCCACATGCTGTTGCACCTCCAGACTTGGCAAGAAGTCGAAGCCTATCTCGCCAAATCGACGGCGATCATCATCCCCATCGGCTCGACCGAACAGCACGGCCCCAACGGCCTGATCGGCACCGACGCGATCTGCGGCGAAGCCGTGGGCCGCAAGCTGGGCGAGGTGACGAGCACGCTGGTCGCCCCCACCATCGCCGTGGGCATGGCGCAGCATCACCTCGCGTTTCCCGGTTCGATGACATTGCGTCCCTCGACGCTGATCGCCGTGGTGAAGGACAATGTGGAGAGCCTCGCGCGCCACGGCTTCACCCATTTCTATTTCGTCAACGGCCATGGCGGGAACGTGGCGCCGTTCTCCTCGGCTTTTTCGGAGCTCTACGCCGAATCCTCGCTGTCGCGGCCGGGAAATCGCCCGCCGATCCGCTGCGTGCTGCGCAACTGGTACGAAACGCCGAAGGTGAAGGCGATTTCGCGTGAGCTTTACGCGGACCAGGAAGGCAGCCACGCCACACCGTCGGAAGTGTCGCTCACTTGGGCCGTCTATCCGCAAACGGTGAAGCACATGAAGATGGAGCCGAAAGTGGCGCCGCGCGGCACGTTCACCGACGCGGCCGATTATCGGCGCAACTTCCCCGACGGGCGCATCGGCTCCAACCCCGATCTCGCCTCGGTCGAAGCGGGTCAGCGTTTGTGGGATGCGGCGGTTTCCGATCTCGCCGAAGACCTCGCTTCCTTCGTGAAGTTGAAAGCCTAACGGCGATGGCGTTGCTCGGGTCCGGCGCGCTGGCGATGTGGTGGGACATCGCGCCGGAGATGCGCGCCGAATTCGAGGATTGGCACACGCACGAGCATTTCCCCGAACGGATGCGGGTACCCGGCTTCCGGCGCGGTTCGCGTTGGGCGGAGGCCGACGGCGGCGAAGGCTTTTTCGTTCTCTATGAGATGGAAAGCTACGCCACGCTGACATCGCCCGAATATCGCGCCCATCTCAACGCGCCCACGCCGTGGTCGACGAAGATGATGCCGCATCACCGCAACATGGTGCGCAGCCAATGCCATGTGCTGGAAAGCGTGGGCGGCGCCCTCTCGCGCTTTATGCTGACGGTGCGCTTATCGCCCGCCGACGAAAGCGCGTTGCGGCCGGCGTTGCGCGATTTGGCCGCGACGATCGCGACCAAACGCGGTATTGCGTCGGGCCACTTGCTGCGCACCGAGACGCCCGCCCTCGCGCAGACGACCGAGCAGAAGATCCGCGGCGGCGACGCGGCCGCCGATTGGATTTTCCTTAGCGCGGGCTATGACCGCGACGCGCTGGAAGCGCTGGCGAAAAACGAGCTCGGCGAGGCCGCGTTGATCGCATCGGGCGCGAAGCCGGGCGCGCTGCGCGGGCTCTATACGCTGTCGCACACGAACGCGGCGGCGGAGTTTACGCCGAAGGCTTGAGCGGGCTGATGGCTTGGCCGTTGTCGTCGAACCAATCGGGGCCGACGGGAATTTTCCCCGCACCGCCGGGGATATCCAAAACGTAAGTCGGTTGCGCGAGGCCGGAGAGGCGCCCGCGCAATTCCCGCATCAGGTTTTGGCCCTCCGCAAGCGTGGTGCGGAAATGCGACGTGCCCGGCGCGAGATCGCCCTGGTGCAGGTAATAGGGCTTGATCCGGTTCTTGGTCAGCGCGCGGAAAAGCTCGTCCAGCGTGTCCGCGTTATCGTTGACGCCCTTCAGCAGCACGGTCTGGCCGATTAGGGGAATCCCGGCATCGGCAAGCTTCGCGCACGCGGCCAGCGCATCCTTCGTGAGTTCGCGCGCATGGTTCACATGAACGGCGACCCACGTCGTCTTGCCCGCTTTCAACGCGGCGACGAGATCGTTGGTGACGCGCGACGGATCGGCGACGGGGATACGCGTATGGACGCGCAGCCAATCGAGATGATCGATGGCGGAAAGCCGCTCGACCAGATCGCGCAGGCGGCGCGCCGACAGCACCAGCGGATCGCCGCCGGTCAGGATCGCTTCGCGGATCGCGGGCGTGGCCGCGATATAGGCGATGGCGGCGTCGAGTTCGTCCTTGTCCAGCGCGGCGCCGCCGGGCCCGACCATCTCGCGGCGGAAGCAGAAGCGGCAATAGACCGCGCAAGCATGGGTGGGCTTCAGCAGCACGCGATCGGGATAGCGATGGACGATGCCTTTGACCGGCGAATGCGTGTCGTCGCCAATGGGATCGGCGCGCTCCTCGTCGGTCGTGATCGCCTCGCGCGCATCGGGCACGTATTGGCGCGCGATGGGATCGTCCGAATCCGCGCGGTCGATCAAATCCATCACGTCGGGCGTGATGGCGATCGCGTAGCGTTCGGCGACGCGCTCGATCGCCGCGCGCGTTTCGGGCGCGATCAGCTTTTCGGCCGCCAGGGCGGCGGCGTCGCGCAATACCGGGCGGCGATTGCCGTCCATTACGGCGCCCCCGGATCTTCGAAGCCGGCGAGGGCGACCGGCGCCCAGATCACGTCTTCGATATGCGTGGCGCCCGCCATCAACATGACGAGGCGATCGAAGCCGAGCGCGATGCCTGCCGATTCCGGCAAGCCATGCGTGAGCGCCGCCATGAATTCCTCGTCGATCGGATAGCGCTCGCGATAGAGCTGCATCTTCAGCGCCTGATCGGCTTCGAAGCGCGCGCGCTGTTCGGCGGCGTCGGTGAGTTCCCCGAACGCATTGGCGAGTTCCAGGCCGCAGATATAAAGCTCGAAGCGTTCGGCAAGCCGCGGATCGCCCGGTTTGGGGCGCGACAGCGCGGCCATATGCACCGGGTAATCGTAAAGGATCGTCGGCCGGTCGCTGCCCAGGCGCCCTTCGATATGTTCGAAGAACAGCCGGAAGAAGAAGTCGTCCCAACGGTCGCCGGTATGTGGCACCATCTTCAAGGGCCGTGCGGCGGCGGCCAAGCGATCCAGCGCCTTGGCTTCGCCAGCGGGATCGTTTGCGTCGGGCGTGCAGGCCAGAAGATCGAAGCCGCAATAGCGCGCGAAAGCTTCGGCCACGCTCAAGCGCTCGAACGGGCTCGTTGGGTTGCAGAACTTGCCGCCCCACGCGACGCGCTCCACGTTGCACGCCTGCGCCACGCTGCGGATCAGCTTTTCGCAATCGGCCATCAAGTCGGTGTAGCTCGCCCCGGCGCGATACCATTCCAGCATCGAAAATTCGGGATGATGCGTGGCCGAGCGTTCGGAATTGCGATAGCAGCGCGCGAGCTGCCAAATCTTCGGCACGCCCGCCGCCAGCAGTTTCTTCATCGCGAATTCGGGGCTGGTGTGCAGATAGAGCCGTCGCGCCAAACGCACGCCGGGATCGCGCAGCACGGTTTGGAACGCCATCAGATGCGGTTCCAGACCGGGCGACACCTGCAAGGCGGGCGTTTCGACCTCGTCGAACTCGGCCGCTTCGAAGAACGCGCGCGTCGCGCGCAGCGCCTTCTGCCGCACGGCGAGGTTCGCGCGTTTGCGCGCGAAGCGATCGGGCCGCCACCAGGGAATGGCGGCGACGGGCGGCAAGCCGTCAGCCATGGGCGATCCGCAACCCCAACGCTTCGAGCTTCGCGCGCTGTTCGGGCGCGCCATCGAAGCGAATATCGGCAAGCCCCATACGCAGGGCCGCGAGCGCGAGACCGGCGGAAGTTCCGCAATCGGCGCGCAGTTGGGCGAGCGTTTCGGGGAATTCGTCCTTCAGGATTCGCGCGATCGCGGCGAGCCAGGCCGGGCCGCCGCCGCCGATCTCGGCCTCCAACACGGCGCGCGCACCGGCCGCCTTGGCGGCGGTCAGCGCGCTTCGCGCGTCGTCCAGGCCTTCGATCCGGATCGGTTCCATGGCCGGAACCTATTCCGGATCGCGGGCGGGAGCAATCAGCTGCGGGCGAGCATCCGGCGCAAAGTATTGTCGCGCAGCACATAGTGATGCAGCAGGGCCGCACCCACATGCAGCGCCGCCAGAATCAGCAACGCGTTGGCGAAAAACTCATGCACCTCCTTGGTCGAGCGCGAAAAAGCCCGGTCGCGCAGCCAGGGCGATGCGATGTCCCACAGCCCGAACAGGCTCAGCGTCTCGCCGCGCGCAAACAGCGTGACGATACCCGCGACGGGTGCGGCGACCAGCAACGCATAAAGCGCGATGTGACCGGCCTTGGCGGCGTAGCCGAGCCAAGGTTCGAACGCCGAAGGCTCGGCCGGCGGAGGCGGGTCGAGATAGCGCCACGCCAGGCGCACGGCCAGCAGCGCCAGTGCGGCGAGCCCCGCTTCGATATGGGCGAAGACGACCGCCGCTTCGGCCGATTTGCCGAACGCGTCGTCCATTTGGCCGCCGCTCCACGCGATGACGACGGCGAGCGCACTCGCCCAATGCACAGCGCGCGCGAGTGCCCCGTAGCTTCCGGTTGTGTTGCGAATGGTCATGTCGAGCCCCTCTCTCCCTCGCGATATGCGCGCGAAGCGGGGCCTCAACAAGGCGACGAAACGCCGCGTAACGAAAAGGGCCGGTATCTTGCGATACCGGCCCCGTTCGATCCCGCGAATGTTTCGCGTTATCAGATCATCTTGGCCATCAACGCGGCCGTGTCCGACATGCGGTTCGAGAAGCCCCACTCGTTGTCGTACCAGCTGAGCACGCGCACGAGATTGCCGTCGATCACCTGCGTTTGCTTGAGGTCGATCGTCGAACTCGCCGGGTTGTGGTTGAAGTCGCTCGACACGAGTTCTTCGTCGGTCGTTTCGAGGATGCCCTTGAGCGAACCCGTCGCGGCCGCAGCGAGCATCGCCTTGTTGATTTCCTCGACCGTCGTCGCGCGCTTGGCGACGAATTTGAAGTCGATCATCGACACGTTCGGCGTCGGCACGCGGATCGACGTGCCGTCGAGCTTACCGGCGAGTTCGGGCAGCACCAGGCCCACGGCCTTGGCGGCACCCGTCGACGTCGGGATCATCGACAAGGCGGCCGCGCGCGCCCGGCGCAGATCCTTGTGCAGCGTATCGACCGTCGATTGGTCGCCGGTATAGGCGTGGATCGTCGTCATATAGCCCTTCTCGATGCCGACGGCTTCGTGAGCGACCTTGGCGACGGGGGCGAGGCAGTTGGTCGTGCAGCTCGCGTTCGAAACGACGATATGGTCCTTCGTCAGCTTCGCGTGGTTGACGCCGTAGACGACCGTGAGGTCGACGCCGTCGGCGGGGGCGGAGACGAGCACGCGCTTGGCGCCCGCTTCGAGGTGCTTGGCCGCCTGTTCGCGCTTCGTGAAGATGCCCGTGCATTCCATCACGATGTCCACGCCCAGTTCCTTCCAGGGGAGCTTGGCGGGATCGCGCTCGGCCGTGACTTTGATCTTGCCCGCGCCGATATCCATCCAATCGTCGCCGGTCGAGACGGGCTTGGGGAACAAGCCATGCACCGAATCGTGCTTCAGCAGATGGGCATTCGACTTCACGGGGCCCAGATCGTTGATGCCGACGACCTGAAGATCGCTGCGCCCCGCTTCGGCGAGGGCGCGCAGGACGAGGCGCCCGATGCGCCCGAAACCGTTGATCGCGACTTTGGCGGCCATGTGTCGTTTCTCCTTCACGCTGCTTTCGTTGTTGGGGCCGAGCCGTACTCGGCCTGGAGACGCGCGATCAGCCATGGATCGGCGAAATGGGGAACCGCACCGACGGCACCTTCCGCCATCAGCACGTCCTTGGAAAGCCCGGTCGTCATGCCGACCGTGTCGATGCCGGCGGCGGCCGCGGATTTGACGCCGGAGCGCGAATCCTCGAACGCCATCGCTTGGCCCGGCTTCGCACCGAAGCGTTCCAGCGCGGTCGCGTAGGGCAAAGGATCGGGCTTGCCGCGCGGAAGTTCATCACCAATCACGACGAACGCCATGCGGCCGTCGAGCTTCAGCGCCTTCAGCGTCATTTCCGCGTTCGCGCGCGGCGCGTTGGTGACGGCGGCGAATTTGATGCGCTTGGCCTCGGCCCAATCGATCAGCGCCATCAAACCGGTCGCCGGAACGATCGACGTCGCCGCCAATTCGCGGAACAACGCTTCCTTGGCGTCGGAGAACGCGCGGCGTGCCGGAATATCCGCTTCCGGCATCATCCAGGCCATGATGTTCTCGTTGGTATGGCCCATCACGCGCGACATATAGGTCGCGTGATCGATCGTCTTGCCGTGCCCGGCGAGCAGGCGCCGATACGCTTCGAAGTGAAGCGCATCGGTGTCGGCCAACGTGCCGTCGATATCGAACAGCAAAACGTCGCGCATTGCCTTACAGCGCTTTTTTCGCGGCTTCGACGACGGCTTCGGCGGTGATGCCGAAATGCTTGTAGAGATCGGGTGCCGGGGCCGAAGCGCCGAAGCCCTTCATGCCGACGAAGGCGCCCTTGCCGTCGATATATTTCTCCCAGCCGAACTCGATCGCCGCTTCGACGACGATGCGGGGTACCCGCGACGGGCCCATCACCGTCTTGCGGTACTTGGCCGTTTGCATGTCGAAGGCTTGCGAGCACGGCATCGAGACGACGGCGGCGCGAATGCCCTCGGCGGCCAGCAGCTTGCGCGCTTCGACCGCGATGGCGACTTCCGAACCCGTCGCGATCAACGTGGCTTGACGTTCCCCGCCTTCGGCCTCGAGCAGCACATAGCCGCCCTTGGCGGACAGGTTCTCGGGGAAGTGCTCGGTGCGCAACGTCGGCAGGTTCTGGCGGGTCAGCGCCAGCACGCTGGGCCCGTCGGTGCGCGCGAGCGCCATCTGCCAGGCTTCCAGCGTTTCGACCGCATCGGCCGGGCGCAGCGTCCACAGATTGGGGATCGCGCGCAGCGAGGCGAGCGTTTCCACCGGCTGGTGCGTGGGCCCGTCTTCGCCCAAACCGATCGAGTCATGGGTGAAGACGTAGACCACGCGCTGCTTCATCAGCGCCGACAGGCGGATCGACGGGCGGCAGTAATCGGCGAAGACCAGGAACGTGCCGCCGTAAGGGATCAAGCCCTTATGCAGCGCGATGCCGTTCATCGCCGCGGCCATGCCGTGCTCGCGCACGCCGTAATGGATATAGGCGCCGCCGTAATTGCCCGGCTTCACCGGGGCTTGCGCCTTCGCCTTGGTGTTGTTGGAGCCGGTCAAATCGGCCGAGCCGCCCGCGAGTTCGGGGATCGCGGCGGCGAGAACGTCCAGCGCGTTCTGCGAGGCCACGCGCGTGGCGATCGACGGCTTGTCGGCGGACAGTTTCGCCTTGTATTCGGCGCAAGCGTCGAGCCAGCCCTTGGGCAGCTTGCCTTCCGACGTGCGGCGGAATTCCGCGCGCTTCTCGGCGTCGAGCTTGCCCAGGCGGCGTTCCCACGCGGCGCGCGTCGCGGCACCCTTGGCGCCATAGCCGCGCCACGTGTCGAGAATGTCGGCGGGAATTTCGAACGGGGCGTGTTCCCAGCCCAGACGCTTGCGCGTCTCGGCGATTTCGCCAGCACCCAATGGCGAACCGTGGCTCGCCGCCGTGCCCGCCTTGGTGGGCGCGCCGTAGCCAATCGTCGTCTTGCACGCGATCAATGTGGGCTTGTCCGACGATTTCGCGGCCGTGATCGCGGCGTCGATCGCGGCGGGATCGTGGCCGTCAATCGCGATGGCGTTCCAGCCGCAGGCTTGGAAGCGCGCGACCTGATCGTCGTTCACCGACAGGCTGGTCGGCCCGTCGATCGAGATCTCGTTGTCGTCCCACAGCACGATCAGCTTGGCGAGCTTGAGATGCCCCGCCATCGAGATCGCTTCGTGGCTCACACCTTCCATCAAGCAGCCGTCGCCGGCGATCACATAGGTGTAGTGATCGACGACCGTATCGCCGTAGCGCGCGGCGAGCATGCGCTCGGCCAGCGCCATGCCGACGGCGGTGGCCAGGCCCTGGCCCAACGGACCGGTGGTCGTTTCCACGCCCGGGGCATGGCCGTATTCGGGATGGCCCGCGGTGATCGAGCCGAGCTGGCGGAAATTCTTGATCTGCTCGATCGTCATTTCCGGATAGCCGGTCAGATAGAGCAGCGAATAGAGCAGCATCGAGCCGTGGCCGGCCGACAGCACGAAGCGGTCGCGATCGGGCCATTCGGGCGCGGTGGGATCGAATTTCAGATGATTGGCGTAAAGCACGGTCGCCACATCGGCCATGCCCATCGGCATGCCGGGATGGCCGGACTTGGCCTTTTCCACCGCGTCCATCGACAAAGCGCGGATGGCGTTGGCGAGGCGCCGATGCTCGGGCGATTGCTTGTCCGAGAGGGGCTTGGGGGCGGAGGCGGGAAGGGGTTCGGTGACGGCGCTCATATCCCTACGGCTTCTGAAGACTCGGTTGCGCGCGAAATCGCGAAAACGCGCGGAACATGACGCCCGATCCGCCCCCGGTCAACCCTGGGGAACGGAACGATAATGTCTCAACTGGCGCAGGACTTTATGCCTAGCCGATCCGTAGTAACCTGCTTAATCGGTCAAGAACAAACGGATCATAAAAAAAAAGCCCCGAAAATTCGGGGCTTTTTCTATCATTGAGCGACCTCTTCATGCTCTCGCGCCACCCGCGTGCGGGAGGGTGGTGACCTTCTGGTCGGCATGAGCGCCCGCCGATGGAGTTGATCCTCCAGAATGCGAAACATCTTCTCCTCTTCCGTCGGCTCGATCGTCGGCTGGCCCAGAAGCTGGGTTGGCCGCGACTGCCGCACCCCCATCCGTGTCAATCTTTGCCGCATCGGTATTCTCCTCATTTAGATACGCTAGAAAGGGTTCCCCATGAGGGGCGTTTTCAACGGGGTACAAGGCGTCATCGCCAAGCGCCTCCTGAAGCATTTGGAAATTCTCGTTAGCTTCTACAACATTTTTAAAAATTAGACTCGCCTCTCGAAAATCAATTACAAAACCATGCGAAGAGTAAGATGAAACTAAGAGATCAATTGCGCCTTCGTTAAGTAAGTTTCCTGAATGTGCCGCTAATCTTTCGCTATAATCTTTCGCGATAGTCATCAATCGACTAGTTTCGCCAATCTTCATCGGGTCTATTTGGCAATAAATATTGCCCATGAGCCGCGTAACCATTTCGTAAGAGATTTCAGATGCTGTTTTGAATGTGACGCGGCCATCGCTCGCCCGCTCAATAGCGAGCATGTAATCTTCAAACATTGCAAAAGCACTTAATTCTAGCTGCTTGATGGCTGCATCAACGTCGAGGCCAGAGCCATACTCGAACAACTCATCCCTTTTTCCGACCTGCACATCTAATGGCCCAAGTTCTCCAAATTCGCTCATAACAAGCCTATGGGCGCCGACTGCTAAAAGAGTCCCAGCGCTCTTACACCAACCACTAATAAAAATAGTGACTCGTGCATACTTGCTCTGAAGGCACCTTGCCATCCGGTATGCTGCATCTGCGTCACCGCCTGGCGTCACCAGAACCAGAATGACATTCGCGCGTCGCCGCTTCCGCTGAGAACAAATGCGAATAAATTTGTTGTCGATCTTTCGGGATATTTCTCCATTAAAAAACAAAATATCAGCGTCCTCGGATTCACCGAGCACTTGGGCGGCGGCCTCTAGCAAATCTTTCGACGGACTAGCCATTTTTCCATCTAGCCTGTGCAGCCCTTTTTGCAATGGCGCTGCGCTGTTTATCGGAAAGAGCATTTGCTCGAGCTCTTCCCCCCTTAAGGCCCCCCAGCCTGCCCAAGAGTACAGCAGCGGGATTCTTCCCATCGTCAGACTTGGCAATGCGTTCGACGTTGCCTATAGCCAAGCCAACCCGCATGCCCGCGAGTTGGCTTGTGTCGCTGGGGATCATGCTTGAGCGTTTACGCATTCTCCAACTATGCCACGCGTGGCTCATTCGCGCTATCGTCCCTTAAAAGCTGCGGCTTTTAAACCTTGACATCACCAAACGGAACGGAATCGTCCTTGATTCACAAGGGCCTTGGCACGACTCGCGGGCTTCGTTTACGATTCGTCAATCCATTTCTCCCAATCGCGAGTACCGCCAGCCGATGTCGAGTCCCAGCCCCGTCGAACGCCTGAATGCCGCCGTCCAGCGTCTCGAAGCCGCCTTGGAGGCGCGCGACAAGACCGAAACCGTCCTGAAGGGCGAAATCGACGCGGCCGTGAAGCGGGCGGAGAAGGCGGAAGCCGAACTCGCGACCCTGAAAACCGACTACGCCGCGCTCTCGGCGATCGCCGACCAAGTCGAAAAGCGTCTCGACAAGGCGATCGAACGCCTCAAGAGCGCGGTCTAACGAGCGAAGGAACGCCACGCATGGGTCAGATCCTCGTCAAGGTCAACGGCCGCGACTATCCCATCGCCTGCGACGACGGCGGCGAAGATCGCGTGCGCGCGATCGGCGCCTATGTCGACGAGAAAGTGCGCGAGATGGTGGGCATGGTGGGGCAGGCGGGCGATGCGCGCCTGATGCTGCTCGCCGCCCTCAATCTCGGCGACGAACTCGCCAACGCCTATGACGAGATCGAGCGTATGCGCAGCGCCCCGCCGCGCGAGGTGATCGATCCCGCCTTGGTCGCCGCCAACGAAGCGGCGTTGCGCGACAAGGCCGAAGCGCAAGCGCTCGCCGCGCGCGAGATGGAAGCGGCGGAAGCCGCGCGGCGCGACGCCAAGCTCGCCGACAACGCGCGCGCGCGCTCGGAAGCGGCCGCGCAAGCCTGGATCAGCAAATGCGAGGAACTCGCCAAGCGCCTCGCCGAGTTCGAGGCGATCGCGGGGGCCGCGCAAAGCGAAACAGCGCTGGCCAATCAGCGCGCGACGGCGTTGCAGGCGGAAACCGATGCGGCGACGCAGGCCGCCGCCGCGGCCGAAGCCAAAGCGGCCGATGCGCTTTCGCGCATCGAAGCGCTCGAAGCCGAACTCGCCGCCAACAAAGCGAAGCTCGCCGATCTCGAGCCCAAGCTCGTGAAGGCCGAACGCCGTGCGTTGGAAGCCGAAGCGCAAGCGACGGCGTCGACCGTGCGCGCTTCCGAACTCGGGCGGCGCTTGGACGAGATCCGCACGCGCTCGGACGAGGAATATCGCCAGCGCGAATTGCTCTCGCCGCTGCTCGCGCGTATCGAGCGCCTCGCCGAACACGCCAACCACGCGGCGTAGAATTCTCGCCCCTCGGGTTGCCGCAGCGGTCTGAAGCGCCTACATTGCCTCTCGGACGGAGCTGCGGGGCAGGTCAGGTAGCATTATCCCCGGGGCCGATACTCACTCCTTGGGAACTGTCCCTATTGGTGCCCTGGCATCAGTACACGGTGCCCACCTGCTGTAAGCGGGTCCTGGAGGAAAGCAAAGCCAACGGCTTCTGCGGCTCCGTCCACCTCTCCTATATGCCCCCTTTCAATTTGGCAGCGTGATGGCCGTATCGCCCTCCAACGAGGAAATCGACGAGGAAAAGACCGCGTTGCGCGTGATCGCGCGCGAGCGGCGCGAGGCATTCCATGTCCGCGAAGGTATTGGCGCCGCGTTGCGCGTGCGCGACCGTTTCTTGGCGCGCGTGCCCATTTCGCCCGGTGCCATCGTCTCGGCCTATTGGCCCTTCGGCGCCGAGCTCGATCCGCGCCCGCTGATGGAGGCGTTGCATCGGCGCGGCCATCCGCTCGCCTTGCCCGTCGCCGAACGGCGCGGCACGCCGCTCATCTTCCGCCGATGGAAGCCGGGCGATCAAATGTCGCAGCATCGCTTCGGCATGTCGGAGCCGCTGAGCGACAGCCCGCGCGTCGATCCCGACGTGATGCTGATCCCGTTGATCGCGTTCGACGGGCAGGGCAATCGCCTGGGCTATGGCGGCGGTTTCTACGACCGCACGCTGACCGTCCAGCGCAAGATCAAACACACGCTCGCGGTGGGCGTGGCCTACGAGGTGCAACGCGTGGAACGCATCCCGGTCGACATCCACGACCAGAAACTCGATTGGATCGTGACCGAGGCGATGGCGCTGGAAACGCGCACGGGCGCCAAGAAGAATTGGTGGTGGCCGTGGTGAAGCTGCTGTTTCTGGGCGACATCATCGGCCGGTCGGGCCGCGAAGCGGTTCAAAAACATCTGCCGGGTTTGCGGTCCTCGCTGGGGCTCGATTTCGTCGTCGCGAACGGCGAGAACGCGGCCGGCGGTTTCGGCATCACCGACAAGATCGCCGCCGAGCTTTACGCCGCCGGTGTGGATTGCATCACCACCGGCAATCACGTGTGGGATCAGCGCGAACTGATCCTGACCATCGACCGCGATCCCAAATTGCTGCGGCCGCTGAACTTCCCCAAAGGCACGCCCGGCAAGGGGGTCGGCGTTTATCGCCTGAAGAACGGCGCCAATATCGTCGTCGCCAATTTGATGACGCGCTTGTTCATGGACCCGCTCGACGATCCGTTCGCCGCGTTGGAAACGCTGCTCGGCCAGCATCGCCTGGGCGGCGGGACGGCCGCGATCCTCGTCGATCTGCACGGCGAAGCGACCAGCGAGAAAATGGCGCTGGGTCATTTGTCGGACGGGCGCGCGTCGCTGATCGTCGGCTCGCATTCCCATGTGCCGACCGCCGACGCGCAGATCTTCCCCGGCGGCACGGGCTATCAGACCGATGCGGGCATGTGCGGCGATTACGATTCCGTCATCGGCATGAAGAAGGAACCGGCGATCGCGCGCTTCGTACGCAAAATGCCGGGCGAACGCCTGACCCCGGCCGAGGGCGAGGGCACGATGTGCGGCATCTACGCCGAAATCGGCGCCGACGGCCTGTGCACGCGCATCCATCCCGTGCGCGCGGGCGGGCGGCTGATCCCGGCTTTGCCGAGCTAAGCCTCAACCGGAACAAACCGTGACGTTCGGCTAGGTTTGGTATAGGTTTTTCGGGGATTCCCGTATATCTAGCCGATTCGCGACCGAACTTTCCGGATTTGAGGACGATGGCCGGCCATTCCCAGTTCAAAAACATCATGCACCGCAAAGGCAAGCAGGACGCCAAGCGGGGCAAACTCTTCACCAAAATCATCCGCGAAATCACCGTGGCGGCCAAAACCGGCCTGCCCGATCCCGCCGCCAATCCGCGTTTGCGCGCCGCCGTCATCGCCGCGCGCGAAGCCAATATGCCCAAGGATACGGTCGACAAGGCCATCCGCCGCGGCTCGGGCCAGGAAGACGGCGTGATCTACGAAGAAGTCCGCTACGAAGGCTACGGCCCCGGCGGCGTGGCGCTGATCGTCGAAGCGCTGACCGACAATCGCAACCGCACCGCTTCCGATGTGCGCTCGATCTTCACCAAGAACGGCGGCGCGCTGGGCGAAACCAATTCCGTCGCGTTCAATTTCCAGCGTTTGGGCCTGATCGCCTTCAAGGCGGACAAAGCCTCGGCCGACGCGATGCTCGAAGCCGCGATCGAAGCGGGTGCGGATAATTGCGAAAGCAATGCCGAGCGCCACGAGATCACCTGCGCGCCCGACGATTTCGGCGCCGTGCGCGCGGCCCTTGAGGCGAAATTCGGCGAGCCCGTGCAGGCGGCGTTGGTGTTCCGCGCCAGCGTGACCGTGCCGCTCGACGAAGAAGCCGCGCGCGCCACGCTCGACTTGGTCGAAGCGCTGGAGGACAACGACGACGTCCAGACCGTCACCGCGAATTTCGAAGTGTCCGACGCGGTCATGGCCAAGCTGTCGGCCGCCTGATGCGCGTGCTCGGCATCGATCCGGGGCTTCGCCACACCGGCTGGGGCGTGATCGATATGGCCGGCAACCGCCTGACCCATGTGGCGAACGGGCGGATTTCCAGCGACGGCGATCTTTCCACCGCCGAGCGTCTGACGCAGCTGCATGACGGGCTGATGGCGGCGATCGAAGCCTGGGCGCCGCTCGAGGCCGCGATCGAAGAAACCTTCGTCAACCAGAACCCGGCTTCGACCTTGAAGCTGGGCCAGGCGCGCGGTGTCGCGATGTTGGCGCCCGCGCGGTGCAATCTGCCCGTCGCCGAATACGCCGCCAACGCGATCAAGAAATCGGTCGTCGGGGCGGGGCATGCCGACAAGGCGCAGATCCAGATGATGGTGCAGCGTTTGCTGCCCGGCGTGAAATTCGAAAGCCCGGACGCGGCTGATGCGCTCGCCGTGGCGATCTGCCACGCGCATCACATGCAGTCGCGCGCCGCGTGGTCGCGCGGCACGGTCATGGCGGGCGCGTCATGATCTCCAAGCTCAAAGGTAAGGTCGACGAGCGCGGCAAGGATTCCGCCACGATCGATGTGAACGGTGTCGGCTATCTCGTGCGCGCATCGGCGCGCACCCTCGCCGCGATCGGCGGGGAGGGGGAGGCCTGCGCCGTCCATGTCGAAACCGTCGTGCGCGAAGACGCGATCGAATTGTTCGGCTTCGCGACGCGCGAGGAACGCGATTGCTTCCGCCTGCTGACGAGCGTGCAGGGCGTGGGGCCGAAAGCGGGCCTCGCCCTTCTGTCGGCCTTGGCGCCGGGCGAAATCGCCGCCGCGATTCTGGCCGAAGACAAATCGATGCTGACGCGCGCCGACGGCGTGGGGCCGAAACTCGCGCAACGCATCGCGTCGGAACTGAAGGACAAAGTCGCAGCTCTCGGTATTGCGGTCGCGGCGGGAAAACCGTCCGCCGCACCGGCCGCCTTGCCGGGGGCGGCACCCGCCACGGACCAAGCGGCGGATGCGGTCTCGGCGCTGGTCAATCTCGGCTACAAGCGCGCCGAAGCGGTCGCCGCGACCAACAAGGCCGTCAAGCGTTTGGGCGAAGATGCGGGCGTGCAGGCGCTGATCCCCGAAGCGTTGCGTGAGCTCGCGTGACCGCCGCCGCCGAAGATAAACCGCTGCGCGACGTGTCGCGCGAGGCGCTGCCCGATGACGGGCCGGATCGGCATATCAGGCCGCTGGCGCTGGACGAATTCGTCGGCCAGAAGCAAATCCGCGAAAATCTGCGCGTCTTCGTCGAAGCGGCGCGCGCGCGCGGCGAAGCGCTCGATCACGTGTTGCTGCACGGGCCGCCGGGCTTGGGCAAAACCACGCTGGCGCAGATCGTGGCGAAGGAACTCGGCGTCGGGTTCCGCGCGACGTCGGGCCCCGTCATCGCCAAGGCGGGCGATCTGGCGGCGCTGCTCACCAATCTTCAGCCGCGCGACGTGCTGTTCATCGACGAAATCCATCGCTTGTCGCCGGCGGTCGAGGAAATCCTTTATCCCGCGATGGAGGATTTCCAGCTCGACCTCATCATCGGCGAAGGCCCGGCCGCGCGCTCGGTGCGCATCGATCTGCCGCCCTTCACGCTGGTCGGCGCCACGACGCGCTCGGGCCTCGTGACCACGCCGCTGCGCGATCGCTTCGGCATTCCGCTGCGGCTCATCTTCTATTCGCCCGCCGAACTCGAGATGATCGTCTTGCGCGCCGCGCGCGTGCTCGGTTTTTCGATCGCCGCCGACGGGGCCAAGGAAATCGCGCGCCGCTGCCGGGGCACGCCGCGCATTGCCGGGCGGCTGCTGCGCCGCGTGCGCGATTTCGCGGCGGTCGCGGGAACCTCGGTCATCGATCGCAAGGCGGCTGATGCCGCCCTGCGCCGTCTCGAAGTCGACGCGATCGGACTGGACGCGATGGACCGGCGCTATATGACGTGCATCGCCGAGAATTACGGCGGCGGGCCGGTGGGCGTGGAAACGCTCGCGGCGGCCTTGGCCGAACAACGCGACACGATCGAAGACGTGATCGAGCCTTATCTCATTCAGGAAGGGCTGATGCTGCGCACGCCGCGCGGTCGCGTGCTGGGCGATAAGGGCTGGGCGCATCTGGGCTTGAAGGCGCCGGCGGGTTCGCAAGCCGCTCTCGATCTGCCGCGCGAGGACGAGTCCGAATGACCGTTCATCGCCTCGACATGAAGGTCTATTACGAAGATACCGACGCCGCCGGTATCGTGTACTACGCCAATTACCTGAAATTCGCCGAGCGGGCGCGCACCGAAATTCTGCGCGAAGCCGGCATCTCCCAACAGAAAATCGCCGCCGACGACGGCATCGCGTTTCCCGTGCGCGCCGTGTCGGTCGAGTATTTGCGGCCCGCGAGACTGGACGACGTATTGACGGTCGAAAGCCAATTGGTGGCGCTGGGCGGGGCTTCCGCCGAGGCGCGCCAGACCGTCAAACGCGCCGCCGACGGGGCCGTTCTCGCCGTGCTCGACGTTCGCTTGGCCTGCGTGGGCTTGGCGGACGGTAAACCGACCCGATGGCCCGCGACCGTAAAGGAAGCTTTGTCGCGCCACATTCTGGTCACGAAACCTTGAGACAAACCCCATTCCGCAACGGGAATAGAAGACATGAATAACACCGTCGATACGCTTGCCGCCGCCAGTTCGGGGGTGCCGGATTTCACGCCGTGGGCGTTGTTCCTTCATGCCGATCTGGTCGGCAAGTTCGTCGTTCTCGTGCTCGTCGTCGCCTCGTTCTGGACCTGGGCGATCGTGATCGACAAGCTGCTGCGCTTGCGCAAGCTGCAGAACGCCGCGAACCAGTTCGAAGATCAGTTCTGGTCGGGCGGTTCGCTCGAAGATCTTTACGATCGCGTCGGCGCCCAGCCCGCCGATCCGATGACCGCGATGTTCGGCGCCGCGATGCGCGAATGGCGCCGCTCGGCCGCCAAGGGCCTCGTCGCCGCCGGTCAGATGCGCGCCTCGCTGCAAGCGCGGATCGAGCGCGTGATGCAGGTCACGCTGTCGCGCGAGATGGATCGCCTCGAAAAGCAGATGACGTTCCTCGCCTCGGTCGGCTCGACGGCGCCGTTCATCGGGCTGTTCGGCACGGTGTGGGGCATCATGCGGTCCTTCCACACGATCGGCATCACCAAGAACACCTCGATCGCGTCGGTCGCCCCCGGCCTCGCCGAAGCGTTGTTCGCCACGGCGCTCGGCCTGATCGCCGCGATCCCGGCGGTCATCGCCTACAACAAGATCTCGTCGGAGCTGAACCGCTACGCGGGCCGGCTCGAAACCTTCTCCTCCGAATTCGGCGCGATCCTGTCGCGTCAGCTTGAAGAGAAGCAGTAATGGCGGGCCCCCTCGTCAATCGCGGCCGGCGCGGCGCTGGCGGCGGACGCCGCCGCGGGGCCGGCATGGTCGCCGAGATCAACGTCACGCCCTTTGTGGACGTCATGTTGGTCTTGCTGGTGATCTTCATGATCACTGCGCCGTTGCTGACCTCGACCGTGCCGGTCGATCTGCCGCAAACCCAGGCCGCGCGCGCCACCGGCCAGGACGAGCCTTTGGTCGTCTCGGTCAATAACGGCGGCAAGGTCTATCTGCAGGATACCGAGCTGGAGCTCGACGCGCTTGTCGAACGCCTGCGCGCCATCACCAACAACAACAACGACGCGCGCATCTTCGTGCGCGGCGACAAGGCCATCAATTATGGCCGCGTGTTGGAAGTGATGGGCGCCATCTCGGCGGCCGGTTTCAACAAGGTGGCGCTGGTGGCCGAAGTGCCCGCCAGCGGCCGTCCGGCGCCGCAGCGACGCTGAACCGATGAACGCGATCGCCGAAACGGAAGATATGCCCAGCGAGCGGATGGCGGCCGGTATGGTCGTCTCCGCCGTGCTGCATGTCGCCGTCTTGGCGATCCCGTTCCTGCCATTCGACTTCTTCTCGCGCGATATCAAGACCGAAGAAGCGCCGCTGGTATTCGAGGTGTTGCCGATTTCGGCGATCACCAACGTGCCGCCGCCGCGCCCCGAACCGCCCACGCCCGCGCCGCAGGCGCAAGCGCCCCAGCCGGTCGAAACGCCCGCACCGGTCCCGACGCCGCCGCCGCAACCGGCCCCGCCGGCACCCCCGCCGCCGCCGCCACCTCCGGCGCCGCCGCCGCCCGCACCCGCACCACCGGCACCCACACCGCCAGCCCCGCCGCCGCCGGCCCCCACGCCGGCACCGCGCCCGGAACCGGCACCCACACCCACGCCCGCACCGCCGGCACCCGCACCGCGTCCGGCGCCGCCGGTCGCCACACCCGCGCCGCCGGCACCGCCCGCACCGCGTCCGCGCGCGCAGAATTTCGATCTCGACAACGTGCTGCGCGATTTGACGCGACCGCGCCCGCAAGCGCAGCCCCAGCCGCAACAGCAAGCGGCGGCGCAGCCCGCCCCGCAAGCGGCGGCTTCACGCCCGTCCAACGCGCCCAGCAATCCCAATCTGCCGCTGTCGATGACCGAGATGGACGCGATCCGTCAGCGCGTCTCGCAATTCTGGAATCTCGATCCCGGCGCACGCGGTATCGAAACCTTCGCGGTGGAGTTGCGCGTGTGGGTCGATCGCGACGGCACGGTGCGCGACGTGCGCGTGGTCAACGTGCAGGGCGAGGCGGGCGGTTTCCGCGACGCGTTCGCCGATGGCGCGCGCCGCGCGGTGTTGCGCGCGTCGCCCTTGCCGATGCCCGCCGACAAGTCCTCGCAAATGCTCGACGGCAACTTGATTCTCGCCTTCAATGCCCGCGAAATGCTGGGTGCGAGACGTTAGCGCCGAATCCGGTTAGGGAGATCGAACGATGATCCATAATTCATTCCCCCTGCGGCGCCGCGCGTTGCTCGCCGGTGCTGCCGCATCCCTGGCGCTGCCCTCGGTCGCGCAATCCCAGGTCCGCATCGACATCACGCGCGGGCGCGTCGATCCGCTGCCCACGGCCGTGTCGCCGTTCCACGGCGAGGGGCGCGACGCCGCGACCGGCGCCGAGATCGCGAAGGTCATTTCGAACAATCTGGAGCGTTCGGGCCTGTTCCGGCCGATCGATCCGCGCGCCTTCACGAACACGCCCGCGCAATTGCGCGCCGCGGCGCCGCAATTCACGACCTGGCGCCAGATCAACGCCGCCGTGCTGATCCACGGCAACGTCGAAACGCAGCCCGACGGCCGTTTGCGCGTCGAGTTCCGGTTGTGGGACGTGTTCGGCGAAGCGCAGATGGAAGGCCGCGTCTACACGACGGCCGCGTCCAACTGGCGGCGCATCGCGCATATCGTCTCGGACCAGGTCTATAAGCGCGTCACCGGCGAAGACGGATATTTCGACACGCGGATCGTCTACGTGTCGGAATCGGGACCGGGGCAGCGGCGCATCAAGCGCCTGGCGCTGATGGATCAGGACGGTGCCAATCACCGCTTCCTGACCGACGGGCGCGAGCTCGTGCTCACGCCGCGCTTCTCGCCGACCGCGCAGGAGATCACGTATCTCGCCTATGTGCAGACCGGGAACAATCCCAACGCGCTGCGCCCGCGCGTCTATCTCTACAACATCGATACCGGCCAGCGCGAAGTCGTCGGCGATTTTCCCGGCATGACGTTCGCGCCGCGATTCTCGCCCGACGGCAACCGCGTCATCATGTCGATGGCGCAATCGGGCACGACCGACGTTTACACGATGGACCTGCGCACGCGTCAGCAGGCGCGCATCACGAATCACAGCTCGATCAATACGTCGCCGTCCTATTCGCCCGACGGGCGCCAGATCGTGTTCAACTCCGATCGCGGCGGCTCGCAGCAGATCTATACGATGACCGCGAGCGGCGACAACGTGCAGCGCATTTCCTTCGCGCGCGGCCTTTACGGCACGCCCGTGTGGAGCCCGCGCGGCGATCTGATCGCCTTCACCAAACAGACCGAAGGCGAGTTCTTCATCGGCGTTATGCGCCCGGACGGCTCGGGCGAAAGACTGCTCACCCGCGCCTTTCTCGTGGAAGCGCCGACCTGGGCGCCGAATGGCCGCGTTTTGATGTATTTCCGCCAAGGTGCGTCCGATAGTCGCGGTAACGGCGGCAACCCAAGGCTCTACAGCATTGATTTGACTGGTTATAACGAACGGGAAATTTTGACGCCGGCGGACGGGTCGGACCCGGCGTGGTCGCCGCTACTGCCTTGATTTCGCTGGATTGACTTGATTCCCCAATATTCGGTCTTTATATTCCGCGCGATTTTGACGAGGCGGGACGCGCCGCGGTGCGGCGAGCCCCGCTTTTTCCGTCGGACCACGTAGGTGGACCTACTGGGATCGGCGGCTGAGCGAGGGGGATGGGCCTTCTCGATCGGGAGAAATTCCGCGTGAGTGTGGCGCACGAGCAATAGTCAGCGGCAACACTTCGCGGTAAGGTCAAAGAAGAGAAGAAAGAGGAGTTTCCTTCTATGCGCTTCAAGCTCTTGAGCACGCTCGCCGCGGTTGCCCTGCTCGCCGCTTGCGAATCCGCCCCGACCCAGCAGGCCGCCACGGGCGGTTCCGGCGCCGCCGCGCCGGCGCCGGCCGCCGCCGCCCCGGCCGCCGCGGGCATCCGCCCCGGCTCGCAGGAAGACCTGGTCCAGAACGTCGGCGATCGCGTGTTCTACGACTTCGACAAGTCGGAACTGCGTCCCGAAGCGCGCCGCACGATCGAGCGCTGGGCCGCTTGGATGAAGCAGCACGGCAACGTGACGATCACGATCGAAGGTCACGCCGACGAGCGCGGCACGCGCGAATACAACATCGCGCTCGGCGAACGCCGCGCGACGGCCGCGCGCAACTACCTCGTCTCGCAGGGCATCGACGCCCGCCGCGTCGCGACGATCTCGTACGGCAAGGAACGCCCGGCGGTCCTCGGCTCGAACGAGGGCGCGTGGCGCCAGAACCGTCGCGGCGTCGCGGTGGTCAACTAATAAATCCTTCCGGATTTGTTGGATCGGAAGCGCCCGCCGGTTTCACCGGCGGGCGTTTTCTTTTCCGGCGGGTTCGTTTTATATGTCGAGTGCCATGCGCCGTTTGATCCTCGCTTTTGCCGTTTCGCTGCTCGCCGCTTGCGCCCAAGCGCCGTCCGGCAGCCCTGGTCGTGAACCGATCGCCGCGGTCACGGTGTTTTTCGATACGGATTCCGCCGAGTTGTCGCTCGTCGCATCGTCGGCGCTGGAGCGCGCGGCCGAGCGAATGAAGGCCGAGCCCCGCCTGCTGGGGCGGATCGAAGGCTATGCCGATCCGCGCGGCGCGGCCGCCGACAACATCGCCCTGTCGGCCAAGCGTGCTGCCACAGTGCGCGACTTTCTGGTCGCATGGGGCGTCGGCGCGAACCGGCTGACGGTCGTGGCGTTGGGTGCCGAGCGCTCGGCGGTCGGCGCGGAAGCGCTCGAACGGCGAGTCGTGCTGCGCCTCGAATAACGCGCGCCGATTGCCTTAATTTTTCCATTTCTTCGCCCCGGCGCCTTCACGAATAAGGCGGAGGGTTGATTCGGCCTCGATTCGCGCGGCAGAAACTCGCGCAGGGCCTGTCATATCGGCCCATCCATAGGAGCCCCAAAAACCATGCGCGTTACGACCCGCGTCAAGTTTCTCGCAGCCGCCGCCGCTCTCGTCCTTCTCGCCGCTTGCGAATCCGGCACGTCCAGCTCGGGCGGCGTCTCCGGTTCGGGCGGCGCGCCCGTTCTCGCCAACCCGCCGGGTGCCGGCGTGGGGCAGGGCGGGGTGAATCAAGGCGCGCTGGGGGCCGGCGGCGTGCGCGCCGGCAGCCAGGAAGATCTGAACCAAAGCGTCGGCGACCGGATTTTCTATGGTTCCGACCGTTCGGATATCAGCCCGGAAGCGCGCCGCACCGTCGAAGGCTGGGCGCAGTGGCTGCGCCAGAACCCCGGCGTGCAGGCGACAATCGAAGGCCATGCCGACGAACGCGGCACGCGCGAATACAACTTGGCGCTGGGCGAGCGCCGTGCGGCCGCCGCGCGCAACGCGCTGATCTCGATGGGCATCGACCCGCGCCGCATCTCCACCGTTTCCTACGGCAAGGAGCGTCCGCAGGTGCTGGGCTCGACCGAACAGGCCTGGGCGCAGAACCGCCGCGGCGTGCTGCTCGTCAACTAAGCCTAAACGCCGGAAACGGCGTCGAAAATCGGGGCGGGGTGCGCTTGCGTACCCCGCCTTTATTTTGCCCATTCGGCCTCGTATCTTGGGCCCCATGATCCGCCGATTCGCCATTGCCGCGGCGCTTGCCGTCGGCCTCGCGGGCGCGGCCCAACCGGCCCTCGCCCAAACCGACACGCGCGCCTTGATGGAGCGCATGGACCGCCTGCAACGCGACATGGATGTCATGCAGCGCAATCTCGCGCGCGGCACCGTGGGCGGAAGCTCCGCAGCACCGTCGGTCGCGCCGTCGGCGCCCCCGCCGCCCGCCGGGGTGGCGACGTCGGCTTTCGTCGAGCAGACCGAATCGCGCGTCGGCCGCTTGGAAGAACAGATGCGGGAATTGACCGGCAAGCTGGAGGAGGCGAATTATCGCGCCGCGCAAATCCAGCAGCGCCTCGACAAGCTGGTCGGCGACGTCGATTTCCGTTTGACGCAACTCGAACGCGGCGGTGCCGCACCCGCGCAATCGGGCGATGCGGCACCCGCCGCCCAGCCCGCCGCGCCCACGGCTTCGAACGTGCAAGCCCCGCGCGGCGGCGCCAATGTGGCGCCGGGCGAAGCGCGCGTGCTGCTCGTGCCCGGCGCCCCGCCCGCGGCCCCGCAATCGGCGGCGGCCCCCGCCGCGACCGCCGCCGCTTCGGCCGTGTCGCTGCCCGCCGGCCCGCCCGAAACCCAGTATGAATTCGCCTATGGTCTCTATCAGCAGGCGGTGCAGGATCGCGGCGATTTCGGCCGCGCGGAAAACGCGCTGCGCCAATTCATCGGCGCGCATGGCCAGCATCGTCTGGCGGGCGACGCGCAGTATTGGCTGGGCGAAACCTTCTACGCGCGCCGCGATTGGACGGCGGCGGCGCGCGAATTCGCGGCCCAGTTCCGCACCTATCCGCAGAACGCCAAGGCGCCCGACAGCCTGTTGCGCCTGGGCCAGTCGCTGGGCCAGCTCAACCGCAAGGACGACGCTTGCGGCACGCTCGCCGAACTCGATCGCCGTTATCCCAATTCCTCGCAGACGATAAAGATCGCGGCCACCCGCGAACGCCAGCGTCTGCAGTGCCGGGCCTAAGCCCGCAGGGCTTCGCCGCGTCGATCGAAAGGCTCGGCCCTTTCGAACCCCATCCCGTGATCGCCGTCGCCTGGTCGGGCGGGGGCGATTCCACCGCCTTGCTGCTGCTGGCGCGCGATTGGGTGCGCACGCGCGGCGGGCGTGTCGTCGCCTTGCATGTCGATCACGGCTTGCGCGCGGAATCGGTGGCCGAAGCCGCGATGCTCGAAGCGCGCGCGCGCGACTGGGGCGTCGAGTTCGTCGCCTTGCGTTGGGACGGGCCTAAGCCGCGCGCCGGCGTTTTGGAGGCCGCGCGCGAGGCGCGCTACGCGCTGCTTGAAGCCGCGTGCGCACGCCGCGCGATCCTGCATTTGCTGGTCGCGCATAACGCCGACGATCAGGCCGAAACCGTGGCGCTGCGTGCGGAACGTCGGTCGGGCGCGTTGGGGCTCGCCGGCATGTCGGCGATCGTCGAGCGCGCGCAGATCCGCATCCTGCGTCCCGTGCTGGGCGTGACGCACGAGGCCCTGCTCGCGACATGCCGGGCTTACGGTGCCGCGTGGATCGAGGATCCGTCCAACGCCAATCCGGCGACCGCGCGCGGGCGTTTGCGCGAAACCGATTTGCCCCAGCCCGATCCCCAAGCGGCGAACGCGCGCCGGACGCGCGAGCGCGACTTGGCGCATCGTCTGGCGCTGGCCGTGTCGGTGGCGCCCGAAGGTTTCGCGCGCTTGAACTTGGCGGCGCTGGGCGAGGGCGAATTGGCGGTCGAGGCGCTGGGCCGGATCGCGCGTGCGATCGGCGGTGGGGATTACACGCCACGCCGCGCGCGGGCGACGGGCGTGTTCGCGGCGTTGATGCGCGGGGCGCCTGCGACCCTGGGGCGTTGCCGTTTCGCGCTCGCGCGCGATGGGCGCATCGTCGTGGCGCGCGAGGTGAGCCCCGCGCCGCCGGAAATCCCGATCCCGCCTGGTGAAATCGTCGTGTGGGACGGACGCTTCGCGCTGCATCTTCGCGGCGGTCCGGCCGGTTTGCGCTTGGGCGCGTTGGGCGACGACGGCTGGGCTGCGTTGCCGCCGCCCGTGCGCGATGCCGCGCGTCCGCGCATCCCTTTGATCGCGCGCGCTGTTTTGCCCGCGTTGCGGGACCTTGACGGGGTGCTCGCCGTTCCCCACCTCTTGTATGGACGCAACGCGCAAGCACTTGATACGCTGGCCAAGTTGGACGTCCGGTTCCGTCCGCGCCTGCCTATGGCGCCGGCGGAATTCGTGTGACGCTTTTTCCGGACTCGAAAGGCTGCGCCTTGAACAATTTCGGCAAGAACCTGGTTCTCTGGGTGATCATCGGCTTGCTGCTGATCGCCCTGTTCAACATGTTCCAGGGCTCGGGCCCGCGCGGCAACGCGCAGGCGATGTCGTATTCCGAATTCCTGTCGAACGTCGATCGCCAGCAGGTGAAGGACGTCACGATTCAGGGTCCCAATCTGCGCGGCTTCCTGACCGACGGGCGCCAATTCGCGACCTACGCGCCCAACGATCCCACGCTGGTCGATCGCCTGCAGCGCAACAATGTGAATTTCTCGGCCCAGCCGATCGAAGAGCAGATCCATCCGCTGCTCTCCATCCTGCTGTCCTACGCGCCGTTCCTGATCATGATCGGCCTGTGGATCTTCTTCATGCGCCAGATGCAGGGCGGCGGCGGAAGGGCCATGGGCTTCGGCAAAAGCCGCGCGCGCCTGCTGACCGAGAAGGTCGGCCGCGTGACCTTCGACGACGTCGCGGGCATCGACGAAGCCAAGGGCGAGCTCGAGGAAATCGTCGAATTCCTGCGCGACCCGCAGAAATTCCAGCGTTTGGGCGGCAAGATCCCCAAGGGCGTGCTGCTCGTCGGCCCGCCGGGCACGGGTAAGACGCTGCTCGCGCGCGCCATCGCGGGCGAAGCCAACGTGCCGTTCTTCACGATTTCGGGCTCCGACTTCGTCGAAATGTTCGTCGGCGTGGGCGCTTCGCGCGTGCGCGACATGTTCGAGCAGGGCAAGAAGAACGCGCCGTGCTTGATCTTCATCGACGAAATCGACGCGGTCGGCCGCCATCGCGGTGCGGGCCTGGGCGGCGGCAACGACGAGCGCGAGCAGACGCTCAACCAGTTGCTGGTTGAGATGGACGGCTTCGAAGCCAACGAAGGCGTTATTCTGATCGCGGCGACCAACCGTCCCGACGTGCTCGACCCCGCCTTGCTGCGTCCCGGCCGCTTCGACCGTCAGGTCGTCGTGCCGAACCCCGACGTCGCGGGCCGCGAGAAGATCCTGAAGGTCCATCTGCGCAAGGTGCCGCTGTCGCCCGACGTGGACGCCAAGGTGATCGCGCGCGGCACGCCCGGCTTCTCGGGCGCCGATCTCGCCAATCTCGTCAACGAAGCCGCGTTGCTGGCCGCGCGCCGCGCCAAGCGCTTCGTGACGATGTCGGAACTCGAAGACGCCAAGGACAAAGTCATGATGGGCACCGAGCGCCGCTCGATGGTCATGACCGAGAAGGAGAAGGAGCTGACCGCCTATCACGAGGCCGGTCACGCGCTCGTCTCGATCTCCGTCCCCGGCAACGATCCCTTGCATAAGGTGACGATCATCCCGCGCGGCCGCGCGCTGGGCCTCACCATGATGCTGCCCGAGCGCGACAAGCTGTCGGTCTCGAAATTCGAGATGGAGGCGAAGCTCGCGATGGCCTTCGGCGGCCGCGTGGCCGAGGAGATCATCTTCGGGCCCGAGAACGTGACGACGGGTGCTGCGGGCGACATCCAGATGGCGACCGCGATGGCGCGGCGCATGGTCACCGAGTTCGGCATGTCCGACAAGCTCGGCCGCGTGCGCTACAACGCCAACGAACAGGAAGTGTTCCTGGGCCATTCGGTGACGCAGACGCAGAACATCTCCGAGCAGACGTCGAACCTGATCGACTCGGAAGTGCGCCGCATCGTCGAAGGCGGCGAGGTGAAGGCGCGCGAAGTGCTGAACGCCCGCATCGACGATCTGCACAAGCTCGCCAAGGGCCTGCTCGAATACGAAACCCTGTCGGGCGACGAGGTGCAGACCTTGCTGCGCGGCGAAACGATCGAACGGCCGGACGCCGATGCGCCGCCGCCCGCCGCCAAGACCGGCGGCCGGCGCGGCTCGGTGCCGACCTCCGGCTCCAAGCCCGCGACCGATCCGGGTGCGGCACCGGCATAACGCCCAAGAAGACGACGTAGCGACGAACGGCCCCGCCACAAGCGGGGCCGTTTTCGTTTGGGGGCGGGCGCGGACATGCTAATTCTGCGCGCGCCATGACACGCCGCTTCGACCGTTTCGTCCTCGACCGTCCATTGGTGATGGGCATCGTCAACACGACGCCCGATTCCTTCTCCGACGGCGGCGATCATTTCGACCGCGACGCGGCGATCGCGCGCGGGCTCGAACAGCTGACGGACGGCGCCGACATCCTCGATATCGGCGGCGAGTCGACGCGCCCCGGCTCCGCACCCGTGCCGCCGGCGGAGGAACGCCGCCGCGTGGTACCCGTGATCGAGGCTTTGGCGAAGGCGGGCGCGGTCGTGTCGATCGACACGCGCCATGCCGACACGATGAAGGCCGCCCTCGACGCGGGCGCCACGATCGTCAACGACATCACGGCGCTGACCGGTCCCGGCTCGCTCGACCTTGTCGCTTCGCGCGGCGTGTCGGCGGTGCTGATGCATATGCAGGGCGAGCCCAAGACGATGCAGGCGAACCCGCATTACGAAAACGCACCGCGCGAGATCGCGGATTATCTCGCGGCGCGCATCGCCGCCTGCGAAGCGGCGGGAATCCCGCGCGCCAAGCTCAGCGTCGATCCCGGCATCGGCTTCGGCAAATCGGTCGCGCATAACGCGCAGATCCTCGCGCGGATCGATGTGCTGCGCGCTTTGGACGTCGCCGTGCTGATCGGCGTGTCGCGCAAAAGCTTCATCGGCGCGCTGTCGAAAGGCGAGAAGCCCAAAGACCGCTTGCCCGGATCATTGGCGGCGGGGCTTGCCGCCATCGCGCGCGGGGCGGATATCCTGCGCGTTCACGACGTGGCGCCGACCATCCAGGCCTTGAAGGTCTGGAAAGCCGTCGAATCCGCGCAATAAACCGCAATAACCCGTGTCTTTACGGGGTCTCTTCCGCCGCCTATAAGCGCCCACATGCGCAAGCTTTTCGGAACCGACGGGATTCGCGGCCTCGCCAATGTGGCGCCGATGACGGCCGAAACCGCCATGGCGGTGGCCATCGCGGCGGGCAAGGTGCTGCGCCAAAGCCATCACCGCCCGCGCGTGCTGATCGGCAAGGATACGCGCCTCTCGGGCTATATGTTCGAGAACGCGCTGACCGCCGGTTTCCTGTCGATCGGCATGGACGTGCTGCTGCTCGGGCCCATGCCCACGCCCGCCGTGGCGATGCTCACGCGGTCCTTGCGCGCCGATCTGGGCGTGATGATCTCCGCCTCGCACAACCCGCATCACGACAACGGCATCAAATTGTTCGGCGCCGACGGCTACAAATTGTCGGACGAGCTGGAGGCCGAGATCGAGCGCCATATCGGCAACGATTCCGGCCGCGTCGAGCCCGAGAAGCTCGGGCGCGCGCGCCGCATCGACGATGCGCCCGGCCGCTATATCGAATTCGCCAAGGCAACCTTCCCGAAGGGCTTGAGCCTCGACGGGCTTAAGGTCGTCGTCGATTGCGCCAACGGGGCCGCCTATCGCGTGGCGCCGACCGTGTTGTGGGAATTGGGCGCGGAGATCGTGCCGCTCGCCATCGATCCCGACGGCTTCAACATCAACAAGGATTGCGGCGCCACGCATGTGGAAACGCTGCAGCAGGCCGTTGTCGCGCATGGCGCGCATGTGGGCCTCGCGCTCGACGGCGACGCCGACCGCTTGCAGCTGGTCGACGAAAAGGGACGCCTGATCGACGGCGACCAAGTCCTCGCCGCCATCGCGCGCGCGTGGAAGGACGATGGCCGTTTGCGCAAGGGCACGGTGGTCGCGACCGTCATGTCCAATCTTGGTTTGGAGCGTTGGCTGGAAGGCGAAGGCCTGACGCTGACGCGCACCAAGGTCGGCGACCGCTACGTGCTGGAAGCGATGCGCGAGCTCGACGCCAATCTCGGCGGCGAGCAATCGGGCCACGTGATCCTGTCGGATTACGCGACGACCGGCGACGGTTTGATCGCCGGATTGCAAATGCTCGCCGCGATCGTGCAATCGGGCAAGAACGCGAGCGACGTGGCGCATGTGTTCGAAGCGCTGCCGCAATTGCTGGAGAATGTGCGCTTCGCGTCGGCACCGCCGCTCGACGACGCCAAGGTCAAAGCCGCGATCGCGGCGGCGGAAAAGAAGCTCGGCCGCAACGGCCGCGTGCTGATCCGCAAATCGGGCACCGAGCCTTTGGTGCGCGTGATGGCCGAAGGGCCGACAGACGATGCGGTGCGCGACTCGGTCGGCGGGATCGTGTCGGCGTTGATCGACGCGGGCGGCACCAAGGCCGGCGGCACGAAAGCCTCGGCCCCGGCGGCGAAGCCGGTTCCCAAACCCGACGCGACCGCGGCGGGCGGGCCGGGGCGGCGCGCCAAACCGCAACGCGGGGCGGCGGAGTAGACGCGATGCGCGGACGGGTATTGATCGTCGCGGGCTCGGATTCGGGCGGCGGCGCGGGCATCCAGGCGGATATCAAGACCGTCACCGCCAATGACGGTTACGCGATGACGGCGATCACCGCGCTGACCGCGCAAGACACGCATGGCGTGCATGGCGTTCACGTCGTGCCGGTCGATTTCATCGCCCAGCAAATGCGCCTGTGCTTGCGCGATATCGGCGCCGACGCGATCAAGACCGGCATGCTGCACGACAGCGCGACGATCGACGCCGTCGCCGACACGCTGGAGGCGGAAGCCAAAGGCGTGAAGCTCGTCGTCGATCCGGTGATGTACGCCAAAGGCGGCCATCCGCTGCTGCTGCCCGAAGCTGTCGCGACGCTGAAACGGCGCATGATGGTGCTGGCGACGGTCCTTACGCCCAATCTGCCCGAAGCCGAAGCTTTGTCGGGCATGACGATCCGCACCCCTGCGGATATGCGCCACGCGGCGCAAGCGATGATCACGCTCGGGTGCCAAGCCGTGTTGCTGAAGGGCGGGCATCTCGACTCCGACACGATCGTCGATATTTTGGCGACGCAAGACGGCATCAAAACGTACGAATCGCCGCGCATCGCGTCGAAAGCGACGCATGGCACGGGCTGCACGCTGGCCTCCGCGATCGCCACGGGCCTCGCGCAAGGGCTCGATCTCGAATCCGCCGTCACGCGCGCGCGGCATTACGTGCGCCGCGCGATGGAAACCGCCCCCGGCTATGGCGGCGGCCACGGGCCGCTCAACCACGCGCATCCGTTCGAAGATTAAACCCTGGGGACGCTCGAATAGAGCGAGACGAACAGGAAGCGCTTTTGCGTTTCCTCGATCGGATAGTCGTCGTCCATCCAATTCATCACGTTCGGCGCGAATTCGCGGAAATCGCGCCAGACGCCGGTGCGGCGCAAGTGAAGCTGCGTCGCGCGCAACGCGACTTGATCGAGCGTCCAGGCGGCTTTGCGCGTTTCCAGGAAGTGACGGCAATAGCCCGCGATCTTATTCGCGAATTCGCGGCCGGCAGGCGTGTCGCCGACATAGATCATCGTCGCCAGCAGATGATTGGCGAAATCGTAGCGGATTTTGACGTTGCCGCCCGCGTCCGCCGCCGCGAGTTCGTCGAGCCACGGGCGCGGATCGCGTGTGGGCGCCATATCGATGTCGCACACCAAAATCGGCCGGCGATAGCGCGCGAGCAAGGCGGGCAGGGCGAGGAACCGCGCGCAAGTGTAATAGGTCTTCGCGGGCATGTGTCCATCGGGCCCGTCGAACCGCGCCAGATCGGTCGTCTCGCGCGTCACCGCGAAATCGAGATGGCCTTGCGTCAAATCCTTCACGCGCGATAGGCGATCTTCGCTTTCGGCCGTCGGATTGACGACATGCAGATGCAGCGCGATGCCGGGTGCGCGCGCGGCGAGATTGCCCGACAGCAATTCCGCGAAACGCGCGGCATAGCCCGCATCGGCGGCGGCGAAAATCAACGGCGCATCGCCTTGCGCGTACTCGCCCGCCGGCGCCGCTTCGGGTGGCGGCGGCAGGCGCGCGAAGAAATCGTCGTCCAACGCGATCTGGCGCGCGATGGCGGCGATGTTGAGATGCGCATCGGCTCCCGCCGGGCCGGGGCATTGGCCCCATTTGGCAAAGGCGTCGCGCGCCCCCGAAACGTCGTCAAGCTCGGCCAGCGCCGTGCCCAGGCCGTACCACGACCCCGCCGAGAAGGGCGACCGGGTCAGCGCCGCACGATAGGCGTCGGCGGCATCGCTCGCGCGTTGCAGATCCATCAGCAGATTGCCGCGCCGCCGCTCGAAATCGGGCCCGGACTCGCCCAAGGCTTTCGCCGCCTCGAACGCCGTCGCGGCCTGCGCCAGATCGCCCGTCGCGTGCGCCGCACGGCCGAGCAACGCATGCGCAGGCCCCATCGCCGGCACGAGCTCCACCGCACGCGCCAACGCGTCGCGCGCCTGCGCGAAGGCCCGGCGGCGCAGCAGCGCCTCGCCTTCGCGCAGCAGCGTGGAGGCGTCGGCGCTCACGTCTTGCTGGCCTCCAGGATCGCGCGCAGCAGCACGTTGCAGCCCGCTTCGAGATGCTCGGGCTTCGCGTCCTCGATCTCGTTATGGCTGATGCCGTCCTTGCACGGCACGAAGATCATCGTCGTCGGGCAGACCTTGGCCATATAGACCGCGTCGTGACCGGCGCCGGAGATGATGTTCATGGCGCTGTAGCCGAACGCGGCGGCGCCGTCGCGCACGCGTTCGATCAAGTGCGGGGCGAAGGGCGTGGGCGGGAAATACCAGAAATCCTTGATCTCCAACTCCAGCCCGGCTTGTTCGGCGATCTTTGCGCATTGCGCCTTCAACGCCGCATCCATCGACGACAAGCGTTCGTCGTCGGGGTGGCGGAAATCGACGGTGAAAAACACGCGTCCCGGAATCGTGTTGCGGCTGTTGGGGAAGCTTTGGATGAAGCCGACCGTGGCACAGGCATAGGGCTGATGTTCGTGGCCGATTTTGTTGACCGCATCGATCATGCGCGACGCCCCCACCAGCGCGTCGCGCCGGCGGCGCATCGGCGTGGGGCCGGCATGCGCTTCTTGCCCGACGACGGTGACTTCGTACCAGCGCTGGCCTTGGGCACCCGTGACCACGCCGATGGTTTTGTCCTCGGCCTCCAAAATCGGGCCTTGTTCGATATGCGCTTCGAAATAGGCGCCGATATTGCGCCCGCCCACGGCCGCGTCGCCGCGATAGCCGATCTTGGCGAGTTCGGCATCGAAGCGCTTGCCGTCGACGTCGGTCTTGGCTTCGACCTCCTCGACCGGGAACACGCCCGCATAGGCGCCCGAGCCCATCATCGCGGGCGAAAAGCGCGAGCCCTCCTCGTTCGTCCACACGACCACTTCGATCGCGCGATCTGTTCGGATATTCGCGTCATGCAGCGTGCGCAGCACTTCCAGCCCCGCGAGCACGCCATAGACGCCGTCGAACTTGCCGCCGGTGGGCTGGGTATCGAGATGGCTGCCCGTCGCCACGGCGGGCAGGCCGGGCTTGGCGCCTTCGCGGCGTAGGAACACGTTGCCGACGCGATCCACCGTCGCCGTGCAACCGATTGCCTTCGCCCAGCGGACGAGCAGATCGCGGCCCTGACGGTCGAGATCGGTCAGCGCCAGCCTGGCGCAGCCGCCTTTGGGCGTGGCGCCGATCTTGCCCATTTCCATCAGCGAGGCCCACAGGCGGCTTCCGTCGATACGCAAATTATCCATCGAATCTCGCGGGAAAAGTTGATTGCCGGACCCGAAACGTCGCATTCTCCCGGCCAAGCGTGCAAGTGGCCATGGCCACGGTTGGAGGGAGCGTTATGAGTCGCAAGAAGCCGGAAGAACTGCGCAGTCATCGTTGGTACGGCGTCCAGGATATGCGGTCCTTCGGGCATCGCTCGCGGACCAAGCAAATGGGCTTCGACGCCGAGGATTACGCGGGCAAGCCGGTGATCGCGATCATCAACACCTTCAGCGACGCCAATCCCTGCCACCACCATTTCAAAAGCCGCGTCGACGACGTGAAGCGCGGCGTACTCCAGGCGGGCGGCTTCCCGCTGGAAATGCCCGCGATGTCGCTGGGCGAGCCGTTCATGAAGCCGACGACGATGATCTACCGCAATCTGCTGTCGATCGACGTCGAGGAATTGCTGCGCGCCAATCCGGTCGACGGCGTCGTCCTGATGGGTGGCTGCGACAAGACCGTGCCCGCCATGCTGATGGGGGCGGCGTCGATGAATATTCCGGCGATCTTCATGCCCGCGGGCCCGATGCTGCGCGGCCATTGGCACGGCAAGACGCTAGGCTCGGGTTCCGACGTTTGGAAATACTGGGCCGAGAAGCGCGCCGGGAATATCGACGACAAGGCGTGGGTCGAAATCGAAGACGGTATCGCGCGCAGCTTTGGCACCTGCATGACGATGGGCACGGCTTCGACCATGGCGTCGGCGGCCGAAGCCTTGGGCATGACGCTGCCCGGTGCGTCGTCGATTCCGGCGGCGGATTCGGGCCATGTGCGCATGGCGGCCGCGTGCGGCCGGCGCATCGTCGATATGGTTTGGGATGACCTCAAGCCCAGCGACGTGATGACGACCGAAGCCTTCGAGAACGCGGTGTTGACCGTGCTGGCGCTGGCGGGCTCGACCAACGCGGTCATCCATCTGATCGCGATGGCCGGGCGCCTCGACGCCAAGCTCGATCTCGATCGGTTCGATGCGCTGTCGCGCAAGGTGCCGATGCTCGGCAATATCCGTCCGGCGGGCAAATACCTGATGGAGGATTTCTTCTACGCGGGCGGCCTGCCGGGCTTGCTCAACCGAATCGCGGGCGACCTGCATCTGAACTGCGTCACCGTCAACGGCAAGACGCTTGGCGAGAATATCAAGGGCGCCGAGGTCTACGACGACGACGTCATCCGCAAGCGCGACAACCCGGTGAAGGGCGAGGGCGGTCTGGCCGTGCTGCGCGGCAATCTTTGCCCCGATGGTGCCGTCATCAAGCCGCCGGCGGCCGAGCCGCATCTTCTCGTCCATCGCGGGCCCGCTTGCGTGTTCAACAATTACGACGACATGGCCGCGCGCATCGACGATCCGAATTTGAAGGTCACGAAGGATTCGGTGTTGGTGCTGCGCTCGGCGGGTCCGTTGGGCGCCCCCGGCATGCCCGAATGGGGTCAGTTGCCGATCCCGAAAAAGCTGCTGCAGGAAGGCGTGCGCGATATGGTGCGTATCTCCGACGCGCGCATGTCGGGCACAAGCTATGGCGCTTGCGTGCTGCATGTGGCGCCTGAATCGGCGCTGGGCGGGCCGCTCGCTTTGGTGCGCGACGGCGACATCATTTCGCTGGACGTACCCGGCCGGAAGCTGACGCTGGAAATCTCGGACGCCGAAATGGCCAAGCGCAAGGCCGAATGGAAAGCGCCGAAACCGCATTACCCGCGCGGCTTCGGCATGATCCATTTGAAGCACGTCACCCAGGCGAACGAAGGCTGCGATTTCGATTTCCTGCGCGGTACGGCCCCGATTCCGGAGCCGGAAATCCACTAGAGGGAAAGCGGCGGATCATGCTCTAATCTCCGTCGAAGAGCCCCGATCCGAGGGCTCCGATAAAATGGGAGGTAAGCATGATCCGTCGGCTTTTGCCGGCTGTGGTGGGTTTGGCCGTTTTGGCCGCCGTCGCCCCGGCCCACGCGCAAGGCGCCAACAACTACCGCCTCATGACCGGCCCGCAGGGCGGCGTTTGGGTGCCGCTGGGCGGCGCTCTCAAGAATATCTGGGAAAAGGCGATTCCGGGCCTGTCGGTGCAGACGCTGCCGGGGGCGGGCATCGCGAATGTGCGCGGCGTCGATGAAGACCGCGCCGAAATCGGCTTCGGCAACTCGATCTCCACCGTCGATGGCGTCAACGGTGTGGATCCGTTCCCGCGCAAGGCGGCGAACGTGTGCCAGATGGCCTCGCTCTATCCGCAGTATTTCCAGATCGTGGTGAACGAGGATTCGGGCATCAATTCGGTGCGCGATCTGAAGGGCAAGGCGATTGCGGTGCAGACGCGCGGCAACACGGCCGAAGTCATCACCCAGCACATTCTGAAAACGGTCGGCATGTCCTACACCGACATGAAGGTCAATTTCCTGCCGTCCTATAACGATGCGGTGTCGCTGCTGAAGGACGGCCACGCCCAGGCCTTCACGCTCGGTACCACGATCCCCGCGTCGTCGGTGATGGACCTCGCCACATCGCGGCGCATTCGCGTGCTCGACCTGAAGGATTCGGTCGACCCGATGAAGAAGATCAATTCGGGCTATGTCGCGGTCACGCTGCCGGCCAACACCTATCCCAATCAGCCCGCCGCGGTGACCAAGATCGGCTATGCGGCGCATCTGATCGTCTCGTGCAAACTGCCCGAGGACCGCGTCTACACGATGATGCGCGCGATCCAGGACAACATGCGCGATCTGGTCGCCGTGAATAGGGCGATGGAGGGCATCACTCCCGCGGCGATGGGCGAGGATATCGGTGTGCCGTTCCATCCCGGCGCCAAGAAGTTCTACGTCGAGCGCGGCGTGAAGATGTAAGACGCGACGGGGCCGGCGGCGGAAGATCGCCGGCCCCTTTTCGTTTCGGGGACGGGGTTTCGTACAACATGACGTATACGCGCGCGATCGCTTGGCTGATCGGCATCATCGGTGCCGTCATGTCGCTCTGGCATATGTGGGTGATCGTCGCGGCGCCGCCCGAAGCCTTGTTCTTCCGCGGCGGGCATCTGCTGTTCGCGATGGTGCTCGTCTTCTTGATCTACCCGTTCCGGGGCGACAAGCGCGGCGAACCCGGCATTGTCGATTGGCTGTGCCTCACCGGTTCGCTGGTCGTCGTCTTCTATCTGTTCGTCAATTACCGATATCTCATCAACCGCATTCCCTATATCGACGATCCCACGACGCTCGATCAGATCATGGCGGTCGCCTGCATCGTGCTGGTGTTGGAGGCGACGCGCCGCGTGATCGGCTGGGCGCTGCCGATCACCGCGATCGTGTTTCTCGCCTATGCGATGTTCTTCACCAATATCTCGCTGCCGTCCACGCTCGATCAGATCTATCTGACGACCGAAGGCATTTTCGGCTCGACGCTGGGCGTCTCCGCCGCCTTCGTGCTGGTCTTCGTGCTGTTCGGCTCGTTCATGGAACGCTCGGGCACGGGCCAGCTGTTCATGGATTTCGCACTCGCCTTGACCGGCCGCCAAGCGGGCGGGCCCGGCAAGGTCGCGGTCGTGTCGTCGTCGCTGTTCGGCACGATTTCGGGCTCGGCCGTCGCCAACGTCATGGTCGACGGGCCGATCACGATTCCGCTGATGAAGCGCACGGGCTTCACCAAGCATTTCGCGGCCGGCGTCGAATCCGTCGCCTCGACCGGCGGGCAGATCATGCCGCCGATCATGGGGGCCGCCGCTTTCGTGATGGCCGAGTATCTCGCCGTTTCGTATCTCCAGGTTACGATCTGGGCGCTGATCCCGTCGCTGCTCTACTACCTCGCCTGTTTCGGCGCGGTGCATTTCGAGGCAAAGCGCGCGGGGTTGAGCGGCGTGCCCGACGCCGAATGCCCGAAGCTCGGCACCGTGCTGCGCGAGCGCGGGCATTTGTTCATTCCGGTGGCGATCGTGCTGGGCGGGATGATCGCGGGCTATTCCGCGCCGCTCGCGGCCCTCGCGGGCACGATCGCGTGTTTGCCGGTTGCGTTGCTGCGCGCCAATACGCGCGAAGGCATCACCTGGTGGACGGTTGTGGACGCGCTGATCGATGGCGCCAAAAACGCGCTCGCCGTCGCGATGGCGTGCGGCTGTGCGGGAATCGTGATCGGCGTGATCGCGCTGACCGGAATCGGCATTTCCTTCACGCAGATCGTGCTGGCCTTGGCGCAGAACACGCTGTTCCTGGCGCTGGTCGTCACCGCGATGGCCGGGATCGTGCTGGGCATGGGCATGCCGACAACGCCCGCTTACATCATCATGGTGTCGCTGCTCGTGCCCGCGATCATGAAATTGGGCGTCGTGCAGCCCGCCGCGCATATGTTCGCGTTTTACTTCGCCATCCTGTCGGCGATTACGCCGCCGGTGGCGCTGGCCGTGTTCGCCGCCGCGAGCTTGGCGGGTGCCGATCTATGGAAGGCGGGCTGGGCCGCCGTGCGTATCGGGGCGGCGGGCTTCATCGTGCCCTTCATGTTCGTCTATCAGCCTGCGGTGCTGATGATCGGCGAATGGCCCGATATCCTGCATGCGCTGGTCACGTCGTCGATCGGCTGCGTGCTGCTCGCCGCAGGTTTGCATGGCTATCTGCTGCGCCGCAGCCGGATGTGGGAGAACGCGGCGCTGGTCGCGGCCGCGTTGGCGCTGATTTTCCCCGGCTGGCAATACGATCTGCTGGGCTTGGGGCTCGCGGCGGCCGTCGTCGTCGCGCAGAAGACGATGGCAGCACCCGCGCGCGCTTAGAACGCGGTCTTCGCCCCCGACAGCGCGGCGAGGCCGGCGAGCGCCACGTCGATATCCTGCTCGCCCGTGCCCGAGCCCACGCCGATCGCGCCGATCACCTTGCCGTCGACGACGATGGGGAAGCCGCCCTTCAAATTGGTCAGCTTGCCTTGCGTCGCGGCGACCAGGCGGCCTTCGAGGACCGCGTCGGGAATGCCGCCGGTCGGCACGCGGCTCGACGCCGCCGTCTTCGCCTTCATCGTCGCGGAATCGATCGACAGCACCTTGGCGCCGTCCATGCGCGCGAAGGCGAGCATATGGCCGCCATCGTCGGTCACGACGATGCATTGCGGCACGCCCATCGCATTCGCCTTGGCCACCGCCGCCGCCAGAACCTTGTTGGCGCCTTCATAGGTCAGTTTCAGATGCGGGACGGTATCGGCCATTTCGGATTCCATTCTTCGAGGAGTCGGGAAAAGACTTTTGCCCAAGAAAAAGGGCCGCTGCCAGAGGGCGCGGCCCAAGTTGGGGAGAAACCTGTCCGCCAACGGGAAACGGGAAGCAGGTTCCCAATCCCGGCGCGTAACATGTTTCTATCAATGCAGGTCGCGTGCCAATCAGGCGGCGGCCTTCAACGCGGCCTCGCGTGCCGCAGCGATCCGCGTTTGTAACTCGGCCGGGGACAAGCCCGCTTTCGCGGCGGCGGCGATGCCGATGCCCAGGGTTTGGACCAAACTCGCGAGCGTCGCGGCCTTTTCCGCCGGCAAAAACCGCATCAACGCGGCCGCAAGCCGCCGCTCCGTCTCGCGGGTAAGCCGGCGCGCCATATCACGCCAGCGCGGGTCGAGGCCGGTCGCTTCGCCTAAAACGCAGGCGACAAGGCAGCCCGGCGGGCGATTTCGCATGCAGCTATTGGCTTCGACCACGCCGAAGAAGCTCCGAATGGCGGTATCCAGGTCGGAGGCGGCTTCGATCGCGGCGATCCCGGCGCGGCCGGGGCCCTCGGCGTAGCGGGAGACCGCCTTTTCGAACAGATCCGCCTTATCGCCGAACGCGCCGTAAAGACTGGGGCGGTTGATGCCCATCGCCTCGGTCAACTGGTCCAGCGACGCGCCTTCGTAGCCATAGCGCGAGAACACGTCGATCGCGGCGTCCAAGGCGGCGTCTTCGTCGAAACTGCGGGGCCGACCCAATTTTATACCTTTCAGTAAAAAAAGCCCTTGCACGCGGCGAGGCGCTTCCTATTTGTACCGAACAGTAAGAAACGGTGCAATTCCGCACCGCATTCCCCAAAAGGCATTCTCCCATGTCCCGTTTGAATGGCAAAACCGCCCTCGTCACCGGCGGCACGACCGGTATCGGCCTCGAAACCGCGCGCCGCTTCCTGGCCGAGGGCGCGCGCGTCGCGATCACCGGTAACAACCCCGACAATCTCGCCGCCGCGACGAAGGATCTGGGCGGCAACGTGCTGGCGATCCGCGCCGATAGCGCGTCGGTCGCCGCACAGAAGGATCTCGCGGCGCAGATCGCGGCGAAGTTCGGCAAGCTCGACATTCTGTTCGCCAATGCGGGCATCGCGACGTTGGGCGCGTTCGATACGTTCAGCGAGGCCGAGTACGACAAGCAGATCGACGTCAACGTGAAGGGGCCGTTCTTTTTGACCCAGGCGCTGCTGCCGCATTTCGCGCCCAAGGCGTCGATCATCTACACGGCCTCGGTCGTCGCCAGTGTGGGCTTCGGGAATTCGGAAGCCTATTCGGCCAGCAAGGGCGCCATCTTGGCGATGAGCCGCGCGCTCGCGGTCGATCTGGTCGGGCGCGGCATCCGCGTCAACACGATCAGCCCCGGCCCGATCGCCACGCCGATCTTCGGCAAAGTGCAGATGACCGCCGAACAGCGCGAAGGCATGGCGGCGCAAATTGCATCGGCCGTACCGATGAAACGCTTCGGCGAGCCCGTCGAAATCGCCAACGCGGCCGTGTTCTTGGCGTCGGACGAATCCTCCTACGTCACGGGATCCGACATCATCGTCGACGGCGGCATGGTCGCCGCTTAAGCGGGCTTGAGCCAGATGGCGGTGTCGTGAAAAACGGCACCGCCCGCGGGGAATCCGGGATCGGCAGAGGTCAGCAGATTGATGCCGATCCCTTCCTCGAACGCCGCATTGGGCCAAATGCTTTCGACCACGACGGTGCCGGGCAACACGCCGTCGAAGGCTTTGGCGTGCACGACCAGCGAGCCCTTCTCGTTGCCCAAGCGCACGCGCGCGCCGTCGGCGATGCCGAGCTTGGCGAGTGCCGTCGGATGGATCATCGCCGTCGGGCGTTGCTCGCGTTCCTGACTGCCCGGCGTTTCGGTGAACGTGGAGTTCAGGAATGTGCGCGCGGGCGCTGCGACCAGCCGGAAAGGCTTGTCGTCCGTGGCAGCGTCGTAATTCGTCATCTGCGTGGGCAAAGACGGCATGGCTTCCCACGCGGGGCCGAGCTTCGCCCAATCGGCGTCGAAGTGGAATTTGCCGTCCTCGTGCCCGAAGCCTTCCAGAAAATGCGCCTTCTCGAACGAAGGGGCGCGATCGTGCCAGCGCCCGGCATGGACTTCGTCCGCCGACGGATAGCCCGATGCCTTCAGCGTCCAATCGACGATGTCCCATTCGGTCATCGCGAAGCCGTGATGTTCGGCACCTAAGCGCTTCGCGAGTTCGCAATGGACCCAGTGATTGGACTTGGCCTGGGCGTAGGGTTCGACGACTTTGCGCGCGACCTGCAGATAGGTATGGCCGCCCGCCTGATAGATGTCGTCATGCTCCAGGAACGTCGTCGCGGGCAGGACGATATCGGCCATGCGCGCCGTCTCGGTCAGGAATTGCTCGTGCACGCAGACGAAGAGATCGTCGCGCAGGAAACCTGCGCGCACTTTGGCGAGTTCGGGCGCCACGTTCATCGGATTGGTGTTCTGGATGAACAAAGCCGTCACCGGCGGCCCGTCGCCCAGGTCGCGCTTGTCGCCGGTCAGCACCGGGCCGATGCGGCTTTGATCGAGTTCGCGCACGCGCGTATCGAGCCTGTCGAGGCCCTGGATCAGCGTCTTGTCTAGCGCGTAAATCGCCGATTGCGCGTAGAGGGCGCCGCCGCCTTCATGGCGCCAAGCCCCCGTGATCGCGGGCAGGCACGACGCCGCATGCATCGACGACGAACCGTTGCGATGGCGCGCGAAACCGTAGCCCAGGCGCAAGTAAGCGCGCTTGGTGCCGCCGTAGAGACGCGCGAATTCGCGGATCGTCGCGGCCGGCACGCCGCAAATGCTTTCGGCCCATTCGGGCGTCTTGTCGGCGACATGGGCTTCGAGCGCCGCGGCCCCGCGCGTATACTGGGCCATGTAATCGCGGTCGGCGAAGCCTTCGGCGAACAGCACATGCATGACGCCCAGCGCCAAGGCGGCGTCGGTGCCCGGCTTCACCATCAAATGCAGATCGGCTTGTTGCGCCGTGCCCGTGCGATAGGGATCGACGACGACCAGCTTCGCGCCGCGCGTTTTCTTGGCGCGCGCGATATGCGTCATCACGTTGACCTGGGTGGAGACGGGATTGCCGCCCCACACGACGATCAGATCGGATTTCGCGATCTCGCGCGCATCCGTGCCGCGCTTGGCGCCGGCCCCCGCCAGCCAGCCGGCATCGGCTAGCGTGATGCAGATCGTCGAATACTGGCGCGAGTAACCCATGACGTTGCGCAAGCGGTCGATACCGTCGCGCTGCACGAGGCCCATCGTGCCGGCGTAGAAATAGGGCCACACGGTCTCGGGCCCGAATTTGGCCGCCGCCGCCTTCAGCTTCGCGGCGGTTTCGTCGAGCGCTTCGTCCCACGAGATCGGCGCAAAACCTTCGGGCCCGCAGCCTTTGGGGCCGATACGGCGCAGCGGTACCGACAAACGGCCGGGATGGTGCTGGCGTTCGGCGTAGCGCGCCACCTTCGCGCAGATCACGCCCGCCGTGTAGTCGTTGGCGGCGGCGCCGCGCACCTTGCCGATCCGCGACTCGGACAGCTTTTCGATCTCCAGCGCGCAAACGCTGGGGCAATCATGCGGACAAACCGAGGAATGCCAATCTTTCGCGAGGGGGCTTGAATCAGGCATCCCCGGACGGTAGGGGAGCGTGTCCGCCGCTTCAAGCCAGAAAGCCGAACATGACCGAATCCTGGATCGTCCGCCTTCCCGCCCGCGATATCGCAAACCGCGTGCGCGCGCGCGAGCTCACCGCGACCCAAGTGCTCGAGGCGCATCTGTCGCAGATCGCGGCCGAGAACCCGAAGGTGAATGCGGTCTGCACCGTGGCGGAGGATAAGGCGCGCGGTTGGGCGGCCGAGATCGACGCGAAGGTCGCCGCGGGCGAGGACCCCGGCCTGCTCGCGGGCGTGCCCGTCGGCATCAAGGACGTGCACCCGACGGCGGGTATCCGCACGACCTGGGGTTCGCCGACCAAGGCCGATTTCGTGCCCGAGGAAGACGCCGCCACCGTACTGCGCGTGAAAGCGGCGGGTGCGGTCGTCATCGGCAAGACCAACACGCCCGAATACGCCGCCGGGGCGAATACCTATAACGACGTGTTCGGCGCCACGCGCAACCCGTGGGATCTTTCCAAAAGCGCGTCGGGTTCGACCGGCGGCGGGGCGGCGGCATTGGCCGCGCGCATGATCGCGCTGGCCGACGGCTCCGATCTTGGCGGTTCGTTGCGCACGCCCGCGTCGTTCTGCGGCGTCGTCGGCTTGCGCCCGACGCCGGGTCTTGTGCCGTCCTATCCCACCACGCGCTATTTCGACATGCTGCCGGTCACAGGCCCGATGGCGCGCGACGTGGGCGACACGGCGCTGATGCTGCAAGCGCTGGCGGGCGAAGATCCGCGCGATCCGCGCACCTTTCCGATCGTCGGGCGCGACTTCGCCGGCGCGCCGGCGAAAAGCGTGGAAGGCCTGCGCATCGCCTACATCTCCGACTTCGCCAAGATCGGCGTGGAGCCGGAGATCGACGAGATCTGCCGCGCGGCGGCGTATCAGATCGGCACCTGGGGCGCGAAGGTCGAGGAGATCGATCTCGATCTTTCCTTCGCGCGCGAGGCGTTCCTGCAATTGCGCGGGCAGTTGATGGTGACGGCGCATCTCGACCGCATCGGTTTGGTCGACAAGTTCGGCCCCAATCTTGCGGGCAATATCCGTCGCGGTCTGGCGCAAGGCCCGAAGGACGTGGCGCAGGGTGAAGTCACGCGCTCGAAGCTCGTCGACGAATGGACGAAGGTCTTCGCCAAATACGACGCGGTGTGCTGCCCGTGCTCGCCGGTAGCGCCGTTCCCGGTCGAACAGAATTATCCGGAAGTCATCGCGGGCAAGAAGATGACGACCTATATCGATTGGGTCGCGGCGACCTTCCTGGTCACGATGGCGGGCTTGCCGGCGATTTCGGTACCCGCCGGGCTCGACGCCAATCGCTTGCCGGTGGGTTTGCAGATCGTCGGGCGCCGCCACCGCGAAGAACAGGTGCTGGCGCTGGCCGCGAAGGTCGAGAAGATGCGCCCGATCGGCTTCGCGCCTTCACACGCCTGACCGGCCGCGGCCCGTCACCCAGTAGGCGTAGACGAGCTGCAACAGGAAGGGTGCGAGCAAGGCGGGCCACGGCGCTTGGCCCAGCCACAGCGCCGCATTGCCCTGGATCGCCGCCATGGCCGCGAGGAACAACGCCACGCGGCCATGCGCGAACCCGGCTTGGTTCAAGCGCTGATAGAGATGCGTGCGATGGGCGGCGAGCACGTTCTCGCCCGCCAGCGCGCGGCGCGCGGCGGTGAAGATCGTATCGAACAGGAAATGGAGCAGCAGCAGCGGCACAAGCCAGAAGGCGAGGCCGCTGGAATCGTCGCGCGCGGCAAGCACGCCAAGCCCCGCGAAGGCAAAGCCCAGGAATTGCGAGCCCACATCGCCCATGAACACGCGCGCGGGCGGCTTGTTGACGATCAGGAAACCGAAACACGCGGCCGCCAGCACGAAAGCGAGTTTCGCCGTGCCGTCCAAGCCCATCATCAACGCGGCAAGGCCCAGGAAGATGGCGGCGACGGTGCCGGTGGCGCCGGCGAGCCCGTCCAGCCCGTCCATGAAATTATAGGCGTTGGTCAGGCCCACGAACCACAGCAGCGTGATCGCCGTGCCCGCGAGGCCGAGTTCGACCACGCCGAAAACCGGCAAGGCGACGCGATCGAAAACAAGTCCCGATCCCATCGCGACGAACGCCGCCAGGAATTGCGCACCGAATTTGACGAAGGCGCCTTGCGCCTTGCGGTCGTCGGCAAGGCCCGCGATCGCCGCGATCGCCGCCCCGGTCGCAAGCCCGATCAATTCTGGCGTGGGGGCGGCGATCACCGCACCGCCCGCCAGCGTGCCGATTACCAATCCGATCCCGCCGCCGCGCGGCGTGGGCTGCTTGTGCGACGAGCGTTCGTTGGGTGTGTCGACCAGCACGCGAAAGCGGGCCATCGCCTCGGCGCCGGCATAGCCGGCGAGGCCGGCCAGAAGAATCGCGATCAAACTCGGGCTCATGGCGCCTTGCTAGCCGGTTTGGGGGCCGCCTCCAAGAGTCTTGGCAGCACCCGGGCAATCAGCCTAAAAAATAGGCATGAGCATATCCAGCTTCAATAAAATCAATAACTTGATTGTATTCAATTGCTGGAATGACGGTTGCAAGACCGGGGGCAACGATAGCAACCCCAGCAGGTCCGGACCCTCATGAATCGCGACAAAATGATCGTCTACGTCACGCCGATCGCCACCGTGGTCGGCCTGTTCCTGTTCTGGGAAATGGCGTGCGTGGCCTTCAACATTCCGCCCTTCATTCTGCCGCGCCCGTCGGTGATCTGGTCGACGCTGCTTCTGCGCTGGGGCCCGATCTGGAGCAACGCGGCCTTCACCCTCACGACCACGATGGGCGGCTTCGCCATCGCGGTGGTCGTCGGGCTGTTTCTGGGGCTTGCCATCGGCGCGTCGCGCGTCGTCTATGCGGGGCTCTACCCGGTGCTGATCGGCTTCAACTCGATCCCCAAAGTCGCGGTCGTGCCCGTCCTGGTTATCTGGTTCGGCATCGGCGCCGTGCCCGCCGTGCTGACCGCCTTCATGATCGCCTTCCTGCCGATCGCGGTGAACGTCGCGACGGGTCTCGCCACCATCGAACCCGAAATGCGCGACGTGATGCGCTCGCTGGGCGCGCGCAAACTTCAAATTCTGTGGAAGGTCGGCATTCCGCGCTCGCTGCCCTATTTCTTCGCGTCGCTGAAGGTCGCGATCACGCTCGCTTTCGTGGGGTCGGTCGTCGCCGAAACGGTCGCGTCGAACGAAGGGATCGGCTACCTCATGATCGCCGCGTCGTCGCGCTTCGACGTGCCGCTCGTCTTCGCCGGGCTGATGGTCATCGCGGTGATGGGCGTCATCATGTACGGCGTCACCGTGGCGCTCGAGCAGCACTTCACCGGCTGGGCGACGCGCGGCCAGGAAGGTACGTAAGTCCTCCCGCCAAAAGGCTGGATTTCGGGGCCGCGACTTGCGAAGGTCGCGGCCCTAATCCGTTTGGGAGAACCAAGAATGACCATCCAGCGCATCAAGCCGGGCCCGCGTATGAGCCAGGCCGTCGTCCACGGCTCGACCGTCTATGTCGCGGGCCAGGTGGCCGCCGATCCCGTGCCCGACGTGAAGAAGCAGACCCAGCAGATCCTGGCGCAGATCGACGAGTTGCTCGCCGCTGCTGGCACCGACAAGACCAAGCTTCTGTCGGCAACGATCTGGCTGCCGGATATCCGCCACTTCGCCGACATGAACTCGGTGTGGGACGGCTGGGTCAGCCAGGGCAACACGCCCGCGCGCGCGACCGTGCAGGCGAGCCTCGCCGGTCCGCAATACTGGGTCGAAATCGCCGTGATCGCGGCGATCTAAACCGCGACCAATCGTGTCGCGGCGGCGCGCACGCGCAGCAGCTGTGCCGCCGCCGCGATCGCGATCGCGTGCGGATGTTTGTCCGCGATATCCCCGTCGCCGATCGGGCAGACGAGGGACGACGTGTCGATGCCCTTCGCCGCGAGACGCGCTTCGAACCTTGCGCGTTTGCTGGCCGAGCCGATCAAACCCACGAACCCCAAATCGCCGCGTTTGAGCAAACGTTCCACGATCGCGAGATCGAGATCGTGGCTATGCGTCATGACGAGGGCGGCGGCACCCGGCGGCACGTCCTTCGCGGCGTCTTCGGCGAATTCCTCGACCCGGCGCACGGCGTTCGCGGGCAGTAAGGCAGGGAATTGCTCGGGCCGCCCGTCGACCAGCGTCACCCGCCAGGGCAGTCCCGCCAAGTGATGCACCAGCGCCTTGCCGACATGGCCAGCACCAAAGATCCAGACCTGGAATTCGGGTGCGGCGAAGGGTTCGATAGACAATGTAACCGCGCCGCCGCAGCATTGGCCGAGCTTGGGCCCGAGCGCGAAACGTTCGACATGCGGGGCGGTCGCGCGCTTCTCGATCAGATCGCGCGCGATCTCGATCGCCTTCATCTCCAAATGCCCGCCGCCGATCGAGCCGACTTGCCCTTGCGAATCGACCAGCATTTTGGTCCCGGCCTCGCGCGGGCTTGAGCCTTCGACCGTCAACACGGTGACCAGCGCGCAAGCCGTGCCCGCTTGGCGGTGGCGCGTCAACGCGCCCAGCCAATCTTCGGACGGCAGCGGCAGGAATTCGCCGGTCATGCGCCCGCCTTCGCCGCGTCGATCGCGCTCAGCACGCGCTCGGGTGTGGCCGGGGCGACCAGCAGCGGATAGCGGCCGGGCACGGCGGCGGCGCAGGCATCCTGCAATGCCAGGAACGGGGCGGCGGCGAGTGTGAGCGGCGGCTCGCCGACGGCTTTCGATTTATGCACCGTCTCCTCGACGTTTTCCGCCGGCGCCCACAGCCTTGCGCGGAATTGCGTCGGCATATCGCGCGCGATCGGAATTTTATAGGTCGAGGGCGCGTGGGTGCGCAGACGGCCGGTTTTGTCGAACCAGATTTCCTCGCTCGTCACCCAGCCCATGCCTTGGATGAAACCGCCTTCGACCTGGCCCAGATCGACCGCCGGATTCAGCGACCGGCCGGTGTCGTGCAGAATCTCGGCGCGGTCGATCTTGTACTCGCCGGTCAGCGTGTCGATCGTCGCCTCGCAATAGGCAGCGCCGTAGGCGAAATAGAAGAACGGGCGGCCCCAGGCCTTGGCGCGATCCCAATGAATTTTGGGCGTGGCATAGAAGCCGGTCGCCGACAGCGAGACGCGCGCGTTATAGGCGCGCCATACGGCTTCCTCGAACTTCATCGACTTTCCGGCGGCGTGAACCATGCCGTTGGCGAAGGTCACGTCGGCTTCCGACACGCCATGCAGCCCGGCGACGAATTGCGCGAGGCGCTGCTTGATCTCGGCCGCCGCGCGCTTGGCCGCTTGGCCGTTAAGGTCGGAGCCTGCCGACGCCGCCGTCGCCGAGGTATTCGGCACTTTGCCAGTGTCGGTCGCGGTGATGCGCACGCGTTCCAGCGCTACGCCGAATTCATGGGCGACGATCTGCGCGATCTTGATGTGCAGACCCTGGCCCATTTCGGTGCCGCCATGGTTCAGCGAGATCGAGCCGTCGTTGTAGACATGCACCAAGGCGCCGGCCTGGTTGAACTGGATCGCGGTGAAGGAAATTCCGAACTGGATGGCGCACAGCGCCATGCCTTTTTTCAGGATCGGGTTCGCCGCGTTGAACGCGTCGATTTCCCGGCGGCGCTTGTCGTAATCCACGTCCTTCGCCAGATCGGCGACGATCTTGTTGGCGACGAAATCTTCGACCGTTTGGCCGAAATGCGTCTGCGCGCGTGGTGCAGGGCCATAGAAATTCCGTTGCCGCACGGCCAGCGGGTCGAGGCCACGATGGCGCGCGACGCGGTCGATGATGTGTTCGGCCGCCAGAATGCCTTGCGGACCGCCGAAGCCGCGAAACGCCGTGTTGGATTGCGTATGCGTCTTGCACGGATAGCCGGTCGCGCGAACGGCGGGGATGAAATAGGTGTTGGTCGTGTGGAACAGCGCGCGGTCGACGATCGACGTCGACAGATCCGCGACATGGCCCGCGCGCGCCGCGTATTCGATGTCCAGCGCCAACAGATTGCCGTCGTCGTCGAAGCCGACCTCGTAGCGCACGCGGAAATCGTGGCGCTTGCCCGAGATCATGAAATCGTCGTCGCGATCGACGCGATATTTGACCGCATGGCCGGTGCGCCGGGCAAGCAGCGATGCGATGCAGGCGAAGATCGCGGGCTGGGTTTCCTTGCCGCCGAAGCCGCCGCCCATGCGGCGCATCTCGACGGTCACTTGGTTCGCGGACAGGTTCAAACAGCCCGCGACCATTTTCTGCACCTCGGACGGGTGCTGCGACGACGACAACACGCGCATCTGGCCGTCTTCGAGCGGATAGGCGAGTGCGATATGGCCTTCGAGATAGAAATGGTCCTGCGCGCCGTTGGCGAATTCGCCCTTCAAACGATGCGGCGCTTTCGCCAATCCGGCGGCCACGTCGCCGCGCTCCATCTTGTAGGGCGGCGCGACGTAAGCCTTCTGCGCCATCGCGTCGTCGATGGTCAGAATCGCGGGCAAATCCGCGTAGACGATCTTCGCCTTCTTGGCCGCCGCGCGCGCAAGCTTCACGTTGTCGGCTGCGATGGCGACGATGGGCTGGCCGATATATTCGACCACGCCGTTCGCCAGGATCGGCTCGTTCGGGAAGATCGGGCCGACATCGTTGCGGCCGGGAATATCCTTCCAGCAGATCGCCGCGTGCACGCCCGGCGAATTCAGCACGTCGCTTAGATCGATCGAAACGATCTTGGCATGCGCCTTGGGCGACAGCAGGCAATAGGTTTCGAGCCCGCCTTTGGGCATCGGCACGTCGTCGACATAGGTTGCGGCACCCGACACGTGCAATGCCGCACTGTCGTGCTTGGCCGATTTGCCGATCGGGTCGTAGGTGGGGTCGGCGATCGCGGGGGCGTAACGCTCAGCCATAGCGCACCACCCGCGTGGCGGCGGTCCCGGCGGTTTCGTGCCAGAAGCGCGCGATCAAATTCGCCGCGACCTTCGCGCGATAGTCGGCCGAGGCGCGCATATCGCTGAGCGGGGTGAAATCCTGCGCGATCGCGGCGCCGGCCGCGTTGGCGGCATCGAGCGTCCATTTTTGGCCGATCAGGGCGGCTTCGGCTTTCGCCGCGCGTTTGGGGATCGCCGCCATGCCGCCATAGGCAAGCCGCGCGGCTTTCACAACATCGCCGTCGAGATCGAGCGCGAACACGCCGCACACGGCGGAGATATCGTCGTCGAAACGCTTCGACACCTTATAGGCCGCGAGCTTTGTCGCCGCATGGGGCAGTGGCACGCGCACGCCAGCGACGATCTCGCCGGGTGCCAATGCGGTCTTGCGATAATCGATGAAGAACTCGGCGAGCTTCAGAATCCGCGTGCCCTTCGTTCCGAACAACTCGAGCTCGGCGTCGAGGGCAAGGAACATCGGCGGCGAATCGCCGATGGGCGAGGCGTTGGCGATATTGCCGCCGATCGTGCCCGCATTGCGCACCGGGGGGCCCGCGAAACGCGCAAGTAATTCGTCCAGCGCCGGGAAGGTCGCGACAAGCGGCGCCATCGCTTGGGTCCAGGTAAGGCCCGCCCCCAATTCGAGATGCGTCGCCGTGCGTGCCACGCGCTTCAACTCGGCAATTTCGTTGAGCGACACGAGCACCGGGAAATCGCGCTGCGCCTTGGTGACTTCCAAGCCCAGATCGGTGCCGCCGGACAGAAGCCGCGCCTCCGGGTTCGCCGCCAGCACGAGGGCGAGCTCGGCGAAATTGCGGGGCGCGAAGAACTTCCGTCCGCCGGCTTCGTAGACGAAGCCGTGATCGTGTTTGAATGCGGCGAGCAGATTGGCGACATTCGCGTCGCGCGGATCGGGCGACGCCGGCGTGTCGAACATTTTCACGCCCGCTTCCAGGATCGGGCGATAGCCCGTGCAGCGGCACAGATTGCCGCCCAAGGCGCGGTCGAGCGTTTCGCGGCTCGGCGGCAGCGGACCTTGATAGGTGCGATGCAGATGATAGAGCGTCATCACGAAGCCGGGCGTGCAGAAGCCGCATTGCGCGCCATGGGTTTCGACCATCGCCGCCTGCACGGGATGCAGCGCGCCGTCCGCCGCCTTCAAATCCTCGACGGTCAGCAATTGCTTGCCGTCGAGCGTGGGCAGGAACTGGATGCAGGAATTGACCGAGCGCGATTGAAGCGCGCCGTCCGCGCCGCGTTCGACCAGCACCACGGTGCAGGCCCCGCAATCGCCTTCAGCGCAGCCTTCCTTGGTGCCGCAACGCCCGCCATCCCCGCGCAGCCATTCCAGCACGGTCGTGGTCGGCGCCACGCCGGACACTTCCACGGGTTTGCGGCCGAGCAGGAAACGGATCGGGTCGGTCAAACAAGGCTCCCAAGAAGGGGGTCAACGACGCCCCAGAATATGCAAGAATCGGGCGGAACGCATCCCCCGCCGCCGTATACCCATATGGAATCGCAGGATAAACCGACGGCCAGAATCCGCGCCAAAGCGCTCGAAGTCGGGTTCGAGGCGGTCGGCTTCGCGCGTGCCACGTCCAGCGAACAAGCGCGCGAGGGGTTGCGGCAATTCCTGGCGGCCGGCCATCACGGCGATATGGGCTGGATGGCGGAAACCGCCGCGCGCCGGGCCGACCCGAAAGCGATGTGGGAACCCGCGCGCTCGGCCATCGTGCTCGGCGCCAATTACGGGCCCGATCACGATCCGCTCGACGATCTGGGCCGCGCCGAAACCGGCACGATCTCCGTCTACGCCCGCAACAAGGATTATCACGACCTGATCAAGCGTCGCTTGAAGGCGCTGGGGCGCTGGCTGGTCGAAACCCAGGGCGGCGACGCGCGGGTTTTCGTCGACACGGCGCCGCTGCTCGAAAAACCCTTGGCGCAGGCGGCGGGGTTGGGCTGGCAGGGCAAGCATACGAATCTCGTGTCGCGCGGCTTCGGCTCGTGGCTGTTCCTCGGCACGGTGCTGACCACGCTCGATCTCGATACCGACGCAGCCGAAACCGATCATTGCGGCGGCTGTTCCCGCTGCCTCGATATTTGCCCGACCAACGCATTCCCCGCGCCCTATCGTTTGGATGCGCGGCGCTGCATCTCGTATCTGACGATCGAGCATAAGGGGCATATCGCCGCGGAATTCCGCGCGGCCATGGGCAATCGGATCTATGGCTGCGACGATTGCCTGGCTGTGTGCCCGTGGAACAAATTCGCGTCGTCCACCCGCCACGGCGAATTCAAGTCGCGCGCGGATTTGGAAGCCCCCGCCTTGGCCGAATTGGCAATGCTGGACGACGCGGCGTTCCGCGCGAAATTCGCCGGATCGCCGATCAAGCGCGTGGGCCGCGACCGCTTCGTGCGCAACGTGCTGATCGCCATCGGAAACTCGCGATCCGCGTCGCTGGTCCCGGCCGCGGAGCGGTTGACCGAGGATGCGTCGCCGCTGGTCCGCGCCATGGCGGCCTGGGCGCTCAAGCGCCTCGATCCCGCGAAACACGCGGCCCTTGCGCAGCGCCGCGGTTCTTGCGAAACCGACGCCGCCGTCAGGACCGAATGGGATCTGGTTTGAAGCTCAGCGACTTCGATTTCGACTTGCCGCCGGACAGGATCGCGCAAACCCCCGCGATCCCGCGCGATTCCGCGCGTCTGCTGCATGTCGGCGCCACGCTCGCCGATCACACGATCCGGGATTTGCCCGGCTTGCTGCGTAAAGGCGATCTGCTGATTTTCAACGATACGCGCGTGTTGAAAGCGCGCATGACGGGATCGCGCGGCGCCGCGCGCGTCGAGACGACGTTGCACAAGATGGAAGGCCCGGATCTGTGGCGCGCTTTCGCCAAGGGATCGAAGCGCCTGAAGATCGGCGACCGGATCGACTATGCGCCCGGCGTTTCCGCGCTCGTCGAGGCGAAGGACGAGGATGTGCTGCTGCGCTTCTCGGTTTCCGGCCCGGCGCTGATGGCGGCGCTCGAGAAATACGGCGCCATGCCGCTGCCGCCTTATATCAAACGCGTCACGCCGGACGCCGAGGACGAGCGCAACTACCAAACCGTGTTCGCAGCCAAGGATGGCGCCGTCGCCGCCTCGACCGCCGGTTTGCATTTCACGCCCGAATTGCTAGCCGCACTCGACGCGGCCGGGATCGAGCGCGCTTCGGTCACGCTGCATATCGGGGCGGGCACGTTCCTGCCGGTGAAGGTCGAGAACGTCGAAGACCACAAAATGCACGCCGAATGGGGCGAGGTGAGCGATGCGACCGCCGCGCGCATCCGGGCCGCGAAAGCCGAGGGACGGCGCGTCGTGGCGCTGGGCACGACGGCGCTGCGGGTCCTCGAAACCGTCGCGGCGGCGCAGGGCGAGGTTCGCGCTTGGGCCGGCGAAACGCGGCTGTTCTGCTTGCCGGGCTTCCAGTTCCGCGCGGTGGACGCGTTGTTCACCAATTTCCATTTGCCGAAATCGACATTGTTCATGCTGGTTTGCGCCTTCGCCGGCACGGACCGGATGAAATCGGCCTATGCGCATGCCGTCGCGGCGGGGTATCGCTTCTTCAGCTACGGCGATGCGTCGCTGATCGAGAGGAATTCGTGAAGTTCGGATACCAGCTTCTGGCCAAGGATGGCCGCGCCCGGCGCGGGCGCGTGACCACGTCGCGCGGCACGATTGAAACGCCGGCCTTCATGCCGGTGGGCACGGCCGCGACCGTGAAGGCGATGATGCCCGACAGCGTCGCCGCGACGGGTGCCGAAATCCTGCTGTGCAACACCTATCATCTGATGCTGCGCCCGGGGGCCGATCGCGTCGACCGTTTGGGCGGCTTGCACCCGTTCATGAACTGGTCGAAGCCGATCCTGACCGATTCCGGCGGCTATCAGGTGTTCTCGCTGAAGGGCCTGCGCAAGAAGATGGACGAGCACGGCGTCGTGTTCCAATCGCATCTCGACGGCTCGACGCATGAGTTGACGCCCGAGCGCTCGATCCAGATCCAGCACAAGCTGGATTCCGACATCACCATGGCGTTCGATGAATGCACCGACTGGCCCGCGACGCATGCGGACGCGGCGAAGTCGATGCGCCTTTCGATGCGCTGGGCCCAGCGCAGCCGCGACGCCTTCGTCGAGCGGCCGGGCTACGCGATTTTCGGCATCGTGCAGGGCTCGACCTATGCCGATCTGCGCGAGGAAAGCGCCAAGGCGCTCGCCGGTATCGGATTCCACGGCTACGCGATCGGCGGTTTGGCGGTGGGCGAGCCCAAGAAGGACCGCGAGGAAACGCTGGCGGCAGTCGAGCCCTTCATGCCGGCCGACAAGCCGCGCTACATGATGGGCGTGGGCAAGCCGCAGGATATCGTCGCTGCCGTGGGCTTGGGCGTCGATATGTTCGATTGCGTGCTGCCGACGCGCTCTGGCCGCACGGCGCAGGCTTTCACGCGCGACGGCACGCTGAACCTGCGCAACGCCAAGTTCGCCGAGGATACGCGGCCCATCGACCCCGAATGTTCGTGCCCCGCGTGCCGCAGCTATAGCCGCGCCTATATCCACCATCTGATCCGGGCGGGCGAAATCCTCGGGCCGATGCTGCTCACCTGGCACAATCTGCATTATTATCAGGACCTGATGCGCGACATCCGCGGCGCCATCGTCGAAAACCGTTTCGACGCGTGGCGCAAAGGCTTCGAGGCGCGGATCGGTTTGGAGACGAAGGAAGATGCCTAAAGCGAAATCGATCTATGCGGGGCTCACGCAGCTCGGCAAGGAAACGGCGATCCCCGCCGATCCGTCGCTGGCGAAGCTGGAGCGCGTGCCCAATCCGCATCCGGGCACGGATTATCTCGTGCGCTTCACGGCCCCCGAATTCACGTCGCTGTGCCCGATCACCGGCCAGCCCGATTTCGCGCATATCGTGATCGACTACGTGCCGCGCAAATTCCTGGTGGAATCGAAGGCGCTGAAGCTGTTCCTGCAAAGCTTCCGCAATCACGGCGCATTCCATGAGGCGTGCACCGTCGATATCGGCAAGACGCTGGTGAAGCTGCTGTCGCCGAAATATCTGCGCATCGGCGGCTATTGGTATCCGCGCGGCGGCATGCCGATCGACGTGTTCTGGCAGACCGGGACGCCGCCCAAGGGGCTTTGGCTGCCCGATCCCGGCGTGGCGCCCTATCGCGGGCGGGGTTAGCGCCGGCGCGTTTTCGCGTAAACCTCGGCGTCGGCGGCACGTCCGGCATGGCGCAGCGCCTGGATGTATAGCTGTTCCAGCAGGTCGCGCTGGGCGCGGCTGCCGCCGATGCGTTCATGTGCGGGCAGCAGCGGGGCGAGGGATGCCGCCGCGCTTGCGTATTCGCCCTTCGCATAGGCACGAAACGCTTCGCCCAAGCCAGCGACCATATCGACGGCGGGTCCGCGCAAACCCGATTTGCGTTCGATGAACGCTTCGTCGTCGCCCGCCATGCTTGCGGCGAGCAGCGCGTGCACGTCGACGAAGGCGATGCCCGCGCGCGGGAATTCCGCGCGGATGTAATCGGCGATACGTTTCCATTCCGCCGTGTCGCGGGTCGATCCCGCGAATTCCGCGCGCAGCAGGAACGATGCCGCATCGGTCGCCACGTTCAGCGACGGGCCCCAGATGGCACCCGGCGCCACGGCGGCGCGATAGATCGCCCAAGCGTCGTCCGCCTTGCCGAGATCGAGCGCCCACAACGCGCGATGCCAATCGAGATGGCAATACATCAGCGCCTCGCGCGGATAGGGCTTCAGCCATTCGGTCAAGGCGGCGTAGCCCGCTTGGCTCACGCCCAATTCGTAATGCGCGTGGGCGCGGATATGCGCGCCATTCGCCTCGCGCGGGAACAGCGCCATCGCGCGATCGACCTTCGCGGCGCCGCGCGCGACGTCGCCGGTTTCGATGCGCGCGAAACCGTGCTGGACGAGGAACCACCAATCGTCGCCGAAGCCGCTTTCCAGCGTGTCGAGATAGTCGCGCAAATCCTTGTCGCGACCCGCCCGGCCCGAGAAGCCGTAAATGCCGAACACGCCGCAGACCGGCGAGAGTGCGAGCGCGTCGCGCGGGAATTCCCGGATATGCGCTTGGATGGCGGCGAGGGCTTCGGCACCTTTGCCGTCGAGCACGAAGCCCAAACACGCGACCAGCCCGGCCTCGCGGCCTGAAAACTTGGGTGCCTTTTCGCGCGCCGCGGCGATGGCGGCTTTGGCGCGCGCGCGATCGCCGTAGATTTGATGATGGCGCGCCAGGGCGGCATAGGCCGGCGCGTAATCGGGATCGGCCGTCAAGGCGCGGCCGAAATCCCCGTCGGCGCCCGCATTGGCCGACAGAAGCTTGTCGATACCGGCGTTAAAGGCTTCGGCCGCTTCGCGATTGGTCGTCAGCGCGTAGCCGTTGCGATCCAGCGCCATGTCAGCCCGCCGCGATCCATTCTTCGATCAGGCGGCGCGCGATCGAATCAAGACGCGGCAACCGAAATTTGTCGGGGTCGTGTTCCTGGCGCAGGAAATCGCGCGTCACCCACATCGCGTCCATCAACTCCTCGTCGTCGCGCACGATATCTTCGTTCAGCGCTTCGCCCCAGAAGCCGAGCATGATCGACGACGGGAACGGCCAAGGCTGCGACGAGCGATACTCAACCGCGCCCACGCGAATGCCCGCCTCCTCGAACGTCTCGCGGCGCACGCAATCTTCGAGGCTTTCGCCGGGTTCGACGAAGCCCGCGAGTGTCGAATACATCGGCAGGGGAAAGCGCCGGTTACGTCCCAGCAGGCATTTGTCGCCGCTGACGATCAGCATGATGACGGCGGGGTCGGTGCGCGGGAAATGCTCGGTGGCGCAATTGGGGTTCGTGCAGCGCAGAACATGCCCGCCCGCTTCCGCGCGATTGGGCGCACCGCACACGCCGCAAAACCGGTTGCGCGCGTGCCACCAGGCGAGGCCGCGCGCATAGGCGAGCAAGCCGCCTTCGTCGCGGTTCATCATCGCGCCCACGCCGCGCAAATCGACGAACGCGCCTTCCGGCGCGTGGATCGTCAGCTCGGTCTCCTCGAGATGGCTGATATCGGCGGCGAAATAGGGCACGTCGTCCCAATCGCCCAGATAGACCGGTGCCGAGACCGAAATCTGCTCGATGCGCGTGCGGGTCAGCCACACGGCCTGCGGGGCTTGGCCCTCGCGCACCAGATTGCGCGTGCGCCACACCGGCACGAAGCGCGCCTCGCGATGTTCCAGGCGCGAAACCACGAAAGCGTCGTCGCGGCGCAGTTCGGATTTCCGGTCGAGGGGCAGCGCGGCGTAGAAATTCGGGCGTTCCATAGGCCGACACTAGCGCGGAGATGGAGCCGCCGCCAGCGGCCCGCTTCGCCGTCAAATCAATGCGTTAGGCCGGGAACAAGGGAGTCTGGCAACCTTCCTTCCAACCCGCTATATAACCCCTGGGAGGTTGGCGGCGGACGAGTGCCTCGCCAACCCGGTCAGGTCCGGAAGGAAGCAGCCGTAACGAGTCTCCACCCGGGTCGACGTCCAGCCTCCCACCCTTTTTCTCCAGCCGCGCGTGACGATGGCCGAATCCGAGACCGCCCAATATCAGGTGCTGGCCCGGAAATACCGGCCGACGCGCCTGTCCGACTTGGTCGGGCAGGAAGCGCTGGTCCGCACCCTCGCCAACGCGATCGAAACGGGCCGCATCCATCACGCCTTCGTGCTGACCGGCGTGCGCGGCGTGGGCAAGACCACGACTGCGCGCATCGTGGCACGCGCGCTGAACTGCATCGGCCCCGACGGCAAGGGCGGCCCGACGATCGATCCCTGCGGCGTATGCGAGCATTGCGTGGCGATCGCGGAGGACAAGCATCTCGACGTGATCGAGATCGACGCCGCGTCGAATAATGGCGTGCAGAACGTGCGCGAATTGATCGAGGCGGTGCGCTATCGCCCCGTTTCCGCGCGCTACAAGATCTACATCGTGGACGAAGTCCACATGCTGTCGAACCAGGCGTGGAACGCGCTTCTCAAAACGCTGGAGGAGCCGCCCGCTCACGCAAAATTCATTTTCGCGACGACCGAAATCCGCAAAGTGCCGGTCACGGTGCTGTCGCGCTGTCAGCGTTTCGATTTGCGCCGCTTCGATCAGGCGACGTTGGCCAAGCATCTCACCAATGTCGCCGCGAAGGAAAACCGTGCGGTCGCGCAAGGGGCGGCGGCGCTGCTCGCGCGCGCGGCGGATGGCTCGGCGCGCGACGGCTTGTCGCTGCTCGATCGCGCTTTGGCGTCGGCCGACGGCGAAGTGACGGAAGAACAGGTCCGCAATCTGCTGGGCCTTGCCGATCGTGCGCAAGGCTTCGACCTGTTCGAGGAAATCATGAAGGGCGACGCGTCGGCCGCGTTGGTCCGCGTCGCCGATCTCTATGCGCGCGGGGCCGAGCCGCTGGTCGTCGTGCAGGATCTGCTCGAAATCTCGCACACGCTGACGCGTTTCAAAGTGGCGCCCGATCTCGCCAACGAATCGGGCTTGCCGGAAACCGAGCGCGTGCGCGGCCTCGCCATGGCGAAATCGCTGACCGTGCCGGTCCTGGCGCGTTCGTGGCAGGTGCTGCTGAAGGGCGTGGGCGAAGTGCAGACCGCGCCGCAGCCTTTCGCCGCGCTCGAAATGCTGATCGTGCGGCTGTGCTACGCCGCCAATCTGCCGTCGCCCGCCGATCTGGTGGATCGCTTGACCAAAGCGGGCGATGCGCCCGCCGGCCGCCCCAATGGCGGCGGCGGGGGCGGCGGGGCACGCGCGATGGCCGCGGCCGCCTTGGTCGCCAGCAATCCCGCACCGGTTGCGGTGGCGCGCGCGGCCCCATCGGCCGCGACCGAACTCGCGACCTTCGCCGAATTGGCGCAGCTTTTCCAAGACAAGCGCGAAGGCCGGCTTTACGGCGTGCTCTACAACTCGGCGCGCGTCGTGACGTTCGAGCCAGGACGTTTGACGTTGATGCCGATCCCCTCGGTCGACAAGAATTTCGCGCCGCAAGTCGCCGCGAAATTGCAGGAATGGACCGGCCGCGTTTGGCTCGTGTCGTTCGATGGCCAGGCGCAGGGCGAACCCACGCTCGCGACGCGTGCCGCGCAAGCGCGCGACGCCAAGAAACAAGCCGCGACGGAAGACCCGCTGGTCGCGGCCGTGCTCGCGGCGTTTCCCGGCGCTTACGTCGAATCCGTGCGCGGTGCGGATGACGCCGCCCCCGGTTTCGTGGCCGCCCCGGTCGAAGCCGGCGATATCGGCGACGCGCCGGAGGGCGAGGAAGCCTATATGATCCCGGACAACTACGAACTCGACGAGGATCCGTTCGCATGAAGAATCTCGGCGCGCTGATGAAGCAGGCCCAGCAGATGCAGTCGAAGATGGCCGAGATGCAGGAAAAGCTCGGCAGCTTGGAAGTGCAGGGCCGTGCGGGCGGCGGCATGGTCGAAGTGACGACGACCGCGAAGGGCGATGTGCGCCGGGTGAAAATCGATCCGGCGTTGCTCGTTCCCGCCGACGTCGAAGTGCTGGAGGATCTGATTGTCGCCGCCATGGCCGATGCCAAGGGCAAGGCCGACGCCGCCGCCGCCGATCAGATGCGCGAAGTCACGGGCGGGCTGTCGCTGCCGCCGGGCATGAAGCTGCCCTTCTGAGCCGCGCATGAACGGGCCCGAGATCGACACGCTGGTCCGGTTGCTGTCGAAGCTGCCGGGTTTGGGCCCGCGCTCGGCGCGCCGCGCGGCGTTGCAGCTTCTGAAAAAGAAGGAAGCGACGCTGCTGCCGCTGATCGACGCGCTCAGCGCCGCCGCCGAAGCGATCAAGACCTGCCAGACCTGCGGCAATCTCGACACGCGCGACCCGTGCTCGGTCTGCGCCGACGACAAGCGCGACCGGCAATTGGTCTGCGTGGTCGAGGATGTCGCCGATCTCTGGGCGATCGAACGCACGGCCGGGTTCAAGGGTGTCTATCACGTGCTCGGCGGCACGTTGTCCGCCCTCGACGGGCGGGGCCCGCAAGACCTTAACCTCGCCACGCTGGTCGAACGCTGTGCGGGCGGGCGCGTGCGCGAAGTGGTCCTCGCGCTGAACGCCACGGTCGAAGGCCAGACGACGGCGCATTACGTCGCCGATCGTTTGAGTTCGTCGGGCGCCGAGATCACGCGCCTTGCCCACGGTGTTCCGGTGGGCGGCGAGCTCGATTATCTCGACGACGGCACGCTGGTCGCGGCCCTGCGCGCGCGCCGCGCCGTCTGACGGCGAATCGCGCTACACTGCCACTTATGGATATTCTCTATTTCGCCGCCGGGCTCGCACTCGGCGCCATTGTCGTTTTCCTCGCCCTGCGCGCGCGCGGCGGCGAAGCCATCGCGCGGGCCGAACGCGCCGAAGCCGAGTTGCGCAATCTGCGCGAACGCCTCGACGCCGCGTTGCGGTTCGAGGAATTGGCCAAGCGCGTGGCGCCGCTCGAGGCCGATCTCGCCCGCGTGCAGGGCGACGCGATCGAAGTCGCCAAGGCCAAAGCGAAGCTCGAAGCGGAGCTCGAATCCGAACGCAAGGCGTTCCAGGTCGCGCGCGAGCAGCTCTCCGAGCATTTCAAGGCGATCGCCAAGGATGCGCTCGACGCCGATCGCGAACGCGCGAAGGCCGAGCAGGAAGCGCGCGAAAAGGCGATCGTCGGGCTGGTCCAGCCCTTGCGCGAGACGCTGCAGAATTTCGACAAGCGCGTCGAGGCGATGGACAAGGCGCGCGCCGAGAAGGACGGCTTGTTCAACCAGCAGATCGGCGAACTGGGCCGCGAGACGCGCGCACTGGTGCAAGCCTTGAAAACACCGCATGTGAAGGGCCGCTGGGGCGAGCGCACGCTGCACAACACGGTCACGCTGGCCGGCATGTCCGATTATGTCGACTTCGCCGAGCAGGAAAGTGTTGGCGAGGGCGGACGCCTGCGCCCCGACATGATCGTGCGTATGCCCGCGGGCCGTGTCGTGGTGGTCGACGCCAAGGCGCCGACGGCGGCGTTCCTGGCGGCGGTCGAAGCGTCCGACGAAGCCGCGCGCGCCAAGTTCATGGCCGATCACGCGCGCCAAGTGCGCGACCATTTCAAGCGCCTATCGGCCAAGTCGTACTGGGAGCAATTCCCCGACGCGCCGGAATTCGTCGTGATGTTCGTGCCCGGCGAATCCTTCTTCTCGGCGGCGGTGCAGGCCGATCCTGCCTTGCTCGACGACGCGGCCAACGACCGCGTGTTGATCGCCACGCCGACGACGCTGATCTCGCTGCTCTGGACGGTCGAGCGCGGCTGGCGGCAGGAGAAACTCGCCGAGAACGCGCGCGCGATCTCAGATCAAGGACGCGAATTGTTCAAACGCATGAGCGATATGGCCGGGCACGTCGCCGATGTGGGATCGGGTCTCAAACGCGCGGTCGACGCCTATAACAAGTCGGTCGGCTCGCTCGAAAGCCGCGTTTTCCCCGCCGCACGCAAGCTCAACGAGCTGGGGGCGGGCCCCGAGGACGCGAAATTCGAGGAATTAAAGCCCCTCGATACCGCCGTGCGCGAGATCGCCAAGCCCGAGTTGCTTTCGCCGCCCGAACCGGCCAAGCATTAGGGATGCGCGCCCGCCTCGCTTTGCTGCTGTCGATCCTTGCCGCGCCCGTTTCGGCGCAGCAATCGCCGCAAGCCTTCGTGGCGAGTTTCGGCGTGCCGGGCCTGACCGGCATGGCGCGCGAATTCGTCGAGCAAGTGCCGCCGCTGGCCCAGGCGCCCAAGCCGAATTTCGCGTCGATCAGTTACGACCGGATCGGCTCCTCCGAGAACAGCCTGACGCTGGTCGGGCACGACAAGGGCATCACGCGGATCGAACAATCGCTCGGCTCGGTCGCGGGCAAAGCGGAGCGGCAATTCGCCGTGGCGCTGGCCGGCTTGCTGTTTCTCGCGCGCACCGATACGGCGCAGATCAGAGAGCTGTCCGACCGCGTGACTTGGATCCTGCGTTTCGAAAGCGCCAAAGGCGCGCTGTTCCCGCTGGCAACCGGCAATATGTTGACGGTCAAATACATCCTTCAGGAAGGCTGGTACTTCCCCGGCAACCGGCCGAATCTCGCGCAGCGTTTCGGCCGCTGGACGGTCGAGGAGACGTTCGAAGTCGGCGAGCCGTCGGACGAGTGCCCCGGCCTGCAAATGAAGCACGGCTGCAAGGGCTACACGATCGTCACGCGCTGCAAGGCCGAAGGCCGCATGGTGCAGGACGGGCGCGAGATTTCGGCGCCGCCGTTGTGGTTCTGCCTCGATCGGGCGGAGCGCAACTACTCGACCGATCTCGGCTGGTCGTGGCACCCGGCGATCGGCAATCCGCGCCAGGTCGTCGACGTCACGCGTTAGGCGGCGGGCGCGTTAGTCGAACCGGGCCGCGCGCGCACGATCATCCACGACAGCAGCGCCACCGGCAGCAGGCCGACCAGAACGATGACGATGGCGCCGGTCGAGGCTTGCTCGATGCGCTCGTCCGAGGCGAGCTGATAGATCCGCGCGGCCAGCGTTTCGAAGCCGAAAGGCCGCACGATCATCGTCGCGGGCAATTCTTTCAGCACGTCGACGAACACCAGCGTCGCGGCCGTCAGCGTCGATCCCCACATCAAGGGCGCGTGGACGCGCGCCAAGATGCGCGGCGGCTTGGCGCCCAGCGGGGCGGCGGCTTCGTCCATCGAGCGCGCGATCTTGCCCATGCCCGCGTCGACCGTGCCCATCGCGACCGCCAGGAAGCGCACGGAATAGGCGTAGATCAGCGCCAGCACCGTGCCCGACAGCAGCAGGCCGGTGGAAATGCCGAATGTCGCGCGCATGAAAGCGTCGAGCGTGTTGTCGAACGCCGCAAGCGGCACGAGAACGCCCACCGCGATGACCGAGCCGGGGATCGCGTAGCCGAGCGAGGCGATGCGCACGGCACCCGATACGAATGCGCCGCGCACGCGGCGCTGGGCATAGGCGAGGGCGAGCGCGGTGCCGACGATCGCGACGACCGCGATCGCCGCGAGGGTCAGCGAGTTCGCGACGTAATCGATATAGCGCGGGCCCCAGAACGGATCGCCGGCGCGGATCGCCATGCGCGCGAGGATCGCGAAGGGCAGCACGAAGCCGAGAAACATCGGCGTCGCGCAGACGGCGAAAGCCGCCACGGCGCGCCAGCCGGTCAAGCGCAGCGGCGCCAGCGGGCGATAGCGGCGCGTCGTGTGGTGATAGCGCGCGGCGCCGCGCGAAGCGCGTTCGATCACCAGCAATGTCAGCACGACGCCGAGCAGCGCCGTCGCCAATTGCAGCGACGCGATGCGGTTGTCCATGCCGATCCAAGTCCGGTAGATCGCGGTCGTGAAGGTCTCGACGCCGAAATACTGCACCGTGCCGAAATCGGCGAGCGCTTCCATCAACGCCAGCGCCACCCCCGCCGCGATCGCGGGGCGCGCCAGCGGCAGCGCCACGCGAAAGAAAGCGCCCCAGGCGTTGCGGCCGAGCATGCGACTGGCTTCCAGCACGCAGACCGATTGCTCGAGGAACGCCGCGCGCGCCAGCAGATAGACGTAAGGATAGAGGACGATCGCCAGCATGAACGACACGCCACCGGGACTCTGGAATTCGGGGAACCAGTAATCGCCGCGCGACCAGCCGAACGCGGCGCGCAAGGTCGATTGCAGCGGACCCGCGAATTGCAGGAAATCGTTGTAGACGTAGCCGATGATATAGGCGGGCATCGCGAAGGGCAGCAGCAGGCCCAGTTCCAGAATACGGCTGCCGGGAAAGCGGCACATCGTCACGAACCATGCGGCGGCGACGCCCGCGACGCCCGTGAGGATCGACACGTAGAGCATCATCATGCCGGTATTGGCGAGGATGCGCGGCAGCGTCGTCGACCACAGATGCGCCCATGCCCCGCGATCGGGCTGGAACACCGACAGCGCCACCACGACGATGGGCAAGGCGATCGTCGCCGCGACGAACAACGCGATCGCGCCCGGCCAGCTCAGCCGTTTGACGGGCGAGAGGCGCGCGGGCGCGCTCGGGGCGGAAAGGGCGGTATCGGTCATCGGCGCCAATGCGACTTGCTCGCAACAAAGGCGCAGAACCTAACCCCTTATCGCGGCTTTGGCAAAAGCGCCCTCAGGCCGATTTCGGCAGCACGATCGTGGCGCGCAACCCGCCTTCGCGGCGGTTCTCCAGCCGGATTTCCCCGCCATGCCCGCGCACCAGATCGCGTGCGATGGCGAGGCCCAGCCCCGTGCCGCCGGTGTCGCGATTGCGGCTTTCCTCCAGGCGTACGAAGGGCTCGAACACCCGTTCGAGTTCCGATTCCGGCACGCCGGGGCCGGAATCGTCGATCGACAGTCGCAGTTCGCCATCGCCGTCGGCCAGCCGCAGGGTCGCGTGGCCGGCGTAGCGCAGCGCGTTGGCGACGAGGTTTTCGATCGCGCGGCGCAGCGCATCGGGCCGGCCGCGCACGGATGCGTGGCGCGGCCCGTGATAGACGACTTCGTCGCCGCGATCGGCGTGGGCGTCAGCGATGGTCTGGGCGAGGCTGGCGAGATCGACCTTGTCGTCCGAACCGTGCGCCTGGGCGATGGCCGAAAAGTCGCGGGTCTCGCTGGCGAGGGTCTCGAGCTCGTCGATATCGCGCGACAACTGGGCGCGTAGTTCGGGATCGGCGACGCGTTCCACACGCAGGCGCATGCGCGTCAGCGGCGTGCGCAGATCGTGGCCGATGGCGGCCAGCATCGCCGCGCGTTCGGCGATGAAGCGCGAGATACGCTCGCGCATCGCATCGAAACGCGCGGAGATGGCCACGATCTCGCGCGGGCCGCTACGGGGTAAGGCGGGGGGGCGCGGCAAGCCGGGCGTGTCGGGCCCGCGCCCGAAACGTTCGGCGGCGGCGGCGAGTGCCGTCAGCGGGAGCACCAGACGCCGGAAGCCGAGCCATGCGACGGCGATCGACGCGATCAGCAGCATGGAGAGCCAGCCGATCAGAAACGACAGGCCCGGACCCAACATCAGCTGGCGCGGCGGCTCGATGCGCAGCCATGTGCCCTCGGGTTCGCGCAACACCAGGCTGAAATAGGGCGTGGGGCGGCAATCGTCCGGCGGCGCCGTGTCGGGTTCGAGCGCGCCGGCGCGCAGCACGCGCAGCGGGCCCGGTCCCGGCCGGCCGGGACCGCGCGGCCGGCCGATATCGAGGATGGCGCGCGTGCCGGTCTCGCGCGCCAGCCGCGTCTCCAGATCGCGCAACGCGGCGCAACTCGCGGATTGGGGATCGGCCGGTGCGGCGTTATCGCGCGCGGCGTTCAGCCACTGCGCTTCCGGCCGTGCGCGCAACCAGTCCAAACGTTCGCCGGCCGGCTGCGCCAGCGCGCCGACGGCAAGATCGGGAAGATGCTCCTCCAGCCAGCCCGGCTCGAACAGCGTGAAATTCGTCGGGCGCAGGCTCTCGAACACGGCGATCGAGCCGACCTGCACGGCGACCAGCAGTCCGACCGCGAACAGCACCGTCTGCGCGACGATGCCGCGCGGGATCAAGCGGCGGATCAAGCGGCGGAGCCCGCTTGCGATGCCGTGCGGTTCTCGACCTCGGCGGCGAAAACGTAACCGCCGTTGCGCACTGTGCGCACGAAACGCGGCTCGTCGGGCGTCGCTTCGATCTTGCGGCGCAAGCGGCTGACCGCGACGTCGATCGACCGGTCAAGCGGGTGGGGCGTACGGCCGTGCAGGATCTCGGACAATTCGTCGCGCGAAACGACGCGGCGCGCGCGCGTCGCCAGCGCCACCAGCAGATCGAACTCCGCCGCCGTCAGCGATACGAGCGAGGCATCGGGTGCCCGCAACTCGCGGCGGACGAGATCGACGATCCAGCCGTCGAACGCCAAGCGGTCGTGCTTGGGCTTGGCTTGCGCCAATTCGCCGTCGCCCGCGCGCCGCAATCGGGCGCGCACGCGCGCGACCAATTCGCGCGGTGAGAAGGGCTTGACGATGTAGTCGTCGGCGCCGATCTCCAGGCCCACGACGCGGTCCATTTCTTCCGCGCGCGCCGTCAGCATCACGATGGGGATCTGCGACACCGCGCGAATCTTGCGGCAAACGGAGAAGCCGTCCTCACCCGGCATCATCACGTCGAGCATGACGAGGTCGAAACGGCCGGACGCGGCGTGGCGCACGGCGCCGGCGGCACCGGCCAGCGCGGTCACCTTGAAGCCGGCTTCGGTCAGGAGTTGTTCGGTCAGACGGCGGATCTCGGGATCGTCGTCGATCAGCAGCACATGGCGTTCGGACGGGGTCATCATCGCCGGAATGTGGGGACCAAACGCGCCGCGTGCCAAGCCGCACGGGGTAACGAAGCGTAACCGTCGGATTCAAATGGGTTTTCGCGTTTACGTTTCGTCACGTTTGGACCCCGGCGGCGATGCGCGGCGGGGCATATCATCCCACGGAAGATATTCGCCAGAAAGGCATTCGCCATGAGTTATTCGATTTCATCGTCGTATTCGTCTTCCAATGCGCTCACGTCCTGGTACCAGATGTCCAAGACGTCGGAAGACGACCGTATCGCGCGCTATGTGAAGCAGAACCAGAAGACGATCGACGCTGCCCACGCGAATTTCGAATCGTCGGTCGCGAAACTGAAAAGCACGGACGAATTGTTCGAGCCGAAGAACTACAAGCTGCTGAATTACATCCTGACCGCCTATGGACTGGAATCTGAGATCGGCAATATCGGCAAGCTGCGCAAGGTCGCCGAATCCGATCTGACGGACACCAATTCGCTTGCCAATCGCATGTCGGACACGCGCTTCCAGCAATTGGCGCAAGCGCTGAATTTCGAGGCCGGCGGGCTGTCGAGCATCCAAAGCGAGTCCTTCATCAACGGCACCGAAGCGCGCTACGAGAAGGCGAGCTACGAAATCGATCTCGGCAACAAGAACACCGCGTTGCGTCAGGCGCAGTATTTCAAGAACAATATCGGCTCGATCTCCGACATCTACTCGGTGCTGGGCGACAACACGTTGCGCGCCGTCGTCACCAAAGTCGGCAACATTCCGCTGGAGACGGCGGTGCAAAGCGTGGAAACGCAAGCCCAGGTTTTCGGCCGGCAATTCGACGTGTCGAAAGCCAAAGACGAGAAATACGTCGACCGCTACATCCAGCGTTTCCTTGCCGCCGCCGATGCGGCCGCGAACGGCGACGGATCGACGAACGTGGCCGTGCAGCTGATGCAAGCGGGCACCGGCAGTCTCGACGGCGACATCACGCAGATCCAGGGCATCGATCTGCTGATCTGATGCGGCAAAATCAACCCGGCAGGATTTGCCGCAAGCGCCGCGCTTGCCGCACGCGATGTAACGCAACGTAACGCCTTCTCCCGGAATCGTTCGCGGAATTGCGGCGCGTACATTTCGTTGCCGGGCACGGGCATTGAATTTCCATCCCTTGCGGCGCGTTCGTTGCGCCGTTTTTCCAACGGGAAGGATTGTTCAATGACGTCGATTTCCGGATACAGCAGCTACTCGAGCGTTTCGTCGTATTTCCAAACGCGGTCATCGGCCCAGTCGACCGAAGAGTCGAATGCGGGTGCGAGCCTCGAGGACTTGTTCTCGTCGATCGATTCCGACGGCGACGGTTCGGTATCCAAAACCGAGCTCAAATCCTTCGCCGACAGCCTGTCGGCGCAGATGCAGTCGGCCTTGCTGGGCGCGCAGGAATCCGGCGGCGCCCAGGGCGCTTTCGGTCCGCCGCCGCCCCCGCCGGGCGCAGGTAAATCCGCCGCCGACATGATGTCGGAGATGGACACCGACGGCGACGGTTCGGTCAGCGCGGACGAGTTGAAGGCGTTCGGCGAAGCGCATGGGCCCAAGTCGGGCAAGGGTGCGCAGATGGCCGAAGAAGCCTTCACTTCGGCCGACGCGGACGGCGACGGCAAGCTGTCGTCGGCGGAGTTCGAGACGTTCGACAAGACGATGCGCGAGAATTTTGCGAATCACATGCACGAGCGCATGTCGCAGGCCTACAGCCAGGCGCAGGGCCTGACGCAGCCGGATTTCGCGTCGTGGTTCTCGAACTCGGACGACACGTCGTCGAATTCCGACGAGATCCAGAAGCGGCTGCTCGGCTTGCTGATGCAAGCCTAGACGACGCCGGTCTGAGGTGCGGCGTCGTCCGCGCCTCAGACCGGAAACGTCCCCAGCATCCGTTCGATCAGCTTGCTCGCGATATAGAGCAAGAACAGATCGCACATCGCCTTGGCGTAGGCGGGATCGATCGGCCGGTCGAGCCACGCGAGCAAACCGCCGCGCGGCGTTTCGCGCGGACGCGGCTTTTCGGGCGCGATCGCTGCGCTTGGACTGGCTTGCGGTTGCGGCGGGGGCGGCGGCGTCGACGCCACGCGCGGGCCGCTGGCAGCACCCGGCACGAAGATTTCGGAGATGCGTGTGCGGCGCGGCCCGTAGATTTCGCTCCAATACATCGCCTTGCGTTCGGCAGCGGCGAGGTCGCGTTCCATCGCGCGCGGCAGCCAAGCGTCGATCAGCAGCGTCGCCACCAGATAGCGGCGCTCGCCGAGTTCGGCCCCCTGGTCGAATGCGCTGTTCGCCGCGAAGGACACGGGATTCTCCGCAAGTCTATTCAATATTTATTAAAATACGTAATAAATAGCCGGAGTCAATCCCCCGTCCGCAAGGCGACTGGAAATGTCAGGAATTCAAAGGCTTGAAGCGGGCGGGATTGGCCAGAACGGCGCAGGCGACCAGCCGCGTGACGTCCGGATCGTAGAGGGCGCGCAGCCGCGCATGGGGCACGGAAACCCCATCGGTGACCAATTCGGCCACTTCCCATTCATAGGTCTGTTGGCTCGCGAAACGCATGCCGGGGCGGATATCGATGCCGTCCATGGCCCAACTTTAGGAGATCGGCGCCCGATCGCATAGAGTTGGGCGATGCGCCGCCTTTCGATCCTCGCCATGCTCGTGTGCGCCGCGATGCCGGTGCAAGCCACGGATTTGACCCGCACGCGCGACGGGCATCTGGTGCCGCCTTTCGATACCGGCGTGCGCCCCAATATCGAAGCCGCGCGCATTCCCGAACAGGCGCGCCCGCGCCCGGTGCTGCTGCGCAGCCCAAAGCCGCTGTCGGAACTCGGCACCTATGACGCGCGCGCCTCGGCTGAATGCCGCAAACGCGATTTCGGCCAATTCGAACAGCATCGCGCAACCGTGGTGCTGGCGGGCCAGACCTACGGCGCCGCGCAAGCCGGTTCCAACGATCTCGCCGATTTCCGCAAAGTGGGACAGCCGGGCACGCTCTATGTTTTCGAACATCAGAGCATGTCGAATTGCCGCGTGTGGCGCGTACGCCAGCGTTAGCGGCGCAAACTCAGGCCTTTTCGGCCGGCGCGTCCTTTTTGGCGACGTCGCCGTAGATCTTCAGGATCAGCGTTTCGACGCTCGCGCGCTCGTCGTCCTTCAACTCGATCCCGTTGTCGAGATAGTCGCGCCCCGTCGACAGCGCGCGGATCGCGCCGGCGATGTAGATGTCCATCAACTCGCGGATCGCGTGGAACGGTTTGCAGTTCACCGACCCCATGCGCGTGTCGAAGATCCCGGCGATCACGCTGATGCGGTTCAGCGTGTTCTGGAGTTCGAGCTTGCGCCGCTCGTCGATTTTCGCGACGGGCGCTGCGGCGGCGGGTTTCGCGGGTTGGGCGTCGGCCATGTCCGATGTTTATGGCGCCGGGCGCGAAAGCGCAAGCGATCCCAGGAATTCGGCCAATCCGGCATCGAATTCCGGCCCCGCCATGTCGCCATGGCCGCGATCGGCCAGTTCCACGAAGGTCTTCGGCGGGTTGGCGGCGTCGAACAAGGCTTTGCCGTGGGCGATGGGTATCAGCGTGTCCAATGCCCCGTGAACCACCAGCAAGGGCGCGCCGATCGTCGCTATTCGCGACGCGGAATCGAACCGGTCGGTCACCAAACGGCGCGCCGGCAGCCAAACGAACATCTCCGCCGCGCGATCGGCGACGGAGATGTAAGGCGATTGCAGGATCACGCCGAGGACGCGGCGCTCGTTCGCCATCTTGGTCGCCACGCCGGTCCCCAAGCTTTCGCCCCACAACACGAACGGGCCGGCACCCGCAGCGTCCAACGTGGCGCGCGCATCGGCGTAGAGACCGTCCTCCGTCGGCGTGCCCGGATTGCCGCCGAAGCCGCGATAGGTCGCAAGCACGATGCCGTAGCCGTGGCGCGCGGCTTGACCGGCGATCTCGATGCGGTCGCCGGCGTCGCCGGCATTGCCGTGGAACAGCACGATCGTCGGCTTGTTCGCGTCGCCGTTGCGCCGCCATGCGGTCAGCGTCAAGCCATCGGCGGTCGATACGGGAAAGGGCGCGTAGCCCGCCGCGCGCAGCGCGGCTTCGTCGGCGGGTTTCGCCGAGGGGTGATAAAGGAAGCCGCGCTGGCCGAAATACATGTAAGCGACCGCCGCCGCGTAGAGTGCCGCCGCAGACCCGATCGCCGCGAGCCAGCCCATCGCGCGTCAGCCCGTGTGCCGGCGCATCGCCAAACGATGCGAAGCGATCGCGCCGATCGAGCAGAAGAAGAACAGCACCGCCATCGGCAGCAGCGAACCGTCCTGCGAATGGCCCATCACGACGGTGGCGACGGCGCCCATCGCCATTTGGGTGAAGCCGAGCAGGCCGGAGGCCGATCCGGCCAAGACCGGATTCACCGAAACCGCGCCCGCGATCAGATTGGGCTGCGTGGCGCCGTTGGAAAAACCGAGCAGGAAGAACGGCCCGAAAATGCCCAGCGGCGTCAGGCCTTGCGTGACGTGCAGCGCCACGAGCAGCACGCACGGCAAAAGCGCCGCGTACAAGCCATATGCGGCGAGGCGGTCGAGGCCGACCTTCGCCGACCAGCGGCCGGCAATGAAGTTGCCGCAAGCGTAGGCGATCGCGCAGAACGCGAACCACAGCCCGTATTCGGCGGGCGGGCGGTCGAGCACGCCGACCATCAGATAGGGCGCCGCCGCGAGAAAGCCGAAGAATTGGATCGAGTTGAAGCTGATCGCCAGCGTGTAGCCGAGGAAAGCGTGCGAACGCATCAACGCGATCCAGCCGCGCGTCAGCGTCGTGAAATCGATATGCGACAGCGGCGAGTGGTTGGTCTCGTAGGCGCGCGCGCGGGCGGCGAAGAATGCGAAACCGCCGAACGCGATCATCGCCCAGAAGCTCGCGCGCCAGCCGTAGCTTTGGTCGAGCAAGCCGCCGATGCCGGGCGCGACCATCGGCATCATCGCCATGCCCATCGTCACGTAGCCGAGCGTGCTGGCCGATTGGTCGCGGCTGTAGAGATCGCGCACCATGGCGCGCGCGAGCACTAGGCCCGCACAACTGCCCAGCGCTTGCGCGACGCGCCCGAATAAAAGCACCTCGATCGTCGGGGCGAGCAGACAAACGATGCTGCCCGCAAAGCCCAGGCCCAGCCCGGCCAGCAGCACCGGCCGGCGGCCATAACGATCGGATAGGGGCCCGTAGATCAACTGGCCGACCCCGATCCCGACCAGGAACAGCGTCAAGGCGAGTTGGGCGGTCCCGTAATCGGTGGCGAACGTCTCCGCCAAGCGCGGCAGCGACGGGATGAAGGCGTTCAGCGAGAACGGACCGACGGCGCTGATCATGATCAGCAGCCACATCGGGGGGCGCAACGTCATATCGTCATCGTCCCCCGGTAGATTGAGTCGCCGTGCTGGAACGGCGCTTGCAGAGCCTTGCGCGGCCCCGGATTCCGGGCCAACGTGCCGACAACGCTCCGTTTTTCGTTCTCGCGCATCCGAGGCGCGTGCATCCCAGGGCCGGTTCCATGACTCTTCACGTGGCGCTCCACCATCGCACGTCCTACTTCTACGATCGCCCGATAACCCTGGGGCCCCAGGTTGTGCGTTTGCGGCCCGCGGCCCATACCCGCACGCCGGTGCTTTCCTATTCGCTTAAGATCGAGCCGTCGACCCATTTCATCAACTGGCAGCAGGACCCGCACGGCAATTGGCTGGCGCGGCTGGTGTTTCCCGAAAAGACGGACCGTTTCACCGTCTCCGTCGATCTCGTCGCCGACATGGCGGTGGTCAATCCGTTCGATTTCTTCCTCGAACCCTATGCGGAGAAATGGCCCTTCGCCTACGAGGACGGCCTATTGGAAGATTTGGCGCCGTTCCGTAAGCCCGAGCCGGCCGGCCCGCTGCTGAAAGCGTGGCTCGCCAAGGTCGATCGATCCGAACAACGAACGGTCGATTTTCTCGTCGGTCTCAACCGGCGACTGCAGCAGGATATCGGATACATCATCCGGATGGAGCCGGGCGTCCAGACCTGCGAGCAGACGCTGGGCAGCGCCAAAGGCTCGTGCCGCGATTCCGGCTGGCTGCTCGTCCAGATTCTGCGCCATCTGGGTTTCGCGGCGCGCTTCGTCTCGGGCTATCTCATCCAGCTCGTCGCCGATCAAAAGGCGCTCGACGGCCCATCCGGCACGACGCACGATTTCACCGACCTGCACGCATGGACGGAAGTGTATCTGCCGGGCGCCGGCTGGATCGGGTTCGATCCCACATCCGGCCTGATGACCGGCGAAGGCCATATTCCGCTGGCGGCCACGCCCGCCCCGCAATCGGCGGCACCCGTCGAAGGCATGCATGAAAAGGCCGAAGTGAAGTTCGGCCATGAAATGTACGTCACGCGCATCGCCGAAAGCGCGCGCGTGACGAAGCCCTATACGGACGACGAATGGGCGAAGATCGAGGCGCTTGGCCATGTCGTCGACGGCCATCTGGCGAAAGGCGATGTGCGCCTGACGATGGGCGGCGAGCCGACCTTCGTGTCGATCGACGATATGGACGGCGAGGAGTGGAACACCGCCGCCTTGGGGCCGACCAAGCGGCGCTTGGCCGGCACGCTGTTGAAGCGTTTACAGAAGCTATGGTCGCCGGGCGCGTTGCTGCATTTCGGTCAGGGCAAATGGTATCCTGGCGAAAGCCTGCCGCGCTGGGCGTTGGGCTGCTGGTGGCGGCGCGACGGCGAGCCGATCTGGCGCGATCCCGCGTTGTTCGCCGACGACGGCATGAAGTCGAACGTGAATTTCGAGCATGCCGATCGCTTCGCGCGGCGCTTGTGCAAACGTTTGGGCGTGCCCGAGGAGTTCGTGCATCGCGCGTTCGAGGATTCCTGGTACTACCTGTGGCGCGAGCAGCGTCTGCCGGTGAACGTCGATCCGCTGAAGTCGAATCTCAAGGATCCGGAGGAGCGCGCGCGCCTTGCGCGTATCTTCGAAAAGGGCCTCGACGAGCCGGTCGGCGTCGTGCTGCCGGTCCAGCGCGGCAACGGCGGCAAATCGAAATGGAGTTCGGGCTTCTGGTTCGTGCGCCCGCAACACATGTTCCTGATCCCCGGCGATTCGCCGATGGGCTATCGCTTGCCGCTGGATTCGCTGCCGTGGGTCGCGCCCGTCGACTATCCCTATCATTGGGAAACCGATCCGTTCGACGAACGCCCGCCTTTGCCCAAGCGCGATCCGCGCGAGCGCGCGACGCAAGTGACCGGCGCGCCCTTCCGCGAAGGCTTCGCGCATCAAGCCGGCATGATGGCGGGTCCGCATGGCGAGGCGATCCCCGATCGCAAGCGGATCGAGGAATTGCGCCGCAATGATCGCCAGAAGCTGAAGCCGCAGGCTTCGGCGTCGTGGGTCGTGCGCACGGCGTTGTGCGTCGAGCCGCGCGACGGTCTGCTGCATGTGTTCATGCCGCCCGTGCCGACGGCGGAGGATTATCTCGATCTTATCGCGGCGATCGAAGATACGGCCGCCGATCTGGGTCAGCCGATCCTGATCGAAGGTTACGCGCCGCCCTCCGACCCGCGGCTCAACAGCTTCTCGGTCACGCCCGATCCCGGCGTGATCGAGGTGAACGTGCACCCCGCGGAATCCTGGCCCGAACTCGTGGAGCGCACGACGACGCTTTACGAAGAAGCGCGCCAAAGCCGCCTCGCGACCGAGAAATTCATGCTCGACGGCCGCCATGTGGGGACCGGCGGGGGCAATCATTTCGTGCTCGGCGGACGCACGGCGCCGGACTCGCCTTGGCTGCGCCGGCCCGATCTGCTCGGGTCGATGCTGCGCTTCTGGCACAATCATCCGTCGCTTTCGTATCTCTTCTCGGGTCTGTTCATCGGGCCGACGTCGCAGCATCCGCGCGTCGACGAAGCGCGCCAGGATCAGACGCACGAGCTGGAACTGGCGCTGGCGCAATTGCCCGCCAAGGATACGGCCGGCATTCCGCCCTGGATCGTCGACCGCGTGCTGCGGAACATCCTGGTCGACGTCACCGGCAACACGCATCGCACGGAATTCTGCATCGACAAGCTCTACTCGCCCGATCATTCGGGCGGGCGGCGCGGTCTCGTGGAACTGCGCGGCTTCGAAATGCCGCCGCATGGCCGGATGAGTCTCGTGCAGCAATTGCTGCTGCGCTCGCTGGTCGCGCATTTCTGGGAGGAGCCCTACACGGCCAAGCTGGTCCGCTGGGGCAACGCGATCCACGACAAATTCCTGCTGCCGCATTTCGTGCGCGACGATCTGTCGGACGTCGTGCAGCTGTTGCGCGACGAAGGCTACGGGTTCGAGGATTCGTGGTTCGACCCGCATTGGGAATTCCGCTTCCCGAAGCTGGGCGAGGCGGCGTATCGCAACGTAGGCATCGAGCTGCGCCATGCGCTGGAGCCTTGGCATGTGCTGGGCGAGGAAGCGGGCGGGGGCGGCACGGTGCGTTACGTCGACTCGTCGCTGGAGCGTTTGCAGGTCAAGGTCAGCAATCTGGTCGAAAGCCGCCACGTGCTGACCTGCAACGGCATCGCCGTGCCGCTGCATCCGACGGGGATCGAGGGCGAATACGTCGCGGGCGTGCGCTTCCGCGCGTGGAACCCGGCTTCGGCCCTGCACCCGACGGTCGGCGTGCATGCGCCCTTGGTGTTCGATCTGGTCGACGCCTGGTCGAACCGGTCGATCGGCGGCTGCACCTATCACGTCGCGCATCCGGGCGGTCGGAACTATGACCGCTTTCCGGTCAACGCCAACGAGGCCGAGGCGCGCCGCCGGGCCCGGTTCTTCGCTTTCGGCCATACGCCGGGTCCGATGACCCCCCGCGAGCCGAAACCGAACCCGGAATTCCCGCTGACGCTTGACCTTAGACGGTCATGACGCCGACACTCCGCCCTTCGGCCGGGGGCGGAATGGACGATTCGTCGGAAATCAAAGATCCGGCGGCGATTGCGGTATCGCCGTACGACGAGATGGTCACCGGTGGCGGGCAGATCCGCTTTCACTGGCAACCTGTCATGGGCGCGTTGCGCACCTTGCCGCCCGGCGCGCTCGCCGAGCGTATGGAACGCGCGCGCCGGCAATACGACGAAAACGGCGTCACCTATAACGTCTTCGCCGACGCGCATGGCGCCGCGCGCCCCTGGCAGTTCGATCTGATCCCGCTGCCGATCCCGGCCGACGAATGGGACGAGATCGAAGGCGCGCTCGCCAAGCGCGCGTCGCTGCTCGAAAAAATCCTGGCCGATCTCTACGGGCCGCAAACGCTGATCGCCGAACGTTTGCTGCCGCCCGCACTCGTGCATGCGAATCCCGGCTTCCTGCGCCAATGCCACGGCATCGTGCCGGCGAACGGCGCGCCCTTCATCCATTTCTACGCCGCCGATTTGGCGCGCGGGATCGACGGCAAATGGCGCGTCTGCGCCGACCGCGTCAACGCGCCGTCGGGGGCGGGGTACGCGCTCGAAAACCGCAACGTGCTGATGCGCACGGTGCCGGAGCTGTTCCAGTCCGCGCATGTGCGCCGTTTGGCGCCCTTTTTCGAGATGTGGCAGACCGCACTCGCCAATCTCGCCCCGCGTCATCGCGAGAACCCGCGCATCGTGCTGTTGACGCCCGGCCCCTACAGCGAAACCTATTTCGAACACGTCTATCTCGCGCGCCAGCTCGGCTTGACGCTGGCCGAGGGTGCGGACCTCACCGTGCGCGAAGGCAAGTGCTATCTCAAAACGCTCGGCGGGTTGCAGCAGGTCGACGTGATCCTGCGCCGCATGGATGCGGATTACTGCGACCCCGTCGAGCTTCGCCAGGAATCGGCGATCGGCGTGGCCGGCCTGCTCGACGCGGTGCGCGCGGGCAACGTCACCGTGGCGAACGCGCTGGGTGCGGGGGCGGTGGAAACGCCGGCTTTGCTGCCGTTCCTGCCGGGCCTTGCGCGCAAGCTGCTGGGCGAGGAACTCGACATCGCCTCGATCGAGACGTGGTGGCTGGGTCAGCCCGACGTGTTCGCGAACGTCGCCAAGCGGATCGAGGATTACGTGATCCGCCCCGCTTTCGGCGGCGAAACCGAGCCCGCGACCGACGCTTCGGCGCTGGACGCGCGCAAACGCCAAGCGCTGGTCGCGCGCATCGCCGAACGGCCGTGGCGCTATGTGGCGCAGGCGCGGTTGCAGAAATCCGCGATGCCGGTCTGGTCGCCGAACGGGTTGCAGCCGCGCCCGACGATGCTGCGCGCGTTCCTCGTGCGCCACGAGGACGGCTATGTGCCGATGCCCGGCGGCATGACGCGCGTCGCCGCCGACGACAACGGCGTCGACATTTCCATGCAGCGCGGCGGGGCGTCGAAAGACACCTGGGTCGTGGTGCGCGAGCCGCAGAATTTCGTCATGGGCCCGCGCGCGAGCGGCGGGCGCGAACCTTTGCGCCGCTCCTCGGGCGAATTGCAAAGCCGCGTGGCCGACAATCTGTTCTGGCTTGGCCGCTACGCCGAACGACTGGACGATACGGCGCGGCTGATGCGCGCGTGTTTGATGCGCGCCCCCGCCGGCGGCGTTTCCGCGCGCGAAGTGGCGGAATTCCAAGCGCTCGCACGCATGCTCGCTTCGCGCGGGTTGATCGAGCTTCGCTTCAGCGGCATGCCCGACGGGCGCGCGATGATGGAAGCGATCGCCAACGCCTGCGGCCCCGACCAGGGCATTTCGCATCTGTTCCAGGCGATCCAGCGCATCGCGCCCACCGTGCGCGACCGCCTGTCGGGCGATATGTGGAAAGTCGTCAACGATCTGCTGAAGGACGCAAGGCTGCGGCTGGAAAGCCGCACGGGCGACGTCGATTGGCTGTTCGAAGGTGTGGACCACGTCATCGGCGTGTGCGCGGCGTTCCACGGCATGGCGGCCGAGAACATGACGCGCGGCTCGGGCTGGCGCTTCCTCGATCTCGGAAGGCGCATCGAGCGCGCGGTCTACAGCACGGCGATGATCCGCGACGTGTTCGCGGCGGCGGGCAGTCAAGGCGGCGAGCCGTGGCTGCGCCTGTTGCTCGAACTCGCCGACAGCTCGATCACCTATCGCACGCGCTACATGGCGGCGATCCAGCCCGCCCCGGTCGTCGATCTCGTGCTGTGCGACGAGACGAACCCGCGCTCGGTCGCGTTCCAATTGCGCGCCGTCGCCGAACATCTCGATGCGCTGCCCCAGCGCGCCAGCCGGCCCTTGTCGCTGCCCGAACAGAAAATCGCGCGCGGCGCCATCTCCGCGATCGAGCTCTTCGACGTCGAGCGTTTGTCGTCGATCGTCGATCGGGAGGCGGTCGCCTCGCTCGACGAGTTGCTGGGCGCCACGGCGACGCGGCTGTCGGATCTGTCGGAGGCGATCACGCGCGCCTATTTCAGCCATGTCACGACGCTGCGCGCGATCGGCTACGAATCCATGACGGGGCCGGAGGGGCAGGCGTGATCTACGACGTCGTGCACCGGACGACCTATCGCTACGCTTCGGCGGTGGACGTGTCGTATCACACGCTGCGGCTCACACCGCGCGAATTGCCGTATCAGCGCGTGTTGCGCAGCGCCGTGATCGCCACGCCGGCACCGTTGCGCATCGCCGATCGCGTCGATTGGTTCGGCAACAAGGTAAGCCATATCTCGCTGGAGGAGCCGCACGACGAATTGGTCGTCGACGCGCGCTCGGTCGTCGACGTCGCCTATCCCCCGCCGCCCGACGCGGCGAAGACGCCTTCGTGGGAAAGCGTGCGCGACGCGCTCGACGGCGGCGGCTTGCCGGTCGAATGGGCGGCGTCGGAGTTCACGCGCGAATCCCCGATGGCGCTGATCGACGACACGATCCGCCAATACGCGGCACCGTCCTTCCCGAAAGCCCGACCGATCTTCGCGTGCGTGCTCGATTTGAATTCGCGCATCAAGCGCGACTTCGTGTTCGATCCGCGCGCCACGGGTGTCGCCACGCCGGTCGAACAGGTGATGCGCCTGCGCCGGGGCGTGTGTCAGGATTTCGCGCATGTGATGATCGCGTGCCTGCGCGCGATGGGCCTCGCCGCGCGCTACGTGTCGGGCTATGTGCGCACCTATCCGCCGCCGGGCCAAAAGCGGCGCGTGGGCGCCGATGCCAGCCATGCCTGGGTTTCGGTATGGGTGCCGGGGACGGGCTGGATCGACGTCGATCCGACCAACGACCTGGTCGTGAAGGACGAGCATGTCGTGGTCGGCTGGGGCCGCGACTATTCGGACATCTCGCCGATCCGCGGCGTGATTCTGGGCGGCGGCGCGCACGAACTCGACGTCTCGGTCGATCTCGCGCCGAGCGACCCGTCAGCCGAGGCGAAAGAAGACTGATAGGTTGTTGGCGGGTTGGGCGACGATGTCCGGCGCGCCGAAGCCCGCGCGGCGGGCGAGGGCGGCGACCGCATCGAGGTCGCGCACGCCCCATTCGGGGTTGCGCGCTTTGAGCGAGGCGTCGAAATCGGCGTTGGACGGCGCCGTGTGCCGGCCGTCGCGCATGAACGGCCCGTAGAGATGCAGGATCCCGCCGGGGAACAAGGTGCGCGCGGCCCCGGCGATCAGCCCTTCGGCGGCGCGCCACGGCGCGATGTGGATCATGTTGGCGCACAAAATCGCGTCGGCCGTGGCGACGGGCCATTTTGGCGCGCACGCGTCCAGATCGATCGGCGCTTTGACGTTTGTCAGGTTTTCGGCGGCGATCCACGCGGCGATCGAGGCGCGGTTTTCCGGGTCCGGATCGCTGGGACGAAACGTCAGGCGCGGCAGCGCGCGCGCGAAATGCACGACATGCTCGCCCGTGCCGCTGGCGATCTCCAGCACCGTGCCCGATTCGGGCAATCGGCTGCGCAGAACGTCGAGAATGGGCGCGCGATTGCGTTGCGCGGCGGGGGCGTGTTTTCGGGCGTCTGTCATGGGGAAGGCACGATACTTCGGGCTTGAAGCGACCGCTAGCCGCGTCGATACTCGCCCCCAGCGTAACGAAAAACAGGGAGTTCCCCTCGATGAAGCGTCGTCACCTTCTGACCGGCGTGGCCGGTGCGGCCACCGCCGGCCTCGCGGCCCCCGCTTTGTCCCAAGGGCGCATCGAATGGCGCATGGTCACGCTGTGGCCGCGCAACCTGCCCGGCCCCGGCGTCGCCGCCCAAAAGGTCGCCGACCGTATCGGCGCCGTCACCGCAGGGCGCATCAATGTGCGCCTGTTCGCGGCCGGCGAAGTCGTGCCCCCGCCGGGCGCCTTCGACGCGGTCGCGGCCGGCACGGCTGACCTCTATCACGGCGTGCCCGCATTCTGGACGTCGAAATCGCCGGGCATCGGCTTCTTCGGTTCGTTCCCGTTCGGCATGACGGCGTTCGAACAGCAGGGCTGGATGATGCATGGCGGCGGCCAAGCGCTGTACGACGAGATCTACGGCCGCTTCGGCGTGAAGCCGTTCATCTGCGGCAATTCGGGCCCGCAATGGATGGGCTGGTTCCGCCGCGAGATCCGCTCGATCGACGATTTCCGCGGCCTTCGCTTCCGCACGACGGGCCTGGGCGCCGAGATGTTCCGCCGTGCGGGCGCGTCGGTCGTCTCGCTGCCGGGCGGGGAAATCTTCGGCGCGCTGCAATCGGGCGCCATCGACGCGGCCGAATTCATCGGGCCGTTCTCCGACGGGCCGCTCGGTTTCCATCAGGTCGCCAAAAACTACTATTACCCCGGCGTCCAGGAGCCTTCGTCGGCCGAGGAAATCGGCATCAACATGGCGCGCTGGAACGCGCTGCCCGACGATCTGAAGGCGGCGGTGCGTTTCGCCTGCCAATCGGTCGCCGAGGAAGTGACGACCGAATACGATGTGCGCCATCCGATCGCGCTTGCCGAGCTCGTCGCGCGCCACGGCGTCGTGCCGCGCGAGGCGCCGCGCGACCTGCTGATCGCCTTCGGCAACACGGCGGGCGAAATGCTGGCCGAGTTCCGCGCCCATCAGGACCCTATGGTCAAGCGTATCGCGGATAGCTACGCCGAGTTCCGCGTGCGCTCGCAGGCCTACATGATGCAAAGCTACGCGGGCAACTTCAACGCCCGCGCCCTGCCGATCCGCTGGGGCTGATCCGAACGCCGGCCGCCTCGCCATCGCGCGGGGCGGCCGGCAGTCCGGTGTTATGGGTCTTCTGGAAAAATTCGCGCGCGCGGTGGACGGCCTGAATGGTGCCGTCGGCGCTTTCGCGCGCTGGCTCGCGGCGCTGCTTGTGCTCGTGCAGTTCGTCGTCGTGATCTTGCGCTACGTCTACGGCTCCAGCTTCGTCTGGATGCAGGAAAGCGTCGTCTACGTCCACGCGACGCTGTTCATGCTGTCGATCGCCTATGTGCTGCTGATCGACGGCCATGTGCGCGTGGACATCTACTTCGCCCGCTGGTCCGCGCGCACGCGCGCGGCCGTCGATTTGACGGGCGTCGTGTTCGCGTTGCTGCCGTTTTGCGGTTTGATGATTTGGGCGAGCTGGCCTTACGTTGCCTCGTCTTGGCGCTTGGGCGAAGGGCCGATGGCGATGGGCGGATTGCCGTTCACGCCTGCCTTCAAATCCCTGATCCCGGCGATGGCCGTGCTGTTGGCATTGCAAGGCCTCGCGATGGCTGCGCGCGCGATCCTCGTGCTCGGCGGCCGCGCGCCGACCCATCTGCCCGGCAAGACCGAGGTCGAGCAAGCATGAACTCGGCGCCCGCGACGATCCTCGATCTCGCCATGCTGGTCGTGTTGTGCGTCGCGATCATGGCCGGCGTGCCGGTCGTGTTCGTGCTGACGGGCACCGCCGTGCTGTTCGGCGTGCTCGGCATCGTGACCGGCGTTTTCGATCCTTTCCTGTTCGGCGCGCTCGCCCAGCGCGCCTTCGGCACGATGACCAGCGAGGTGCTGATCGCCATTCCGCTGTTCGTCTACATGGGGATCATGCTCGAGCGTTCGAAGATCGCCGTCGAATTGCTCGAGGCGATGGGCCGGCTGTTCGGCACCGTGCGCGGCGGGCTCGCCGTATCGGTCTCGATCGTCGGCGCGCTGCTCGCCGCTTCGACCGGCATCGTCGGCGCCACGGTCGTGACGATGGGATTGATCGCGTTGCCCGCGATGCTCCGGCGCGGCTACGACCCCGCCTTCGCGTGCGGCTCGGTCTGCGCGGCGGGTACGCTCGGCCAGATCATCCCGCCATCGACCGTGATGGTGATTCTGGGCGAGGTGCTGGCCGCCGCCTACCAGCAAGCGCAGCTCGCGCAAGGCAAGTTCTCGATCGAGACCGTCAGCGTGGGCGAGTTGTTCGCGGGGTCGATGGTCCCGGGTTTGATGCTTGCGGGCATCTACATTCTCTACCAGCTCGTCCTGTGCTGGTGGCGGCCCGAGGCGGGCCCCGCCATCCCCAAAAACGAAGCGGATAGCCTGACGGCCGCGCAAATCGCGCGTGCGCTCGTCCCGCCCATCGTGCTGATCGTCGCCGTGTTGGGTTCGATCCTGGGCGGCATCGCGACGCCGACCGAGGCCGCGTCGGTGGGGGCCGTCGGGGCCACGCTGCTCGCGGGGCTGCGGGCCCGCGAGGACAAGCCCTGGCCGATCTACGCCGCCGCGCTCGCTGCGGCCGGAATGGTCCTCCTCGGGGCCGTGTTCGACATGCGCTTGGGCCGGGCCAATCCGCCGCCGGGCGACGTCTACGCCATCTGGGCGGCTACCGGTTGCGCGTTCGTGCTCGCCTGGGGCATCGGCGTCGCGCTGTGGCGCACGTTCCGCACCCAGGTGCTGCACGGAACGGTGCGCACCACCGCCAACGTCACCGCGATGATCTTCGCCACGCTGATCGGTGCCACGGTCTATTCGCTCGTTTTCCGCGGGTTGGGCGGCGACGATATGATCCGCGACTTCCTCACCTCGCTGCCCGGCGGCAAGTGGGGCGCGTTGCTGGTCGTGCAGGCCGTCGTGTTCGTCCTTGGCTTTCCGCTCGATTTCGTCGAGATCGTCATCATCATGGTGCCGATCGTGGGGCCGATCCTGCTGCAGATGGACATCGATCCGATCTGGCTGGGCGTGCTGTTCGCCATGAACCTGCAGACCAGTTTCCTCACGCCGCCGTTGGGCCCGACGCTGTTCTATCTCCAAGGTGTCGTGCCGCCGTCGGTCAAGACGTCCGACATCTATCGCGGCGTCACGCCGTTCGTGATCCTTCAGGTGATCGGGCTCGCTCTCGTAATGGCGTTCCCGGCGCTCGCGACCTGGCTGCCGGGCAAGCTGTTCTGAACGCGTCTGCGCGGCGCAAATCGCCGCGGCGCGACTTCGTCACGAACGCAGTTTTCCCATGGCTTTGACATAGTCGGCCTTGGCCTGATCCTCGTGGCGGTGATGGCCTTCGCGCACGATCCAGTCGCCGCCGATCACCACGTCGCGCACCGGATTGGCGTTTCCGGCGAACAGCCAGGAATCGATCAGATGCTCGCCGTCGCGGCCCGTCAGCGCCGCGTGGTCGCGGTCGAGCACGACGAAATCGGCGCGCCAGCCTTTTTCCAAGCGCCCGGTCTTGCGCCCGCCGGCTTGCGCGCCGCCGATCACGGCGTGGTCGAGCAGGAAGCCGCCGGTCGAGCCGCCCGCCGCGCGCGAGACGACGTTGCGCTGGCCGCGCGTCAAGCGCAGCCCGTATTCCAGCCAGCGCAGTTCTTCGACCGGGCTGGTGCAGACGTTCGAATCCGTGCCCACGCCGATGCGCCCGCCTTGGGCGAAGAACTCGGGCAGCGGGAAAATCCCGTCGCCGAGATTGGCTTCGGTCGTCGGGCAGATCCCGGCGATGGCGCCGCTCTTGGCGATCAGCGCCACTTCGCCGGGCGTGGCATGCGTCGCGTGAACCAGGCACCAGCTTTCGTCGACGGCGGCGTTGGCGTAGAGCCAATCGATCGGCGTCGTGCCCGACCACGCCTTGCAATCAGCGACTTCCTTGGGTTGCTCCGAGATATGGATATGGATCGGCGCGGTCTTGTCGAATTTGCGCGCCAGTTCGATCGCGCGCGCCAGATCGGCGGGCGGCACGGCGCGCAGCGAATGCGGCGCGATGCCCACGCGCACATTGGGATCGTTGCGATGGCGACGCGCGAGGCGTTCGTAAAGATCGTTGAACACGTCTTCGGGAATGGTGAAACGCCGTTGGCCTGGCGTCGGCGGCTTGGCACCGAAACCGCTGGTCCGGTAGACGACGGGCAGGATCGTGATTCCGATACCGGCCGCCGAGGCCGACGCGATCAGGCGGTCGGACATTTCGGTCACGGTTTCGTAAGGCTGGCCCTTCGGATCGGCGTGGACGTAATGGAATTCGGCGATCGAGGTGAAGCCGTGCTTCACGAGCTCGACGTAAAGCTGGGTCGCGACCGCTTCGAGTTCGCGGGGACCGAGCTTAGCGAGAAAGGCATACATCACCTCGCGCCACGACCAGAAATCGTCCTCGCCTGGCCGCGCGGTTTCGCCCAAACCCGCCATCGCGCGCTGGAAGGCGTGCGAATGCAGATCGCCCATCCCGCCGACGACGGCGCCGTTCAGCAATTCGGCATCGCCGCGCTTCATGCCCGCCTGAACATTCGTCAAATATCCGGCGGCATCGACGTCGAAAACCACATCGTCGGCCCAGCCTTGCGGCAAGCGGGCGCGGGGGGCGAAAAATGTCGGCATGGCCATCGTTCCTGGGGCTATTCTTGACGCCGTTTATAGGAGCATAAACGCGGCATGGCGACACTTTACGAAAACGCGGATTTTGCGACGCTGGCCGGGCCCGACTATGGCGCGATCCGCGACGGCGCGATGCTGGTCGACAAGGGCCGCATTGTCTGGATCGGCAAACGCGACGACGCCCCCGACACCGAAACGCGCGTCGATTTGGGCGGGGGCTGGGTTCTGCCGGGCTTCGTCGATTGCCACACGCATCTGGTGTTCGGCGGCGACCGCGCGGACGAGTTCGAAAAGCGCCTCAATGGCGTGTCTTACGAGGAGATCGCGCGCGCGGGCGGCGGTATCCGCTCGACCGTCGCCAAAACGCGCGCCGCGAGTTTCGACGAATTGTTCGAAAGTGCGGCGCGAAGGCTCGACTACATGGCCGATCGCGGTGTGACGACGGTCGAAATCAAATCGGGCTACGGCCTCGATCTCGAAAACGAGATGAAGCAGCTCGCCGTGGCACGAGCACTCGGTGAGCGCTTGGGCGTGCGGGTGCGCACCACCTTTTTGGGCTTGCACGCCGTTCCGCCCGAATATGCCGGCCGCCAGGCCGAGTACGCGAAGCTGGTCGTGGGCATGATTCCCGAAATCGCGCGCTCGGGTTTGGCCGATGCGGTCGACGCCTTCGCGGAATCGATCGGCTTCACCAACGACGAAACGCGCGCCGTGTTCGACGCGGCCAAGGCGCATGGTCTGCCGGTGAAGCTGCATGCCGAACAGCTGACCAACCAGCATGGTGCCGCATTGGTCGCGTCCTATGCCGGGTTGTCGGCCGATCATCTCGAACATCTCGACGAGGCCGGAATCGCGACCATGGCGATGGCGGGCACGGTCGCCGTGCTGCTGCCGGCCGCCTATTATTTCCTGCGCGACACCAAGCTGCCGCCGATCGACGCGATCCGCAAAGGCGGGGTGAAGATGGCGCTCGCCAGCGACTGCAATCCGGGCACGGCGCCCGCTTTCGATCCGCGCGTGGTGCTGAATATGGGCTGCACCGTGTTCCGCATGACGCCGGAGGAAGCGATCGCCGGCTATACGCGCGAAGGGGCGCGGGCACTCGGCTTGCAAAACGAGTGCGGCACGCTGGAAGCGGGCAAAGCCGCCGATTTCTGCGTCTGGGATATCGAACGTCCGGCGGATTTGGTCTATTGGATCGGCGGGCCCGGCCCGCAACGCGTGTTCAGGAACGGCGAAGAATGAGCGAGATTTTCGATTTCACGCCGGGCAACTCGCCCGTGCTGGTCAGCGTGCCCCATGCCGGCACGCATATTCCCGAAGCGCTGGCCAAGCGCATGACCGATCACGCGTTGACGCTGCCCGACACCGATTGGCACGTCGAAAAACTCTATGCGGCCGCGCCGTCGCTGGGAGCGGGGCTGATCGTCGCGCGCCAGTCGCGCTACGTGATCGACCTCAACCGCGATCCGACGGGCACGCCGCTTTATCCGGGGGCGGACAATACCGAGCTGTGCCCGCTTAGCACGTTCGGAAAGGCGCCGGTCTACAAACCGGGCCAGGAACCGGACGCGGCCGAAGTTCAAGAGCGCGTCGCGCGCGACTGGAAGCCCTATCACGCCGCGCTGGAAAGCGAGCTTGCGCGGCTTAAAGCCAAATTCGGCTATGCGATTTTGTGGGACGGGCATTCCATCCCGTCGCAAGTACCGCGTTTCTTCGAAGGGCGCTTGCCCGACCTCAATCTCGGCACCGCGTCGGGCGCCTCGGCCGATGCGGGTTTGACCGAAGCCGCGCGCGCGGCGCTGGATGGGCCGGGGATGAGCCTCGTCCTCAATGGGCGTTTCAAAGGCGGCTATATCACCCGCCGTTACGGCCGCCCGGCGGACGGCATCCATGCGCTCCAGCTCGAAAAAGCACTGATCGCCTACATGGAAGAAGACCCGCCCTATCGCTGGGTGCCCGCGCGCGGGGCCGCGATGATCGAGCGCGTCGGCCGCACGCTGAAGGCGCTGCTGGCTTGGAAGCCGGCGTAACCTAACCGCAGCGCGACGCGGGGAAGCGCACCGTCGCGGTGGTGCCGCGATTGGGCGCGCTTTCGATCGACAACGTGCCGCCATGCAGTTCGACGAGTTTGCGGCTGAGCGGCAGGCCGAGGCCGGTTCCTTCGAAGCGGCGCGCCATCGCGCTGTCGATCTGCCCGAACGGCTCCAGCGCGCGCGGAATATCCTGCGGCCGCATGCCGATGCCGGTATCGATGACGCTGACCGCCACGCCGCCATCCGCCTCCATTGCCGCGACGATGCGCACGCGCCCGCCCGGCGGCGTGAACTTCACCGCGTTGGACAACAGGTTCAGAACGATCTGACGCACGCGCTGTTCGTCCGCCGTCAGCAGCGGCACGTCCGCGCCCACGTCGATGGTGACGCGCACCTGCGCCGCTTGCGCGCGCGGCGCCATCAATCGCGCGCAGGATGCGAGCGTGCCGTTGAGGTCGATCGGCATCTCGCGCAGTTCGACTTTGCCCGCTTCCGCCTTCGAGATATCCAGGATGTCGTTGATGACCTGCAGCAGATGCGTGCCGGAGGAATGGATGTCCCTGGCATAGTCGACGTAACGCTGTTCGCCGATCGGGCCGAAAAGCTGGTTATGGATGATCTCCGAAAATCCGATCACGGCGTTGAGCGGCGTGCGCAACTCGTGGCTCATATTGGCGAGGAATTCCGACTTCGTCCGGCTGGCGATTTCGGCGATTTCCTTCGCCTCGCGCAAGGCATCTTCGGCGTGTTTGCGCTCGGTCAGATCGTTGAACAAGGTGACCCATCCGCCGCCGGGCAAGGCGGTGCGCCGCGTGACGATATAGCGCCCGTTCGGCCGCCAGCCTTCGTCCGAATAGGGCTCCGGCTGCGTCGCGCGCGCGATGCGGCGCGCGATCTCGGCGTCCTCGTCGGCAATCGGGCCGAAATCGCCGCGCCGTATCTGGAAGCGGATCGATTCGTCGAAGGTCATGCCGACGCGCATGCCGTCGGGCGGCGCATCCAGCAATTGGCGCGCGCGATCGTTCCAAGCGATCAGCACGCGATTGTGATCGTAGACGACGATGCCTTCGTCGATCGATTCGAATGTGCTCGCCAGGATATGCGCCTGACGGTCGATTTCGGTCTGGCGATCGCGGGCCTGCGTCACGTCGTTCAGCGTGATGGCGAAGCCGCCGTCGGGCAAACGCTGGTCGCGGATCTGCAGCACGCGCCCGCCGCCCAGCCGCGTTTCGAATATCTTGTCGCCGGGCATGCGGTGCTCGGCCAGGCGCGCTTCGAGCCACACATGGCGCGGCAAGCCGCCCATGAACGCGAGGCCGTTTTCGATCTGCGCCTCAAGCACGTCGCGGAACGTGGCGCCGACGCCGATATGCGCGGGCAGATCGATCAAACGGCGATAGGCGGCGTTGTGCAGGATCAACCGGTCGTCGGCGTCGTAGATTCCCACGCCGGTCGACAAGCCGTCGATCGCGCGCAGCAGGCGCTCCTCGTCCTCGCGCCGATTCCAATCGCGGGCGAGCGCGGTCCCTTGCGCCTCGGCTTCCGTCACGTCGAGATACATGACGATTTGCCCGCCCTCGGGCAGCGGGCGCGCCGCGACTTCGATCGTGCGCCCGTGATGGAAACGGCGGCGATAGGTGAATCCGTTGCGCGCTTCCATCATCGCCATGCGCGATTTGATCGCCGCTTCGCGCGTGACCGGATCGGGTTCCGATAGGGCGGCGAGATGCCTGATCGCATCGGCGACGGAGTCGCCCGGCTTGCTGAACCCGTCGGGCAGGCCCAGCAGCCGGTGATAGGCGGTGTTGACGGCGACGATCTTGAGATCGTCGTCGAGGATCATCAAGGCGGCGGGCAGCGCGTCGAGGATTTTGTCCATCGCTCGACCGCTCCCCCGTTCGGTCAGTAACGGACCAAGGATTCGAATGCCACGGGCAGGCGCTTGCGCCCTTCGAGGAATGTGAGCTCGATGAGGCACGCGGCGCCGCGCACGTCGGCCCCTGTTTTTTGCAGCAACGAGATCGCCGCCGCAAGCGTGCCGCCGGTCGCCAGCACGTCGTCCAATACGACGACGCGCGTTCCCTTCGGCACGGCGTTTTCCTGTACCTCGATCGTGTCCTCGCCGTATTCCAGGGCGTAGGTATGGGGCACGGTGGGGCCCGGCAGCTTGCCGCGCTTGCGGACCATCAGGAAGCCGATCCCCAGGCGCAGCGCGAGCGGGGCGGTCACCAGAAAGCCCCGGCTTTCGATCCCGGCCAGCAATTGCGGTTTATGGGGCGCCACGACGTCGGCCAGGCGATCGATCGTCGCCTTCCAGGCGCCCGCGTCGGCCAGAAGCGGGGAAATGTCGCGGAACAGGATGCCGGGCTTGGGGAAGTCGGGCACGTCGCGGATATGGGTTTTCAGATCCATGCGGGCGTTCTCGTTGCGAGGTTGAGTAAGCCCAATACGGGGCAAAAGCCGGGCCGTCCATCCCAAAATCGCCGATACGCCGTCCGGCGACCTTGCTAATCTGGCTTCAACAAAACGGGACGGGGGCTCCATGGCAGAGGCGGTTCCGGCTTCGGCGCGCGCGGTTATCGTGGGCGGCGGCATTGCCGGTTGTTCGGTTGCGTATCATCTGGCGAAGCTCGGCTGGAAGGACATCGTCCTGGTCGAGCGCGCCCGCCTCACCGCCGGGACGACCTGGCACGCCGCGGGGCTGGTCGGCGCCATGCGCCCCAACCGCGCGCTGACGGCGATGAGCAAATACGGCATCGATCTCTATTCGAAGCTGGAAGCGGAAACCGGCCAAGCGACCGGCTGGAAGAACTGCGGATCGGTCAATGTGGCCCGCACGCCCGAACGCGTCGTCGCGTTCAAGCGCCAAGTGGCACTCGCCAAGGGTTTCGGCGTCGATATTCAGGAAATCAGCCCCGACGAAGCGGGCAAGCTGTGGCCGCTGATGCGCACCGACGATTTGCAGGGCGCGATCTGGCTGCCGGGCGACGGCAAGGCGAATCCCGCCGATCTGTGCATGGCGTTGGCAAAGGGTGCCCGCCAAATGGGCGCCAAGCTGTTCGAAGGTGTCGCGGTCACGGGTTTCGAGCGCGCGAACGGCGCCATCGTCGCCGTGCAGACCGATCAGGGCCGGATCGCGGCCGACGTCGTCGTGCTTGCTTGTGGGCAATGGACGCGCCAAGTCGGCGAGCAGCTGGGTGTGGCGGTGCCGCTGCATTCGGCCGAACACTTTTACATCGTCACCAAGAAGATCGCGGGTGTGACGCCCGACCTGCCGGTGATGCGCGATCCCGACGGCTATATCTATTACAAAGAAGAAGTCGGCGGTTTGGTGATGGGCGGGTTCGAGCCGGTCGCCAAACCTTGGGGCATGGACGGCGTGCCCGAGGATTTCGCCTTCCAGCTTCTGCCCGAGGATTGGGACCAGTTCCAAATCCTGATGGAGAACGCGCTCCACCGCACGCCGTGCCTGGAAACCGCCGAAGTGCGCCAATTGCTGAACGGGCCCGAAAGCTTCACGCCCGACGGCAATTTCATCCTGGGCGAAGCGCCGGGCTTGCGCGGGCTTTACGTCTGCGCGGGGTTCAACTCGGCGGGCATCGCCAATGCCGGCGGCGCGGGGCGGTTGACCGCCGAATGGATCGCGGGCGGCGAGGCGCCGATGGATTTGGCGGATGTCGATATCCGCCGCTTCGCCGATTTCCAGGCGAATGGCCGCTTCTTGCGCGAGCGCACGGTCGAAAGCCTGGGCCTGCATTACGTGATGCGCTGGCCGCGCATGGAATTGGAAAGTGCCCGGCCGCTGCGCCGCTCGCCGCTTTACGATCGCCTCGCCGCCAACGGGGCGCGCTTCGGTTCCAAAATGGGGTGGGAGCGCGCGAATTACTTTGCGCCGCTGGACGCGAAGATTCCTTACGCGTGGACGCCCAATTGGCTGCCCTATACGCGCAAAGAACAAGAGGCGGCGCGCAATGGCGTGGGCATCATCGATCAGGCGAGCTTCGCCAAGATCCTGGTTCAAGGCCGCGATGCGGCCGCCTATCTGCAACGCATCTGTGCCAACGACATCGACGTCACACCCGGCCGCTCGGTCTATACGGCGTTGCTGAACGAGCGCGGCGGCTTCGAAAGCGACGTGACGATCGCGCGGCTGGCGGAGGACAAATTCCTCTATATCACCGGCTCGGCGCAGCTCACGCGCGATCTCGATTGGCTTGGCCGCCAGATCGGCGATCAATTCGTGACGTTGACCGACGCGACGGTGACATGGACGACGCTGTCGTTGATCGGGCCGGGGGCGGAAGCCGCGTTGGCGAAGATCAGCCCGCGTTTGCCCAAGCTCGGCAATGGCGAAGTCCGCACGATCGACGTCGGCCTTGCGCGCGTGTTGGCGACCCCGATGAGCTATGTCGGGGCACCCGGCGTTGAAATGCTCGTCCCCACCGAATACGCCGCGGGCGTCTATGACGAACTCAAATCCGCCACGCAAGCGATCGTCGATATCGGCTATTACGCGCTCGACGCCATGCGCATCGAAGCGGGGCGGCGCGCTTTCGGGCCCGAATTGGGCCCGGACGAAACGCCGGTCGAAGCGGGCTTGCTGCACGCCGTCGCCTTCGACAAGCCGGGCGGGTTCCTGGGTCGCGAGGCTTTGCTCGCCAAGCGCGAAGCGGGTGTCGCCAAGCGCCTCTGCCTCTTCGCGCTGGAAGACGCCGGCGATTGGTGTTGGGGCGGCGAAGGCATTCTCGCCAACGGCCGGCCGGCGGGCGAAATCTCCTCGGCCGGGTGGAGCACCGTGCTGGGCCGATGTGTGGCCATGGGCTATGTCCGCGCAAAGGAGAATTTCGATCGCGCGACGATGCTGTCGTGGAATTACGAGATCGATATCGCGGGCAAGATCGTCAAAGCGAAGGCGCTGCCCCGCGCGCCCTATCCGCCCAAATAAGCCGCCAAAGAAAAAGGCGGGTGCCGCGGCACCCGCCTTTGATGCTTCGCGTCTCGCGTCCGCTTAGCGGACGAAGAGATGCACTTCGTTGGCCTGCGCCTGGTTCGACGTGGTCGAAGACAGCGTCACGCGCTGGGCGGGCAGGCCCATATCGGCGAGGCTGCGCATCACCGTTTCGGCCTGGCGGCGCGCGGTGGTGGCGGCCAGCGCCGCTTGGCTTTGACCGCCGCGCGAGGGCGCGACCGCGACGAGATCGAAATTCGCCGTCGGACTGCGCTCCAGCGCGCGGCTGACGGCGGTGTAGAGCGCCTGCTCGTAAGCCGGGTTGGCGCGATCGAAGCGGATCACCATCAGCGGGCGGCGGCCGGCGGCGGCTTGCGCGGGGTTGCCGGCCTGCGGCGCGGCGCCGGGCGCCACACCCAGGATGGCCGGGCTGCCGTCGGGCGGCGACACGTTGGTGAAGGCGCGGTTGTTGAGGCCGGTGCCGAACAATTCGCCGTTGCGGATGGCGAGCGACAGCGCCGTCAGGTTCGAACGCTCACGGCCGATATACGTCGACTGGCGGCCGATATCCTCGTTGAGCTCGTTCAGCAGGCGGTCGATCGACACGACGGTGCGGTTCACCTCGTCCTCGACCGTCGCCAGCTGGCGATGATCGTCTTCGACGGCGCCCGATAGCGAATAGGCGGCGCGGGTCGAGTCGAGCAGGAAGGCGGCCATCGCCGCGTCGGCCGAAACCTGGCTCGACATCTGCGACATGCGGCCGATTTCGGCCGACATGCGGTCGAGCTCGGCGGCGGCGGTGTTCCACTGGCTTTGCAGGATGGGGTTGCCCGGCGTCGTGCCGACCTGAAGGCGCGCATTGATGCCCGCGACGGTCGAGAAATAACGCTGCGACGTGGAAATCGCGTCGCCGCGCATCTGCTGGATCGCGGCAGCGCGCTGCTGCACGGCACCCTGGAGATTCTGGACTTCGCCGCGCAATTGCTGCGCGCGCTGGCCGACGGCGGTGGATTGGCCCGCCGGCAGGCGGCCCGTATCCGGCGTCGCGGCGATCGCGGCGGCACTGGTCGAGGTCATCGCGCGCTGTTCGGCGGCCGAGGGCGGAATTTCCTGGCGCACGATCGGGCCGTCGCTCGACCGTGCGGGTTCGGACCCGCCCATCGAGGGCCAAAGCGCCTCGGTCATGTAGTTGCAGCCGCTGAGCCCCAAGGCGAGCGTGCCCACGGCAAGAAGGCGGGCACCGCGGCGACGCGTGGAGGTGGCGAGGGGCAGGCGCATAACGGTCATGGCCGATATAATCGTTAGTTAGATGCGATCCGCCACGCGTTGGAAGCGCCACGGAACCAGTTAAGCCTCCACGGCGCCTTGCGAACGCGATGCCATCGGATGAGGGCCGCTTCATACGCAAACGCCGTTGCACGGATTCTCAGGACCGGACATCCCAAGTCACCGGCGGGGGATCGTAACCAAGCGTCAAGACGCACACAAGTTTGAATTTATAACGGTTTTCCACAGGCTTGACCGCATTTCGGGCGGGATTTTGACGGCGGTCGCCGGACAGTCGTTTAGCGCTTGCGGTAGGGGGGCGAATCACCTAGTGTCCCGGCCCGTTTCCCAGGGGATACCCCGGCGAAACGACAGCGCGGCCGTAGCTCAACTGGATAGAGCATCTGACTACGGATCAGAAGGTTAGGGGTTCGAATCCCTTCGGCCGCGCCATTTCCACCAGCGTCTCCTCCAGCCGTTTTCCGCGCCCCGCGACATCGCCGATGTCGGCGATCATTCGGGCTTCGTGTCTGCCCAGGTGAGCAGCGCGTCGAGAACGGGGCAGAGTTCCTGGCCCCATTCGGTCAGCGCGTATTCGACCTTCGGCGGCACTTGCGGATAGACGACGCGGCGCACGAGTCCGTCCGCTTCCAACGCGCGCAATTGCTGGGTCAGCATTTTCTGCGACACGGTCGGAATCGCGCGTTCCAATTCGGAGAAACGTTTGATCTTGCCGTCGAACAGATGGAACAGGATCACCAGCTTCCAGCGGCCTTCCAATTTGCCCAGCGCCGTCTCGACGCCGGCGGCGGCCGCATCGGGCGTGGGATAGCGCACCGAACTTTCCGGTAAGTCCCTTACTTTTTCGTCGGTTCTTGTCATCGCGCGAGCCTACGCCCAGCTTCCGGGTCTCACAAGCGAGGGACCGATGGAGCGCAACTACAAGATCGATACGACGGAATTCGAGGGCAAGCGCGTCGCCGTCACCGGCGGCACGCAAGGGGCGGGGGCGGCGATCGTCGCGCGCCTGCAGGCGGGCGGGGCGCGTGTGGCGACGTGCGCGCGCAAAATGCCCGAAGGCGGTGACACGAAAGGCGCGTTATTCGTGACCGCAGATATGGCCACGCCGGAAGGCGTTGCCGACTTCGCCGACGCGGTGAACGCGGAATTCGGCGGCGTGGATATTCTTGTGCATTGCGTGGGCGGCTCGTCCACGCCCGGCGGCGGGTTCCGCGCGGCGAGCGAGGAATTCTGGCGCCGCGATTTCGATATCAATCTGATGGCGCCCGTGCGGCTCGATCGGTTGCTCGTGCCCGGCATGATCGAACGCAAAGCGGGCGCCATCGTCCATGTCGCGTCGATCCAGCGCCGCTTGCCGCTGCACGATTCGACCACGCCCTACGCCGCCGCCAAAGCCGCCTTGGCGAGCTACAGCAAATCGCTGTCGAAGGAACTGGGCCCGCTTGGCGTGCGCGTGAACACCGTCTCGCCCGGCTGGATCATGACCGACGCGTCGGAACGCTTTGTGCAGCGCCTCGCCGCCAGCGGCGGCACCGACGAAGCCACCGCGCGCCAGAACGTCATGGCCGCGCTCGGCGGCATTCCGATCGGCCGGCCGGCTTGGCCGGCGGAGGTGGCCGAACTCGTCGCATTCCTGGTCTCGGCGCGCGCCGCGTCGATCCATGGCGCCGATTACGTGATCGACGGCGGCACGGTTCCGACCGTGTAACGGGGGTAACCGGAATTGATTGACTAGGAAACCATCCAGATATAGTTTCCTAGTCAATCACTGGAGCCGCCATGCCCAAACAGACCGCGATATCCGCTCTGGAAGACCATTACGGCTTCCATTTGCGCGTCGTTTCCAACGCCGTGTCGCATGAATTCGCGCGCAAAGTGGCGGCGCAAGGTGTGACCGTCGCCGAATGGGCGTGCTTGCGTGTGCTGTACGATGCCGCACCCGCGGCGCCCTCCGCCCTCGCCGCGCGCATGGGCATGACCAAGGGCGCCATCACCAAACTCGCCCAGCGTTTGATCGCCAAGGACTTCGTCGCACGCGACGCCGATCCCGGCGACGGCCGCGCGCAGTTCCTGGCGCTGACGGCGAAGGGCCGCGCAATCGTCCCCAAACTCGCGAAACTCGCCGACGCGAACGACGTGGCGTTTTTCGATGTGCTCGCCGCCGCCGAACGCGAAACGCTCGGCCGCATTTTGAAGAAACTGACCGATCGCCACGCGCTGAAGGGCGTGGCGGCGGATTGAAGGAGAAGCGTCGTGGACGCGCAGAAGAAAGCCCTCGCCGAAAAATGCCTCGCCGCTGCCTACGACAAGTCGATGGCGTTTCCGCAAATCGTCGGCGCTTTGATCGGGGCGGGCTTCGACGGCTACGCGATCGATTGTCGCGCCGGGACCGCGACCTATTATCTTCCCGATGGCGATTGCGCGACGATCCCGCTGCCGCATGGCGGTGCGCCCGTCGCGGCGGCGTTCGATGCCGCCGGGATCGCCGCCCAGATCAAATGGGCGCAAGCCAATCCGCCGGATTATTCCTACGCCGCGTTCTGCGCGAACGTTACGGCACGGGGCTGTGCGGGCTATCTCGTCTCGTTCCTGGGCAAGCGCGTGCTCTATTTCGGCCGCACGGGCGAAACGCATACCGAGCATTTCCCGAAATAAGACCGACGACGCGCCGGCCGCCATGCGCCAAATCGTCGGCGCAAGGTGCGACGCCTTTCACATGATCTTCTCGAATAGAAATCCTTCCCCGAAAGAACCGTCGGCAGTGGGGTGATTCGGGTCGGGATGGCGATCGTTGAAAAACTGAATGATCTTGAACCCGCATTTGTTGACGTAGAAGTGGATGTTTCGTTTCTCGAAATACGGGGTGTAGGTCCGCCATGCGCGGGTCGTCGGATATCGTTTTTCGATGGCGCACCAAGCCTTGTGACCGAACCCGCCGCCCTCCTGGCCACGTTTCAGGAAAAATAGATCGAGCGTGTTGCGACGGGTCTTTTCATCGATGGTAAGCACCGCGCCGCCGATCTTTTCGCCGCCGCGAAGGATATGCAGAGTGACGGCGCCGAAGGCGTTCATCGACGCGTCGAGATCCGCGTCCGACGGAATGGGCCCGTCCGGGGGTTCTTCAAGTTCGTTGATGGCCGCAACGGCGAAGGCTTCTTGCAGGTCCTTTTTGAAATTCGCGATATCGCGCGCATCGGCTATCGCAAGGCTAATCGTCGTGTCGGTCATGTCGTTCTCGTGGGAATGTGCCGTACGTCCGCAAGTCGAATGGCGGCCTGAGCGAGTTTTCGAGCGCGTATCCGCTTTGGCGGAAGGCCATATAGCGATGCCAACCGCCATATTCTTCCAAAAAATCGCGTGGCGCGCGCCTCGTTCACGGCATGGGCGTCGCTCCAATGAAAAAGGCCGGTGCGGTCACCCGCACCGGCCTTCGTCTCGAAGTGCTTCAGCGAAACGACTAGCGCGCGGCGCGGATCGTCTTGCCCCAACGGTCGACTTCCGCCGCGACGAACGTGCCGAGCCACGCGCTCGTGCGTTCGTTGCCTTCGGGCAGCACGCCGCCCAGATCGAGCAGGCGCTTGCGCGAGTTGGCGTCGTCCAGCGCCTTCGACAGGGCGTCGTTCAGCCTGGCGACGATCGGGGCGGGCGTGCCCTTGGGCGCGAACAGCGCGTTCCAGGCGCTGACCTCGTATTCCGGCATGCCGGCTTCCTTGGTCGTCGGCACGTCGGGCAGCGCGGGCGAGCGCGTCGGCGTGGCGATCGCGTAGGCGCGAATGGCGCCCGCCTGGATCTGCGTGACCAGGTTGACGATCTGGTCGCACGCGTAATCGACCTTGCCGCCGACGAGGTCGTTCAGCACCGGGCCCGTGCCCGTGTAGGGAACGCGCGTCGGCTTCGTGCCGAGCTGCACATGCAGCAGCGTGCAGGTCGTGTGCGAGACCGAGCCCACGCCCGCATTGGCTTCGTTGAGCTTGTCCTGGCCCGCCTTCAGACGGTCGGCAAACTCCTTCAGGTTCGACGCCGGGAAGTCTTTGCGCGCGACGATCACGATCGGCGTGCCGGCGGCCATGCCGATCGGCTCGAAGTCCGTGACCGGGTTGTAACGGATGTTGGGATAAAGGGCCGGGGCGGCGCCATGCGTGCCCATATGGCCCATCATGATCGTGTAGCCGTCGTTGACGGCTTCCTTGCCGCGCGTGATGCCGGTCGTACCGCCCGCACCGGCGATGTTTTCGATCACCAGCTGCTGGCCCAGCGTCTTCGACATGCTTTCGCCGACAATGCGCGCGATCACGTCGGTCGGGCCGCCGGCGGCGAAGGGCACGATCACGGTGATCGGCTTGGTCGGATATTGCTGGGCCGACGCAGCACCGGCCATCAAGGCCAGGGCGGCGGCGAATGCGAGAGCTTTCTTCATCTGCTTTTCCTCCTTCGATTGTCGAAACGGGCGCGGAATTGTCCGGGGGGACGCGCCCGGCCTTGACGTCACTCGGTGAAGACTTGGTCGCGGCTTTTGCTCACCGACGGCAGTACCGCGATGACGACCACGATCACCGCGACGGCCAGCATGCCCGCCGCGATCGGGTTGTAGACGAAAGTCATGAAGTCGCCGCGCGCCAGGATCATCGCTTGGCGCAGCTTCTCCTCCATCAACCGGCCGAGCACGTAGCCCAGCAGCAAGGGCGCCGGCTCAAAGCCGAACTTGTAGAGGACGTAGCCCGCGAAGCCGAAAAAGGCGGTGAACAACACGTCCTGCGGCGAGTTGTTGATCGAGTAGATGCCGATGCAGCAGAACACCATGATCGCCGGGAACATCAGGCGATAGGGCACTTTCAGCAGGCGCACCCACAGCCCGATCAGCGGCAGGTTGATGACCAGCAGCAGAAAGTTGCCGACCCACATCGACGCGATCATGCCCCAGAACAGGTCGGGGCTTTTCGACATGACCAGCGGGCCCGGAATGATGCCGTGGATGGTCATCGCTCCCACCATCAGCGCCATCACGGCGTTGGGCGGAATGCCGAGTGTGAGCAGCGGAATGAACGAGGTTTGCGCGCCCGCGTTGTTGGCGCTTTCGGGGCCGGCCACGCCTTCGATGGCGCCGCGGCCGAAGCGCGACGGGTCCTTGGCGAGCTTCTTTTCGACCGTGTAAGACGCGAACGGGCCCAGCACCGCGCCGTTGCCCGGCAGAATGCCCAGCGCCCCGCCGATCGCCGTGCCGCGCAACACCGGCGCGATGCAGCGCTTGATGTCGTCCATATTCGGCAGCAGACGGCCGATCTTGCCGCGCGTCACGTCGCGCGCTTCCGGGTTCTCGATGTTGCGCAGGATCTCGGCGAAGCCGAACAAGCCCATCGCCAGCACGGCGAAATCGAGCCCGTCGCTGAGCGTCGAGAAGCCGAGCGTCATGCGTTCCTCGCCGGTCTCGAGGTCGGTGCCGATCGTGGCGAGCAGCAAGCCCGCGAGGATCATGCCCGTGGCCTTGAGCAGCGAACCGCGCGCCAGCACCACCGCGAAGGCGAGGCCCGCGACCATCAGCGCGAAATATTCGGCCGGGCCGAACAGCAAGGCGACCTTCGTCAGCGGCACGCCCAGCGCGGCGATGACAAGTGTGGCGACCGTGCCGGCGAAGAACGAGCCGAGTGCGGCGACGCCCAGCGCGATGCCCGCGCGGCCTTGCTTGGCCATCTGGTGGCCGTCCAGCGTGGTCACGACCGATGTCGCTTCGCCGGGAATATTCACCAGGATCGCGGTGGTCGAACCGCCATATTGCGCGCCGTAATAGATGCCTGCGAGCATGATGAGCGCGCCGGTCGGATCGAGCTTGAAGGTCAGCGGCAGCAGCATCGCGATCGTCGCGATGGGGCCCACGCCGGGCAGCACGCCGATCAGCGTGCCGATCATCACGCCCGCGAAGCACAGGGCGATATTCTGGAGCGACAGCGCGATCGAGAAACCGTGCGCGAGATTGCCGATCAGATCGAACATGACGGCGCCCTCAATAACCGATCGCCCAGGGGGCGACGGGGATCGGAAGATTGAGCATGAAGCGGAACAGCCCTAGGCAGAACACGGTGATCACGATCGCGAAAATCGCGGCCTCGCCGAGTTTGGTTTCCGAACTCGCCATCGACGAGAGCAAAACCGCGAGCGGTGCCGCGACCGCCATGCCGAGCGGGCGCACGGTCAAACCGAAGGCGACGGCCGAACCCAGGATGAAAAGCGGGCCGCGGAACGTCCAGCGTTCGAGCTTGGGGCCGTTCCACAGCATCGCGCCGATGCCGACGGCAAATCCCGCGACGACGCATGCCCATGCCAGAATCGTCGGCATCATGCCGGGGCCGAACACACGCAACGTGCCGCGTTCGAGGCCGGCGTTTTGCCATAACGCGAACGCACCCAGGCCGATAAGGAAAAGCCCCGCCGCCATATCCTGCGGCGCACGAATGAAACGCTTCGTTTCTTGCGTCAAGACGCGACCTCCCCGGAGGTTTGTTGACGGTTTCTATCGGGTCGCCCGCATGAATTCCATACGAAACATGGTGCCACGGCACCGTGCGGGCGATTTTTCGGTGTATCGGCGCAAGCATCGGGTGGGTGCAGTGCGAAAGGCCGGTCAGGGTTCGGCATCGCCAACCTGGAGGTTACCGTGCCCTTCCGCATCAACGGGCTGAAGCCCGACGCGTTCATTCCGCTCTACGGACTTTCCGACGCCGAACTCGCTTCGCGCGGGGTGTTGCGCAAGAAAGTCGACACCGATCCGGGGTTTCCGGACCGGATCGAATTGCGCGACATACCCGTCGGCGGCCATGCGCTGCTGCTCAATTATACGCATCAACCCGCCGATACACCGTTCCGCGCGACGCACGCGATCTTCGTGCGCGAAGGGGCGACCGAGGCCTATGACCGGACGGACGACGTGCCGGACGTCATGCGCCGGCGCTTGCTGTCGGTGCGCGCATTCGATGCGGCGGGCATGATGATCGCCGCCGACGTGACCGAGGGCGCAGCGCTTGAACATCTGATCGCGCGTTTGTTCGCCGATCCGGCCGCCGCCTATCTGCACGCACATTACGCGCGCCAAGGCTGCTTCGCCGCGCGGATCGACCGCGCTTGACTCTCGGATATTAGAACGTAAGTTTAAGATATGAGAGGTACGCATACCGATATCGACGAACGCATCGCCGCACGCGTGCGGGGCTTGCGCGCCGCCAAGGGGCTCACGCTCGACGATCTCGCCGCGACGTCGGGGGTGAGCCGCGCGATGCTATCGCGGATCGAGCGCGCGCAGTCCAGCGCCACGGCGCAATTGCTTGTGCGTCTGTGCGGCGGCTTGGGCGTCACCTTGTCCGAACTCGTCGCCGACGCGCCCGCGTCGCCGTCGCCCTTGCGCCGCGCGGGCGAACATCCGCTGTGGCGCGATCCGGCGACCGGCTATCGCCGGCGCGAAATCGCCCCCGCCGATCTGGGGCCGCGCGCGTCGATCGTGGAGATCGAATTTCCGGCCGGTGCCCGCGTGGCACTCGACAATCGCCGCTACACGGGGCGCGGCCAACATGTCTGGCTGTTGGAAGGCGTTCTGGAAATCGAAACCGGCGGGGCCACGCATCGATTGGCGGCGGGCGATCGCTTGACGATGGCGTTCGGCGCCAAGCTCGTGTTCCGCAATCCGTCGCGCAAACGCGCGCGTTATGCCGTTATCGCCGATACGGGGGAATGAAGATGCGTATCGTGGAAGGCGGGCTCGACGATGCCCGCGTCGTCGCTTTGCTTGAACACCATATCGCGATGGGCCGCGCCAACACGGTGGAAGGCTGCGCTCACGCGCTCGACGTATCCGGATTGCAGCGGCCAGGCATCCGCTTTTGGACCGCGTGGCGCGACGACAATTTGCTCGGCACCGGCGCATTGAAGCGCATCGACGACGGCCACGCGGAAGTGAAGTCGATGCATGTCGCGCAAGCCGCGCGCCGGCAAGGTGTCGGCGGCGCGATGCTGGATCACATTCTGCGCGAAGCGCGCGCGATGGGATTCAAGCGCGTGTCGCTCGAAACCGGCTCGTGGGATTACTTCGCGCCGGCGCGCGCGATGTACGCGACGCGCGGCTTCATCGAATGCGCCCCGTTCGAAGGCTACAAACCGGACCCCGCGTCGACCTTCATGTCGCGCGAAATCTGACGGCGCGTTTATCCACATCCGCGAATCTACGGACTCCACAGAAACCCCCATTTCGGCTATATTCCACGCATGTTCGAACGCCGCCTGTCGCGTTCGAATGTCGGGCGGAAATACACGCCAAGTCGGGAGATCGGCAGGTATCGGCGGCGTGTTCACGGCACGCATGCCCATCGTGGGGAGGTGTTCGAAAACAACATGACTCCACCGAAGTTCACGTGACGGCCGGTATCGTTTCCGGCGTTTGATTTTCCGGCGGTTGATTTCTGGTTCCGCACTTCACGGGTCCGCGCGCGTTTTGCGCTGACGCGATGTCGTTGGTTGCCTCGCGCACGCCCGTCGGCGAAGTCGTGACTGGAAATCGCCCGATCGGAATTCGAATGTTCGGATCAAGATCGGCCGTCCATATACGCCGCATCGTTCCCGCGCCTTGACCCGACAGGCTTGGCGCCCGGAAACATGTTGGCGACGGAGGCTGGGCGCACCGTCCTCCCCCGTTCGAAAACCGATCATGTGCCGGATCTCCGGCACGCGGTGGCGGTTCGAATGTCGGGCGATGCCGTTCGGCAACCTCACGCCGGCGATCGATGTCCGGCGCGACGGATCGGTTCGGAAAAGCCTCGCGTTTTGACGCGACACGCATCCGGATCGAAAACGTCGCGCTCCGCCCACGGCTTTGGCCCGGTGGCGGACCCGCCAGGGCAGGGCGGTGACGGAAACGCGAGCGGCCGAGCATCAACGCCCGGGGCTTGAAGCCCCGGGTGGGCGGGACCGGCCCGACGCCGAACGGCAAGCGGTCGCTCCCCCAAAAACGAAGGGCCCCGCCAAGGCTCGTGCGAACCCGCGGTTCGCCGAGGGGCGGGGCCCGCATTTTTTGCGGAAATTTCAGCGGTTTGTCCGCTCTTGGAGCGACGGGCGCCGCTATGCTATTATTTCTTCGTCGGGCGAGAACGTCCGTGACACAGGAGCTTGAGAATCATGGCCATGTCCGTGGCCCCCAGCGTGGGCGGCGATTCCAATTCGACGGCCTTTATGAGCTTGGATTACCAAGCGGGCATCCTCGCCATGCTGAAGAACAAGCATCCTTGGACGCCGCGTTCGTTCTTCGACGCGCCGCGCGTCAACGCGCCGCCGCTTGTCGAATTCGGCCAAGGGAAGACCTACGACTTTTTCGCCTAGCGGCGCGGAACCTACGCTTCGCGGCCGCCGGGGCGATAGCGATCCATCACGGCGTCGAGCTTGTCGTTGGTGATCGCGGGATTGGCCCGTCGCAAACACGGCAGCAGAACTTGCTTGTTCGCCTGAACGCGCGCTTGGGATTCCGGCCGTGCCCCGCCAGGTGTAGGGCGCACATTTTCGAAGCACGCGACGAATTGTTCGGGTGTCACGTTCAAATCGCGTGCGATTGCCGCGACCGGACGCTTTGGATCGTTGGTCAGCATCGACGGCGGTTCCTGGGCGAAAGCGGGACCGACGAAGGCCAACAGCGCGCCGCTTGCGACGAAACGGATCATCCGCCAAGGCTACGCTTTATTCCGTTCGCCGCCACAATCTTTCCCAAATCGAACGCGGAATAGCGCGCGCCTATCGCGCTTTGTCCTGACGACGGCGGCGATCATGCCGCCGGTCGCAGGAGTGAAACCGATGAAGAAGACTTTGGCCGTGGCGTTCGCCGTTTCGATGATGGTCCCGGCTCTCGCCTTCGCGCAGACCGCGACCCCGGCCGCGCCCGCGACGCCGGCCAAGCCCGCGCAGACCACCCAGGTGCCCGCGAAGGCCGAAGCCGCGAAGGCGGAAAAAGCGACGAAGGCGCAGGAGCGCCGCGACGCGAACAAGGTCACGACCGGTACGGCCGCCCCGGCCGCGAAGTAACCGCGTCGCGCCAAGATCGCCCGGCATTCGGTGGACGGATGCCGGGCGATTCTTTTTATCCGGCGGGGCTGGTATCGTCGGCCGCGTGACCGCCGCCGATTCGACCACGCTCCGCGAAAAAGCCCGCGCCGATATGGCACGCGGCCGGCCCGATTTAGCCGTCCCGGTTTTGCGCGCGCTGTCGGACGCAAATCCGAAAAACGCCGATCTGCTGCTCGATTTCGGCGTGGCGGCGAGCCAAGCCGGCGATCAAACCGCCGCCCTCGTCGCGTTCGGCAAGGCCGCGACGCTCGATCCCAAGAATCCGCTGGTCCACGCGAATATGGGCCTCGCTTTCGAACGCGCGGATATGCTGGTCGAAGCCGAAACGGCAATGCGCGTGGCGCGCGAATTCGCGCCCGGCCACGCCGGCATCGCGTTCAACCTTGCCAATGTCGCGCGCAAATTGGGCCGCCACGCGGATGCCGAGGCCCTCTATCGGGAAGTGATCGCGGCCGAGCCGCAATCGGTACCGCCGCGCGCCAATCTCGCGTCGTTGCTGATCGACGAATGGCGCCTGGTCGAAGCGCGTTCGCTGCTGCGCCGCGCGGCCGAGATGGCGCCGCAAGATCCGCTGGCGCATTTCAACCTCGCCAACGCCGACCGCATGGCGGGCGACGCGAAGGCCGCGATCGCGGGTTACGAACGCGCGTTGAAAATCGCCCCGGACTGGGCGGACGCGCATTTCAATTTGGGATTCGCTTCGTTGCTGGCGGGCGATTGGAAACGCGGCTGGGCTGAATTCGCCTGGCGGTGGAAGACGCAAGCGCAGGCCAAGTTCGCGAAGTCGTTCGACAAGCCGCGCTGGACGGGCGACGCGGGCAGCGGCCGCACGCTGCTGCTGCGCGCCGAGCAGGGGCTGGGCGATACGCTGCAATTCGTGCGCTATGCGGCCCTCGCGAAAGATCGCGGCTGGCGGGTGGCACTGGAAGTCCAACCCGCTTTGACGGCGCTGCTCGCGCGCACCAAGGGCATCGACGCGATCGTCGCGCAAGGCGCGTCGGCGCCCGAATTCGACGCGGAAGCGCCGCTGCTCGATCTGCCCGGCATATTCGCGACGACGCCCGAAACGGTGCCCGCCGATATACCTTATGTCTTCGCCGATCCGGCGAAGGCCGACGCGTGGCGCGCGAAGCTGGGACCGGCACCGAAGAAACGTGTCGGCATCGTCTGGGGCGGCAATCCGGATTTTCCGGGCGATCGCTGGCGCTCGCCGGGATTGAAGCCGCTGCTGCCGCTTTTCGATGTGCCGGACATCGAATGGGTCGGTTTGCAGGTCGGTCCGCGGCGCGCCGATATGGATGGCTGGACGAAGCCCGCCCATTTCCGCGATTGCGGCGATGCGCTTCGCGACATGGACGATACGGCCGCGTTGATTGCTACATTAGACTGTGTCGTTACGCCCTGCACATCGATTGCGCATTTGGCCGGTGCGATGGGCAAAACATGTTTTATTTTATTGTCAGCGGCGCCGGACTGGCGCTGGATGCTGACGCGCGGCGATACACCTTGGTATCCGAATTTACGATTGTATCGCCAGCACTTAGCGGGCGATTGGACGGCGCCGGTGGCGGCGGTCGCGGCGGCCATCAAGGCCTAGCGGTATCCTAGTAGGTCTTGTGTTCGCGCCGCAGCATTGTATTTCTTCGACCACGATAATGCAGACATGAACCAGCGACGTGCGGCGGCATTTACCGTTCGCGGTTCCGCGCGGGTTTCAAGGTGGGGTTCCATGCGTTTGAAGAATGGTTTGGCGGCCGCGACGGTCGCCATCGTCGGCTTCGTTTCGCCGGTTGCGGCGCAGATGGGCCCCGGCGGCCCGCCCCCTGTTTCGGTCGCCAAGCCCGTCGTCAAAGACATCGTCGAGCAGGACGAATTCATCGGCCGTTTCGACGCGTCGGAATCGGTCGATCTGCGCGCGCGCGTGTCGGGCTATCTTGAATCCGTCGCCTTCCGCGACGGCCAGATCGTCAAGCAGGGCGATTTGCTGTTCGTGATCGACAAACGCACCTATCAGGCGACCTATGCGCGCGCCCAAGCCTCGGTGAACGCGGCGCAAACGCGCCTGGATTTCTACCGCACGGATATGGAGCGCTATGAGCGCCTCGCGCGGTCGGGCAATGCGCCCGAGCGTCAGCTTGAGCAGACGCGCCAGCAATATCTCCAAGCCCAGGCCGATATCGCCGGCTTGCGCGCCGAGCTCGAAAGCGCGCGCCTCAATCTCGCCTTCACCGAAGTGCGCGCACCCATGGCCGGCCGTATCGGCCGTAAGCTCGTCTCGGAAGGCAACCTCGTCGCCGCCGATCAGACGCTGCTCGCCACGATCGTCTCGCTCGATCCGATCAAGTTCAATTTCGACATCGACGAGCGCGCCTACCTTGCCTACACGCGCACGATCCGCACGGGCAACGTGCCCAATCCGCGCGACGTGCCCAACAAAATCGAAGTGCTGATCGGCGTCGCCGACGAAAAGGATCTGACCCGCAAGGGCACGATCGATTTCGTCGACTCACGCCTCGACTCGGCCACCGGCACGATGCGCGTGCGCGCGAGCGTGCCCAACGCCGACGTTTTCCTAGCCCCAGGCATGTTCGGGCGCGTTCGCGTGCCCGGCTCGAACCCCTATCGCGCGGTGCTGATCCCCGACGAAGCGATCGTCTCGGATCTTGATCGCCGCTTGGTGTGGGTCGTGGCGGCCGACGGATCGGTGGCACCCCGCCTGATCCGTCCCGGCCCCCGCCAGGACGGCTATCGCGTCGTGCGCGAAGGTCTCGACGGTTCGGAATCCATCGTCGTCAACGGGCTGCAGCGCGTGCGTCCGGGCGGCAAGGTCACGCCGCAGCCGGTCGAGCTGCCGCCGGTCAAGGGGGCGAAGTAAGCCATGCGTTTCGCCCATTTCTTCGTCGACCGCCCGATCTTCGCGGCGGTCGTCTCGATCGTCATGGTGATTTTGGGCGCGGTCGCGTTCAAGGCGCTGCCGGTCGCCGAATATCCCGAAATCGCGCCGCCGACGATCGTCGTGCGCGCCTCCTATCCGGGTGCCGACGCCGAAACCGTCGCCGCGACGGTTGCCACGCCGCTGGAGCAGGAGATCAACGGCGTCGAGGACATGCTCTATATGTCCTCCTACGCGACCGGCGACGGTTCGATGTCGCTGACGGTGACGTTCAAACCCGGCACCGATCTCGATAACGCGCAGGTGCTGGTCCAGAACCGCGTACAGATCGCCACGCCGCGCCTGCCCGATGCGGTGCGCCAGCTTGGCGTCGTCACGCAGAAAAGCTCGCCCGACCTGATGATGGTCGTGCACATGCTTTCGCCCGACAACAGCTACGACGATCTGTATATCTCCAACTACGCGATCCTGCGCGTGCGCGACCAGCTACTGCGCATCGACGGCGTGGGCGATCTGCTCGTTTTCGGCGCGCGCGAATACGCGATCCGCGTGTGGCTGGATTCCGATCGTCTGGCGAGCTACAGCCTGTCGGCGAGCGACGTGGTGCGCGCGTTGCGCGAGCAGAACGTCCAGGTCTCGGGCGGCGCGCTGGGTACCGCGCCGTCGCAGGGCGCTTCGTTCCAGATCCCGATCGTCACCCAAGGCCGCTTCGAAGATCCGCGCCAATTCGGCGAAGTGATCGTTCGCGCGGGCGGCGACGGGCGCATCGTGCGCTTGCGCGATGTTGCGCGCGTCGAAATGGGCGCGAAGGAATACGTCACCAACTCCTACCTCAACGGCAAGACGGCCGTCGCGCTGGCGGTGTTCCAGCGCCCCGGCTCGAACGCGCTGGCGACATCCGACGCCATCTTGAAGCGGATGGCCGAGTTGAAGCGCGACTTCCCCGTCGGGCTCGATTTCCAAGTCGTCTACAACCCGACCGAGTTCATCCAGGAATCGATCAACGAGGTCTACAAGACCCTGTTCGAAGCGATCGTGCTGGTGGCGCTGGTCGTGCTGCTGTTCCTGCAATCCTGGCGCGCCGCGATCATCCCGATTCTGGCGATCCCGGTGTCGCTGATCGGCACGTTCGCCGTGATGCTGATGTTCGGCTTCCATCTGAACGTGCTGACGCTGTTCGGCATGGTGCTGGCGATCGGCATCGTCGTCGACGACGCCATCGTCGTGGTCGAGAACGTCGAGCGCAACATCGCCAACGGCATGAGCCCGCGCGACGCCGCGCACGAAACGATGGACGAGGTCGGCACCGCCGTCATCGCCATCGCGGTCGTGCTGGCCGCGGTGTTCATCCCGACGGCGTTCGTGCCCGGGCTTCAAGGCGCCTTCTACCGCCAGTTCGCCGTGACCATCGCGGTGGCCACCGTCTTGTCGGCGTTCAATTCGTTGACGCTGTCGCCGGCGCTGGCCGCGATGCTGCTGCGCAAGCACGATCCCCATCACGTGCCCAAGGGGCCGATCGGCCGCTTGGGGGCGGGGTTCGCGCGCGTGTTCAACCGCAGCTTCGACAAGATGGGCAACGGCTATGCTCGTTCCGCCGGCTGGGTCGCGCGCCGCAAGATCGTGATGCTGGGCGTCTATGCGGGTCTCGCCGCATTGACCGTCTATGTCGGCGGGCTGGTGCCGCGCGGCTTCATTCCGCTGCTCGACCGCGGCTATGCGATCGTCGCGATCCAATTGCCCGACGGCGCATCGCTCGAACGCACCGATGCAGTCGTGCGCCGGGCGAGCGAGATCATCAAGGCGACGCCGGGCGTCAAGGACGCCGTCGCGTTCGCCGGATTCTCGGGTGCCACCTTCACCAACGCGTCGAACGGTGCCGTCGTCTTCGCTGGTCTCGAGCCGTTCCCCGACCGCGTGGCCAAAGGCCAGCCGGCGACGGCAATCGTCGGGCAGTTGTTCGGACGCCTTCAGCAGATCGAAGAGGCGTTCATCATCGCCGTCCCGCCGCCGGCCGTGCCGGGCATCGGCTCGCTGGGCGGCCTGAAGCTTCAGCTTCAGGATCGCTCGGGCAACGATTCCCGGCGCGTTTTGGACGTCGCGCGCGAGTTCATCGGGCAGCTTTACCGCGTGCCCGGCCTCGCGGGCATCTTCACCACGTTCTCCGCCGGCACGCCGCAGATCTATCTCGAGATCGACCGCACCAAGGCGCAGATGCTGAACGTGCCGATCGGCAACATTTTCGAGACGCTGCAATATAATCTCGGCACCGCCTATGTGAACGACTTCAACGCCTTCGGCCGCGTCTATCAGGTGCGCGCCCAGGCGGACCGTTCGCAACGCGTCGACCGCGAGGATATCGCGCGCTTGAAGGTACGCTCGGCGACCGGCGATCTCGTGCCGCTGGGCACGCTGGTGGAGATCAAGGACTCTGCCGGTCCCGATCTCGTGCAGCGCTACAACGCCTATGTCTCGATCCCGATTCAGGCGACGGCGGCCGGTATCTCGTCCGGTCAGGCGATCGCCGCGATCGAACAAGCGGCGGCGCAGCATCTGCCGGCCGGCATTGGCTTCGAATGGACCGAGCTCGCGTACCAGGAAAAGATCGTCGGCAACACCGCGATGTATATTTTCGCGCTGGCCGTCGTGTTCGTGTTCCTGGCGCTGGCCGCCCAGTACGAAAGCTGGGGCTTGCCGCTTGCCATCGTGCTGATCGTGCCGATGTCCGTGCTGTCGGCGCTGATCGGCGTGATGATCCGGGGGTTGGACAACAACATCCTGGTCCAGGTCGGCTTGATCGTGCTCGTCGGCCTCGCGGCCAAAAACGCGATTCTGATCGTCGAGTTCGCGCGCCAGCTGGAAGGCGAGGGCAAAGACCCGCACGCGGCGGTCGTCGAAGCCTGCCGTCTGCGTCTGCGGCCCATTCTGATGACGGCTTTGGCCTTCATCCTGGGCGTGGTGCCGCTGGTGCTGTCGACGGGTCCGGGTGCCGAAATGCGCCAATCGCTGGGCACCGCGGTGTTCTCGGGCATGATCGGGGTGACGATCTTCGGCCTGTTCCTGACGCCGGTTTTCTACGTCGTCATGCGCGGGCTTTCGCGGCGTTTCCGCAAGGCCGCGCCGGTGGCCCCGTCGGCCCCCAACGCGGAATAGCAATCCTAGGTCCGGCCGCCCGTCTTGCGGGCGGCCGGGTTATGGGGTAACGCTCGAATCCGCGTTTGGCCGGTGTGGATTCGGGGCGAGGGGCAATGGCGAGCGAGTACCGGTTCGTGCTGTTTTCGTGGCGCGACGTGCGCGAGGCGCTGGTCACCTACGACCGTAAGCGCGGTCAGGCGACGCCGACCGTGCCGCCGGTCAAATTCCGCGTGAACCGCGAGGCGCTCGATTGCGAGCTGACCTTCGGCAAGGACCGGCCCAAACGCTATCTCTACGACAAAGCCTCCGTCGTCGCGGCGCTGATCATGCGCTGCCGCGATCGCGGCGTGCGCCTGCCGTTGAAGGCGTCGAAGGACCTGCATTTGCTGGAAGGCCGCATGGCGATGTCGGTGCATATCGCGGGTGCGGCCGAACCCGAGATGCTCAATCTCGAAATTCTCGGCAATTCCGTGGCGGCGTAGACCGGATGGCGAAAAAAGCCTCCGCGCTGCCGCCGGGCATGGACGAATACCGGCTCGTCTTCTTCCGCGAAAGCGAGCTGGTGCGTGCGTTGTCGAACTACCGGCGTTTGCGCAAGGACCCGCTGCCGCCGGGACAGATCGCGCGCATTCAGTGCGACGCGGACGATTTGAGCGTCACGCTGCATGTGCAAAAGGACAGCGGCGCCATCCTGCGCGTCGAGTTCCAGGCGCCGGAAGTGGCGGCCGCGATGATCGTCCACTGCAAGGACGCGCGCATTCCGCTGTCGCGCTCGGCCGAGAAGACGCTGCGCATGGTCGCCGGGCGGCCCGCGTTCCTCATCAAAGAGTTCGGCGGCCCGCCGGTGGACGCCGACGACGAGGTTGAGTTCCGCTGATGGGCATACTTGGGCTCTCGGCGCTCGCGGTCACCGTTTTCGGCACGTCGATCCTTTCGGGCATGTTCGGCATGGCCGGCGGGCTCGTGCTGATGGGGGCGCTTCTCGCCTTCTTGCCCGTGCCTGCGGCGATGGCGTTGCACGGGGCGGCGCAAGTCTCCGCCAATGGATGGCGCGCCGTGTTGTGGCGCCGGCACATAATTTGGCGCACGGCGGCTTTCTACTGCGCCGGCGGCGTCGTCGCGATGTCGTTCTGGGTCGTACTGCTGTTCGTGCCGAGCCGCCCGCTGGCGCTGATCGCGTTGGGCTTGTCGCCTTATGTGCTGATGCTGGCGCCGAAATGGCTGCAGGGCGATCCCACGCGCGATCTGCACGGCGTGCTCTATGGCATCGTTTGCGTCTCGTTCATGATGCTGACCGGTGTGACCGGGCCGCTGCTCGACTCCTTCTTCCTGAAGGGCAAGCTCGACCGCCGCCAGATCGTTTCGACCAAGGGCGTGTGCCAGGTCTTCGGCCATCTTGCGAAGATCGTCTATTTCGGCGTTCTGATCGATCCCGTCGAATTCGGCGATTGGCCCGCTTACGCGGTGGCGATCGGCGTTGCTATGCTGGGCACGACTGTGGGCGGCTGGATCCTCGCGCGGATGTCCAACGACGGTTATCGCGTCTGGGCCAACCGTATCATCGCCACGGTCTGCGCCTGGTACGTGATGCAAGGGCTCTATCTCTGGCTTTTCGCGTAAGGGGAGGGAAACATGCGTGACCCGCTCGATGCGTTGATTGCGGATATGGTGGAATGGGTCGCCGCGCGTCCGCGCGGCTACGCCGAAACGTTGGACGCGTGGCGCACATCGTGCCCGCGCCTGCCGGTCTGGGAAACGGCATGCGATCGCCGCTTGGTCGAGCGCACGGCGCTGGCCGACGGAACGCCGGCCATCGTCGCCACGCAAGCGGGCCGCGCGTTCCTCGCGGCGTCGCGCGCGCCGATGTGAGCGCGCTTCCCGAGCCTTTCGCGTCCTGGCTCGGCCGGCGCGGCTGGCGCTTGCGTGCGCACCAGGCCGAACTTCTCGAATTGGGGCGGGCGGGAAAATCCGCGCTGCTGGTCGCCCCGACGGGGGCGGGCAAGACGCTGGCGGGATTCCTGCCCAGCCTCGTCGATCTCGCCGCCGATCCGAAAGCGGGCCTGCACACGCTTTACGTTTCGCCGCTGAAGGCGCTGGCAATCGACGTGCATCGCAACGTCGAGAAGCCGATTGCGGAGATGGACCTGCCGATCCGTGCGGAAAGCCGCACGGGCGACACGCCTGCATCCAAGCGCGCGCGCCAGCGCAAAGCGCCGCCGCATATTCTGATGACGACGCCGGAATCGCTGGCGCTGCTGCTGTCCTATCCCGATGCGCGCGACTTCTTCGCCAAATTGCGCGTCGTCATCGTCGACGAAATCCATGCGCTCGCCGGCACCAAGCGCGGCGATCTTTTGTCGCTGGGTCTCGCCAGGCTCGCCGATTTAGCGCCTCAAGCGCGGCGCGTGGGGTTGTCCGCCACGGTCGCCGAACCGCCCGTCTTGGCGCGTTTCCTCGCATCGGGCTTGGAAGCCGAACCCGCGATCGTCATGGGGGCGGCTGGCGCCAAGCCGCAAGTTACGATCCTGGTGCCCGAGGCGCGCATTCCTTGGGCCGGGCATACGGCCGTACACGCGCTGCCGGAAGTCTATCTGGCGCTGAAAGCCGCGCGCGCGGCGATCGTGTTCGTCAATACCCGCGCGCAGGCCGAGATTTGCTTTCGCGAGCTTTGGAAGCTCAACGACGACAATCTCGCCATCGGCCTGCATCACGGCTCCCTCGCGCCCGAACAGCGCCGCAAGATCGAAGCCGCGATGGCGGCGGGGCGCTTGCGCGCCGTGGTCGCGACCTCGTCGCTCGATCTCGGCATCGATTGGGGCGACGTCGATCTGGTCGTGCAGATCGGCGCGCCCAAAGGGGCGGCGCGTTTGCTCCAGCGCATCGGCCGCGCCAATCATCGGCTCGACGATCCATCGCGCGCCATTCTCGTGCCCGGCAATCGCTTCGAAATGCTCGAATGCCGCGCCGCCTTGGCGGCGTTGGATGCGCATGAGATCGACGCCGCCCCGCAGCCGCCCGGCGCCCTCGATGTGCTCGCCCAGCATTTGCTGGGATCGGCCTGTTCGGAAGCCTTCGACGAAACCGCGATATACGAACAAGTGCGGCGGGCCGCGCCCTATGCCGATCTCGACCGCGCGACGTTCGATCGCACGCTCGGTTTCGTGGCCGATGGCGGTTACGCGCTGGCGGCCTATGAACGCTATAAGCGTTTGAAACGCGACGAGAGCGGCAAATGGATCGTCGCCACACCCTTGGCGCAGCGCCAGTATCGTTTGAATGTCGGCACGATCGTCGAAACGCCGATGCTCAACGTCGCGTTCCGGCGCGGCAAGCGCCTGGGCAAGGTCGAGGAGAATTTCGTCCTCGGCCTCGAACCCGGCGATACGTTCGGTTTCGCAGGCCAAGTGCTGCGCTACGAAGGCATGCGCGAAACGACGGTGGAGGTGAGCCGCGCCAAGGACGATCAGCCGCGTATTCCGATTTACGCGGGCGCGCGCATGCCGTTTACGGCGGAACTGGCCGCGCGCGTGCGCGGCATTCTCGCCGATCCGGCCGCGTGGCGCGATTTGCCGCGCGACGTGAAGGAGTGGCTGACGCTGCAACGGCGCAAATCCGAAATGCCGGGGCGCGAGGGTTTGCTGGTCGAAACCTTCCCGCGTCACGGAAAATGGTTCCTGATCGCCTATTGCTTCGCGGGCCGCAACGCGCACCAGACCTTGGGCATGTTGCTGACCAAGCGGATGGAGCGCGAGGGCTTGCGCCCGCTCGGCTTCGTCGCGTCGGATTACTCGATCGCGGTGTGGTCGACGCGCCCGGTCGATCGCCCGTCGGAATTGTTCGCGGAGGACATGCTCGGCGACGATCTGGAGGAATGGCTCGCCGACTCCTCCATGCTGCGCCGGGCGTTCCGCAACGTCGCGGTGATCGCGGGCTTGATCGAGCGCCGCCATCCCGGCGAGGAAAAGACCGGGCGGCAAGTCACGTTTTCGTCGGATCTTATCTACGACGTGCTGCGCAAGCACGAACCCGATCATATTTTGCTGCGCGCGACGCGTGCCGACGCGGCCACGGGCTTGATCGATTTGTCGCGCCTTGCCGCCATGCTGCGGGCGGCACGCGGCAAAATACGCCATCGCCGGCTGGAGCGCGTCTCGCCCTTGGCCGTGCCCGTGCTGCTGGAAGTCGGCCGCGAAGCCATCTACGGTGAGGCGATCGAAGACGCGCTGGCCGACGCGGCACAAGCCGAAGCCCTGATCGCCGACGCGACCCAAGACGACGAACACGACGACAGCCAGGCCGAACTTTTCTGATGCACGCGCGAATTACGATCGAAGAAACGGCGCTGTTCGCCGATCCCGCCGGCGCCTTGTTCTGGCCCGCGACCAAGACGTTGATCGTCGCCGATCTGCATCTGGAAAAAGGTTCGGCCTTCGCCGCCAAAGGCGTGCCGCTGCCGCCCTACGACACGCGCGCGACGCTGGACGCGTTGCAGCGCCTGATCCGCCGCTACACGCCCGCGCGGGTCGTGTGCTTGGGCGATTCCTTTCACGACAAGGACGCCGGCAAGCGTATCGCGCCCAACGATCGCGACCATCTCGCCCGGATGATAAAGGGCCTCGATTGGGTTTGGGTGCTGGGCAATCACGACCCGCAAATTCCGCCCGATTTGGGCGGGCGCGTGGTGCCGGAAATCGCCGAGGGCAAGCTGATCCTGCGCCACGAGCCCGCCGGTTCGGTCCTGGCGATGGGGGAAATCGTCGGCCATTTCCACCCCAAGGCCTGCGTCGTGACCAAAATCGGCCGGGTCGTAGCGCCATGTTTCACGACCGATGGGCGCCGGATGGTCATGCCGGCCTTCGGCGCCTATACGGGCGGACTGGATACGCTGGATCGCGCGATTTCCGGGCTTTTCGGGCGCACGCGCTGGCGCGTTTTGATGACGGGCCGGGATAATCTGCATCTGTTCCCGGCCGGGCGGCTGGAACCGGTCGTCCGTCGCGCCCCCAAACCGGGGCAGGAGTGATCCGGTCGGCGCAGGCGGGCGTAGAAATGCTGTTCGCTCTCAAACGGTTCCGGCCTTTTCGATGTCCCTCGCGCCCCTTCTGGTCTGGTTCCGTCAGGATCTGCGCCTCGCCGACAATCCGGCCCTGCGCGCGGCGATAGAGACCGGCGCCCCGGTCGTGCCCGTCTATATTTTGGACGACGAAACGCCCGGCCAATGGAAGTGCGGCGGCGCGAGCCGCTGGTGGCTGCATCATTCGCTGGAATCGCTCGCGCGCGATCTCGACAAGCGCGGGGCGAAGCTCATCCTGCGCCGGGGCGAGGCGAAGGCGGTTCTCGCAAAGCTGATCGCCGAGACGAAGGCGGGCGGCGTCTATTGGAACCGCTGCTACGAACCCTTCGCCGTCGCGCGCGACAAGGCGCTGAAGGCGGAGCTCGAGGCCAAGGGCCTCGCCGCGCGCAGCTTCAACGCGAGCCTTCTGTTCGAACCGCTGACGGTCTTGTCGAAATCTGGCACGCCGTTTCGCGTGTTCACGCCGTTCTGGAAAGCCTGTCTCGCGGCCGAAGCGCCGCCATTGCCGACGCCCGCGCCGAAGAAAATTCCGGCGCCGGATGGTTCGCCCAAAAGCGACACGCTCCAATCGTGGAAGCTGCTGCCGACCAAGCCCGATTGGGCGGGCGGCTTCGCCGTATGGACGCCGGGCGAGGCGGGCGCGCAAGCGCGCTTGATGCGCTTCGTCGGCGACGCGCTCGCGGGCTACGGAACGCTGCGCGACCGCCCTGATATGGAAGCGACGTCGCGCTTGTCGCCGCATCTGCATTTCGGCGAGATCTCGCCGCGTCAATGTTTCCATGCGGGCGCAGGCTCGCCGAAGTTTCAATCCGAACTCGGCTGGCGCGAGTTTTCGTATCACCTGCTGTTCTCGCAGCCCGACTTACCGGAGTCCGCGTTGCGCCCGGAATTCGCGGATTTCCCGTGGCATGAAAACAAAGCCCATCTGCGCGCGTGGCAGAAGGGCCAAACCGGCTATCCCATCGTCGATGCGGGCATGCGCGAGCTGTGGCAAACCGGCTGGATGCATAACCGCGTGCGGATGATCGCGGCGTCGTTCCTGGTGAAGCATCTGCTGCAGCCCTGGCGTGCCGGCGAAGATTGGTTCTGGGACACGCTGGTCGACGCCGATCTCGCCAGCAATGCCGCAAGCTGGCAATGGGTCGCGGGCTGCGGTGCCGACGCCGCGCCTTATTTCCGTATCTTCAATCCCATCCTCCAAGGGGCGAAATTCGACCCGGAAGGAAAATACGTGCGCCGTTTCGTGCCCGAACTCGCCAAACTGCCGACCGAGTATCTGTTCTCGCCTTGGGAAGCGCCCGCGCATGTGCTTGCGCAAGCCGGGGTGGCGCTCGGCAAGACCTATCCCAAGCCGATCGTCGATCACGGCGAAGCGCGCGCACGCGCCTTGGCCGCGTTCCAATCCTTGAAGGCGGCCGCCTGATGCGCCCGCTCGACGTTGCCGTCATCGGTTCGGGCATCGCGGGGCTGGGTGCCGCGTGGCTTTTGTCCAAGCGCCATCGCGTGACGCTCTACGAAAAGGAGAGCCGCTTCGGCGGCCATGCCAATACTTACGTCGCCAAGGCGAAGGACAAGCACGGCCGCACGCGCGAAGTGCCGGTCGATACGGGCTTCATCGTCTATAACGAAGCCACCTATCCCAATCTTATTGCGTTGTTCGACGCGCTGGGCGTGAAGAACGAAGTCTCCAACATGTCCTTCGCGGTCTCGGTCGATCGCGGACGTTTGGAATATTCGGGCGGGACATGGACCGGCCTGTTCGCGCAGCCGTCGAATTTTCTGCGCCCCGCGCATTGGCGGATGCTGCGCGACACGCTGCGCTTCTTCCGCGACGGTCAGGCGATCGCGTGCGCGGGCACGCATGGGCCCACTTTGGGCGAATTCCTGGCCGAGCGCGGCTACTGCCGCGGCTTCGTCGACAATCACTTGATCCCGATGGCGGCGGCGATTTGGTCGTGCCCGCCCGCGCAGATGCTGGAATTTCCGGCGCGCAGCTTCTGCGCCTTTTTCCGCAATCACGGGCTGTTGCAGATTTTCGACCGTCCGCAATGGCGCACGGTCACCGGCGGCTCGCGCGAATACGTGGCGAAGCTGCTGGCCGATATCGGGCCGTCGATGAGCCGCGCCCCCGGTGCCGCGCGCTTGCGCGTCGAAGCGGATGGCGCCGTCACGGTGCGCGACGCGACGGGCGGGTTGCGCCGGCACGACCGCGTGCTGCTCGCCTGCCATGCCGACGAAGCCTTGGCGTTGATCGAAAATCCGACGGCGGTCGAGCGCGACATCCTCGGCAGCTTCACCTTCCAGCCCAATCTCGCGATCCTGCATCAGGACGAAAGCCTGATGCCCAAGCGCAAGCTCGCCTGGGCGAGCTGGAACTACCTGGCCGAGAGCGGCGGCGAGGCACATGTCTCGGTCACCTATTGGATGAACAAGCTCCAGAATCTCGATCGCGGCGTGCCGTTGTTCGTGTCGCTCAATCCGATCCGGGCACCCCGTCCCGAGACCGTTCTGGCCGGCTTCGAATACATGCACCCGGCATTCGACGTGGCGACGCTGAAGGCGCAGGCGCGTCTGCACGAGATCCAAGACAAGCGCGGTCTGCTTTTCGCGGGCGCTTGGTCGGGCTACGGCTTCCACGAAGACGGGTTGCGTAGCGGCCTGGACGCAGCCGAAATGCTCGGCGTTCGCCGGCCTTGGGCGCCGCGCGCGAGCGAAGAGCCCGCGCCGTTGCGCGCGGCGGCCGAATAAAGGCGGGGGCGATGCCGCGAACCTGCCTTTACAACGGCCAAGTGATGCATGCGCGCTTGCGGCCGTTCCGCCATCGCTTCGCCTATCGCGTGTTTTCGATGCTCGTCGATCTCGACGAATTGCCCGACCTGGGCAAGCGCCTGCGCCTGTTTTCGTATAATCGCGCCGGTCTGTTCTCGTTCCATGACCGCGATCACGGCGCGCGCGACGGCACGCCCGCGCGCGATTGGGTACGCGCGCGCTTGGCCGACGCGGGTCTGGCGGGGGCGGGGGCGAAGATCCACGCCCATTGCTTCCCGCGCATTCTGGGCTACGCGTTCAATCCGCTGACGATCTATTTTTGCCGCCGCGAAGACGGCACGCTGGGCGCGCTCCTCTACGAGGTGAAGAACACGTTCGGCGAGCAGCACGGCTACCTGATTCCCGTCGATCCCGCGCGCGAAGCGGGTGCCCCGGTGCTGCAGCGCGCGGCGAAAAATTTCCACGTCTCGCCCTTTATCGGCATGCGCGCGACCTATCGCTTCCGGGTCGACGAACCCGAGGAACGGCTGGCGATCTTGATTCGCCAAAGCATTCCCGAAGGCGAGCTTTTGGTTGCGACGCACACTGCCGCGCGCGCGCCGTTCACCGACGCGATGCTGGCGAAAAACTTCGTCGTCTACCCCCTCTTGACGCTCAAGGTCATCGTCGGGATTCATTGGGAGGCGCTGAAGCTGTGGCTGAAGGGCGCCAAATACCATTCCCGGCCCGCGCCGCCTGCGACGGCGGTCGAGACGCCGGACGGCACGCAAGGGAGCATCGGGCATGCGCGCGGATGAATCCTCCAACATCGCACTCGAAGCGCCGGGCTTCGCGCTGAAAGCGGTGATGATGGCGGCTGCCCAGATCGCGGCGGGCCGATTGGAAGTGGTGCTGCCCGGCGGCGGCCGGCGCGTGTTCGAGGGCAAGCAGCCCGGGCCCACGGCGACGCTGATCTTCAACCATCCGCGCGCCGCGCGCCGGTTGCTGTTCGGCGGCAATGTCGGTTTCGCCGAAGCCTATATGGACGGCGATTGGGATTCGCCCGATCTGGCGGCGCTGTTGGAACTCGCCGCGTGCAACGAAGCCGCGTTCGACGCGCTCCATTACGGCAAGGCCAGCGCGCTCGCACCTGCGATGAATTGGGCGCGCCGCATGTGGCATGCGCTGCGCGCCAATACCCGCAGCGGATCGAAGAAGAACATCGCCTATCACTACGATCTGGGGAACGCCTTCTATACCCAGTGGCTCGATCCGACGATGGCGTATTCCTCGGCCGTGTTCGAACGCGACGACGCAGATCTCGAAGCCGCCCAGCGCGCCAAGTTCCGCCGCATGGCGGAAAAGCTCGACATCAAGCCCGGCCAGCGCGTGCTGGAAATCGGCTGCGGCTGGGGCGGTTTCGCCACGTATCTGGCGGGCGAATTCCAGGCGAAGGTGACGGCGATCACCGTGTCGAAGGAACAGCTCGCGCATACCCAAGCCAAGGTGCAGCGCGAAGGTCTGGGCGAGCGCGTGGAAGCGCGCTTCGTCGATTATCGCGACGTCGACGGGCGTTACGACCGCATCGCCTCGATCGAGATGTTCGAGGCGGTGGGCGAGAAATACTGGCCCGCCTATTTCGGCAAACTGCGCGAGGCGCTGGCGCCGGGCGGGCGTGCGGCATTGCAGATCATCACCATCGCCGACCGGTTCTTCGACAGCTACCGCTCGGGCGTGGATTTCATCCAGCGCTACATCTTCCCCGGCGGCATGTTGCCGTCGAATGAAGCCCTCGCGCGCGAATACGAACGCGCGGGATTGAAGCTCGACCGGCAGGAATTCTTCGGGCTCGACTACGCGCGCACGCTGGCCGAATGGAACCGGCGCTTCCAGGCGCGCTGGCACGAGATCGAGAAGCTCGGTTTCGACCGGCGCTTCAAGCGCATGTGGGAATTCTATCTTGCCTATTGCGAGGCGGGGTTCCGCTCGCGCGCGACCGACGTGACGCAGATCGCCCTTGTCCGACCTTGAGGAAAAGTCGGGCGGGGGGCCGAGCCGGCAAATATTGATCGCGTATGCCGCACCCGCCCTGCCGGCGGCGACGCTGGGTTTGCCGCTGCTCGTCTATCTCCCCGCCTATTACGCGGGGGCCACGGGCCTATCGCTCGCGACGATCGGCACCGTGCTGCTGATCGCGCGGCTTTGGGATATCGGCGTCGACCCTGCGATCGGCTTTCTGTCCGACCGCACGCGCACGCGCTGGGGCCGGCGTAAGCCCTGGCTCGCGGCGGCATTGCCCGTCGTGCTGGCCGCAAGCTATGCGCTGTTCTTTCCGCCCGAAGACGCGGGTGCTGGTTATCTGCTGGGCGGGCTGCTCGCCGTCTATCTCGGCTGGTCGATGTTGCAGATCCCGCATCTGGCCTGGGGCGCGGAGCTTTGCGCCGATTACCACGGCCGCAACCGCGTGGCGGCGTGGCGCGAAAGCCTGACCGTGATCGGCGTCGTGCTCGCCTCGGCCTTGCCGTCGATCTTGACGTCGGGCGACGGCCGCCCGCCCGAGGAAGCCGCCCTTCAAGCGTTGTTCTGGGGCAATCTCGTCTTGCTGCCGCTGGCGGGTGTGGCGTTGCTTGTCTTGGTGCCGGAGCCGCAAGCCGTACCGCCCGCGACACGAAGCGGTTTTCGCGAAGGCTGGGCGTTGCTGCGCGCCAACGCGCCGTTCCGCCGCTTGCTGATCGCCTATTCGATCAACGGGGTGGCGAACGCATTGCCGCCGACCCTGTTCCTGCTGTTCGCGCAGGATGTTCTGGGGGCGGGCGGTCAGGCGGGGCTGTTCCTGGTGCTTTATTTCGTCTGCGGCTTGGCGTCGGTCCCATTTTGGACGGCGCAGGCCAAGCGCTGGGGCAAGCATCGCGCCTGGTGCGGGGCGATGATCTTGAACTGCTTGTTCTTCCTGCCGGTCCCGCTGCTGGGATTGGGCGATGGGGCATGGTTTGCGGCGATCTGCGTGGCCACGGGCCTGTGCTACGGCGCCGATCTGGCGCTGCCCGTATCGATGCAGGCCGACGCGGTCGATGTCGACACCGCGAAGGGCGGGGCGGCGCGCACGGGGCTGTATTTCGCCCTGTGGTCGGTCGCGACCAAGGCGGCCCTGGCGATCGGTCCGGCCTTGGCGTTCCCGGTGCTTGAGGCCGCCGGATACCGGCGAAATTCCGGCACGGGGGACGGGCTTTTCGTCCTGGCCGCTCTATATGCCTTCGTGCCGATCGCCTTCAAAGCGGCGGCGGTGGCGGTGGTTTGGAACTTTCCCCTCGACGCGGCGGCGCACGCGAAATTGCGCGCCGCGATCGATTTACGGAGGCCGGGGATATGAAGCGACTGATCGCGGGGCTGTTGCTGGCCCTATCGTTGACGGGATGCGGGGGCATGAAGATCGACGATTTCGCGGGCAAACAGCCCGCGTTGAAGATCGAGGAATATTTCGCGGGGCAAACGCGCGCCTGGGGGATCTTCGAGGATCGCTTCGGCACGTTGCGGCGCGAATTCACGGTCGATATCGCGGGCGCTTGGAAGGGCGAGGAATTCGAACTCGACGAGCGTTTCGTTTACGCCGACGGCGAAACCGACAGGCGCGTCTGGCGCTTGAAGCGCACCGGCCCCGATAGCTGGGAAGGCCGCACGGAGGACGCCGACGGCGCGGCGTTGGGCCGCGAAGCGGGCAATGCCTTCAATTTCGGCTATTACCTGAACATGAAGGTCGGCGACGGGCGCTGGCGCGTGCGCTTCGACGATTGGATGTTCCTGCAGCCCGACGGCGTGTTGATCAACCGCGCTTACGTCTATCGCTGGGGCATTCAGATCGGTTCGGTGACGATCGTGTTCAAGCGTTCGGCAGGCTAAGGCGCTTTCGCACCAGCCCGATCAGCCAGCCGAGCACCGGCAGGCGGCGATAGAATTGCTCGCCCGAATCCCAATGGTCGATATGTTCGGCCACGCGGCCGTCTGCGGCGAAGCGCAATTCGCTCATCCCGTCGATCACCCAGGCAGGTTGCGTCGCCCCGTGCGGCGTCGAGGTGTAGCGCCACAGCAGATATCCCGCGCGCTCGCCCGCCGCGCGATCCAGCACCTCGAAACGTGGCACGCCGTGGCGATAGGCCAGCGCCAAGCACGCCGCCATCGCCGCCGACCCGCGCACGTCGTTGAACGGGTCCTTGAAGCGCACATCGGGGGTGACGACGCTTTCGATGCCGCGCAGCGCGTCGGGTGTCATCGTTTCGTAGAACCGCACATAGCGGTCGATCGCGGCGCCGATTTCCATACGCGTCATTTCCCGGTGGCTTTGCGGACCAACGGGAAGTAAAGCCGATAGGGCAGCAGACGCAAGAATTTGAGGATCAGCGCGAAGCGTCTCGGGAACACGATCTCGAACCGGTCGCTCGCCAAGCCCCGCACCAGTGCCTCGACTGCATCCTCGACATTCATGATGAACGGCATCGGGAAGTCGTTCTTGTCGGTCAACGGCGTTTTGACGAAACCCGGATCGACCAATTGCAGCTTGATGCCCAGCGCGTCGCATTCGGGCTTCAGCGCTTCGCACATATTGATCAGCGCCGCCTTGGTGGCGCCGTAGCCGGCGGCGGTGGGCAGACCCGAATAACCGGCGACGGAAGCGACCACGGCGATATGCTTCGTGCGCTTGGCCAGCAGCGGGGCCAGCGCGTTGACCGTGCCCATCAGATTGATGTCGACCAAGGCGCGGATATCGGCGGCGCGGAAATCGGTGGCCGGCGTCGCTTTGTGCGTGCCCGCGTTGAGCACGGCCAAGGCGAGGGGGCCGTGCGCCGCCTCGATCGCCGCGACCGCTTTCTCGCACGCGGCCGCATCGGTCACGTCGAGCGGCCAGGCGTCGATATTGCCGTTTTCGCGCGCGAGATCGGCCAGCGCATCGGTCGAGCGGGCGGACGCGATCACTTGCCGCCCGTCGCGCGCGAAGCGCAAGGCGAGGGCGCGGCCAATACCGGACGACGCGCCGGTGATCCAGATGGGGCCTTGGGTCATCTTTTCGATACGCAAGGCGGCACGGTGCGGTTCACTGCAACACGTAATCGAAATCGAAGCCGCGATAATGGAAGGACATCCCGACCAAGCGGCCATCCGGCGCATACCATGTATCGACGTCGAGCCACGGTTTTTCCTGCCGTTCGCCGCGCTTTATCTCGAAACCCTTCATATTGTAGCGGCGTGCCGGAACCACCGCGCCGCCGACCGCGCGCGCCTCGGCCCCGCGTGTGACGACTTCGATATCGGCGAGCGATCCCCATTGCAGATCGAAGGCGCGGCTTTCGCGCATCAAGCGGTAATTCCAGTAGCTGAGCGGCAACGTGCCGGGGGCGAGGTCGAGCGTCTCTGCGTGCCCGTCGACGATAAGGCGCCCGTCGCGCAGCGTGGCGCTGATTTTGTAGGTCGTGCCGTTGTCGTCGACGTCGCTGTCGAGCGATTGAAGCGCGCCGTCGCGCCAAATCTCGCGCGTGCGCTGGGTGTAGCGATAGACGGTCACCAAGGCGAAGCGCACGCGGATATTCGCTTCGATATCGACGATCAGCGCGCCGTCGCGCTCGGCGAAGCGCACCGCGTATTCGCCGATATCGGCCCCCGCTTTGCGCACGGTGAAATTCAGCGCCCCGCTGGGCGGCACGCCCGGCGTGCCCGGAATCGGCCCCATCACCGGGCCCAACGCCCAGGCGGGGACGGCCAGCAGCACCAGCAACGCGGCAAAGACCAATCGCAAGGCGGATTATCCGTCGTGTTTCAATCGGATGACCGGAAACAATTCGGCGGTACCGGGACGTTTGGCAAGCGTCAAACGCGGCGCTAAACTAATGGCCACGGAGAAATTCGATGCCAAACACCCGCCGTCATTTGTTGCGCAGCGTTTTGGGCCTCGCCGCCGTTCCGGCCGTGGTGGCGCCCGCCGCCGCCTTGCGGATCGAGGATATGGACGTGCCGCGCCAGCGCTTGCTGCTGTCGGCCTGCGAAACGCGCAGCGCGCATCAGCAGCAATTCGCGGCCTTGGTCGCGGAGCTGGAAGGGCGCGGTGTCGCCGAACAACAGGCGGTCGAAATCGCCAAGGGCAGCGACTGCCCGTTTTGCGGGTGTTCGCTGAACCTTACCGCGCTGGGCGAGATTCCGGATAACTCCGAAGCGCCGAAATTCTGAGCTTTAAGCCGCGGCTTCGTTCGCGACGATCTTGCCGGTGTATTCGACGGCGATCGCCGCTTCCGACGGCGTGCCCTTGATGCGGATCAGGAAGCACAGCCGATCGGCCACCAGACGCATTTCCTTGGCCGATTTGGCGGGCAGCGGGATCTTGCGCTCGCGGCAATAGACGATCAGCGCCGCGGCGACCGACGACGGGTCGAACGCCACCGTCGCGGACTGGCCGGCATCCTTGTCGATCTGGATCGTGACATTCAGCGAATGCCGATCGATCACGACCTTCTTCAAATTCCCAGGCGGAAACGGGGTTCGACGCTGCCGGTTATATTCGATCAGCGCACGGCACAGCTCGTTCTGGTCGAAGAAGATGAGGCGATACTCGCTGGCCATGTTGGCTCCGGGGAAAACCGACGCTTAATCATACACTTCTGACCTGGTTCCGTAAACTTTCCGTCGGAAAATTCGGACGGAACAAAGGTTACGGCGCATTGCTTGTAGGGCAGGGGCCCCAAGCGCCATACTGGACGTTCATGGCCAGAACCCGCGCACGCCCTTATGACAGGCCCCAAATCGACCCGAGCGCCCCGCCCCGCCCGTGCGACCGGCCGGGCTGCGCCAATCGCGGGGAGTACCGCGCGCCGAAGGACCGCAACCAGCTGGGCGCGTATTACTGGTTCTGCCTCGAACATGTCCGCGAATACAACGCGGCCTGGGATTTCTACAAAGGGGCCGATGCGGCCACGCTGGAGAAGGAAAAACGCGCCGACACGATCGGCCGGCGCCCGACCTGGCCCTTGGGGCTCGGCATGGCCGGGGCCAAGCGTGCCCAGCGCATGGACCGCGAGGCGATGGAAGAAGCCCTGCGCCGCTGGTTCGATTCGGGCGATATTCCGGGCTTTGGGGCGGGCCGGGCCAAGCGGGCTGGCACCCAAGAACCGCGAAAACGGCCGCCGGCCCCGGTCGAGGAGGCTTACGCGCTGCTCGACCTGGACGTAAGTGCCAGTCCCGCCGAGATAAAGTCTCGATACAAAGAACTCGTAAAACGCCATCATCCGGACGCGAACGGGGGCGACAAAGCCGCCGAAGAGCGTCTAAAATCCATCAATCAGGCCTATACGATCCTGAAGGCACAGGGGGCGAAACCGGCGGCCGATCTCTGAAAAGGGAACGGCGCGTGCCGGAATTCGCTCTTCGCCTAGACGGTTCGCGCGGGCCCGTTCGTTCGATTACGTGCCGGAGTTTTCTCGATCATGGCCCTTGCGTCCGCCCCTGAAGCCGCTACCGCCGAACTCGCGTCGAAAATGCCCGATATCAAAGTGAAGGTCCGCCAGACCTTCGGCATCGATTCGGACCTCGAAGTTCCGGCCTTCAGCAAGGCGCCGACCGACCACGTTCCGGATGTCGATAACAACTATCGCTTCGACCGCGACACGACGCTCGCCATCCTCGCGGGCTTCGCGTTCAACCGGCGCGTGATGGTCCAGGGCTATCACGGCACGGGCAAGTCGACGCATATCGAGCAGGTTGCGGCGCGCCTCAACTGGCCCTGCATCCGCATCAATCTCGACAGCCATGTCAGCCGCATCGATCTGGTCGGCCGCGACGCGATCGTCGTGCGCGACGGCAAGCAGGTGACGGAATTCCGCGAAGGTCTGCTGCCCTGGGCGTTGCAGCACCCGGTCGCTTTGGTGTTCGACGAATACGACGCCGGCCGTGCCGACGTGATGTTCGTCATCCAGCGCGTGCTGGAAGTCGACGGCAAGCTCACGCTGCTCGACCAGAACCGCGTCATCCGCCCGCACAAGGCGTTCCGCCTGTTCGCCACGGCGAACACCGTCGGCCTTGGCGACACGACCGGCCTATACCACGGCACGCAGCAGATCAACCAGGGTCAGATGGACCGCTGGAACGTCGTCACGACGCTCAACTATCTGCCGCATGACGAGGAAACCAAGATCGTCGGCGCCAAGGTTTCGGGCTACGACACCAAGGAAGGCCGCGAGATCGTTTCGGCGATGGTCGCACTCGCCGATCTCACGCGCGCCGGTTTCATGGCGGGCGATATCTCGACGGTGATGAGCCCGCGAACGGTCATCACCTGGGCCGAGAACGCGAAGATCTTCGGCGATGTCGGTCTGGCTTTCCGCCTGACCTTCCTCAACAAATGCGACGAGGTCGAGCGCACCACTGTGGCCGAATACTACCAGCGCTGCTTCGGCGCCGAATTGGCCGGCGGCGTGTCGGTCGCGGTGCGCAAGGCGGGATAAGCGCCAGCGATGCCGCCGCGCGACAAGGATGGGCCGGTCGAGCAATTCCGGCAGGTGACAGCGGCCGCGATGCGCGCGGTTTCGCACAAGCCCGATCTGTCGGTCGCTTTCGCGCCCGAGGGCGCCTTGCTGCGCGGCACCGAAGCGCGACTGCCGGCCCCCGGCCGCGATTTGCCCGCGGGCGAAGTCGCGATCGTGCGCGGCGAAGCCGACGCGATTTCGCTGAAGCTGCGCCATCACGACGAAAAGATCCACGCCAAGCGCGCGCCCAACGGGCAGCTCGGCCGCGCGATCTACGACGCGGTCGAACAGGCGCGCTGCGAAGCGCTGGGTTCCAAGCGCATGACCGGTGTGGCGCGTAATCTGGGCGCCGCATTGGACGAACGCTGCCGCCAAGCGGGCTATGCGCGTATCGCCGATCGCGAACAAGCGCCCATCGTCGATGCGGTGGCCATGTTGGCGCGCGAGGCCTTTACCGGCCAGAAGCCGCCGGAAGCCGCCAAGCGCATGGTCGATCTGTGGCGGCCTTGGGTCGAATCGCGCGCGGGCGGCGATCTCACCGATCTCGCCAAGGCGCTCGACGATCAAGCGACCTTCGCCGAAACCGCGCGCCAGTTGATCCAAGATCTGGAGCTGGGCGAGGAGCAGGGCGAGTCGACCGAGGCCGACGAGGATTCGAACGAGAACGACGATTCGGGCGACGATTCGAGCCAGCAGGGCGAATCCGAAGATTCGGGCGAGCAGGCCTCGTCCGAAGCGATGATGGGTTCCGAAACGCGCGAAGCGGCCGGCGAAGACGGCGGTGAGGGCGACGGCGAGGAACACGAGGGCGAAGACGCCGACGGCATGGGCGAGGACGGGCCCGAGCGGCCCGGCAAACGCTGGCGCCCGCCGAACGATCTGCGCAATTCGGTCGACGAGAAAGCCTATCGCGCCTTCACGACCGAATTCGACGAGATCGTCGAGGCCGACGATCTGTGCGACGCGGACGAGCTGTCGCGCTTGCGCAACCATCTCGACCAGCAGCTTCAAAGCCTGCAGGGCGTGATCGGGCGCCTCGCCAACCGTTTGCAGCGCCGCTTGCTGGCGCACCAGAATCGCGCGTGGGAATTCGACCTCGAGGAAGGCACGCTCGACGCCGCGCGCCTCGCGCGCGTCGTCGCCAACCCGACTGTGCCGCTCTCGTACAAGCGCGAGCGCGACACCGTGTTCCGCGACACGGTCGTGTCGCTGCTGATCGACAATTCGGGCTCGATGCGCGGCCGGCCGATCACCGTCGCCGCGATGTCGGCCGATATTCTGGCGCGCACGCTGGAACGTTGCGGCGTGAAGGTCGAAATCCTCGGCTTCACCACGCGCGCCTGGAAGGGCGGGCAAAGCCGCGAACGCTGGTTGGCGGCGGGCAAGCCCGCCAATCCCGGCCGCCTGAACGACCTGCGCCACATCATCTACAAGAGCGCCGATGCGCCCTGGCGGCGCGCGCGCAAATCCTTGGGGCTGATGCTGCGCGAAGGCCTGCTCAAGGAAAACATCGACGGCGAAGCGCTGCTCTGGGCGCATCAGCGCCTGTTGCCGCGCCCCGAACAGCGCAAAATCCTGATGGTGATTTCCGACGGCGCGCCGGTCGACGATTCGACGCTGTCGGTCAATCCGGGCAACTACCTCGAAACCCATCTGCGCGAGGCGATCGAGTACATCGAGACGCGCTCGCCGGTGGAATTGCTGGCGATCGGTATCGGCCACGACGTGACGCGCTATTACAAGCGCGCGGTCACGCTGGTGGACGCCGAACAGCTGGGCGGCACGGTGATGGAAAAACTTGCCGAACTGTTCGAGGAAGACGCGCGCGAATCGGCCGCCCCGGCGCGGCGCCGCGCCGGCGCCCGGTAACGTAGCCGAGGCTTCCTCGGGCTATTCGGCCCTGCTAGGCTGCGCCTCCGCACATATAACGGAGGCTTCAAATGCGGCTGATTCGTCTGGGGATCGTCGGGTTCGTTCTGGCGCTGTTGGCGGCTTGCGCCCCGCCCGAGCCGCTGAAGCTCACCATTCTGCACAACAACGACGTCCATTCGCGCCTTCAGCCGGTCACGTCGCAGAACAACACCTGCAGCGCCCAACAGGCGGCGCAAAACCAGTGCTTCGGCGGCATGGCGCGCGTCGCGGCACTGATCGAGCGCGAGAAGGCCGCCGCGACCGCCGCCGGGCGTCAGGTGCTGACGCTCGACGCCGGCGATCAGTTCCAGGGCTCGCTGTTCTATTCCCATTACAAGGGTGCGGCCGAAGCCGAGGTGATGAACCTCATGAGCTACGACGCGATGGCGCTGGGCAACCACGAATTTGACGACGGTCCCGACGTGCTCGCGCGCTTCCTGCGCACGGTGAAGGTGCCGGTCCTCAGCGCCAACGTCGACTCGTCGGCAGAGCCCGCGATCCGCGGCCTCTACCGCACGCATATCGTCGTCTCGCGCGGCGGCCATCGCGTCGCGATCATCGGTGCCACGACCGAGGATACGCCCGCGATCGCCTCGCCCGGTCCGCGTCTGCGCTTCCCGCCGGCGGAGGAAAAACTGCGCCCGCTGATCGCCGATCTGCGCGCGCAAGGCGTGTCGCATATCGTGCTGCTGTCGCATCTGGGCCTGTCGCGCGACCGCGAAGTCGCCGCCGCCGTCGACGGCATCGACGTGATCGTCGGCGGGCACTCGCACACGCTGCTGTCGAACAGCGCCCAGGGCGCCGAAGGTCCGTATCCCGTACGCGTGCGCGGGCCTGCGGGCCGCGACGTGCCGATCGTCCAAGCCTTCGCCTATTCTCGGTTCGTGGGCCGTCTCGATATCGATTTCGACGCGCAAGGCAATATCGTGCGCGCCGAAGGCGATACGATCCCGGTCGTCCAATCGATCCCGCCGGTCGCGGCGATCCAGGCGGCGATCGACCGTCTCGACGCGCCGCTGGTCGAAGTGCGCGCGCGTCCCGTTGGCGTGTCGGCGGCGGAATTTCCGCTCGATGGCTGCCGCGCACGCGAATGCGCGCTCGGCAATCTCGTGTCGGAAGCGATCCTCGTGGCGACGCGCGCCAGCGGCACGCAGATCGCGCTTCAGAACGGCGGCGGTCTGCGCGCGGGCATTCCGTCGGGCAACATCACGCTGGGCCAGGTGCTGACGACGCTGCCGTTCCAGAACGCGGTCGCGACGTTGAAGCTGCGCGGCAGCGACTTCATCGCGGCGCTGGAAAACGGCTTGTCGCAGGTCGACCAGAACGGCGGCCGGTTCCCGCAAGTCGCAGGCGTGCGCTACACCTGGGACAAGGCGCGCCCGGTGGGCAGCCGGGTCGTTTCGGTCGAGCTTCGCCGCGCGGACGGCAGCTACGGCCCGTTCGATCCCAACGCCGTCTACACGATCGCCACGAACGACTTCATGCGCCGCGGCGGCGACGGCTACACCGTGCTGCGCGACAAGGCGATCGATCCCTACGATTTCGGCCCCGGCCTCGACGACGCCTTGGTCGAGTATTTCCGCGCCAACAACCCCGTGCGCGTCGGGTTGGACGGACGAATCGTGACGCGCTGATCCCCCCGCAAAAACAGGAAACAAGCAAAATGGCTCCAGACGATCTCGTTCCCGCCGCCTTGCGCGACGAGCGCAAGGCCCTGCAACCCGACGCGTTGCCGGTCGGCCGGCGCGGCTTCATGGCGGGCGCTTCGCTCGCCACCGGCTACGCGCTCGCCGCCGGTCCGGTCGCGGCGCAAACCGCGATCACGACCGACACGCAGGGCCTTGCCGCCGGCATGGCCAATGTGCGCACCGCCGACGGCAAGCAGATGCCGATCTATTACGCGCGTCCCGCTCAAGGTCAGAAATTCGCGACCGTGATCGTGGTGCAGGAAATCTTCGGCGTGCACGAATACATCAAGGACACGTGCCGCCGCTTGGCGAAGGCGGGTTATCTGGCGGTCGCGCCGGAGCTTTATTTCCGCCAAGGCGACGCGTCGAAAGTGTCGGATATCCAGGCGCTGCTGCGCGACATCGTCGGCAAGGTGCCGGATGCGCAGGTGTTCGCCGATATCGACGCGACCGTGGCTTGGGCCGGCGGCAGCGTGGGCAAGGGCGAAACCGCGCGTTTGGGCATCACCGGCTTTTGCTGGGGCGGGCGCGTCGTGTGGCTCTACGCCGCGCATAACCAGAACGTCCGCGCCGGTGTTGCTTGGTACGGCGTGCTGACCGGCCCGACGAACGAGTTCCGCACCCGCCATCCGCTCGACGCCGTCGCGTCGATCAACGCGCCGATCCTCGGGCTTTACGGCGGTGCCGACCAGGGCATTCCGAACGACACGGTCGATCGGATGCGCGATGCGCTGCGCGCGGCGGGCAAACGGTCGGAAATCGTTCTTTATCCCGATACGCCGCACGCGTTCCACGCGGATTACCGGCCGAGCTATCGCGCCGCGCAGGCGCAGGATGGCTGGCGCCGCCTGGAAGTCTGGTTCTCGCGGAATCTGGTCTGATTCCGCAAACGACAACACGCCGTCACGCGCTCGCCCTGCTTGCCGGGGCGGGCGCGTCGCTTTTTGGGCGACCCGCGCGCGCGCAAGCCGGCTGGCAACCGCTCGCCGTGCGCGCCGCGCGCATCCCGTTTGACGAAAAGGATCCCGCGCGCGTTCGAGTGGATCGGCTGATCTGGCGCGGCGGCTTGCAACTCGGTGCCGACGACAAGCGCTTTGGCGGCTGGTCCGATATCCGCGTCGATCCGGACAACAAGCGCGCGACGCTGATTTCCGATCGCGGCGGGGCGATGGAACTCGTCCTCGATTTCGACGGCACGCTCAAGGGGGTCGGTCCCTCGCGCATCGGCGACCTGATCGGGCCGAACGGGCGCGCCTTCGACGATTATCGCAACGCGGACGCCGAAGGGCTGGCGCGCTTGCCCGATGGCGGCTTCGCCGTATCGCTCGAACGCCGCCATCGTATCTTGGTCTATCCGCCTTCCGATCCGCCCTTCGCGCGCAGCCCCCGCACGCTCGCCGGACCGCCGGGTTTCGCCGACGTGCCGAACAACGGCGGTATGGAAGCGCTCGCCGCCTTGCCCGACGGACGTTTGCTCGTGCTGGTCGAGGATCGCCCCTGGGGCTTCGTCGGCGGCGACAAGGGCTGGATCAAATTCGAATATCGCGCGGGCGACGGGTTCAAGCCGGTCGGCGCTTGCGTCGTCGGCGATGCGGCGATCGTGCTCGAACGCGGCTTCGGCTTGGCGGGTTTCGCGTCGCGCATCGTGCGCGTGCCCTTGGCCGGGCTTCGCGATGGCGCCAGCGTCGCGGGCGAGGAGCTCGCGCGATTGCGCGCACCCCTCGCCATCGACAATTTCGAAGGCATCGACGCCACCAAGGATGCGTCGGGCCGCGATCTGCTCTGGCTGATCGCCGACGACAATTTCAGCTTCCTGCAGCGCACGCTGCTGGTGTGCTTTCAAATCGCCTAAAGAAAAAGCCCGCCGGTGAGGGCGGGCTTCAAGTTCCTTGGATCGGAAACAAGGAGTCGTGTTGTTGTTATCGCGTACCCCCTGGCTTTTTCGCTGCGGGGGAAACTCAGGCGGCGCGCTTCTCCAGCGCCTTTTCGATGCGCGCCTTGAAGCGGCGCAGATCCTTGTCGAGCTTCGCGGCCGGCGTCTTCGACAGCCACGCGTCCAGACCGCCGGCGTGTTCGACCGTCTTCAGGCCGCGCGTCGTCAGACGCACGCGAATGCCTTGGCCCAGCACGTCCGACAGCAGCGTCGCGGCCTGCAGGTTCGGCAGGAAGCGGCGCTTCGTCTTGTTGTTGGCGTGGGAAACGTTGTTCCCGACCAAGGCGCCCTTACCGGTGACAATGCAACGACGCGACATCGCTCAAACCCTCTAATCTGGCGGGCGGGGCCCGAAAGGCCGCACCCCAAGTAAATCCGACCCGCGAAAGGCGGGGAGGCAGGGTTTTAGGGCCAGGGGGCCGGAAGGTCAACTGCCGGGTTTGGCCAGCGCATCGACAACCTGGCGGGCGGCCTGGGCGGGCCCGATAAGTCCTTGGGAAATATCGGATTCCAGGCGTTCCAGAAGCCCCTGGAGCGCGCCCTTGGCGGCCAGCCGCCCGCGTACTTCCTCCTCGATTTCCCGCCACAAAACGGCCCGCGCCTGACCCGCGCGTTTGGCGGCGAGTCCGGCGGGGCCGAGTGCTGCGCGATGGGCCAGGATTTGGCCCCAAACCGATTCCATTCCTTTCCGGTGCAAGGCGGAGACCCGCAGCACCGGCGGATGCCAAGCGGAAGACGCGGGGCGCAGCATATGCAGCGCGGCACCGTATTCGGCGGCCGTGCGGCCGGCGGCGGGGGCGAGATCGCCGTCGTCCTTGTTGATGACGACCAGATCGGCGAGCTCGACGATGCCTTTCTTGATCCCTTGCAGCTCGTCGCCGCCCGCGGGCGGCAGCAACAGCATGAACAGATCGACCATCTCGGCGACGGCGGTTTCCGACTGGCCGACGCCGACGGTTTCGATCAGCAGCGTGTCGAACCCGGCCGCCTCGCACACCAGTGCGGCCTCACGCGTGCGCCGCGCGACCCCGCCCAGCGTGCCGCCCGACGGCGACGGACGGATGAAGGCGCGCTCGTCGCGCGAGAGATATTCCATGCGCGTCTTGTCGCCGAGGATCGACCCGCCCGAAACGGGGCTCGACGGATCGACCGCGAGCACGGCGGGTTTGCGCCCCGCTTCCAGCAGATGCAAACCGAAGGCTTCGATGAAGGTCGATTTACCGGCTCCCGGCGGGCCCGAGATTCCGACACGGATCGCGCGGCCGGTATCGGGCAGCAAGGCCGCGACAAGATGCTCGGCCGTTTCGCGATGATCCGCGCGCGTCGATTCGACCAACGTGATGGCGCGCGCCAGCGCCCGGCGATCGCCGCCGCGAACTTGGCCGGCGAGGTTGGCCGCGTCGCTTTTGGCGTCGGCGGCCATGAAACGCTCAGAGACCCTTGCGGCCCATTTCGACGAATTTCTCGCGCCGGCGCGCGCGCAAGGCCGCGCCGTCATGCCCGACGAGTTCGCCCAGCGACGCGTCGAGCGCGTCGCCCAGCGCGTTGATCGCGGCTTGCGGATCGCGATGCGCCCCGCCCATCGGCTCGGGCACGATGCGGTCGATGACGCCGAGCTTCAGCAGATCCTGCGCCGTCAGCTTCAAGGCCTCGGCGGCGGTCTGCGCATGTTCGGCCGAGCGCCACAGGATCGACGCGCAGCCTTCGGGCGAGATGACCGAATAGATCGCGTGTTCCATCATCAGCACGCGATTGGCGGCGGCGATGGCGATGGCTCCGCCCGATCCGCCTTCGCCGATCACGGCGGCGACCAGCGGCACTTTGATTTTGAGGCAGACTTCGATCGCGCGCGCGATCGCTTCGGCTTGGCCGCGCGCTTCGGCGTCGATGCCGGGATAGGCGCCCGCCGTATCGACCAGCGCCACGACCGGCAGCTTGAATCGCTCGGCCAGCTGCATCAGACGCTGCGCCTTGCGATAGCCTTCGGGGCGCGCCATGCCGAAATTGTGGCGGATGCGGCTTTCGGTATCCGCACCTTTTTCATGGCCCATGACGACAACCGAGCGGCCGCGGAAACGGCCGATACCGCCCAGGATCGCCTTGTCGTCGGCAAAAAGCCGGTCGCCGGACAGCGGCATGTAATCCTCGATCAGCGCCTTGGCGTAATCGACGAAATGCGGCCGTTCGGGATGGCGCGCGACCTGGACCTTCTGCCACGCGGTCAGCTTGGCGTAGGCGGCGCGCAACTGCTTGTCGACCTTGCTTTGCAGCTTGGCGACTTCGTCGGCGATGTTGAGATTGGCGTCGCCGGTCAGGCGCTTGAGCTCTTCGATCTTGCCTTCGAGCTCGGCGATCGGCTTCTCGAATTCGAGGTAATGCGTCATGGCCCTGGGTCTATAGCATGCTCGGGCGGGTTGTCACGCCTTCGGATTTCATCGCAAAATCAAAGTGGTTAGGCCCATTGCCGCAGGCGGTCGGCCTTGGCGACAAGGGCGCGCGCCTGGCGGATCGACGCGATATCGACCAGCCGGCCTTCGTATGTCGCGGCCCCCTGGCCGCGTTCGGCCGCTTCTTCCAGCGCCAGCAGAATGCCCTTGGCGCGCTCGATCTCCATCGGATCGGGCGTGAAAGCCTCGTTGACCGCCAAAATCTGCGACGGGTGGATCACCATCTTGCCTTCGCAGCCCAGGGCCGCGGCGCGCGCGGCGGATTCCTTCAATCCCATCGGATCGTTGAAATCGGCATAGGGCCCGTCGATCGGCCGTTTGCCCGAAGCGCGCGCGGCGACGACCAAGCGCGCCAGCGCGTAATGCCAGATGTCGCCCATCCGGCCGTCGATCGTATAGGCGGGCGACAAGCCGCCGATATTCGTCGTGCGCATGCCCATCGACGCGGCAAGATCGCCCGAGCCCAGGATCAGCGCTTCGATGCGTGGGCTTGAAGCCGCGATCGCCTCGACATGGGCGAGACCCTGCGCGGTCTCGATCAGCAATTCGAGCCCGATCGGCGTGGCGATGCCCTTGGCGCGCTCGATCTGGCCCAGCCACATATCGAGCGCGAACACGTCCTCGGGCCGGTTGACCTTGGGCACCATCAGAAGATCGAGCCGCGTGCCCGCCTTCTCCACCACGTCGACCACGTCGCGATACATCCACTCGGTGTCGTTGCCGTTGATGCGCACCGAAATGGTTTTTCCCACGCCGCGCCAATCGATGTCGTTGAGGCCGTCGATCGCGTTCTTGCGCGCCTTGGCCTTGTCCGACGGCGCCACCGCGTCCTCCAGATCGAGGAACACGTGATCGGCGGCCGAGCGCGCGGCTTTGGCGAACAATTCGGGCCGGCTGGCGGGCACGGCCAGCGCCGTGCGGTTCAAGCGGGCGGGAACGCTATCGGGCATCGAACGCTCCTTGACGGTTTCGGTGTCCAAAAGAAACGCCCCAGGTCGTGCCATCGCGAACGCAACGGCGCGACCTGGGGCGACGTCGTCTTATCTCAGCCGATCTTCGCCTCGTTCGCCACGACCCAGTCATAGGCCGGCAGCGTCAGGAAGTCGGGGAACTTCTCGGCGTCGATCATCTCCAGGAACATCTTCGACGCTTCCTTGTAGCGGCCCTTGGCGTAGCGATCGGCGCCTTGGGCCTTCTTGATCTTCTCGAGCTCCTCCTCGACGATCTTGCGCACGAGCGACTTGTCGACCGTGCGGCCGTCGTCGAGCGTGGCGCCGTGACGGACCTGCTGCCACACCTGGGCGCGCGAGATTTCGGCGGTCGCCGCGTCTTCCATCAGATTGTAGAGCGGCACGCAGCCGATGCCGCGCAGCCACGCCTCCAGATAGCCGATGCCCACGGCGCAGTTCTGGCGCAAACCGCCTTCGGTCATCGTGCCGGCGGCGGGCTGCAGCAGATCGGCGGCGGTGACGTGCACGTCCTGGCGCTTGCGCGCGATCTGGTTGGCGTCCTTCATCTTCTCGTCGAACACCGCCTTGGCGATGGGCACGAGACCCGGGTGTGCCACCCACGTGCCGTCATGGCCGTCATTGGCCTCGCGCTCCTTGTCGGCGCGCACCTTGGCCATCGCGGCTTCGTTGGCGGTGGGATCGTCCTTGATGGGAATTTGCGCCGCCATGCCGCCCATCGCATGGACGTTACGCTTGTGGCAGGTCTTGATGACGAGCTGCGAGTACGAGCGCATGAAATGCGAGGTCATCGTGACCTGCCCGCGATCGGGCAGCATCTTCTGCGGATCTTCGGCGAGCTTCTTGATGTAGGAGAAGATGTAGTCCCAACGGCCGCAATTGAGGCCGGCCGAGTGCTCGCGCAGCTCGTACAGGATTTCGTCCATCTCGAAGCTGGCCAGCAGCGTTTCGATCAGCACGGTCGCCTTGATCGTGCCGCGCTTGATCCCAAGCTTGTCCTGCGCGTGGACGAAGATGTCGTTCCACAAACGCGCTTCCAGATGGCTTTCCATCTTCGGCAGATAGAAATACGGGCCCGAGCCCTTCTTCTGCAGGGTCTTCACGTTGTGGAAGAAGTAGAGGCCGAAATCGAAGATCGAGCCCGACATCGGGCGGCCGTCGACGATGACGTGCTTTTCGGGCAGCGCCCAGCCGCGCGGCCGGACGAACAGCACGGCATGCTTCGGGTTCAGCTTATAGTGCTTGCCCGATTTCGGATCGTCAAATTCGATCGTGCCGAGATTGGCGTCACGCAGATTCACGTGACCTTCGATCAGGTTGTTCCAGGTCGGCGTCGACGCGTCCTCGAAATCCGCCATGAACACGTTGGCGCCGCAGTTCAGCGCGTTGATCACCATCTTGCGGTCGACGGGCCCGGTGATCTCGACGCGGCGGTCGAGAATATCCTTGGGCAGCGGCGCCACGGTCCAATCGCCTTCGCGGATCGAGCGCGTCTGCGGCAGGAAGTCGGGCTTCTCGCCCGCGTCGAGGCGCGCTTGGCGGTCGGCGCGCGCCTTCAGCAGATCCAGGCGGCGCTGGCCGAATTTACGCTCCATCTCCACCACGAAGGCGATCGCTTCGGGCGTGAGGATTTGCAGATGTTCGGGCTTCACGGCCGCGTCGAGCTTCACGCCTGCGGGCAGGATCGTGCCGCCGGGGCCCTTCACCGTGGTGGGTACGGGCGGCGGCGGGGGTGCCTTGGGCGCGGGGGCGGCGGCCTTGACCGGGGCCGGTGCGGGCTTGGCGACGGGGGCGGGCTTGGCCGCCGGCTTCGCGGCCGGGGCCGGCTTGGCGGCGGCCTTGGGCGCGGGCGCCGGTTTCTTGGCGGGGGCGGCGGCTTTCTTCGCGGGCGCCGGGGCTTTCTTGGCCGGCGGGGCTTTTTTGGCCGGGGCCGGCTTCTTGGCGGGCGCTTTTTTGGGGGCAGGCTTCTTGGCCGGGGCGGGCTTCTTCGCCGGAGCCGCTTTCTTGGCCGGCGCGGCCTTTTTGGCGGGGGCTTTTTTGGCGGGTTTCTTTTTCGCGGCCATGGCTCGTTCCTTATTTCCGACGGAAGCTCGTTCGCAGGCTATCAACGGTGTAGCGGGCCGCAAAGGCGCGATCAAGGCGCCTTGCGGCGGGCCAAAGGATGATGGGAATGGACCAGCCGTTTCAACCTTTCGCCGCCGACATGCGTGTAAATCTGGGTCGTTGCGATATCGGCATGGCCCAGCATCGCCTGGACCGCGCGCAAATCCGCCCCCCGGTCGACCAGATGGCTGGCGAAGGCATGCCGCAACACATGCGGCGATAGGCGCTTGGGCTCGATTCCCGCCTCGGGCGCCAATTCTTTGAGCGCTTGATAGAAGCGCGCCTCGGTCATGTGCCCGGCTTCGGCGCGGCTGGGGAACAGATAAGGCGAAGCCTTTTTCTTTTCGGCCAGAGCCGCGTCGCGGACCAGACGCCACGCGGCGATCGCATCGCCCGCGGGGCCGGACAACGGGACCAGCCGTTCCTTGTCGCCCTTGCCGCGCACGATCAGAAAGCGCCCGTCGCGCGACAGCGCCGACAATTTCAGCCCCGCGAGTTCGGATATCCGCAAGCCCGAGCCGTAGAGGACTTCGAGCGCGCAGACGAGGCGCGTGTCGTTCTTGGCGCGCGCGACTTCGATAAGCTTGCCGGTTTCCTCTTCCGACAGAATTTTGGGCAACGGGCGGCCGATCTTGGGCGCATCGACGCTGGCGAAAGGGTCGGTTTGCGAACGCCGTTCGCTGACCAGAAAGCGATGGAATTGGCGCAAGGCCGACAAGCGCCGCGCGGTCGAACGCGGGCTCAATCCCCGTCGCGCCAGATCGGTCATATAGGCTTTGGCGTGATCGGGCGTCGCCGAAATCGCGTCGGCGCGTCTGCGCTCCAAAAAATCCTCGTAATGCGCCACGTCGCCGCGATAGGCGCGTTGCGTGTGTTCGGACGCGTTGCGCTCCGCGACCAGCATTTCCAGAAACGCTTCGCCGTGGATCGAGACCTCGTCGGGGGCCGTTTTGGGGCGGCCCATGGCGTTAAAGCCCCGAGGCGATCGCCGCTTCGACGGCCAATGCGCGCGCGGCCGGTTCCTGGCCCACGGCGCGCATCGCGTCGAGCAACGCGAGCAGCGTTTGCGGGGCGGCACCCGCCGGACCTTCCATGCCCAGCACTTGTGCCGCCAGCGCGATCGTTTCCGCCGTGCGGCCCTGGACCGCGGCTTGATGCAGCGCCGTCCACACCGCCGCGTTCGGCAGATTGGTCTGCGCGAAGGGCGGCGTCTTGTCCGGGAAGGCGGCGAAAGCGGCCCCCGGCGGCAATTGGCCGAGCCCCGCGAGCAATGTCGTCGCCAGGGCGACGCGCGCAGGTGCCGCTTGCGCATCGAGCTTCACGATCGCGTCGCGCCAAGCGAGGAACGCGCGGCCGTCATTCGTATCTTCCCAAGGCTGGCCCGCGATCGCGACCAACGCCCACAACGCGGCGTAGCGATCTTGCGCCGCGCCCGCATCCGCGCCGATGCGCGCCACGCGCGCGAAGCGCAGCCATTCGCGCGCATCGTCGGGGAAACCCGCCAGCAGGAAGGCGCGTATCGCATCGCCGGCATAGGGCGCCAGCTCGGGCGAGGCCGGAACTTCGGCCAGAAGATCGACGCTGGCGCGCACCAGCGTGGCGTAGCCGCCGCGCTCGCGCCCATAGCGCCACAGGTTTTGCAGCGCGGCCATCCGCGCTTGGCCGTTTGCGGCCTTCGCCGCCTGATAAAGGGCGGCACGGCCGCGCGGGCCGCCATCGGTGCGCGCGAAGGCGGCGGGATCGGCGATCTGCGCCGGGGCGAGTTCGATCGCCGCGTAAGCCTTGGCGAGTTCCGCCGAGGGCAGCGCGCCATAGGTTTCCGCACGCTCGGCGGCGGCCAAGCGAATTTCGGGCGAAGCGCCGTCATAGGCGGCGAGCGCGCGCAACAAGCCGGGATCGTCGTTGCGCGCCAATTCGGCGGGCGGTGCCGCCTTGGCCGCGCGCATCATCGCGAAGCCGAGCGGCGTGAGTTTCGCCGCGTTGTCGATCTTCACGCCGCGCCCGTCGCCGCCTTGGGCGAACAGCAGCGTGATGAAGGTCGCATCTTCCGGCACGCCTTGATCGCGCAACAGCGTCAAGCCCAGTTCGGCGCGCTGGCGATCGCCTTCCAGCGCTTGGCAGAACAAAAGCCCTCGCCGCACGTCGGGCGCTTTGGATTTGTCGAGCAGATCGCGCGTCAAGCCGCAGGCGGCTTTGTCGTCGCCCGCAAGCCAGGCGTTGTCGAGGCGCGCGGCCAGAACGTCGCCGTCGATTTCGCGCTGGGGAATGCGCTGCGCCATCTTCTCGGCCGCGTCGAAGGCGCCGAGATCGAGGAGCTTGCGCGTGCGCAGCGCGACGAGACCGGCTTTGCCCTCGCCCGACGGCGTGGCCGTGGTCGAAATCAGCAAACGGATCGCCATGTCGCGCGCGGGCGTGGACGCGACCGGGGCGGGCAAATCGCCGATCAAGCGTTCGGCGATCGGCCGTGCCGTGCCGTTCCACGCATTGGCGGGCAGGCCGCCTTGCGCGCCGTCGATCAGGCCGACAGCCTCGACATCCATCGGGCGGATACTCTCGACCTCGAACCCCGCCGGCGCCGAGGGCGGCGTGGGGGCAGGTGCCAGCGGCGCCGATTGCACATCCGGCGTCGTCCGCTGCGGGGGCATCAGCAATTGGGCGGTGGCGGGCGAAACCGCCACCAAGCCCAGAACCAGCCCGAGGGCCAGGCGATCAGCGCGGCAGGCGATCATTGGGAATGACTTTCTCGACCCGCGCCGAGGGGGCGGGGATGTCCCAGGTGGCCAAGAAGCCGACCACACCGGCCGTTCCCAGGACAAGAATGGCCAGAAGCACAAGGAGCGTGCGACGCATTGGGCGTATCGTTCCGTAAGTCTTGTGATGGAAGTCTAAGTATTTGCCACGATTATGGAAAAATCGTGACGACTCGTGAAGATGCAGGCTGTGAAGCCGTTTGCTACACTGCCATTATGTTGCGCACGCGCAAGGGGAAAGGCGACGCCGGGACCGCGAATTTCGCGTATGTCCCTGGTGCTGAACGTTAACCGGGATGGACGGCGAACCAATGGGCGCGCCGCCGGACCCGGCGGCGGCGCCAACCATGAGCGTTAATCAGGAAATCCGCGCCCGGCTCGACCGCACCTTGGTCATGGTCGGCCTGATGGGCGCCGGGAAGTCGGCCATCGGCAAGCGGCTGGCGCAGGCGCTGTCCTTGCCCTTCGTCGACGCGGACAAGGAAATCGAAGAAGCCGCCGGCTGCACGATCCCCGAGATTTTTGCGCGCTTCGGCGAGCCCGCCTTCCGCGACGGCGAGCGCCGGGTGATCACGCGGCTGCTCGACGGCCCGCCTTGCGTGCTGGCGACCGGCGGCGGTGCGTTCATGGACGACACGACGCGCGCCAAGATCAAGCACTCGGGCCTGTCGATCTGGCTGCGCGCGGAACTCGACACGCTGGTCCGCCGCACGGCGCGGCGCAACAACCGGCCGCTGCTGAACGCGGGCGATCCGCGCGAGATTTTGGCCAAGCTGATGGCCGTGCGTTATCCGGTCTATGCCGAGGCCGATCTCGCGGTCGATTCGGCCGATGCGCCGCCCGAAATCACCACCCAGCGCGTGATCGACGCGCTCGGCAAATATCTCGCGGGACGACAAGCGCAATGACACAGACCGTCCGCGTGGCGCTCGACGCGCGCGCCTATGACATTCATATCGGCGAAAAACTGCTCGAGCGCGCGGGCGAATTCATTCTGGGCGTGCGCAAGGTGAAGCGCGTCTTCGTCGTCGCCGACGCGAACGTCGTCGTCACGCATCTGCCGCGTTTGGAAAAGGGCCTCGCCGCCGCCGGCATCGCGGCGCATGTCGTGACCCTGCAAGCGGGCGACGCGGCGAAATCCTGGGACAATCTTGGCCGCTTGCTCGATGCGATCCTCGATCAACGCCCCGAACGCGCCGATCTTCTCGTCGCATTGGGCGGCGGCGTGGTCGGCGACATGACCGGGGTGGCCGCGTCGCTGCTGCTGCGCGGGCTCGATTTCGTGCAGATCCCGACGACGCTGCTCGCCCAAGTCGATAGCTCCGTGGGCGGCAAAACCGGCGTCAACACCCGCCAGGGCAAAAATCTGATCGGCGCGTTCCACCAGCCGCGTCTGGTGCTGTGCGATCTCGACGTGCTTGACACGCTCGGTCCGCGCGAATTGCGCGCGGGATATGCCGAGGTGTTCAAATACGGGCTGATCGACATGCCCGAATTCTTCGAATGGTGCGAAGCCAACGGCGCCAACCTGCTCGCGGGCGATCGCGCCTTGCGCGCGCATGCGGTGCGCGTTTCGTGCGAAGCGAAAGCGCGCATCGTGACCGAGGACGAGCGCGAGACCGGCGTGCGTGCACTCCTCAATCTCGGCCACACCTTCGGTCACGCGCTGGAAGCCGAGCTCGGCTACGGCCCCGAATTGCTGCATGGCGAGGCGGTGGCGATTGGCATGCGCCAAGCCTTCGATTTCTCCGCGCGCGCCGGTTTGTGCCCCGCCGCCGACGCGAAGCGCGTGCGCGCCCATATCCTGGCCTGCGACATGGCGGCCGATCTGCCGCGCCAGCATCGCTGGAACGCCGACGCGCTGATCGCCCATATGGGCCACGACAAGAAGGCGAGCGGGGGCAAAATCACCTTCATCCTGGCGCGCGGAATCGGCAAATCCTTCATCGCGCGCGATGCCGATATCGGCGCCGTGCGCGCGATGCTGGAAGCGGAGTGCGCCGCATGAATTGGGCGGCGTTCGGCTGGGACGATTGGTCGGCGCTGATAGCACTCGCCGTCCTTCTGACCGCCAGCGCCTTGCTCAACGCCGCCGAATCCGCCATCGGTGCGGCGTCGCGCACAAGGCTTCAGGCGCTGGAACGCAAGGGCAGCGAACGCGCGGCGCTCATTCTTTATCTCAAGACCAAGACCGAGGCGCTCGCCTCGGCGGTGCGCTTCGGCAATATCGCGGCGCTGGTGCTGGCGACGGCGCTGGTCGCTTGCGCCTTCACTTATGATTTCGGATTCGCGGGCCCGATCTACGCCGCGATATTGGTCGCCGCGTTGTTCGCCGTGTTCGGCGAAGCGCTGGCGCGCATCTGGGCGCTCAACTCCGCCGATCGCGCGGCGCTGGCGCTGGTTCCCGTCGCGCGGTTCTGGCTCGGATTTTTGACGCCGCCGGCGCGGGTCGCGCGCAAGGCGGCGCTCGGCATCCTGCGCGGCTTCGGCTGGAAACCGAAGGAACGGCCCGCCGAAGCGGCCGAGGAGCAATTGAAGGGTGCCATCGAGCAGCACGGTGCTGCTTCGCCGGATTCCGAAACGCGCAAAGAGCGCCAGATGATGCGCTCCATCCTCGATCTCGCCGACGTGACGGTCGCGGCCATCCTCGTCCATCGCCGCCAGGTTTTCGCCATCGATATCGAACAGCCGGCCGAAGCGATCCTCGATCAGGCGCTGTCGAGCGCGTATTCGCGCATTCCGCTGTGGCGCGGCGTGCCCGACAACATCGTCGGCGTGCTGCACGCCAAAGCGCTGCTGCAAGCGGTGCGCGGCCAAGGCGGCGACGCGGGCAAGCTCGACGTCGCTTCGATCGCCGCGCGGCCGTGGTTCATTCCCGACACGACGACGCTGCTCGACCAGCTCGAAGCTTTCCGCCGCCGGCGCGAGCATTTCGCGCTGGTCGTCGATGAATACGGCGCGCTGCTGGGCGTGGTGACGCTCGAGGACATCCTCGAGGAGATCGTCGGCGACATTGCCGAGCGGCACGAATTCAACGTGCCCGGCGTGCGCCCGCAATCGGACGGCAGCTACGTGATCGACGGTCACGTGACGATCCGCGATCTCAACCGCCAATTCGATTGGCGCCTGCCCGACGAGTCCGCCGCCACCATCGCGGGCCTTGTGCTCTACGAGGCGCGGCGCATTCCCGATGTCGGACAAGTCTACGTGTTCCACGGCTTGCGGTTCGAGATTGTGCGCCGCAAACGCCATCAGATCGCGACATTGCGCGTGGCCGTGGCCGACGATGCGGCGGCGGCGAAGGTCGCAAAGATTCCCGCGCCGGGCGGGCGCGCGGCCTGAATTTTCCGCGCTTGCAAGGCGCTTATATCGGGCGCTTAATTCCCTTCAGGACGGCGTCCGGCATTCGCGAATGGGAAAACCCGCGCGGATTATTTCACGATCGCAACCGGACGACCGGGCCTGGATCGGAGGAAACATGCATCGCCGTATCGTTCCCGACGTGATCTCCGGCCGCCAGGAATTGGCGACCGCTTCCGGCAACATGACCGTGCGCGAAGCCTGCGTGACGATGGCCAAGCGGCGCATCGGCGCGCTGATGGTCGTCGAAGGCGGGCGGCTCGCGGGCATCTTCACCGAGCGCGACGCCATGACGAAGATCGTCGGCCAGCATCGCGATCCCGACAAGGTGACGCTGGCCGAAGCGATGACCCGCAATCCCGACACGATCGGCCCGGATCAGCCGGCGCGCGAAGCGCTGGAGATGATGCGCCGTCACGGCTATCGCCATTTGCCGGTGGTCGATCGCGGCGAGCTGATCGGCATGGTGTCGGTGCGCGACCTTTATGCCGCGGCGTTGGGCGAGCTCGAGGAAAACCTCAAAGAGCGCGAAGCCTTCATCGCGGGCGGTGCGGGCTACGGCCTGAACTGATTTTCTTGGCCTGAAAGGCCGGGCGGGCGATCATCCGGGGATACGTCCCGGAGATCGCCGCCCCATGCCGTCGCCCTACCAGCCCACGCCGCACGCCGACCTTCCCCCGCCCGCCACGCGCGAGCCGATCCATACGCGCCGAATCGTCTGCAACGGCTATCGCCGCGCCGACGGTCTGTGGGACATCGAAGGCGAATTGACCGACGTCAAATCCTATCCGTTCGACAACAAGTTCCGCGGGCCCATTCCGCCCGGCACGCCGCTGCACGGGATGAAGCTGCGCCTGACCGTCGACGACGACATGATCGTGCGCGAGGCGCACGCGGCAAGCTACGCCACGCCCTACGAAGTCTGTCCCGACATCGCGCCGGATTTTTCGGCGCTGGTGGGCTTGCGCGTCGGACGCGGCTGGCGCAAGGCGGTGCTCGAGCGCTTGGGCGGCGTCAAAGGCTGCACGCATTTGGTGGAACTCGCCATCAACGCGCTGGGCACGACCGCGTTCCAGACCGTGTTTCCGTTACGAAAATCGAAAGGCGAGGGGCAGCCCGCCCATCTCGATACGTGCCACGCCTTGGCGCTGGACGGCGAGATCGTGCGCCGCGACTACCCGGACTTCCACGTCGCGCGGCGTTAGGCGCGCGCCGGTTTCGCGGCTTCGTCCGGCGTGCGGGTTTCCAGCGCCAGCGCGTGGACGCGCTCGGACAATTCGCTCGCCAACACGGCATAGACGCGCCGCTGGCGCTCGACCCGGCCCATCCCCGCAAAGGCGACCGAAACGATGCGCACGCGGAAATGGGTTTCGCCGCCGGGGGCGGCCCCCGCATGGCCCGCGTGGCGCGCGGACTCGTCCTCGATGTCCAACGCGGCGGGCGCGAAGGCGTCGGTCAGCTTCGTGCGGATGCGGTCGGCGTAGATCGGCATGAAGTGCTCCGTCAACGGCGGCGGCGCGACTGGCCGGTGCGCAAGGTCCATTCGACGACCTTGCGCATCGCATTGCCCAGCGCGTCGTCGAAGGCTTGCGCGACGGCCGACAGATCGCCGTGGCCCGCGCGAACGCGCTCGTCCGCGACGAAGCCCGCTTCGATCATGCGTTCCGGCAGGCGCACAAGGCGTACGCCCAGGCGCACATGCGCCGTCGGCAGGGCGCCGTCGAAATACTCGGCCTGGAATTCGCGCAGATCGACCTTCAGCAGATAATCGGGGCGCAGTGCTGCCGAATCGCGGCTGACGGCCACGATCTTGCCCGACGCCTCGAAGCTTTCGATCAGCAGCGCTTGCACCATGCGCGGCGCCGTGTCGGTCCAAGCCGCGCGGGCGTAGAAATCGAGCGTATAGGGCGTGCGTTGAAGCGCCATGCGCGCGGTGTCGAGCCCGCCCGACGCGATCGGCAATTCGATCGCGAGCTGCCAATCGGCCCGCGGAAGATCGGGGGCGAAGGTCGATTTGGGCGTGAGCGTATAAAGCTGCGGCGGGTCGCCGCCGCCGGGCAGGGCGCAAGCGCCGAGCGTCGCGGCCGAACCGCCGATCAGAACCGCGCGACGGGTAAGTTTCGTCGTCGTCATTTCGCCTCCACGCCGCGCTGCTGATCGCCGAACAGGAACCGCGCCGGATCGCGCTCGAAATTCGCGATCACGCGGTTGAGGGTCATCATCAGCGTGCGGCCCTCGATCATGAATTGCTGCAGGTCGTAGACGCCTTGCTGGCCGAAATCCTCAAGGCCGGGCCGCGTCGTGGCGACAAGCCGCTCCAATTCTTCCGCCACGCGGCCGAAGCCGCCCAGCGTATTGCGCAGATCGGCGATCGCGGCCTGCGCCTGCGGGCCCAAGGGCCGCGCCTCGCGCGCCGCCGACTGGATCTCGCCCAACAGCGATTGCGCTTGGCTGCCGACGCGCTCGATCGCGCCGCGCGATTCCGCGATCAGCCTGTCCGCGCCGGCGAGCGAACGGTCGACGTTCTTCAACGTGCCGCTCGCGTCGCCCGCCAGTTTCTCCGTCTGCGCCAGCGTTGCGGCAAGGCTGCCCATCGCGGTGGCGCCGTCGTCGATGATGCGGTTGATGTTGCGCAGATTGTCGTCGTTGAGGATCTGGCTGATCCGCTCGACCAGCACACCCACGCGCGCCATCGCTTCGGGCGCGTCGGTCAGCAACTGCTCGATCGGCGAGGGGCGCGAGGGGATGACCGGCGCCGTGGCGCCCGGCTGGACGCGCAAGGGGGCCGCTTCCTGCGTGCCGCCGGTCAATTGGATGAACGACAGGCCGGTGATGCCCTGCGGCTGGAGCGAGGCGACCGTATCCGTCTTCACCGGCGTGCCGGGACGCAAACCCAGCACGACCAGAATGCGCTCGACGTTGTCGGGATCGATGCGGATGTCGGACACCGTGCCCACCGGCACGCCGCGATAGCGCACGGTGGAACCGATGGACAGGCCGGTGACCGAGCCGCGGAACAGCGTGTGATAGGTCGTCTGCGCTTCGCCCAGATTGGCGCGCGCGAACCACAGCCCCGCAAAGGCCAGCAGCGCCGTCAGCGACAGCACGAAGATCCCGACCAGAAAATGGTTGGCGCGCGTTTCCACCGGTCAAGTCCCCCGCCCGTCGAGTCTTCGAGAGTCCAAAGCGGCGCGGCCGCGCGGACCGGAAAAATATTCCTGGATCCAAGGATGCGGGTGCGCGCGGATTTCGTCCAGCGTTCCGACGACGATCTTTTTGTCGATCAGCACGGCCACGCGGTCGGCGATGGCGCCCAGCGTGTCGACGTCGTGGGTGATCATGACGACGCTGAGCGCCAGGCTGCGCTGCAGATCGCGGATCAGCGAGTCGAATTTCGCCGCGCCGATCGGGTCGAGACCAGCGGTCGGTTCGTCGAGGAACAGCACATCGGGGTCGAGCGCGATGGCGCGCGCCAGGCCCGCGCGCTTGCGCATGCCGCCCGAAAGCTCCGACGGGAATTTGGCGCCCGCATCCTGCGGCAGCCCGACCATCGAGAGCTTCACGCGGATCAACTGGCCGACGAGCTTGGGGTCGAGCTTCATATGCTCGTTGAACGGCAGGCGGATATTCTGCGCGACGGTCAGCGCGCTGAACAACGCGCCGTCCTGGAACAGCACGCCCATGCGTTTGAGCACCGGTGCGCGCGCCATGGAATCGAGCTTGTCGAGCTGTTCGCCCAGCACTTCGACCGTGCCGCCGTCGGGGTGTTTTAAACCCAGGATCGTGCGCAGCAGCACCGACTTGCCCGTGCCCGAGCCGCCGACGATCGCCAGGATCTCGCCGCGCTTCACATCGAGATCGAGCCCGTCGTGGATCGGCGGGCTCGAACCGAAGCGCGTGACCAGGCCGCGCACGCGGATGACGGGATCGCCGCTCATATGCCCAGATACGAAAAGATGATGGAGAACGCGGCGTCCGCGAGGATCACCAGGAAGATCGATTTGACGACCGAGCGTGTGGTGTGGATGCCCACGCTTTCGGCCGAGCCCGAGACTTTCAAGCCTTCGTAGCACGCGACGAGGCCGATCAGCACCGCGAAAACCGGCGCCTTGATCAGGCCGATCACATAGGTGCTGAGCGACACGGCCGTCGAGAGTTGCTCGAGGAATTGTTCGAGCGACAGGCCGAGGCTGAGCAGCGACAGCGTCACGCCGCCGATCAGCGCCATCGTGTTGGCGTAGAAAACGAGGAGCGGCAGCGCGATCGCCAGCGCGATCAAACGCGGCAGCACCAGCGTTTCCATCGGATCGAGGCCGATGGTGCGCATCGCGTCGATTTCCTGGTTCACCTTCATCGTGCCGATTTCGGCGGTGAAGGCGCTGCCCGTGCGGCCCGCGACCAGGATGGAGGTGATCAGCACGCCGATCTCGCGCAGGATCGACACGCCGAGCAGATTGACCGTGAAGACTTCGGCGCCGTAAGCGCGCAACTGATCGGCCCCCTGGAAGGCGAGCACGATGCCGATCAGGAAGGACAGCAATCCCAGGATCGGCAGGGCGTCGATGCCGATGCGTTCGATGTGATGGACGATGCTGGTCAGCCGCACGCGCTGCGGGCGATACCACGACAGGCCCCAGGTCGAGACGACGGCGCCGAGGAAGGCGAGCAGCGCGTAAGCCTCGCGCAGCAGCGCGATCGTGTTCGCCCCCGCGCGCTCGGCCAGCGCCCGGAACGCGCCCTCGAACGGCCTTGCGAGGGGTTTGCGCTCTTCCTCGGCCGCTTCCATGCGCTCGAGCAACGCGGCTTGCGCATCGGAGGCGCCGGCGAGTTCGATATCGATTCCGGCTTCGCGCCAGCGGCGGAATTGCCGGTAGATGAGCCAAGCGCCGCCCGAGTCCAGCGCTTCGATCGACGCGATGTCGACCCGCACGTTGCGGGCACCCTTCACGTCGATCTTGGCGAGGGCGGCTTCGAGATCCGGCACGAAGGCGAGCGTCCAGCGCCCGCCCAGCGTCGCCACGCCGGCGGCGCCGTCATGCCCGCTTTGGGCCCATCCCGGTGCGCGCCGCTCGTCCGCCATGTCCCATCTTGGCGAGTCCGGACCCGTTGGGGCAAGTTAAGCGGTGTCCGTATCGGGGTAAGGGCACTGGTATCAGAATGGCAAATAGTCAGATTTTCCAAGGAATTGGCAAATTTGCGCCTGCGGCGAAAAATTCTTGTGCCCCTGCGGCAACTTACCGCTTGATTTTTGCGGCGCACAATATAACTTGTGCAGTGCGACATCTGATGTCGCAACTTGAAACGGCCTCCGGGTCGTTTCTTGGGCGTTTCCTCCCTAAACTTGGGCCGTGCTGCAAAGCGCGGCCCTTTTCTTTTTTGGGATCGCCGAAATGCCCGTTCGCCGGCTAATTGCCGCGTTATTTCTGGTATTTATCGCTTCGGCCGCCATTGCCCAACCGGCCGTGCCGGTCACCGGCGATAGCGCCGAAGGTCGTGCCCTGATCGAGCGGTTGCGCGCGGGCGGGCTCGTTCTTTTCTTCCGCCATGCCGACACGTTGGGCATGAAGTGCGATCGGACTTTCCGCATCGGCGATCGCGACGGTCAGCGCAACATCTCGGCGGCGGGCCGCGAACAATCGCGCCGGATCGGCGAAGAGTTGCGCGCCCGCGACATTCGCATCGCATCGCCGGTTCTCGCCGGACCGGTGTTTCGCGCGCGCGATACGGCGGAACTCGCCTTCGGCGAAAGCAATGTGCGCGTGACCGACGATTTGATCGCCGACGATTACGCGGGCGGAAGATTGGACGCCGTGCTGACGGCGCATGCGCGGTTGTTTTCGGAGCCTGTCGCCGCGGGCGCCAATCGCGTGCTGGTCGGCCATCGCACGCCCGCGATTATGGTGCTGGGCGAAAGCGTGGCGCAGCGCGCGTTTCCCGAAGGATCGGCGTTGGTGTTGGAGCCGGTGCCGCCGCGCGGCCGCTTGCTCGGCATCTGGATGCCGGCCCCGATCGAGGGTGCGGGGTTTCACAATTGCTGAAACGACGAAGCCGTATCGATTAATACTCGGAATAGTGATAGAATTTCCATTCAACCCTAGGGGGGAATGGTATGCGGCGTCTCGTAGTTCCGGCCATTTTGTCGGCAATGCTCTGCGTCGCTGGCGCGCGCGCCGAAACGGCGCCCGTCGGCAAACCGATCGACGTTAATTCGAGGATTGGACGTTACGTGTTGTCGCGTCCGTTCTTGGAAGAGGCGCACAGGCAGGCCTATAACCAAGATAAGGCCTTCGATCAAAGTTGTGACAGCGGGTACAGAATTCAGCCGCTTTCCATCTCGGTGCAGTCGCCGATTGAAATGCCGGATGGCGCCGAGCAACCCGTTTCGGGCGTGTGGCGCTTCGTATTCGACGCGCAGCGTTGCGGATCGACGAAACGCTACAATGCATTGTTTGTTATCCGCGATGGCGCGCTTCCCCGCGCGCAGCCGTTGGTTCCGGGGGCGACGATCACCAGTGTGCAGTTGATGATCGATACGCTCAACAATGCCAAAGTGCTGCTGCTTGCCCTCGCGAAGGACTGCAAAACGCTGATAGTCGTAGATACCCGCGTGACGCGGCCACTTACGCAGCTGGGCGCATCGTGGGGCGAAGAATGGCAGTTTCTGCGCTGCGGCGAAACGATCGACGTGCCGATCAACTTTGTCCCGACCGCCGATGGCGGCACGGATATTCAGGTACGCGCACCCGCGCGCTGATCTAACGCTTCACGCGTTCCTTGCGGATGACGATGAACGCGAAGACGAGCAGGGCGCCGAACGCGGCGAGTGCTCCCGCCGCCGCGAGCGGCTCAGCGGGCTCGGCGCCCGCGGTCAGGAACCACAGCCCGATCGTCATCACCAGCACGCTGCCCAGCGCCACGCGCGCCTGCCAGATCGCAAGCTTCGTTCGGTCGAGATCCGGGTTCAGCCGGTAATAGACGCCGTAGAGAAACAGCGTCACCCAGCCCAGCAGGTTCACATGCGCGTGGGCGGCTTTTTGCAGATGCTCGCCCGACATCGCCATCTGCAATCCCATCGCCATGCCGATGACGGCGCACACAACGCCCGCAACGAAGCAGAACGACGACGCTTTCATGGGCCGCTCCCTGGCCGTTTTCTTCCTTACCGCCCGAGGGCGGCTTTGGCGTCCTTGTGATCGGGGTCGAGGCTGAGCGCCTTTTCGTAGGCGGCGATCGCGTCGTCCTTGCGCTCCAGCGCTTCCAGCACGCGGCCGCGCCAATAATGGCCGCGCGCGTTCTTGCCCGCGGCTTCGGCCATCAATTCGAGATCGGCGAGCGCCCCTTTCGCGTCGCCGATCGTCAGCTTGGCGATCGCGATATTGACCAGAATATCGGGCTGGCCGGGCAACAGGGCGCGCGCCTGGCCGAACGCGCCCAACGCTTCCATCGCGCGATCCTGCGCCATGCGCACCAGGCCGAGATTATTGGCCGCTAGGCCGTTCGACGGGTCGAGTTCCAGCGCCTTCAAGAAGCAATCGGCGGCGGCGTCGAATTCGCCGTCAAGCCGCAGCACCGCGCCCAGATTGGCGTGCGCGTCGGCGAATTCCGGCAGCAGCTTCACCGCGCGTTCGAGGCGTGCGCGTGCCGCGTCGCGCTTGCCCAGCGCATGAAGCGCAAGGCCGCCGAGATTGAGCGCGTCCACGTCGTCCGGCCGGTCGGCGAGGATCGCGGCATAAATCGCCTCGGCCTCCGCCAAGCGGCCTTTCGTGTGGGCGTCGAGTGCGGCTTGCAGGCGCGTATCGGCTTCGCTCATCGTCCCGCCGGCGGGAGCGTGTCCCGGCCGTCCCCCAAAGCGCGTTGCATGATCACCACGTCGACCCAGCGCCCGTGCTTGAAGCCGACGGCGTGCATGATTCCGCCGTGCTCGAAGCCCAGCGCCTTGTGCACGCCGATCGACCCCGCATTTCCCGAATCGCCGATCACCGCCAGCATCTGCCGCGCCCCCCAGGCTTGGCAACGGGCGATCAACTCGGCGAGAAGTTTTTTGCCCACCCCCTTGCGCGCCGCGTTCGCCGCGACATAGATCGAATCCTCGACCGCGAAGCGATAGGCCGAGCGCGGCCGGAACGGTCCCGCATAGGCGTAGCCGAGGATCGCGCCGCTTTCGTCCGTCGCGACCAGCCAGGGCAAACCCTTCTCGACGATCGCGGCACGGCGGCCGCGCATCTCGTCGAGCGTGGGGGGCGACTCCTCGAACGTGCCAAGCCCGTTGGCGACGTGATGGGCGTAGATCGCGTGGATCGCGGGAAGATCGGTATCGGCGGCGTCGCGGATGTTCATGCGGTGGGTCCGGGCAAGGTCGGGGCGATGCTGGCGAGGGCGGCGGTCAGCGCCGTCAACGCGTCGCGCAGTTTATCGAAACCGGCGGCGCGCGCGATACGCGCTTCGTCCATATAAAGGCCGCGGTTGATCTCGATTTGCAGCGCGTGTTGGCCGGCAGCGGGTTGCCCGTAATGGCGCGTGATGTAGCCGCCCGCGTAAGGCTCGTTGCGCGCGACGGCGTAGCCCGCGTCGCGCAGATGCTTCTCGGCCGCGTCGATCAACGCGGGCGCGCAGGCCCGGCCGTGGCAATCGCCGAGCACGAAATCGGCGCGCCGCTTGCCAGGATCGCGGTCCATCGGGCCGCCGACCGACGGCATCGAATGGCAATCGATCAACGCGACGCGGCCGAATCTCGCAAGCCCGCGCGCGAGCAGATCGGCGAGTGCGGCGTGATAGGGCGCGTAGAGCGTTTCGACGCGCCGCCGCGCTTCGGGAAACGTCAGCTTCCCGCGATAGATATCGGTGCCGTTGGCGACGACGCGCGCGAGCGTGCCAAGGCCCCCGCCCACGCGCGGCGAGCGCGTGTTGACGAAATCGGGCAGCGGCCCGTCGAACATCGCGGGATCGAGCTCCCATGGCTCGCGGTTGACGTCGACATAGGCGCGCGGGAACAACGCGCTCAGCAGCGGCGCGCCGGCGGCTTCGGCGCCGCGCGCGAACAGCGCATCGACGAAGGCGTCTTCGGAGCGGCGCAAGGAAACGGGGTCGAGTTTGGAGCTCGCCTGGAACGCGGAGGTGTAGACGCTGCCCGAATGTGGCGAGGAGAAGACGAGCGGGACTCGCCACGCAGCGGGCGCGTCGCCGGCAAGCGCGAAGGGAGGATCGGGGTCGAGGATTTCGGCGGTGCTGGACTTCATCGACGAATCGGCTGGAACGCGAAGGACGGGGTGGGCGAAGCGGCGGCGGCCGAACGCGATCGCAACACGGCCGGGTGGGCGAACCCCCTTGAAAACGCCCGAAAATCGAGATTTCCGGTGGCCGGCGAAAGAAGACGGGAGAAAGCCGCGACGGGCACTTGCCAAACCCCGGCTTCCCTGTCTATATCGCCGCCTTCCCGGCCGGATGGGCGCTTAGCTCAGCGGGAGAGCACTACCTTGACATGGTAGGGGTCACAGGTTCAATCCCTGTAGCGCCCACCATCCGGACTTCCTGAAAAATCAGGCTTTTTCGTCGATCTTCACGCCCTGCGGGCGTGGGGCCGAAAAGGCCGTTTTTGCCTTGTTTTGCTCCTTCGTTCTTGGGGGAGCTCACTTTGCTGCTGCTTGGAATCTTGCGTCTGAACTGAGTACAGTCGGTGAGTTATTCGAAGAATATTGCGCGCCGTCGCAACAGCATTCGCAACTCGTTGGCCTTGCTTGCCGTCGGTTTCATCCGGTTGCGTGCGAAGTCGAGACGTTCGGCGTCAAGATACAATGAGGGCCGGTACGAGTGCTTGCCGTCCGTTTCCGTCTCTTCTTTTCGTTCCTATCCGACTGTTTCGTGAAAAACGAAGAAGCCCGCCCTGGAAATCCAGAAGCGGGCTTCGGCGTTTTGTCGAAACGAGATCAGAGCTTCCAGCTCTCGATTTCCCAGATCGGCGTGCCGCGCGTATCGGGGGCCTTGGGGTCCTTGAAGGCGGCGGCGTCGGGCTTCATGCCTGTCTTTTGCCAGGCTTCTCGCGACATCGCGGCGCCGACGGCCAGCGTTGCTTTGACCTTCGCGGGATCGAGCTCGGCCTGGAAGATCGTTTTGACTTTCGACATCTCGATCAGCGAACGGGCATCGCCTTCCGTGATCCAAGACCATCCGCGTGTACGGTACAGGATGTTCTCGACATACGGACGTTGGGCAGCCCGGTCACTGAACCATTCCTTGTTCGCGAGATCGATGACTTCGTCGGTGCTCATCTTGGTGACGATCTCGACCGCACGCGCATTGGCGACGAGCAGCGCCACGATCGCCTTGGGGTTCTTGCGCATGAATTCCTCGCGCGCGACCCACCAGATGCGATGCGGATAATAAGCTTCGGGATAGAAGCCCGTCTTGGCGAAGCTCGCGACCTTATGGCCTTCGCCCTTGCCCTCGGGACCGTCATAGGCGGGGCCGGTCGAGCCGTCGTTGCGCAGCAGCGCCACCAACTCGCCCGCATTCTCCGCGCCGCGCGCGGCGGGATCGACGTTCAACACGGCGTCGATGCCGGGCTGGGCGCGCGTGAGTTCGGTGAAGGCCTGGATGTTCTTCACCGTGATGCCCAGTTCCTTCACATCGTCGGTGCCGAAATGCGCCTTCAACATCAGCATCAGCACAAGATGGAGATCCGATCCGACGATGGTAAGGATCGTCTTGCCGCGCAGATCGTCGAGTTTCTTGATCGGCGAGCCCTTGGGCACTTGCAGCGGAAATTTGATGCCGCCGCCGCCGATCGCGATCGGAATGGCGGGGTTGGGCTGGGAAAGATTGCGGATCGTCGGCGTCGATCCGAGCATACCGATATCGAGCTGGCCGGCGGCGAGCCCCTGAAGCATGCGCAACAGCACGGGGAAATTGAGGTACTCGGAATCGATCGATAGGCCGAGCTCTCCTGCCGCCTTTTCCAGCAGCTTGTCGCGCTGCATCGCAAAGACCAGCGGCGCGCCGTCGTTGGTGAGCCCCACGCCCATCGTCATCTTCAACGCTTGGGCCATCGAAGGGCTGGCGCGGAACAGCGGAAGCCCGGCCAGTGCGGCAGCACCCGCCGTGCGGAGCGCCGAGCGACGCGAAACACTTCGTTCGAATTCCATGTTTTCCTCCCGTTGGGTTTATTAGGGTTCTTCGACGATCGCTTGCGCCGCCTCTGCGCGGATAAGATTCCAGATGTGATCGATCAGCGCGGCGGCGCGCGGTGCGGTGCGGGCGCCGATCCGCGGGCGCGGCAGATCGATATCGACGATTTCCTTCACCTGACCGGGGCGGCGGCCCAATACGATGACGCGGTCAGACAGATAGACGGCTTCGTCAATCCCGTGCGTCACGAACAGAACCGCGCGGCGCTGGGCGGGGTCGCCGGCGTCGCCCCAAAGACGTAACAGCTCGTCCTGGAGAATCACGCGCGTTTGCAGATCGACGGCGGCCAGCGGCTCGTCCATCAGCCACATATCCGGCTCGTTGGCGAGAAGCCGCGCCAGCGCGCAACGCTGGCGCATGCCGCCGGACAATTCGTGCGGATAGCGATCCTCGAAACCGGCGAGGCCGACCATCTCGATGTTGCGCGCGACGATCGCTGCGCGCCGCGTCTTGTCGACGCCGCGCGCCATCGGTCCGAACTCGACATTGCCGCGCACCGTACGCCAGGGAAACAGCGCGTAGTCTTGGAACATGACACCGCGCGCGGGATCGGGGCCGTCGATCGGCTTTCCGTCGAACAGAACTTCGCCGGCGCTGGGCGTCGCGAAGCCGGCGATGAGCGACAGCAAGGTCGATTTGCCGCAGCCCGACGGGCCAACGATCGATACGAATTCGCCCGGTTTCATCGAGAAGGAAACGCCGCGCAGCGCTTCGACCTTGTCGCCGGTCCGCGCGGAGACATAGATCTTCGATACGCTTCTCGCTTCGATTTTCGGAGTCGTCAGCGTTGCCATGGCGTCGCCTTGCGTTGAAGTGCCCGCACGCCGTGGTCGATCGCCAGGCTGACCAATCCGATGCTGAGCATGTAAAGAACAAGCCCGTTGATGTCGCGCTTCACATACAGCGTGCTGACCATCAACTGGCCGAGCCCGACGGTCGCGGCGCCGCCCGGATTGACCTTGATGCCGATCGCCATTTCCGCCGCGATGATGGAGCCCCAAGCGAAGGCCATCGCGATGCGTGCACCCGTCATCACCGTGGGCACGGCGCCGGGAACGACCACGGCGCGCAGAACCAGGAAGGGCGATGCGCCCAAGGCTCGCGCGGCGTCGACCAATTTGCGGTCGATCAGGCGCACCGCCTGAATCGTGTTGAGGACGAACGGGAAGAACGCCGCGTAGGCGACGATGAACAGCGCGGCGTTGCCGCGGATACCGAGCCACAGCAGCGCCAGCGGAATCCACGCGATGGGAGCGATCGCCCGCAGCGAGTCGACGATCGGATCGAGCGCGCGACGCACCGACTCCACCAGGCCCATCAGAAGGCCCAGCGGCACGCCGAGCAGGGCCGCGACGGCGAATCCGGTGATCACGCGGCGAAGACTGCCGGCGATCGCGTCGATCAACGTGCCGTCGGCGATGTCGCGAATGGCGGCGAGCGCGACGCCCGACGGATAGGGCATGATCTTCGCGGCGCCGGCGAGCCAGACCGCGCATTCCCAGGACAGCAGGAGCGCCGGAAAGAAAATCAGCGGCGCTTTGATCCGCAGGGGCAAAGTCATGCCGCCTCCGCGCGCGTATCGGCGCTCCAGCGCGTCAACGCCGCCTGCAGACGGCGCAAGGCGAGGTCGAGCAGATAGCCGAACACGCCGATCGTGAGGATCACGGCCATGACTTTGTCCATGGCGAAGAACTCCTGATACCAGAAGATCCGCCAGCCGAGCCCGGCGTCGGCGCCGGTCAATTCGGCCGCGACCATCGCGGCCCAAGCCACGCCGAGGCTGAGACGCGCGCCCGCCAGAACGAGCGGCATGGCGGCCGGCAGGACGACATGGGTGACGACCAGGCGCGGCGACGCGCCGAGCATGCGCGCCGCGGCGATCAGATTGCGGTCCACCTCGCGCACGCCCGCCAGCGTATTGACGAAAATGGGGAAGGCCGAGGCGTAGAAGATCAGAAACATCGGCACGCCGCGTCCGATGCCGAAAAAAACGATGGCGATGGGAATCCATGCGATGGCGCCGATCGGTCGGAGAAGTTCCATCGCCGGATCGACGATCGCGTCGGCCACCGCCGAACGCGCGCACAAGATCGCCAGCGCCAATCCCAAAGCGGCGCCGGCACCGTAGCCGACGCCCAAATGAACGAGGCTTGCCGCGATATCCGCCGGCAGATCCGTCCGCAACAACTCGACCCATGCCAGCGCGACGGCGAGCGGCGACGGCAGCAGCGTGGCGTTGGCGACACGCACGGACAGGAAGTGCCAAAGGATAACGAGTATCCCCAGCGCCAGGGCGAACTCCGCAAGGCGCGCGATCGGACGCATCACGCGCATATCGCGGCCTCCGCGCCCAAACGTTTGAATGCGCCGTCGGGCGACAATTGATTCATGTCGAGGGCGAGGCCCCAGCCCGATCCTTCCGGGATCGGCGCCGCACCGTTTTGCGGGCGCGGGAAGGGCGAGGTCAGGATCGCGTCGAAGACGGGGCTTTCGTCGTATTGATGCTCGAGCACCGAGAAGCCCGGAAGCCCCGCGCAAAGATGCAGGCTCGCGACATGGCAGATCGGGCCGCTGGGATTGTGCGGCGAGACCTTCGTGCCGCGCGCCAGCGCGTACTCGGCGATGCGTTTGAACTCGGCGAAGCCGCCCGCATATTTGGCGTCGGGCATAATGGCATCATAGGTGCCGGCGTCGAGATATTCGCGGAAGCCGTCGACGCCCGTTCCCATCTCCAGCCCGGCGAGCGGCACGCCCTTGGCATTGGCTTGCGCGCGCAACCGCTTAAGGGCCGGGATGTTTTCGCTTGTCTCGGCGATCGGGCATTCGAACCAGTCGATGCCGATCTCGGCCAGGGCTTCGAACGTCTTGGCGGCGATCGCTTCGTCGAAGCGCCAATGGCAGTCGACATAGAGCTTGCGCGACTTGCCGATCGCTTCGCGCACGGCAGCGATGCGCGCCAATGCTTGCGTGATGCCTTCCGTCTTGCCGGGCACCACGCCGTCGAACGGCGCCATCTTCACCGTGTCGAACCCGTCTTCATTGGCTTTGCGCGCACTGGCCGCGAAACCTTCGGGCGAACGATCCACCGTGCGGCGGTTGATATTGGCGTACATCGGAATCGATTTGCGCCCGCCGGGCGCGATCATCGCGTGCACGGGCTTGCCGGCATTGCGTGCGGCGACATCCCACAGCGCCTGATCGATGGCACTGACGATCGCGGCCTCCGCCGTGCCGCAGCCGTCGCGTGCCGTCAGCCCACAGCCTTCGGGTGTCGCGGGCGCGCCGATCACCACCGGCGCGTAGCGCGCGAACACGGATGACAATTCGCGCTCGTGGCCGATCCATGTCGCCTCGCCCCAGCCGATATGGCCGGCCGTATCCATCGCGCGCAGGAACACCCACACTGTCTTGGCACTGGCGCGGACGGGAAACAGGTCGATGGCGCGGAGTTTGGCGGTCATGCGACGACCTTGGCGGCGATGGCGCCCATTCGCAGCAGCATCTGTTGCTTTGCCTTGGCCGCGTGCGCGGTCGCAAGAATGGCAGCACCTTCGGCGTCGCGCTGGGATAGGGCCAGAATGATCTGACGGTGATCGGAAATCACGCCGGCGACGCGCTCGGCGCCGTATCCATGCCGTCCCCAAAGCGCGACGATGATGCCCCAGTGACGTTCGAGCATGTTGATCGCTTCGAGATTGCCGGCGGCCTTGTTGATTTCGGCGTGAATGGCGCGATTGATTTCCAGCAGACCTTGATAGTCGGCGGCCGCGGCGCGCGCCTCGAACTCGGTCTGGAGCCGTTCGACTTCCGCCAGCTGCGCGGCGGTGATGTTCTCGGCCGCGCGGCGGGCGAGCATCGCTTCGAGCGCGATGCGCAGATCGAACATGTCGCGGACGAATGCGGCGTCCACGGCGCGCACGCGCGCGCCGCGGTTCGGCTCCAGGATGATGAGGCCTTCGCCATTCAATTGGTGAAGCGCTTCGCGCACCGGCATGTGGCTGGTCGTGTAGCGCGCGGCGAGCTCCGCGATTTTCAAGCGGCTGCCGAACGCGATCTCGCCCGCCAAAATATCTTGGCGCAGCCGATCGGATACCGCGTGCGTGCCGATTTCCTGAGCCAAACGACGTTTCCCAGTTTCGGAGACTTTTGATCAAATCTCCAGATTATTTCACAAAATATATGGTCGGATTGCTGTAGAGTCAAATAATTTGATCAAAAATGGACTTTCCCTCACCGCAATAAACGCGGCGTGGCGACGGCGTTCGAAGCGCCGGACGCAACCGATCTACGCGGCAAACCCTCATGGGAACTGGATCGCTGGAAGGACCGGACCTAAAGCCGATAGGCCGTCCGCGCGGTCGATTCCTCGATCGCGCGGCGGCCGGTGGCGCTCAGGCCCGCGTCGTCGAGCAGCTTGCGGCTTTCCGCGACCCAGCGCGCATAACCGCCGCGCAGATCGATCACCGGCCAGTTGCTCGCCCACATCAGCCGGTCGGGTCCGAACCATTTCAACAAATGGTGCAGGGCCGGTTCCAGCGTCGCGGCCGTCCAGTCCGGGACGGCCTCCTCGGCGAAGCCCGAGAATTTCGTGAATACGCGCTTATGCGGGCCGAGCGTTTCGATCCCGGCGCGCCATTCCGCAAAGCCGGGCTTGCCGCTCGGTGGGCTCGCACCGTGATCGATAATGATATTGAGATCGGGAAAGGCCGCGGCGGTCTTCGCCACGGCCGGGATATGTTCGGTGCGGGTGATCAAATCCAGCGACAAGCCCGCCTTGCGAACCGCTGCGACGCCGGCTTGCGCGGGCGGGCGCGTCAGCCAATCGATCCCATCGACGCGGTTGAGCATCGCGCGCACGCCTTTGATCTTCGGGCGCTTGGCGAGGGCCGCAAGCTGCGTACTCGCATCCGGTGCGGTCAGATCGATCCAGCCGACAACGCCCTTGATCGCGGCCATCCGCGCGCTCGTCTCGATCAGATGTTCGGTCTCGTCACCGTTCGGCGCGGATTGGATCGCGACGGCGGCGTCGACGCCCGCACTCGCCAGCAGCGGCGCCAGTTCTTCAGGCATCGCGCGAATGTTCAGCGACGGCTCGCGTCGCACGATCAAAATGTCGTCGCGCCGCGCCGGGTTCCAGAAATGGATATGGGCGTCGATCACGGCAGCGGACATCCCTTGTCGATCAAGCCGTCCGCCTGCAGCGTTCGCCAGAATGCGGCCGGAATGGGATGCGCGAGCAAAGCGAGATTATCGGCGAGTTCGTCGACATGGCGCGGGCCCAGCAGCAGCATCGCGACGTCCGGATGGGCCAGCGGGAATTGCAGCGCGGCGGCGCGCAAAGGTACTTCGTGCTTGCGGCATAGCGTTTCGATGGCGCGCGTACGCGCCAGCACGGGTTCGGAGGCCGGATCGTAATGGAACATGGCGCCCGGTACGGCGCCGGTCGCCAGGATGCCGGAATTGAATACGCCGCCGACGATCAGCTTCGTGCCCGCCGCGCGCGCGACGGGGACAAGATCCAGCATCGTTTGATCGAGCAGGCTGTAGCGCCCGGCGACCAGCACCGCGTCGAATTTCGCGCGCGCCATCAAATCGAGCGGCGCGTCGATCCGGTTGGCGCCGATGCCGATGGCGCCGACGATGCCTTTTTCGCGCAAAGCTTCGAGGGCGGGATAGGCGGCCATTGCCGCATGGGTGCGGCCTTCGACATCGTGCAGATGGACGAGGTCGAGGCGATCGGTATTGAGCCTTTCCAAGCTGCGCGCGACCGAGGCGCGCGTGCCGTCGGGCGAATAGTCCCAGACATCGGCGGCGCGGCGTTTGCCCCCGGGCGGCGCCGCCGCTTGGCCGTAGGGCCGCGTCACGCCAGTCTTGGTCGACAGGAAATAATCGCCGCGTTCGCGGCCCTTCAGTCCGGCGCCGAAACGCTCCTCCGACAAACCGCCGCCGTAAAGCGGCGAGGTATCGAAGGCACGAATGCCGGCATTCCACGCGGCGACCACGACGGCGCGCGCCGCGTCGTCGCCGATGGGGTCGAACAAAACGCCCAAAGCCGCCCCACCGAGCCCCAAACGATTGGCCGGAAGCTTCATCGCTGTACGATGCCCCAGCGGCGCACGGTCACGCGCTCGATCGGTTCGAAGATCAGCCGGTCCATGACGAGCCAGATGATCCCGATGGCGATCATGCCGAGCAGCACGGTCTCGGTCCGATACCACTGCACCGCTTCAATCGTCATGTAGCCAAGGCCATTGGTGCCCGCGATCATCTCGGCGGCGACGAGGGCGCGCCAGCCATAGGCCATCGCCGTTCGGAAACCGACAATCAATTGGACGAGCGCCCCCGGCAGAATCAGCACGCTCGCCAGACTCAAGCCCTTGCCGCCGAGCGAACGTACCGCGCGGTGCAGCGCCTGCGGGATCGCCTGCACGCCGATCACGGTGTTGTAGAGTGTGGCGAAGAAGATCGTGTTGGCGATGACGAACACAACCGAGCCGATTCCGATGCCGAACCAAATGATGGCGAGCGGCACCCAGGCGATGCCCGCGATCGACTGCAGGAAGGTCAGCAGCGGCTTCAGCGTGTCGGCAACATGGCGGTTGAGCGCGATGGCGATGCCTAGCGGAATCGCGATGCCCGTTCCAACCGCAAAGCCCAGCGCCAACCGGCCCAGCGAGTTCGCCACATGCCCGGCCAGCGTGCCGTCGGCCAGCACTTCCAGAAGATGCGTCCACACGTCGGGTAGCGGCGGCAGCATGTACGAAGGATAGTCGACGTAAAGCGGCAAAATCGCCCAGGCGGTCAGCGCCGCCGCGAAAGGCAGAAGCCCGATGGCGTTGGAAAGCTTCATGCGCGCTGCTCGGCGTCGGTGACAAGGCCCCAGCGCTCAATCGTCGCGCGCTCGATAGGCTTCAGATAGAACTGGTCGATCAGCAGCCAGATCGCGCCGACGGAAATCATGCCCACGATGGTCCGCGCGGTTTGATGCGACTGCGCGCCCTCGAAAATCAGATAACCAAGTCCGGTCTTGGCGGCGACGATTTCGGCGAAGATCAAGCCGCGGAAGGCGAAACCGGCGCCAACGCGCAAGCCCGTGATGATGCCGGGCAGAGCGGCGGGCAGGATCACGTTCGTCAGCACCTGAAGGCGCGTTCCGCCCAGCGCACGCACGGCGTTGATCAGCGGCTGCGGCACGGTGCGCACGCCGATCAGCGTGTTGTAGAGCACCGGGAAAAACACGACATAGGTCAGCGCGATCAGAATGGTCTTGTAGCCGTAGCCCCACCAGATCACGAAGATCGGGATCCACGCGACCTCGACGATCGCGAACAGGAAATTGATCGTGGGTGAAAGCAGCCTTGAAGCAAAGGCGTTGAGGCCGATCAGCACGCCGAAAAACACGCCCGCGACGATGCCGATGCCCACACCCGCGCAGTAGCGCGAAAGGCTATCGACCGTGTAGACGGGCAAAATGCCTTTGCGCATCAGATCGACGAACGCGGCCCACACATCGGCGGGGCCGGGATAGAAATAAGGCTCAAGCCCGACCAGCGGCACCGAGATTTGCCAAGCGGCCAGGAACAGCAGAATGCCGGCGGCGCCCTTGGCGGGGCGCATAAGGCGGCGCGACCACGGAACGCCGTGCGGCGGCGTTTGGGTCAACGTCCCGGCCACGATACGATCCCCCGCACCCAGTAATTCGTCGCGACGTCGCTGATATCGGCGGTGGCGACGTCCATCATGAAGACGGTTGCGTCCTTCACCTCGATCACGCGGCCGATCGCTTGCAGGCGTGTGACATGAAACGCCTCCGGCGCGAAGGCGAGGGTGATTGCGTAATGCGCCTTGCCGGGTTTGAGGTCGAGACCGGCGGTCAAGGAATGCGCGTGCATCTTGCCCCAGGCGATCCAGCCAAGCCCGATCGCCAGAAGCACGACGGTCGCGTAAAGCGGCCGCATCAATGGATGGCGGGCGTTCATGCCGCCTTGCCGTCGACGCCGCGCACCGAGGCGAGGACGTAGTCGCGGATGCGCGCGAATTCCGGATCGGTGCCGAGCGTCGCCCAGTTGCGCCGGTCGCGGGCGATCGGGACGTCGACGATTTCCTTCACTCGGCCGGGGCCGGGTGTAAGGATCGCAACGCGATCGCCCAGGAAGCACGCTTCCTCGACGCTGTGGGTGACGAACAGAACGGTGATGCGCGACTTCGACCAGATGCGCAGCAATTCCTCCTGCAGCGTCATGCGGGTTTGGGCGTCGATGGCGGCGAACGGCTCGTCCATCAGCATCACTTGCGGCTCGTTGGCCAGCGTGCGCGCGACGGCGGTGCGCTGCTTCATGCCGCCCGACAGTTCGTGCGGAAACTTCAGCGCCGCGTCGGAAAGATTCGCCATCGCCAGATAATGGCGGGCGCGTTCGTGGCGCTCGGTCTTCGGCACACCTTTGAGCTTGGGGCCGAGCGCCACGTTGTCGAGAACCGTCATCCAGGGCAGCAACGCGTATTCCTGGAAGACCACGCCGCGATCCGCTCCCGGCCCCTCGATCCGTTTGCCGTCGAGCGTCAGCTCGCCGGCGACGGGTTTGAGGAAGCCGGCGATCGCCGAGATCAACGTCGATTTCCCGCAGCCGCTGGGGCCGACGACGCACAGGAACTCGTTCTCCCGCACGTCCAGCGAGAGTTTTTCGACGGCGAGATGGTGTTCGCCGCGCGCTTCGTCCCGGTATTCGAGACGCAAATCGCGCGCGGCGATACGGACCTTGGGCGAGTTCATACGCGCTTCGTTACAGACGGCGATTGGCCGGGATCGGCTTCAGATCGCTGAAGAACTGCGGCGCCACCGCTTCGACATGCTTGTAGAACGAGGCGTCGATAACCGTGGCGGCGTCGAGCGATCGCGCCATGCGCTTGTCGGCGACCAGGGCGGGGATGGCTTTCTTGTTGTAGCCGTCGATCGTGTTGCGGGTGACGCGCAGATCGTAGAGCGAGTTGCGGATCGCGACCTTGACGACGTCGAGATCGAGGCCGGGGATCCAGCGCATATCGATTTCGGCGGCGGCGTCGTAGTTCTGGCGCAGCCATTGATGCGCTTCGGCGAAGGCGACCATGAAGCGGCGCAGTTGCTCCGATTTCTGCGAAATGATCGCGCGCGTCGTCAGGATCGAACCCGGATCGTAGCAGCCCGCGCAGTTGCCGCGGATCAACTCGATGGCGCCGGGCGTGCGCAGCTTTGTGACCGTCGCCCACGGCTCCCACGCCGCCACGGCCTGCACATCGCCCTGGCGCAAGGCGGTCGCGGTGTTGGCCGGGGGGATGTTGACCAGCGTCAGATCGGTGTCCTTGAGGCCGGCTTGCGCCAAAATGCCGAGCAAATAGCCTTCCGCGCCCGTGCCGCGCGCCAATCCCACTTTCTTGCCGCGCAGGCTTTGCAGATCGTCGACGCGCACGCCGCCCTGCGGCGTGGTGATGATCGCGTTGTTCTGCGAATAATTGTCCGATAGCGCGTCGCCATGCAGATGGCCGATCAAAACCAGCGGCTGGCCGCGCGACACACCCGCCAGGAACGGGACGGAGCCCATGATGTTCACGTCCTGCGCGTTGGACAGCAGGCCGTTGATCATCTCGACGCCGGTCTGATACATGACCAGCTTCGCGTCCAAGCCGTGCTTGGCGAAGATGCCGCGCTCGACGCCGATGAAGGCGGCGGCGTGATCGGTCGCGTAAGCGGCGCCGATCTTGATTTCCAGCGGCTGCTGGGCGTTGGCGGCACCCGCCCACAATAAGGCGGCGGCCGCGACGAGATGTTTGAGTTTCAGCATTTTGTTTCGCTCCCTAGGTTTGATTGGCTCTTGCGGCCGTTTCAGGTGTCGAGACGATTCTGATCGGGTCTTGTCTGCCAGATGAAGCTGCTCGCGGGTTTGGTGCCGCGCGCCCAGGCGCCGATCAAATCCTTGTCGCGCCGGCGCTGCTTCATGCGTGCGTCAATCGCGTCGGGCGACCAATCGGCCAGCAGGCGTTCCAGCAGCTGCGCGCGGATCGCGGCGTGCGCGGGATCGTCGCCCAGATCGCGCAATTCGTCGGGGTCGGCGGCGAGATTGAAAAGCTGCGGCCTGTAGCCGTGATAATAGATCAGCTTCCAATCGCCGCTGCGCAACATGCGTTGACGGACCGCCATGCCGCCGGTCCAGACCGGCACCTCGTCGGTGCAGTATTCGGCGAAGGTTTCGTCGCGCCACGGCGCGTTCGCGTCGCGCGCGACGTTCAGGAACGAACGTCCTTGCGCGTGCGGCAGAGCGGGCGCGCCCAACGCTTCCACCATCGTCGCGGCGAGATCGACCAGATTGACGACTTGGCGCCGCCGTTCGCCCTGCGGAATCTGGCCGGGCCAAGACATGATCAGCGGCACGCGCACGGATTCCTCGTAGAAAGTGTGTTTCCACCACAGGCCGCGCTCGCCGATCTGATCGCCGTGATCGGTCGAGTAGACGATCAGCGTGTTCTCGGCCAGGCCATTGCGTTGCAAGGCGGCGAGGACTTCGCCGATCATCGCGTCGAGCCGATAGGTGAGGGCGTAATAGGCGATGCGCGCGCGCATCGCGTCGTCCGCCGGCACTTCGTCGATGCCGCGATTGTTGCGCCACCAGGCAAGCCACGGATGCTCCTGGCCCGCGGGCCCGCGCGGCAGCCGCGCGGGCTGCACCTTGCCGGCGAAGCGCGCGTAGTCGTCCTTCGTTGCGACGTAAGGCGGATGTGGCAGCATGAAGCCGACAGTCAGCGCGAAAGGCTGGTCGTCGCCGCTTTTTCGCGCCGCACCCAGCCGATCGAGACAGGCGACCGCCGCGCGGGTTACGTCGCGGTCTTTGACTTCGTAGACGCTTTCGCCCGATCCGCTGCGGATCACGCTGGTGCGGTGCGGATCGTTCGTCTCGTTCAGGACGCCCATATCGTGGCGCGCGATGCCGCCCCAGTTGGGGCTGTGATCGCCGATCTCACGCTCGGCATAGCCGTGCAACTGATCGGGCCCCATTGCATGCAGACGGCCGATCAGAATCGGGCGATAGCCGGCGGCCCCCAGGGCATGCGGCCATGTCGCGCGGTCGGAGACGAGGAAATCGTCGTTGGTCCAGCAATCCTGCGCCGAGGGATGGCGCGCGGTCAGCATCGACATGCGCGACGGCACGCAAATCGGCGAGGGGCAATAGGCCGCGTCGAAAGTGACGCCTTCGCGCGCCAGCCGGTCGAGATTCGGCGTTTCGACGATTTTGTCGCCGTAGCAACCCGTCACGTGGAACGCGTGTTGGTCGGAAAATAGAAACAGGAGATTCGGGCGCTTGCTCATGGGGCGAGCCCCACGGCGCGGTGATGTGCGATCGTCAGATGGCGGTCGAGGGCGGCGGCGGCGGCCTCCGGATCGCGCGCGCGGAAGGCGGCGATCACCGCCAAGTGTTCCTCCAGCGCCGGACTGACGCGCTCGGGCGTGAATCGGCGATGCTGGCGGGCCAAGCGGATTTTGTCGAAATTGACGCGATGGACGTCGGCGAGCGTCTTGTTGCCCATCCGGTCGATGATCAGATCATGCAGCATCCAGTCGACGCGCAATGCTTCGTCAAGATTCTCGCGGTTCGGATTGGCGCGCACGCGCTTCATCACCCGCTCGGTCAGCGCCTCGATCTCCCGGATCACCGGCATCGGCGCCTCGGCGGCGAAGTGGCGCGCGGCGGCGAGTTCCAGAATCCGGCGCAGCCCGAACGATTCGTTCAGCATCGTGACGTTCAATTCGGTGATCTGGATCCCGCGCTGCGGGATCAAACGCACCAGCGCCTCCGCCTCCAGCCGCTTCAGCGCTTCGCGCAAGGGGCCGATCGGCACCTTCACGATCTCGCTCAGCTCGCGCTGGCTGACGAATTGACCGGGCTTCAGGACCTCGGCGAACAGCCGCTCCTTGAAGCGTTCATAGGCTTTATGGCGGAGAGCGGATTGGGTCACGATATAAGTCATAACTGAGATCTCAGTTTGCACTCAAGTCCCCTTTTCGTGCCATAGTCGGAAAAAACCGGAGGGGACGACATGGCGACGATCAAGGACATCCACGTCCGCACGCTGGAAAAGCCGCTCGACGGCACGATCCGCAACCCGCGTTACCGCTGGACCGTCAAGCGCAGCTTCCTCGTGTTCGTCGAAACGTCGGATGGGCGCGTGGGCGCGGGTGAGTCCTGGGTCGATGGCGGCGCGCCCGGCTCGCTGAAGGCCTTCGTCGAGGAAGATCTGAAACCCGTTCTGGTCGGCCAAGACGCCGATCTTTCCGAGCAATTCTTCAAACGCGCGATCGACATGACGTCGGTGTCGACGCGACGCAGCCAGACTTGGGCCTGCATGAGCGCCATCGACATCGCGCTATGGGATTTGAAAGCGCAGCGCGCCGGGCTGCCGTTGTGGCGCCTGTTGGGCGGCAACGATCCGCGCGTGATGCCCTACGCCAGTGCCGGTCTCTACAAGACCGGCCAGACTGCCGACGAGTTTGCCGAGGAATACGCCGCCTATGTGAAAGCCGGCTACAAGGCCGTGAAGATCAAGGTCGGGGGCGCGAGCCATGCGGCGGATGTCGAGCGCGTGACCAAGCTCAAACGCGCGATGGGCTCCGATGCGCGATTGATGGTCGACGCGGTCTCGGCCTATGACGTGCCGCGTGCCATCGCGTTTGCGCGCGCGGTGGCGCCGCTCGACATCTATTGGTTCGAGCAGCCGCTGGCGATCGACGACGTCGACGGCATGGTGCGTGTGCACGAGCAGGGCGGTATTCCCCTGTGCGGCATCGAGAACGATTACGGTCTGCCGAATTTCCGCCGTTTGATCGAGCGCAACGCCGTGCATTTCGTGCAATTCGACCCGATCATTTCGGGTGGTATCACCTATGGCCGGAAGATCGCGGCTTTGGCGGAAGCGGCATTCCGCCCGGTGACGCTGCATCATTCGAATTCGGTCGTGTCGATGCTGGCGAATATCCATCTTGCCGCCGCCGTCGCGAACGCGGACTCGGTCGAACGGCACGTGTTCCACAGCCCGCTATTCGAACGCGCCCCCGAAGGTACATTCGCGATGACTGACGGCATGCTCACGGCACCCGAGCGGCCGGGCCTGGGCGTGGACCTCAGCGCGATGATCGGCTAGTCCCGGCTTTGCCGGAATGCTATCGAAGAACAAACAGAATCAAGGGGCGGAAGCGCAATGCAACGGCAAGTCGGTCTCGTCGTTTTTCCCGAGTTCTTCCAGAACGAAGGCGTCGATCAGGTTCTCGACAATATCCAGCGTCGCGCCAAGCCCGCGGCCATCGCGACGTCGCCCTATGTGATGCGCCCCTCCGACGCCGCGAATGGCGGGCGCGAGCCGCCGATCGACGGCGGGCTCGGTACGGTGCGCCTGCTCGATCGGCCGCTCTGGGGCAAGCGCGAATTGTTCGTGCAGACTTCTGTCTCCTACGCGCCCAACAAAGCGCATTACGCGGGCTTGCGCTATCAGCCGCCGGCACCCGATGCGCATACCAAGGCCGAAGGCGGGATCATCGCGTCGGCTTTGACCAAGGCGAAAGCGCGCGGTCTTAAAACCTATATGCAGGTTCAGGCGGCGATCCCACCGGGCTACCGGGTGCAGTTCGGCGGCCCGAAACCGGAGGACGAGCCATTGTCGTTCGACGGTTCGCGCGTGACCGATAGGCTCGACAAGAACGGTTCGCTCGCGAGCGACGAAATCCTCGCCTATACAAGCGCGTTGTTGAAGGATTTGGCGGAAGCCTATCCGGATATCGACGGGTTCCATATCGATTGGCCGGAATATCCGCCCTACACGCTCGATAGCGCGTTCCTCGACTTCTCCGACAGCGTCGCGCGCGCGGCCGATCGGCTTGGCTACGATTTCGAGGGCATGAAACGCGATGCGGCCGCGTTTCACGCGCGGCTCAACACGCGTTTGACGCTGGCCGAGCTGCAAGCGGCGGCGTCGGGCAATGGTATGGCCGCTTGGCTCGCCGACTATCCCGGCGTGGCGGCGGCGCTGAAACTACGCCGGAAATTGGTGACCGATTTCGTCGAGCGTTTGCGCCGGGCGGTGCCGGGCAAGGAGATGCTGCTGCGCAGCTTCCCGCCGCCCTGGACCGAAATCTCGGGTTTCGACTTTCCGGCGCTCGCCCCCAAGGTTGATGGAATCGCGGTCAAGCTCTTCACCATGCATTGGCCGATGATGGTCGGGTCGTGGGCGAAGCGCTTGCTGCGCGACAATCCGGGCCTCGGTACGCTCGATCAGGTCGCACCGCTGGTCGCGAAGCTGTTCGACGTTTGCGATGCGCCGGAAAAGTTCGGGCTCGCGATCGCCGAGTATCCCGATTCCGACAGCCCGCATCCGGTGGATGCGGCGGCGCAAATGCGCAAGATCGTCGCGGCCGTGAAGGCGTCGGCGCCCACGCCGGTCAGCGCGATGGCGCATGGCTTCGGTCCAGTCGCGGATTTCGGCGCACGCTTCGACGCCGCGATGAAGGCGGCGAACGGCAAGGTGTGGATCAACCGCTATGGCTATCTCGCCGACGCGAAGCTCGACCTGATCGGCGCGGGCGGTTAGGCCTTCGCCCGCCGGGCGCGCCATTCGCGCCAGAACGGCCAGACGAAGCAGATCGCCGCGACCGCCAGCAAGGCGAGCGAGCCCGGCCGCGTGAACAGCGGCAGCATCGAGCCGTCGGAGATCATCAATGCGGAGCGCAGCTTGCCTTCGGCCATCGGCGCCAGCACAAATCCGATGACGAACGGCGCCATCGGGAAGCGGGCGAGTTCCATCACCAAGCCGACGATGCCGAAGATCAGCATGACCCACACGTCGGAAATCTGTCCGTCGACCGAATAGGCGCCGACGATGCAGAACACCAGCACCAGCGGGAACAGAATGGCGCGCGGGACCAGCATCAACCGCGCGAACAGCAGCACGCCGGCCGTCATCAGCGCGAACATTACGACATGCGCGGCCAGATGGGTCGCCATGATCGTATTGACGATCTCGGGGTTCGTCGTCGCCAGCAAGGGGCCGGGCCGCAGATTGTGCATGACCAGGGCGGCCAGCAGGATCGCGTCGGCGATGCCGCCGGGAATGCCCAGCGCCAGCAGCGGGATCAGCGTGCCGCCGGTCGTTGCGTTGTTGGCGGTTTCGGCGGCGACGATGGCTTCCTCGCTGCCTTGGCCAAATTCCTCGGGCTTCTTCGACACGTTCTTGGCGACCGTATAGGCGACGATCGCCGACACCGTGGCGCCCACGCCCGGATGGATGCCGATCCACACGCCGATCAGCGCCGAACGGATCATGTTCCAGCCATGCACGACATAGTCGCGCAGGCCGATCATCACGCCGCGCATCGAGGCTTTGATATGATCGGTGCTCTGCTCGACATGGATCGTGTCGGCGATCAACTGCGACAGCGCGAACAGACCGATCACGACGGGCAGAAGCTGGAAGCCGTTAGTCAACGCATCGGCGCCGAAGGTCAGCCGCACGAGGCCGGAAGTCTGATCGACGCCCGGCATCGCGACAAGCACGCCGAGCAGCGCCGAAATCATACCTTTGAGGAACGAGCCGCGGCTGAGCGAGGAAACGAGCACCAGCGCCGTGAGGACCAGGGCGAAATTCTCCCACGGGCCCAGCAGCACGGCGATGTCGGCGATGGGCCGCGTCAGCGTTACCAGGAAAATCCAGCCGACGAAGCCGCCGACGATCGAGCCCGAATTGCCCAAGCCGAGCGCACGGCCCGGATAGCCCTTTTTGGCGAGCGGATAACCGTCCAGCGTGGTCATCACGGCGTTCGGTTCGCCCGGAATGCGCATCAGCGTGGCGGTTACGAGACCGCCCGAAATGCCGCCGACGAACATCGAGATCAGCAGGATGATCGCATCGACCGGCGCCATCGAATAGGTGAAGGGCAAGGTCAGCGCCATCAACATGCCGGCGGTGATGCCGGGCATGACGCCGACCGCGATGCCGATGGTCACACCGATGAACATGATCATCATCGGCCCGGGCGACAGCAGATGGAGGAACGCGTCGATCAGCGTCACGGCAGCGACACCATCAGGATTTTGACGAACAGCAGATGGATCACATAGGTGCCGGCGCCGGCCGCGCCGATCACCCACCACATCAGCGGCCGGCGCAAACGCGCCATCGCCACGCCGACGACGGCGAGGAAGACGAAGGTGGACAGCACGAACGGCACGCCCAGCGCGATCGCGCCGACATAGGCGGCCGTTGCGGCGTAGGTGAAGGCGGCGAGGCCCGGTCGCAGCTTGTAATCGACTTCCGGATCGTCGAGCGATAGGCCGGAAATAACGCTTTGCGCGGCTTGGCCGACTTTAAGGCCCAGCAACGTGCGGATCAGCAGGATCGCGCCGAAAATGCCCAGGGCGATCGATACCGCTAGCGGCACGGTGCCCGGCCCCAGCGGATCGTAATGGGCGGGCGGTTCGCGCAACGCGGCCGCACCGAAGACGATCGCGATCGCGAGGATGGCTGCCCCCGCGATCGCGTCGTTGCGCCGGTCCTTCGGCGATTCTTCGTTGACGGACAAGGCGTTTCCGTCAGCGCGGCGGGGCGGCGGTCTTGGCGATCGGCTCGATCGCCTTGAACACGTCGTCGAGACGCTTGGCGAATTCCGCGCCGCGCAGGAACTGCCCCGTCTGGGCCTGCTTCGCGAAGAAGTCCTTCAATTCCGGCGTTTCGTTCGCCTTCTGCAAGGCGTTCGCCATGCCGTCGATCGCTTCCTTCGGCGTGCCCTTGGGCGCGAACCAGAAATTCTCGGCGCAATAGTCGAAGCCAAGGCCGAGCTCGCGCGCGGTCGGGATGGTCGGCTCGAGGGTCAAGCGCTCCGGACCGGAATAGGCCAAAGCGCGGATGCCGTTGGCCTTGTAGGTCTGATACTCGGAGCTCGACAGCACCGTCAGTTGCGTGTGCCCGCCCATCAACGCCGCGAAATTCTCGCCGCCGCCGCCGATCTGGGCGTAGCGGAATTTGGCGCCCGGGAAGCCCTGTTCCATGAACAGCGCCATCATGTGGTTGAGCGCGCCGATATTGACCCCGGTGACGATCGTGTTCGGCTGCGCCTTCGCCGCTTCCAGCAAATCCTTCAGCGTTTGGAAGCGTGAGTCGCCGCGCACGATCGGGTGGAAGCAGAAGCCGCCGGTCAGCGCGACGGGCTCGAAATTACGATAGGAAACGCCGCGCGCGGGATCGACCACTTCGCCCGACAACAAAGCAAGATGGATGGCGAGAAACGTGTAGCCGTCGGGTGCGGCCGTCATCACTTGGCGCGCGCCGACCGAGAAATGTCCGCCGACGTTCTGGATCGCGACCGGTTGCGAGACGAGTTTCTTTTCGTCCAGCACCTTCTGCAGCGTGCGCGCGAGAATGTCGGTGGTGCCGCCGGGGCCGAATGGAACGATGATGCGGATCGGCTTTTCGGGCCAGGCCGCTGCGGCGGGCGTGACGAATGCGAATGCGGCGCCGACGATGCCGGCATAGAGTGCTGCGGCGAGTCTTCTCATTGTATTCCTCCCCTTTTGATTTTTTCCGAGTATCGGGATCGACTTCGACAACGTCAAGAACGGGCGGCACCGCCGATCCGATAAAGTCTTTCGGCTGTGCCGCCGAAGATCGCGGCGCGGTCCGGGATCGGCAGATCGGCGAGAACGCGGTGCAGCATTTCGATTTGGCGTGCCGCGCCGCACATCAAGCCTTCGATCGGCAGATTGCTGCCCCACAGGCAGCGCGACGCGTCAAATGCCTCTACGACGAAGCGTACGGGCGCACGGATCGCCGTCTCGTTCCAATCGCGCGCGATCGTCCACATCCCCGAGAGCTTCATGTGGATATTGGATCGCTTGGCCGCCTCGCGCACGCCTTCGCGCCAAACATCTTCGAAGCCGGGTTCCAATGTCGCCATGTGATTGATCACGAACGGCGTATGCGGATGGGCGTCGGCCAGTTCGACGAGTTCCACGATCTGTTCGGGCAGCAGAATCACTTCCACGATGTGGTCGCGTGCGGCGATCCGCGCGATGCCGCGCCGAAACGCATCGGCGCGCGCGAGTCCGGCGGCGCTGGCGAAGCGCCACGGCGAATTCGCGCGGAAGGCGATCCCGGTGCGAATGCCGCGCACCGATTCATGGCGAGCCAGGGCGTCGAGTGCTGCATCAAGATCGGGCGATCGCGGATCGATATGCGCGATGCTGGCCGCCGCGATTCCATCGCCGGGCCGGATCGCGTCGAGCCATGCGGATTCCGCCGCCGGATCGGCCGCCCCCGGCATCGCCTCGACATGCACGCTGGCGGCGATGTCGAGACTTTCGGTCGCCATGCGATAATCCGCCGGCAGAAAATTTCGCTTGATCGCGGTGTGGTCGCCGAAGGGGCGGGGCGGGGCTTCCGGCCGCAGCCACGCGTAAGGCAGACGCGCGAGGTCCCATAGATGATGGTGACCATCGATCAGCTTGTATTCGCGCGCCGCACCCATGTCAGAATTTCACCAGCGCGTCGCTCACGCGCTGCGACAGGACATTGCCGACCGTTTTGCCCGTCCGCACCATGCCGTCGATCACGCCGATCGAGCCTTGGAACATCTCGTGCAGCATCGATCCCGGATCGCGATCGACATACTCCACTTCCTTCACCGTATCGAGCGCTTGGCTGAGCGACAGCGCCCAGGGCTGTTCGGAGGTGTTGTGAAAGATGATCGGCAAGCCCGCCTTGCGCGCATCCTGGTCGATGCGCAGTGCTTCGGTGACGCCGCCGCACCAGGCGATATCGGGCTGCAAGATCGACACGACGCCCGCTTCGATCAGCGCGCGGCAATCCCACAGGCTGAAGCAAAAATTGCCCAGCGCCAGCGTGATCGCGTTCCCCGCTTCGCGTTTGAGGCGCACATAGGCGCCGATATCGGTGGGCGGCAGCGGATCTTCGAACCAGCGCACGCGATAGGGGGCGAGCGCTTCGACCATGCGCAGCGTGTAATCGACATCCCAACCCATGAACGCGTCGAGCATCACGTCGCGGTCCGGCCCTGCGGCTTCGCGCGCGCGCCGGATGATATCGACGTTCTCCGCCACGCCCGTTTCGCCGTCGCTGGGGCCCGCGACCATCGGGATCTTGATGCCGAAAAACGGGCTCGTGGCGTAGCGCTCGGGCGCGAGCGTCGTCGTATAGGCGGGCAGCGCCACCGCGCGGCAACCGCCGACCATCTCGGCAATATCGCGGCCCTCCCGCTTGGCGCGCAGATCCCACAGCGCGATATCGACGGCGGAAACCGCCATCATCGCGAAGCCCGAGCGGTCGAAGGGCAGGATCGAGCGGAAGGCGAGTTCCCAGTTCTCGTCGATCTTGGTTTCGTCGCGCCCCGTTAGCAGGCGCGCGAACTGGTCGCGTATGATCGTCGCGACGACCGCACCGCCATTCGTCATCGATATGCCCACACGGCCTTGCGAGTCGGTGATGCGGGTGATGACCTTTTGCGGCGGCCACATCCAAACGCTGCGCCGTGCGGCGAATTCGGGAAAGGGCGACATCGGCGTCGCCAGCTTCTGCTGGAATATCGCCGAGTTCAGGTAACCCGCTTCGAGCAGCGAAACCTCGATCGATGCGATCGCCATGGCGTCGTCTCCGTCAGTTATAGGCGCCGGGCAATTGCGCGCCGCCCGCGACCGGCAGATCGGCGCCGGTGATGTAGCTGCCCGCGTCCGAGCACAGCAGCAACGCCGCCCCCACCATCTCTTCGGGTCGCGCGGCGCGGCCGAGCAGTGGCGCCGCTTTCTTTTGAATGTCGCGCCACTCGGCTGCGTCCTTGCGCCGCCAGCGATTGCGCTCGGTCTCGACCAAGCCGGGGGCGAGATTGTTGACCAGCACGCCGTCGCGTCCGCATTGCGCGGCGAGATTTATGGCGAGATTGGCTTGCGCCGCTTTCAGTGCGGCATAGACGGCCAAGTTAGGCTCGGGCCGGACTTGATTGATGCTGCCGATGGTCAGCACGCGGCCCCATTTACGCGCGCGCATCGGCGGAATGGCGAGGCCGAGCAATTCGATCGTCGCGTCGAAATTGATCCGCGTCTGCCGTTCGAGCTCGGCGGCCGAGATCGCGCTGAACTCCTCACGCATTTGGACCGAAGCGCAAACGACGACGACGTCGATCCGGCCGAGTGCCGCGACCGCGCCGTCGAAAGCGCGTTTCGGTCCGCCCGGTTTGGCGAGATCGGCTTCGACCGCGTGGGCTTCACGGCCCAGCGCGCGGATTTGCGTCACCGTGTCTTTGGCCGCATCGGGGAAGCCGAACGCCCTATCGGCTTCGGCGGCGTGATGCACGGCGATGTCCGCGCCATGTTCGGCGAAGCCCAGTGCGATGGCCCTCCCGATCGACAGGCTGGCGCCTGTGATCAGGCATTTGCGGCCGTGCATGGAAAAGAGTGAAGACGTCATGCGGCGATGATCCTAAAACGCGACACGATGCGGGGCGGGTGCGCGCTGACCGATACGCACGGCCAGCAGATCGCCGGCCAGCGTTTCGCGATACAGCTTGTCGCGCGACAGCACGCGGCGCTGCGACGTGACGAACAGCGTCTCGCCGTCCGGACCGCCGATTTCGGGCATGGTCGGGCGCGAGACGGGAACTTCAACGATGCGATCAAGCGTGCCGTCCGGCAGGCGGCGCTCGATGCGTCCGCCCTCGACAATCGCGACCCACAGCGCGCCATCCGCATCGACGCAAGTGCCGTCCGGAATCAATCCATCGGGGTATTTGACGAAAACGTGCGACGCGCCCAACGCGCCTGTCGCGGGATCGTAGTCGATCGCTTCGATCCTGTGCGTGACGCTGTCGGCGAAATACATGCGTCGGCCATCGGGCGAGAAAGCTATGCCATTGGGCACGGCGACGTTCTCGCGCACGCGCGTCAAACGCAGATCGGCGTCGAGCCGGTAGAGCGCGCCAAAAGGCTGCGCGCGGCCCGACTTGTCCATCGTGCCGAACCACAAGCGGCCGGCGGAATCGGGCTTGCCATCGTTGATGCGCGTTAGCGGATTGTCTGGTTCGACGGCGACGAGACGCGCGCCCAATCCCGTCACGGGATCGAGTTCGTGGATGCCGTCCTCCAGCCCCACCAGCATCCCGCCCTTGCGCCGCCCGGCCAGCATGCCGGGCATCGAGGTCATATTGAACTCGCGTTCCTCGCCGCTCGCGGGCGCGTAGCCAAGCACGCGTTGGCCCTGAATATCGACCCACCAGACAAAGCCGCTGGACGCATCCCAAAACGCGCATTCGCCGGTGACGGCGTTGGCGCGATGCACGGCTTGCGCGGCGTTCGCGGGAATCTTGGGAACCTGGGTCATGGCGGCGGTCAGAAGAAACCGCCATTGACGGGAATGACCGCGCCGTTCACGTAGCCGGCGCGGTCGGACAATAGCCACGCGATCGTTTCGCCGACATCCGATCCGACGCCGACGCGGCCGATCGGTATCTTGGGCCCGAGTTCGGCGTTGCGTTCGTCGTTGCCGAAACCATCGTTGAAATGCGTGTCGATGACACCGGGCATCACGCCGTTGACGCGGATTCCCTTCGGCCCCGATTGTTTGGCGAGTCCGAACGTGAACGTGCGGCGTGCGCCGTTGGTGGTCGCGTAGTGGATGCGCGGTCCGATTCCGCCGCTATCCGCCGACATCGACGAGACGTTGACGATGGCCCCGCCTTTGCCGCCGTTTTTGGTCGACATGCGCTTCACGGCTTCGCGCGCACAGATGAAATAGGCGACTACGTTAATGTCCCACAGCGCGCGCATTTTCGCGGCATCGAAGGCCTCGATGTCGCTTTCGCCGCCCAGGAAGCCGGCGTTGTTGACCAGGCCGCCGAGCGGCGCCAACTCGCGGTCGACGCGTGCGAACATCGCGAGGATCGCCTGTTCGTCGGCCATGTCGGCCTGTACCGCGATCGCCTTTCCGCCCGTTTGCGCGATATCGCGCACAATCGCATCGGCTTCTTCCGGATGATTGCGGTAGTTGACGCAGACTTCCCAGCCGTCGCGCGCCGCCAGCAGCGCTGTCGCCCGGCCGATACCGCGGCTTGCCCCCGTTACGATCACCGATTTGGACATGGACGGTTCCTTCCTGTCAGGCGCTGTCGCGAATCACGAGTTCGAAATCGAGCGCTTGAACGGGGCGCTTGGGGCGCTTGCCGCTCAAGGCTTGATGGATCAGTTCGGCCGCGCGCATGCCGATCTCGTAACGCGGGATGCGCACGCTGGTGAGGGCGGGAACGAGCTCCCGCGAGAAATCGAGATCGTCGTAACCCGCGATCGCCAAGGTTCCCGGCACATCGATGCCGCGCCGCTGGCATTCGAGCAGCGCGCCGGCCGCAATGACGTCGGACGAGCAGAACAGTGCGCGCGGGCGCTTGGGCAAAGCGAGAATTTTGTCGATGACCTCGCGGCCGGACGCCATCGCCATCTCGGTTTGGATCTCGCACTCGGGCGGCAGGCGCACACCCGCATCGCGTATCGCGCGGCGGAAGCCGAGATGACGATCGCGCACGCGATCGTTATCGACCGGTGACGCGCCAGCATAGGCGATTTCGGGACCGTAGCGTTTCAAAAGATACGTCACGACCGACGCAGCCGCGTCGATATTCGACACGCCTGCGACCATGTCGATCGGATCGTCGGTCATGTTGCCGCCTTCGACCACCGGAATGCCGGCGGCGCGCAGCAGTTGGACCGTCGCGGGCGTATGGCTTGTGCCTGTGAGGTACAGCGCATCGACGCGGCGCGACAGGAAGCTGCGCACCAGTGTCTCCTCGTTCGCCGCCGAGAAGCCGGATGCGCCGACCATCAATTGGCGTTGATCGCGCGCCAAGCCTTCCGACATGCCTTGCATGACATCCGCGATCAGCGAGTTGGAAAGCACCGGCACAATCGCGCCGACGACGCCGGAACGTTTGGAAACAAGGGCACGCGCCACCAGATCGGGCGTGTAGCCTGTGGCGTCGAGTGCGGCCGAGACGCGTTCACGCGTGTCGGGCGCCACTTTGTGGGGTTCGCGCAGCACGCGCGCGACCGTCATCGTGGAGACGCGCGCGTGACGCGCGACATCCTCCAAACGGGAGCGGCCGGCGGTGCTGTTGCGGCGCGGCGGCATGGACGGTTTCCCGATCCCTTCGAGATTTTTCTTGTCGTCTGCTGTAATGTATGCGTTAACATATGGCATTAATCAAGGCCCCTGTGAAGGCGCCGATAACACAATTCGGGAGAAACGCGACGGTGGGCAAGGTTCCATCCGAGTTTCTGGGATATGCGCGGCCCGACGGTTCGGCGGGAACGCGCAACCATGTTCTGGTCTTGTCGATCCTCGGACTTGCCAATCGCGCAGCCGAACGCTCGGCGAGCGCGCTGCCCGGCGTGCTCTATGTCGGCACACCTTACGGACGCGGCCAGTATGGCGACGACAAGACCGCGCATCGCGATCAACTCGTGGGCTTATGCCGCAATCCGAACGTCGCCGGCGTGGTGATCGTGGGGGCGGATCGCGGCGCCTTGGAAGGCATCGCGCATCTTGCCGCCGCATCGGGTAAGCCGATCCGCACCGTGGCGCTCGACGACACGCACGAGGATTCGCTGGATGCTAGTGCTATCGCCATCCGCCATGCTGGCGACCTAGCGCATGCCGCATCGCGTTTGCGCCGCGAAAAACTCCCCGCGTCGGCGTTGTTCATGGGCGTCGAGTGCGGTCATTCCGACGCGACCTCGGGTCTCGTCGCCAACCCGGTCTCGGGCGCTTGCGTCGATCTTTTGGTCGATGCGGGCGGCACAGCGGTGGTGGGCGAGACGGTCGAATGGCTGGGGGCGGAACACATCGTCTCCAAGCGTGCGGCCAACGACGCCGTCGCCAAAGCGATCGTCGACGCGGTGTTGCGCCGCGAGCAGGCCGTCGCGCGCACCGGCCAGGATCTAACCGGCAATAATCCGGGGGCGGAGAATATCCGCGGCGGCTTGTCGTCGATCGAGGAGAAGTCGCTCGGCGCCATCGCCAAAACGGGCTCGCGGCCGATCCAAGGCGTGCTCGCTTTGGCCGAACGTCCGGCGGGCAAGGGGCTTTATCTGATGGACGGGCCCAGCTTCTCGCCGGAATCGCTCACCGGTTTCGCCGCGGCGGGCGCGCAGCTGATGTTGTTCACCACAGGGGCGGGAAATGCCTTCACCAATGCGATCGCGCCGACGATCAAGATCACCGGCCGGCCCGATACCGCGCGCCGCTTGGTCCAGCAGATCGACTTCGACGCGAGCCCCGTGTTCGAAGGCCGCGAGGATATCGCCGATGCAGGCGCGCGCCTGTTCGAACTGGTGATGGCGGTCGCGTCGGGCGCGGCGACCTGGGGTGAAATCCACGGCGAAGGTGCGGAATGCTTCACCCGCACCGGCGCTTCGATGTAACGGGGGGAACGCGAATGGCGAAGGTCGGATTCATCGGATTGGGAATCATGGGCGCGCCGATGGCGGCGAATGTGCTGCGCAAGGGCAATTCGCTGACCGTGTTCGACGTGAACCCCGCCGCGATGGACAAGCTCGCGGCGCAAGGGGCGGCGAAAGCCGCATCACCGGCCGCCGTCGCGGCCGTCAGCGATGTCGTCATCACCATGCTGCCCGACGGGCCGGATGTCGAGCGCGTGGCGCTCGGGCCGGATGGGATCGTCGCGGGCGCCAAGCCGGGCCTCGTGATGATCGATATGAGCAGTTCGCAGCCCGACATCACCCGAAAGATCGGCACGGCATTGTCCGCCAAAGGCTGCGCGATGGTCGATAGTCCGGTCGGCAAAACCGCCGATCACGCCGTGACCGGCACGTTGACGCTGATGGTCGGCGGCGATCCGGCGACCGTCGCGAAGGTGCGCCCCATTCTCGACTGCATGGGCACGGATTTCTTCGATTGCGGGGGCTTGGGTAACGGCCATGCGATGAAGGCGACCAACAACCTTCTCGCGACCACGCTGGTAGCATTGAACGCCGAGATCCTCGCCGCCGGAATCAAGGCGGGTCTGACGCTCGAAACGATGACCTCGGTCATGCAGAAGACGATGGCGTGGAACAATCAGCTCGCCGTCGCTTTTCCGTTGCGGCCGCTGAAGGGCGATTTTTCGCCGGGCTTCATGCTCAAGCTCGCGCATAAGGATTGCCGTAACGCGCTGCGGATGATCGACGCGATGGGAATCGACGCACCGATCGGCCGGGCGACGCTGGCCGCCTGTCAGGACGGCATCGATCAAGGTTACGGCGCGAACGATGTGGGCGTGCTCGTCAAGATGCGCGAGGAGAAGGCCGGCGTGAAGGTGCGGGCGGCGAAATGACGATCGGCTGGAACGCGATCGCGATCGATCCGCAGGACGGTGTGGCCGTGGCGCTGCGCGATCTATCGCCCGGCGATGAGGTCATCGTGCGCGTTGGCGGTAAGGTTGAGACATTGACGGCGCGCGACGCCGTTGCTCTCGGCCACAAGATCGCGCGGCGCGCCCATGCGGCGGGCGAGCCGGTGACGAAATACGGCGCGCGCATCGCGCTCGCGATCAAAGCTTTCGCGGCGGGCGATCACGTCCACGTCCACAACATCAAGAGTGCGCGCGCACGCAAGGAGAGCGTATGAGTTTCGATCCGGCCGCCACGCGGCAAGTCGGCCGTACCCAGCTGCGCGTTTCGCAACTCGGTTTCGGGGCCGCACCGTTCGGCAATCTGCTGGCCGATATGACCGACGAGGCCGCCAATGCCAGCGTTGCGGCGGCGATCGAGGCGGGCATTTCCTATTTCGACACGGCGCCTTTCTATGGTCACGGCTTATCGGAACATCGTTTAGGGGCGGCGCTGCGCCGCCATTCGCGCGAGAAATTCGTTCTGTCGACCAAAGTCGGCCGGCTGCTGAAGCCCGATCCGGCCGTGCGCACGCCCGGTCCGTTCGCGACGACGTTGCCCTTCGACATCGTTTACGACTACTCCCGCGACGGCGCGCGGCGCTCGATCGAGGACAGTCTTCAGCGCTTGGGGACATCGCATATCGACATCGTATTCATCCACGACGTCACCGCCAAATGGCGCGGCGACGCGCTGGAGGCGACCTACAAGCAAGCGATGGACGGCGCCTATCGCTCGCTCGCCGATTTGCGCGCCGCCGGCGCGATCGGCGCGATCGGGGTGGGTATCAACGATGTCGATCTGATGTGCCGCTTCGCGACCGACGGCGATTTCGACTGTTTCATGCTCGCGGGCCGCTACACGCTGCTCGATACGACCGCGCACGCAAAGCTGTTGCCGCTATGCGAGAAGAAAACGATCTCGATCCTGCTCGCCGCGCCCTATCACTCGGGCATCCTGGCGACAGGGGCCGTCGCCGGCGCCAAATATTGGTACGCCGACGCGCCACAGGACGTGCTCGATCGCGTGCGCAAGATCGAGGCGGTCTGCGCGCGGCACGGCGTATCCTTGCAAGCGGCGGCGACGCAGTTTCCGCTGTTCCATCCGCGTATCGCCAGTATTGCGGCCGGTTACCGGTCGCCGGACGAGGTCCGCGTCGCGCTGAAAGCCTGCGCGGCGACGATCCCGTCCGCGTTGTGGACCGAATTGAAGGCCGCCGGGTTGATCGATCCGGCCGTGCCGACGGGGTGAAAGGCCGGGCCCGATCCTGCCGGCGAACGTGAAAACACGAACCCAAAAGAGGGAGGAAACGATGCGACATAAACTCGGAAGGCGCGGTCTCGTCGCCGGGGCGGCGCTGGCGGCGGGGCTTCTGGCGGCACCCGCCTTGCAGGCCCAGTCGCCGGTGACGATCACGTTCCGCTTCAACGATCCCGAAGCGCCGCAGATGCGCGCGGCCTTGGACGAGTTCGAAAAGGCGAATCCGTCGATCAAGGTCAACATGCAGCGCATTTCCTGGGCGGATATGCAGCAGCAATATCTGCGCGAAGCCGCGACCGGCACGGCGCCGGACGTGGTGCATATCTCCTTCGTGCAGCCGCGCTCGTTCGGCGGCGGCAAGGCGTTGCGTCCGCTCGACGATCTGATCGCGCGCGACGGCGCGCAGATGGGCGTCAAAGGCTGGAACGATTTCTTCGCCCGCGACTTGGCCGAGGGGCCGGACGGCAAAACCTACGCGGTGCCGTGGACGACCGACACGTTCACGATGATGTACAACACCGAGCTGTTCGAACAAGCCGGGATCAAGGAATTTCCGACGACATGGGCGGGTTTGCGCGACGCCAGCCGCCAGATCCATCAACGCACCGGCAAGGCGGGCTGGGGCTTCCCGGCGGGCAGCTGCGCCACGCCGTCGATCTGGTTCTACATGAACTACTACTTCTGGTCAGACGGCCCCGGCTGGATCGACAAAGACGCCAACGGCAAATATGTGATGGGCGTGACGCCGGAGAAAGCGACCGAGGCGCTCGCGTATTACAACTCCTACATCACCGAAGGGCACAACCCGCGTAGCAACCTGTCGGTCTGCCTGTGGGGCGCGCCCGAGCTCGTCGAAGGCATGCTGACCGGCAACACCGCGATGGCGTCGATGCCCGACACGGTGGCGATCGAAATCCTGACCAAGTGGGATCAACGCAATCCGGGCAAGAAGCGGCCGTTCATGACGGCGCCGCATCCCGGCGGAAAGAACGGCTCGGTCACCAATTTCGGCGGCCGCATGCTGGGCATCAGCCCGAACGCGAAGAACGTCGAACAAGCTTGGGCGTTGATCAAGTTCCTGACAAAGCCCGATCCAACGTTCAAGCACTACAACAACTACACACCCGCCCAGCGCGCCGCGATCGACAGCCGCGCCTGGGATGCGGAACTTGCCGGGTATCCCAAGCAACTCGCCAATTCGCGCAGCTGGGGGCCTTACGCGACCGGCCCGGTTCCGATCCCGTTCATGTGGAACGCGGTCGGCCGTGCCGCCGGCTCGGTCTTCATCGGCGAGAAGACCGCGCAGGCCGCCGGGCAGGAGCTGCACGACACGATCGCGCGCGAACTCGCGCGGTTGCAGCGTTAAGATAAAGGGGCGGGGACGGCACGATGCACGCGAACGCCAAGGGTTTCGTCGCTTTCGCGCTCGTCCCCGCCTTCTTCTTTCTCGGCGCTTTCTATGTCTATCCGTTCGTCTTCAATCTCGACATCAGCGCGACCGATCTCGATATTTTCCAGTTGCGTGACGGCGGACGCTGGATCGGTCTCGAGAATTATATCGAACTGCTGACCAGCCCCGGCTTCCGCCGCGTCATGTTCAACACGGTGATCTGGCTCACCGTCGTGGGCGTGACGGTGCGTATCGTGCTGGGCCTGGCGCTCGCCTTCCTGCTCGACAGCCGCACGATCCGCGCTTGGCGCCTGTCGACGCTGACGCGCATTCTGCTGATCGTGCCTTGGGCCACGCCGCCGGTCGTCGCGATCGTGGTGTGGCGCTGGATCCTCGATCCGCGCGTGGGGGCGGCCAATCAATTCCTGATGTGGCTCGGCTTCATCGATCAGCCGATTCCGTTTTTGGCCGACGCCAATTGGGTGTGGCCTTCCATCATCGTCATCATCACTTGGAACACGCTGCCGCTGGTCACGTTGACCTTTATGGCGAGCCTCCAATCGCTGCCCGGCGAGCTGGTCGAAGCGGCCGAGATCGACGGTGCCAGCCGTATGCAGCTGCTGCGCTATATCTACCTGCCGCATCTGAAGCCGGCGATCATCGTTATGGCGATGATGTCGACCTTCTGGACCTTCAACAATTTTATCTATGTCTGGCTTACGACCGGGGCGGGGCCGGGCACGTTCACCAACGTCATGGCGACGGAGATCTACATCAAAGGCTTCATCGACGGCCGCTTGGGCTACAGCGCCGCCGCCGGCGTGGTGATGGCCGCGATCATGACCGCGTTCGGCATGATCTATCTGCGCTACGTCGCCGCGCGCGCCTTGGTCGAGGAGGAAGATCGATGAACCGCACCCCGAGCGCATCGGTGCAATTCGCGACGCTGGCCGTCACGGCCTTCGCGCTCGCGTTTCTGATCTATCCGACGGCCTGGGTGTTCATCGCGTCGCTGAAAACGCCGGACACGATGTTCTCGGCCACACGCTGGTCGATGACGTTGGAGAATTACACGCGTCTCTTCGCCGCCGGGTTCGGCCATAACGTTCTCAACAGTTTAGTGCTGTGCATCGGTGCCGTATTGCTATCGACTTTCGTGTCGGTCAACGCGGCCTATGCGTTTTCGCGATTTCGCTTCCGTGGGCGCGGCACGCTGTTCGCCACCGTCATGCTCGGCCAGACCTTTCCGTGGATCATTCTGGTGACGCCAGTGTTCATTCTGTTCGCGCGCGCGGGCATGCTGAACAACTGGGGCAGCATGTTGTTCGTCTATGTCGCGATCTCGATCCCGTTCTCGGTCTATCTGCTGGTCGGTTATTTGCGTGCCGTGCCCCGCAGCTTGGACGAAGCCGCGATCATGGACGGGGCGAGCTATTTCCAGGTCGTCTGGCGCATTGTCTTCCCGATCATGTTCCCGGGCATCGTCGCGACGGCGACCTATGCCTTCCTGCTGTGCTGGTCGGAATATCTTTTCTCCGTCGCCCTGCTGACGCAGGAGGAGATGAAGACGATGCCGCTCGCCCTCTATATCTATTTCGGCGAGAACGTCACCGATTGGGGCAACGTGATGGCGGGCTCGGCGCTGACGACGCTGCCCACGCTGCTGCTGTTCCTGCCGTTGCAGCGCTATATGGTCTCTGGCCTCGCGGCCGGATCGGTCAAGCAGTGACGGTTACTTGACCGCGCCGGTCGTCAGGCCGCGCACGATGAAGCGCTGACCGAAGATCATCAGCAGCATCGCGGGCACGATCGCGATCATCGACGACGCGGCCATTTGGGCGTGCTGGATCTCGAATTGCTGGGCGAAGCGCGCGATGGCGACGGGCACGGTCGCCGTGTCGCGCGCCGTCAGGTTCAGCGCGATGGCGAATTCGTTCCAGCTGAACACGAAGGACAGGATGCCCGACGACACGAGGCCCGGCCCCACCAGCGGCAGGATGATCCGCCGGAAGGTGGTGAAGTCGCCGCAGCCGTCGATCGTCGCGGCTTCGCGCAGCTCGGTCGGCACTTCGTTGAAATAGGTCAGCATGATCCACATCGTCATCGGCAGATTGATGGTGATGTGGGTCAGCACGAGCGCCAGCAGCGTGTTGTAGAGGCCGAGCGACTGGAAGAACAGATACCAAGGTCCCACCAGCGTGATGACCGGGATCATGTGGAAGATCAGCACCCAGCCCATCAGCAGCTTGGCGAATAGGCGGCTGCGGAACCAGCGATGGACGCCATAGGCGCCCAGCGACCCGACGACCAGCACGGCGACGGTGCTGAGCCCCGCAACGACGAAGCTGTTCCACAGATTGTGAACGAGGTCCGACCGGCGGCTGAACAGCACGTCGATATAATTGTCGAGCGTGGGTTCGAACACCCAAGCGCCGGAATAGATCGCGATCTGGTACTTGATCGAGTTCAAGAAGATCCAGGCGGTGGGGCCGACGATGAACAGGATCGCCAGCGCCACGACGCCGTAGCCGATCCACGCCGCGCGGCCGTGCAGGGGGATCATCGGCCGGTCCTTTTGCGTTCGATCTGCGTCGCCGACCATTTGCCGACGGCGAGGGTAGCGACGATCACGCCGATGATGCTCAACGACAGCATGGCGCCGTAGCCGAGCTGGTTCTGCTCGAAGAACACGCGGTTCAGATGCAGGCTGAGCAACTCGGTCGATGTGCCCGGCCCGCCGGAGGTCAGCAGATAGACCTGATCGAACGCCTTGAAGGCGACGATGGCGCGGAACAGGGCCGCGATCGCCAAGGCGGGACCCAGCAGCGGCAGGATGATCAGGCTGATCATCTGCCACGCCGTGGCGCCATCGACGCGGCCGGCCTCCAGCACGTCCTGCGGCAGGGTCTCGATCGACGCGAACAGGATCAGGAACACGAACGGCGTCCAGTGCCAGACGTCGACGATCACGACCGACAGCAGCGCCCAGCGCGTGTCGCCCAGCCAATTGACCGGATCGAGGCCGATCAACCCGACCATCTGGTTGAACAGGCCGAAATCATAGTTGAACATCAGCTTCCACATGCTGCCGATCGCGACGGCGGGCAGCAGGATCGGCAAGATCATCACCGTGCGCGCGAAGTTGCGGCCGCGCGGCATGCAGGCGATGAACAACGCGGCGAAGAAGCCCAGCACCATTTCGATGGCGACCGACAGCACGACGAAAACCAGCGTATTGACGACGGCGTCGCGTAGCACGGCGTCACCCAGCAGCAGGTCGAGATTGCGGCGCGGCGAATAGGTCCAGAACGTACCCTCGGCGGTGATCTGGATGGTCGACAGCGCCATGGGTATAAGCTGGAGCACCGGGTAGACCGACAGCACCAGCAGGAACGCCAGGCACGGCCACATGCTCCAGTGGCGGAAAGTCCGGTTGAGAAAATCGTCTTTCATCCGCATGTCATCCATCGGACGGGGCCGGATGCGGCGACGGGGACCGGATCGCGCGATCCGGTCCCCGCCTTCCGGCCCGGTCCTTTACGTCACTCCGGCAGCGCGTCGAGTTTGCCGGTACGCCGACCGCTACGCTGGAAGATCTCCTCGATCTCGCGCGCGGCGGTGTTGAGCGCGCGGCCCGACGACATTTCGCCGATCAGCGCTTGGTTCAAGCGCAGGCCCAGCACCGCTTCGACCTGCGCGCCTTCGGCGTAGCCGAGTTCCTGACGGGCGAATTGCTGGCTGTCGAGATAGGCCTTCATCCAGCGGAATTCCGGCTTGGCCGCGAGATCCGACGCGAATGTGTCGGAACGCACGGGAATGCCGCCGGCTTCGGCATAGGCGCGTTGCGCGCCGGCGGTCAGGAACCAGCGCGAGAAGGCGACGGCGGCGCGCTGGCGTTCGGCCGAGACGTTCTTCGGCACGGTGAAGACCCAGTTGCCGATCGCCACACCCGGATTGCGGCCGGGGAAACCGGGCACGACCGCCGTGTTGATCTTGCCCACGACAGCCGATTTTTGGCGGTCGTCGAAGGTCGGCCATGCGGCGATGACCGCAAGGCCTTGCGCCGCGCGGCCGGTGGCGAGGAGTTGGATCACGTCGCCCTGACCGATCACACCCACGTTGGGCGGCGCGCAGTTCTTTTGCAACTCGATGAATTTATCGAGCGCTTGCTTGGCCTGGGACGAATTGATCGTGACGGTGTAATCGCCGTCCTGGGGCGCCTTCACGATCGAACCGCCCGCCCCTTGCAGGAACGGCGTCCAGTCGTAGCGGATCGGATTGCCCTTTTCGCCGCGCGTCACGAAGCCGTACATGCCGGGCGGGTTCTTCAGCTTCTGGCAGATCGCGCCGACGTCGTCCCAGGTCTTGGGCGGCTGCAAGCCGGCTTGCTTCAGCAGATCGTCGCGATAATAGAGGACGTGGATATTGCCGTTGGGCGAATAGCCCATCAGCTGGCCGCCGTCGCGGGTGCGCCAACGCCGCTGCGCGTTCCAGTAATTCGAATCCTCGAAGGTCAGCACTTCGGCGGGCAGGGCGAAGTTCTGATCGATCTCGGCGAAGGGCTTCAGGAAGCTGCCTTCGTAGAATTCGATCGTCCACAGCGCGTCGAGATTCAGGATGTCGTAGGGACTATTGGTCGCGCGTACGGCATTGCGCGCCTTCTCCAGCATGCCGCCATAGGGCGTCACGTCGAGCTTCACCTTGTTGCCGGTCTGCTTTTCGTAAAGATCGACCGCCTTCTCGAATCCGCCGAACCAGGGCGACGAGTTGATCAGGATCGAGATCTCGGCCTGTTTGCCGACATCGGCGAAGGGCGCTTGAGCGGCGGCCGGACCGGCGGCCGTGAACGCCAAGGCGCTCGCCGCCGCGAATGCGGTCGCGAATTGGAACTTCATGGTTTCCTCCCTCGTTTTAAGCGGCCGTCAAGCGGCCAGTTTGGGACCGATTCCGTAGCGGGCGTAGATTTCGGCCGGGGCGTCGTGCAGGCGCATCTGTTCGGCGATTCCGCGCAGGAAGCGCCGTTCGATCGCGTCGTCGCGGAACGGCTTCAACTGTTTGGGATCGACCGAAATGTCGTACAGCGTCGTGCCGACGCCGGGGTCGAATTGCTTGCCGTCGTGGACGGGAATGCGGCGCGCATCCATCAGCGCGTCGATCTTCAGGATCGGCATGCCTTTGGTGAAATCGAAGGGTTCGCGCAGCTTCGCGGTTTTCATTTCGGCCGCACTGAACAGCGAATGCAGATGCGTGGGCATCAGCGTGTATTCGTGCAGACCCGGCCCGTAGAGGTCGCCGGGATAGAGGTAGTAGGTGTAGCGCCCGTCGGTCGCACCGATCGGCCCGCCGAACATGCCGAAAATTCCGATGTCGCGGATCGGCTCGTCCGCGTCCAGCATCGGCAGCAGCGAACGGCCGCAGACCTCGGGCGGGATCGCGATGTCGAACATGTCGAGGATCGTCGGCATCAGATCCATCGTCTGGGTCACGGCCTTGCGGCGTTGGCCGGCACTGCGCGCGTGTGCCGGGTGATGGATGATCAGCGGAATATGGGAGATGTCGGTGTAGTAGGGCATCAGATTCTTGCCCCACCAATCATGCTCGGCCAACAGGAAGCCGTGGTCGGTCGACAATACGATCGCCGTATCCTTCCACATATCGTGCTTGTCGAAATAATCGAGCAACTTGCCGAAGTAATGATCGCAGGCGGTCATCAGCGCCGCGTAATTGGCGCGGATCTCGGCGATCTCCTCGGGGCTTTCGGCCACCTTCTCGTAGTGGGGCCAATCGAGAATGCCGCCATTGTAGCCCGTGCGGTAGCGGTCCTTGAACCGATCGGGCGCGTGGAACGGCTCGTGCGGATCGAAACATTCCAGCAGCATGAACCAATTGTCGGCGCCGCGATTGAGGTCGAGGAATTCGAACGCGCTATCGAAGCAGCGCGGCAGGCAGAAATCCTTCTCCTCGATCATGTATTCGCGATTGATCGCATTCTGCAGGCGCTTCCAGTTGTTGACGAAGTCGTAGTGTTTGACGTTGTACTTCTCCTGCAGCCGATCGATCGGCGGCTGGACCATCGCCTTCCACGGGTCGTATTCCTGGCCGCGGATGAAGTCCCAGGACCGGAAACGCCCGTGATAGGTGGCGCCGCCGTCCTCGAAATAATGCATATGGTCGGTCACGAGATGCGAATGGATGTTCGCGTCGCGCAGCATCTCGGGGAACGAATTGTCGTAGGGCTCCATCGGGCCCCAGCTGCGATGCAGGAAGTTCATCCGGCCGGTATGGATGTCGCGTCGTGCGGGCATGCAGGGCAGGCTGCCGACGAAATGGCTGTCGAATGTCACCGCGCGCTGGGCGAAGCGCTTGAAATTCGGTGTATGCACATGCGTATCGGCGTACGCGCTCATCGCCGAGCGCACGAGGGAATCGAACAGGACGAACACGGTTCGCATTGCCGGCGCTTTCTCCCCTTTTATGGCGCGTTATTTGGGCGCCTCGATCCCCCAAGCTTTTCATCCGGCGAGATAGTCCGTAAAGTTCCATTTCGGCCTATTTGAATAACTCTGAGGAATACCTATGTTGCAGAACGTGGCCCTGCTGCGGCCGTTCCTCGCGGTCGCCAAGGGCGGCAGCATCAGCGCCGGCGCCCAGGAAATGTCGATCAGCCAGCCGGCGGTCAGCAAAGCGATCCATCGGCTGGAGCGCGAGTTGGGCGTGTCGCTGTTCGAACGGCGCGCGCGCGGCGTGGTGCTCACGCGCTTCGGTGTGGCGTTACTGCGCCACGCCAAGCAGATCGAAACCGAATGGAACTTCGCCCAATCCGAACTCGGCGCTTTCAAGGCGGGGCGCACAGGGCATTTGCGCGTCGGCGCCGGGCTTTATTTTGCCGCCGCCTTGCTGCCGGCCGCGATATCGGAGCTGCAGGCGCGTTTTCCGCGCTTGCGCATCGATCTGTCGGTCGGCGCCAATCCGCGCACTCTGCCCGCGTTGTTCGGCGGCGATCTCGACATCGTCGTCGGCCGTCTGCCGACGACCGGCATTCCCGAATATATCGAGACGCGGCACATCGTGAATGTGCGCCTGTGCATTATCGCGTCGAAATCGCATCCGCTGGCGGCCAAGCGGCGGATCACCGCCGCCGATCTCGCCGCCTATCCTTGGGTCGTCTATCAGGACGACGACGAGACCGTCGCCTCCCGCGAAAGCATTTTCCGCCGCATGGGCGCCGAGCCGCCGCGCATCGCGGTGGAGTCTACCTCGGTCATGGCGATCTTCCAGTTGCTACGCAGCGGGCCGTATCTAGGGTGCGTGGCGAGCGGCTTGCTCGTCTCCGCCGTCGGTCAGGGGCTGGTGGAATTGCCCTTGCCGATCGAAGGTGCGCGCTTCAAGGGTGGCGCGATGTTCGCGCGCACGCTGGCGAATGTGGCACCCATCAACGCGCTGATCGAATTGCTGCGCCGCTCGGCCGCGTCGCCGTGAGTGACTAGGGCTGTTCGACTTCGCACGCCCCGCCACCCGTTGCGGCGGAACGTTCGATCGCTTCGGCGATCAACAATCCCGCGAGTGCGTCTCGCGCTGTCGTTTCCGGGGGCCTAGCGCCGGTCAATCCGTCGAGCCAACGTCGATGATGGCGCTGGCCCATCAGCGGTGTGGGCAGCGCAGGCGTTTCCCACGCGCTCGCCCCTTTGTGGCGCAGGCGCAACGGGCCCGCGACCCCGCGCAGCTGGATCGTGCCGTCGGTGCCGTAGATCTCCATGCCGAAACGGTCGGTACCCGCCGCTTCGATCATCGACATGTCGTGCGATGCGGCCACGCCGTTGGCAAAACGATAGATCGCCCAGGCACTGTCGGGATTCTCGACCGTCACCACGCGTCCATCGGCCAAAAGCCGTTCTGGACGTAGGATCGCCGTCGTCGCGTTGAGCGAGGCGACGGGGCCGAAAAGCTGTGTGAGAAGATCGATGCCGTGTACGCCGAGTTGCAGCACCACGCCGCCGCCGACGCGCGTTTTCTTGAAAAACCAGTCGCCCCAATCGGGGCCGGGTGTGGCGTTGCGCATGCGCGCACTGGTCGGCGTGCCGATTGCGCCCGCCGCGATCAACTCGCGCGCGGCGGCGAATTCCTCGAAATAGCGGTGCATGAAGCTGACTTGCAGATCGACGTTGGCGGCTTGCGCCGCCGCGATCATCCGTCGGCACGCGGCGGCGTCGGGCGCCATCGGCTTTTGCACCAGGATCGCCTTGCCGGCAGCGATCGCCTTCAGGCAGATCGCCTCGTGCGTGTCGTCGGGCGAGGCCACGACGATCGCGTCGATATCCGCCCGGGCCAGCGCCGCATCGAGTTCACCTATCCCCGCCGGAATGCCCCGCTGGGCGGCAAACGCCGCCGCTTTGGCAGCGTCGCGTCCGACGACAATCCGGACATCGGCGTCGGGAAGCGTCGCCAGCGCGTCGAGATGATAGGCGGCTATGGAACCGGCACCGACGAACGCAATTCCGATCATCGCGGCGTGCCCGTCATCTCGACGAAGATCGGGCTCGACCACGCGATCCCGCCATCCCACTGGCGCACGCGGAACCAATAGGCGTTCCAGCCCGGCTTCATGGCGCCGTCGCGGAACTCGCCGCGCCACGACGACGGGCCCAAATCCTTGGGCAGGAAGCGCAGTTCGAGCTCGCGATGCGGGATTTCGTCGGCGAAAGTGGCGGGGCCTTGGCGCAAACGCGCCACAGGCACGGTTGCGGAGATCTGCGGCGTGTCGATCGCCAGCGTCGCGTCGCCGGGGGCGGCAAGCGTGGCGGTGATGCCGTCCCAATCACCGCCGGTCGCCGAGCGCCAGACGATCTTGCGCGGCTCCGCGCCGACGATACCCTCGTCGGGCGTGTCGAGCGCATAGCCTTGCGGATCGGTGAACGCGCCGGCCGAAAGCGTCACCATACCGTCCCAGTTCATGCGCGCGCGCGAGAAATTGCCTGGCGCCGTGGCGCCGCGCCACGCGATGCGCAATCGGTCGGACAACTCCGCGTTCTTGGTGTGCGGCTCGATATGGTGGACGACCTCCGTGCCTCGGAAGATATCGATCGCTTCGATCGGCGCGGTGCCGTCGATTTCGATCGCGAGCAGCGGCGGGCGCGGGGCTTGAAACTCCGCGCCCATCTTTTGGCCGTCGGCGGAGAAGCGCAGCACGATGCGCGGCCCGTTCGTCGCGTAGCAGTTGCGCGCGTGAAGCGCTGTGAGCAGCGATTTGCGATCGAGCGTTGGCAACGCCGCCGCGACCAAGCCGCCGCGCACATTGCGCACCGCCTGATGGCCGGGATGGCTGGCGCCGGGGCGCCCGTCCACGCCGTCGCTGCCGGCGGTCACACCCATGCGATAGCCGCGGCGCAACGCATCGAGCACGAACCATTCCGACGTCGCATGCGTCGAATGGATTTCGATCAAGCGCTCGACTGACGGTTCGTGGCGCGACAGATCGGTTGTGCGACCGCCGACATGCAGGCCGATGACGACATCGCTGCCGCGATACTTGGCGTGGAAATCTTCGGCCAGCGGCAAGTCGCTTGCGATATCGGATTTGTCGTCCACGTATTCGTGGCTACAGCGCGTGATCGGCGCCGTATCGCCGGGGAAGAATAAGTTGCGGTCGCCGCCGCGCGCCGTATCGGCCGACCATTCGAGGCCGAGCAACGCCACGAAACGGCCGGGATCGTTATGGGCGGCGGTGACGGTTTCCGTTTCCGTCCATTCGGGACCGGTCACCAAAAAGCAATTCGCCTGATGGCTGGCGAAATCGATCCGCGCGAAGTCGCGCGCATGGCGGAAGAAGGCATCGACCGTTCGCGCCCCGCAACCGACCAGCGACTGGGCGTGGATATCGCCCCAGAAAATGCGCGTGGCGGGTGCCGTGGCATGAGCGCGGATCGGATTGGAAATCGTGTGACCAAGCCCGTCTTTCAATTCCAATCGATGCAGGCCGGGCGCAGCGATCGTCGCGCGCCAACGGCGAATGCCGGGTAGATCGGGCAAGGGCTCCAGCGTCGCGCCCGTCGGGGTGGGGCGTTCGGCAAGCTCTGCCGGATTGCCCCATTCGTCGGCGATGCGATAGACGAGTTCGAAGCTTTCGCCTGCGACGATTTCGCTCGGCGCGATCAACGCGCCGACGGCCGCGCGCGCGGCAACCACTTCGACGTTCAATATGTCGATCTCGACCCAATCGCCTTTCGCCGGACGCACACGCACCGCCAACGGCGACTCCTCTTCGATGAAGGTCTGCGCGCGGCCTTTGGTCGCGACCGACAGCACGGCACCGGCCGGTAGGCCATCGGGAAACTCGATCTCGAAAACATGATCGAAGGGATGCCAGTCGATCGAGCGGCGCGTGCGCCAGCGATGCGGCCGCGAAGGCTCGACAAGAATAGTGGTAAATCCGGGCTTGTCCGGCTTGTCGGTTTGCGGGGTATCCCAATCGCTGGGCCAGCGGCGAATCAGCGCCACCGTACCGCCCGGCGCCAGACCGTTGGGACCGGCCGCGTAGGTGACGGTCCATTCGCCGGACATGCCCGCGACGACTGGAGTGGGGCCGGATAGCGTGACTGTTCCATGCGCGCCGTCGCGCGCTTGGGCGATCGGCAGACCGCTCATCGTTTCCCCCTCGGTTTCATTCGCGCCATTCCGGCGCCGAAGCCGGGCGCTTGCTCGTTAAGCATCGTCGCGCGCCACGCGATCAGACATATGGGCGATCGCACGGACGGTCAAGGCGCGGCGGCCATGCGATACGTTCACACCAATCCGTCGCGATCAGCGCCACGCATGGGTCCGCCCTTATGCGCGACGCCGCGTCTGGTCGTGGGGAAACGTTCGGCGCACACCTTGCGCAACTCCGCGATCAAGCGGCGGCAGGCGGGCGAGAGTTCCGTTCGCTTGCGCAAGGTAAGTCCGACTGGCCGATGCCAGTCGAGCCAGCCCGCGCCTGCCGGCACGACGCCGGCGCATTCGCGTCCCGGCAACATCGTGACCGCCGGCAAATAACCAAGGCAGTCGGTCTCCAAGATCATCGCGCGCATGAAGGCGAGGGAGTTGGTTTCCACCGCCAATCGCGGTGGCGCAATGCCATGCGCTTTCAGCGCCAATTCCAATCGCTGACGCGTGACGATCGCGGGCGAGGGCAATACCCAACGATAGCGCTCAAGCTCTTTTTTCGATGGGTTGCGCTTGGCCGTCAGCGGGTGGCCGGGGCGGCAGGCGAGAACGACGCGATCGACGAACAGCGTCTCCTGCTCGAGATCGGAATCGTCCGGCTGATCGACAAGATTGGAAATGACGACGTCGAGCTCGCCCGCGCGCAGCCATTCGAACAGCCGGTCGTGCAGCCCGCCGACGACGGTGACCTTCAGATCGTTGCGTCCGCGCAGCAATCGCGCGGTCGCGATCGGCAGCACGCTGGCGATGACGCTGGGTGCGGAACCGATGGCGATGCGCCCTTCACGGCCGTCGCGGATCGCGCCGACCGTGCGCTCGGCTTCGGACACTTCCGACGCGATCGCGCGCGCGTGACGCGCGAACTCCCGGCCGAACTCGGTCGCCAGAACGCCGTGCGGCGTGCGCTCGAACAGTTTGACGCCAAGATAGCTTTCGAGCCGGCGCAGGCTTTTGCTCAACGCAGGCTGGGAGATTCCCAGCACCTTGGCGGCGCTCGCCAAACTGCGGTGATCGATCAACGCCACGACGTGACGCAATTGCTGCAGCTGCACGAAACATTCCTCCGCGAAACGCCCTATAGCCAATGGTTATTGATCTGGGCCCACATGGTAGTTGTCGGACCCGACGGCAGGTGTCAAGGTCGCAGACAACACGAAGTGGCTGCGGCACCGAGACGAACGCTGGCGGCCGGAGGGAGCACGCCGGTGAACGAGCAGGACCGCAAGTCCGGCCTGGCGAAGGGTGACGCGACATTCGCGCTCGCCATGATCGCGGTCGCGCTATTCACGATGTGGGGGCTGCGCAACCAGCCCAAGGCGCCTTACGACCCGGTCGGGGCGGCCGCCGTGCCGTTCTGGACGGCCGCGTGCGTTCTGGCTTTGGCGGTGTTCCTGCTCGCGCGCGTTTTGTTGCGCCATTCGACGCGCGGCGCGGCGCAAGCTTTGTTCACCGCCAACGAAGCGGTCGACGATACGTACTCGGTCGTGCCGTCCTTCTCCGTCTGGGCGGTGGGCTTGTCGATCGTCTATGTCGCGGCGATGCCCGTCGTGGGCTTCATGATCGCGTCGATCGTCTACATGTTGGCGCTGGGCTGGGTGTTGAGCGTGCGCACCCCGCGCGCATTGCTGGTTCTCGCGATCGTCGCGGTGACGCTCGGTGCGGGGATCGATCTCGGGTTCCGCGCGATGCTGATCGATCTTCCGTAGGGCCGCGACGATGGATCTGGTTCAGGCCTTTTTGCACGTTCTTTCGCCCAGCCCCCTGTTGCTGTTGCTGCTGGGCACGTTCATGGGCATCGTCGTGGGTGCGTTGCCGGGCTTGACGGGCGGCGCGCTACTCGCCCTGTCGCTGCCCTTCACGTACCGCATGGCCAGCGCGGACGGCGTGATTTTGATGACGTCGATCTATGTCGGCGGCATTTCCGGCGGCTTGATCACCGCGACGTTGATGCGCATACCAGGCGAGCCGTCCGCCGTCGTCACCACGCTCGATGGGTTCCCGATGGCGCGCGGCGGAAGGCCAGGGCGCGCGTTGGGCCTTGGCATTTCGGCATCGCTGATCGGCGGCACTTTGTCATGGCTCGCGCTGGTGTTGCTGTCGCCCTGGATGGCGCGCTTGGCACTGGTCTTCGGCCCGTTCGAGAATTTCGCGCTGGTATTCATGGCGCTGGTCCTGATCGCGACGCTGAGCCAGGGCTCGGTCACGAAGGGACTGCTCGCCGGGTTATTTGGCATGCTGGTTTCCTATCCCGGCGTCGACGAGACCTCGGGCCAGCTGCGCTTGACCTACGGCTTCGACGAGATGGCGGGCGGCTTCAGCCAGCTTTCGGTCATTCTCGGCGCATTTGCCGTTAGCCAGGTGCTGGGCGACGCCATGCATGCGCGTCAGCGTTTCGACCGGCTTGATCCCAGTCTGCGGGGCATATTTCTGTCGCCGGGCGACTACATCAAGCAGGGCTGGAATATCCTGCGTTCGTCGATCATCGGCATCTGGATCGGCATGCTGCCGGGCGTCGGTGCCAGCGTCAGTTCCATCGTCGCCTATTCGACCGCGAAGAATCTGTCGAAGACGCCGGAGAAGTTCGGCACGGGCTTCGACGACGGCATCGTGGCGGCGGAATCCGCCAACAACGCAAATACCGGCGGTGCGCTGATCCCGATGATCACGCTGGGCATTCCCGGCAGCCCGGCCGCGTCGATTCTGTTGGCGGCCCTGTTGATGCACAATATCCAGCCGGGGCCGACGCTGTTCACCAACTCGCCGGACGTCGTGGGCGCGCTGATGGCCTCGCATCTGCTGTCGCATATCGCGATGTACGGCATGATGATCCTGGGCTGCATTTGGATCGCGCGGTTGATGTATGTGCCGCGCGCCTACATCCTGCCGGCCATCATGGTGCTTTGCGTGATCGGGGCGCTCGCCGAGAACGGCCGCCTGTTCGACGTATGGACGATGCTCGCCTTCGGGATCGTCGGGTTCCTTTTGGAACTCGCATCCGTGCCGCTGGGGCCGTTCGTCATCGGATTGATTCTGGCGCCGCTTGCCGAAGGGCAGTTGCGCGCCGGTCTTATGGCGACCGACGGCTCGATCTGGCCTTTGTTCCAGCGCCCCATCGCGGTCGGCTTCTTCGCCGTCGCGATCGCAATGTTCGTCTGGCCTTTGTGGCGCGATCTGCGCCGCCAACGCACGCCCGCAACCCAAAACGGATAAACCGAGGAGACCCCCATGCGCCGCAGAAGTTTCATCGCCGGAACCGCCGCCGCCGCTTTCGCGGCGCCGGGCATCGCCCCGACAATCGCGCAAGCCTATCCCGACAAGCCCATCCGCATCGTGGTGCCCAATCCGCCGGGCGGCAGTGCCGACTATATCGGCCGCTTTTTCCAGACGCCGTTGCAACGCATTCTGGGGCAGCCGGTGGCGGTCGCCAACGTGGTCGGCGGCGGCACGTCGATCGGCAATCGCCAAGTGCGCGACGCCGCGCCCGACGGCCATACGGTCCTCGCCGTACATCAGGCGCTGCTGACGGCGGCCGCGTTGAAGGTCATGGATTTCGGGCCCGAGGCCTATCAGAAGGTCGCGCAGGTCGCCGCCGAGTACGTGACCGTCGTCGTCAATCGCAAGGCGCCGTATCAGGACCTGAAGAGCTTCCTGGCCGCTGCGAAGGCGGGCGATCTGCGCGCGGGCGTGCAGATCGGCGCCATCAACCATTTCCTATTCCTGTCGCTGGCGGACAAGACGGGCGTGAAGTTCCGCTTCGTCAACACCGGCGGCGGCGGCCCGACGCGCACGGCTTTGGCCGGCGGCCATGTCGATTGCGCGTTCCTGACGGTGAACGAAGCCAAGCCCCTGGTCGATTCCGGGGATCTGACCATCGTCGCGATTTTCGCGCCGCAGCGTTTGCCCAGTTGGCCGAACCTCGCCACGGCGCGCGAGCAGGGCACGGATCTGCTGCTCAATCTGAACTACTGGTGGTGGATGCCCAAGGCCACGCCCGCCGCACGTGTCGATCGCTTCGCCGAAGCGTTGCGCGAGGCGATGAGGGATCCCGAGGTGGTTCAGAAGTTCAACGAGTTCAACATGAGCCCCGCCTTCCTGAAGGGCGCCGAGTTGGAAGCCGAGATCAACCGCCAATATGAGGAAATGAAGGCTCTGGCGGCCCGCAACAACGTGACCGCCGGCTAACCGGCGGCGCCATCCATAAAGGGAGAAGACGCATGTTCACCACCAATCGCCGCGAAGTTCTGATGGGGGCGGGCGCCGTTACGGCGCTTTCTTGGGTTCCCGGCGCCCGCGCGCAAGCCGCGCGCCAAGCGCCGTTCACCATCGTGATCAACAATTCGCCTTGGTTCGACGGCTTCCGCGGCGCGGTCGAAGCCTACGAGAAGGAGACCGGCAACAAGGTCAATCTCGACGTCAACCCGTTCGGCGGCAGCTTGGAAAAGCAGCGCGCCTCGGTGCGCGCGCGCGACGGCATGTTCGATCTGTTGATCATGAACGGGCTCTACTATCAGGAAATGTACCATGGCGGCTTCCTGAAACCGATTAACGAGATCGATGCGAACTTCAAGCTCGATCCGCAGATGATCCGCTACGACAACACGGTGTTCTGGAACGAAGGGAACAAGACCCACGACCCCAACGGCAAGCTGATGAGCGTGCCGGTCAACGGCAACATTCCGCTGCTGTTGTACCGGGCGGATCTCTACGCCGAGCATAAGCTGACCGTGCCGACGACGTGGGAAGAGCTGCTCGCCAACGCCAAAAAACTGCACAATCCGCCGCGCATGTACGGCATCGTGCAACGCGGGGCGCGCGGCAACCCGAACGACATCTCCTACGATTGGTGGCCGTATCTCTACAGCTTCGGCGGCAGCTTGTTCGCCGACGAGCCCAAGGGCGACTACACGATCACGATCAACAGCCCGGCGGGCAAGGAAGCGCTCGACTTCTACATCCGTATGGCGAAGGAAGCGGGGCACCCGCAAACCGGCGGTCTCGCCCAGGCGCAGATCATCCAGAATCTCGCGACCGGCCGCGCCGCGCACGCGTTGCTGGTTATCGCGGCGTGGGCGCAGCTCGACGATCCCACCAAATCGGCGGTGGTCGGCAAGCTTAACGCGGCGCGTGTGCCCGGCTCGGCGAAGGGCAAGCCCGCCCCGGTGCTCGGTCACTGGCTCGGCGGCATTCCCAAGAACGTGCCCGCCGACCGCCAGCGCGCGGCCTTGGCGTTCCTCAACTGGTTCCAGACGCGCGATGCGCAGATGAAGTATCTGGCCGCGGGCGCACCGCCCGTCCGCCAGGACGTGCTGTCGGATCAGAACCTCGCCAAGGATCCGAAGAACCGCTGGATGCAGGCGATGGCCGACAGTTCCGACTACGTGAAGCTGATGTGGAGCGTGCCGGAAGGCTCGCAGATCGGCGACGTGCTGGAGCTGCGTTTGAACCAGGCGGTGATCGGCGAAATGTCGACGGCGCAGGCGCTCAACACCATCGCCGACGAGTGCCACGCGATCATGCAGCGCGCCGGCTACAAGACCGGCAAGCTCGCCGCACTCTGAGAAGAAGGTGCGTCCGCCGATCCCCGCAAGGGGGTCGGCGGCGTCCCACGGTTTCGAGGAAACATGGCTTCCCACCGCGCGACACACGACACGCTTTGGCGGCGCATTGCCCTGACGCCGACCATTTTGGTCTTTCTGGCGATGTCGATTCTGCCGACGCTCAATCTGATGGCGATGAGCGTCAACGAAATCACCTGGGTCGACGGCAAAGCCGTCTGGTCCTATGTCGGATTCACGCATTACGCGCGCCTCGCCGAAGATTCGCTGCTGATCGCGGGTCTGAAGAACACGGCGATTTTCGCGATCGTCGGCGTGGCGATCCAAGTCCTGCTTGGCTTCCTATTGGCTTGGGCGGTCAGCCGTATCGCGCGCGGGCGCGTTCTCTACCGCACGATCTTCATCCTGCCGATTCTCGTGCCCGGCATTTTGATCGGCGCCGTCTGGAAGTTGATGCTCAACTACGATTTCGGTCTCGTGAACGGTTTCATCGGGGTGTTCGGCTTCCACCCGGTCGACTGGCTGGGCACGCGGGCCTGGGCGCTGCCCTCGGTCATCATGGTCGATATCTGGCACTGGACGCCGTTCTGCTTCCTGCTGCTGCTGGCGGGTTTCGAATCCCTGCCGCAGGACGTGCAGGAAGCCGCGCGCGTCGACGGTGCGGGCACCTGGGCCGAGATGCGCTACGTGCTGATCCCGATGATGATGCCGGTGATCGCGGTGACGTTCTTGTTCCGCCTCGTCACCTCGCTGAAGGTGTTTGACGAAATCTATCTTCTGACCGGCGGCGGGCCGGGTTCGGCGACGGAAGTTATCAGCTACACCATCTACCGCACGTTCTTCACGCAGGATCGCATGGGTTACGGCTCGGCCATGTCAGTCGCGGTGCTGTTCTTCATTTCCCTGGCGATGATCGGCGTGCTCATGGCCGGAAAGCGCGGGAGGAACGCCGCATGATGCCGTTCGAAAAACGGGTGGTGCCGTTCTTCCACCTTTTTCTGATCGTGATATCGATCTTCGTGCTGGTGCCGTTCTTGTGGATCATCGCGGCGGGTTTCAAAACGCAGATCTCGCTGCTGCAGGGCGAGATCTTCTTCACGCCGACGCTGGCGAGTTTCCGCGAAGTGCTGTTCTCGCGCACGACCGAGTTCATGGACAACACGTTCAACAGCCTGGTCGTCGCCACGGCGAGCACGATCGGGATCTGCTTCGTGGCGACGCTGGGCGGCTACGCGATCGAGCGCTTGGGCACGTCGCGCTTGGTCGTGCATGCGCTGCTCGGCTGGGCGATCGTCTTCCACATGGTGCCGCCGATCACGTTGGTCGCGGCGTGGTTTCCCCTCTATCGCGAACTCGGCCTCGACAACACGTATTTCGGTTTGGCGTTGGCGCATGTCGCCGTGCATTTGCCGATGGCGCTGTGGCTGATGGCGAATTTCGTGCGCGAAGTGCCGGTGGAGTTGGAGGAAGCCGCACGTATCGACGGCTGCTCCACGCCTTATCTGATTTGGAAGGTGATCGTGCCGCTGGTCGCACCCGGTCTCGCGGCGACGGCGATCCTGACCTTCATCTTCAGCTGGAACGAATTCGCCGTGGCGTTGAACTTGACGGCCAAGCAAACCGCGACCGTGCCCGTCGCGATCGCCAAATTCGCGCAAGGCTACGAGATCAAGTACGGCGAGATGGCCGCGACGGCCGCACTTTCGCTGGTACCGGCGCTGGCCTTCCTGTTGTTCGGCCAGCGCTACATCGTGAAGGGTTTGACGACGGGGGCCGTGAAGTAATGCCGGTATTGTTCGGAGAGAGGCTGACGCGGCGCGAATTCGAGCGCCGCGTGGGGGCGGCCCGCCAAGTAGCGGGCGTGGAGGCGGTAGCGTTCGATGACGGCCCCGAGCGCGGCGTGCGCATGCTCGAATTCCGCACCGGCGGAGGGCTCGAATTCTCGGTGCTGATCGACCGGTCGATGGATATCGGCCGCTTCGATTGGCGCGGCACGCCCTTCGCCTGGCAGTCGGGGACGGGTTTTCGCAGCCCCGCCTTCCTCGATCTGGAAGACGAGAGCGGCACCGGCTTCATGCGCGGTTTCTCCGGCTTGCTGTGCACTTGCGGTGTCGACCATATTCGCCAGCCTGATCGGGGGCCCGCCGATCATTTCGATCTGCCGCTGCGAAAGGAAATCGCCTATCCGATGCATGGCCGCGCGGCATTTCAGCCCGCGCGCCTGACCGGCTACGGCGAAGCCTGGGACGGCGACGAATGCACCTTATGGTGCGAAGGCGTGGTGGTGCAGGCCCACGCGATGGGCGAACATCTGACACTAACGCGCCGGATCGAGGCCAAAATCGGCGGGCGGGAGATGCGTGTCGTCGATACGGTCGCCAATCGCGGCTTCGCGCGCACGCCGCATATGATGCTCTATCACATCAACATCGGTTGGCCGCTGCTGGACGATGGCGCGCGTTTCGCCGCCCCGATCCGCGCCACGCGCGCCGCGAACACGCCGCGCGAATCCCAGCAGAGCGGCTATCGCACCCAGACGGGGCCCACGCCGCGCTTCGTGCAACAGGTCTTCGATCACGATGTGGTGCCCGACGCCAAAGGCCGCGTGCCCACGGCGTTGATCAACGATTCGCGCGAGATCGGTTTCATGGTCGAGTACGACGCCAAGCGCTTCATTTGCCTTCAGCAATGGCAGGGTTTGGGCGAGGGCGTGTACGGCTTTGCGATCGAGCCCGCGACGTCGCATTGGGGCGACCGCGCCCAATCGGCGAAGGACGATGAGATCGTGTGGCTGGAGCACGGCGAGGAACGCGTCTACGACACCGTGCTTGCCGCGATCGACGGCAAGGACGCGATCGCCGCGTTCGATGCGCGCGTCGCCGCTTTGCATCCCCAGATGACCGACGAATTTCCCGTCCGCACCGCCCAGCCGGCGGCCGGACCCTACGTCACCACCTTGCCGAGGAAACGATGAGCGAGCCAGCGAACGTCCTTTTCATCCTGTCGGACGAACACACCCGCGACGTGTCGGGTTGCTACGGTCACAAGATCGTCCGCACCCCGAATATCGACAAGCTGGCGGCGCGCGGCACGAAGTTTACTTCGGCCTATACCAATTGCCCGATCTGCGTGCCCGCGCGCGCGAGCCTGCACACCGGCACCTATGTCGCCGAGAACGGCTGCTGGGACAATGCGCATCCTTATGACGGCACGCGGCGTAGCTGGGCGCATCGCTTGCGCGATGCAGGCCATGAGGCGATGTCGATCGGCAAGCTGCATTTCCGCTCGGCCAAGGACGACAACGGCTTTACCGAAGAGGTGATCCCGCTGCACGTGGTGGACGGACAGGGCGATCTGCTGGGGCTGATCCGTCGGCCGAAGGCGGCGGCGCGCGGCGGCATGCCCGACCTCGCCAAGGCGGCGGGGCCGGGCGAGTCGACCTACGCCAAATACGATCGCAATATCCGCGACGGGGCCATCGAGTGGCTGAAGACGCGCGCGCCCGCGCTGAAGAAGCCGTGGTGCCTGTTCGTGTCGTTCGTGAAGCCGCATTTCCCGCTGATCGCGCCGCCCGAATTCTTCGCGATGTATCCGCCGGAAAGCCTGCCGATGCCGCGTCTTTACGGGCCCAACGACTATCCGACGCATCCGTCGGTCAAGGCGTTGCGCGAATGCATGAGCTACGACGATTTCTTCACGCCGGAAAAGGTCAAGATCGCACTCGCCGCCTATTACGGCATGGTCAGCTTCCTCGACGACAATATCGGTCGCGTGCTGACGGCGTTGTCGGAGGCGGGGCTCGCCGGCAATACGCGCGTGATCTACTCGACCGACCACGGCGACAATCTGGGTACCCGCCATATGTGGGGCAAGTCGATCCATTACGAGGAAGCCGCCGCGATTCCGATGATCGTCGCGGGGCCCGGCGTGCCTGAAGGCAAGACCTGCACGACGCCGGTTACGCTGGTCGACGTCTATCCGACGATCGTCCAGGCGGCGGGTCTGCCGTTCGACGCGACCGAGAAGGCGCTGCCGGGCAAATCGCTGGTCGATCTCGCCAACGCGAAGTCGGATCCCGAGCGCGTCGCTTTGGGCGAGTATCACGCTGCGGGTTCGATCACCGGCATGTTCATGATCCGGAAAGGGCGCTGGAAATACATCCATCACGTCGGCTATCGGCCGGAGCTCTATGATCTCGAAACCGATCCGGGCGAGACGAAGGATCTTGGCGAGAGTGCGGCGCACGCGCAGACGCTGCGCGAGATGGAAGTGGAACTGCGCAAGATCCTCGATCCCGAAGCAGTCAACGCGCGCGCCTTTGCCGATCAGGAAGCGAAGATCGAGAAATTCGGCGGCCGCGATGCGCTGATCGCGCGCGGCGATTTCGGCTATTCGCCGGCCCCGGGCGAGAAGCCGGTTTTCGCGACGCGTATCGAGGCGTGAACATGACCAAGAAAAAGCCGAATATTCTGTTCATCACCTCGGACCAGCAGCGCGGCGATTGTTATGGGTTCGAGGGGCGCAAGGTACGCACGCCGCATCTCGACATGCTCGCCGCCGGCGGCACGCGATTCTCGGCCTGTATCACGCCCAACGTGGTGTGCCAGCCGTCGCGCGCCTCGATGCTGACCGGTCTTCTGCCGCGCACGCATGGCGTGGCCGATAACGGCATCGATCTGGAGGAATCCGTCGGACTCGATGGTTTCGCCGGCACATTCGCGAAGGCGGGTTGGCGCACCGGCTTCATCGGCAAGGCGCATTTCTCGACCTTCCACACCTTCAAGCCGACCGGGCGGCCGGAATGCCGCACGAGTTCGCAAGAATACGGCGGCGATTGGCACGGGCCCTATATGGGCTTCCAGCATGTCGACATGATGATCGCCGGCCACAACATGTTCCTGCCACAGAAACCGCCGGAAGGGCTGAACTACGAGGCCTGGTACCACAAGGACGGGCGCGGCGAGATTCTCGACAAGCTGTTCTTGACCAAGCTTGCCCCGGATGTGGGGGCCGCGCAGACCTGGAATTCGGCGCTGCCGCCCGCGTTCCACAACTCGACCTGGATCGGCGATCGCACGATCGATTTCATCCGCGACAACAAGGACGGTCCGTGGATCGCCTGGGCGTCGTTCCCCGATCCGCATCATCCCTTCGATGCGCCGGCGCCCTGGTGCTATTTGCATCATCCTGACGACGTCGATCTGCCCGAACACCGCACGCTCGATCTGGATCGGCGACCGTGGTGGCATCGCGCCAGTCTCGACGGCGTGCCTAAGCTCGACGATCCCGAACTGCGCGCCTTCCGGGCCAAGCAGTCGCGCACACCCGCGCAAAGCGATCTGCAACTGCGCCATCTGATCGCCAATTACTACGGTATGATTTCGCTGATCGACCACAATGTCGGCCGTGTGATGCTGGAACTCGAGCGCCTCGGTCTCGACAAGGACACTATCGTCGTCTACTCGACCGATCACGGCGACTGGCTGGGCGATCACGGGCTGCTGTTGAAAGGCCCGATGCACTACGAAGGCCTATTGCGCTTGGGCTGCATCGTCAGCGGCCCCGGCGTGCCCAAGGGCAAGGTCGTGCCGCATCCGGTCTCGACGCTCGACTTCCCCGCGACGTTCTACGACTACGCAGATATTTCGGCGCCGCGCGCGATCCATTCGCGCAGCCTGCGTCCACTGGTCGAAGGCGACGCGACGCGCGATTTCGCGTTCAACGAATGGGACCTCAACGCGTCGCGCTGCGGCGTGGAGTTGAAGCTGCGCACCGTGCGCACGCGCACCCATAAGCTGACGCTGGAACTCGCGAGTGGAGCAGGCGAGTTGTACGATTTGTCAGCCGATCCCACGGAAATGGACAATCGCTTTGGCGATCCGGGTGTCTCGGCGATCCAGCGCGAATTGACCGATATGATCCGTAGCCGTCCCGACGACGCGCGCGAGCCGCCGATCAAGCCGGTGGGCATGGCATGATCGAGCGCGACATCGTTCTGACGACGCAGGACGGTTCGATGCCGTGTTTCGTCGTCCATCCGGACGAGGACGGGCCGTTCCCAGTCGTGCTTTTCTATATGGATGCGCTTGGCATCCGCGAGGAGTTGCGCGATATGGCACGGCGCTTCGCGTCGGCGGGTTACTACGTAATGCTGCCGAACCTGTTCTATCGCGACGGCGGCCCGTCCTTCGACGCGGTCCCCTTGGCGCAGGACAAGCTCGACCCACTGATGGTCAAGCTCAACGACGCGACGACTACGGCGATGACGATCCGCGACACGGCCGCTTTGATCGATTTCGCCGCGAAAGACAAAGCGGCGAAGAAGATCGCCGCGGCGATCGGCTATTGCATGGGCGGGCGCCACGCGATCGCGGCGGCGGCATCCTATCCGAAGCTGGTGCACGCCATCGCGTCGATGCATGGCGGCAGACTGGTGACCGATGCGCCGGACTCGCCCCATCGCCAGATCGCCAAGATCGATGCGGAAGCCTATTTCGGCTGGGCCGACAAGGACCCGGTGGCGCCGCTCGCACATATGACCGCGATCGCCGAAGCGTTGAAAGCGCGCGGTCTGCCCCACCGCATCGAACTGCACGACGGGGCGCTGCACGGTTTCACTTTCCCCGAACGCTATTGCTATCACAAACGCGCCGCCGAGCTTGTCTGGGCGCGGTTGTTCGCGCTGTTCAAGCGCGCGCTCGAACGCCCCGCACATCAGGAGAAATAAGTATGCTTCGCTTCGCGTTGATCGGCTGCGGCGGATTCTCTCGTCGCTATCATCTGCCCACGCTGCTCGCCGACAAGGATCTCAAGATCGCCGGCATTTTCGATCCGTTCCCCACGAAGCCGGTCGAGGAGATCGCCCAGGCGACGGGCGTCAAGATCGTCAAAAAGATCGAGGATCTGCCCGACGCGGACGCGGCCCTCGTCACCACGCCGCACACGCTGCATGGCGGACATATCGCGCAGGCGGTGGCGCGCGGCTGGGCGACGCTGGTCGACAAGCCCTTCGTGATGAAGGCGGCGGAAGGCGATCCGTTGGTCGCCGACGTCGCCAAGCGCAAGCTGGTCAACGCCGTCGCATTCAACCGGCGTCTCGATCGCGGCTGCTTGCGCGCACGCGAGATCATCCGCGCGGGCGGCATCGGCCAGGTACGCTTAGTGCAGACCGTACAGCTCGGCTACGAGCGCGCGGGCTGGTTCCTCGATCCGTCGCTGGGCGGGGGCGGGGCCTATACCGGCCGCGGCACGCATATGGCCGATATCGTTCCTTGGTTGATCGATTCGAAACCGACGCGCGTACGCAGCCGCATGCGGCCGGGTCCGGCGGGCGGCATCGATCGCGGCGGGATCATCGATCTCGATTTTCCCGGCCTCGAATGCCAGATGACCTGCATCGATGACGGCTGGCATATGTGGGACGAGGTACGCATCTTCGGCGAAGACGGCATGATCGAGTTGCGCCGCCCGCTGAACATGCCGACCGGCTGGCACATGGTGTGGCAGAGCAAGCGCGGCGACGCGCGCGAGGAACTGACGGCCGGTCCCAATGAAGGCGGGATCACGACGCAGTTTCTGGCGGCAGTGCGCACCGGATCGGGTGTCGCGTGCAGTTTCGCCGACGCGATGCTGTCGGTGCGCATCATCGAAGCGGCCTTCGCCTCGGGTGCGGCGAACGCCAAAACGATCGAATTGAACTGAGGGGCATGATGACCGCGACGATCAAACACGTGCGCGCCTTCACTGTGCGCGGCGGAGGGGCCGATTATCACGACCAAAAGGGCGGCCACTGGATCGACGGGCAGATTTCGACGCCCATGTCGAAGTATCCCGAATACCGGATGACGCGCAGCTCCTTCGGCCTCAACGTGCTCGGCACGCTGGTGGTCGAGGTGGAGGCGAGCGACGGCACGACCGGCTTCGCGGTGACGACGGCGGGCGAGGTCGGCGCCTTCATCGTGGAGAAGCATCTCGCGCGCTTCCTGGAAGGGCGTCCCGTCACCGAGATCGAGAAGATCTGGGACCAGATGTATTTTTCGACCCAGTACTACGGCCGAAAGGGCGTGGTGCTGAACACGATCTCGGGCGTGGATCTCGCCTTATGGGATCTGCTGGGCAAGCTGCGCAGCGAGCCCGTGCATGCGCTTCTCGGCGGGCCGGTGCGCGATGAACTGACGTTTTATGCGACGGGCCCGCGTCCCGATCTCGCCAAGCAGATGGGCTTCATCGGCGGCAAGCTGCCGCTGCGCCACGGGCCCGCTGAGCGCGAGGAAGGCTTGCGCAAGAACGTCGCCGCGCTCGCTCAGATGCGTGAACGCGTCGGCCCGGATTTCTGGCTGATGTTCGATTGCTGGATGAGCCTCGATCTCGATTACGCCACGCGCCTCGCCAAGGCATGCGGCGAGTACGGGCTCAAATGGATCGAGGAAGCGCTCTCGCCCGACGATTACTGGGGCTATGCCGCGCTGAAGAAGGCCGTGCCGACCGGCATGCTGGTGACGACCGGCGAGCACGAGGCGACGCGCTGGGGCTTCCGCATGCTGCTGGAAATGGGATGCTGCGACATCATCCAGCCGGATGTGAACTGGTGCGGCGGCATGACCGAGATCATCAAGATCTCGGCGCTGGCCGACGCGCATGGCGCGCTGGTCGTGCCGCACGGGTCGAGCGTCTACAGCTATCATTTCGTCGCGACGCGCCATAACAGCCCGTTCGCGGAGTTTCTGATGATGGCGCACGACGCCGACAAGGTCGTGCCAATGTTCCATCCGCTGCTGCTGGACGAACCCGTGCCCGAGAACGGCCGCCTAAAAATGTCGAAGCTCGACAAGCCCGGCTTCGGTGTGCGCCTCAACCCCGCCTGCGAGCTGCACCGGCCCTATCCGCGCTGAGATGTTTCCCGCAAGTCGCAGACCGATCTGCGGGAAACCCAGTCTCTAACCGATCGATTTGCCGCATTGTCCGCGTGCGCTGACATGATCGGGGCATCGCTTCAATCCCTGTAGCGCCCACCATCCGGACCCAGCGGTTTCACAATAAATCGCCGATCGTCGATATCGCCGTTTGTTCGGCGATGGTGCTCGGCCTTACTTCATCGTGGGCATGACGAACTCGGCGCCGGATTTGATGCCGGTGGGCCAGCGCA